>Ga0101944_10000214_pt1 | contig 186952 bp, 143 predicted proteins | sample DewCreD2012metaG_FD_75245 | JGI IMG/M metagenome (GOLD analysis project Ga0101944, IMG submission 75245) | Hot spring sediment bacterial and archeal communities from British Columbia, Canada, to study Microbial Dark Matter (Phase II) - Dewar... ...
ACCCGCCCCTTGGTGGCTCTGTTCTCTTTTATCGGTCATCCGACCACCGAACTTGGCTCAAACACGCGGGCCCTCGGAGTTGTGGGTAATGGAAAGCCTGATGGGGGCGGGGTGTCGGCGGTGGCCAGGTGTCGGCGGGGTGAACGGCGCGACGGGATGGATGCCGTTCGAGCAACCGCCCGATCCGCGCATGCGCGGCAGATCGGCCCCTGACAACCCCTCGGTCTCCCAGGGGGTGTGGATGCCTCCCCAATCCATCGGGTTTCAGATGACTTTCTGTTGAGCCCAAAGTGCGGGGTAACTTGAGCCGAACCGATCCCTTGACACCCCCCGAGCGGCCGGCTTACCATCGCGACCGTCTCGACGGGTCGAGGGGCGGCCGCGGGGCCTGCCGGTGCCTGTCCGGAATTTTCCGTGTCCGGCTTTACCAGCCGCCCTCCGCCACGTCCAAGGTGGAGACGAAATCAGGCCCCATCCTCTTTTGGGAGAAGCCCCATGCGCACCGCCCTCCTTGGCGCTCTGGCCCTGTCCGCGCTCGCCGCGACACCGGCCACCGCCTAGCCGGAGGCCCCGAAGGCCCCCGCCAAGTTCTCCGCGGGGTTCGAACAGCGCGTGTACGACCTCTCCGTTTTCATGGAACGCGTCAACGACTGTCCCGGGCCGGACATCGAGTTGCGTTCCCTGTCGGACGTCAAAGGAGGCTTGGCCGGCGGCACCCTCGCGGAGCCGATGATGGCGGGCGGCGATCCCGAGATCCTGATCAACCTCATCCGGACCAACATCGCGGAGGACACGTGGAGCGACAAGCGGACCTCGATCGAGGCCGTCGGCGAGGAGCTGGTGGTGATCCAGACGCCCGAGGTCCACGCCAAGATCGCTGGGATGATCGCCTATCTCCGCCGGCAAACGGAGCTCCAGATCGCCGTCGAGGGGACGGTCGCCTGGGTGGAGGACGCGCTGCTCGACGAGCTTCGCGCCGGCGCCCCGGGCCCGGTCGCCCTGACCGACACGGCTGCGAAGGCCCTCCGCGAGGCGCTGGCGAATGGCGAGCGCGCCACGCTCGTCCGCGTCTCCCGCGCCGCCGCCCGGAACGGCCAGCGCGTCCACTTCGCCGCCCTCACCCTGCACCACTACGTGCCGGACTACGACATCGCGGTGACGAGCGGCGCCATGGCCTGCGACCCGATCACCTCCTACCTCCAGTTGGGCGCCGTGCTGGACGTGCGCCCCCGCTTCGCCCGCGGCACCCTTGCCTGCGAGATCCGGTTCTCGCATCACACCGCCCCCCTGCCCCTCCCCGCCTTCGACACGGGCATCCCGGGCATGGGCCCCCTTCAGCTCCCCGAGACCACGTTCTCCTGCGTCGAGACCTCGGTGACGGGCACGGACGGGCAGACCCGGCTGGCGGGTCGGATCGGCGCCGAAGACCCGAAGGCCCCGGCGGCCCCCGCTCGATCGCTCTGCTTCTTCGTCCGGCTCGCGCTCGTCCCCCTCGAGGCCGTCCCCGCCCCCGCCTCCGAGGAGAAGCGACAGGTTCGGATCTACGACATCGGCATTCTGACGACCGGCCTCCGGGATTTCTGCGCGCCCTCCCTGTCGATCCCGCCGAACGTGGGAGCCTTCATCCTGGCCGAGGAATCCACCCGGGAGATCGTCTCCCCCGAGACGCTCGTGGAGGCGATCCGCCATAATGTGGCCCCGGAGAGCTGGGAAAACACGCGGAATCTGATCGAGACGCACGAGCACATCCTCTACGTCCGCCAGACGCCGGACGTGCTCGACGCGATCGGCACGTATCTCGACGGCCTCGCCGCGCGCCGCTGGCGAATGATCGCAACCCGCGCGGACGTCCTTGCCGCCGACGAGGCCGGAGCCCGGGCACTCCTGGAGCAATACCCTTCCCTCGCCGCCGGCACCATGAAGCTGAGCGCGGCCGAGGCCGGCGACCTCCTCGCGCGGGCGGCGAAGGGGGACGGCATCGCCCGACTCGCCTCCGGCGAGGTGGCCGGCATGAACCGCCAACGCGTCAATGTCCGCCAGACGGGCCAACTGGCCTACGTGAACGACTACGACATCAAGCTGGCCACGCTGGTGGCGGTCCCGGATCCGCAGGTGGACATCGCCCAAGAAGGCGTCATCCTGGAGTGCCGCCCGATCCTGACCGGGGACGGGAAGACGGTACACGCCGAGCTGAGCTTCACGGTCGCCCAGATCGAGCGTCCGGTGGCGGTCGAACGGGTGGACAGGGCGGGGGACGGGAAGGGCATCCGCTCGCACCGGCCGGCGCGCTCCCTCACCCGCTGGCGGACGTCGGTCGTCGCGAACGCGGGCGACTACTATCTTGTCGGGGGCGGAGGCCCGGTGAAGATCGGCGGAGCGGAGAAAACGCTCTTCGCGATCGTCCGGCTCGCGCCCGCGCCCTGAAGAGGAGCTCGCCGGAGATTCGACTCGCGCCCCCCCGGGGAACGGGGGGCGCCTGATTTCAAAGGGCGCGGCGAACGGCCGCCGCGCCGTCTGGGACACGCCCCGCAGGAATGAACGAATTCGTCGGAGAATCCCCCATGAAGCCGCTCCTCGGCCTTCTCGCGGCCGCCGCCCTGGTTCCGGGGGCGATGGCGAGCTGTTCATCGACGGGATCGGACGAGCGCCTCGCGGCGATCGAGGCGGAGCTCAAGGCGCTGCGGGCGGAGGTCGCGGCGCTCAAGACCGCGCCCCCGGCCGCCGCCGCCGCGGCCCCGCAGCCCGCATCGACGCGGCCGCCGGGCATGGCCGCGGACCCGGAGCTGATGGAGCGGCTCCGGATCCTGAACACACTCGAAGGGGCCGGCCTGAAATCCGACGTCGACACGATCAAGGCGCGTCTGGACGAGACGAAAAAGGCGATCGAGGAGCTGAGGGAGGAGGTCGGAACGCTGCGGGGCCCAGCGGGCAAAGCGAACCCGCCGACGCCCTGAAACGGCGGCAAACGGCACGGCCGCCGTTTGCCGCACCGGTTGTCGCCCGGCGGGTCCCGAAGGGATGCGCCAGGCGCGCTCTTCGCGGCAGGCGCTACTCGTCGCGGGGCGTGTACTCCATCGGCTCGAAGGCGACGTTCGTCTTGACGGAACGCTTGAAGAGGACCTTGGCGGCCTCGTTCAGGTCGTAATGCCCGATCGGCTCCCACCGGCCGTTCCCCGCCGCCCCCCCCTGCCGCCAGACGCAGGTCCGCCCATAGTCGTTGATCAGCCCGAACGGCGTCTTCTGGTTCAGGCCGTAGACGAGATACTGCGTGACGGTTTCGAGACTGCCGGCGACGGTGACCTCGCGCGTCTCGATGTAACCCGCCCGCTCCTTCAGCAGCGGATCCTTCTCCCAGAAGACGATCTCCCGGCATGTCACGAGACGGGAGGTGGTCTCCGACGGGCGGTTGGGGTGGAGATGCGCGTACATCTCCGGATGGTAGCCGCCGGAGACACAGCCGGCCAAGGCCGCGAAGAACACGGCGCAGCGGATCGCGCGATCGCCGTTCATGGTGCGCTCCCGGTTTCGTCCGTCACTTGTCCGCGGGCAGATCAAGGGGCAGCGGCTCCATCTCCAGCGGCGGCATGAACTCGAAGGGGGTCTCCGCATAGGCCGCCTTCTCGCCAAGGCTGACACCGGGGACGAAGACGAGGTGCTCCTCGTCCGGGCGCATCCCCGCCGCCATGATCCGCAGCGTCAGCATGAGAAGGAAGAAGGCGGCGGCCAGAACGACGAACTGATTGGCCTGGTACTCGACGTTCTTGGAGGACTCCAGGCGCGCCTTCTCCTCGAGGGCTTGCTTGATCTCCTCGTGGGTGAGGTCGAGCTTCTTGCCGCAGGAGCGGCAGTATGAGACGGTGGCCGGGTTGTCGAACCCGCAGAGGACGCACTTCATGGCTTATTCTCCCCGGAACCGCCCGCTTTCAGTTTGGCGACCGTCTCGCGGACTTTCTCCTGGCCCGGCGACTGGGCGTCCAGTTGGAGGCTTTTCTCGAAGGCGGCCAGGGCCTTCTCCGTCTGGCCGGCGCGGAGATAGACGGCGCCCAGGTCGCGATGAACGCGGGCGTCGTCGGGCAACTGGGCTGCCGCGCGCTCGAAGGCCTGGAGGGCGCTCCGCACCTGGCCGGCGTCCCGGAAGGCGTTGTCGCCCGCCTCGAGGGCCGCAAGCATCGCGCGCACGTAACCGATGCGGGCGAGGAGCTTCGGCTGGTCGCCGAAGTGGCGGGCCGCGGTCTCGAGCGCGCGCACGGCACGGTGCCGGTACTCGTTCCGCTGGCCCGGGTTCATCCCGGGGCGCGACAACTGGGAAAGACAGGCCGCGGCCACGGTCAACTCCAGACGCCCCCGGTCGAAGGGCGTATCGGAGATCCCGCTGGCCAGGGAAAGCGCGGTGAAGGCGTGCGGCTCGGCCTCCTTCTGCTTGACCAGCCCCCACGCCACGGAGAGAACGAAGGTGAGGATCGCCCGATCCATCCCGCGGTACGTCTGCGGGTCGCGATCGAATTCCCGCTTCCATTCGTTGCGGGCGCGCCGGATCAGCCCGTCGTAGGACGTGACCATCTCGTCGCGCGGCGGCGGTGTCTCGGCATACCCCCGCGCAAGGAGGTAGATCGAGTTCAGCAGCGGGTTCCGCGCGCCCGGCATGAGGTGGTTGGCCCGGCGGAACATGCGCGAGGCCTCAAGATAGTGCTTGTCCTGCGCCGCACAGATTCCCAAGCCGACGTAGAGGTCCGTCAGCGAGTCCAGCCCCACCAGCGCCTTCCCTTGGCGGGCGTCGTTGTAGGCGCTCTCCAGGTCTTTCTTGGCGGCACCGAAGGCCCCCTTGCGGAGGGCCATATGGGCGCGCAAGATCCTCGCCTCCGGCCACGACACGGCGGAAAGGGCCTTGGTCGCTTGCGCGTTCCACTTTTCCTTCTCGGCCTCCGGCTTCAGATCGGCCATCCGCATGCAGGCGGCCGCCAGCCCCAGCTTCACCGTCGGCCGGTCGCCGTGGCCGTTCGCCTCGAGCCACTGGTAGAGCCGGATCGCCGCCTCCAGCGTCGTCGGCGTCCCGGCGTCCACCTTCAACTTGGCGTCCAGCTCGGCCGGATAGGGATAGTCCGCCCGCGCCTGGGCGACCGCTTCCAGGGGCTTGAGCGCGTTCTCGACGCGACCCGACGCCTGGGACCGCAGCCCCGTCCGAAAGTTGCTGTACAGCGAGTAGTCGCTCCAGGCCCAGAGGCCCAGCAGAATGCCGAGCACGACCAGGACGCACGCCGCGCACACCTGGAGGGCCGCGATCTTCGTGAAGTTGTGCTTGCCGATCCGCATGCCCGATCCGGGAAGAGGGGCCTAGAAGGGCATCTTGCCGATGGCGCCGTCCACCGCGTGCACCTGGAGGGGACCGAACCGGCGGCTGTCCTTGTCGGGCTCCTTCTTCCGGTTGTCCCCCATCAGCCAGTAGCAGTCCCGCGGCACGATGATCTCCTCGAATTCCTCCGTGGGCGGGCTCATCAGCTCGGGCTTGAGGTACTGCTCCGCCAGCGGCTCCTCGCGGGAGGACCCCATCGGCGTCCGGTACACCTTGCCCTTCTCGATCCGGACGCGGTCGCCCGGCTTGCCGATCACCCGGGCGACCATGCGGTTGGTCTTGTCCCGCGTGACGGCGCTCTCGAACTGCACCACGTCCCGCTGCACGTCGAGGTCATCGGGATACCGCTTGCCGTTGCGGACGAACACGAAGGAGTCGCGCGACAGATAGGGCTCCATCTGGGCCGTCTGGACCCCGCTGCAACCGAAGTGGGACCAGAAATAGAGGATGGCCCACAGGAGAAGGAACAGGAGTCCCCATCGGAGGTAGCGTTCGACAATCCACATGTGCGGGCATCCCGGGACGAACGCATTGCAACCCGTGAAAACGGCCGAAGTTTAGGGCATGCCCCGGGTACCGTCAAGTCATTTCATCCCCCCCGCCGGGGATCCGGCAACCGGAATGGAGGTTGCAGCCCCCCACCGGCAGCGCTATAATTGCGCGTTTCCCCGTCCCGCACGGAAGAGGGGTTTCCATGCTCCGCTACCGAACCGCCGGCGAGTCCCACGGCCCCTGCCTCGTCACCATCCTGGAAGGGATCCCCTACGGCGTGCCGATCGAAACGGCCGCCATCGACGCCGCCTTGGCCCGCCGCCAGGGGGGCTACGGCCGCGGCGTCCGGCAGAAGATGGAACACGACACCGTGGAGGTGCTGGCCGGGGTCCGGCAGGGCCGGACGATCGGGGGCCCCCTGGTGCTTCGGATCGCCAACCGCGTGAAGAGCGGAGAGACGCTGGGCCCGATCGCCAAGCCCCGCCCCGGCCACGCCGACCTGCCCGGCGCCCTCAAGCTGGGGCTGACGGATGCGCGGGACGTCTCGGAGCGCGCCAGCGCCCGCGAGACCGCGGCCCGCGTCGCCGCCGGCGCCGTCGCGCGGCTCCTCCTGGCCCCCTTCGGCATCGAGCCCCTGGGCTACGTCGTGGCCGTCGGAGGGGCGGCCTCCCCCCTGCGCCTGAACGATCCGGCGGAAATCCGACGGCGGCGGGAGGCCTCGCCCTTCTTCGCCATCGACCCGTCGATGGAGTCGGTCTGGACGGCGGCGGTGGACGCCGCCCAGAAGGCGGGAGACACAATCGGGGGGGTCTTCGAGGTCGCCGTCTTCGGCTGCCCGCCGGGTCTGGGAAGCCACGCGCAATGGGACCAGAAGCTCGACGCGCGCTTGGCGGCCGGGCTGATGTCCGTCCAGACGGTCAAGGGCGTCGAGATCGGGGACGGCTTCGCCGCGGCCGCGCGGCGGGGCTCGGAGGCCCAGGACGCCGTCCAGCCCGAGGCCGGCGGCAAGATCCGCCGGGCGACCAACCGGGCGGGCGGAATCGAGGGCGGGATGACCAATGGGATGCCGGTGCTGCTGCGCGCCGCCTGCAAGCCGATCTCCACCCTGCGGGAGGGCCTGGCCACGATCGACCTGTCCACCGGCGAGCCGGCCCGGGCTCAATACGAGCGCTCCGACTCCTGTGTCGTCCCGGCCGCCTCCGTGGTGGGCGAGGCCGCGGTGGCGCTCGAGATGGCGGCGGCCTTCCTCGACAAGTTCGGCGGGGACACCTGGGACGAGGTGCGGCGGGCACATGACGCCTACGCCGCCCGGGTGCGTGCGTTCTATTGATCGCGGCGGTCGGGGAGCGGCGCCGGGATGGCGACCACGCAGGGATTCCGTCTGATCGGGCGCCTCTTCCTCCGTGCCAAGCGGCACGCGGGGTGGATCGTCCTCACCATGGCCTGCATGGCCGCTTACTCCGCCCTCTTCAGCGGGCGGATGTGGATCATCAAGCCCCTCTTCGACAACGTGCTGCTCGAGCAGGTCATCAACGACGTCCGGGCGGCCAAGCAGGCCGCCCTCGAGCGATGGAACGAGCTGCTCTTCCTCCTTTACGTCGCCGCCGCGATCACCCCCTTCCTCGTCCTCTTCGATTACCTCCAGGAATACCTCTTCCGGTTGACGACGATGAAGATCATCGTCGACTTCCGGAACCAGATCATGGAGCACCTGGTGCATCTTTCGATGCGCTTCTTCGCCACGCGCCATACGGGGGACTTGATCTCGCGCCTTTCCAACGACGTCGGCGTGACGCAGGCGGCGCTGGAGTTCCTGTTCGGGGATATCGTGCTGCAGGTCTTCATGCTGATCGGGGCGCTGGTCGTGGCCGTCTCGATGAGCTGGCAGCTGAGCCTGATCGTCTTCGTCGGCGTCCCCCTCTTCGTCTGGCCGCTGGTCGTCCTCGGCAAGCGCATCCGGAAGTCCCGCCGCCAGAGCCTCCGCAAGCTCGGGGACTTGACGGAGGCCATGCACCAGATGTTCAGCGGGATCCGGATCGTGAAGTCCTTCGAGATGGAGGGGGAGGAGATCCGGGCCTTCGCGGGCCGGAACGAGGACTTCTTCCGGCAGTCGATGAAAGTGGCCCGGGCCAAGGCGCTGTCCGCGTCGATCATGCAGCTCCTGGAGGCGTTCATCCTCCTGGCCATCTTCGTCATCGGCGGCTTTTACGTCGTCAAGGCCCGCCCCGGCTACGGCATCTCCACCGGCAACTTCATCACCTTCATGATCGCCTGCATCTCGATGAACCGGCCCTTGAAAGTCCTCGGCAAGTCGTACAGCAGCCTGCAGGAGGCGATCGCCGCCTGCGAGCGCGTCTTCGAGTTGATGGATACCCGGCCGGAGATCCAGGACGCCCCCGATGCCGTCGATCTGCCCCGCATCGAGCGCGGCATCCGCTTCGATGCCGTCTCCTTCGCGTACGACACCGAGCCGGTGCTGCGGGACATCTCGATGGAGGCGCGACCGGGCGAGATCGTCGCCCTCGTCGGCCCGAGCGGCGCCGGCAAGTCCACCCTCTGCGACCTGATCTGCCGGTTCTACGACCCCACGGCGGGCGCCATCACCCTCGACGGGATCGACCTGCGGAAGATCCGCCGGAAATCCCTCCTGGCCCACCTCGCCGTCGTCACCCAGGAGACCTTCCTCTTCCACACCACGATCGGCGAGAACATCCGGTATGGGAAACGGGGCGCGACCGACGAGGAGGTCGAGGAGGCGGCGCGGGCGGCGAACATCCATGAGTTCATCGCGGGCCTGCCCGAGGGGTATCAGACCCTCGTGGGGGAGCGCGGCGCCCGCCTCTCCGGCGGCCAGCGCCAGCGCATCGCCATCGCGCGCGCCATCCTCAAGGACCCCGCCCTCCTCATCCTCGACGAGGCGACCAGCGCCCTGGACACCGAGAACGAGCGCCTCGTCCAGGACGCCCTCAACCGCCTGATGGCCTCCCCCACGCGCAGCCGCCAGGGCCGGATCACCTTCGTCATCGCCCACCGCCTCTCCACCGTCCAGCGCGCCGACCGCATCATCGTGCTCGAGCAAGGACGCATCGCGGAGATCGGCACGCACGCCGAGCTCCTCCGCACCGGCGGCCTCTACGAGCGCCTCTACCGCATGCAGTTCCAGCTGACCGAGACCGGCTGAAGCCCGGGACCGCTGCTGTATTGCTTGCATCCGCGCCCCGATGTCGCTACCGTTGTGACCCTTCGGAGAACCCCGGGTCGAGGAGCCCGTTATGAGCGACGTCTATGCCGGCGTGGACATCGGCGGCACCAATATCAAGATCGGGCTGATCACCGGCCAGCGGAAGCTCCTGGCCCACACCAGCCTCCCGACCCAGCCGCAGGCCGGCGTCCGCCAGCTGGTGATCCGCTGCGCCCAGGCCATCGGCGACCTCGCCGCTCAGGCGAAGCTCCGCCGCGGCGCCCTCCGCGGGGTGGGGATCGGGGCCCCCGGGCCCGTCGACCTGCGGAAGAACACCATCATCTTCATGCCGAACCTCGGATGGCGGAACGTCCCCTTCGCCCGCCTCTTCGGCCGCGCGCTGCGAATCCCCGCCTACGCCGAGAACGACGCGAACCTCGCCGCCTGGGGCGAGGCCTGGGCCGGCGCCGGCCGGGGGACCGAACATTTCATCCTGCTGACCCTCGGGACCGGCATCGGCGGAGGCATGGTCCTCGACGGGAAGCTCTGGCGCGGCGGCTCCGTCAGCGCCGCCGAGATCGGCCACCTGACGCTCGTCGCCGACGGCGAGCCCTGCGGCTGCGGCGCGAAGGGCTGCTTCGAGGCCTACGCCTCCGCCACCGCCCTGGTCAAGTTCTACCGCCGATTCTCCAAGCGCTCGGGCCGCAGGGCCCCGGCCCTCCCCGAGCCCGTCACCGCCCACGCCGTCTGCGAGGCCGCCAAGCGCGGCGACGCCCTGGCCCGGGCCGCCGTCGACCATGTCGTCAAGTTCCTCGCCCTCGGCATCACCAGCGCCGTCAAGCTCATCGACCCCGACAAGGTCATCCTCGTCGGGGGCCTGGCGATGGCCGGCGATCTGATCGTCCGGCCGCTCCGCGAGCAGGTGAAGGCGATCTTCGAGGCCTCGTTCCCCTTCAAGCCGGAGATCGCCGTCGGCCGGCTCGGCGAGCGCGCCGGCATGTACGGTGCCGCCGGCTGGGCGTGGTGGAACACGGCCGGCCGGCGCCGCTGACCGCCGGACGGCTGCGCCGGAACCGCAGACCGGGGATCGGGCTCGTGACCCAGAACATCCGCAACTTCTGCATCGTCGCCCACATCGACCACGGCAAGTCGACCCTGGCCGACCGCCTCCTCGAACGCACGGGCGCCGTCGCCAGCCGCGACCTGATCGCCCAGCACCTGGACTCGAACGCCATCGAGCGCGAGCGCGGCATCACCATCAAGGCCAAGGCCGTCGCCATGCGCTACACCCACGCGGGCACGGAGTTCCGCCTCAACCTCATCGACACGCCCGGGCACGTCGATTTCAGCTACGAGGTCTCCCGATCCCTCGCCGCCTGCGAGGGCGCCATCCTCCTCGTCGACGCCACCCAGGGCATCCAGGCCCAGACCCTCGCCAACTACTGGCTCGCCCTCGAGGGCGGCCTCGAGATCGTCCCCGTCATCAACAAGATCGACCTCCCCTCCGCCCAGCCGGACCTCATCCGGGAGGAAATGGTCCACACCCTCGGCTTCCGCCCCGAGGAAATCCTCGCCGTCAGCGGCAAGACCGGCGCGGGCGTCGATGCGGTGCTCGATTCCATCATTCGCCGCGTCCCCCCGCCGGCCGGCGACCCCGGCGCCCCGCTCCAGGCCCTCCTCTTTGATTCCCACTACGACGACTACCGCGGCGTCGTGGTCTACGTCCGCATCGTCAACGGCCGCCTCGCCAAGGGCGACGCCATCCGTTTCCTCGGCACCGGCAAGAGCTTCGAGGTCGAGGAGGTCGGGACGCTGCGCCCCCACCCCGTCCCCGGCCCCCCCCTCGCCGCCGGCGACGTCGGCTATGCCATCTGCGGCATCAAGTCCGTCCGCGACGTGCGCATCGGCGACACGATGACCCGCGCGGACGCCGCGGACGTCAAGCCCCTCCCCGGCTACCAGGAGCCCCTCCCCGTCGTCTTCTGCGGCTTCTACCCGACGGGCCAGACCGACTACACGAAGCTCAAGACCGCCCTGGAGCGAATGAGCCTCAACGACGCCTCCTTCGTCTTCCAGCCGGAGACCTCCGAGGCCCTCGGCTTCGGCTTCCGCTGCGGCTTCCTCGGCCTGCTCCACATGGACATCGTCGCCGAGCGGCTCGAGCGCGAGCTCGGCGTCGAGGTCCTCAAGACCGCCCCCAACGTCACCTACGAGCTCGTCATCAACCGCGGCCACGGGGCCGAGATCCTCCGCGTCGACAACCCCGCCAAGATCCCCGACACGGTCTCCATCCAGGAGTTCCGCGAGCCGACCGCCCGCGTCACCCTCATCGTCCCCCACGACAACGTCGGCCCCATCATGCAGCTCTGCACCGACCGCCGCGGGACCTTCGTCAAGACCGAGTACCTCAGCCCCACCCGCGTCATCCTCACCTTCGACATGCCCTTCGCCGAGATCGTCTACGACTTCTACGACAAGCTCAAGAGCGCCACCCGCGGGTACGGGACGATGGACTACACGCTCACCGGGTATCGCGACGACGACCTCGTCAAGCTCAAGATCCTCGTGATGAACGAGGAGGTCGACGCCCTCTCCACCGTCGTCCACCGATCGACGGCCGCCCAGAAGGGCCGGAAGATCATCCAGATCCTCCGCAAGGAGATCGCCCGGCACCTGTTTCAGATCCCGCTCCAGGCGGCCGTCGGCGGCAAAATCGTCGCCCGCGAGGATATCAAGCCCGTCGGCAAGAACGTCACCGCCAAGTGCTACGGCGGCGACATCACCCGCAAGCGGAAGCTGCTGGAGAAGCAGAAGGAAGGGAAAAAGAAGATGAAGGCGGTCGGTTCCGTCGAGATCCCCCAGTCCGCCTTCATGGCCGTCCTGCGGGTCGACGAGTAAGAGATGCCCCGATGAGCGATTCCGCCCAGCCCGCGCCCGCCCCCCTCCCCGGCCCCGTCCGCTGGATCAAGGAGAACTTCGAGGCGGTCGTCGTCGCCTTCATCATGGCCCTCGTCATCCGCTGCTTCTCCCTCGAGGTGTTCAAGATCCCCACCGCCTCGATGGAGCCGACCCTGCTCGGCGACGCCCGCGACCGCTCCCGCGGCGGAGACCGCATCATGGTCAACAAATTCGCCTACGAGGTGCGGGACGTCCAGCGGTATGACATCCTCGTCTTCAAGTTCCCCCTCGACCTGTCCCGCAACTTCATCAAGCGCTGCGTCGGCCTCCCGGACGAGGAGCTCGCCTTCCGCGGGGGCGACATCTACACCCGGAAAAAGGCCACCGACCCCTTCGTCCTCGCCCGCAAGCCCCTCCCGGTCCAGGAGAACGTCTGGATTCCCGTCTACACCGGCGGCTGCGACGCCGCCGCCTTCCGCGAGCGATGGAAGGAGGCCTCGAAGGAGAAGGACAACTGGGAGCTCTACCAAGGGGCCCTGCGAACCTTCGCCTCGCCCGGCAAGTCCCCCGAGACCCGATTCGCCTTCGTTCCCGAGGACCTCGTCGTGTACGACGTCGATCGCGACCGGCCCGGAATCCGGGACAATCCCCACCCCGTCTCCGACCTCCGGATCGGCGCCCGCGTGGAGTTCCTCCCCGCACCGGGCGACGCCCTCGCGCCCCGCGGCGAGTTCGACCTCACCCTCCGCCACGACGAGGGCACGCCGCACGAGCGCGTCTTCCGGGTTGTCCTCCGCCCCGGCGCCCCCGTCCGCGTCGAGCATCCCGCCCCCGACGGCACCCCCGCCCTCGCCGAGCTGCCCCACACCGTCCGCCTCCAAACCCCCGTCGACGTCGCCCTCCTCGTCTACGACGGCGCCATGACCGTCCTCCTCGACGGCCGCCCCGTCCACGATGCCGTCTGGCGCACCGCCCCGCCCCCCGCCGACGCCGGCCTCGTTGCCGCCCGCCTCAGCTTCGGCACCCGCCACGCGGATACCGTCATCCGCAATGTCTCCGTCGCCCGCGACCTCTACTATTTCGTCATGAACGACGACGACCCCTTCCCTCCCGACCGCCCGGTCCGCATCCCGCCCGACTGCCACCTCCTCGTCGGCGACAACATCCGCAACAGCCACGACGGGCGCGCCTGGCAGCGCGTCGAGGTCGAGTTCATCGACGGGACCTCGGTCTTCTGGGACCGGAACCTTTTCCTCGGGGAGCCGCGGGGCGACGACCTCGCCCGCTCCGCCCCCGATTGCGCCCTCTTCCTCAAGAAAAGCGACACGAACCCTCACGTCAACGAGGTCGGATGGGCCGTCCCCCACCGCCTGATCCGCTCCATCCGCAAGCCCCGCCCTCGCCACCAGTTCACGCTCGCCGGCGGCGGGGTCGTCGTCTGGGACTCCGACCTCGTCCGGCCCCTCCCGAACGGCGCCTTCGCCCTCCATGAGCGCGACCGGGCCACGGGAGGACTGGGGGCGTTGAGGCGAACCCTGGCGGCGGGGGAGGTCGCCGGATACGGGCCGGTGGCGCCCGTCACCTGGGTCGAGCGGAAGCATATCGTCGGGAAGGCCTTCGCGATCTGGTGGCCGCCGGGCCGGTGGTTCCGGCTGATCCGGTAGGAAAGCCCGGCCCTAGAAGAGCCATTCGATCGCAAAGATCGCCGCGGTCCCCGCCGCCAGCACGACCGTCAGCAGCAGGAAATTCTTCACCGCCGCACGAACCGTCGCTCCCGGCGCGTCCTCTCGGAGCACCGACAGAACCAGGCAGATCACCAGCGCGATCGGGATGTAGAGCGCGATCTGCAGCATGATAGGTCCCCGACCGGCCCACGCCCCCGCGGGGACGCGCGGCCCCGGCCGCTCCGCGTCACCCGGCGCCCGGCGGCCGTTCTTCGCCCGCCGCGCCGGCGCCCGGGCCTTTTCCCGCCGGCCCCGGCGCGATGCCCAGAAGCCGGTCGAACACGTTCAGCACCAGCAACAGGTTCAGCAACCCCGCCACCGACATGTAGAGCAGCCCCGGATCGACCTCCGGCCGGGACAACTCGTTTCGGGGCGGGAGGCCCTCCGACGCCAACCATTGCGTCACCCCCAACGTCAGCCCCGACCCGATCTGCCCGATGTAGTAGAAGGGATTCTCGTCAAAGGTCACCGTCCGACCGTGCGCCAGCAGACAGCCCGCCGCGAACGTACCCGCCACCAGGCCGAAGAGAAGGAAGCCCTTCCGCGTGCGGCCCAGCCAGACATGACCGGCTCCGGGAATAAGCCAGGCCAGGAAGGCGGCGACGGCCGCCCGGGCGGTCCCGCCCTCGCGCCGCATCGCCACCGCCGCCAGCAGCGAGAGGTAAACCCCCGCCACCAGGGCGAAGAGGACCTGCTTCCACCCTTCGCTCGTCACAGCGTGAATTTCTCCCCGAGGTAGAACTTTCGAACCATCGGATCGTTGATCACCAAGTCCCGCGGCCCCTGCACCTGCACTTGGCCGTCGATGATGATGTACGCCCGGTCCGTGATCGACAGCGTCTCGCGCACGTTGTGGTCGGTCAACAACACCCCGATCCGCTGGTCCCGCAGCCGGACGATGATCTCCTGCAGCTCCGAGACGGTGATCGGGTCGATCCCCGAAAAGGGCTCGTCCAGCAGGAAGAGCGACGGGTTGATCAGCAGCGAGCGGGCGATCTCGAGCCGCCGGGCCTCGCCGCCCGAGAGCGTGTATCCCGGCTGGCGAGCCACCTTCGACAGGCCGTACTCCTCCAACAGCCGCCGCGCCCGCTCCCGCCCCTCCGCGCGAGGCAGGTCCGTCATCTCGAGGATGGCGAGCAGGTTCTCCTCCACCGTCAACCGCTGGAAGACCGACCGCTCCTGCGGAAGGAACCCCATCCCCCGGCGCGCCCGGAGGTACATCGGCAGGCGCGTGACATCCTGCCCCTCCAGCAGGATCCGCCCGCGCGTCGGCGCGATCAACCCCATCGCCATCCGGAACGTCGTCGTCTTTCCCGCTCCATTCGGACCGAGCAGCCCCACCACCTCGCCCCGCTCCACCGCCAGCGAGACGCCGTTCACCACCGTCCGGTGGCCGAACACGCGAACGAGCCGATCGGTCTGGAAAAGAACCGGATGGCCCGGCGGCCGACCGGACGCCGCCGCGGCGGGCAGCGTGCCCGAGGAGGGGGAAATCGGTTCCGGCATCGTGCGGCCGCCCAAAGGAATGGCCCATTAAACAGGACCCCCGCGCTCCGCTTCAAGCCTTTTCTCCCCCCCCCGCGGCATGCTACACTCCGGCCATGCCGCCCAGCCCGGCCTTCCTCCGCACCCTGGAATCGCTCAACTTCATGGCCCGCCGCGCCCTCGCCCAGGACGAGCGCGGGGAACGCGAAGGCCTCCGCCGCGGCGCCTCCGTCGAGTTCGCCGACTACCGCCACTACGCCGCCGGCGACGAGCTCCGTTACGTCGATTGGAACGTCTACGCCCGCCACGGGGAACTCTACGTCAAGGAGTTCTCCGCCGAGGAATCCGTCCATGCCCTCCTCCTCCTCGACGGCAGCGCCTCCATGGCCTACGGATCCCCCTCCAAGTTCGACGCCGCCCGCGAGCTCGCCGCCGCGCTGGCCTATATCGCCCTCTCCAACTTCGACAGCGCCGGGCTCTACCTCTTCACCGACGGCGTACGCGAGATCAAGCGGTTCGTGCAGGGCAAGCGGTCGATCTTCGGTCTCCTGGAGGCGATCGAGGAGCTCCGGCCCGGCGGCCGCACCGACTTGGCGCGCGCCTTCCAGCCCCCGATCCCCCGACTCAAGGGCCGCGCGCTCGCCTTTGTCCTCTCCGACGTCTTCGACCTCGACGGCTTCGGGGCCGGCCTCCTCGCCCTCCAGGCCCAGCGCCTCCAGGTCTGCCTCCTCCACCTCGCCGCCCGCGAGGAGACCGAACCGCAGCCGGGCGGGCGCACCGAGCTGGTCGACCTCGAATCCGGCGAGACCCGAGAGGTCATCCTCACCCCCGCCGCCGTCCAAGCTTACCTCGATCGCTTCCACCGCCACGCCGACGAGGTCGAGCGCTTCTGCGCCGCCCGCGAGATCCGCTACATCCGCCTCCGCGCCGACCTCCCTCTCGAGAAAAAGGTCTTGGAGATCCTCCGCAAGGGCGGCATCCTCGAGCACCGGTGAAGGCTTCACGCCATGGGCCTCCTGCGCAACCGGATCGTCCGAACCGGGGTCCTCGCCCTCGTCCCGGCCCTCGGCCCGCCCGCCGCGTCGGGCCGCCCCGCGCCCCCGGAGTCTCCCCGCATCCCGGGCCTGATCGCCGATCTCGCCAGCGACGACTTCGCCCGCCGCGATGCCGCCTCGAAGGCGCTCGTCGAGGCCGGCGAGACGGCGCTCCCCGCCCTGCGCGAGGCCCTGAAGACCGACAACCCCGAGGTCCAGGCCCGCGCCCGCGCCGCCATCCGGGACATCGAGGCGTCCTTCGCACGGCCCCAGGAGGTCCTCGACCGCCTCCACGGCGCCGGCGCCTTCGTCGATGGCGAAACCCTCGCGCTCCGCGACGCCCTCCGGCCTGTCGAACAGGCCGGCTTGCGCGTCCTCTACAGCGGGAACGTCGATCCCGCCGGCCCCGTCACCCTCTCCAAGCATGGCCAGACGGCGCTCGAGCTGATCGACCACCTCGCGGAGGCCGGGTCGCTGGGGTTCCAGATCGCGCCGGGCGGCGTGCGGGTCCTGCCCCGCGCCGACCTCGACGCGATCCACCGGGACCTGCAGCGGAAACTGGACCGGCGGAAGCTGACCCTGCAGACCGAGCAGAGGCCCTGCGCCGACATCCTCGCGTCGGTCGTCGCGCAGCTCGACGCTCCCGTCGTCTTCTCCCCCGCCGCCCCTCCGGGCCTTCGGCCGGACCGGAAGGTGACGCTGCAGGCCAGGGACCTGTCGGCCCGCACGCTGCTGCGCCTCGCGCTGCAGGTGGACGGGCTGCAGATCGAGACCCGGTACGGGGTCGTCGTCCTCTCCGCATCGAGGCCGTGAAACGCCCATGCGTCTCGCCCCGACCGCCGCCGGCCGCCGGACCGCCGAGCCGCCGCTCGTTCTCGCCCTCGACCTGGGCTCCTCCTCCGTCCGAGCGGCCCTCTTCGATCGCCTCGGCCGCGCGGTGGAGGGCGCGGAGGCGCGCGAACCGCACGCGCTCCGGACCGACGCCGAGGGAGCCGCCGAGGCCGACCCCGACGCCCTCCGGGAGGCCGTCTTCCGGTGCGTCGACGGCGCGCTGGCCGGCGCCGGCCCCCGGGCCCCGGAGATCGCCGCCGTCGGTGCCTGCACCTTCGTCCACAACGTCCTCGGCGTCGATGCCGGCCACCAAGCGATCACCCCGCTCTACGCCTATGCCGACGCCCGCGCCGGCGCGGACGCCGCTGCGTTGCGGCGGGAGCTGGACGAGCGGGCCGCGCACGACCGCACGGGCTGCCGCCTCCATGCCAGCTACCTCCCCGCGCGCCTTCGCTGGGCCGCCCGAACCCGCCCCGATCTCGCCCGCCGCGTCGCGCGCTGGATCACGATCGGCGAGTACCTCGAGCTGGCGCTCTTCGGAAAGGCCGCCTGCACCTATTCCGTCGCCTCCTGGTCGGGCCTGCTCGACCGGCGGCGGCTGGCCTGGGACGGGCCGCTCCTCGCGGCGTCGGGAACGGACGCGGAGCGCCTCTCGACGCTGACCGACGCGGACGCCCCGCGCCGCGGTTTGCGGGACCCCTTCGCCTCCCGCTGGCCCGCCCTGCGCGACGTCCCTTGGTTCCCCGCCGTGGGCGACGGCGTCGCCGCCAACCTCGGCTGCGGCTGCGTGACGCCCGCCCGCGTCGCCCTGACGCTCGGGACGACCAGCGCCGTGCGCGCGGTCGTGCCCGGCGACCCCGCGGCCGTCCCCGACGGCCTCTGGTGCTACCGCGTCGACCGCCGCCGCTCGCTCGTCGGCGGCGCCCCGGCGGAGGGCGGGAACGTCTTCGCGTGGTTGACCCGCACGCTCGGGCTCGCGCCCGACCCCGCCCTCGATGCCGCGCTCGACGCGATGGCCCCGGACGCGCACGGGCTGACGATCTTGCCGTTCCTCCAGGGCGAGCGGAGCCCGGGATGGGCGGAGGGCGCCCGCGCGGCGGTCGCGGGACTCACGACGGCGACAACCCCGCTGGACCTCGTGCGGGCGGGGCTGGAGGCGGTGGCGTGCCGACTCGCGCTCGTCTTCGACCGGCTGCGCGCCGCGCTGCCCGCGGAGCCGGCGGTGGTGGGCGGCGGCGGGGCGCTGCAGCGCTCGCCCGCCTGGCAGCAAATCCTCGCGGACGCCTTGGGCGTGCCGCTTCGCGTCGCGGAGGCGGCGGAGCCGTCCGCCCGCGGCGCGGCGCTCCTGGCGCTCGAGTCGCTCGGCGCGATCCGCCTCGAAGAAGCCCCCGACGTCGCCGGCCCCCCGATCGCCCCCGACCCCGCGCGCCATGCCGTCTACCGGCGCGCCGGAGCCCGCCAGCAGGCCCTCTACAACGCCCTCCTCGCATCCCCGTGACCCCCGCGTTTTCTTTGAGTCCCGGCCGCCCTGGCGGCACAATCTTCCCATGACCTTCGCGCACCCGGCCGCGCTCGGGTTCTTCGGGCTCGCCCTGCCGATCGTCGTCTTCCACCTCTACCGGGGGAAGCGGCGCCGGCTGGCGGTGCCATGCCTGCGCCTCTGGGAAACGGCCCTGAAGGAGTCGCCCGAGCGCACCGCCCTCGCCTGGCCCCGCCATGTCCTCGGACTCCTCCTCAGCCTGACCGTGCTTTCCCTCCTCACCCTCGGCTTGGCCGGCCCCGGCGATCCCCCGGCGGCCGGCGCGGCGCGGGAGCGCGACGGCCGCCCCCTGGCCGTCATCCTCGACGCCACCCTCAGCCTGCGCGCCCGCGAGGGACCCGTCCGGAGATTCGACCTGGCGAAGGCCGAGACCGACCGTCTCGTCCGGCGCGCGCGCGGTCCGGTCCGCGTCTTCTGCGCCGGCCGCGACATCGAGGCGATCTTTGACGCCGGCCCCGCCTCCCTCGCGGCGGCCTGGCCCCGCTGGCTGGCCGCGCGCGCCCCGGACGCCCCCGCCGGCACGCTCGTCCCCGCGCTCCGCGAGGCGTCCGCTTGGCTGGGGCGCCTCGGCGGGGGGCGGCTCGTCCTCGTCACCGATGGGGCGACGCGCGACGAGCCGGACCTTCCCGCGAAGGTGGCGGAGACGGGCGCGGAGGTCCGGCTCTGCGGCGCGCCCGCCCCCAACCTCGCCTTCGTCGAGGGCGGCGCGGGCCGGGCGTGGGGCGAGGCGGAGGCGCAGGTCTATCTCCGCGTCCGCAACGTCTCCGGCGCCGCGCGCGAGGTCCCGGTGGCCGCGACGCTCGACGACCGCCCGGCTCACAACATGACCCTCCGGCTCGCCGCCGGCGGGGACGACGCCGCCGTCTTCCCGCTGGCCGCCCCGGGCGGCGCCCGACTGACCCTCCGGATCCTCGCCGACGACGCCCTGCCCGATGACAACGTCCTCCGGATCGTCGTCCCCCCCCGCCGCCGCCCCCGCGTCTTCGTCTTTCAGACGGGCGGGGGAAACGCCTTCCTGCGCCGGGCCTTGGAGACCCTCGGCGACCGGATCGACGCCGCGGGGAGCGGCTTCGCCCCGCCCCACGCCTGGGAGGAGGTGGCGCAGACAATCCGGCCCGACGACGTCGCGATCTTCGACGCCTGCGGGCCGACGGGCGACCTGCGCCCGGCCGGCTATCTCTTCCTGCGCGGCCGCGGCCCGTTCGTCCCCGCGTCGGGGGTCGAGGTCGCGAATCCCGGCGCCTTCGCGTGGCGCCGGGGGCCGCTCGCCATGGGGCTCCCGGAAATCGGCGCGCTGAAGGTCCGCAGCGCCCTCGCCCTGAAGGCGGAGGGCGGCCTGGAGACCCTCCTCGATTCCGACCGGGGCGCGCTGGCCGTCCACGGCGAGACGCCCGGCGGCATCCGCTTCGTCGCCCTCGGCTTCCGCCTGGAAGATTCCAACCTCCCCCTCCTGGCCGCCTTCCCCGTCCTCCTGCGCAACGCCCTCGACTGGCTCACGGGCGAGGAACGCCGCCACTTCCCCGCCGCCGTCGCGCTGGGCGAGCCGATCGCCAGCCGCCGCCCCCTCCCGGCCTCGGCCGGCGGGATGCTGACCGTGCGCCGGGTTCCCGACTCGGCCGACGGCCCCCCGGAGGCGGACGACACGCCGGTGCAATGTCCCCTCCGGGACGGCCGGGCGCTGGCGCCGGCCCCCGTCCGGCCCGGCTACCTCCGGCTCGAGTCGGGCCCCCTCCGCGAGCTGGTCGCCGCGAACTTCGCCAACGCATCCGAGTCGGACCTCCGGCCGGTGCCGCTGCCGGGCGCCGCCCCCGTCGAGGCGGTGGAAACGGCGGCGCGGAAGGCTCGGACCGAAAGCGCCTCGACGGTCCTGATCGCGGCGGCCGCGGCGCTGCTCGTGGCCGAGTGGTGGCTTTTCCAACGGGGCGTGCTGTGACGCCGGGCGCCCTTGCCCCGGCGGCGGGGCGCTGATACACTGCCCGCTCGTCCGGAACGGCCGGCCCCCGGCGTCCCGGCGCAACCACCCAGCAAGAGGAGGCAGCCATGCGCAGCGACGTCACCAAGCAGGGCATCGAGCGGGCCCCCCATCGCGCCCTCCTGCATGCCACCGGCGTCACCCGCGCCGCCCTGGCTCGCCCCTTCATCGGCATCGCCGACGCCTCCACCGACCTCATCCCCGGCCACGTCCATCTCGGCGACCTGTGCCGCCTGATCGAGCGCGGCATCCACTCCGGCGGCGGCCAGTCCTTCCGCTTCGGCGTCCCCGGCGTCTGCGACGGCATCGTCATGGGCCACGCGGGCATGCACTACTCCCTCCCCCTCCGGGAGCTGATCGCCGACGCCGTCGAGTCCGTCGCCAAGGCCCACGCCCTCGACGGGATCGTGATGCTGACGAACTGCGACAAGATCACGCCGGGCATGCTGATGGCGTTGGCCCGGCTGAACATCCCGGGACTTGTCGTCACCGGCGGCCCCATGCTCGGCGGCTACAAGGGCATGGACCGCTGCCTGAGCCTCATCAAGGGGACCTTCGAGGCGGTCGGCCTCCACCAAGCGGGCAAGATCGGCGCGGACGAGGTGGCCGAGCTCGAATTGCGCGCCTGCCCCGGCGCCGGCTCCTGCCAGGGGATGTACACCGCCAACACGATGGCCTGCGTCACCGAGTCCCTCGGCCTCTGCCTCCCCTTCGGCGGCACCGCCCCCGCCGTCTCGGCCGAGCGCGCCCGCCTCGCCTTCGAGTCCGGTGAACGGGTCGTCCGGCTCGTCCGCGAGGAAAAGACCTCCCGCCAGTTCCTGACCGAGGCCGCCTTCCGGAACGCCATCCGCGTCGATATGGCCCTCGGCGGCAGCACGAACACGGCCCTTCACATCCCCGCCATCGCCCGCGACGCCGGCGTGACGGTCGACTTGCCGCTCTTCGACGCGATCAGCCATGCGACGCCGACGCTCTGCTCCCTCGACCCGGCCGGGACGCATTTCGTCGAGGACCTCCACCACGCCGGCGGGGTCCCCGCGGTGATGAAGCAGCTCGGCGAGCGGATCGAGGACGTTCCGACGGTCTCCGGCCTGCGGACGCGCGAGATCGCGGCCGCGGCGCGGATCGACTCCGAGGACGTGATCCGCCCGGCGGCCGCCCCCCGCATGGCCGAGGGCGGCATCGCCGTCCTGCGCGGCAACCTCGCGCCCGACGGCGCCATCGTCAAACAGAGCGCCGTCAAGCCCGAATCCCAGCGCCTGAAGGGCCCCGCCCGCGTCTTCGACGGCGAGGAGCCCGCCTTCAAGGCCATCCTCGCCGGCCAGATCCAGCCCGGCCAGATCGTCGTCGTCCGCTACGAGGGGCCGCGCGGGGGGCCCGGCATGCGCGAGATGCTCGCCCCGACCTCCGCGCTGGCCGGCATGGGCCTCGGCGAAAAGGTCGGCCTTCTCACCGACGGCCGCTTCTCCGGCGGCACCCGCGGACCCTGCGTCGGCCACATCTCCCCGGAGGCGGCCGCCGGCGGCCCGATCGGCCTCGTCAAGGAGGGCGACCTGATCGAGATCGACATCCCGGGCCGAAAGATCACGCTCCATGTCGACGACGCCGAGCTCGCGCGCCGCAAGGCCGCCTTCAGGCCCCTCCCGCCCAAGATCGACACCGGCTGGCTCCTCCGCTACGCGAAGCTCGTCAGCTCGGCCGCCCAGGGCGCCGTCCTCGCGTGACCGGCGGAGGAAAGGAGGCCAACGCGCGCAAAGCCTCGAACGGGCCGCCGCCCGAGGGCTCGCCCCGCCCGCCGCCGGGACGAAGGGGATCCGAACATGACCCGACACCCTCCGGCCCCCCCGCGCATTCAAGGGGACGGCCCGGACGCCGGAATCGCGCCTGCCGCGCCGCGAGCCGCCGTGCACAACCCCGGAGCCCCCATGCCCCGCTCCCCGCTTCGCCTCGCGATCGCCGCTGCCGTGTTCGCCTCGTCGGCCGCCGCCGCGCCCGCGCCGCGCGCCCCCCTCCCCGGCCCCGTCCTCCCCGACGGCCTCGGGGTGAACATCCATTTCACCGACCCCCGGCCCGGCGAGATGGAGATGCTCGCCCGGGCCGGCTTCCGGTGGGTCCGCATGGACTTCTCCTGGGGCGGAACGGAGCGGGAGAAGGGCGTGTACGACTTCTCCGCCTACGACCGGCTCCTCCGCGCGATGGAGCCGCACGGCCTCCGCGCCCTCTTCATCCTCGACTACGGCAACCGCCACTACGATAACGGCCTCTCGCCCTGCTCCGAGGAAGGCCGCCAGGCCATGGCCCGCTGGGCCGCCGCCGCCGCGAGACGATTCCAGGGCCGCGGCATCCTCTGGGAAATGTGGAACGAGCCGAATATCGGGTTCTGGAAGCCGAAGCCCAACCCCGACGACTACGTCCAGCTCGCCCGCGCCGTCGGCCGGGCGATCCGCGAGGCCGCCCCCGGGGAAACCTACATCGGCCCCGCCACGTCCGGCATCGACCTGGATTTCCTCGAGACCTGCTTCAAGGCCGGCCTGCTCGAGAGCTGGGACGCCGTCTCCGTCCATCCCTACCGGCAGAACGGCCCCGAGTCCGCCGCCCCGGAGTACCGCCGCCTCCGCCGCCTCATCGCGCGATACGCCCCGCGGGGGAAACACGTCCCCATCCTCTCCGGCGAGTGGGGCTACTCCGCGGCCTGGCGCAACTACAACGAGGAGATCCAGGGCCGCTATCTCCCCCGCCAGTGGCTCACGAATATCGCCAACGAGATCCCGCTCTCCATCTGGTACGACTGGCACGACGACGGGCAGGACGCGAAAGATCCGGAGCACCATTTCGGCACGGTGCGGTTCCCGTACGTCAAGGGTCGCGACCCCGTCTACGACCCCAAGCCGGCGTACCTCGCCGCCCGCGCGCTGACGTCGCAACTCGACGGATTTCGGTTCCGCCTGCGCCTGGCCGTCGGCGGCGCGGAGGACCACGTCCTCCTCTTCGCGAAGGAGGCCGACGTGCGGCTCGTCGCGTGGACGACGGCCCCCGCCCCGCGCCCGGTGACGATCCCGGCAAGCCCGGGCCCGTTCCAGGCGGTCGGCCACACGGGCGAGCCGCTCCCCGCCCTCGCCGCCGGCCCGGAGGGGCTTGCGGTCACGCTGACCGGCGCGCCGCAGTACCTCGCCCCGCAAGGCCCGAACGACCTCCTGCGCGTTGCCGCCGCGTGGGAACGCGCGCCGCTCGAGATCCCCGTGGCGGCTCCGAAGCGTCCGGACCTTGGCTTGGCGCTCCAGAACCCGCTTCCCCGCGCGATCCGGGTCCGATCGGGCGGTGCGCCCTTCTCGACGCTCGAGCCCGGGGCCTCCCTCCCGATCCCCGCCCCCCTCCCCGGCGACCTCCCGCGCGCGGCCGAGCCGCTCCCGATCCGCATCGAGGTGGAGGTGGAAGGCCTGGGACGCGTCGCGCAGGAAACCCAGGTCCTCGTGACGAACCCGTTGGCCGTCGTCGTCCACCCGCGGGCGGGCGGCGCGCTGCCGGTCCGCGTCGAAAACCCCTCGGGCGAGGCGTTCGCCGGATCGCTCCGCGTGGAGGGGGCGGAGGGGTTGAAGCCGACGGCCGCGTCAACGCCGTTGGTCCTGAAGGCGGGCGAGCCGGAGAAGCTGCTCCGCGTGGCGCTCGAACCGGGCGGGACCGGCGCGTACCGTGTCGGGGCCGCGATCCTCGACGCGTCCGGCCGCGCCGTCCTGCGCGTGCCAGCCCTGTCGTTCGCCCCCGTAGACGACTTCGCCCGGCTCGCGGGAGGCGGCCTGGAGGCCGCCTACGCCGTCGTGCCCGATGGCGACGCCCAAATCGGCTCGGAGCTGTCGATCGCGGTAGCGGCCCCGCCGGAGGGGCCGCCGATGCCCGGAATGGGCGTCCTCCGGATCGCCTACCGCTTCGATCCCGGCTGGAAGTTCCTCCGCCTCGTCCCGAAGACGCCGGCGTCCCTGGCGATCGAGGGAAAGCCGCGGGCGCTCGGAATGTGGGTGTACGGCGACGGCGAGGGGAACCTCCCGCGCCTCCGGTTCATCGACGCCACGGGGCAGTGCTTTCAGCCCTCCGCGCCGGCCGTCTCCTGGAAAGGGTGGCGGTACGTGACGTTCGCGATGGACGGGACGGAGGCCGGGTACTGGGGCGGCGCCAACAACGGCATCGTCCAGCACCCGATCCGCTGGGACACGCTCTTCCTGCTCGACGGGGCGCACAAAAAAACGCAGGGAACGATATATCTCGCGGGCCCAACCCTCCTGCGGGATTGATCCACGCGCCTTGGAAAAGGTGACCCGCCCCGGGTGTCCGCCGCCCGGGCGAGTACGGGCCGGCCGCGCTGACCGGGGTTGCGATCGAGGCGCAGGATTCCTCGGCCGCTTCGTCGCGCGGGCGCGGCGTACGGTCCGCCATCACCGGTGCGGCGGCCGAGGCCCCTCCCTCGATCAGGAGACCCCCCATGACCCGACTCTCGCCCGCGGACGCCCTCCATCCGTTCGGCCGGGCGCGCCTCGCGCCGGCCGCGCTCTTCGCGCTCGCCGCGCCGCTCGCCGCCGCCGCGGCCCCGCACCCGTTCCAGGCCGACCCCCCGATGCCGGCGTACACCCTGCCTGACCCGCTGCGCTCGGCCTCGGGGGAAAGGATCGCGTCCGCCGCGGATTGGAAGAAAGCCCGCCCGGAGATCCTCGAGCTCTTCCGCCGGCACGTCTACGGCCGCGTCCCGGCGACCCCCTGCGAGAAGCGCTTCACGATCGCGAACGAGGACCCGAAAGCGATGGACGGCGCGGCCACGCTCCGGCAGGTCGACGTGACGATCGCCGCCGGCGGGCGGTCGCTCGCGATCCGGCTCACCCTGTTCGTCCCGAACAAGACCCCGAAACCCGTCCCGGCCTTCCTGCTCATCTGCAACCGGCCGCCCGGCCCCAACATCGACCCGACGCGGACGAACCGATCCGCGTTCTGGCCGGCCGAGGAGGGGATCGCGCGCGGTTTTGCGATGGCCGCGTTTTACAACGGGGACGTCGATCCCGACAAGGCGGACGGCTTCAAGGACGGCATCCACGCGCTGCTCGACGGCCCGTCGCGGCCGCCGGACGCCTGGGGAACCCTCGCCGCCTGGGCGTGGGGGGCGAGTCGATGCCTGGATTACTTGGAAACCGACCCGGACATCGCGAAGGACCGGGTCGCCGTGATCGGCCACTCGCGCGGCGGGAAGACGGCGCTCTGGGCCGGGGCCGAGGACGAGCGGTTCGCCCTCGTCGTCTCCAACAACTCCGGCTGCGGCGGCGCCGCCCTCAGCCGCCGGCGCTTCAACGGCGCCGAGTCGGTCGCCCGCATCAACAAGAGCTTCCCGCACTGGTTCTGCGAGGCCTTCAAGGCCTACAACGACAAGGAGGACGACCTGCCGGTCGACCAGCACCAGTTGATCGCGCTTCAGGCCCCTCGGGCGGTGGCCGTCGGAAGCGCCGAGGGCGACCTCTGGGCCGACCCGCGCGGGGAGTTCCTCAGCGTCGTCCACGCCGCGCCCGTCTACCGCCTCTTCGGGAAGAAGGCCCTCGGCACGGAAACGATGCCCCTCGTCGGAGAACCCCTCCACGGCGACGGCGCCCACTACCATATCCGCGAGGGGACGCACAACCTCACGCTCGCCGACTGGACGGCGTATTGGGATTTCGCAGACCGGGTGTTCGGCCGCACCCGGTGATGCCCGCGCGCCGGGGGAATGCCGCAACCGCGACCGCCGCGAGAACGAAGGCGCCCCCGCCCAGGCCGCGCGGGCTCAACGGTGACCGTAGAGAAGAGCGGCACGCGCGGGAAAACGCGGGACGCGATCCCCGAACGGCACGCCCTCCTCCTCCGCGCCTAGGCTCCCGTCCCCCCTCCCGCCGGTGCCCCGGTCGGGGCCGCGACCGGGGTCTCCGCGGCCGCCTTCCCCCCCGCGGGGCGCGCGAGAAGGGAGAGCAGGAACCCGCCGATCCCGAGCGCCAGCAGGATCGGCCCGACCACGAACCAGCCCAGGTAGGGCGTCGCAGCCGCCAACAGGAAAAGGGCCCACCCCGCCAAGATCCGGCCGAGACGGCTGCCCGACCGCCCCGCCAGGGCAAAGATCCGGCGGCCCAGGTCCTGGGCGATCGCCGCGAGGCCGCCGAGCAGAAGCAAGACACCCGCCGGGAGGACGATCACGACAAGCCCCTGGGCCCGACCGGCCGCCTTGGCCAGCAGGATCAGGATCACGAGGGCGGCCACGCCGACCCCGAGGGCGCGGTAGGGGGACTGCTGGACGCGATCCGCCCCCCGCTGCGTGATGCCGGGCACGAGCAAGACCGTCACGAGCTGGAGCGCCAAGCCGCAGGCGAAAACGGCGGCGGCGATGGCAAGAACGGTCCCCGACGCGAAAAACGCGGCGGCAAGCGGGCGCGCCTCGCCCCCTCCCTCGCCTCCCACCTGCGCCGCGAGAGCCATCGCAAGGACCGGGCAGGCATTGATCATCGGACCGGCCTCCTCATGAAATCCGAGGGGAACGCCCGCTCGGAGGACTTGGCGATTGTCGCCGATTCCTAGGGCGCCGCCGCCCCGGAGAGCCCCAGTGTCTCGCGGGCAAACTCGAGGACGGTGCCCGCGATCGACTCGCCCCGCCGCGCCGCCGACTCGGCCAGTTCGGTGACGGCGCGCGGATCGGGCACGATCGCCCGAACCGAGTCGCCGAACAGGCTGTAGAGCCCCGAGACAGACGCCAGCAAGGTCGCCGCCGCGGCCAGGGCCCTCACATCGCGCCGGCGGAGGGCCGGCGCGACCGGCCGCAGCGCTCCGCGCAGGACGTCGTCGGCCAGCGCGTCCGGCGGGTCGGGCACGACAACGCCGGCCAGGGCGCCGTCCACGCCGGCCATCGCGTCGCGCTCCGCCCGGCACGCCGCGCAGCCCGCCAAGTGCCGGTCGATCTTCTCCCGGAGCGGGTCGATGCACGCGCCGTCGAGATGATCCACCAGGAGCAATTCGACCCATTCGCAGTCCATCCCAACCTCCTCGCGCAGCCGCCGGCCGAACGCATCAGGGGGCCGATCCCCCGGCCGCCTCGTCCCGGCGAGCCGCCAACTGATTCCGAAGCTCCCGCTTCGCCCGAAAGATCCAGGTCTTGACCGTCCCCAGCGGCTGGCCCGTCAGCTCCGCAATCCGGTCGTAACTGCACCCCTGCTCGTACCGCAGCGCCAAGACCGTGCGGTACGCCGCGGGAAGCCCCGCCATCGCCGCGCGCAGCCTCTCCGGATCGCCCGGCACGGGGTCCGGCGCCCGCGACCCCGCCCGCAGGTCCAGTTCCCCCGTCCCCCCCACCGCCTCCATCCGTCGCGGACGCCTCCGCCAGTTCAGGCAGAGGTTCGTCGCGACGCGAAACAGCCAGGGCTCGAAGGGGCGCGACGGATCGTACTGGTCCAAGTTCCGGTATACCCGGACCAGGATCTCCTGGCAAAGGTCCCGGGCCTCCTCCGCGTCAAGAACGATCCGGTACGCAATGCGGTACAGGACCCGCTCGTACGCCTCCACGATCGACCGGAACGCCGCCGCCTCCCCGGCCCGTGCGCGCCGGATCGTGTCGCTCGAAAGAACCGACGGAGCAGACGCGTGTTCCTGGCTCATGTTTGACTACAGAAGAAAGTGGATAAAAGTTTCGCGCGGATCGAGGAATCGGCCGCATCCCATGTGACATCAACGGAAAACGCGCGCATCTCGTTATAAAACAACAAGTTATAACGCACCCCCGGCGTAGAGACCTCGCGAGGGACCCCCGCTTCCCGCAGGACCGCGGTGTGGACAACCGGTACAATCAGCGTCGCTTCCCGCGAACCCCCAAGAGGTTGCGGATGGATTTCGAGTACGGCGGGTGAACCCGTCCTGCGTCGGTAACGAAAGCCGTGATCAGGTGCGCCGGGGTGACGTCAAAAGCGGGATTCCAGGCCCGTGCGCCTCGGGGCGCCCAGGAGACGCCTCCCGGAGCGGTCACTTCCGCTTCAGCCCGCTCTTCGATCGGGATGCGGCGGCCGTCCGGCGTCGCCAGGTCGAACGTGGTGCGCGGCGCGGCGACGTAGAACGGAATGCCGTGAGCGCGGGCGAGGACCGCCAGCCCATAGGTCCCGATCTTGTTGGCCGCGTCGCCGTTGGCGGCGATCCGGTCCGCGCCGACGAGAACGGCGTCGACGCGTCCGGCGCGCATCAGGGCCGCGGCCATGTTGTCGCAGACGAGCGTGGCCGGGATGCCGGCGCGCAGGAGTTCCCAAAGCGTGAGGCGGGCCCCCTGGAGGAGGGGGCGGGTCTCGTCGACCCAGACGCGGGGACGTCTGCCGCGGCGGGCGGCCTCGTAGATCACGGCCAGTGCCGTGCCCGATCCGGCCGTCGCCAGCGCCCCCGCGTTGCAGTGCGTCAGGACGCGCGCGCCGGGGCCCAGGAGGGGGGCGCCGGCGCGCCCGATGGCGGCGCAGAGCGCCCGGTCCTCGCGCTCGATCGCGCGCGCCTCGCGCAGGGCGGCGGCGGCGGCCGACGCCGCGTCGCAGGCCCCCGACCGCCCCACCGCCGCGCGCACGCGCTCGGCCGCCCAGCGCAGGTTGACCGCCGTCGGCCGGCTGGTCTGCAGGAAAGCGGAGACGCGCGCGGCCTCCCGGCGAACGGCCCCGGCCCCCCGCGCGTCCGACCGTCGCAGCCCCAGCGCCATCCCGTACGCGGCGGCCACCCCGATGGCCGGAGCGCCGCGGACCTGCAGCCGCCGAATCGCGTCGTGCACGTCTTCCGCCGTGCGGCAGGCGCGGTACGCCACGCGCCGCGGCAGGAGGGTCTGGTCGAGAAGGGCCAGCGATCCGTTCCGCCAGATCAGCGTGGAGGGGATGCGCATGAACGGGTCCGATGGCAGGTCACGGTTCCGGCGGCCGGGACAGCGTGTCGTCCCCCGCCACGTCCAGCCCGAAGATCCCCGCGAGGAAGTCGAGCGCCTCGCCGGGGCTCACACCGGCGCGCAGGCCGATCCCGGGGAGCTGGACGGCCGCCTCGACGTCCAGGCCCCAAAGGAGGCCGTCGCCGCGAACGGGACGATCGAGGTCCTGGTCGCACGCGAAGGGGAAGAGCATCCAGCACGCGTGCGTCCGGGGCGGCCCATGGACCTCGGAGGGCGGCACCTTGCGCGACCCGTGGTGAAAGGGGGGCGCGAGCACGTCGCCGCCGGCGGTCTCGATGAAGCTGGCGGGCGGATAGAGATGGCGATCGGGATGTCCGTCAAGCCACTCGCCGAAATGCCACCCGTACCGTTCGACGTCCTCGTAGCCGACCCCGACGTGGGCGAGCGGGCCGGCATGAAGGCGGGCGGCGAGCCAGCCGCCGATCCCCGCGTCGAGGGCCACGATGTCGGCGAGATCCCCGGCGCGGTCGGCCAGATAACCGCCGACCAGCTGGCCGGCGGAACGCGAGCCGGGATTCTGGCAGGCGCCGAGAAAGCCCGTCAGAAGAAGCAGCAGCCAAGCGGGACGCGCGGGCCGGCGCATGGAGACCTCCTCGCGCAGGTCGTCGCGGGCTCCTCCGGGCGGAAGCGCCGGCACACCGCCGGATCCGGGACGGCCGGGGCCCCGGCGCTCCCCTACTTCTTCGCGGAAGGCTTCACGGGGGCGGCCTTGGCGGGCGGAGGCGACTGGAGGGACACGCCGCAGTGCTCGAGGATCTTCTCGAGGTTCGGCGTCGGCCGCGCCCCGTGGCGGACCCAGTGCTGGAGCCGCTCCACGTTCACGGTGAGCTTCTTGGCGGGATCCTTGACGAGCGGGTCGTAGCCGCCCAGGCACTCGAGGTACCGGCCGTCCCGCCGGCTCCGGGAATCGAACACGGCCACGCGGGAATAGGAACGATTCTTCTTCCCGTAGCGCGTCAGACGAATGCGAACGGCCATGCCGAAACCCCTTTCAATCGTCCGGATGGATCCGCGGCCGCCCCCCCACGGGGCGTCCGACACGAGGGGCCGATTATACGGTCCGTCCCGTCAAAATCAAAGGTCATTCGCGGCCGCGCTTGCGTTGCGGGGGGGAATGCCTATGATACAGGCCGCCCCGTCGCTCCCGTCGCCCCATCCCCGGAGCCGCACGTGCGCCACGTCTGGTCGCTGACGCTGGTGGTCGGCCTCTTCGCCTTCGTCATCGGGGCCATGCTCACCGCCCTGCCTCAAGCCTGCCTGATCCACGCCTTCCGCTCGGCGGAGATCGGCCTGATCGGGGCCTGCGGCAACCTCGGCTACGCCGCAGGCTGCCTGCTCTGGGGCCGCCTCTTTCAGGGGCTGCCCGGCAAGCACGTGCTGCGGGGCGGCATCGCCTTGATGCTGCTGACGCTCCTGGTCATGGCCGCCGGCGCCACGGTCCCGGTCCTCGTCGGGGCCCAGATCCTCGCCGGCCTCGCGAGCGCCGCCACGTGGCCCTTCGCGTCCGCCTGGCTGTTGGACTTCCAGTCGGACCGTCTCCCCCGCACCCGCCTGCTCCGGCACTACAACTTGGCCTGGACGAACGGCCTGGCCGCCGGGCTCTATGCGACGGGGCTGGCCTGCCGGGCGGGGTACGTCCTCGAGTCGTTCTACGCCGCCGCGGCGATCTCCGGCGCCGCGATCCTGCTGGCTTCGACCGTGCGCGCGACGCGCCCGCACGCCCCCGACCGGCCCGGGCCGGGAACGCCGCCCGACCCGCTCCGCGTCGGCGCGCGCCCGCTCGCGGCCGCCCTGCTGGCCAGCCTCGCGGCGATCGCAACGCGGACCCTGCTGATGGTCAACTACCCGGAGCTGAACGCGCGGCTCGGGTACGCGGCCGACCGCATGGGGCTTCTGACCGCCGTCTCGGCCCTCGCCCAGATGGCGGCCTTCGGGTTCGGCGCCGCCTACGAGCCCTGGCTGGGCCTGCGGCGCGTCTACGTCTTGCTGGCCGCCGCCCTCGCCCTCTCGCTGTCGGCCTTCGCGTGGCTGACGTGGCTTCCCGCCCTGCTCGCGGCCGCCGCCCTCAGCGGCGTGGCCGCCGCGATGGCCTTCCAGGCGTCGATCCTCGCCTGCACCGGGCATTTCCGGTCGGCGCGCTCGGGGACCACGCTGCACGAGGCGCTCGTCGGGCTCGGGGGGATCGCCCCCTTCGCAGCGGGCGCCCTCGCCACCGCCCTGCAACAGGCCGGCTGGCCGCCCACCGAGGCCCTGCGGGCGCCCTTCCTGCTCCTGACCCTGATCCTCCTGGCCGTTCTGGGCGCCCAGCTCGCCCTCATCGGACGGCACGGGAGCCGCCGGCTGTTGAGCAAAGAGGAGATGCGCAGCGCGTAGCGCGCGGAGCGCGGAAGGCAAGCGAGGAGCTATTCGCCTTCCAGGGTGACGTAGGGAGGAACATCCGAGACGACCACCTTCCGCGTCCCCAGCAGATCGACCGTCGCGCCCTCAACCGGCTTCCAGACCGTGAAGGTGGTGCGGGAATCGGGGCCGACGATCGAGAGCTCCCGATCGTCGAAGGCGACGCTCACCCCCCCGACCTGGACCTTGAGGCTGGTGGGGGTGATCACGCCCGTGTATCCGACCAGGTTCCTGACGATCACGGTCTTGCCGCGGAAGGCGATGACGGTGTCCCGCCCCTCGGTGCGGACGGAATTCTCGACGGCCCCCAGCCCCTCCACGCTGACGCCCATGGTGGTGGGCGTGGTGGTCTGGGCCCTCACCTCGATTCGATTGACGTTCCGACAGGACGCGAGCAGGAGCCCGGTCAGGAGAAGAGAGGCGACCGCCCCGTGCCTGCGATGTCCCATCGTCGCATCCCCGAAGCCAGCCCCGCGTGGCATTCGGCGCGGGCCTACGCCGCAGCGCCATCCGGCGACGCGACTATAGCGCAAACCGGAAGACGCACCAAGCGATTCCGACTTACGTCCCCCCTCCGCCCGCGGCGGCGCCCGCCAGCGCGGGCTCGGGCGCGACCGCCTCCGCGGGAGCCTCCTCCAAAATCTTCACCTCGCCTCCCTCGCTGCGGATCTGCTCCAGGTTGACGGTGACGCGCTTCGACACGCCCGGCGTCTGCATCGTCACCCCGTAGAGCACGTCGGCGGACGTCATCGTCCGCTTGTTGTGGGTGATGACGAGGAACTGGGTGGTCTTCGCGTACTCCCGGATGAGGCCGATGTAGCGGTCGACATTTTTCTCGTCCAGGGCGGCATCCGCCTCGTCGAGGAGACAGAAGGGGCTCGGGTTGCACTTGAAGATGGACATCACGAGGGCCAGGGTGGTGAGGGTCTTCTCGCCGCCGGAGAGCAGGTGGAGGTTGGTGAAGTCCTTCTGGGGGGGCTTGGCGGTGATGTCGATGCCGGCCTCGAGCAGGTCGACGCCCTCCTCGAGAAGGATGTCGGCCGAGCCGCCCCCGAACAGGCGGCGGAAGATGGTGCGGAAATTCTCGCGGACCTGTTCGAGGGTCTTGCTGAACATCTCGCGGCTCTCGCGGTTGATCCGGCGGATGAGGTCCTCGAGCTTCGTCTTCCCGGCCAGGAGGTCCTGTTCCTGGGCCGCGAGCTGGGCGTGCCGCTCCTCGCGGTCCTTGAGGTCCTCGATGGCGGCCAGGTTGACGGCGCCCATCGCATCCAGCCGGCGGCGGAGCTCGGCGACCTCCTCGCGCAGGGCGCCCGCGTCGAACCCCTCGGGGGGCTGGTAGCCGGCGGCGTGGGCGGCGGCCAGATCGAATCGGCATTCCTCCTGCGCGGCGCGCACGAGGTTCTCGAGACGCAGGACTCGGTCGTTCTCCTGGATGCGCTCCTCGCCGATGGCGGATTCCAGCTCCCGATCCCGGGCGGCCGCGGCCGACTCCTTCTCCCGCTCGGCCTGGAGGCGCCGGGCGACGGCATCGCGCTCGGCCCCGGCCGCGCGGAGCCGCTCCTCGAGATCGGCTTGGACGGCGCAGGCCTCCTCGAGCGCCCGGGCGAGGGCCTCCAGATCGGAGGCGCTCTCGGCCAGGCGCCGGCCGGCCTCCTCCGCCTCCCGGGCAAGCCGCTCGACGGCGTCGGAGGCCGCGGCCGCGGCCTCCTGGTGGCGGGCCACCGACTCCGCCGCGGCGGCCCGATCCGCCTCCGCGCGGCTGAGCGCCACGCGCAGGTCGGCGACGCGGCCCCGGAGCGCGTCGCGGGACGCCTCGAACTGCGCCAGCTCCGCCTGGCGGGCCTGCGCGGTCCCGGCGATCGACCGCTCGAGCGCGGCCAGCTCGTCGAGCACCCGCCGCAGCCCGCTCTCCTTTTCGGCCAGGAACGCCTCCTGCGCAACCAGCGCTTCCTGGTCCCGGCGGTTCATCTCGATCTCGCGGGCCAGCAGATCCTCGTTCGCCCGTCCGCTCTCCAGCCGCGCCTGGATGTCGCGGTACTCCAGGCTGATATCGTAGCCCCGGTCGCGGTAGCTCTGCAGGGTCTCGGTCGAACGGGCGAGATCCGCCTCGACCTCGGCGGCGCGGGCGGTGCGGGCCTCGAGCTCCCCCGTGATCGCCGCCAACTCGCGCGAGAGACCGGCCAGCTCGGCGCGGCGCGACAGCAGGGACACCGCCCCCTCGCGCGCCCCGCCGCTCACCGTCCCCTCCGCCCCGATGACCAGCCCGTCCTCCGTCAGGACCCCCGTCCCCGGCGGCGCGATGCGCAGGAACGCCAGCGCCGCCTCCCGATCGGGCACCACCCAATACCCGCGCAGGCACCAGCGCACCACGGCGGCGTCCGCCGGGTCGGCCTGCACGCAGGCCTCCGCCGGCCGGACGCGGAAGGGCAGCACGCCGCCCGCGTCGGGGCCTTCGGCGGCCGCATCGGGCGACGGCCGGCCGATCTGGGCGAAGATGGCATCGAGGATCCCGTCGACGGCCGCCTCCAACGCCGGGTCCTCCGGCGCGGCCTCGGCCGGCGCGCCGGCGCCGATGCGGGCGGCCACCTCCGGCGGCAGGTGCGGCGGCTCGCCGGCCTGCACGTTGCGGGGGATGACGCCGACCCAGTGGAGGCCCTTCGCGCGAACGTGCTCGACGGCGGCCAGGGCCACGGCGGCGTTCTCGGCGACCAGCCACCCGGCCCGCTCGCCGAGAAGGTTCTCGATCGCCCGGACGCAGTCCGGATCGACCCGGAGCCGGTCGGCGACCGTCCCGACGATGCCGGGAAAGGCCGCCCCATCGTGGTCGGGGGATCGCAGCAGGGTCTTCGCGCCGGTGCCGAGCCCCTCGAGCTGGGCCTCGAGACCGCGCAGCAGCTCCTCGCGAGACAGGGCCTTCTCGCGCGCCTCGCGCAGGCTTCGGCGGGCGTCGGCCAGCGCATCGAGCTCGGCGCGCAGCCGGGCCTCCCGCGCCGCCTCCGCTTCCGCCTCCGCGGAGACCGCGCGGAGGTCCCGCTCCCGCCCGGCCAGCTCCTCCGCGAGCGCCTCGTTGGACTGCCGGAACCCGGCCGCGTCGGACTCGAGCCGGGCTCGCGTCTCGTCCGCCTTGGCGCGCTGGGCCGCCACCCCGACGCGGGACGCCTGGCACTCCACGAGCTCGTTCTGGTGCTGCGTGCGCTTGCGGGCGGCTTCGAGCGCCTCGGCCTGCAGGCGCTCGAGGGCCGTGCGGGCCTCGGCGCACGCGGCCTCCGCCTGGGCGGCCATCCCCTCGGCCTCCGCCAGCCGGTCGCGGGCGGCCGCGGCCTCGGCCTCCGTCCGCTCCCACGCCGCTCGGGCGTCGGCCAGCCGCGCCTCGGCCTGCGCGCGCTCCGCCGCCTTGCCCTCCCGCTCGGCCTCGAGACGGCCGCACGATGCCGCCAGCTCCTCGTGCCGCGTCTGGCGGTGCCGGAGCCCCTCCTGCAGCTTGGCCGCCTGCTGGACGGCGTCGAGCTGCTCGGCCTGGAGGCGCGCGAGGACGGCCTCGTGCCCGCGGGCCTCCTCCTCCGCCGCGCTCAGCGCGGCGCGGGCCGCGTCGAGGGCCGCCTGCGCCGCCGCCCGCTCGGCCGTCCGCTCGGCCAGCCGCGCGCGCACCGCCTCCAGGTCCTGCGAGATGCCGTGATACTCGTGGAGGGCCAGCGCCTGCCGCTTCCCGATCAGCTCCATCTCGGCCTGGCGGTACCGCTCCGCCTTGCCGGCCTGGATCTTCAGCGAGCGGATCTCCTTCCCGATCTCCTGGACCTGCACGCTCAGGATGGCGAGGTCCTGCCCGACGCGATCGAGCTTGGCCTCCGCCTCCCGCTTCTGGGCGCGGTACTTGCTGATCCCCGCCGCCTCCTCGAAGATCGACCGCCGCTCGCGCGGCGTGGCGTCCACGATCCGGCTGATCTGCCCCTGGCTGATGACGCTGTACGCCTCCCGCCCCACGCCCGTCCCGTAGAAGAGCTCCTTGATGTCCTTCAGCCGGCACGGGGCCTTGTTCAACTGGTACTCCGTCTCGCCCGTCCGGTGGATGCGCCGCGTGATCACCACCTCGTCGAACTCGATCGGCAGCCGGCGGTCGGCGTTGTCGAAGACCAGCGAGACCTCGGCATAGCCCATCGGCCCCACGCCGGCCGCGCCCTTGAAAATGACGTCGAGCATCTCCTCGCTGCGAAGCGACTTCGTGCTCATCTCCCCCAGGGACCACTTGATGGCGTCCACCACGTTGCTCTTGCCGCAGCCGTTCGGCCCGACGATGCCGTTGATGCCGGGCTGGAAGTCGAAGGCGATGCGGTGGGCGAAGGACTTGAAGCCGTGCGCCTCGAGACGCTTGAGGTACATGCGCGCTCCCTTGTTCAATCGACGGGTTGGATCGCCTGGGGTGGTTTCCCCGCGGCACGCGCGGGGGAATACATAGGTATTATCGGACGTTGACCCGAAAAACTTCAGCCTTCCGGCCGGTCGCCGCGCCCGCCCCCGCTCGCCCTCCGCCGCGCGTTCAGCGCCCGGAGAACCGCGCCGGAGCCCCTCACGCGCGCAGCCCCTCCCAGATCCGCACGTAGCTCGCGTGGCGCTCCCGGCTGACCGCCCCGCCCAGCGCCGCCTTCACCGCGCATCCCGGCTCGCGCACGTGCCGGCAATCGCTGAACCGGCAGCCGGCAGCCGGCCCCGCGAACTCCGGGAAGCACGACGCCAGCGTCGCCCGCGTCACCCCCCACGGCTCGAAAACCTCCACCCCCGGCGCGTCCGCCACGTCTCCCCCCGCCGGCAGCGGGATTCGCTCGAACCACGTTGTCGTATGCCGCCCCCCCCCGCGCGACGCCGAGACCGCCCCCGTCTTCAGCGCGAGACCGGGCACGAGAGCATTCAGCAGGCTGGTCTTCCCGACACCGGACGGCCCGAGCAGGGCGCTGGAGCGGCCCGCAAGCCGCTCGTACAGCTCCCCGACCCCCTGCCCCGCCGCCGCCGACGCCGCCACCACGGGATATCCGGCGGCCCGGTACCGCGCGATCCCGGCCTCCACCGCCGCCGCCCCCTCCCCGGCGAGGTCGATCTTGTTGATGCACAGCAGCGCCGGGATCTGCCCCGCGGCCGCCATCACCAGCGCCCGGTCCGCCTCGTGCCAGTCGACCGCCGGCCGGGCGGCGGCTTGGACCACGACGACGAGATCCAGGTTCGCAATCAGGGGCTGCCGGAGGTGCGGGTGGTGGACGTCGGCGCGCGCCAGCAGCGAGCGGCGCGGATGCACCCGCTCGATCCGCCCCTCGCCCCCCTCGCCCGCCTCGATCTCGACCCGGTCGCCGACGGCGACAGGCCGGACGTCGACGCCCCGCGCCCGCCGGAGCTTGCCGGAGAAGGCGCAGAGAAAGACGCCCTCCGGGGTGCGGACCTCGTAGCGGTTCGCAACGATGCGCCAGACCGAACCCGTGCAGGTCATGGGCGGCGCGTGAAACGCGCCGGCAAGGACCTGCAAAAAAGCCCGACCGGGCGGGTGGTCCCCCCTCCCGCCCGGTCGGGCTTCCGCGATCCAACCCTCCACGCCGCAACGCGAACCGACCTCAGCATGCGTTCATGACCCCTCCCCCACCCGGCAACCCGCCCCTGCCCATTCAACTCGTTGCCCCAGGCCGAGTTGCGGATTATACCAGCGGGCCGCGCAAAAGGAAGGGCCAACTCGCGAACGCGCGCCCGCGGCGCGGAAGCCATCGGGACCGGCAGGCGACAGCAACCTCGGGAAGACGCGCGCCGCGACGCGCGGGAAACCGACACCGGTCGCCGCAGGCGCTATCTCACGTACACCTGGGCCGCCTTGGTCTCGAGGCAGGCGCGCTGGAGCAGAGTGAAGATATCGTGGGCGCCGCGAGCGACGCCCGGCGGGAAGGAGAGATCGACGTGGCCGGACTCGAAGAGCGTGTGAAACCGGCTCTCGAGGACGAGCCGATCGGACAGGGCCAGCGGCGACCCCGCGCGGCAATGGTACGCCGGCGTGTATGGGGGAAGCGCATCCATCGGGCCGCGGTCGCGCGCGGGGGCGAACCGGCGCGCGTCGAGCCGGGCCAGCCGCGCGCAAGCCTCCCCCGCCGGGTATTCCCCGAGCACCAGGCGAAGCCCGCACCGCCGCGACGCCTCGCGCACGCGGAAGGCCAGGCAGGACAGCACCCGCAGGCCCGTTTTCGCCGCGTCCTCCGACTCGCCGAGCTCGCGGCCCGCCAGGTGGCGGACCGCCTCGTTGAGGCCGACGGGCACGACGAGGTGGACGGCCTCGCCGAGACGCAGCACGCCGCGGCCGTCCCGAGCCCAACCGGCATGCTCCCCGAACGTCCCCGCCTCCCCGTAATAGCGCCGCAGGGCCGCGTGCTTCTGCTGGTGCGCCTTCACGGCGAGGTCGACCGCCTCGTCCATGCGGTCGTAGAACCCCTCCAGATCGCCGGGCGCACCGCGGTAGGCGACTTGAGGCAGGTTGACGAAGACGGCCTGGGCGGCGGCGAACCAGGTCTCCTCCGGAACGGACGCGCCGTCGCCGTACGGCTCGAACCGGCCGAGTCGCGAGGCCGGCCAGAGCAGGTCCTCGCCGCGGTCGACCAGGAAGAGGACGTCGCCCCCCGCGGCGGCAAGGGCGCAGGCTTCGCGAAGGACAGCGGCGCGCGCCGGGTCCTTGAAGGCCTGGGCATCCAGGCCGACGGCGAGCGTCCGGCGCGGGGAGGGCGGCGCGGCGCGGAGGATCGCCAGCACGGCGCGGGCCAGCCTCAGCGCCGGCTCCGCGAGATCCCCGTAGACGACATCCAGGCTGGTCGCGTTCGGCCCGGTCGCCCGGAGCCGGCGCAGGGCGCGCGGGACGTGCAGATGCAGGGTCGGCTGCACGGCGGCGCCCGCGCCGGTCGGCCCGGCGAGGAGCGCCGCGAGGTCCGCCGCCTCCGCCTCGAGCTCCTTCGGGCCGAGCGCGGCGACCAGCGGCGCATAGAAGGTCTCGGCATGGACCAGCTCGACCGCGTCGGCGGCGTAGCGGGGCGCGGCGGCGGCCACCGCGCGGAGCTGCGCGGTCAGCGACCGCGCCCCGTCGGCGATCTCCAGCAGGCCGGGCGCCGGCAGCCGCAAGCCGTGCCGCTTGAGGTATTCCACCGACGGCGTCAGCCAGGCCATCTTCAGCGGCTGCTCGAGGTTCCCGAGATGGATCGTCCCGTCCACGTGCGCGGCCGCCACGTCCGCCTCGAAAAGATCCTGGAGCGCGTACTGCCGCAGCGTCATCTCCCCGACCACCTCGCAGACGCGGGCCGGGTCGGGGGCGCCGTCGCGCGCCCCGGTCTGAACGAGGCGGTCGAGGTCGAATTTGGGAACGCCGAGCACCGACTGCCGGCGGAGCTTGCCGCTGAGGCCCCGCGTGAAAAGCTCATGGTCGACGAGCTGCCGGATGACGGCGGTGGTGACCCGGCGGACGCCGGAGCGGAAGACCTTCTTCTCGACCTCGGCGGCGACGCCGTCGGCGGTGGCCCGGTCGAGGCCGGCCTCCTTCATGAGGGCGTCGGCGATGCGGCAGCGGCCCCACGCGGTCGCCTCGTCCCGCGTGGAGGCCTCGACGAACAGCTGGCCGGCGGGGAAGAGGTCGTCGGCGGGCGGGCGGGCGGGGAGGGCGGCCTCCTCGCGGAAATGGATGTACGCGCGCGCGATCGTGGGGTGGCCCGTCTCCAGCAGAACCTTCTCGACGATCTCCTGCACATCGCGCGTGGCGGGCACGGTCCGCCCGTGATAGCGCTCGAGGTAGAGCGTCACCACGCTCGCCAGGTCGGCGGCCAGGAAGCGGTCGTCGATCCCCACGGTGGCGGCGGCCTTGTAGATGGCGTCGGCGATGCGCGCCTCGTCGAACGCCACCTCGCGGCCGTCGCGCTTGCGAATCTTTTCGATCCGGATCTTGCGGTCGGGCATGACGCGCGGGGCCGGCTCCCGGCCCCGCCCCCAGCGATGGATGGGCCCCACACCCCCGCGCCGGATCGGGCGGCCCCTCCGGCCGCCCCGCCCGCCGCTCCGGCGGGCGTCCCATTCACCGGCGCTTCAACTTGCCCAGCAACGGGCCGAGCTCGCGCATGAACTCGCTGACATCCTTGAACTCGCGGTAGACCGACGCAAACCGAACGTAGGCGACTTGATCGAGAACCTGGAGCTCGCTCATGACCAGGTCCCCGATCTCCTTGGCGGGGACCTCCTTGTCGTACTTCTCGTAGATGCGCGATTCGATGCGGTCGAGGACCTCGCCCAGCCGCTCCTCGGTGACCGGCCGCTTCGCGCAGGCCTTCTGGAGCGCCTGCAGCAGCTTCGCCCGATCGAACGGCTGGCGCTTCCCGCTCTTCTTCGTCACCAGGATCGGCCGGTGCTCGACCCGCTCGTAGGTCGTGAACCGCCGGCGGCAGCGCTTGCACTGGCGGCGGCGGCGCACCGAGATCCCGCCGTCCATCGGGCGGGTCTCGAGAACGTGGTCGTCGTCCACCTTGCAGTACGGGCACCGCATGCGGGAGGTCCGCTTCGAGACACGCCCCGGCGCCGTCGCGGGAGCAGAACGATACCAAGGACGGCGCGGAAACGTCAACGGAAATGCCGGCCGGCGTCCGGCGCGCGGCCGATTTTCGTTGACTCGCCGCGGCGCGCGTCACTTCCCGATGCAGAAGCGCGAGAAGATCGCGTCGAGCAGGTCGTCCGGCGCGGCGCGCCCCGTCACGGCCCCGAGGGCGTCCGACGCCTCGCGAAGATCCTCCGCGGCCAAGGCGAGACCGGCCTCCCCCCGGGCGGCGGCCGCCGCCCGGCGCAGCGCCGCCGCCGCCCGGTCCAGCGCCTCCCCCTGGCGGGCCGTCAGCGCCAGCCGCTCCCCCGCCCCATCCACGACGGCCCCCCGGCACGCGGCCGCCAGCGCAGCCCTCAGGCGATCGAGCCCCGCCCCCGTCCGCGCCGAGACGCGCACAACGCGACCCGCCTCGCCGCCCGGCGCCAAGCCGGCCGCGTCGAGCGCCTCGCCGCGGTCGGCCTTCGTCAGCACGACCACCCCCGCTCGATCCGCCAGCAAGGCCGCCGGGTCCAGACCCGACCGGCCCGACGGATCGCTGCCGTCGAGAACAACCGCCAGGACGTCCGCCTCCCCGGCGAGCCGCGCGAGACGCGCCACGCCCTCGGCCTCCGGCGGCGGCAGCGGCCCGCCGCCGGGGGCGGGCAGACCGGGCGCGTCCACCAGGCGCAGCGCGACCCCGCCGGCCTCCACGCCCGCCTCCACCAGATCGCGCGTCGTCCCCGGCTCGGGCGAGACGAGCGCCCGCTCCGTCCCGGCCAGCGCGTTGAACAGGGTCGACTTCCCCGCATTCCGCGGGCCGTAGAGCAGAACGAGGGCCCCGGGGCGCCACGCCCCCTCCGCCCGTCCCGACGCCCGGATCGCCTCCACCGCCGCCGCCAGCCGGTCCGCCCGATCGGCCGCGTCCGCCGCGGAGAGCGCCTCCACGTCCTGATCCGGGAAGTCGAGGGCCGCCTCGGCGTCGGCGCGGAGGGCGAGGAGATCGCGCTCGACGGCGCCGCAACGGCGCGAGAGCGCGCCCGAAAGCCCCGCGACCGCGCCCGCCAGCCCCGCGCGGTCCGCCGCCGCGATCACCGCCATCACCGCCTCCGCCCGCGCGAGGTCGAGCCGCCCCGCCCGAACGTCCCGCCGGGTGAACTCCCCCGGCTCCGCCGGCCTCGCCCCGGCCTCCACAAGACGGTCGAGCAGCGCCTGCAGGAGCGGGGCCGCGCCGAGGGTGTGAATCTCGACCCGGGCCCCCCGCCCCTCGGGGCGCCCGCCGGACAGGACGAGCAGCCGGGACGGAACGGGCGCGCCGGCGCCGGGAACCCGCCAGGCGGCGGGGATGAAACGACGGCGGGGAACTGCCCCCCCGGAAAACCCGTCGGGCGGGCAGACGGAGACCGCCAGCTCGAGGGCGCGCGGGCCGTCGAGGCGGACGATGCCGCGGAGCCCGCCCGGGGCGGAGGAGAGGGCGACAATCGTGTCCGGCTCGCCCGCCGGGGCGGAACTGGCCATGGGCTCCCCGGAAACAGTGCGCCGCGACCGGGGGCTTCCCCCGCCGCGGCGAAAAGGCATGCCGCCGGGCCGCGCCGCCCCGCTACTTGAGGTGCGCCTCGAGCAGTTGGCGGCTCGCGTCGTCCATCGCATCGTAGCGGACCGCGATGGCCAAGCCGCCTTCGTCCTCCGCGTAGCGGACCGGGCGGCACCGCGCCTTGAACCCCTTGAGCCGCGAGGAGGTCACCTCGACGTCGAAGCGGTGGGGCTCCAGCGGAAGCGTGTTCGTGGAGGTCTTGATGGCGCGGACGAGCATGCCGGAAAGCGAGATGTTCTCGATCTCCGCGGTGCCCTCGGCGTAAAGCGCCCCGTCGACCGAGAGGATCCGGAGGTTGGCGGTGACCTGGACGCCCTTGCGAACGGAACTGCGGCGATTCGAGGTGATCAGCGCGGGATGGAGATAGCCCGCCTCGCGGGCCGCCTTGAAGACGCGCTCGATCGTCTCCTTGGCGAACGAGTCCCGCGTGTCCTTGTTCAGGATGCGCGAGACGGAGCCCTGGTCGATCCCGCACAGCCGCGCGATGTCCTCCTGCGTCACGCGCTTTTTCTTCATACCCGCTCTCCTTTAGAGTCCCCGCGCGCCGGCCGGGAAGGCCCCGCGCGACACCACCCGGAGTCAGCGACCGGCCGCCGCGACCGCCGGGGCCGGGGCCCCGGAGTCCGCGCCCGGAGGATCCTTCAGCCAGAGCTTCTTGATCAGCCGGATCTCCACGAGCCCCCACAGCGAGCTGAAGAACCAGTAGAGGCTCACGCCCGAGGGCATCGTGTAGCACATGAAGAGGAACATCAGCGGCATCATCCACGCCATCATCTTCTGCTGCTGCGCCATCTGGGGATCGGCCGGCTTCGGGGAGAGCGCCGTCTGCACCACCATCGGCACGAGCATGAGGATCGGCAGCAGGTTGAGCTCCGTCTGGCCGAGGATCCGGAAGGGAAGCGGGCACAGGTGGTCCGGCGCCGAGAGATCCCGGATCCAGAGGGCGAACGGCGCCTGGCGGAGCTCGATCGAGTAGAGCAGCGTGTTGTAGAGCCCGATGAAGATCGGCAGCTGCAACAACAGCGGCAGGCATCCCCCCGCCGGGCTCGCCTGGTGCTTCTTGTAAAGCGCCATCACCTCCGCCCGCATCCGGTGGGGATCGTCCTTGAACTTCTCCTGGATCGCCTTCATCTGCGGCGCCAGCTTCTGCATCCGGAACATCGAGACCTGCGCCTTCCGGCTGATCGGGAAGAGCGCCAGCCGCACGGCGAAGGTGAGCAGGATGATGGCGACGCCGTAGTTGCCCGTCAGCGCGTGGAAGAACAACAGCAGCCACAGCATCACCCGGCGGAGGGAAAGAAAGCCGTAGTCGACCAGGACGTCGAGCCCGTCGTCCGCGTACGGGGCCAGCGTCTTCGGCTCCTTCGGGCCGGCATAGAAGCGCCAGGCGATCTCCCGGCGCTCGCCCGGGTCGATGGGGCACTCGGCCAGCGTGAGGACGGCCGCCACGCTGTGAGCGGATTCTTCGCGAAGCCCGGCGAGCGATTCCGCGTCGAGGGGGGCGCGGCGCGCGCGCTCCGCATCGAAACGCGCCGAATCGACCACGCCCCGGTAGTCCGCGAAAGCGATCCGGCCGCCCCAGGCGCTCAGGTCGGGCACTAGGACGGCCGCGAAATACTTGTCCGCCACGCCCAGCCACCCGAGCCGGGCGGTCCCGTCGGTCGCAGGGACCTCCGACGGCTTCTGCATCGCCGCCGAGGGCCCCGCCCCCGTCCGCAGCACCCAGCCGCCCCGCTTCTCGTACCCCGCGATCCCGCTGATGTAGTACGCGCCGCCCTCCGTGCAAATCCCCGCGGCGCCCGAAAGCTCCAGCAGCACCTGGATCCGCCGCTCCGCGTTCCGGCTCTCGACCGACAGGCTGCCCGCCAGCAAATGGGGACCCGCCCCCGCGCCCAGCGTCTTCCGAAGCACCAAGCCGTCCTCCCGGACGTACCGGAAGACGGCCCGCGTCGGGTCGGCGGGGGGCTCGAGCTCCCAGTTCACCGTGCCCAGGTCCGCCAGCCCCGCGCCGTTCCGGTCCCGGACCTGGAAGGTCAGGCGCCCGGACTCGAACTCGTCGAGCAGCACAAGACTCGTCCGGTCGTCCACCGAGGTGGGATACTGCTTCAACTGCAGGCGCCGCAGCGCGGCCCCGCGGCTGGTCAACTCTGCCCGAAGGGCCGGGGTCTCGATGACCACCGTCTTCTCCGCCTGCGGCGGCGTCGCGACAACCCCCGCGGCGGGCTTGGGCGCGGGCGGCGGCGCCGGCTTCGCGGCGACGGGCCCGCCGGCCGAACCCCCGCCGCCCGCGGGAACCGGGGCGTCCGCCCCCGGCGGCCCCTCCCGAAACGACATCCACGGAATGATGACCTGCATAAACAGGATCATCACCCCGAGGGAGAGCGCCATGGCCAGAACCAGACGACGCGCTTCCATGCGCTGGATCCGGATTGCGATTGATCCGCCCGGCGCCCCGCCCCGGGGCGACCGGGCCCTAACGACCGCGCAGGGGCGGCTGCCGCTTCGCCTCGAAACGCGCGCCGCACGCGCACGTCAGCACCGCGTCCTCGTCCCACGCCCGCTGCGCCCCGCACGCCGGGCAGGGCCGCTCGGCCTCCTCGATCAACATCACCGGGATCTCATCCTGGATCGGGTACCGGCACCCGCAGGCGGCGTTCGTGCAGCAGATCCGCCCCCCGTCCAGCCTCACCGGGGCCAGGCAGAGCGGACAGGCGAGCAGGCCCAGCAGCTCCTCGTCGATGCCGGACATGTCGCATCTCCCATGGAAGTCCGGGAAGCCCATAACGTAGGCTACATAAGGTACAAATTATGGGTTGGATGTCAACAAAATTATGCATAAGACATTAGTGGGCTCGGGCGCGGCCGCCGCGCGATGCCGACTCCCCCGCCAGCAGGCGGCGCTTGAGCCGGACCCCGCCGGGGGCGCTGAATCCGCCGGCCGAGCCGTCGGCGCGGATCACGCGATGGCAGGGAATGACCAGGGGAAGGGGGTTGCGACTCAGCGCGGCCCCGACGGCCCGCGCGGCGCCGGGCCGGCCGATTCGGCGCGCCAGGCCGCCGTACGTGAGCACGTCCCCGGGCCGCGTGCGAGCCAGCGCGGCGTAGACGGCGCGCGCCAGCGGCGTCGCGCCGCCGAAATCGAGGGGGCCGGCGCGGCCCGCGCGGCCCGTCCGCACGCACCGGCGGATCGCGGCGGCCGAGACCCGGCACCGGCGGCGATCCCGCCGCGCATGCGGGTACCCGCGCCGAAGCCACCGCTCCATCCGCGCCGCCGGCCCGAGGGGCAGCACCACGCGCATCAGGCCGCGGGACCCCACGACGACGCCCACGACCCCGAGCGCGGTCTCCACCAGATCGTAACCGACGCGGGACGTGAAACGCGGACGCGCCGCGGCCGCCGCCCGCCTCCCTACATCGCCGGCCATCCGGGATCACTCCGCGACTGGGACCGCCAACAGAACCGCGCTCCACTCGACGTCCGCGCCCGCGCCCCCCTCGGCGGCGACCGGCGGGGCGCCGGACGGGACGGCGAGGACCCAGGCCCCCGCGCCCCGCCGCGCCCCCCACCACGCGCGCAGGGCCCTTCCCCCATCGCCGGGCGGCCCGACCCGGCGCAGGTAGTCCTCCCAGGAAAGCGGCGACTCGACCTCCCGCTCCCCCGACACGGGCTGCGGGAAGATGTCGCCCAGCCGATACACGGCCCGCCCGTCGACCAGCACCGCCTCCCGCAGCGGTTCCTGGAACCCGGTCTCGTAATCGACCCGGACGGGCTTCCCGTCAAGGCGGACGACGCGGGGGTGGAAGGTCTCGCCCGCGGGGCTGTTCCGGGAGAAGCTCAGGAACCGGCGCGCGCCCGGCGCCAGCCGGTCCCGCACCTCGCACCCCCCGTCCCCGGGCCGGACCGTCACGGCCGCCGGATCCGCGGCGGTCCGCCCGTCCGCGACCGCGACGCGGGTGCGGGCCGGGAAACGGAAGACGGCCTCGCCTCCGCCCGGCCGCTCCAGCGCCGCAAGCCCCTCCACGGCCTCCACCGCGATGCGCCGGCCGGGGGCCCATTCGGGGAAGAGCAGGGTGCGAACGGCCGCGACGCGCAGGGAGGCGCCGCCCGCGGGCACCAGGACAAGGACGAGGCCGATCGCCGCGGCGCTGGCCGCCGCCGCGGCGGTTGCCGTGGCGCCGCGAGAGAAAGCCCCCCATCCCGCCAGAACAACCGAGACCGCGCCCAGAACGATCAGCGCCCCCAGCGCGAGCCGCGCGCGGGCGAGCCGGCTCGGCGGGACGCCGGATCGCGGCAGCACGTCGCGGGCCGGAACGGCATCCGCCGCCGCCGGCCGCGGCGCCGGCGCCCATCCGTCCCGGACGGCCTTTCGGATCTCCTCCGGGTCGCGGGCAAGGCGGCCGCCCCGCCCGAGCCAAGCCCCGATCTGCGCGTCGAACGCGGGATGCGTCCCCAGCTCCGGCTCCCCGCACACGATGCCGTCGAGGGAATCCAGCAGCGACGGCACGGCGCCCACGTCGCCCCAGGCCAGCGAAACCCAGTGCACGGTCCTCCCGCCGGCCACGGTCTCGCGAAGGGGAAGCGACAGGCGGGCCGCCGCCGCGCGCGCCGGGTCCACCCCGATCAGAAGATCCCCGGCCGGAATCTCGTGCAGGATCGGCTCCACCGGGGTATCCGCGGCCGCCCCCTCCCGGACCCAGAAAAGGCGGGTCCCGCCGGCCGCGGCGGACTGGAAGACCGGCCACGCAATCGTCCCCCGGAAACCGGGCTGCAGCGCGACGTCCAGCCGGTACTCCGCGGGCCCGGCGGCGGCGACGAGCGCGCCGCGCAACAGCGACTCCCCGGACTCCACTTCCGCCAGCGCGGCCGTCCACGCGCCCGGACGGACGCGCCCGTCGAGCAGGAGCCTCGCCTCCCGAAGCGGACCGGCTCCAACGTCCGGCGCCAGGAACGCGAGAACCAGGAACGCCGCGGACGGGCGGATGATGGGCATGGGGCCTCGTGCGCGGCCGGATGGCGCCGGCGCGCCGCGCCAGTCTACCGCCGCCGATGCGGGCCGACAAGATCCAGGAGAGGCTCATGTTGCCCCGGCCTTTTCGATGACGCCTTGAATCCCGTCGAGCAGACGGCCGTGTAGGAGCAGGATACGCGACGCCGAAAGAATCCGAAGCATCGGGTTGGCGTGTGGACTTGGCGATCCGTCCGCCGGATTCGCAGCCCGAGGGGCGGCACGCCCGTGCCGCCCGGGACCGGTCAACAGCCCGAGGGGCGGCACGCCTGTGCCGCCCGATCGGTCATCCGGTGGAAATGCAAAGCGTGGGGGGGGTAGGGAAGAGGCACAGGATTGAGGCAATGTTACGTAAAGTAACACCGCACGACGGGAGCGCCGAGGGTCGGATTTGCCATAACTTCTTTCGGGTTGGCGACTTGCGCGGGATTTGAAAGTGTGGCACGGGATTTGCTTATACACCGTCCGCCGTGGCTCCGCTCTCCCGGTGGAGTGGGAAAGGGCTACATCGGGGGACGCGGGGCGCGGCAAAACACCGGCCGGTCAGGGTCGTGGGGCACTCCCGGCGCGCGCGGCGTGCCGCGGGAGATAGGGAGAGGGTGCGTCCCGTCCCCCCTCCGCGCCTGCCCCACCCCCTGCGGGCGGGGTATCGGCGGGGGCGGGGTGAAGGCGGGTCGGCGTGGAGAACGCGGCGATAAACGGATGACGTTCGCGGCGGACCCGGAGCGCCGGTAGGCCGTCGAACCGGATTCGGTCGAACCGGATTCGGCGGAGCCCCCTCCCGATCCGCATCATCGAGAGGCGATGGGCCCCGTCCCAAGCGGGGCCTCAACGGCCGCCGCCTGCCCCCCGGCGATCCGCCCGTTCAGTTCGGCGACCCCGCCGACGCCACCACGCGCCACTCGGGCCTCGGCCGCACGACCACCCGGTCGAACCGCAGGTCGACCCGCTCCAGCCCGCGCAGGGCCGGGAAGGCCTCCAGGGCCAAGGCCAGGTGGCTCATCTTGACCCGCACCTCGTTCTCGCCGTACGTCTCCGGGCCCGCGGCGCGCCCCCACGCCACGGGGACGCCCGAGGCGGTCCAGCAGACGATCTCGCTCTCGCGGGGATCCAACCGCCCGCCGATGTTCGAGACGTCGATTCCGACGATCATCAGCACGCGATCGACCCGGTAGTCTTCCAGCGCGCGGATCACATCGAGGGCCCCGCGCACGCCCGGGTGGACCCAGGCGTCGCCCACCGGCGGCGCCGCGCCGTCCACGCCGGCGATCTCGTAGCAGCCGGCAGGGAGGATCGCTCCCGCCCGGAGATCGGGCAGCCGGATCCCCTCCGCGTCGATCAGGATGCCCCGCGCCCCCGTCCGGACGACGGCCCGCGGGCGCCGCAGCTCGACCCGGGCCTCGATCCGGCCGGGCCAGACGCGGCGGACCTCGGCCACATGCCGAACCCACGGATTCGCCTCCAGGCGCCGCGCGACGCCGGTCACCAGCCCCGGGTCGCCGTCCCGCGCCTGCCGGGCCAGCTGGGCGTCCACGGGCACGCCCACGCAGATCGTCTCCTGGGGCGCCCAGGCCGGGCGGTAGGCCATCCGCAGCGCCTCCAGGCGGGGACGGTACTCCGGCCGGGCCAGCATCTGGGAGTAAACCTCGCGGTGGATGAGCATCACGACAAGGGCGACCGCCCCGACCAAGGCCAGATCGAGGGCGCCAGCCGCCAGGCGCGGGCCGGCCTCGGCGACGGCCGCCGCCGCGCGGGACCGCCCCCCGAGCGAGGGCAGGCGGAGCCGGAAGGGGATCCGGGGGACGCGGAGGGCCCGGCCCAAGGCGGCCCGGGATCGCCCCCAGAGGTCGATCGCCTCCAAGCCGAGCCGGGACAGGCCGCAGAGCGCCGCCTCCCGGACCCACGCGGCTCCCTGCATCGCCGGTCCGACCACGCGCTGGATCATGGACGCGCCTCTATTTTCGGGGCGCGCCCACCCGGTCGACCCGTGACGCGCCGCACCGCTCGGTCCCCGCGAAGAGTATGATCGACAAAACCGGGAGGCGTCTTGACCCCTTTATTCCGGGAGACGCACAAATGCGGGGATCGGCGCCCCCGTCGCGACTCCCCGCCGCCCGGAACGCGGCATGGCGGGGAAGGGAAGCGTCCGGTTTCGAGAGGGGGGTGGGCCGGCCCGCCGTCCGAAGCGGGGCCTCGCGGGAGGCAAGCCGACCCGGCGCCCGCGCCGGTCCCGCCCCTACCGCGGCCCCCGGTCCAGCCCGCGCCGTGCGATGCGCTCGCAGAGCGCGGGGAAGTCGATCCCCGCCGCCCGAGCCGCCTTCGGCAGCAGGCTCCGATCCGTCATGCCGGGGATGGTGTTGACCTCCAGGACGCACGGCGTCCCCGTCCGGGCGAGGATCACGTCGACGCGCGAGAACCCCTCGCATCCGAGCGCCCGGTGCGCGGCCAGCGCGGCCGCCTGCACCGCCTCCCGCTCGGCCGCCGCCATCGGCGGGTCCACCACGTAGACCGTCCGGTCGTCCCGGTATTTCGCCTCGTAGTCGTAGAACGCCCGCGCCGGCCGGAGCTCCACCACGGGGAGCGCCGCGTCATCGAGGATCCCGACCGTCATCTCCCGCCCGTCCACGAACCGCTCGACGAGCGCCGCGCCGCCGTGCCGGTAGGCCTCGGCCAAGCCCGCCGCCAGGGTCTCCGCCGTCCGGTGGATCGAGATCCCCACGCTGGACCCCTCGGCGACCGGCTTGACGACGACGGGCAGGCCGAAGGCCAGGACACGAGCCTGCGCCGCCGGCCCCTCCGACTCCCGAACGAGGATGTCCGGCGCCGCCGGCACGCCGGCCTCGGCGAACCGGTTTTTCGCCGCGGCCTTGTCCATCGCCAGGCGGCTGGCCGCCACGCCGGAGCCCGTGTAGGGGATGCCCTTCGCCTCGAGAAGGGCCTGCACACCGCCATCCTCGCCGAAGCGCCCGTGCAGGGCAATGAAGGCGACGTCCGGGCGGATGCGGTCGAGATCCGCCACCGTCTCGTCGCGGACGTCGATCTCGAGCGCCTCGTGCCCCCGCTCGCGGAGGGCCTTCGCCACGGCCGCGCCGGAGCGGAGCGAGACCTCGCGCTCGGAGGAGAGACCGCCCAGCAAAACCGCGACGCGCATGGCACCGCCCTCCGAGCAGAGGAAACGCCGGCGACGCCGGGAGGGGACCGCCTTGCGGCCCCCTCCTGTCTATCGGCAGGACTCAGCGCGCGGCTGCTGCGCCCTTGACGCGGTTCCGCCCCTCAGCCTTGGCGGCGTAGAGGGCGGCGTCGGCCGCCCGGAGCAGGGATTCGGCGTCCGTCCCGTGGTTGGGCAGCGCAGCCACGCCGATGGAAACGGTCACCCCCTGCCGCCGCCCCCCGCCGACGTCCACCGCCACTCTCGACACCCCCTCCCGGATCTGCTCCGCCCGCGAGATCGATTCGTCGAGGGTGGCGTCCGCGAGGATCAAGGCGAATTCCTCGCCGCCGTAGCGGCAGGCGATGTCCTCCGCGCGGACGCTCTCCAAGAGGTATTGTGAAAAGGCGCGGAGGAGGGCGTCGCCCGCGACATGCCCATACCTGTCGTTGAACGCCTTGAAATTATCGAGGTCGAGCATCAGGACGCCGACCGGGGCCCCCTTGCGAGCGGCGCGCCGCAGGTCCCGCTCGAGGGCGTCCTCGAGATGGCGCCGGTTGTAGAGGCCGGTGAGCGGATCGCGGATGGCCTGCCGGCGCAGGGTCTCCTTCAGGCGGATGTTGGCCAGGGAAAGGGCCACCTGGTCGCCGAAGGCCCCGGCGAGTTTCCGGCGGGGGGCGTCGAGCGGGCCCGGGACGTCGCTCCGCAAGTGAACCACGCCGTGGATCTCGCCCTGGGCCATCATCGGCAGGCAGGCGTACCCGGCCATGGGGGCGCGGCCGGTATGGGCGCAGACGCCGCCCGCCACCGCGCCCTCGACCCAGTGCGGGCGGCCGTTCCGCAGCGCCCAGCAATCCTCGAACCCGAAGACGCGCTCCCCCGTGGTCCCCTCCCCCCAGCCGGCGACTGCCTCGACCAGCCGCCGGTCGAGGTCGGCCATGCAAACCGCGCCGGCCGTCCCGGGGAAGAGCTGGACGGCGAAATCCGAGATGATCGCGTAGGCCTCGTTTGCCGAGAGGGCGGTCTGGAGGAGGTCGCCCATCTGTCCGAGCAGCCCGATCTCGCGCGACCGCTCCTCCAACTCTCTCACCTTGCTGCTGAGGGCGGTGTTCGCCTGGCGGAGCGCCTCGGCCGCCTGCTTCCGCTCGGTCACGTCCCGGGCGATGCCGGTGAACAAGCGCCGGCCCCGCAGGGAAATCTCGCTGACCGTCAGCTCGATCGGGACGCGGGTGCCGTCCCGGCGGATCCCCTCCAGCTCCCGACCGATCCCGATGACGTGCTTGATCCCCGTGGCGAGGTAGCGTTCGATATAGCCGGGATGATCGCGGTTGTGCGGGGGCGGCATGAGCCGGGTCACGGGGCCGCCGATCACCTCGGCGGCCGGCCAGCCGAAGAGGCGTTCCGCGCCGGGATTGAAGGCGCGGACGATGCCGGCCTCGTCGATCGAGATGATCGCGTCGATCGCCCCCTCCACGATCGCGCGGGTGCGCGCCTCCTGCTCCCGCAGCCGGTCCTCGGTGCGCCGCCGCCGGGCGTTCTCCCGGAAGAGCAGGATGAAGACCGTCAGCAGGACGGACAGGCCGACGGCGCCGCCGCCGATGAGAACCCGCTCCGCCTCCCGCGCCCGGGCCGCGGCCGCCGCGTTGAGGGAGAGGAGGCGGGACCGCTCCACGCCGGCCATGCCGCGGAGCCGCTCCCGGATCGCGCCCATCTGCTCGAGCCCCTGGCGGGCCAAATCGATCCGGACCTCCTCGTCCATTCCCCCCCGCTCGAAGGTGGAGCGCAGGACATCGAGGCGGCGCTCCACCAGGGGGATCGTCTCCTCAAGACGAGCCTGCTGCCCGGCGTCGCCGGCCAGCAGCGCCCGGAGCTGGGCGAGACTCGCGGCGATCCCCTCCGCGGCGGCGTGGATCGCTTCCAGGTGCGGCGGCTGCCCCGTGATGATGAACCCGCGCCGGGCCGACTCGGCCTCCTCCAGCAGCGCGTACGTCCGATCCAGGGCCGCAATCACCCGTTCCGACCGGTCTTCCTCGGCCTGCGCGCGCAACTGCAGCCCGAGGCTCCGGTAGGAGACGACGGCCACGGCGCCCAGGACGGCGAGGGCGGCCACCAGGCCCAGAATCAGGAGCCGCTGGTCGAGCAGGGTCCGCATCCGCCCGATTGTATCGGAAAGACGTGGGGGGGAGAACGAAATCGAGGGAAGGCCTTCGGGCCGCGCGGTCAGACCGGTGGCGTCGCGGGTCCCGCCAGGAATCGGCGCGCCACCTCGTCGACCGTCCCGGCCCCCAGCGTGATCAAGACCGCGCCGGGAGGAATCCCCGCTTCGAGCGCCGCGAGGACGTCGTCGAACCCCGGCCGGTAATCCGCCTCCATGCCGCCCGCCACGAGGAGCCGCACGAGATCCTCCGAGGTCACCTTCCGGCGCTCCTCCTCGCTGTCCCGCGCGAAGTAGATGTCGGGCAGGAGGACGCGGTCGGCGCCGGCGAAAGCCCCCGCGAAGGCATGAAGAAGGGACCGCGTCCGGCTGTGCTGGTGGGGCTGGAAGACGCACCAGAGCGGGCGCCCGGGCCAGCGGGCGCGCGCCGCCCCGAGCACCGCCGCGATCTCCGTCGGATGGTGGGCGTAGTCGTCGACCACGGTCACGCCCCGCCGCTCCCCCAGGACCTGGAAGCGCCGGGCCACGCCCGTGTAGCCCCGCAGGGCCTCGGCGATCGTCTCCGCCGCGATCCCCAGCTCCGCCCCGACCGCCAGGACGGCCAGGGCGTTGGCGACGTTGTGGCTGCCGGATAGGGCGATCGCGAACCGGCCGGCGGGGGCGCCGTTCCGGAGCGCCTCGAAGCGCCAGCGCCCGCCCTGAACCGACACGTCCCGGGCCTGCCAGTCCGCGGGGGCACGAAGGGCGTAGGATCGCGCCGCGCCCCGATGCCGCGCCAGGATGCGCCGCACCCAGCCGTTGTCCGCGCACCCCACCACCACCTCCGCCGGCGCGGCGAAGGTCTCGAACGCCTCCACGATCTCGTCGATGTCCCGGTAGTAGTCGAGGTGGTCCTCCTCGATGTTCGTGATCACGGCGATGCGGGGGCGGAGGTGGTGGAAGGATCGGTCGTACTCGCAGGCCTCGGCCACGAAGGGCCGCCCGCCCCCGTCCCGGCCGCCGGACCCGAGCTGCGCGGGCACGCCGCCGACGACGAAGCCCGGGGCGAGGCCGGCGCGGTCGAGCAGCCAGGCGATCCACCCCGCCGTCGTCGTCTTCCCGTGGCAGCCGCTGACGGCGATCCCGTCGCGGCCCGCCATCAGGCGGCCGAGCATCTCGGCGTATTTCACGACCTCGATCCCGGCGCGGCGCGCCGCCGCGACCTCCGGGTGGTCGTCCCGGACGGCGGCGGATCGGACGACCAAGTCCGGGCGCGGGTCGAGATGGGCCGGATCGTGTCCGGCCAGCAGCCTCGCGCCGGCGGCGGCGAGCGCCGGCGCCGCGCCCGCCTTCTGGTCGCACCCCGACACGCGCCAGCCGCGATCGAGCAGGCAGCGCGCCAGCGCCCCCATCCCGACGCCGCCGATCCCGATGCAGTGGACGGATCCCACGGCTCGCGCCTTTCACAGGCCCCGAAGGCGCCCGGCGCGGTCGCGCCGCAACCGGCCTCCGGTCCGGAGCGCCTCCCGCCAAGCCGCCGGGCCGTCCGCGGGCAGCCCCCGGTTGCCCGTTGCGAGCCCGGCGGAAGGAGGCTCCACCCCGCCGTCCCTTTCGATCGCCCCCGGGATCTCCGCGCGCCCCGGGCTTGGCTTGTCAACCCGCGGTCGCGAGCGCCCGGATGCGCTCCGCGACGACCCGCCGCGCCTCCGGCCGGCCCAGCGAGCGCATCCGCCGCGCCATCTCCGCCAGCACCCCCGCGTCCCCCGCCGCCCGTTCGAGCAGAGGCCGGAGCCCCGCCTCGGTCTGCAGCGCCGATTCCTCGACGACGATCGCCCCGCCGCTCGAGGCCGCGGCCCGCGCGTTGTGCCGCTGGTGGTCCTCCGCGGCGTGGGGGTACGGCACGAGCGCGGCGGGGACGCCGAGGACGGCCAGCTCGGCGATCGACGTCCCCCCCGCGCGCGACACGACGAAGTCCGCCGCGCTCTGCACGAGCGCCATCCGGTCGCAAAAGGCCATGACGGACGCCGCGACGCCGGCGCCGGCGTAGGCCCGGCGGAGCGCCTCCGCCGCGGGCTCCGTCCCGGCCAGATGGATCACCTGCAGGCGGTCCCGCTGCGTCCCGACGAGGGCGGCCTGCGCCTCGAAGGCCCGGTTGATCCCGCCGGCCCCCTGGCTCCCGCCCATGACCAGGAGCGTGCGGCGGTCCGGGGCGAGGCCGAAGGCCCGGCGCGCCTCCGCGGGATCGGCCCGGACGATCTCCTCCCGGACGGGGTTCCCCGTCACCTCGACCTTCGCGGCGTGCCGGCCGAAGCGCGGCACGCTCTCCGCCCATTGCGCCAGCACCCGCGCGGCGTACCGCGCGAGATACCGGTTGGCGCGGCCCGGGACGACGTTCTGCTCGAGCAGGAGGGCGGGGATTCCGCGGGCGGCCGCGGCCCGCACGGCCGGCGCGCCGCCGTACCCCCCGAGCGAGACGACGATCCCCGGCTTCCGGTCGTCCAGGTAGGCCCCCGCCCGGCGCACCGCCGCCGCGAAGGCGAAGGGGAAGCGCAGCCACGCCCGCCACCCGCCCAGCCGGGGGGCGGGCAGGATATCATGAGAAAGCCCGTAGCGGCCGACCTGCGCCGCGTCCATCGCCCGGTCGGTGCACAGCCACGTCACCCGTATGGACGGGTCCAGGTCGCGCAGCCCCTGGGCCGCCGCGACGCCCGGGAACAGGTGGCCGCCCGTGCCGCCGCCGGCCAAGATGACGTGCATGGTCCGCAGCACCCGGTGATGCCATCAAACCGCCGGCCGCCCGGAGCGGCCGGGGCTCCGCCGCGAAGGGCCGGCCTCCAAGCCCGCTACGCCTCCGCCGCCAGCGGATCCAGCGCCGCGGGATATTCGACCGCCTCCGCCTCGGCCGGAGGCGCCTCGACCGCCGCCCGCGACACGCTCAGCAGGAGGCCCGCCGCCGCCGCGGCGGAGACCAGCGACGATCCGCCGTAGCTGACGAACGGCAGCGCGATCCCCTTCGTCGGCAGCAACCCCGTCACCACCGCCATGTTCACCGCCGCCTGCCCGACGATCGCCATCAGCGCGCCGAAGGCCAGCAGCGCCCCGAACCGGTCGGGCGCCCGCCGGCAGATCCGCCAGCCGCAGGCCAGCAGCAAGGCGAAGGCGAGCACCACGGCCAGCGCGCCCAGGAACCCCAGCTCCTCCCCGACGATCGCAAAGATGAAGTCCGTGTGCCGCTCCGGCAGGTAGAAGAGCTTCAACTGGCTCTGCCCGAGCCCGACGCCGAACAGCCCGCCGGACCCCATCGCGATCTGCGACTGGAGAAGGTGGTGCCCCCGCCCCAGGGGGTCGATCGAGGGGTCGAGAAAGACCGCCACGCGCTGGACGACATAGTCCAGCCGGGAGATGAAGAGCCCGCCCGCGGCGGCCACCGCGGCGCCGCCGATCCCCAGGACGTGGCGCCAGCGGGCGCCCCCGGCCAGGAAGACCGCCGTCCCGATCCCCCCGAGGAAGAGCGCCGTCCCCACGTCCGGCTCGCAGATCACCAGCCCGCACACGACCCCGAGGGCCGCGAAACCGGGCAGGAAGCCTCGCCAGAAGGAGGCGAACCGATCCGCCCCCGCCGCGGCGTAGGCCGACGCGTAGAGCAGGACCGCGATCTTCGCCAGCTCGGAAGGCTGGAAGTTCAAGCCGCCGAGCGACAGCCAGCGGCGCGCCCCGTTGGCCCGCCGCCCGATCGCCGGGACGAGAACCAGGACCAGCAGGACCGCGACCGTCAGCAGGACGGGGAACGCCCACCGCCGCCACCGCGCATAGTCCACCCGCGCGAAGAGCAGCAGGACCGACAGGGCGATCGCCGCCCAAAGCGCCTGCCGCTTGAGAAAGAAGCAGGGGTCCCCGCCGAACCGGGCCAGCTCGGCCGCCATCGTCGCCGAGCTGCTGTACACCATCACCACGCCCAGGGCGAGCAGGCAGAGCACCGTCCCCAAAAGGATGTTCGATTCGCGTTTCATCCGGCCGAGCGCCCAAGCCCCACGGATACGCCCCCAGCGGCATACTCCCTTTTCGGCAGGGCGCGCGCCAAACTTGGGACCCATCACAGCGGGGGACGCGGGGCCGCGAGCGCGGCGCGGGGGCATGAACGCTACCGGTGTGCCAAGTCCCGGAGTCCCGCCCCCATCGGTTGGGCAGCGCGCCCCTGCGGAAATCGCGCCATAGAAATGTAAGCGCCGCGCGATTATCGGACCTTGCTGCTCCCGGCGGGAACGAGACGCAATCCGAATTCAACAACTACATGGCCTTTTTAAACATCTCGTATCGCTCCTCCAGGCGCTCCGGGTCTGGTTTATCGACCGGCTTTGCAGGCACCCAGATCTTCTTCCCTTGGAACCCCTGAAGGCCATGTTGCAGCATGGGCCCGTCCGTTTCCTCGAGAACGTCCCTGCGCAACTCGATGACCAAGTCGGGGCGGATTCCGAGGATGTTTCGGTCGAAGGCGCCGTGGTGAAGCTGGCAGAGGGAAAGGCCGTTCGGAAGGACGGGCTGGCCGTCGGGATGCCAGTCGGGAAGGATGTGGGCGGCCTCCAGAAGCTCCTGATGGCGGAGCCGGCAGATGGCGCAGCGGTTCTGGTAGGCTCGGAGGACGCGCAGGCGGAATTCCTGCTGGTGCAGACGCACTTTCGCATGCTGGGTGACGTAGCGGCGGCGGTCTTCGTCGATGGGTGTCTCGGGTGTCCCCGCCAGCTTGATCATGCGCTTCTCGTCCACCGCCACGGTAAAGGTTAGTGCAGCAGGATCGTCGCCGACGATGAAGGCCGGCCAGATCGGCATGTACTCCCCCTTGGCGAGTCCGAAGAGGTAGATCAGGGGAATCTGTTTCTTCATCGCCAGCCGCAGGCCGACGTTGTCCCGGTGAGCCGGATCGGTGCCGCGGTAGCGGTATCGGATCATGCCGTCGTAGTCGAGCTCGTCGTCGTAGGGCCGCTGCTTGCCCTCAACCACGGGGGCCGTCGTGATCGAGAGCGGGATCTCGGGGAGGACCTTGGGCTTGAAGATGCCCTGTGGGCCGAGGAGGGGGACGCGGGTGCCTTCGAACTCGAAGCCCGCGGTCAGGACGGCGTACGGCAGCACATCGCCATGGACCTGGGTTTGGCGGTCCAGGAATTCGAAGGCGAGCATCCGGACGCGGGCGTCGAGGTCTCCCTCCCCCATGCTGTTCCTATACGATTGAAGGAAGGAGGCGTCAAGGTTTGCGGGGCTCTCAAGTCACCCCGGACTTTTCGTGCCCCCTGATCCCCGGCGAGCTGACGGTTGTGCAGGAGACGCAGATCGGGGGGCTGAAAGAATCCGGCGCATCGGGTTGGCGCGCGGAGCCGGCGAGCCATCCGCCGGATTCGCAGCCCGAGGGGCGGCACGCCCGTGCCGCCCGATCGATCATCCGGTGGAAGTGCAAAGCGGGGGTGGAAAGGGAAGGGGGCGCAGGATTGAGGCAATGTTACGTAAAGTAACACCGCACGACGGGAGCGCCGAGGGCCGGATTCGCCACAACTTCTTTCGGGTTGGCGACTTGCGCGGATCTCGAAAGTGTGGCACGGGATTTGCTTATACAACCTCTGCCGTTGCTCCGCTCTCCCGGCGGAGAGGGAAAGGGCTACGCCGGGGGGCGCGGGGCGCGGCAAAACACCGGCCGGTCAGGGTCGTGGGGCGCTCCCGGCGCGCGCGACGCGCCGCGGGAGATAGGGAGAGGGTGTGTCCCGTCCCCCCTCCGCGCCTGCCCCACCCCCTGCGGGGGCGGGGTGTCGGCGGGGGCGGGGTGAAGGCGGGTCGGCGTGGAGAACGCGGCGATAGACGGATGCCGTTCGCGGCGGACCTGGAGCGCCGGGAGGTCGTCAAGACGTCATGACCGATCCCGCCATGAGCTGCGGATCGGCGCAGGACGGATCGTCTATGCCCGCGAATTGGTGCTGGATCGGGTTGAGGAGGGCTTTCTTTTAAACTGAAAGTCCGGGGTAACGTGAGGTTGCCTCCCGGATTGCCTTCGGTCCCGCCTTCTGGTAGATTTTCCCCCCTTTGACGGGCCTCCCGGGTCCGCCGTCGCCGTCTGGAGCCGTTCCTCGCCATGCCCCCCGCCCTGCGGAACGTCGCCATCATCGCGCACGTCGACCACGGAAAGACGACGCTCGTGGACGCGCTGCTGCGCCAGAGCGGGGCCTTCCGGGAGAACCAGCAGGTCGCGGAGTGCGTGATGGACTCCAACGACTTGGAGCGGGAGCGCGGGATCACGATCCTGGCGAAGAACACGTCGGTGATTTGGAAGGATGTGCGGATCAACCTGATCGACACGCCCGGGCACGCGGACTTCGGCGGCGAGGTGGAGCGGGTCCTCCGGATGGCCGACGGCGTGCTCCTGCTGGTGGACGCGGCGGAGGGGCCGAAGCCGCAGACCCGGTTCGTGCTGAAGAAGGCGCTCGGGTACGGGCTGAAGCCGATCGTGATCGTCAACAAGATGGACAAACCGGACGCGCGGCCCCAGGAGGTTCTCAACGAGATCTTCGACCTGTTCATCGAGCTGGACGCGCACGAGCATCAGCTCGATTTCCCGATCCTGTACACGATCGGGCGGGACGGCACGTGCAAGGCGCGGTTGGAGGACGCCTGGTCGGATCTCGGGCCGCTCTTCGACGCGATCCTGGCGGCCATCCCCGCCCCCGCGGGCGACGCCGCGGCCCCCCTCCAGATTCTCGTCAGCAACATCGACTACAACGACTACGTCGGCCGGATGGCCATCGGCCGGATCATGAGCGGGACCGTGCGGGCGGACCAGCCCGTCGCCTTGATGAAGCGCACCGGCGGGCGCCGGGACGGGAAGGTCGTCGACCTCCGGGTCTTCGTGAACCTGAGGCGGGACCGGGTCGAGTCGGCCGCGGCGGGGGACATCGTCTGCATCGCGGGGCTGCCGGAGGTGGACATCGGCGACACGATCGCGTGCATCGAGAACCCGGCGGCGCTGCCGCCGATCGAGGTGGACGAGCCGACGCTCTCGATGATCTTCCTCGTCAACGACTCCCCGCTGAGCGGGGAGGAGGGCCAGTACGTGACCTCGCGCCACCTGCGCGAGCGCCTCCAGCGGGAGCTGCGCTCGAACGTGGCGCTGCGGGTCGAGGACACCGACGCCCCGAACCGCTGGAAGGTCTCCGGGCGGGGGCTCCTTCACCTCTCGATCCTGATCGAGACGATGCGGCGGGAGGGGTACGAGCTGCAGGTGATGAAGCCCCAGGTGATCCTGCGCGAGACGGCGGAGGGGCCGCTGGAGCCGGTCGAGGTCGCCACCGTCGACGTGCCGGAGGAGTACGCGGGGAAGGTGATCGAGCTCTTCGGGTCGCGCAAGGGCTCGCCCGCGAAGATGGAGATCAAGCGCGGCCGGGCCCACTTCCTCTTTCGCGTCCCCTCGCGCGGGCTGATCGGCTTGGCGAGCCGGCTGCTGAACGCCACGCGCGGCGAGGCGGTGATGCACCATGCCTTCGACGCTTACGAGCCCTACAAGGGACCGATCACCCAGCGCATCACCGGCGCCCTCGTCTCCATGAGCAACGGTCCCGCCACCACCTACGCCCTCAACGACCTCCAGGATCGCGGTACCTTCTTCGTCGGGCCCGGCGACCGCGTCTACGAGGGCATGGTCGTCGGCGAGAACCCGAAGGATATCGACATCGTGGTCAACGTCTGCCGGCGGAAGCACCTCACCAACATGCGCGCCTCCACCGCCGAGGCCACCATCGTCCTGGCCGCCCCCAAGCGCTTCTCGCTGGAGGAGGCCCTGGAGTACGTCTCCGACGACGAGCTGGTGGAGGTGACGCCGAAGACCATCCGGCTGCGGAAGCAGATCTTGGACCAGCGCTCGCGGCGGCGGGCGGAGAAGGCGCTGGACGGGGCGCCCGGGGCGTGAAGCGTCCCGCCTCAGCCGCCGGAGATCCGCCAGCCCGCGTCCGGCCCGACGTGCATGCGCTCCAGCACCCGCATCCCCGTCCCGTCATCCTTCTCCCAGATCACCCCGTCCTCCGTGACGGCGTAGACGGAGAGACCCCGCCGTTCGTACGACGCGGGAAACGCCGTGAAGCCGAAACGGCCGCTGTTGGCGCAGGAGGCCGCCGCCGGGGCGAACCGGGGCGGGGGCAGGCTCTCGTCCACGTACGGCATGCCGTCCTGGTCGCTCACCATCGCCTGCACGAAGTACCCCTGGTCCGGCACCGTGACGTCCAGCGGGGTTCCGTAATCGAATGCCGGCCGCCGGTCGGCGCGCGCCACGGCCACGTCCACCAACGCCACCGGCTTCCCCGTCGCGTCCGGAACCCCGTACATCCCCCGCACGTCCCGCACCCAGTAATCCGATACCCCGTTCCGGTCCGGGTCCTGCAGGCGCCAGAGCGACTCCTGCGTCACGAGGGCCTTCATCACCGAGCAAGCATGCGACTGCCGAGCCGCCAGTTGCGAGCGCAGCAGGCAGGGAACCGCCACCGCCACGACCAGCGCCAGCAGCGTGACGACCATCAGAAGCTCGACGAGCGTAAACCCGCGCGACCGACGCATATCCCGCCTCCCGACAGCACGGCCCTTCACAGCTCCCTCCCGCCCAGGGTACAGGAAAAGGGTGACGTCAAGGCCGATCACAATCCAATGGTGACCTCACAAGTCATTGCCCGGCAACAGTTTACGCAATTTTTGACCCATGTCAACGCCAATCGCCGGGTTCAAATCGCAAGGAAGAACAGGGGGGAGGGGGGGCGCCTGGGTCCGGAGGGCTTTGCCTGAGGCCTCGCCGCAAAGCGTGGGGGGATCGCAGCTGCGAAGCCGGGGGCGAAATCGTTACTGAGGGGTGGAGGGCGCGGCCTCGCCGGGCTTGGGGATCTCCTGGCTCGGCTCGGCTGGAGTCTCGGGCTTGGGAGCTTCCGCCTTCGGCTCGGCGGGGGTCTCAGCCTTGGGGGCCCCATCGCCCGCAGAGGGCGCCGCCTGCTTGTCCGCTTGTCCTTCGGAGGACGGGGTCGGGGCCGTTGCCGGTTTCTTCTCGTCTTGGGCTTCGCCCGCCGGTTGGGTCTCCGGCTTCTTCCCGGCCTTTTCCTCGCGGGCGCCGGGCGCGGGCACCAGGGTTCGGCCCGTGATCTCTACGAACCCGGTCTTGTAGGGAGTTCCGACTTTCTCGAGCAGGCCCGTGACGGCCGGATTGGCGCGCAGCAAGTAGAGGGCGAAGCCGACGAGGACGGGCAAAGCGACGGCAATGATCGCGGCATAGAACTTGGCGCTGCTGTCACCTTTAAGCAAGGCCGCATCGGCATGCCGGAGCGTCCCCGGCTTTCGCGCGCCCTTCGCGTCGCGGCCAACCTTGGCGGCGCGTTCTCCGGTCGCCACGCCCCCCGCCGCAGCCGCCGGCTTGTCTGCGACCGCGGGAGCCTGGCCGGTCTGGGTGGAGGCCCCGTCCGGCTGCGCCCCGGCCGCGCCTTCGGAGGCGTCGGACGGGCCTTCCATCGTGATCGGCTCGGAGGAAGAATCAGCCGCCGGGGCGGGTTCCGGCATCGCCGGGCGGGAGCTGGTGGGCCTGCCGATGCGGGTGATGGACCCGGCGACTTGGCCTGCGCGGCTGTCGGACAAGGGCGCGTCCGCGACGGGCTGTCCGACGCGGGACGGAGATCCCCCGTCTGCGACGGCTTGACCGACGCGGGAGGGGGAGCCGGCGTCGGACACCGGCTGGCCGACGCGGGAGGCGGAGGGCGAAGCCGCAACGGCTTGGCCGACGCGGGAGGGGGATCGGCCGTCCGCGACCGGGGGACCGACCCGCGAGGAGGAAGGGCTGCCGCCGACGGGCGGCATGATGCCCGAGGCCGAGGACTTCGCGATCACGACAGTCCCGTCGGGGTAGACGAGCAGCGACTGGAAACATTTGGGGCACTTGCCGCGCGCCGGCTGTTCGGGGAGCCGCACGGAGAAGGTGGCGCTGCAGGCCGGGCATTTGAGCTGGGATTTGCCCGGATCGCCGAGAGGGGCGGCCGGGGCGGGCGCGGACGCACCGGGGCCGGGGACGTTGACCGTGAGCGGCCGGGGCCGGTTGGTCATCGTCAGGGTGGGAGCCCGCTCGTGCTGGTGCTGGGCGGCCCGCATCGCCGCTTGACAGCGGGCGCAGAGGAAGGGGACGGGGATAGGCTGCCCCTCTTCGACGAAGACCTTCAGGCCGCAGTTTTGGCAGAGCTTGATCGGCATGGCGGTTCCACCACGCGTGTCCTGTTCATCGGGTTGTCGTCCGTCATCCCGCCGCGGCGCCCAGGACGATCCCGGCGATGCCGAACCCGAGGGCGGCCACGAAGAGGATCCAGCCCAGCAGCAGGACGATCACGGGCTTGTTCGGCTCGAAGAAGGTCAGGATGCCCAAGACGAGCGCCTCGAGGAAGGCGATCGCGGCGACGGCGACGAAACCGCCGATGACGGCGGCCGGGGCCCGGGCCGCCGCGCCGACGGCGGCGATCGCCAGGGCGAGACAGGCGCCGAGGGCCAGGAGACAGAAGGCCCGCGTGTAGGACCCGGTCAGGATCTCCACCTCTCCCAGTCGCGAGGAGAGGCGCGAGCCGGCGCCCAGGCTCGCCGCAGCCGGCGTCGCGCCGCCCTGAAAGAGCAGGTAGAGCCCCCAGCCGAGCGCGGCCAGCCCGCCCGCCAAGCAGAGGGCGTCCTTCGGGTAATTGGCGCCGAGCACCTGCAACGGAAGGGAGAAAACCGAGCCGGAAACCGCTACGGGGACGGCCTTGGCGGCGGCCAGACTGATCGCACCGAACAGGTAGACCAAGACGACGCCGGCCACGACCAGGACGACGCCGAAGAAGCCTCGCATCAGTCCCGCCTCCGACCGGTCACCTCTGCGATCGGGACGAGTATAAACCCTCCCCCAGCCTGCGCAAGGAAAATTGTCGCGGTCGGGCCGCTCCGTCGCCAGCCGTGTCCGGCGCATTCCTGTTGCCGCAGTCCGGGCCGGCTGCTACACTTGCGCCCGCGCGGCCGGGCGCCGCGCGTTGCGGGGCCCCGTCGGCCCGGCGGCGGCGCCGGGCCGATCCCCGATCCGAGCCATGAGCCGAGCCTCCGCCATCCGGGCCTTTCTTTCGATACTCGCACTCGCGGGGTGTCTCTCCACCGAGAACTACGACCACGAGGACGACGCTCCCGACGGCGCGCTCATCGCCCGGCTTCGCGAGAAGAGCCAGGTCGAGATGACCCTGACGGCGATGTCCGGATGCAACTGCACGGCGGACGTCCAGCCGCAGATGGTCCGGATCTCCCTGCTTCCCGGTCCAAAGGGGCTGCCCGGCGCCGACCTCCTCCGCCGCATGTCCTGGCGGATCACGGAGATCACGGGTGTCCCCCCGGCCCAGCACCTGTTCGTGGCGCCGGGGGGGCGCATCCTCTTTTCGGGCGGCGTTCCCACGCCCTGAGGGGCGGGGTGCCGTTTTTTTTGTGGGCGGAAAGGTGACGGCACGATAAGATGCGACGCACATTATTATTTCCGGAGCCCCCCATGCACGACACGGCCTCCGTCGCGGACCGGCTCCTGGCCGCCGCGCGGCTCCTCCACGAAGACCTCGAGCTGCCGAAGGTGCTGGAGCGGATTCTCGACGAGGCGATCGCGGCGCTGCACGCCGAGCGCGGCTTCTGCGTCCTCTTCGCCGGCGACGGGTTCGAGGTTGCCGCCGCCCGCTATCACGATCGGGCCTCCATCGCCCGCGCGGGTCGCCTGCTGAGCCGGACCCTTCTCGACCGGCTTCGCCGCGAGGGCCGGCCCGTCGTGCTCGCCGACGCGCTCGACGCCCCGGAGTTGGCGGGGGCGGAGAGCATCCGCGTCCAGCAGCTCCGCTCGATCCTGGCGCTTCCCCTGATCGTGCCGGCCCGGGCGGCGGAGCGCGAAGCGGCGGCGGCGCCGCTCCCGGGCGGGATCCTCGGTGCGATCATCCTCGACAACCGCTTCCGCGAGGGCGTCTTCGGGGAGGCGGACGTCGCCTTCGCCGCCGCCTTCGGAGGGCACGCGGCCCTGGCCGTCCGCAACGCGCGGCTGGTCGGGGCGCTCCGCGCGCGGACGGCGGCGCTGGAGGCGTCCAAGGCGGAGGTGGAGCGGCTGAAGGCGGCGCTCGAGGACCGGGTCGCCGCCCAGGCGGCGGAGATCGACCGGTCGCGGGAGCTGCTCGCCGGCCGGTTCTCCTTCGGGGGGCTGATCGGGCGCAGCGAGGCGCTCGCGCGGACGGTCGCCCTGCTCCGCAAGGTGGCGCCGACCGATTTCCCGGTGCTGCTGGAGGGCGAGAGCGGCACGGGCAAGGAGCTCGCCGCCCGCGCCCTTCATGCGGCGAGCCCGCGCCGCGCCCGCCCCTTCGTCAGCCTCAACTGCGCCACCCTCCCCGAGACGCTGCTGGCCGCCGAGCTTTTCGGCGCCGTCCGCGGCGCCTTCACCGGCGCGACCGCCGACCGAGACGGCCTCTTCGTCCAGGCGGACGGCGGCACGCTGCTTCTCGACGAGGTCGGCACCATGCGCCCGGAGATGCAGGAGAGCCTCCTGCGCGTCCTCCAGGAAGGCGAGGTCCGGCCGCTGGGCGGGGCTCGTTCGCGCACCGTCGATGTTCGTGTCCTCGCCGCCACGAACGTCCCGCTCGACCGCCTGGTCGCCGAGGGGCGCTTCCGGCAAGACCTCCTCTTCCGTCTCAACGCCGTGACCGTCCGGATCCCCCCCCTCCGGGAGCGCCGCGAGGACATCCCGCTGCTGGCTGATCACTTCCTGGACGCCGCCGCGCGCGAGGGAAAGGGGCCGCGGCGGTCGCTTGCTCCCGCAGCGCTGCGCGCCCTCGCGGACCACGCCTGGCCCGGCAACGTACGCGAGCTGGAGAACGCCATCCGCGCGGCAGCCGCGCTCGCGGACGGGCCGGCGATCAGCGAGGCGGAGATCCGCGCTCGGCTGGCCCCCCCAACCCTCGCCGCCGGTTCGATCGCCACTTCCGGCGCCGAGCCCCTGAGGTCCCTCGACGAGTACGTCCGCGACATGATCCTCGCGCACGGGGGGCGAATGACCGACCTCGAGCTCGCCCGGCGTCTGGGGCTCAGCCGCAAGAGCCTCTGGGAGCGGCGGAAGAAACTCGGGCTGCTTTGAAGGCGGGGGCGGCGCGCTCAACGGAGCGCGGCCGCGTCAGGAGCGGGGTGCGCCGGACGGGCGGTCGAGCAGGCGGTCGACATCGCCCGCCTCCAGACAGCCCCGCTCCACCAAGAGCTGGCCGAGGCGCGGTCTGGTTTCCAGACCGATCTCCTCCATCACCGCCTGCAGGCGAAGCGCGGCGTGGACGGCCCGCGGCGAGGCGAGCCCTTCGCGGACGACGCGCTGCCCGAACAGCGCGCCCCCCCGGCCGCCCGCCGCCGCGTCCATCCGCCGCCGTTGCTCGCCCAGGACCTCCTCGAGCTGCCCCCGGGTCAGATGACCCCGGTCGACCAGGATCTCTCCAAGCGGGGGCATGAAGCGGCCGCCCCGGCGGAAGGGATCGCCCACCTGCGCGCGGACGCACCGGTCGAGATCCCGCGGTTTCAGGAAGCCCTTCTCGACGGCGATCCGGCCGACGAGGAGCGACGTGGCGCGAGCCGGAGGGGCGGCGGGACAGGACATCGGGCAACTCCGCCTGGAACTCCCAGAAGGATTCTAGACGTGACGAAGGAATCGTCAACGGCATTTTGTGGAAAGGGGGCGCGGACGCCGCGCGCGAAGGAGATTCGACCGTCACCTGTGACGCCGGCCCGTTGCCGCCAGCCGCCCCGGCCTACGGGGCGACGCGTGCAACGGCCTCAATCTCGACCCGGGCGTCCTTGGGCAGGCGTGCGGCCTGGACGGTCGACCGAGCGGGCGGGTCGGCGGGGAAGAAGGAGGCATAGACCGCGTTGACGGCGGGAAAGTCGTCCATCGACGCCAGAAAGATCGTGGTTTTCACCACATCCTGCAACGTGCCCCCCGCCGCCTCGACCACCGCCTGGAGGTTGCGGAGAACGCGGTCGGTTTGAACCCGAACATCGCCGGGGACCATCCGCCCCGTCTCGGGATCGAGGGGGATCTGTCCGGAGCAGTAGAGCCACCCGTCGGCGAGAACGGCCTGGCTGTAGGGACCGATCGGCTTCGGGGCGCGGTCGGTGAGAATGGCGCGGCGGGCCATGGGCGGACTCCATCACGCGGCGAGCGGCGCGTCAAAGGTGCGCATCGCAGGGCCGCGATCGAGGCGTCAAGCCCTCTCTCCCGGCCCCGACTCGATGGTGACCTTCGGCGGGTTTCCGCCGGAAGGATCCTTCATCCCATCGCGGGCGGCACAGGCGTGTCGCCCCTCGGGCTGCGAATCCGGCGAACACGCCCCAGATCCAGGCGCTCGCACGATGCGTCGGCTTTTCCGGCGCCGCGTCCCGCGTCTCCTGCACGACCGTCCGCTTGCGAAGGTTCAGGGGGTCATCGAAAGGTCCGGGGTCACCCGGGGGGAGGCTACCGGATAAGCTTCTCGAGCTTGACGAGACGGCCATGATCGAGGAAGGCCAGGGTGTCGACGCACTTTTTCATCAAGGTCAGCCCGAGCCCGCCGCGGCCCGGCTTCGCCTCCGCGTTCAGCGCGAGGTCCAGCGGGCCGCCCTCCGCGCCCGCCCGGGCCAGGGCCGCGGCGAAGTCGAACCCCGATCCCTCGTCCTCCACGTACGCGGTCACCTTGCGGGCCGTCAGGATGAAGTTCGCGGTCACCGTCCGCTCCGCCTGCCGGCGGTTGCCGTGCTGAAACGCGTTCTGCAGCGCCTCGTTGACCGCCGCCGCCATCGCCGTCTCGGCGTCGCCCGTCAGCCCCGACTGCTCCATCAGCCCCTTCACGAAGGCCTGGGCCTTGACGAGGCTCTCGGTCGTGGAGCGGAACTGGAACTTCACCTGGCGCTGGGCGGCCTTCCGGTCCTGGGGGACCCGCCGCAGCTCCGCCTCCGCGATCCGGAAGAGCTGCATGACTTCGAACGGCTCGACGAGGTAGTCGTTCTCCCAGACCTTGAAGCTCCCGAACGACGAGGGGCGCTCCCCCCGGCCGTAGATCTTCAGGATCGAGGTCAGGCCGCGCCGCCGGTGGATCTTCACCTCCTCGAGGAACGCCTCCGCCCCCTCCGCCCGGTTGTCGATCACGATCAGGTCCGGCTTCAGCTCCTCCAACCGCTCCAAGGCGGCCCGCGTGCCCGGGACGATCTCGAACCGGCCGGCCGGGTCGTAGAGGCGCAGCCGCAGGATCTCCGCGAAAAGATCGGCTTCCGGCGTCACCATCAGGACCGAGGAGTCCTTCGGCCGGTCGGCCTTGCGGCGCCAGAGCGGGACCTTCAGCCGCAGCCGCGCGTGCGGGTCCTTTCCATACTTCCGCTTCAGGTACTCGAAGTATCCGTCCTGCACCCCTTCCCGCGCCGCGTCGCGGAAATAGGCCAGCGCCGACCGAACGTCCTTGCAAAAGGGCACCACCGCCGTCAGGCCGAGGTAGTGCATCGAGAGGCCGACCTCCCGCGGGACCTGGGCGAGGACCAGCTCGCCGCCGAGGGCGCGGAAGTCCCGGTAGTAGCGGATCAGCGCCGAGATCCCGGTCGAATTGATGTATTCGACCCGCGAGAGGTCGACCACCACGTTTCGGATCCGGTTTCGGAGGGGATCGCCGAGGATGGCCTCGAAGCGGTCGTTGCTGGCGGCGTCGATGTGCCCGGAGACGTAGACCACCATGGCGGCCCGGCCGCCCTCGATCGGGACCGGCTTGAACAGATGCTTCAGCTTGGGCATGCGGGAGCCCCTCCTCCGGGGCCGGCGCCGCGGTCGGGACGCGCCGGGACCGCGGATTATATCCCCGCCGAAAGGGAGCCTCAAACAAAATGCCCCGGATCGATTCCGCGGGGCGCGAAGGCCCCCGGGCGGCCCCCGCGCCGGGAGAGGGCTGCGGATTTCCCGGGAGAAACGGGTTGCGGCGCTATTATATGTGGATGCGTCTTTCGTCCCGATGAGCCGGCCAGGAGACATGGTCATGAAGGCGATCCGACCCCGCCGGTGCGCCGCCAGCAGCCGGGTGCTTGTCCTCGGCGCCCTCGCGATGAGCCACCCCGCCGCGGCCCAGCGGATCGAGAACGACGCCCTCGGGGTCGAGATCCGGGAACAGGGCTTCACCCTGACGGCCCGGCCGTCCGGCCGACCCGTCGTCCCGGAGGCCGTCTTCCCGCGCGAGATCCGGAAGGCGGAAGCCCGGGACCAAAACCACCCCGTCTGGGGCGCCGGCAAGGGGATCGAGCTGCTGCATGCCAATGGCTGGAAGACCGCGCTCGCGCTCTACCCCGACTCCCCCTTCCTTCACCTCCGCACCGAGGTGTTCAACGGGACCCCCTCCCTCTATGAGGCCGACTCCCTCGACATCCTCGGCCTCCGCGTGGACCTGGGGGCGGCCCCGGACACGCTGCGCGTCCTGGGCACGGGCGGCCTGGCGCCGCCCGCCAAGAGCCCGGGAAGCTACACCTTCTGCGCCGCCGCCGACCCCGCAACGCGCCGCGGCGTGGTCTGCGGCTGGCTGACGCACGAGCAGGGCTGCGGCGTCTTTTTCCCGAGGACCGCGGACGGGAAGGTCGCGATCGACGCCCGGATCGACTTCGGGCGGCTCCGCGTCAGGCCCGGCGCCTCCCGCCCGACGGAGACCCTGCTCGTCGGGATCTTCGACGACGCGCGGCTCGGGCTGGAGGCCTACGCGGACGCGGTGGCCCGGCATTACGCGATCCGGCTCAAGCCCAAGCCGGGCGTCTATTGCACCTGGTACCACGGCGGCGCCTCCAACGAAAAGGAGGTCGCGGAGAACACCGCCTTCGCCGAGAAGCAGTTGAAGCCCTTCGGCCTCGGCGTGATGCAGATCGACGACCAATGGCAGGCGATCCTCCCCAAGGGCTTCCGACACGAGGGGAAGATCCAGACGACCGGCCCGGTGAAGGTCTTCGTCGACAGCAAGGACAACTACCCGGGCGGCATGGCCCTCACGGCGAAACGGATCGCCTCGCACGGCATGACGGCCGGGATCTGGTTCATGCCCTTCGCGGGGAACTTCCGGAACCCCTACTTCGACCCGGACCTCTTCGCGAAGAATCCCGACGGCACGCCGTTCCACGACGCGCGCTGGTCCGGCACCTGCATCGACGCGACCCACCCCAAAGGCGAGGCCTACATCCGTCAGTGCGTGAAGCGCATCCACGGCTGGGGCTACCGCTATTTCAAGATCGACGGCCTGCACACCGGCGCGGCGACCCACAACCTCTACGTGCACACCGCCTACAAGCCCCAGGAGTTCGGGAAGGTGGCGCTGCACGACCCGGACCGGACGCAGATCCAGGCCTACCGGAAGTGCCTGCAGCTCGTGCGCGAGGAGGCGCCGGACACGTTCGTCCTCGGCTGCAACGTCTCCCAGAACATGCTCTCCATGGGCCCGGCCTTCGGCCTCCTGGACGCCATGCGGATCGGGCCCGACAACGGCGGCGCCGGGCGCGGCCAGTGGGGACAGGTGACCGCGGGGGCCTGGCACGGCACGAACCTCTACTTCCTCAACGGGCGCGTCTGGCACAACGATCCCGATCCCGTCTACGTCCGCCCCTCCAACCCGATCGAGCGCGCCCGCTGGATGTGCTCCTGGATGGCGGTGGCGGGCGCCATGCACACCTCCAGCGAGTTCTACCCGAAGCTGCCGCCCGACCGACTGGACCTCCTCAAGCGCTGCCTGCCGAGCCACGCCGCCGAGGCCCGGCCGGTGGACCTTTTCGACACCCCCCAGCCCCGCCTCTGGACCGCCCGGGACGGCCGGCTGGTTGTCGTCGGGCTCTTCAACTGGAGCGAGCAGGATCCCGACGCGATCGCCTGCGACGCCGCCCGGCTCGGCCTGGACCCGGGCGCGACGCACGCCGTCTTCGACTACTGGGAAAACCGATTCCTCGAGCCCTTCCGGGGCGTCCTGAAGCAGACCCTCCCCGGCGGCACCTGCCGCGTCCTGGCCGTCCGCCCCGCCGCGGACCATCCGCAGCTGCTCAGCACCTCGCGCCACATCACCCAGGGGCTGGTCGACGTGATCGAGGAGGCATGGGATCCCGCGAGCAGGACGTTGAGCGGCAAAAGCCGCGTGGTCGGCGGCGACCCCTACGAGCTGCGCATCGCGCTCCCGGCCGCCGGCCGCTGGGAGGCCGGCACGGCCGCCGTCGACGCCGGCACGATCCGGGTCGGCGCGGCGGACGCGCAGGGCATCCGCGCCACGATCGACTGCCCGGAGAGCCGGGAGATCCGCTGGGCGGTGACGTTCTGAGGACGGATGCCGTGGGGCGGTACACCTCCGCGCGGCGGGAGGACGGGGGCGGCCGCGGAAGGCCGCCCCTCGCTTACGCCACCCTGTCCGACTGGGGGGCCGGGTTCCGCGCCCGCCCCGGAGACACCCGCCCCGTCGAGGGGCCCGCCGCCCTCGAAAAAACTCTCAAGTCATTTGCGCAATCTCTCCTGGCGGTGTCCCCCGGCGGGGGATATGCTGGGACAGGCCGTATTCGCGTCCCCGCCCAGGAGCCCGCCATGTCCCGCCTTGCCGCCCGGCTCGCCGCCTGCAGCCTCGCCGCGGCGGCCGCCGCCCCCGCCGCCGCGCAGGAGACGCTCTCCTACGCCGATCTCGTCGGCCGTCTCGTCGACCTCGAGCGCCTGGCCGTCCTCCCCGCCGAGGGCGAGCGCGGCGCCCTGTGGTCGAGCTGGGACCGCAGCGCCCGGTACGACGCCCAGGCCGGCGCCTACGTCCAGTGGGAAGCCAACGGGGACGGCGACGGCCGAATTCGCATGGAGGGCGACGCTCAAGTCCTGGCGGAGATGGACGGCCCCGGCGTCATCTGGCGGATCTGGTCGGCCAAGCCGGAGCAGGGGCGCCTGACCGTCCTTCTCGACGGCGAGCCCGCCCTCGACATGCCATTCGCCCACTACTTCGACGCAAAGCACGAGCCCTTCGTTTATCCGACGCTCGGCTACGAGTCCGCCCGCGGCAAGAACCTATACGTTCCCATCCCCTACCAGAGATCCTGCAAAGTGCTCGCCCGGAAAGGCTGGGGCAAGTACTACCAGATCACCTACGCCACCTTCCCGAAGGGGACGCAGCTCCCCCGCTTTTCCCTCCCGCTTCCCGACGACGCCGTGGCGGCCCTGAAGCGCGTGGACACCTACCTGGCCGGCGCCCTGGGGACCGACCCGGCCGGGAAGCGCGCCGGGGAGGAGACCGTCGCCAAGGCGGTGCGCGTCGCGGCCGGGAAGACGGAGACGGTGGCGGACCTGAAGGGCCCCCGCGCCGTCACGGCCCTCCGCGTCAAGGCCGCGTTCCGGGACCGCGAGGACGAGATGGCCGCCCTGCGCCAGCTGGTCCTGCGGATCACGTGGGACGGCGCCGCGTCGCCGGCCGTCTGGTGCCCCCTGGGCGACTTCTTCGGGACCGCGCCGGGCGTCAACGCCTACCGGTCGCTGCCGGCCGGGATGTCGCCGGAAGGCGGGTACAGCCTCTGGTACATGCCGTTCGCCGCGAGCGCCCGCATCGAGCTCCTCAACGACGGGACGTCCGACCGCGAGGCGGCCTTCGAGATCGTTCACGCCCCCCTGACGCGCCCCGTCGACCGGCTCGGGCGCTTCCACGCCAAGTGGCACCGCGATCTCGCGCCGCTGCCGAAGGACCGCTGGCCGGACTGGACGGTCGTGCAGACGACGGGTCGCGGGCGGTTCTGCGGCATGATGCTCCACGTCTGGAGCCCCCGCGGCGGCCAGTGCCCCCCCGTCCAGTGGTGCAACGGCCACTGGTGGTGGGGGGAGGGCGACGAGAAGTTCTTCGTCGACGGCGAGAAATTCCCCTCGACCTTCGGCACCGGCACGGAAGACTATTTCGGCTACGCGTGGGGAAACGGCACGCTCTTCGCGCGGGCCTTCCACAACCAGACGCTTTGCGAGGGGAACGCCGGCCACATCTCCCTCAACCGGTGGCAGATCGCCGACGACGTCCCCTTCCAAACGTCGTTCGAGGCCGCGCTGGAAAAGTACTGGCCCAACGACTGGCCCGCCCTCTACGCGGCCGTCGCGTACTGGTACCTTTCCGCCGACGGCAAGGACCCGCACGGCCCGACGCCCGCCGCCGAGCGCCACGGCTACTACGTCCGCCCCCCGACGACGGCCGGCGGATTCACGGTGTTGAAACAGTCGCGCGGCCGAGTTCAAACCCAGGACCTCAAGCCGCACGGCGCCGGCGTGTGGACGGACGACAACCACCTCTGGTGGACGGGCGCCCAGCCGGGCGACACGATGGACGTGGCCGTGAAGGCCGACAAGGCCGGGACGTACGACGTGAGCGTCGTCCTGACCAAGGCCGTGGACTACGCCATCGTCCAGTTCCGACTCGACGGCCGGAGGCTGGGCGACCCCATCGACCTCTACAACGACGGCGTGGTGAAGACGCCGGCCCTCCCGCTGGGCACGGTCGAGCTGGCCGCGGGCGACCATGTCCTGACGGTCGAGATCGTCGGCGCGAACGAGAAGGCGCAGAAGGGCTACAGGTTCGGGATGGACGAGCTGAAGCTCCAGGCCCGGTGAGGCCTCTCCACCCGGGGACCGCGTCGCCGGCTGCGTTGTCCGGCAGGCCGGCCCCGGGGCGCCGCCCCCTCGGACGATCCGCAGCCGCCCGCACGGCCGGTCACCACCGGTCCGTCCGGAACGGCGAGGCCGGCAGCCCCTCCCGGTTCATCAGGTTCGGCTCGGCCGTCTGGTCCCACCCGAACCGCACCGCCACGGGCGCGGCGACGCCCTCGGCGGAGACCACGACCGTCTTCCCGTCGATGACGGCCTTTGCATCCGCGAACTTCCGATCCTCCCCCGCGACCTGGAAGTGGGTCAGGTCCCCCCCCCCGCGGACGGCGAGGCCGGAGCCCGTGTGGTCGAAGGCAACGCGGATGCGGCTCCCCTCGACCTGCATCGATCGGTAGAGCGGCCCCGAATGGACGAGGCCAGCGCGGCCGTACGTCGTCGCCAGCGCCCAGAGGGCCAGGCGCCGGCCCACCTCCTGCTTGTTCGGCGGGTGGATGTTCTTCACCGTGGCGATGTCCGTCGTCACGGCCATGCCCGTGCCCGGCAGGGCGAGGGTCGCCGCCTGGGCCTCCCAGATGCCGGGCAGGTTGAGCGGGTTGCCCTTGTAAGTGTAGGGGGCCAGCTGCACGAAGTGGAAGGCCAGGTCGGGGTTCCGGAAGACCGTCCGCCAGCCGCCGATGAGGGCCTTCATCTTCTCGTGGTAGAGCATCCCCTCCCCGTTGTTGCTCTCCCCTTGGTACCAGATGGCGCCGCGCAGGGCGAGGGGCACGAGGCCGTGGATCATGCCGTTGTAGAGCTTCGTCGGCTCCTGGTGATTGACCTTGCCCTCCGGCGGCTGCGCCGTCTCCCGGGCGACCCGGTCGGCGATCTCCTTGAGCGCCGCGACGCCCGCGAACCCGGCGGGCGGCGTCCACGGCTCGATCCGCGTCCCGCCCCACGCGCTGGCCACCAGCCCGACCGGCACCTTCAGCTCCTGGTGCAGGTGACGCCCGAAGAAGAAGCCCACCGCGGAAAACGTCTTGACCGTCTCCGGATCGCACGCCTTCCAGGCGGCGTCGACGTCGTCGAGCAGGACGTGGGAGGACCGCTTGGGGACGAGGAAGAGGCGGATCGCCGGGTGCTTCGCCGCGGCGATCTCCTCCGCCGCGTTCGCCGTGCGGGTCATCGACCACTCCATGTTCGACTGCCCGGAGCAGAGCCAGACCTCCCCCACGAGGACGTCCTGGAGCACGATCGTGTTCTTGCCGGAGACCGTCATCGCGTGCGGCCCGCCGGCCGGGAGCGCCTCGAGCGTGACCGCCCACCGCCCCCCCGCGTCCGCCGTCGCCTTCGCCGTCCGGCCGCCGACCGCGACGGCGACCGCCTCCCCCGCGTCCGCCCGGCCCCAGACGCGGACGGGCATCTCCCGCTGCAGGACCATGTGGTCCCCGAAGACGTGCGGCAGCGCGACGTCGGCCGCGGCGAACGGGGTCCCGGACCACGCGGCCAGGAAGGACAGGATCGAGACCGTCGACCGGACGAGGCGCGGGGCCATGGCGGCTCCTTTCGTCAAGGCGGGATCGGCACGACGCGAAGGCCTATTGGACCAGCTCGCCCACCAGCATGATCCACCCCACCCGCAGGACCGTTCCGTCGTACTTCTTCGGGTCGAAGCCGGGTTTATCCTTCTCCTTGTTCACGACCGCGTCCCGCTTCGGCTGTTCGGGGTGGATCTCGACGCGGACCGTGTGGACCGCGTCCGGGAGGCCCTCCGCGACGTGAAGCGTCGCCAGCCGGTGATAGCTGCAGTAGCTGTCGAAGCGCGGCTGCGGCTTCCCGGCCTTGCCGTCCACCGTGACGACCGCCTGCCCCCCGTCGGGGCCGACGATGTCGTACAGCTTCACGGTCGTGCCCTTGAACGAGAAGGCGATCGCGTCGCCCGGCGCCCGGCCCTCCCAGATCTCCGGGAGGCGATTCGCGAACTGCTTCCCCAGGCCCGCCTGGGGATCGAGCTTCTTCCAGCCCGGCGAGAGCATGGCCGGGGTCAGCGGCGCCAGCGCGGCCTTCTCCAGGTTATCCGGAGCCAGCGGCGGCTTGGCGGGGTGCGGCCCGGGGGCGGCCATCCCCTCCATCCGCTTCAGCCCCTCAACGATCACGTCGCAGTAGACCTGGTGCGCGGCGTCGGTCGGATGGCACTCGTCGGCGGAGAAGACGATCGCCCCCGCCGGCAGGTTCTCTTCCTTCTTGTAGACGAGCGTCCCGGCCCGGGCCATCTCGACGATCTTCAGGGCGACATTGATGGAGGGGATGCCATAGTGGTCCGCGACGCGCTCCTGCGCCGCGACGGAGCGCGGGCATCGGCCGGCCTCGTAGTCCTTCCGCATGTTCGTGTGAAGCGTGTAGACGTAGCAGATGTCCGTCCGGGGGTCCGCCGCCCGGATCTGGCGCACGATCCCCTCCATGCAGCGTACGATCTGGTCGGGGGAAGCGCCCCCGTCGTTGACGGCGAACTCGACGAAGACGAGGTCGGGCTTGAGCCGGAGCACATCCTGCCGGCAGCGGAAGACGCCGAGGTCGGAGCCCGTGCCGCCGATGGCCGCGTGGATCTCGCTCACCTGCGCGGACGGGTACGCGGCCTGGAGCCACTTCAGCGTCTTGACGCGCCAGCCGGGCGCGGCGGTGATGCTGCCGCCGAAGTAGGCGACGCGGACCTCTTTGCCGGCCTTGAGCTTGGCGTAGACGTTCCGGAGCCCGTCGCGCGGCGCGAGCAGCGCCGGGACGGCCGCCTCCGGCCCGGCCTTCGCGTCGCCCGCCCGGGCGGGCGGGACGGCCATCAGGAAGGCGGCGATCAGGGCGGGCGCGACGTTCATGCCTCCGTCCTCCGGAAAGGGTGCCGGACGGAAGGCAGCATACCCGATTCGAGGGCGGCCGGCAAACGACGGCCTACTCGAAAACCATCCCCTCCGGCGGCGGGGCGTCGTTGGGTCCGGGGCCCTTGAACTGCTTCCAGTACAGCGCCTTGAAGGGGTTCATCTTCGGCGCCGTCGCGTGCGCCGTCTCGTTCTCGAGGCACGGCAGCGTCTCCTCCCACCACGCGTCGTAGGCCTTCGTCAGCCGCTCGACCACGTCAGGCTTCCGCCCGGCGAGGTCCGTCGTCTCCCCCGGATCGGCCTTCAGGTCGAAGAGCGGCCCTCCTGTCGCGGAGGGGAAATAGAGATACTGCCGCCAGCGGACGCTGCACCGGCCGAACTTCTCGGGCGCCGCGCCGGGGGCCCAGCGCCCGACGTGGGTCACCAGCAGGCGGTCGTCGTGCCAAGCCGCCTTCGGGTCCTGCAGCAGCGGCACCAGGCTGAACCCCTCCAGCTTCGCCGCCACCGCTTCGGGCACCTTCGCCCCCGCCAGCTCGGCGAAGGTGGGGAAGAAGTCGAGGTGGGCGGCGAGGGCGTCGACGGCGGCCGGCTTCAGCGTCCCCGGCCAGCGCCAGAGCGACATCGCCCGCGTCCCGCCGTTGCTCGCCGTGCCCTTGGTCCCCTTCATGCCGGCGTTCCAGACGGAGCAGCCCGCCGTGCCGCCGTTGTCGTTCAGGAAGATCACGAGGGTATCCCGCTCGATCCCCCAGGCCTCGAGCTGGTCCAGGAGCGCGCCGACGTTCTCGTCGATGTTGGTGATCATGCCGAAGAACTTGGCGACGTCCTTCCCGCGCCCCTGGCCCGCGGCGCCTTTCTTCCCGGCCGGGCCGCCGTCCCCGCCGCCCGGGCCCGGCAGGAGCCCCTCGTACATCCGCTCGTACGTCTCGGGGACGTGGAGGGGGCCGTGCGGGGCGTTGGGCGTGAGGTAGCAGAAGAACGGCGCGCCCTTCCCCTTCACGCCCTCCATCCACGCCGCCGCCTGCGCGAAGAAGACGTCCGTGCAGTACCCCCGCGTCTTCACGAATGTCCCGTTGTGGAGGATGACGGGGTCGAAGTAGCTGTTCTTGGGGGCGTCGCCGCAGGAGCCGGGGTAGGACTGGCCGATGCCGCCGGCGCCGTGGATGAAGACCTCGTCGAAGCCGCGCCGGCCGGGCTGGTAGTCCGCCTCGTCCCCGAGGTGCCACTTCCCGAAGATCCCGGTCGTGTAGCCCGCGGCCTTGAGGACCTGCGCGACCGTCGTCGCCTTCAGGCTCATCCGCTCGCGCTCGTGGATGGTGTGCGTGACGCCGGAGCGGAACTCGTGCCGGCCGGTCAGGATCGAGCAGCGGGTCGGCGAGCAGGTGGGGCTGACGTGGAAATCCTCGAAGCGGACGGCCTCGTCGTACATCCGGTCGAGGCGCGGGGTCTTGATGACCGGGTTGCCGTTCCGCCCCAGGTCGCCGTAGCCCTGGTCGTCGGTCAGGATGAGGACGATGTTCGGCCGGCGGCCGGCGAGGCCGGCGGCGCCGGAAGCGCGGGCCGCGGGGGCGCACGCGAGCAGGGCCGCCACGGCGAGGGGCGCGAGGGCCCCGCATCGCTCCAGGCGCGACATGATCCGATCCTTAACGGGGGGGATTCCCTATTTTTCCGGCGGCTGCGCGGCCTTCCAGCCGGCCCGGAGCAGCGCCGAGAGCTCCTTCACCGTCGCCGCGTGCTCCGGTCTCCCGGCGAGGTTGGCTGTTTCGCCGGGGTCCTTCTCGTAGTCGTACAGCTCGCGCTCGCAGAAGTCCTTTCCCGGGACGGTCCACTCGACGAGACGGTAGCGGCCGGTGCGCACGGCGCGGCCCATGCCGGGCCCCTGGCCGGGGATGGAGCGGGGGTAGACGTGGAAGGCCGCGCGCTCCCAAGGGCGCTTCGGGTCGTCGAGCAGGGGGACGAAGCTCGTCCCCTCGAGCGCCGCGGGCTGGGGGACGCCGCAGAGGTCGCAGAGCGTCGGGTAGATGTCGACGAACTCGACGAGCGCGTCGGGTCGGGCACCGGCGGCCCGGCGGCCCGGGGCGCGGACGATCAGCGGCGCGCGCGCCGCCTGCTCGTAGTTCGTGTGCTTGCACCAGAAGCCGTGGTCCCCCAAGTGCCACCCGTGGTCGCCCCAGAGGATCACCACCGTCCGCTCGGCCAGCCCCAGCCGGTCCAGCGCGTCGAGCAGCCGACCGACCTGGGCGTCGACGAAGCTGACGCAGGCGTAGTAGCCGTGGACCAGCGTGACGGCCTGGTCGGTCGTGAGCGGCCCCGTCTCGGGGATGTCGGAGTATTTTCGCAGCTCGCCCCACGTCGTGCCGGCCCACGCCGGCGCATCCGCGGGGGGCGCGGCGTCCGCAGGGACCTTGAAGGTCGACCGGTCGTACAGGTCCCAGTACCGCTTCGGGGCGTTGAACGGCAGGTGCGGCTTGAGGAAGCCGACGGCGAGGAAGAAGGGCGCGTCCTTCAGCGCCGCCAGCCGCTCGATCGCGCGGTCGGCGATCATCCCGTCGGCGTAGGCGCTGTCCGCCACGTCCGCGCACTCGAACGGGGCGGCCTTCGGCAGGGAGGCCCGCTTCTCCGCCGGCACGTCCTTCTTCTTCGCGTCGGCCTGGATCTGCCGGCTCTTCTCGACGTTGGCGGGGAGGAGGTACTGCCCGCCGCGCGGGTGCCAGGAGGGGACACTCCAGGATGCCGCGTCGTCCCGGTTGCCGTGGCCGGTGTGGAAGATCTTGCCCAGCGACTCGGTGTGGTAGCCGTGGGCCTTGAACTGCTGGGGCAGCGTCACGGCGTCGGGGACCTTCGTGCGGAAGAAGGTGGCCAGGTCGTAGATGCCGATCGTGTCGGGGCGGAGCCCGGTGAGGAGGGAGTTGCGGGAGGGGGCGCAGACCGCCTGCTGGCAGTAGGCGCGCTGGAAGGCCACGCCGCCGGCGGCGAGCCGGTCGATGTGCGGCGTCTTCACGCGCGCGTCGCCGTAGCAGCCGAGGACCGGCTTGAGGTCGTCCGAGGCGATGAAGAGGACGTTCGGGCGCGGGACGGCGGGCGCGGCCGCCGCGGCGGACGCAAACGCCATCGGAAGGACGAGCGGAGCCAGGATCGCGACACGAGGCGCCCGCCAGACCATCGGAAACTCCCGGGGAATATCCCCTTCCGATGAGTGCCGCGGAGGAGCGGGATCAAACAGGATAGCACGAACAAGTCTTTCAACTATGATATATGCCCATCCGGATCCGGGCTTCCCGCCGCATGGCGCCCGATTCGCAGATCGACAGACAAATCGCCCGACGGGCGGTCTCTTGGATGTCAGGATGCCGCGACATGGGGGAGACCCCGGAACAACAATTGCGGGAGGGCCTTGCCGCGGGAAGCGAATCCGCCTATGCGGAGCTTTACGACCGCTGGGGCGGCCGGCTCTTCCGCGCCGCCTGGGGCCTGACCGGCTCCCGGGAGGCCGCCGAGGACGCCGTCCAGGACGTCTTCACGGCCCTCTTCCGGGGACGCCGCGGCCTGGCCCGCGTCGAGCGCCTGGAGGCGTACCTCTTCGCCGCCCTGCGCCACGCGGCGGCGCGGCGCGCGGGACGGAGGCGCGGGACGGCGTCGATGGACGCCGCGACGCTCGTCCACGCCGCGCCCGCGGCGGCCGTCCCGGCGGCCGATCCCCGGCTGGAGGAGGCGCTCCGGCGGCTCCCGCCGGACCAGCGCGAGGTCGTGAGCCTGAAAGTGGACGCGGGCCTGACGTTCGAGGCCATCGGCGAGGCGCTCGGGATCAGCGCCAACACGGCGGCCAGCCGGTACCGGTACGCGCTGGAAAAGCTGAGGTCCACGATGAAGGAGCGGTCGGATGCCTGAGGACCTGACGCCGGACCTGGAGGCGCTGGAGGGCGCGCTGGCGGCGCGGCCGGCGCCGGGGCTCCCGCCCGACCTGCGGAACCGGATTCTGGCCGCGGTCCGACGCGAGCGCGCGGACGGATTCGCCGCCGCATGGGAGTCGCACCGCCGGCTGATCGTCGCCGCGGCGGTCGCCGCCGCGATGCTGTTCTGGCTCAACGTCGCCCGGCTGGCCCCCGGCACGGGGGAACCCGGCGGCGCCGCGTCACCCGCCCTGGAATCGCCGGAGCGGATCCGGACGCTGCGCGGTTCGCTCCCCGAGCTGGACGACCGGGAGCTCGACCGTTTCGCCCTGCTCCAGGCCGCCGTTTCGCGGGGCCGTTCCGTTCCGCCGGTGCGCGCGGTCCGTTGAGGCGGGACTCCGTCTCGCGCCGGCGTGAACCGCGGTTTGCGCTCTTTCGGAGGATCGACCATGGGATACGGCATGCTCTGGCTGGCGACCCTGGCCGCCGCGCTCGCCCTGGGCGCCGCGCTTCTGGCGACCGCCACGCGGCGGGCCACCGTCTTGAAGCAGCGGCTGACCGCCGCGGCGTGCATGGCCGGCATCCTCCTGCCGGGGGCGACCCTGCTGCTTGCCGGCTTCGCCTCCCTCCTGGGCAACGGAATCGCGCCGCTCCTGGCCTGGGTCCTCGCCCTGGGGACCGGGATCGCCGCGACGGTGTGGCGCGCCTTCCGGATCCGGGGCGGCGAGCCGGCCGGGCGGGCCTGGTCCCGTTCCTGGCTCTTCTCGGGCTTCGCCGTCTTCGCGGCCCTGTCGGCGATGACGTTCTGGACCCTCGACCGCGCCGTGCTGGACCGGCTGCACGCGGTGCGCATGGAGGCCGGGGCCATGGCGCTGGCCGCCACCGCTCCCCGCATCCCGGACCACCAAAACGCCGCGCCGCTCTACCAGGAAGCTTTTGAGTCGCTCGACGCCTTCAAGCGACGGTCGCCGGTCGGGGAGAAGCAGCTCGGCGAGTGGCTCGGCGAGACGCCGACGGACGCGGATTTGCGGAGCGAGGCGATGGCCGGCGCTCTCGCGCAGGTGGCGGGGGATCTCGCGCTCCTCCGCCGCGCCGCGGCGATGCCGGGTTGCCATTTCGAGCACAATACGGGGTCCCTGTACGCCATCATGCTCCCCGAGCTGTCCGCCTTCCGTAACGCCGCGCGGTGGATGGCCCTGGAAGGCCGGCACGCCGCGGCGCACGGCGACGCGGCCGCCGCGATCCGGAACGCGGCGGCCATCTCCCGGATGGCCGGTCATTGCGCCCAGGAACCGTTCGTCATCTCCGGACTCGTCGCCGCCGCCATGGAGGGGATTTCGGCCGGCCTGCTCGACGCGGCGCTCGCGTCCGGACCGGTCCAGCCGCCCAACGCGGGCCCGTGGGCGGACCTCCCGCCCGTTTCCTACCGCATGGTCCTGCAGCGCGCCCTGCGCATGGAGATGGCCGCCGGGCTCGAGGGGTTCTGCCAGCTGGCCGACGGAAGCCTCGACCTGAGGGGCCTGACGGGCCAGACGAACGGCCCCCACTCGCTGATCTCGCGTGTCGCGATGCCGTTCTGGAGGGTCTTCTTCCTCGAGACGGATCTGGCGTTCTACCGCCACGCCCAGCAGGAGTACGTCAACCGGCTCTCGAAGCCCTACGCCCGGCAGGTCGAGCAGAAGGACCGGACCGAGCTTCCGAGGGATGCAGCCCACGTCATCAGTGCGCTGATGCTGCCCGCACTCGACAGGATCGGCGAACCGGCGGCCCGGGCGGATGCGCACCGCCGACTCGCCCGTCTCGCCGTCGCGGTGGCGGCCTACCGGGCCGCCGAGGGTGCGTACCCGGCCCGCCTGGAAGACCTGGCGCCGAAATACGCCGAGCGGATCCCCCTCGACCCCTTCGACGACCGGCCGCTCCGGATGGCCGCCAAGGGGAAAGGGGTGGTCGTGTACAGCATCGGGCCCGACCGGAAGGATGACGGCGGGACGGCGGAGCAGAAGGACGCCAGCCCGCCCGCCGACCTGGTCCTCCGCATCGGGACGGGCCTCTGAGGGCCGCCCCCCGCCCCCCGGCGCAGCCCTTTCCCGCCGCGGGCGGCGCAGGCATGCCGCCCCTCGGGCCCCTCGGGCTCCGAATCCGACGGATGGCTCGCCGGATCCACGCGCCAACCCGGTGCGTCGGATGCTTCCGGCACCGCGGTCCGCTCTCCTGCACGATCGCTTGCCCGCCGGGATTCAGGGCGTCCTCGAAATGTCCGGGGCAACTGGAGCCCTGTTTCCATCTTGCCGGGCGCGAAGCAAGCGGGTATGCTCGGCGGAACCGATCCGCCGCATCCCCTGGACAGGAGGAGAATCCCATGACGCGTCCCGCCCGATGCCTCCCGGTCGGTCTCGCCCTGGCCGGCTTGGCGCTGGCCGCCGGCCCCGCCCCCGCCGCCGAAGGCGGGAAAAAGCAGATCGTCTTCATCCACGGCGCCGCCAGCCACGGGTACGGCGGCCACGCCTACGGCCCCGCCTTCCGCATGCTCGCCCGCATGCTCAACGAGGGCGTCCCGACCGTCAACGCGGTCGTGATCCAGGACGACAAGGACCTCGCGCCGATGGACGCGGCCGACGCGATCTTCCTCGGCAGCGACGGCGGGAACCTCGTCAAAAAGCTCGGCGACCGCCTCGAGCCGCTCATGGCGAAGGGCGTCGGCCTCGGCTGCATCCACTATACCGTCGACCCGACCGACAAGAAGGCGATCGAGCGGCTCATCGCCTGGATCGGGGGCGCCTACGAGCAGCACTGGTCCGTCAACCCCCACTGGGAGGCCGAGTTCACGTCCTTTCCCGACCATCCGGTCGCGCGCGGGCTCAAGCCCTTCAAATGCAACGACGAGTGGTACTACCACATGCGTTTCGCGGCGGACATGAAGGGGGTGACGCCGATCCTCCAGGCCGTCCCGCCGGAACGGACCCGCCAGGGCAAGGACGGCCCGCACAGCGGGAACCCGACGGTCCGCGCTCGGACGGGGATGCCGGAGATTGTGGCGTGGGCCTACGAGCGGCCGAACGGAGGCCGCGGCTTCGGCTTCACCGGCATGCACACGCACTGGAACTGGGCGCAGGACAGCTTCCGGAAAACGGTCCTCAACGCCTGCGTCTGGATCGCCAAGGCGGAGGTGCCGAAGGACGGCGTGCCGTCCAAGACGCCGACGCTGGAGGAGCTCGAAAAGGACCTGCAGCAGGAGCGCCCGAAGAACTTCAACGCCGAGGCGGTGCGGAAGCAGATCGAGGCCATGAACAAATGACGCTCGCCCCAAACGGCGCGGCGTACGGCCGCCGCGCCGTTTGGGGTCTGTCCCCTTCGGGGTCCGATAACAAAACGGGGTCCCGGGATGCCGCGCCGGAGGCGCGATCGTCCCGGGACCCCGTTTTGCATCTAGATTTGTTCTTGTTTGGTGTAGACGCGGATGCCGTCCTTCCGGACGAGATCCTCGGGGTGGTACTTCACGATGGGAAGGTCGGGCTGCTTGGCGAGCTCGCCGGCGACCTTCTTGCCGGCGAGACCGAGGGCGACGGCGACGCCGTAGAGAATGGCCTCGGGGCGGGGCGGGCAGCCGGGGATGTAATAGTTGACGGGAAGGATCTTGTCGACACTCCCGATGACGTTGTAGGTGTCGTACCAGACGCCGCCGCCGCAGGCGCAGTTGCCGACGGCGAAGACGAGCTTGGGGGCGGGCATCGCCTCGTAGGCGCGCCGGAGGGCCTTGCCCGTGGTGCGAGAGGCGGGCCCCTGGCAGAGCATGACATCCGCGTGCCGCGGCGAGCCGACGAGCTTGATCCCGAAGCGCTCCGCGTCGTAGTACGGCGTGAGCACGTTCAGGACCTCGATGTCGCAGCCGTTGCATCCCCCGCTGTTCGCGTGGTAGACCCAGAGCGACTTGGGGAACGCCTTCCGGCACAGGGCTTTCAGGAAGCTCACGGGCTTGCCGCCGACTCGGGACCCGGAATACGTCATTCCAACTCGATCTCGATATCCCGCACGAGGGGCTCCTTCTCGAGGAACGACGTGGAGGCGTAGACCCAGCGGTCCGCCTCCAGGTCGTCGGCGCGAAACCCCTTCATCATGAGGGCCTCGAGGACGCCGGCGCCCTTGAAGCAGCGCCCGCAACGCTGGCAGGTGCCCATGAAGATCCAGAGCTCCTGGCGGAGGTCGCCGATGGCATCCGTGGCCGTCTCGAACTGCCGGCTCATCGTGATGGCCTTCTCGGGACAGACATCGGCGCAGCGGCCGCAGTAGGTGCAGCGGCGGCCGATGTACTTGACGATCCGGATCTCCTGGGACGTGTCGTGGAGCAGAATCTCGCGGGCCGGGCAGTTGTTGGCGCAGCCGCCGCAGCCGATGCAGCGGGAGGCGTCGAAGACCGGCCGGCCCCGGAAGCGCTCCGGCGGGGTGTCCGGCGCGAGCGGGTAGGGCCGCGTGGCCCGCCCCGCCTTGAGGCAGATCACCGCCTCCTTGAGCTTGCTGATCCACGACATCGTCCATTCCTCCGCGTGTCCCGGGGCGGCCGGGACCTCCCCGGGACCGCCGCCCGGCGGCGCCCGGTCAGTATCCCCACACCGCCAGGGCGAGGGCCGCGAACGAGACCGCCAAGAGCCCGGCGTAATAGCGCACCGCCTGGTCGATCCGGTACCGGGCGTGCGTGGCGGCCACGAGCGTGACGACGAGCACGAGGACGAGAACCTTGGCCAGGAACAGGACGAGGTCCACGCCATACGTCCCCGTCCCCCACGGGCAGAAGAGGGCGATGACCAGGGCGCTGTAGGCCACGACCTTGGCCATCTGCGCATACTTGAAAAGGGCGAGCTTCGGCCCCGCGTACTCGACCAGCGGTCCTTCCATGATCTCCGTCTCGGCCTCCGCGACGTCGAAGGGGAGGCGCCCCACGAAGGCCTGGAGGGAGCCCAAAGCGACGCCGAGGAGCATCAGCCCCGTCCACGGGAAGACGCCCGTCGCGTAGACCGACCCGTCCAGCACGCGGTCGAGCCGGAGCGACCCCGCGTGGACGGCGCCGGTGAGCACCGCGACGGCGAGGACCGGCTCCAGGGTCATCATCGCCATCATCTCGCGGCTCATCCCCATCAGCGAGTAGGTCGAGCCGGCGGCGAGAGCCGCCAGGAGGGAGGCGACGCCGCCGAGCGTGAGCAGGTAGACGAGGAGGATGGCGTCGGCGCCCCCCGCCAGCGGCGGGCCGCCCCCCATCGGGACGAGGAGGGCGACGGCCAGGATGGAAGCGAGGGCGAGGCAGGCGGCGAAGCGCTGGAGCCGCGGCGCGGCGCCCGTCTCCAGATCCTCCTTGCCGAGGAGCTTGAGCAGGTCGTAGTAGGGCTGGAGCAGCGGCGGCCCCTGGCGCGACTGGATCCGCGCCGTGACCTTGCGCAGGATCCCCTCGGCCAGCGGCGCCAGCGCCAGCACCAGCCCCACGTTCACCACGCCCATCCCGATCCGGGCCGGAAGGTCAACGCTCATAACCGGTCACCGACAAGCGCCAACGCCGCACACCCCCCGGCGAGGAGACCGGGGGTCTCCCGCCACGCCGCCCCACCCCGCGTGTCTTGCCTATTCGACTCGCCGCGCCGCGCGGGCCATGGCCTCGAGCTCCCCGGGGCTCCAGACCTTCACGGCGCCCGAGCGGATGTCCACCGTCTCCATCCGGTCCGTGCACGAGAAGCACGGGTCGATGCTGCCGAGCGAGATCGTCATGTCTGCCAGCCGCTGGTCCCGGATCATGGCCGGGATGCCCTGGAGATTCTGGTAGGTCGGGGCGCGGACCCGCCACCGCCGCGGCCGGTTGTTCTCGCCGGTGACGACGAAATGGTGCGACTCGCCGCGGGGCGCCTCGACGGAGGAGAGGCCGATGCGGCCGACGGGCAGCTCGCCGTCGATCGGCGTCTGGATCGGCCCCTCGGGAAGCTTCTCCAGGCACTGATGGATGATCCGGATCGACTCGAAGACCTCGAGGACGCGAACGAGAATGCGCCCCCACACGTCGCCGTCCTCCGCGGTGATGACGTCGAAGTCCACCTTGTCGTACGCGGCGTAGGGGAAGTCGCGCCGGACGTCCAGCGGGACGCCGGCGGCGCGGGCGACGGGGCCGAGGAGGCCCAGGTCCTTCACCAGGGTCTTGTCGGCGATGCCGATTCCCCGGGCGCGCTTTTGCACGTTCCGGTCGCCCGCCACGGCATCGGCGAGGGGACGCCACTCCGCCTCGAGGCGGTCGAGCATCGCCTGGAGCCCGCGCCGGAGCTCGAGGGACAGGTCCCAGCGAACGCCGCCGATCGTGCACAGGGCGTAGGTCTTCCGGTTCCCCGTGATCGCCTCGGCCATCTTCATGACCGGCTCGCGGATCCGGAAACACTGCATGAAGAGGGTGTCGAACCCGAGCAGGTGTCCCGCCAGCCCGACCCAGAGCAGGTGGCTGTGAAGCCGCTCGAGCTCCAGCAGGATCGTCCGGATGAACTCCGCGCGCGGCGTGGGGCGGATCGCCGCGGCCTGCTCGACGGCCTGGGCGTAGGCGACGCTGTGAACGCAGCCGCAAATGCCGCAGATCCGCTCCGCCAGCATCGGGATCTCGTTGTAGGTCATCACCGAGTCGGCCAGCTTCTCGATCCCGCGGTGGACCATGAAGCCGCGGTACTCGCAGCCGCGCACGACCTCCCCCTCGACGAAGAGGCGGAAATGCTCCGGCTCGTCGAGCGTCGGGTGGAAGGGGCCGAAGGGGACGACGACGCAGCCCGGCGGAGGGGCGTCGAAGTCGAAGGCGCGGCTCTCGTCGTACCCGTCCGGGACCTTGTTCCAGGGGTAGTCCTTCCGGAGCGGGTGGACGCCGTCGGGCCAGCCGTCGGGAAGGACGAGCCGCTTGGGGGAGGGGCAGCCGAAGGGCTCGATCCCGACGAGGTCGCGGAACTCGCGCTCCGACCAGTTCGCCCCCGGCACCACGTCCGAGATGGCGTCGACGCGCGGGGCGTCGGCCGGGAGGTGGACGAGCAGGCTGCTGAGGACGTGCTGCTTCTCGAAGGCGAAGTTGTGGGCGACGAGGAAATGCCCCGAGTACGGCCGGTCGTCGATGCCGATGCTGACGACGTAGCGGGCATCCAGGTCGCGGAAGACGTAGCGGCAGACGGCCTTCAGGGCCTCGGGCTTGACGTAGAGGAAGAGCCGGCGGTCCTCGGGGACGTCGACCCGCAGGATCGCGCCGTTGAACGTCTCCTGGATCCGGTTCAGGACGGCTCGCGCCGGCATGCTCAGGCCCTCGTTCCCGTGGGATCGGCCGCCGCTTCCCCGCGGGACGGCGCCGCGGGCGGGGCGTGGCCGTCGCCGGCCGCGTGCCCCGCATCGCCGCCCGCCCATCCGACGTAGCGTTTGACCTCGCCGTACAGGTTGTGCGCGTTGTAGCGGTAGACATCCGCCTCCTGGACGTAGCCGCAGAGCCAGGGCTCGACCTCGCGCCGCGGGGCGCCGCCGAGCCGGGAAAGGAGCCAGGCGAGCAGGAGGAGGGCGCCGAGAACGACCAGGAGGACCAGCGGGGAGAGACAGGCGCCCCCGCCGGCTTGCGGCAGGCCGCCCATCCCGCCGCCGTCCACGAGGCCCGCGCCGGCCAGGACCGGCCCGAGCCCGGCGGGGCTCGCCGCGAGGGCCGCCTGGACCACGCCGAGGCCCCACGCGGGCACGAGGCCCAGCACGAGGCAGGCCAGGGCGAGAAGGATCTGCGGGGCTTGCATCGCGCCGCCGGGCTCGAGGCCCGCCGGAGACGCCTCCGCGCGGGATCGCACCAGGGCGCTGGCCCGCGAGAGGAAGCCCGCCCCGAAGAACTTCATGAACACGGCGAGGGTCAGCGCGCTCGTCAGGATCGCCACGAGGCCGAAGAGCGGGAGGAGGCGGACGGCCAGCGAGCCCGTCTCCCGCGCGGCCGGAGCCCCGAGGAACGCGGCGACGTAGAGGCTCCACTTGCTCGCGAAGCCGTTGAAGAGCGGCACGCCGGCGATCGAGAGGGAGGCGACCAGCGCCGTGAGCCCGGTGATCGGCATGCGCCGCATCAGCCCGCCCAGCCGGTTGAGGTCCTGCGTCCCGGTCGCCGCGAGCATCGAGCCGGCATTGAGGAAGAGCAGGCTCTTGAACAGCGCGTGGTTGACCGTGTGGAAGAGGGCGCCCGCGAACCCGAGGGCGGCCAGGGCGCGAATCGCGGGATCCGCCTGGCCGGGCCGGACCAGGACGAGGGCGATGCCGAGGCCGAAAAGGATGTAGCCCACCTGGCCGATGCTGCTGAAGGCGAGGAGGCGCTTCGTCTGCTCCTGCTTGAGCGCCTGCGCCGTCCCGATGAAGAGCGTCACCGTCCCGAGCCCGGCCAGGAGCGCGCCCCATCGGCCGGCGGGAAATTCCCCCAGCGCCGAGGCCGGCACCAGCCAGAAGAACGTGCGCATCAGGCCGTAGACGCCGGTCTTGATCATGACGCCCGAGAGCAGCGCGCTCACCGGCGACGGGGCGGCGGGATGGGCCGCGGGGAGCCAGAGCTGCCCGAAGGGCCACATCCCGGCCTTGATGCCGAAGCCGGCGAGGAAGAGGACGAAGGCCATGCCGACCCGCCCCCGGTCCGTCGCCAGGAGCCCCGGCAGGACGGCGCCGAGCCGGTCGAAGTCGAACCGCGCCAGCCCCGCCTCTCCGCCCGCGGGGGCGGCGCCGCCCAGCAGCCCCGCGGCAACCATCACGAGAGCGCCGGAGAGCTCCATCATCACCAAGTACCGCGCGGCCGCCCGGCGGTTCTCGCGCTTCTGGTGCTCGAAGCGGACGAGGAGAAAGGAGGGAATCGTCATCAGCTGCCAGAACGCGAAAAAGAACGCCATCAGGTCCGTCGTCGTCACGACCCCGATCATCCCCGCCACGAAAAGGAGGACGTGCGGGTAATAGCGCCCGACGCCCAGGTCGCGGTAGTGGTCCATATAGCGGACCGCGTAGACGGCGGCGAGGAGGGCGACGACGGCGATGAGGGCGAGGAAGACGGCGCTGAGCCCGTCGACCTGGAAGCGAAGGGAGGACCCGAGGGCGGGCAGGTCCCAGAGGACGAGCGCCTCGCCGTGCCCCCCGCCCGCGAGGACCGTCGCCGCGGCGTAGAGGGCCAGCGCGCTCGAGATCGCCGTGAAGGCGGCGGCCAGCCAGCCGGCGGCCGTCCGCGCCCGCGCGACCAGCAGGGTCCCGACGGCCCCCGCCAGCCCCGCGCCGATCGCGCCCAGCACGGCCGTGTTCGCGTTCATGGTGACCCTATCCCGCGACGCCCGGACGGCGCCGAGCGTCGATCAGCATCCCGGCCAACAGCTCCATCGTCCGCCGGACCGGCTCCGACAGGCCGGTCCCCGGCCGCAGCGACTGCGGCTTCACGCCGAGGAGCGAGACCCTCACACCGCGGGCCTCGAACAGGCGCGCCAGCAACCCCAACGACAGCTTGTGCGTCGAAACCTGCGGGAAGCGCGCCGCGAGGTCCGACGCCTCCATCCAAACCGCCGCGCCCGGCTCCCCTTCGAACTCCACCGCGTCGAGGAAGACCACGTGCGCGCACCCGTCGCCGGCCAGCCGCGCGACCGCGTCCTCGGGCGCCGTGCCGGCCACCACCACGCCGGGGCAGCCGGCCCGCGCGAGCGCCTCGGCCAATCGCACGCCGAAGCCGTCGTCCCCCCAATCCGGGTTCCCGAGCCCGACCCACCGGACGGGGCCCGCCAGCGCGCGCAGGGCGTCCGGGAGGCTTCGGCCCACGGTCAGATCTCCTCGCCCAGCTTCTTGATCTGCTCGAGCGTGAAGACCGGCCCGTCGGTGCAGACGTAGGCGACCCCGATGCAGCAGTGGCCGCACTTGCCGATGCCGCATTTCATGTACCGCTCCATCGTCGAGACCATCTGGCGATCGTCGAACCCGAGGGCCTTGAGGTCCTTGAGGACAAAGCGGAACATGACGGGGGGGCCGCAGACGAAGACCGTCGTGTTCTGAACGGGAATCGAGACGCCGGGCTTCTTGAAGAGGGCGCCCACGACGCCGGTGTGCCCCGTCCAGGTCTCGTCGCCCCGGTCGACGGTCAAGTGGCACTCCATCCCGCTGGCCTGCTCCCACCGCTTCAGGTCCTCCCGGTACATGAGGTCCTTCGGCGTCCGGGCCCCGTAGAAGATCTGGACCTTCTCGTACTGGCTGCGGTTGTCCTTGGCGTAGATGATGCAGGAGCGGAGGGGGATCAGGCCGATGCCGCCGGCCACGATGACCAGGTTCTGGCCGGCGTAGCGCTTCATGGGGAACCCGTTGCCGTAGGGGCCGCGGACGCCGAAACGGTCCCCCGGCTTCAGGTTGAAGAGGGCGCCGGTGACGCTCCCGACCTTCCGGATGGTGAAGAAGGTCTCGCGCTCGGTCGGGCTCGGCGGCAGCGACGCCGGGAACTCGCCGGCGCCGAAGACGGAGACCTGCGCGAACTGGCCGGGCATGAAGCGCCGGAAGGCCTCCTGCTCGGCGGGGTCCTCGAAGTGCCAGTAGAAGGTCTTCACGTCCCGGATCTCGTCGACGATCCGGTCGAGAACGGCGACCTTCGGCAGGTACGGGTTCTCAGCGCACGGGCTCATGGCGCTCATCCTGGACGGACCGGCGGCGAAGGATCTCGACAACGCTGGGCATGCCCACGTCGCCGTGGCAGACGTTGACGCAGCGCCCGCAGCCGACGCAGGCCACGGACAGCTCGCGCTGGACGAAGTAGTGGGCCAGCTTCCGGAAGAAGCGGCGGTTCCGGCGGTCGTGGACCGCCTTGCGGGGGTTGTGCCCGCCGGCCATGCGGGTGAAGCCGCCGAGGGCGCAAGCGTCCCAGATCCGCACCCGCTCGACCGTCTCCGGCCCCGTCTTCCGGTCGGTGACGGTGAAGCAGTTGCAGGCGGGACAGACGTAGACGCAGCCGCCGCACTCGAGACAGCGATTGCCGACTTCCTCCCACGCCTCCTCGGTCACCTTCCCCTGGGTGATCAGGCGGGTGGCGGCGGAATACCAGCTGGTGGCGGCCTTGAAGCGGCCGCGGACGTCGGCGAGGAGGCGGCGGCGGCGCTCGACGAGGTCGGGCGTGGCCTTCCGGAAGAACGGCTCGGCGAAGAGGGCTTCGCCCGCCTCCGAGCCGGCGACGGCGAGGAAGACCCCGCCGAGATCCATCAACTGGAGGTCGAAATGGTCCCGGGCGGCCGGGCCGGTCTCGGCGCAGACGCAGAAGCAGTTCTCGTCGATGTCGCGCTCGGGGTCCGTGCAGACCACGTTGACCAGGAAGAGGCTCTTGCGGAAGCGCTCGTAGTAGACGTCGCGGAAGGCGCCGCCGAGGAAGAAGCGGTCCTGATGGTGGATGCCGGCGACGTCGCAGGAGCGGATGCCGAAGATCGCGCGCGGCTTCTCGTCGTGGAGGGGCTCGAAGCGGCCGCTCGCCGCGTCGATCCGCAGCATCCGCTGGATGTGCGGGAACACGAAGCGTTTCGGGGGATAATAGGGGTTCGGGAGGTGGACCTGCAGGCGGTCCCGGTTCGCGTCGGTCACCGTGTCGAAGACGGTATCCCGGCCCCGGCCGGCGAAGGGGGCGAGGACCTCCCGGTCGCGGCGGAGGACGTCCACCAGCCGGAGCACGTCGCCGGGGTCAAGCGCGCGGGCGCGCATGTCAGGCCTTCTCCACGCGGACGAACGTCGGGGGCGTCCGGAACCCCGGGGCCGCGCCGCCCGGCCCCCGCAGCCGCCGCACGATGTCGTGCAGGAAAAACGGGATGCAGACCACCCCCGTCCGGATCTCGGCCGTCACCCGGGCGAAGGAGTCGACCGCACCGGCGGCGGAGACGACCCGGATGGGGGCGCCGTCCCGGACGTTCAACGCGGCCGCATCGTCCGGGTGGATCTCCACGAACCCCTCGGGGTAGTCGAGCAGCAGGATCTGGTACTCCCGCTTGAGCGTCTCGCTATGCTGGATCAGGACGTTCTTGTTCCAGTAGTAGAGGGAATAGGCGAACAGCAGCGTGAAGGGGAACTCCTTCGGGGCGTCCGGCGGCGTCTCGGGCCGCTCGATCAGCGTGAACTGGAAGCGCCGCCCGGCCTCGGGCGGCGCGTGCAGCTCCGCCGTCCCCAGCGGCCGGTCGTGCGTGCACGGCCATTGCCGGCCGTAATCCCGCGCCAGGTTGTCGTATGACGCCGCCGCGTAGTGCGGGTTCGCGCGCCCGATCTCGTTCATCACCTCCGCCGACGTCTCAAGCCTCCAGTCCGCCCCCAGCCGGCGCGCAAACCGCACCACCTGCTCCCACGCGGGCATCGTCCCCGCCGGGGGCTCGACCACCTTCTCGGCGATCTGGATCCGACGCTCCAGGTTCGTGAACGTCACCCGCTCCTCGCCGAAGGCGACCACGGGGAGAACGACATCGGCGTTTTGGGACGCCTCGTTGAGGAAGAGGTGCTGCTGGACGACGAACTCGAGGCGGGCCAGCGACTCGTTGGCGTCGCGCAGGGTGGCGGTGACGCCGGGGGTGTGGCGCCCCAGCCAGATGGCCTTCAGCCGCCCCTCCGCCGCCGCGTCGAGCATGGCGTGGCCGTTCAGGCCCGGCCGGTCCGGCAGATCGGCTCCCCAGAGCGCCCCGAGCCGCGCCCGCGCGGCCGGATCGGCCACCGGCTGGTATCCCGGCAGGTGGTCCGGCATCATCCCCATGTCGCAGCCGCCCTGCACGTTGTTGTGCTCGGCCAGCAGGAGGAGACCGGCTCCCGGCTTCCCGATGTTCCCGGTCAGCAGGGCCAGGTCGATCAGCGCCTGGATCGGCTCGATCCCCTGAGACTCGAGGGCCGGGGAATAGAGGATCATCGCCGAGGGGGCCCGCGCGAACGCGACCGCGGCCTCCTCGATCCGGTCGGGCGAGACGCCGCACCGGTCCGCCGCCCAGAGCACGTCGTAGTCCTGGATCCGGTCCAGGAACGCCTCGTACCCCCGGCACCGGGACTGGATGAAAGACCGCGCGACCAGGCCGCGGTCGACCATGATCTTGGCCATCGCGCCGTAGAGGAAGACCGCGGTGTGCGGACGGGTCTGGAGAAAGACGTCGGCGTGCTCGGCGACGCGGTGACGGCGCGCGCCGACCGCGATGAGCGACGCCCCCCGGAGCTTCGCCCGGATCACCCTGCCGCCGACGGTCGGCATCTGGCGCGCGAGATCGGCCTCGTCGATCAGCACCGCCCCCGTCCGCTCGAGGTCGGCGATCGAGGCGGTCGAGGCCGGCAGGCCCAGCATCTCCGTGAGGGCCGCCACCGAATGGAACCGGTGGACGCTGGTCCCTTGATCGACGTTGTTGGTCCCGATGACGGCGCGGGCCAGCTTCTGGAGGAGATACGTCTCCTCGTTCGAGCAGCGCGAGGAGGCGAGGAAGCCGATGGCGTCGGGGCCGTGCGCCCGGCGGATCGCCTCGAAGCGCTCGGCGATCAGCCCCAAGGCCTCGTCCCAGCCGGTCTCCCGCAGCTCCCCGTCCCGCCGGACGAGCGGGGCCCGGATCCGGTCGCGCGCGCTGACGACCTCGTGGACGTTCCACCCCCGGACGCAGATCTTCCCCGCGTTGGTGGGGTGGGACATGCTGGGATATGCGCCGATGACCCCCGCCTCGGACGTCTCGAGCAGGATGCCGCAGCCGACGCCGCAGAACGTGCACGTGGTGAGATGATGGCCCATTCGGGCCCCCCGGGAGCGCCGCTATGCTAGGGAAAGCCACGCGCGGAATCAAGGGATGTATCGACGGGTTCGTTCCGCCGCGAAAGCGGGAGCCGACCGCGGCGCCGGGCGGCTCAGGAGCCGGGCGCGGGGGCGCCGCCGACATCCCGCGAGAGGACCTCGGCCCGCGTCGCCCCCGACGTCCGCCCGATGAACGGCTTCACCAGCAGGCGGAGAACGTCCCGCAGCGGCATGTGGCGCGCGAACATCCACATCACGCGGGCGAACTGCACGGGATAATGAACCAGCTTGTGGAGGATGAGCCGCTTCATCTCCCGGGAACGGATGCGGTGGATCGTCTCGCCGGGCAGGACGGTGGGGTCGATCGCCGAGCACTTGAAGTACTTGTACCAGTCGGCCGCGTCGTCCACGAGGCCGCGCCGCACGTACTCGCGCCAGAGCGGCGTGCCGCCGTAGACGCAGAGCCGGTTGAACGCGAAGGTGTCGATCGGGATCCGCTCGGCGAAGCGGAAGGTCTCGACCATGTCGGCCTCCGTCTCGTCGGGACAGCCGACGACGAAGAACCCGTGAACGAGGGGGATGCCGGCGTTTTTGGCGGCGCGGACGGCCTCGTCGATCTGGGCGAGCGTCTGGCGCTTGCCGAGCCGGTCGAGCGTCTTCTGGCAGCCGCTCTCGATGCCGAACATGAGCGTGCGGCAGCCCGAGCGGGCCAGGAGGGGAAGCAGGCGCTTGCCGGGGGAGTCGACGCGCCCCTCGCAGCCCCACCGCAGCCGGATCCCCTCGCGCCGGATCCCCTCGCAGACGGCCTCGACCCGCCGCGGCTGGAGGAGGAAGTGGTCGTCGACGAAGTAGACGCTGCCGTAGCCCGCCTCCTGGAGGGCCTTGAGCTCCGCCACCACGCTCGCCGCGCTCCGCGGGCGCCAGGTTTTTCGGTGAAACGTCGGGATGTCGCAGAAGACGCAGGAGAACGGGCAGCCCCGCGACGACTGCACCGTGGCGAAGCGGTCGAGGGAGAGAACGGCCGGGACGTCGAGCGGCATCGACTCGACGTAGTCGATCGGCACCGCCTCGCGGTCCGGGAGGGGCCAGCGGTCGAGGTCCCGCGCTTGGGGGCGCTCGGGGTTCTCGCGCACCGCGCCGCCCGGCTCGCGCCACGTGAGCCCCGCCACCGACCCCGGATCGTCGAGCCGGTCGAGCAGGTCCAGCAGCAGCTCCTCGCCGTCCCCCCGCCCGATGCAGTCGACCTCGGGGCATTGCCCGAGGATGCGCGCCGCGTTCAGCGTCGCGAACACCCCGCCGAGCGCGATTCGCACCCGGCTGTCCGCCGCCCGGATCTGCCGGACCAGCGCCCGCGCGTACGGGTAGGCCGTCGTCGAAAGAAAGCTCACCCCGACCAGGGCGGGCCGCAGCCGGCGAATCTCCTCCACCACGACCCCGGCCGGCGTTTCCGGGTTGGCCAGATCGAAGACGGCGCACTCGTGCCCCGCCTGCTTGACCACCGCGGAGAGGGTCATCACGCCCAGGGGCGGGAACCCCATCACGCGCACGCGACCGGTCGGCGGACGGCGACGGTCGGGAACGGTGAAGAACTGCGGATCGCGGACATGGATCAGGACGACGCGCATGGGCGAGTCTCGATCGGAAGTCCCGCCCCCCCGTCTCCGGGCGTCTGTCCCGATTGGATTCGGTCGCGGCATTATAGCGATGCCGCCCCCGGAATGACAGCGCAGAAACATCCTCCGGCGACCTGCAGGCCGCGCGTCTCGACCCGCGCGGCCCGCTCGACGCATCGCGCGCCGGACGGAATCATTCCTCCCCTCGTCCGCCCCGGCCCGCACCCGGGCCCCACCCGTCCGGCCGCCGCCCGCCGAAGATCAAGTCCAACTCCCCGCCCCCCTGCCCGCGCGGCCGGCCCCGCGAAGACTGGTAGACGCTCATCCGCCCCGGGAACCACGCCAGCATGCGGACATTCCCGACGATGTCCAGGTCGTACTCCGACCAGTCGCGGTTGTCCACCAACCAGTCGCAGTCCGCGTCGGCCTTGTCCCATTTCCGTTCCTCGGCCTCGACGGACCGCATGTTGGCCTTCCACCACGCCGCCCACTCGGCCGCGTTCTGGGAGGTCGTGGTCATCCCGGTGAAATAGCGGAGCAGCCACCCGGACCACTGCCGGCAGTGGGTCGAGCCCGGCAACCCGTACTGGATGAGGGCGGGGATCACCGGCTTGTCGATCTTTCGCAGGGCATGAAGCGCGAGGTTCCGGAGCTCGTCCGGCTCGAGGAGGCGCACCACGACCTGCGGCGCCGTCCGGCTCTCCCCGATGATGCCGAGGTACTTGACGCAGTCGGCCAGGATGTCGGGCTTGTTCTGCGACTTGCGAAGGAGGTCGAGGAGCGGCTTGACCGCGAGGGCCTTGTGCTTTTTCAGGGCGGAGGCGACCTCGTTGCGGAGGGGCATCTCGCCCTGGGCCACGAAGGCGTCCACCAGGAGGCGGCAGGCCGGTTCCGTGCCGGCCTTCTTGACGGCGGCGATCACGGCCCGCTTCTGAGGGTCGCTCCCCTTGGCCGCCTCCTTGAGGGCGGCCTGCTTGGCCAGGGCCGCCCCGTCGTATCCGCCCAGCGCCGCGCCCAGCGCCGCGCACACGCCCGCGTCCGATTCCGATTTCAAGCGCTCCGCCAGCGGGACCAGGGCGGTCTCGACCGGACTCTTCCCGAGCTGCTCGGCCGCGGACAGCCGCAACGCGGCCTCCGGCGCGCCCAGGTCCGCGATCAGCTCCTCCGGCGTCTTCGGCTTCGCCGGCTCGACCGGCTTCTCGGGCGCCGGCGTCACCGCGGCCGGCACGGGCGGGGTGGAGGGCGGCCGGACGGGCGCCAGGAGCGAGGCGCCGGGGTCGTCGACCGCCGCCGGGGCCGGCTCGGGCGGCTTCGGCGGCTCGGGCGGCTTCACCGCCTGCTCCGTCACCATCTTGTCCCGGTACAGCCGCATCTCCTGGATGGTCGTCGCCGCCTCCTTGTCCAGATACTCGTACTCGGGACCCGTGAACACCTCCCGCGCGTCGTTGTAGCCCTTCAGAGCCCGTTCCAACAACTCCACCCCCGCCGTGAGCTTCCGGTTCCGCTCCTTCGGGTCCGCCGTCTGCAACGCGTCGTCGTACATCCCCCGCGCCAGCTTCCGGCACGTCGCCGCCTCGGCCGTCATCTGCCCGGGATCCTTCAGGACCTTCTTCACGTCGGCCTTGTCCACGGTCAGCGTCCCGTACCGCGTCTTGATCTCGTACGCGTTCCCCTTGTCGGCCACGTCCCCCTCGAGCGTCTTGCCGTCCTTGAGGACCAGGACGTCGGGGCGGGCGGCCGGGACCGCGACCAGCAGGGCGAGGACCGCGGCCAGGGCGGCGGGACGGGTGGACGGCATGGAAGACTCCTCGAACGGTTCCGGGAAAGAGCCGGGCCGGCCGGACGCGCACAGTATAGACACGCGAAGCATCCGGACCGATACAGGGAACGCTTCTATAATATTACGCGTCGCGCCGCAAAATGTTGCGGGAAACACGCGGGGAAACGGCGGCCGCCCCTATGGGGCGCGAGCCGCCACCGGTTTTCCTTCTACCGCCCGCCTTTTTCCCTTAGAACAGTCGCTGGTTTTCGGTCCTCGTCCGGCGCCCCTGGCCATGAAGATCCCCGTGCTCCGCACCCGCCGCATCCTCGAGCGGCTCGAGCGCCTCCGGCTCGCCCCCTACGCGACCCCCAGCGCGGGAGCCCCGCGGGAGCACCGCGAGCCCTCCCCCGACATCCGCACCGAGTTCGAGCGCGACTGGAACCGCATCCTCCATTCCCGCGCCTTCCGCCGCCTCGAGTTCAAGACCCAAGTCCTCCCCTTCGGGGTCGGCAGCGATTTCGTCCGCAACCGCCTCACCCATACGCTGGAGGCGATGCAGATCGGCATCGGCATCGCCCGCGCCCTCGGCCTGAACGAGGACCTGGTCATGGCCATCGTCATGGCCCACGACCTCGGCCACACGCCGTTCGGCCACAAGGGCGAGGAGGAGCTGGCGCGCTGCTCCGGGGACTTCAACCACAACGCCCACAGCCTGCGGATCGTCCGCGAGCTCGAGCGCCGCTACCCCGGCTTCCCGGGGCTCAACCTGACCCTGCCGACGCTCGAGGGCATCGAGAAGCACAACACGGACTACGACACCCCCGGGTCCGCCGAATTCTTCGCGGGGGAGAGCCCGACCCTGGAGGCGCAGGTGGCCGGGATGGCCGACACGATCGCCTACCGGGCGCACGACATCGAGGATGCCATCGAGAGCGGTATCGTGCCGGCCCGGCGATTCGAGCGGGTACCCTTCTGGCGGGAAACGCTCAAGGAGGTGCCGCGGATGGAGCGTTCCGGCGTCTGGTTCGCCCAGGTCTCCCGCGCCGCCATCTCGCGGATGATCACCGACGTCGTCCGCGCCTCCGCCGCCGCCATCACCCGACACCGGATCCGCACGCTGCGCGACGTCCGCCGGTGCCGCGCCCCCCTCGTCGCCTTCAGCCCCCGCATGGAGCGCCTCCAGCGGGAGCTGGCCGACTTCCTGATGAACGAGTTCTACCTCTCCCCCCAGGTCGTCCGCGCCTGCAAGCGCGGCACCGACATCATCCGTGACCTCTTCTCGGTCTACACCGAGACCCCCCGCATGCTGCCGCGCAAGGTCCAGGCCGAAATCCGCGCCGCCGGCCGCGACCGGGCCAAGCGCATCGTCGCCGACTACATCGCCGGCATGACCGACCGCTTCGCCATGGCGGAGCACGCCAACCTCTGCGAGGGCGGCCGGGACATGGGGTTCGACCCGACGGTCTGGAAGAGCCTGGAGGGTTGAGCCGCCGATCACGCGGATCAAACAAAAGGCTGCCCGCCGATCACGCGGATCAAACATCGAAGACAGGCGATATTCAATGAGGAGACAGAACGTGACGGAACATTTACTGTGCAAAGAAGAGACGCACCGGATCCTGGGAGCCTGTTTCGAAGTGTACCGGGAAAAGGGATGCGGGTTCACGGAGGCGGTGTACCAGGAGTGCCTCGGCTTGGAGCTGGAGATGCAGGGGATCTCGTTCCGGGCAAGGCCGTCACTCAGCCTACACTACAAAGGTTGTCTTCTGCAGAAGACGTTCGAGCCGGACTTCGTCTGTTTCGACCTCGTTGTCGTCGAGCTCAAGGCCGTCTCCACCCTGGCCGGGGAGCATCGCGCCCAGTTGCTGAACTACCTCCACGCCTCGGGCCTTGAAGTGGGCCTTCTCGTCAACTTCGGCCACTACCCCGGTCTCGAATTCGAGCGCCTCGTCAACCAGCTGAAAAGAACCCCGCAAAATTCCGTCTGATCCGCGGGCCCCCCTTCCGCGTGCTCCGCGTGATCCGCGGGCCCCTCTTCCGCGTACTCCGCGTGATCCGCGGGCCCCTCTTCCGCGTACTCCGCGTGATCCGCGGGCCCCTCTTCCGCGTACTCCGCGTGATCCGCGGGCCCCTCTTCCGCGTGCTCCGCGTGATCCGCGGGCCCCTCTTCCGCGTACTCCGCGGACTGGCTACAGCCGCTCCCGCGCCTCCTCCAGCCGCTTCCGCGTCTCCGCGTCCACCTCCGGATATCGCAGATCCAGCGACGCCAGCGCGTCGATCACCGCCGCCGACACCACCAGCCGCGTGAACCACTTGTGATCCGCCGGCACCACGTACCACGGCGCCGACTTCGCCGCCGTCTCCCGGATCGTCTCCTCGTACGCCGCCTGGTACGCGTCCCAGTGCTTCCGTTCGGCCACGTCCGCCGGCGAGAACTTCCAGTGCTTCTCCGGATTTTCGAGCCGGTCCAGGAACCGCCGCCTCTGCTCCTCCTTCGAGACGTGGAGGAAAAACTTCCGGATCACCACGCCGTTCCGGCCCAAGTACCGCTCGACGTGGCGGATATCCTCGTACCGCTCCTCCCAGATCGACTTCGTGACGAGCTCCCGGGGCAGCTTCTGCCTCGCCAGCAGCTCGGGGTGGACGCGCACGACCAGCGTCTCCTCGTAGTAGGAGCGGTTGAAGATACCGATCCGCCCGCGCTCGGGCAGCCGCTTGAGGCAGCGCCAGAGGTAGTCGTGGTCCAGGTCCTCGTCGGTGGGCGCCTTGAAGGAGAAGACCTGGCAACCCTGCGGGTTGACGCCCGACATGACGTGCTTGATCGCGCCGTCCTTTCCCGCGGCGTCCATCGCCTGGAAGATCAGCAGCAGCGCCCAGCGGTCCTGGGCGTAGAGCCGCTCCTGCAGCTCGGCCAGCACCCGGACCCCCTCCTCCAGCATCGCCTTCGCCTTCGCTTTCTCGTCCGCCCCGAGCGGCCCGGTGTCGTCCGGATCGACGTCCCGGAGCCGAAACCCCTTTCCATTCGCGACCCGGTACGGGTCCGCCAGCCGGCGGGCTTCTCGCAAGAGCTTCTTCAGATTCATGCCGGGGTTCCTCCAGGCCGCCGATCCGCCAACGGAGGCCATCCTACCCGGATCCGCCTTTTTCGTCACGCAAGAGCGGGGCGCGGGAGACGCGGCGGGGAGGCTTACTTCGGCTCGTGCAGCCCCACGCACGGCGTCTGCTTCCGCCTCGGCGTCCCCCAGAAATCGGCCGGGACCTCCTTCAGCGGCACCGCGCGGCCCAGGCAGGGCGACCCCGCCGCCAGCTTGAACCCCTCCGGCGCGCCGGACTCGGGCTTCAGGAACCGCGGGTCCGCCTGGAAGCTGGTCGGGTCCTTCGCGAGCGCCGGGATCCCGTCCGGCCAGCAGTTGGCCGCGAACGTCCACGCCGCCGGGTTCGCGATCGCGATCCCCCCGCCCTTCCGCCCCTTGAAAAAGACATTGTTCCGCGCCGCGCAGCCTGACGGCGCCGGGTTTCCGTCGGGAACCTTGTCGAACGACAGCGGGTCCCACCAGACGTCCCGCACCACGTTGTGCGCCACCAGGATGCCCCGGTACGTGTTGTGCGGCTTCGTGTTCCCCCGATCGCACCAGAAGCTGATCCCCTGCGCGGCCCCGATCACGAGGTTGTTCGACACGACGAGGTTCTCGTCCGCCAGCGGCGGGACCTCGTAGTCGTAGTGCTCCGTCGCGAAGTGGATCCCCGCCGGGGGGGTCTTGAGATCGGCGCGGTGGTAGCGTTCGTTCGCAACCACGCAGACGTTCCGGTCGATCCGCAGGTTCCGCGCCGTGTCGACGTAGATGAGGACGCTGTAGCAGTCGCGGACGACGTTCCCCTCGATGGCGCCGCCGTCGAGGAACCACGCGTCGATCCCCTCCCCCCAGCTGTCGCGCACCTCGTTGTTCCGGAAGACGACGTCCGTCGAGGGGCGCTTGTCGTCGCGCAGGGACGTCTGCACGGTCGCCGGCCACCCCCCCTTCTTCCCCGCCTTGACGAAGGCGTTGTCGGCGTTGACGAGGCACGCGTTCCAGACCCGGTTCCCCTCGAAGAGGAGCCGCGCGCCGCTGCCGCCCAGGGCGCGGCACTGGACGTCGTGGATGGCGCAGTCCCGGACCGCCGCGTTCTCGCACTCGTGGAGGTTGATCCCGCGGCCGGCGGAGTTCCGGACCTCCAGGCCGACGACGACGACGTGGCTCGACTTCGTCAGCTCGAAGAGCGAGTCGTAGAGGCCCATCTGGACGCCCGAGCCGTCCAGGATCGGCGTCTCCCGGGGAAAGGCCCGGATCGTGACGGGCGCCCCGGGGGCGCCGTTCACCGAGGCGCGGACCCGCGCCCCGCCGTAGACGCCCCCGCGCAGCAGGATCGTCTCGCCGGGCTTCGCCCGCCGCAGCGCCTTTTCCAGGTCGTCCGTCCCCCTCCCCGCCGGCCCGGGGGCGACGACCGTCTGGGCGGCGGCAGGGGCCGGAACGAGCCCCGGGGACAGGACCAGCAGCGCGGCCAAGCCGGCGCACGGGAGCGGACGGGCAAACGAACCGGAAACGGCGGACGCGCGCATGATCCACCTCCGGAAGCGGCACGGGGGAAGCCCAGGAGAGATGACACGGGGCGGGACGGGATTTCATTAAACGCTGGAAACACGGCGACAACGGGTGTACAGATACCGGCACCGCGGCGCCCCGGCACTCCCGGAGTCCCGGCCATGCCCCGGGCGACTCGCCCCGTCCCGCAACGACGTCCCGCGGCCCTTCCGGCCGCCGGCGGGCTTCTCGCCTTGCTCGCCCTCGCCCCCCCCGCCGCCCGCCCGGAGGCCGCCGACCACGTCAACCGCTCCCCGGAGGCCCACACGGCGGTCGAGCGCGCGCTCGCCTGGCTCGCGGCGCGCCAGAATGCCGACGGCTCCTTCGGCCGCGAGTTCGACACCGCCCATGTCCCCGTCGCCACCACCAGCCTCTGTGGACTCGCCTTCCTGGCGGAAGGGAACCTGCCGGGCCGCGGGCCCTACGGCCGCCACGTCCGGGCCGCCGCGGAATACCTCCTCGCGTGCCAGAAGCATTCCGACCAGGGCTATATCGCCGAGCCCGGGTACGGCGGCGGCTCCCGCATGCACGGCAACGGCTTCGCCGTGCTTTTCCTCGCCGAACTCCTCGGCATGACGCACGACTCGGCGGACGGCCCCGCCGTGCGCGGCCTCCGGGAGGCCCTCGTCCGCGCCGTGCGCTTTATCGAGCGCTACCAGACTCCCGAGGGAGGCTGGAACAACGAGCCGAACACGGCCGCGGAGGAGGGGTCGGTGATGCCGACGCAGGCGCAGGCCCTCCGCGCCGCGCGCAACGCCGGCATCAAGGTCAACCGCCTCACGATCGACGCCGCCGTCCGCTATCTCCGCCACTGCGCCCTCGACGACGGCGGCATTCGGTACAACCTGGAGACGTGGCGCACGACCTACGCCCTCACCGGCGCGGGCGTCGCCTCCCTCTGCTTTCTCGGGGAGTACGACCTCCCCGAGGTCCGCCGCGGCGTCGAATTCATGGCGGGGATCCTGGAGGGCGAGGCGTCGAACGACGGCTGGCGCCGCCGACGGCGCGGCCCGCACCAGTCCTTCGAGACCTTCTACGCCACCCAGGCCTTCTACCAGGCCGGCGGCCCGGAATGGATCCGCTGGTGGCCCCGTCTCCGCCGCGAGATCCTCGCCCGCCAGAACGCCGACGGCTCCTGGGACGACCCCTACTGTCCCGAGATGGGCACCGCCTTCCACACCCTCTCCCTCCAGGTCCCCAACCAGGTCCTCCCCATCTTCCAGCGCTAGGGATTGACACCCGCCCCCCGGCACGGCATCATGCGCCCTTTCGCAAGCGTTCCGGCCGCCCGGGAGACCCGTCATGAAGCCCCCCTACCGCCGCGTCATCCCCTGCCTCGACACGAAGGACGGCCGCCTCGTCAAGGGCGTGAATTTCGTCAACATCAAGGACCTCGGCGACCCCGCCGAGAGCGGCGCCGCCTACTGCGCCGCCGGGGCCGACGAGCTGGTCCTCCTCGATATCACCGCCACCCTCGAGGGGCGCCGGACGCTGCTGGACGCCGTCCGGCGGACCGTCCCTCGCCTCACCATCCCCCTGACCGTCGGCGGCGGCATCCGCAGCGTCGACGACGCCCGGGCCCTCCTCGACCTCGGCGTGGCGAAGGTCTCCGTCAACAGCGCCGCCGTCGCCCGGCCCGCCCTCGTCGGCGAGTTGGCGAAGGCCTTCGGGCCCGACCGCGTCACCGTCGCCATCGACACGCGCCGGAACCCCGCCTGCCCTTCCGGCTTCGAGGTGATGGTGAAGGGCGGGACGGCGGGAACGGGGAGGGACGCGGTGGCGTGGGCCAAGGAGGCGGAGGCGCTCGGCGCGGGCGCGATCCTGCCGACCAGCATGGACGCGGACGGCACGCAAGCGGGGTACGATCTCCCGATGACGCGCGCGATCGCCGACGCCGTGTCGCTGCCCGTCATCGCCTCCGGCGGCGCCGGCACGCTCGAGCATCTCCACGCCGCCATCGCCGAGGGGCACGCCGACGCCGTCCTCGTCGCCTCCATCGCCCATTTCGGCACCTTCACCATCCGCCAGATGAAGGAGTTCCTGGCCGGCAAGGGCCACGCCGTCCGCCTGTGATCGTTCCGCGATCGTACCCGTTGTCGCCTCGAACCCGCCCCGCGTACGCGTTCTCGTACACGGACGCGTATTCGCACTCGTACTCGGCTGTCATCCCCATCCCTCCTGTCCTTCTTTTTATATCGATTTCCCGTTGCATCGCCCCGCTCCGCGTTTACCTGTTGTACGTCGCGGTGCGCCAGGCCCTCGCGCAAATAGGCGTGCCCGTCCGGGCCCGTTCGGGGATAATCGCCCGCGCGCCGCCGTGGACGGCGTTCCCGTACCCCCTGACGGAGACCCGCCATGAAGCCCGTCGCCGCCGCCCTCCTCGCCGCCGCCCTCGCCCTCCCCGCCGCCGCGGCCCCCGCCGCGCAGGTCTCCGGCGAGCTCAAGGTCTGGCATTGCGTCACCCTGACCTTCCGCGGCCCGGAGACCGCCGAGACGGCCGACCCCAACCCCTTCCGGGACTGCCGCCTGACCGTGACGTTCACCCAAGGAGAACGCCGTCTCGCCGTCCCCGGCTTCTATGCCGCCGACGGGAATGCCGCCGAGACGGGCGCCGACCGGGGGGGCGCGTGGCGGGCCCGCTTCATGCCGGACGCGCCGGGCGCGTGGCGGTACGTCGCCTCGTTCCGGACCGGGAAGGACGTCGCCCTCGCCGACGACCCGGCCGCGGGCGAGCCGGCGGCCTTCGACGGCGCCGCGGGGAGCTTCGAGGTCGCCCCCACGGACAAGCAGGGCCGCGACCACCGCGCCCGGGGCCTCCTCCGGCACGACGGCGGCCGTTACCTCCGTTTCGCCGGCACCGGCGACCTGTACCTGAAGGGCGGGGCGGACAGCCCGGAGAATTTTCTCGCCTTCGCCGACTTCGACCAGACCGTCGGGGGACGCGGCAAGGCCCGCCAGGGCGAGGCGGAGCCCTTCCTGCACCGTTACGAGCCGCACCTTCGCGACTGGCGGCCCGGCGACCCGGCGTGGCGCGGCGGCCGGGGCAAGGGCATCATCGGGGCCCTCAATTACCTCGCCGCCGCCGGCATGAACTCGGTCTACTTCCTGACGATGAACGTCAACGGCGACGGGAAGGACGTCTGGCCCTGGACCGCCCCGGACATCCGCGACCGGTTCGACTGCAGCAAGCTGGACCAGTGGGAGATCGTCTTCTCGCACATGGACCGCGTCGGCCTCCTCCTCCACGTCGTCACGCAGGAGACGGAGAACGACCAGCTCCTCGACAGGGGCGAGCTCGGCCCGGAGCGGCGGCTCTACTACCGGGAGCTCGTCGCCCGCTTCGCCCACCACCCCGCCCTGGTCTGGAACCTCGGCGAGGAGAACACCAACACCGACGCCCAGCGAAAGGCCTTTTGCGACGCCTTCCACGCCCTCGACCCGTACGACCACCCCGTCGTCGTCCACACCTTCCCCGGCAAGTATGACTCCGTCTACACCCCCCTCCTCGGCCACCCGACCTTCGCCGGGCCGTCGCTCCAGATGGGAAACATGCGGCAGACGCACGCCGAGACCGTGAAATGGGTCCGGCGCTCCGCGGAGGCCGGCCGCCCGTGGTTCGTCTGTCTCGACGAGATCGGCCCCGCGCAGGACGGCGTGGTCACCGACGCGGAGGACCCCGGCCACGACGCCGTCCGGATCCACGCCCTCTGGGGCAACCTGATGGGCGGCGGGTCGGGCTGCGAGTGGTACTTCGGCTACAAGCACCCCCACAACGACCTCAACTGCGAGGACTTCCGCTCCCGCGAGGCGATGTGGGCCCAGACTCGCGTCGCCCTCGAGTTCTTCCTCCGGCACGTCCCCCTCGCCGAGACCGTCCCCGCTGACGACCATGTCTCCCGCGGCTGGTGCCTGGCGAAGCCCGGCGAGGTCTACGCCGTCTACCTGCCGGAGGGCGGCACCGCCGAGGTGGGGCTCGGGGCGGGGACGTACGACGTGGCGTGGTACGATCCGCGGACGGGCGGGGCGCTCCAGGCGGGAACGGTCCGGCGCGTGAAGGGCCCCGGCCCCGCCGCGATCGGCTCGCCCCCTCGCGATGCGGACCGCGACTGGGCGGCGCGGGTGACGCGCACGGAAGGCTCGGGCGAGGGGGCCGCACCGGTGCGGCGCGGGGAAAAGGCGCCGGCGCCCCCGCCGCCCGCCCGCTGACGGCCGCGCCCGGCGCGGGCCCGGCGAAGCCGACCCGGGCCCGCCGTCGAGAAGCAAGCCCCGGCGCCGGCTGCCGCCCCGGCCCTCGAAGGGCATGAAATCGAGCCGAAGGGATGCCGTCCCCCGGCGCGGCTGCGGGGCCCGCCGCACGGCGACCTCGCTCAGGCCGACGTCGGGCGGCCCCGTCACCGCGCCGCGGGCACCAGCTCGATCCGATCCGTGTACACCCCCGTTACGTTTGCCGCGTTGTCGTCCGGCGCCACGTAGACGATGCGGTCGAGCTTCAGCTCCAGCTCGCAGACGTCGATCCAGCGGTACTCGCCGTCGGGCATCTCCTTCGCCTGCACGCGGACCTCGCCCACCCCCTTCCGGGTCTCCTTGTCGTAGACCCCGACGTGGAAGGCCGGCCCGGTCTCGCCGGCCTTGTCGATCCGGATGCGCGCGCGCACCCGGTAGGGCCCCGGCCTCGCGCCCGCCGGCACGGGGATCGGCCACTGGATGCTCCAGTCCGTCCCCCGTCCGACCTGCCGCGCCGCCACGCCGTCCTCCGCCTTGGGATCGGCGACGAGCGACACCAGCGTTCCCTCCTGGTAGAGCCCGAAGGCGCTGTCCTCCCCCGCGATCGCGCCCGGCTCCGTCCGGACCGGGCGCCGCGCCGCCGTCAGCGCGAGCCGCTCCAAGTCCTGCGCGACCCCGGCGTGCTCCCGGAAATGCGTGAGCTTCTGGTTTTTCGCCGCCTCCAGAAGCCGCGCCGCCGCCGGCTGGAGCGCCTCCACCGGCTCCCGCGCCTGCCAGACCCGCGCGTACCAGATCGGCATGCGGAGGCGCAGGACCCGCGCCAGGAGCGCCGGGTCGCCTGCGCCCGCCGCGGCCCGCTCCGCCTCCTCGAGCAGCGCGTCGCACGCCCGCAGCGTTTCGACGGAGAGGTACCCGCGCGTCACGCCGTCGAAGATCCGGACGTGCTCCCCGCTCGTCCGGATCGCCTCCCGCTGGAGGTCGAGGAAGGCCTGCACCTTCGGCGCGGCCGGGCCGAAGGCGCCTTCCACGAACTCGCGGATCAGGGCGTTCCCGTCGCGCGACGGGTCCCAGAGCAGCTTCGCCAGCACCCAGGCCCGCAGCTCCGAGAGCTCCCCCCCGCCGCCCCCCGAGTAGTTCCCCTGCTCGAAGATCCCGACGACCCCGTGGCCGGCGAGCGTCCGGATGTTCCGGTCCAACACGTCCAGGTTCGGGAACGGCAGGAGGTAGTGGCTGAAGTTGGTCACGTAGTCCCAGACATAGAGGCGCTTCGTCAACCGGCTCCAGCCCTTCAGGTCCTCCAGGAACGACGTGTTCGTCTTCTCCGGGCACCCGTCCAACGGGTGCGCGAAGCAGCACTCGATGCTGCAGAGGCGGACGATCACGTTCGGCCGGGGGACGGCCGTCTTCGGGGGCTTCCGCGTGTACTGGTACGCCAGCGTGTCGATCGCGACGCCGGGGTGGTCTTTTTCGATCGCCTCCGCCACCGCGTTGACGAACCGGATCAGCGTCCCGGCATGGCTCCCCTCCGCGTCGTCGAGGGCCTTGCAGGCAGGGCACGCGCAGGGGTTGTGCCAGTCGTTCTGCGAGACGGAGAAGATCGCCGCCTTCGGATGCGCCGCGATCCACTCGCGGACCCGCTCGATCGCGATCCGGAGGACCTCCGGGTTTGTCAGGCAGAGCTGGGTGTGGCCGGGGATCCGAACCCCCTTGACCATCGAGAACCACTCGGGATGGTCCTTGAAGTGCTTCGCGGGGTCGAGGATCGCGTTGAAGGTGTGGACGAACGTCCCGTAGGCGACCTTGCCGCCGTGCCGGTCCTCGAGTCGCGCGCTGTTCGAGTTCGCCCGGTTGCGAGCCGCCCACGTCCCGTCGAACGCCTCCGTCCAGAACGGCTCCCGGTACTCCAGCCGCGGCGTCACCCGGACGTCGAGCGCGGCGGGGACCTCGAGGGGGTCGCGCCGCGGGACCCGCGCGCAGTCCCGCGTGTACCACCGGCAGCCGAGGACGTCCTCCAGCAGGCCGTAGACGCCGTAGAGGACCCCGCGCGGCCGGCCGCCCGCGATCGTGAGCGTCTTCGCGGCCGGCTCCGCCTTCAGCCGGTACGTCTCCGGCCCGAGCGCGGGGTCGTGGACGAGCCGGAGGACGCCCCCCGCGCCGCCGGCGTCCGCCGCCGCCCCGACGGGGATCTCCGCGCCGCCCATCGCCTTCAGGTGCGCCGCCAGCTCCTCCCCCGCGTACCGCTCGGCGGGCGTCGGGTCCGCCGGCAGGACGATGCGGGCCTCCGCCTTCCCCCCCCGCGCGAGGACAAGCCCGTCCCCCGTCGCATGGAGCGATAAAGTGAAACAGGCCGTGGCCGCAAGGACGACTCGCATGGATCCCCTCTCAACTCAAACGCGCGATGGCCGCAGGCCGCGCCGTTTGTTGCAGAGCGGGCGTCACCGCGCGATCATCTTCACGCACACCGGCTTGCCGACCGACAGCGTCTGCCCGGTCGGCGCCAGCGCCCCCGTCGCCGCGTCGATCCCGAAGACCGCGATCGAGTCGCTGCCCTGGTGCGCGCAGAGCAGCCACCGCCCCGTCGGGTCGATCCCGAAGTTCCGCGGCGTCTTCCCCCCCGCCGGCGCGTGCCCCCGCGGCGTCAGCAGGCCCGTCGCCGCGTCGACGGCGAAGACCGCCAGGCTGTCGTGCCCCCGGTTCGATCCGTAGAGGAAGCGCCCGTCCGGCGTCACCTGCACCTCCGCCGTCGTGTTCGAGCCCGAGAAGCCCTCGGGGAGCGTCGGGACCGTCTGGATCCCGGTCAGGGACCCTTTCTCCGCGTCGTACGCGAAGACGGTCACCGTGTTCAGCAGCTCGTTGATGACGTAGGCGAATTTCCCGTTCGGGTGAAAGGCGAAGTGGCGCGGCCCCGAGCCGGGCGCGCAGACGCCCGCCGGCGGGTCGTTCGGCGCCAGCGTGCCCGCCGCGCCGTCGTACCGGTAGATGAACACCCTGTCGAGCCCGAGGTCCGCCAGGAAGGCGAACCGGTTCGCCGGGTCCAGGTTGATCGAGTGCGCGTGCGGCCCCTCCTGCCGCCGCGCGTTCGGCCCCTTCCCCTCGTTCCGCACCGTGCACGAGGCCGCCCCCAGCCGCCCGTCCGCCCCGATCGGCAGCACCGCCGCCGTCCCGCTGGAATAGTTGGCGACGAGAACGTGCCGCCCCGCCCGATCGACCGCGAGATGGCAGGGTCCCTGCCCCTCCGAGGCCTGCTGGTTAAGGAGCGTCAGCGACCCGTCCGCCTCGATCGCGAAGGCGCTCACCGCACCCGTCTTCTTCCCGCCGAAATCCCCGATCTCCCCCGCCGCATACAGGTGCTTCCGGCCCGGGTGGATCGCGAGGAAGGAGGGGTTCTTCGCCTCGCCGGCGAGGACCGGCTCGGAAGCCTTCCCGGTCGCCAAGTCCAGCTCGAACCGGTAGATCCCCTTGCTCAGGCCGCCCGTGTAGGTGCCGATGTAGACGTCGGCCTTCGACGGCGCGGTCGGGACGGCCGGAGACCCGGCGACGGTGCAGGCGGCCAGCATCAGCGCGCAGACGGCGGACAGGCAGAGACAGGCGTGGCTCACGGCGGATCCTCCGCAAGGGATCGGGACACGACACCGACGAACCGGCCTCGCGCACTCTACCCGAACGGGAGCCTTCACGCCAGCAATGCCGTCGCCCGTCGGGCGGTCCCCTCAGGACTTGCTTACGCCGCGGCGGGACGGTCCGGTTCCGGCTGAATCACAACCGTCAAGCCCCACCAACTGGCGGCCCCAAAGCGTGGGAGGGGTTTGCCGACGCCGTCGCTGCCGGCGAAGCGCCGATACCCGGCGCCAGACCGACGGGGAGTCGGGATGCCGAAGTCGGAGTGGGCGCGACGAACGGGACGGGGAGGGTATTGCCCCCCCCGTCCCCGGCTGGTAGAGTGGGGGCCTCCGTGATGTTCCGCGCACCGGCCCAGGAGGACCTCCCCATGACCGACATGACCCTGCCCCTCCCCGCGGGCTTCACCGCCGCCGGCGTCCACGCCGGGCTCAAGGACGGCGGCAAGCTCGACGTCGCCGTGATCCGATCCGACCGCCCCGCGGCGGTCGCCGGACGCGTCACCACCAACGCGGTCAAGGCCGCGCCCGCCCGCCACACGGAGGCGGCCCTCAAATCCGGCCGGCCCGTCCGCGCGATCGTCATCAACACCAAGAACGCCAACGCCCTCAACGGCCGGCGCGGCATGGAGGACCTCCGGCGCATCGTCGAGGCCTCCGCCGCTCTTCTCCGCGTCAAGCCCGCCGAGGTTCTCATGCACTCCACCGGCGTCATCGGCGTGCCGCTGCCCGTCGAGAAGATCCTCGCCGGCGTCCGCGCCGCCGTCCCGCGCCTCTCTCCCGGCGGGGGGCTGGACGCCGCCACCGCCATCCTCACCACCGATACCGTCACCAAGACCTCCACCGTTGCCGTGAAGGCCGGCGGCGTCGAGGGCCGCGTCACCGGCTTTGCCAAGGGCTCGGGGATGATCCACCCGTGCATGGCCACCATGCTCGCCTACGTCCTCACCGACCTTGACGTCCCCCGCCCGCTGCTCGATCGGATCGTCGGCGAGGCGGTGGACCGGAGTTTCAACAGCATCACGGTCGACGGCGACACCTCGACGAACGACACGGTCCTGCTCCTGGCCAACGGCGCGGCGGGGAACAAGCCCCTGAAGGCGGGGTCGCCCGGGGCGAAGGCGTTCGCGGAGGCTGTGGACACGGTCTTCCTCGACCTGGCGCAGGCGATCGTGCGCGACGGCGAGGGGGCGACGAAGTTCGTGACGATCACGGTGAAGGGCGCAAAGACGGACGCGGAGGCGAAGCGGGCCGCCAAGGCCGTCGCCAACTCGCCCCTGGTGAAGACCGCCCTCTTCGGCGCCGACCCGAACTGGGGCCGCATCCTCGCCGCCGTCGGATACTCCGGCGCCCGCGTCGACGAGTTCAAGGCCCGCGTCGCCGCCGCCAACTACACCCTCTACGATGGCGGCAAGCCCGTCGACTGGTCCCGCGACCGCCTCCGCGAGATCTTCTCCGCCCCGGAGATCGAGATCCTCGTCGAGCTCCGCCTCGGCAAGGGCGCCGCCACCGTCTACACCTGCGACCTCAGCTACGACTATGTCAAGATCAATGGCGAGTACACGACCTAGCGGCGGAGAGATTGGGGGCCGGCAAGCCGCCCGGCGTGCCCGCAGGGGAGGGCCGCGCGGGTGACGTGCGTCTGTTCGCGATGCTCCTTTACTTCGCGAACGTCACCTTCTTCCCGTCATACGCGACGGTCTGTCCCCCGATCGCGACTTGCCCGCCCTCCGCCTTCGCCGCCGGCGCCTCTCCCCGCTGCAGCGTCATGAGGACATAGTTCGTTCCCGCCGCCTCGATGACCTGCACTCCCGATCCCGCCTTCACGCCCCCCTGCACCGGCCCGGCCAGCACCATCAGCGCCTCCGCCCCGCTGGCCTTCGAGAAGTCCACGCCGAACGATCCCGCCGACGTGCTCACCACCCCGCCCGTCGCCGTCGCCTCGAAGTGCGTCACCGCCCCCGTCATCTTGACGGGAAACCGGGTCCGCCGTCCCAGGCCCCAGACGATGATGTCGCCGCCCGGCACTCCGTAGTTGCCCTTTGTGCTCTTCAACAACGTCGTTACCACGATGTCGTCGCCGTCCTGCCACCGGTTGCGAAACATGCAGAACCCCATCGCCTCGTCCCGGACGGCGCGCGGAAGGACTTCACCGGGGTTCCGCTCCGCAGCGCCCATCGGCCAGTTGACGAAGGCGAGGACGGCCCGGTGCGGGTAGGGGCTGACCGTGTCGAAGGGGGCGCCGGCCTTCTCGTCGGCGTCCCGGAAGGCCGCGTTGTACAGCCAGAGCAGCGCAGGCTTCTCGGCGTCGCCGATGGCGCCGAACCCCTGGGCGAACTGGCCGCTCCCGCTGAGCTGCCGCCTCGCCCAGAGGTTGTGACCGTAGACACCGCGGCCCGGGAACGCGGCACCGTCCTTCGCAGGAAGGCTCAGCATGACCCATTTCAGCGTCATCCACGGCGCGTTCGGGCGGGGCGTGATGAAGTCCTTCCCGGCGGCGACGCGCCAGGCCTGGAGGGCCGGGACGAGCGCCGTGTCGGACGAGATCGCCCCGCAGCCGTCGCCCTCGACGTAGAATCCGTGATCCCCCCAGCCGTTCGCGAGTTGACGGAGGATGCACGCCTCGTTGTCCTTCAGCAGCCCCTCGATCCGCTGCGCGTCGACGCCGGGATCGCCGGCAATGGCCAGGAGCGCGAGGCTCGCGCCCCCGACGATCGCCCCCCAGTGGTTGCTCCCCGGATGCTGGCGCCTCCCGCGCGCGAGATCCTCGAGACTGACGTCCTTCTCGCCCCGGCCGTAATCCTGGATCGCCTGTGCGATCTTTCGGCGGCAGGCGTCATCCCAACCGTCATAACAAAGGTCGTAACCGGCAGCATACCACCCGACGGACGGTCCGGCGCGCAGCGCCCCGCTCGGCGCCTTCCAACTGTAGCGCCCCTTGCCGTCGCGGTCGCGCACGCCCGCGAAGGCCCATTCGAAACACTGCCGGCCGAGGTCGGCGTACTGCTGCTCGCCGGTCAACTGGTAGAGGAGGCCGTAGCCTGCCGCGTGACCGATGCTGTACGTCCCCTCGGGAAGGTCGAGCTCCGGACTCTTGTCGCCGAAAGCGGCCTCGACGGGGCGCTTCGAGGATGGCATCGTCCGCCCGTCGCCGCCGTTGAGGAGGCGCCGGAGCCGCGCCAGGATCGCCTTTCCCTCCGGCGTCTCCGCGCGCGCCCGCAGCGCCGGAAGGTCGGGTTTGCGAAAGAAGAGGCGCGGATGCTCGCCGGGCTGCACGGGCTCCCAGCCCGGGACGGGCGCGGGCCAGCAACCGTCGGCGGCCGCCCCGGCGTCGACGGGCGTTCGCCCGGAGAGCACGGCGAGGATCAGGACGACCACGGGCCGGCCCCGGGCGATTGCACGGGGAAATCGCATGAACGCGCCTCCCCAAACGAGATCCGCCTCCCACTATATATATCCCCCGCAGGCGGCGGGATAGACCCGTCCTTTAAAGCGAGTCGACATGTGCCAGTAACCTTTTGCTTCCCTTCGTATCAAAAACAGGTAGTATCGTTCGCGCACAGCGATAGTCCTTGCTGAAAAGCAGTCCGTATTGACCCGGGGAGGATTTCATGCGTGCCTTGACCGCCCGATCCGCAGCCTTCGCAGCCCTCTTCGGACTCGCCGCCGCTCTGGGCGCCGCCCCCAAGGACGCCCCCCCCCCCACCCTGAAGGTCGGCGACCCGGCCCCCCCCCTGGCTGTCGACAAGTGGATCAAGGGCGAGCCCGTCCCGGTTCTCAAGAAAGGCACCGTTTACGTCGTCGAGTGCTGGGCGACTTGGTGCGGGCCCTGCCGGACCTCGATTCCCCACCTCACCGAGCTCCAGCGCAAGCACACGGAGGCCGTCTTCATCGGCGTGGCCATCTCCGACGAGAACGCCAAGGTCAAGGAGTTCGTCAAGGAGATGGGCGACAAGATGGATTACCGGGTTGCGACGGACGACAAGAACAAGACCGCGAAGGGCTGGATGTCCGCCTCCGGCCAGCGCGGCATCCCCTGCGCTTTTGTCGTCGACAAGGCCGGCAAGCTCGCCTGGATCGGCCACCCGATGAAGGCCGATTTCGAGGAGGCCGTGGAGGCGGCGCTGAAAGCGGAAAACCCCGACAAGGCGAAGTAAGCCCCCGGCGACGGGTGCGCGCTGCGCCTGACGCCGGGACTCGGCGTTTCGCGCGCGGCGCAACGTTTGCGGAGGCCTGACCGCTTTTCGCGAGAGGCCTCGCCAGCGCATCGCGCCATGGGTCTCGGCCCGCGAGCCTCCCTCAACCGCCCCCCCTGGCCCCCGCTTTCGGAAGCGCCGAAGCCTCTCGGCGAAGGCGGTGCGAAGCCCCGTCCCTCCGGGGCCGGGAGCATCACTTCCCCCCTGCTTCGCCTTTCATGACGATCGAATCCCCATCGAACCGGACGACCTGTCTCCCCACGCGCACCACCGCCGCCAGCCCATCGCCGTCGATCAGGACCTCCGGTGCCGCGCCCCGCTGGAGGGTCATCACCGCAAAGAAGTCCCCCGCCTTGCCGTCCGCCCCCGACGCCTGGACGGCGTCCAGCGGCGCGTCGACCTCGCGCCCGTCTGTGAGCCGGACGCGCCGCATTCCCGTCACGCGCTCCAAGCGGACCCCGGAGGGGGCGGCGAACGTCACCCGGAGCGAGACGTCGCCGTGCCGGAGCGTGAACGAGCGGCCGGCGATCGCGACGTCCGGCTTTTCCCGGTCCGTTCCGGGCACCTGCCACGTCCAGAGTTTCCGCCCGCCGCCCGATACGCGGTCGACCACGGCCAGAAGGGCGGGGGCGCCGCTCGCGCCGCCGTAATCCACCGCCACCGACCGCATGCCGGCGATCCCGAGATCGACCAGATGCTCCCGCAGGACACGGAACATCTGGTCGGTCAGCCGGGCCGTCTGCTCCCGGCCCCCCGCGTCGCGCACCCGCTTGGCCCCGCTGTAGACGTCTTTCAGATCGAAGGTGATCGCACCCGACCCGTCCGGTCGCGTGGCGAGGCGCGTGACCCGCGCCCCCAGGTCGGCGTTGATCGGATCGTCGGGAAGCAGGACGACGTTCTCGAACCAGCGGCTTCCCGCCTTGGGGTTCCCCGCGCCATCGTCGCCCCAAACGTGGCCGAGGCCGTAGAGACGGATCGATCCGGCGGTCGGATGGCTCCAGGCGTTGGCGGGAAGGGACTTGAGGAAGACCTGGGTAATGATGTCATCGGCGCCCCGCCACGCGTTGCGAAAGATGTACCCGCCGCGGGTCGGTGCGGCCCAAGCGCGGGGCAGGATCCCTTCGGGATGCCCCGGCGTCCGGCCGAGCGGGTAGGCAACGAGCGCGAAGGCGGCGTCCTGGCCCGCCCCGGGCCCCGCCGCGTCGCGTATCGCCCGCGATTCGCCGTCCGCGTCTGCTCCATCAAGCCACGGCTCCGTCGATTCCAGAGCGCGGTCCCACGCCCAATGCACGGCCGGTTGAAAGACCGGCTCGGTCACGGTGAAGGCGCGGGCATAGTGGCGCGGGGCCAGCGTGCCGTCGGAGAGGGAGTCCGAGAGCGCGATCGGGCGCCGTCCCCCTCCGGGAAAGACGGTCTGCATCACGTACCGCGGGGCGAAATGAGAAAGGTCCGGGCGCGGAGAGGGGAGACGGCCGAACATATTGCGATACCCGTGGGCGTACGCGAGCGCGATCGGGCACGAGAGCAGCGTAAGCGACTCGCCCTCCGTCTGCCATCCGCCGTCGCCCACGGCATACGCCGCGTAACGCGCCATCTGCCGCTCCCCGAGTGCGAAGAGCCGCATCAGATGCGGATGGAAGCCCCCCGTCCGCTCCCATTCGGCCCGGTCGTCGCGCCAGTCCTCGAGGGCCGCGCGGTATTCGTCCCGGCGGGCGGCCAGGACCCTGCCGGCGCGCTCCGGCGTCACGGGGACGAACCGAGGCCGCAAGGTTCCCCAGGGGCCCCCGATGCTGAACTGGATCAGGAAGGGATGCAGGCCCGGCGCGATCGCGAGGTAGTCGTCGTCCACCAGAGGCCGTCCCGACAGGGTGGCCGATGCGCTCGGGTGGCCCGCCACGAATCGAGCCAGCATCTTGGTTTCGACCTCGAGCACGGTGTAGAGGCAGACCGTCACGGTGGAGGCTCCCCGGAGCATGGCGGGGACGTCGATGCCGCCGTGGACGGTCTCGAGGACGCTCGCGTCAAGCGGCTCGAACGCGCGCACCTCGCCCCGGCACTCGACTTCCGTGCCGAGGGAGGGGCGCGCCCGGCCGGCGCCGCCGATCGACACAAGAACGTCTTCGGCCGTGGCGAACGGGAAGGGGCCCAGGAAGAGCCATCGGTCCGGAGACCGATCGGGAACAAGCGGAACGACGGGGACGCCGTCACCGGCCTCGAACCCTCGGGGCGAGACGATCGCCGCGGGCTCCACTCCGGGATCGACCGGCGGGACGGGCTCGGGCCCGCGCTCCCCCCAGAACGCGAGCCCCGCCATCCCGCCTCCCCCCCGCACCACGGCTTGGTAGTGGCTGGCGGGGCTGAAATTCATCTTCGCGGAAAGGTGCTGAGGTCGGAGGATCGTTCGCTCCGCAAAGTGCACCAGGTAACCGAGCACCTGTTCGCGCATCTCCTCCGCCCACGCGTCGTAGCAGAGGTCGTACGCGAGGGCCGCCGCCGCCAGCCGTTCGCCGACGGCATGGGGCAGGTCGGACGGCCCCGCTTGGTCCCCGAGAGCAATCAGGCGGCCCGTCGCCTCGGCAGCCCGATGCGCCCAATCCCGGTCGCCCGTCAGTTGCCAGAGCATCCCCAGCGCGACGGGGTCGTCGGTCGCCGCACGCATCGCCTCAACCTGGGTTTTCCCGAAGGGCGTCTCCGCCTTCTCGCGCAGGCCCGGCAGGTCGCTCCGACGGAAGAGGATCCGGGGATGCTCGCCCGGTGCCGCGGGAACAAAGCCCGGCGGGATCGACGGTCGCGGGGGCAGGATCTGGCCCGACGCCGCCCCCCGCACGCGGCGCCCCCGGTAGGTGCCGGCGTAGGCGCCCGCCAGGGCGTTCCCCTCGCGCCGCAGGTCGATCGCGTACTCGCCCCGCCCCCCCGCCACCCACGGGTCGCCCTCCATCTTCATCTGGACGACGAACCGCACGCGGTCGGGCTCGATCAATGCCTTCAGCACGCGCCCCCGATGGTCGGCCTGGTTTAGACTGAGGGCGACCCCCCAGACCCGGTCCCAGCGGCCCGTCACGCAGGAAAGCTCGAGGGAGAGCGGGCGCGGGAGTACCGCCGGGATCTCGTCGTCCAGCCCGTGGAAGCGCGTGACGCCGTCGGCTTCGACCGCTTGGAAGACGGCGTCATCCAGCACAACAACAATCTCGCCGGTGAAGGGGGCATCCTGGGCGGGCGCGGGGGCCGCCGGCATCCACACGGTCAGCAGCAGCGCGGGGATACCGATCGGACGCATGGGGTGCTCGTGAAAGGGACCGGAGCCGCCCGTCCACACCTGCATCATACCACAAACACGCCGCCGGGATGCCTGGATCAGGCCCCTCTTACCCGGGCGCGTCGCCCCGCTTCGTTTGCCCTTGTGCCCGCAGGAGCCGCGCGTAGAATCGAGCTCGATGCCACCACCGCCGCCGTTTTCCGCCGCCCTGGCCGCCGCCTGGGCCCACGACGTCCTGTGGGGCGGGCTGATGCAGACCGTCTCCCAAGCCATCTACATCGCCGGCCCCTTCTTCCTCGTCGGCCTCCTCCTCCACAAGATGGAAGCAGCCGCGCAAGGCCGGCTTGCGGAGCGATTTGGATGGAAGAGCGTCCTCTGGACCGGCTGGCTCGGAACCCCCATCCACGAGCTCAGCCATGCCGCGATGTGCCTCGTTTTCCGCCACCGGATCGAGCGGATCGCCCTCTTCGAGCCCGACTCGGCAAGCGGCCGGCTGGGATACGTGAGGCACTCCTTCGACTCGAAGAGCATCTACCAGGTCGTCGGCAACTTTTTCATCGGCGTGGCGCCGTTTCTCGGCGGCGCGCTCACCCTCTTTGGCCTCCTTTGGCTCTTTGAGCCGGGGGCGGCGCGGCAGGCGATGAACGCCGACGGGATTGCGTCGACGGCGGCATCCGGCAATCTCGCGGAGGCCGCGGTGCAGATCGTGCGGCACGTCTTCCACATCCTCGCCCGGCTGGTCACGATCGAGCACCTGGGGACTCTGGCGTTCTGGGCTTTCCTTTATCTCGTCCTCTGTGTCGGGAGCCACCTCGCACCGAGCCCGGCGGACTACCGGGGGACGTGGCTGGGAGGGTTGCTTCTCCTCGGGCTGCTGCTCGCCTTCAACATCGTCTTCCTGGCGGCCGGCGGACGGCCTGGCACGGTGACGGGAGCGCTTGCCTCCGTCCTTGGACCCGTGTTCGCCCTCCTCGTCCTCGCCGCCGCCCTGAACGGCATCACGACGGCCCTCCTCCTCGGTGTCACGGGGGCCGTGAAGCGATAAAGGCCATCTGCACCGGTTAGGAAGACCGCCATGCCCCGCACACCCCGCCGGGCGTCATCCGCCGCCATCGCGCTCATGCTGGCCGGCTTGGCCAGTTGCGGCCCCGCCCTCGGCGTCGGCGATCCCGCCCCGCCGCTGTCCGTCTCGCAGTGGCTCAAGGGAGACCCGGTGCTCGCCTTCAAAACCGGGACGGTCTATGTGATTGAGTGCTGGGCGTCCTGGTGCGGGCCGTGCCGGGCCGCCATCCCCCACCTCAGCGCGCTCCAGAAGAAATATCCGGAGGTCGTCTTCGTCAGCGTCAACGTCTGGGACCAACCCGCCAAGGCCGAGGCCTTCTTCAAGCAGATGGGCGATCGGATGCACTATCGGGTGGCGCTGGACGACTTGGCCGACGGCCCCGAACGAGGCAAGGTCGCCACGGCTTGGCTGAAAGCGGCTGGCCGGAACGGGATCCCGTGCGCCTTTGTGGTTGACGGGCGGGGCCGAATCGCATGGATCGGGCACCCGATGGACCCGGGGATGGAGCAGGCGATCGGGAGCCGGGGAAAATAGGCATTGTTACTATAAGTAACACGTCAGAAGCGCCCCGAATGGCGCGGAAACCGGCATAACATGTTTTCCGACAGTCACTTACGAACACACCAGGCTGTTTGGCACGCTATTTGCTTATACGGCATCCAGTTCGCCCTCGATTTGCTGGTTTTTAAAAACCAGAAGGAGGCCGACATGGATGAAGTCCGGTTCAGGTCCATCCAGTTGCATAAGATCCTCGGCAACCCCCTCCGCCGGAAGATCCTTGACGAGCTGGCTGACGCCCCCGCTCATCCCCAAGCGCTGGCACGGAGAACCGGACGCGTCCTCTGCGCGGTCTCCCGCGCCCTCGGAATCCTCCATGCAGCCCGCCTCGTCGAATACCGCACCGACGGCAACGGCGTCCTGTACGCCCTGAAGCGACCGGACATCCTGGACCTGCTCCGACACACGGAGACCTTCGTGCAACGCGCCGTGTCGCCGCACCCGGGCGCGCGGGCGGCAACCGAACCGGTCCCGGAGCCTCGCGGCGGCCGATGACCGCCCCCCGCCATCCGAAAAAAACGCGGGGTCCGCAAGCGGACCCCGCGCGTCCATCTCATCATCCACGCCGACGGCCTACGGTCCCTTCCCCGTCGGCACATACTTCGCGTCCATCGTCAAGAGAATCTTGTCGATCACGAACCCGTCCTCCCGCATCCAGACGTTCAAGATGTGCCTGCCGGGCGCGGCAACGTGGAGTACCGCCGGATCGCCGTCCTTCGTGTCGTTGCACCACGTCCAGTCCTCCTCGAACTCCGCGATCCGGTCGGCGCTTTCGCACTCCTTTCCGTCCAGCCCCACGTGGCAGGAGTTGTCCTCCTGCGTCTCCCCGCAGCCCCGCACCCAGACGCGCCACGTACCCGCCTTCGGGAAGTCCACCTCGTAGTCCAGCCGCGGGCTGTCCTTGGTGTAGTCGGTGTCGTTGTTCACGTTGTCGTCATTCGGCATCGCCTGCATCGCCCCCGTGCCGGAGAAGCCCGCCGGCTTGGCCACCGGGACCCAGGCAAGCGTCCCGGCCTTGACGTTCGCCTTCGGATTCTCCGCCTCAAGGACGATCACCCCCGCCGCGGCGGGCGCGGCGGCGGCGGGCTTCGCTTCCGCCGCAGGCGCCGGGACCGTCGCCGGGTTTGTCTGCGAGCCGCCCCCGCATCCCCATGCGAAACCGACCGCCGCAGCAACCCCAGCCAGAGCCGGAATGCCCTTCATGCCATCCTCCTTGAAAAAGACCGCCCACAGACTAGCGCGGACGGGAAGCGCGTCAAGATAAAGGCGTGCGCGCCCCACCCGACACGCGGCAGGGTCTCGTCGCGGGGGCAAGTCCGGGGCACTCGCCGTCGGCGCGGGAGGGTCGCGGTCACCACAGCTTCACGAGGGCGATGAAGCCGTCCTCGCCCCCGCCGGGCCCGGGCTGGGCGGGGTTGACCAGCTTCGGGAGCGCCGCCGCCGCCCCCCCGGCGGAAACCGAGCCGCCGACCACGAGCAGGCCGCCCTGAAGCGCCATCGCGAGACTCTGGCCATCCTGCACGAACGTCCCGCTGGCGAGCGGCCTGAGATTCGCGTCGGCCGCACAGAACCCCGCGTGGCGGCTCCCGCCGAGATCCAGGCAGTCGGGATGTTGCTCGAGCGCCTGCGAGACGTAGAATCGCCCCCACCCGTCGAAGCAGGCCGCCTGCGGGCGGTGCGAGAAGGCAAGCCCCGCCAGCGGCTCGCCCGTCTTCGCGTCACCCTCCAGGAAGAAGGATTTGCTCCGCCCCCCGTTGCCGCACAGCTTGTGGTACACCTTCACATCCCGCGGGTCGTTCGCCTGCACCGTGTTGCCGCCGTCGCTCCACGTCTGCGCGACGAACCGATCCTTCGATTGGAACCAGAGGCCGACGCATCGCGTGTCCGCCCGCTGATTCCCCGCCTGCGCCTCGGTCCAGTCCCACCAAGTCCACCCGAAGGGTGAATACAGGTAGGGCTGCTGGAGCTGCGGGGCCACCTGCTTGTAGCCGTAAGACCAGGTCGTGCCGTCATAGGGGTTTCGGACCTTGTCGTTGACGGCGAAGTTCCGCCCCTTCGTGCCCGCCCCGGGGGCGGCGGGATTGCCGGAAAGCCCCAAATACCTGCCTTCTCTTGAATAGAGGACGGTGAAGGACCCACCCGGCCCCCGCCCGTAGACGCTCCCCGAAGAAAGGAACCCGACTTCCTGGACCCACTGGTCGCCCGGCCCCCCCACGACGGCCAGCGCCAGAAGCTTCGGCGCGAGGGCGGGTGCCTCGCCCGACGCCCTCGGGACGGCGACCGGCACCGGCCCCCCGCTCCCGCGGTCCGCCGCTGCGCCCGGCGCCGCCGCCGCCAGGAAGACGGCCAGACAGACCCGCCGCGAAGGCACGGCGGACGCGAAGCGGCCCCTCCATTCGGCAGGGAGGCCGCTCGCCAAGGCGCGAAGCCCGCCGAGAACATCTCGAGGGCCGCCCTTCGCGTGCATGGCGGATTTGCGGGCGATCACCGTTTCCGAGCTCCGCGCGCTCCGCATCTCCGTGGCTTGGCCTCTCACCGGGACGCTCCGTCCGCGACCGCCCCTTTCGGCGCCACGATCACCAGATAGTTCTCCCGCGACCCCGTGTCGCCCCCGGCGTGGTTTCCGCCGAGGACGATCCGGCCGGCCGGGAAGGATTTCCGGTACACGTGGTACGTCGAGTCCCCCGCCGTCCGGGAGAAGAGACGCATCCCCGTGTCGCGGAATTCCTTCATCCACACCGGCAGCCGAGCCGTCCCGCCCGCGAACGCCCGCGAGTCGTAGCCGATGAACAGGTCCACCGGCCGGTTCACCCGGAAGGCCAGGTAGGCGTCCGCCGTCCAATCTTTCTCGGCATTAGGCAGCAGGATCGCGGCGTGGCCGCGCAGGCGCTCCGGCATGCGCGTGATCTCATAGCCGCGGTCCGTGTACATCAGGGCCCCCTCGGAAAGCGAGGAGACGCGCACCGCGCGGTCGGGAACGGACGGATCCAGATCCCGGATCACCAGTTCCATCGGTTGCACGGCCGGGGGGCCCGACAGGGTCGCGATCGCGCGGAATCCCTCGTCGACGTCGACGAACCGATTGTCCGCGGCGCGGCGCAGCCGCACGCGCCCTTCGGAGACCTCGAGGCGCGTTTCCGACAGCCGCACCGCCAGCGCCAGCCGCGTTCCCACGACGCGCGCCTCCGCATGCGGCGTGTCGAAGACCATGGAGCGGCCGGCCGGTTGCGGCGCGACCGCGGCGCTCAGCGCGCCGGCACGCAGCGCCACCCGCTTCGCCGGCTCCCCGCCGCCCTCCGTCCCCGCCTCGATCGCCAGTTCGCTCCCCGCCTCCGCATCCACCCGCGTCCCGTCCGTGTAGCAGAACGCGAGCAACGCCTCCGCGGGAACGCGGAGAACGTCCCCCGCGCGCAGCGCCAAGCCCGGTCGGGCCGGGATCGTTGAAGCGCCTCGGCCGATCTCGACCGCTCCGACAACAGCGTCCACGCGCGCCGGCGGGGCCGCCCCCGCGCCCGGCGTCGGCTTGACGGCGAACAAGGCCACCCCCACGGCGCCCAGAACGACAGCCGCCGCCGCGATTCCGGCCAGGCCGCGCCGCGACCCCGCCCACGACCGAACGGCCAGCATCCGCGCCGCCGATCGCCGCGCCAGATCCTCCATCACCGACCGCGCGAAGCCGTCCTCGTCCCGCGCGATCGCCGCGAGAACGCGGCGGGCAAAGGCGCCGTCCGGATCGGGCGCGAGCTGCGCCGCGAGAACGCGATGGTCGGCGTAGAGCGCGACGAACCGGGCCCGGGCCGCGGCGTCGGCCTCCAGACGCCCGGCCAGCTCGCCCGCGCCGGCGTCGTCCAGCGCGCCGTCGAGGTACTCCGTCATCAGGACGTCGAGCCGATCCATGGTCCGCTCAGACAAGCGCCCAGCCCGGACCCGCCACCACGGGATCCGTCCCTGGCGCGGTGGATGCCCGGGCGGCGTGCCCCTTTTGGCTCACGTCACCCGCCCCGCCGCCGCCTTCCGCTCGACGCACTCGCGCAGCTTCCGCCGGATCGCGAAGAGCTGGAACTTGACCGCCGCCAGGCTCTTCCCGATCCGCCGGGCGATCGACTCCAGCGTCGCGTCCCGGTCATAACGCATCCGAAGCACCGCCCGGGGCCCCTCGGAAAGCAACGCCACACACTCGCGAAGGGCGCGCACGCGGAGCTCGTCGGGCTCCGACGCCGACGCCAAGCCCTCCGAGAGGGCTCCGGCCACGACGTGCTCGAGGCGCCGGGCCTCCCGCCGGATCCGCCGGCACTCGTTGAGGAGCAGGTTCCGGGCGATCGCCGCCAGCCAGGCGTAAAAGCGCGTCCCCGGTTCGTATTGGTCGATCCGCTTGTAGGCCTCGACGAACGCCATATGCGCGATCTCGTCGGCGTCCACGCCGGGCGGGCAGTGGCCCGCGACCGCCCCGCGAAGCCGGCGCTGGCAGGCGCCGATCACGTCCGCGTACGCGGCGCGATCGCCCGCCTGCACCCGCCGGATGGCCGCCTCGACCGCCGAATCGTCCATGTCGCCCTCCTGTTTCCTATAGCCGTGCCCGCCGGGCGGTTAGGGCAGCCCCGGCGCATCCTAACACGCCGAGGGGCCCGGGAGGAGAGACGTTGCGCCGATCCCTTGCCCGCCCCCTCGTCCCGCGCTAGACTGGCGCCGCGGCCGGGACGCCCCCGGTCCGGCGGCTGTCATCGGCGATCCATCCGGAGACCCGTCCATGCCCGACCTCGTCCGCCAGAGCTTCTCCATCGAGCCGGAACTGTTCCGAGAGCTCCAGCGCCTCCTCCGGGAGCGCGGCTACGCCAATCAGTCGGAGTTTCTTCGCGACCTCATCCGTGCGGAGCTGGTGCGCGAGGAATGGGAGGCGGGCGCGGAGGTCCTGGGGACGATCACGATCGTATACGACCACACCCGGCGGGAGCTGTCGCAGAAACTGACGCGCCACCAGCATGAGCATCACCATGCGGTGCTGGCGGCGACGCACGTCCACCTCGACCACGATCTTTGCGCGGAGGCGATCCTGATGCGCGGCCCGGCGGAGGAGCTCCGCGCCCTCGCCGACCGACTTCGCCAACAGAAAGGCGTCCTCCACGCCGCGCTCGCCCTGAGCACCACCGGCCGGAGGCTGGCCGGTCCGGCGCACCGGCATTGACGCCGTACCCCGCTCGACGAACGGCGCCCGCCCCCGGCCGTTTTCCTTGACCCCGTCCCGGCGACCCGCTATAGTCTGGTATTACGAATTTATCAATCGTAATACTAATTTAAGGGACCCCCCATGGGGATCGCACGGCACGACCGGTGGCGCGCCGCACGGCTCGTAACGGGAATCGTCGCGGCGAGCGCGCTGCGCGCCCCCGCGGAGGAGGCCGCGCCGACCGCCCCCCCCCAGGCCGCTCCCGACATCTGGGTGGTCGGATCCCCCATCATCGAGGAGAACGAAACGCGCTACGGCAGCTTTATGACCATCGTCGGCGAGCAGCAAATCGACGCCCTCAACGCTTTCGACCTCCCCTCGGCCCTTCGCCGCACCCCCGGCGTCGTCATCTCCCGATTCAACCCCGTCGGCGGCTTCGGCGGCGGCCAGGGCGGCTCGATTTACATCCACGGCCACGGCACCGGCCGCCCCGGCGCCGAGATCGCCACCCTGTTCGACGGCGTCCCCCGCTTCTCCGGCGTCTGGACCCACCCCCTGATGGACATGATCCCCATCGAGGTCGCCGACCGACTCGAGGTCTTCAAGGGCGCCCAGCCCGTCCTCCTCGGCAACATGGGCTTCGCCGGCGTCAACCTCGTCCCCAAACGACGCCAGGAAGACGGCTATTTCACGTCCATCGACGCCGCGTACGGAAGCTACGAGACGGCCGTCCTCAGTCTCGAGCACGGCGGCCGCACGGGCGGCCTGGACTGGTATCTCGTCGGCCAGCACCGGCAGAGCGACGGCCACCGCGAGAACGCCGACGGCCTCGTCAACGACGTGTACGGGCGCGTCGGCTACCAGATCGACAAGAACTGGGACCTCTCCCTCCAGATCCTCCACACCGGCGGCGATGTCGGCGACCCCCGCCCCGCGACCGCCCCGGAGGTTCCCCGCCGCAACGCCTTCCTGACCGACGACGAGCTCTACATCCTCACCGCCACCCACCGCTACGACGCCGTCGAGGGGTACGTGAAACTCTACTACGACGACGGGTTCCAGGAGTGGCAGCAGTGGGATGCGGCGGTTCCCGAGCCCTTCGATTCCGTCACGCACTACGACACCTGGGGCGTACATATCCGGGAAACGGTCCGTCCCTGGTCCGGCGGCGAGATCCTCGTCGGCTTCGACCGCGACACGTACGGCGGCCACTTCGAGGAGCGCCGCCCCTCCGGGACGCGGTACGACCAGTCCGAGTTCTTCTTCATCAATGCCCCGCACCTGATGATCAGCCAGACGCTGCCGCTCGACGGGTTCGATCTCATCCCCTCCGCCGGCGTCCGCTTTTTCGACACCCGATTCTACGAGGACGCGTGGGGGTATCAGGGCGGTCTGACGGCGGACCTCAAGACGACGAAGGTCTGGTGCGGTTACGCCCACACCCTCAACTACCCCGGCGTCTACACCGTCGTGAACTACTCCAGCTGGCCCAATCCGGAGGGGTGGCGGGACCTCGAGCCCGAGATCATGGACCATGTCGAGGCCGGCGCCTCGCACGACATCACGGAGCGAATCCGCGCCGACGTGACGGTCTTCAACGACCGGGTCCGGAACGCCATCCGCTTCCGGGTTCCGCCCCCCCGGTTTGTGAACACGGACTACTACATCTCGCGCGGCGTCGAGCTGTCGGTCCGCGCCTCGCCGATCGACCGCCTCGAGCTCTTCGCGGGCGGCACCTACCTGGACACGAACCCGAACGACGTCCCCGACGCCCCGCGCTGGGCCTTGTCGGCCGGCGCCGCCTACGCGATCGAGCGCTGGCGCTTCAACCTCGACCTCGAGTTCGTGGACGACCGCTTTGTCCAGAATCCCCGATACGCGCAGGTCGGGACGGAGGTGGATGACTACTACCTCATCCACGCACGCGTGGGGTACCGCCTGACCGACTACGGCGAGCTCTACCTGGCGGTGGAAAATGTGACCGGAAAGGAGTATGAATACCTGCCTGACTACCCGATGCCCGGAACGAACTGGATGCTTGGGACCCGCGTGACCTTCTGATCCATGACACCGAGGAGCCGTGCCCCCGGAGGGTTCCTCGCGGCGGCGGCCCTGGCGGCCGCCGCCGTCGTTTACACGCCGGCCTGCAGGCCCGGGGAGGCGACGCCGCCCGCCGTTGTCGTGGCGACCACCTCGATGCTGGCGGAGGCCGCCCGCGAGTTGCTGGCCGGCGATCCGGGCGTGCGCATCGTGACCGTGATTCCCCCGGGCGGCTGTCCGGGGCATTTCGACCTGCCGCCCGGCGTGGCCTCGGACCTGCGCGGGGCCCGCGCCGTCCTCTGCCACGACTACCAGTCCACGCTGCAGGACCGTCTCGCCGCTCTCGGCGCCCCCCCCGGGGCGCTCGTCACCGCCGCGACACCGGGCAGCCTTCTGATCCCGGAGCACTTCGCGGCGCTGATCCGCCTGTCGGCCGAAGGACTGGCGGCCCGCTTCCCGGACCGCGCGGCGCGCATCGGGGCGAACGCGCGCGCCGCGGCGGCGCGCCTGGCGGCCCTCGCCGAGGGGCTGCGAAAGGAGACCGCCGCGCGACCGTGGGCGGGCGCCCGGGCCGTCGTCTCGCGCCACCAACAGGCCTTCGCCCGCTGGCTCGGCCTCTCGGTCACGCACACCCTGCAGCGCCCCGAGGACGTGGCGCCCCAGGACCTGTCCGCCGCCCTGGCCGCCCCCGCGGACCTCGTCGTGGCCAACCTCCAGGAGGGGACGCAGGCGGCGGACACGGTCGCCCGGGAACGAAGACTGCCGGTTGCCGTCTTCAGCAACTTCCCGGGAGCTCCGGGGTACGGCGCGACGCACGAGGATCTGGTCCGGGCCAACCTCCGGCGCCTCGACGAGGCGTGGTCGGCGCGCGCCTCCGGGTCCCCCTGAGCAAACGTCCCCGCGCCGCCGACTGGAACCGACCATGACACCGCCGTTGGCCGGCCTTGCGGACGCCCTCGTCGCCTACCGGGGCCGTGCCGTCCTCGGTCCGATCTCCTGCGAGATCGCCCCGGGCGAATTTCTGGGCGTCGTCGGCCCGAACGCGGCCGGAAAGAGCACCTTGCTCGAGGCGCTCGCCGGCCTCCGGCCGCTCGCCGCGGGACGCCGGGACCCCGCGCCGGCCCGCGCCGACGTCGGAATTCTGTTTCAGCATCACGACTACCTTCCGGACATCCCCTTCACGGCGGAGGATGTGGCGGCGTTCGGCCGCGTTCCGCGCCTCGGCGTGTTCCGCCGCCCCGGCGCGGCGGACCGCGAGGCGGTCGACAACGCCCTGGCGCGCCTCGGCCTGGAGCCCCTCCGCCGGCAGCCTTACCGCGAGCTCTCCGGCGGCATGCGGCGGCGCGTCCACCTCGCGCGTCTTCTCGCCCAAGACGCCCGGCTCCTCCTCCTCGACGAGCCGACGGCCGGCCTCGATCCCGCCATCCAGGAGGATCTGATCGCCACGATCGCGGCCCTTCCGGGCCCGGGACGCGCGGTCGTGATGGTGACTCACGATATCGACCACCTGCCGGCGCCCTGCAACCGCGTTCTGCTGCTGAAGAAAGGGCTCCCCCTCGCCATCGGCGCCCCGGAGGACGTCCTGACCGGGGAGCGCCTCTCCGCGCTTTACGACTGCCGCATGGGCGTCGAGCGCCGGGCCGGCCGCTTCATGGCGTTCCGGCTCGGCGGCGGGGAGGGGACGGCATGAGCCTCTGGGCGACCATCGCCCTGGCGGCGGTCCTGGGCGGCGCGTCCGCCGGCGCGCTGGGGGTCTGGGTCACGGGCCTGCGGATGCCGTTTCTCGCGGTCTTCACCGCCCACGCGGCGCTGGCCGGGGCCGCCTTCGGCCCCCACCTCGGGCTGGGCACGACGGCGGCGGGGTTCGCCGGGGCGCTGGCCGGCGCGGGGCTGCTCGCCTTCCTGCTGCGGCATCGGGACCTCGATCCCAACGCCGCCCTCGGGTCCCTCTTCTCCCTCATGCTCGGCGTGGCCTTCCTCGGCATCGGCCTCGCGCCGGCGGGGCAGAAGGCCGGCGTCCTTCAGCTCCTGTGGGGCAGCCTGCTTCTCGTCACGCCCGCGCATGTCGCCAGGATGGCGGTTGCGGCGGCGGCGCTGGCCGCCTTCGCGTTTCTATTCGACAAGGAGCTTCGCGTCCTCCTCTACAGCCGATCCCTCGCCGCGGCGGCGATCCCCCTGCGCCGGATGTTCGCGGCCCTCCTCGTCCTGGCCGCGGCGGTGATCACGGTGAACCTCGAGGCGGTCGGCGGTCTCCTGCTCTACAGCCTGATCGTCAACCCGGCCGTTGCCGCCCTTCGCTTCGCCCGAACGTATCCCGCCGCGCTCGGCGGCGGCGCCGCGCTCGGCGCCCTCAGCGCCCTCGGAGGCTTCGGCGCCGCGTGGGTCCTCAACTGGCCCGTCGGCGCCTGCATCGTCCTTTTTTCCAGCGGGGTCGTCGCGGCCGCCTCCCTGTCGGGCCGCCGGGCCGCCCCGGCGAGCCCCTCCCCCGGGAGCCCCCCATGACGACGGACTCCGACCGGACGATCGAGGCCTTCTTCGACGCGCGCGTCGGCCTCTTTGAAGCCTTCACGCCGGACGAGATGGCGCGCGTGCAGGCGTGCCTTCGCGCATGGGACATCCGCCCGGGCATGTCCGTGCTCGAGCCCGGCTGCGGGTCCGGCCGCCTGACCGGCTTGCTCGCCGACGCGGTCGGCCCGGCCGGCGAGGTCTGGGCCTTCGACCTGTCGGGGGAGATGATCCGCCGCGCGCAGGCACGGGGCTTGCCGCCGCACGTCCGCTTCTACCGAGGCTCGGCCGCGGAGGTGCCCGCCGGGGACGGCCGTTTCGACCGCGTCGTCTGCTGCTGCGTCTTCCCCCACTTTCTCGAGCCGGCGCCGATTCTCGCGGAACTCGTTCGCGTGCTCAAGCCCGGCGGTCGGCTCATCGTCCAGCACCTCGAGACCCGCGAGGCGATGAACGCGTTCCACCGCACAACCGCCGCGAACTCCCCCCACCGGGACCTTCCGGCGGACGACGCCATGCGCCGCCTGCTGGCGGAGGCAGGGCTCGTCGACATCGTCGTCGGCGACGCGGATGGCGCCTACCGCGCCGGCGGACGGAAGTCGTGATCCGCGCAGACGGGCGCCCTTGATTCCGCCCGCGGGGGGACGCATACTCGGCCCCGGCAACGTCCATGAGCATACGCCGATTCCTGGCCACGGCCGCCCTGCTGTCATCTCCCACCGCGCCAACGGCTGCGCCTCACGAGGCCCAGGCTCCCAACGAGCCCAGCAAGCTCTTCACGCAGGACATGTCCCCCCTCGGGGCGGGCTGGTGGCAGATCCAGACCAACGTCGTCCACGCCCGGGCCTCGCGGCAGTGGGACGCGGACGGCAACCCCGGCGACCGGGGCCTGGCCCTCGAGTCGCTCTGCGAGGTCGTGGTCAACTACGGAGCCACGGACGACCTCGACCTCGGCGTCGGGATCGGCCACGCCTGGCTCTCCGACGGCGCCTCAGACCCCGACGCCGGGCGCGGCGTAACCGACCTGGTCGCCGCGGCGAAGTGGCGCCTGCTCGGGACGGACGGCGGCACCTCGCTCGGCGTGACGCCGACCCTGCTGATCCCGGTCGGCCGCGAGAGCTCCCCCTACACCCTGGGGCCGGGCCAGGGCGCCTGGGTCTTCGACGCCCGCGCCGCCCTCACCCAGGACTGGGCCCCCGGCTGGAGCACGAACGCCGATGTCGGGTACGCGGTCCCCTTCGGCGACCGGGAGGACAACCGGGGGGTCTTCTCCGTCAACGCGGCGGCCGGATGGCAGCCGCTGGCCTGGCTCCAGCCCGAGGTGGAGGTGCACTACTGCTGCGCGTACATCCGTCACGCGCCGAACACCGATCACGTGGCCGTGACGGCCGGTGTCGTGCTCACCCTGGCCGACTGGCTCGTCCCGCGCGCGGGCGTCCGCCAGGTCGTCGCCGGCCGGGCCGAGGACCGCACGACGATCCTCAAGCTCTCCGTCGACTGGTTCTTCTGACCGTCCGTTGTATTACGATTACGTACAATGTAATATCCGCCCCGGAGCCCCCCATGCACATGGCCAACGAGGTCCTGACGCTCCCCGTGGCGGGCGCGCTCGGCGCGGCCGCGGCGGGGGGGCTGGCGCTCGCCGCCGCGAAGGCGCGTCGCGACCTCGACGAGCGCCGCGCCCCCCTCCTCGGCGTCCTGGGGGCCTTCGTCTTCGCCGCCCAGATGGTCAACTTCCCCGTCCTCCCGGGCACGAGCGGCCACTTCGTGGGCGCCGCGCTCCTGGCCGTCGTCCTCGGCCCCCACGCCGCCGCCCTCGGCATGGCCGCCATCGTCATCGTCCAGTGCGTCGTCTTCCAGGACGGCGGCCTCCTCGCCCTCGGGGCGAACCTCGTCAACATGGCCCTCGCCGGCCCCTACGCCGCGTGGCTCGCCTTCCGCGCCATCGCGCCGGCGGGCCGGCCGGCGATCCGCGCCCGCCTCTACCTCGCCGCCTTCCTGGCCGCGCTCGCCTCCATCCTCGCCGGCGCCCTTCTCGTCCCGCTCGAGGTGGCCGCCTCCGGCATCTGCCGCGTCCCCCTTTCCGTCTTCCTCGGCACGATGGCGGGAATCCACACGCTGATCGGCGCGGCGGAGGGCGTCCTCACCTTCATGGTTTTGGCTGCGCTCGCCCGGATGCGGCCGGACCTCCTGCCGGGCGCCCCGGCCGCGGCCGGCGGGCTCCCCCTCCGCGCCGTCGCCGGCTCCGTCGCCCTCGCCGCCCTCCTGGTCGCCGGCTTCCTCTCGCTGGCCGCCTCGGGCGCCCCCGACGGCCTCGAGTCGACGCTGGACCGGACGCAGGCCCTCGACACGGAGCGCCCCAACCCCGCCGCAGAGGCCGCGGGGCACGCGGGCGGCGCGATTGCCCTCCTCCCGGACTACTCCGGGCCGGGCGGGGCCTGGTACTGGACGAGCGTCGCCGGCGTCTGTGGCGTGCTGCTGGTCCTCGGACTGGGGGCCGCCGGGGCCCGGGCTTTGCGGGGACGTCCGGCCGCACCGCACGGACACGCGCACCATCACTGAGGGGCGACCTCCCCCGGTCGGTCCGGACCCCATGCACCATCTGTCCGTCGACACCTACGCCGCGATGGAAAGCCCGCTCCACCGCCTGGACGCGCGCGTGAAGCTGGCGGCGGCGCTCGCCTGGACGGCGGCGGCGGTGAGCGAGGGGCGGCTCGAAATCGCGGGGCTGCTGCCCTACCTCGTCCCGCCCCTCGCCCTCCTCCTCGTCTCCGGCGTCCCCGCCGGCTTCGTCCTCCAGCGGATCTTGATCGTCTCCCCGTTCGCGATCCTCCTCGCGGGGACGGCGGCGCTCTTCGAGCCAGGACCCGTGACGGCAACCGCCGGGCCGTGGACGGCGACGGTCCGCGGAGGGCTTGTCGTCGGCGCCTCGATCCTCCTCAAGTTCCTCGTCTCCACCCTCGCCCTCCTCCTGCTGGCGACGACAACGCGCCTCTCGCGCCTCGCCGGGGCGATGTCCGCCCTCGGGATGCCGCGGCTGCTGGCCATGCAGGTAACGATTCTCTACCGCTACCTTTTCCTGGTCGTCGACGAGATGGAGCGGCGGAAGCGCGCGGCGGCGGCGCGAACGGTGGGAACGGCCGGCGCGGGGGCGGGGGCCCGCGCGGCGGGATCGCAGCTGGCCAGCCTCTTCGCGCGCTCTCTCGAGCGCGCCGAGCGCGTCAACCAAGCCATGGCCGCCCGCGGCTTCGACGGAACGCCGCCGAGGACAAGCGGCGAGCGGCTGCGGGCGGCGGACGTCGTGTTCCTGGCCGCCATGCTGTCCCTGGCGGCGGGATTGCGGTTGCGTGCGCTCTGGCTGTGAACGTCGCCCGGGCGGCCGCGAGGGCCGCCCCGCGCGCGAGGGGCGGGGCTGGTCCCCGCCCGGATGGGTCCTCTCCATTGTGGATGCCGCCATGTCCTGCCTGCTGGAGATCGACACCCTTGCGTACACGTACCCCGGCGGCCCGGAAGCCCTCCGCGGCGTCACGCTGCGCGTCCGGGCCGGCGAGCGCGTCGCCCTCGTCGGCCCCAACGGCGCGGGGAAGTCCACGCTTCTCCTGGCCCTCGTCGGCCTTCTCCCCGCGAGGGGATCGATCCGCGTCGGCGGCGTCGCGCTCGCCCGCGACACGCTCCGCGAGATCCGGCGCCGGATCGGTCTCGTCTTCCAGGACCCGAACGACCAGCTCTTCCTGCCGACGATCGAGGAGGACGTCGCCTTCGGACCCGCCCAGATGGGGCTGGCGGCCGACGAGGTCCGCCGGCGGGTCGGGGAGGCCCTGCGGGCGGTGGGGCTGGAGGGGCTCGGGGGACGCCCGCCGCACCACCTCTCGGGCGGCGAGCGGCGCGCCGCGTCGCTGGCAACCGTGCTCCCGATGGAGCCGCACGTGCTCGCGCTCGACGAGCCGACGACGGGCCTCGACCCGCGGTCGCGCCGCCGGGCGATCGGGCTGCTGCGGGATCTCGGGAAAACCCTGCTGGTGGCGACGCACGACCTCGAGATGGCGCTGGAGCTCTGCGATCGGGCGGTGGTGCTGGATGGCGGGACGATCGCGGCGGACGGCGCGCCGCACGACCTCTTCGCCGACGCCGCGCTCATGGAGGCGCACGGGCTCGAGGTGCCGGGGTCGATGCGGGGAACCGCGCCGCGTTGACGGGCTCGCGCGCGCCGGACCCGCGAGCGAGGTGCAGCCGTTGGCGGGCCTTCACAGCCCGGATTCGCGGGAATCCGCCTTGCCCCGCCTGCGAACCTTCCGCCCCCGCCGCGCCTTCGCGCCCGCTTGCCGCTCGCACGGCCGAATCAAAGCACAGGCCCCCACACCGCCCCTGGACAAACGCTCCCGTTTGCGATACGTTCCGCTTCCCGTGCCCATCAGGAAGCCGCCATGCCCGAGCTGACCGGATCCCAGTTCATCGGCCCGGACCGGTCGGCGGGCGGCACGCGGACGTTCCGGGCGGCCAACCCCGCCACGGGCGAGGCGCTCGCCCCGGAGTTCCTCGAGGCGTCGCCGGAGGAGATCGACCGCGCCCTGACCCTCGCCGGGGAGGCCGCCGCCGCTCTGCGCCGCGTTCCCCCCGACGCCCTCGCCGCCTTCCTGGGTCGAATCGCCGACGAGCTCGCCGCCCTCGGCGACGCCCTCGTCGACCGCGCCGGCGCCGAGACGGGCCTGCCGCGCGAGCGGCTCGTCGGGGAGCGCGGCCGCACCACCGGCCAGCTCCGGATGTTTGCCGCCCTTGTCCGCGAGGGCTCCTGGGTGGACGCCCGGATCGACCGAGGCGATCCCGAGCGGAAGCCGGTGCCGAAGCCCGACATCCGCCGGATGCTGGTCCCGCTCGGTCCCGTCGCCGTCTTCGGCGCATCGAACTTTCCGCTCGCCTTCTCGGTGGCGGGGGGCGACACCGCCTCCGCGCTGGCCGCGGGCTGTCCGGTGGTCGTCAAGGCCCACCCGGCACACCCCGGCACGAGCGAGCTGGCCGCCCGGGCCATCCGCCGGGCGGTGGATGCGACGGCGATGCCCCCCGGCGTCTTCTCGATGCTGCACGGTCCTTCGCCGGAGGTCGGCGCGCGCCTCGCGACGGACCCGCGCGTGAAGGCGGTCGCCTTCACCGGATCGCTCGCGGGCGGCCGAGCCCTTTTCGACGCCGCGGCGCGCCGCCCGGACCCCATCCCCGTCTTCGCCGAGATGGGCAGCATCAACCCCGTTTTCCTCCTCCCGGGCGCCCTCCGGGATCGGGCGGAGTGGATCGCGGAGGGGTTTATCGCTTCGATGACGCTCGGCGGCGGGCAGTTCTGCACCAAGCCCGGCTTGGTCGCGGGGATCGACGGGCCGGACCTCGACCGGTTCGCGGCTCGCGCCGCCGCGCTCGTTGAGCGCCACGCCCCGGCGACGCTGTTGCACGCCGGCATCCTGCGGTCGTACGAGGCGGGCGCGACCGCGCTGGGCGCGATCCCGGGGGTGCGTCCGCTCGCCCGCTCCGCGCCCCCCGCCGACGCCGGAAAGACCCAGGCGGCCGCCGCGCTTTTCGAGGCGGACGCGGCGACCCTCCTCCGCGCACCGCGCCTCTGCGAGGAGGTCTTCGGCCCCGCCGCGCTCCTCGTCCGCTGCCCCGGCGCCGCCGCGCTCGAGGCGGTCGCCCGCGCCGTGCCGGGAAGCCTCACCGCGACGTTGCACGCGACGGCGGAGGATTTGCGCGCCCACGCCGCGCTCGCCGCGCTGCTCGAGACGCGCGCGGGGCGCCTTGTCTTCGGCGGGTTCCCCACCGGCGTGGAGGTCTGCCCCTCCATGCAGCACGGCGGCCCCTGGCCGGCCACGACCGATCCCCGCTTCACGTCCGTCGGCGAGGCGGCGATCCTCCGCTTCGCACGCCCCGTCTGCTGGCAGAACGCCCCCCCGGAGGCCCTTCCCCCCGCGCTGCAGGACCGCAACGCACTCGGGATCTGGCGGCGGGTGGACGGGACGATGACGCGGGACAGCCTCTGAGCCATGAAACTCTACCGGACCGCCGACGGCATCCTCGCGGAATCGGACGGCCGATGCGTTCGCGTCCCCGAGCCGTCCTGGGACCGCCTGCTCAACCGCCCGGACCTGGCCGCGTTCCTCGAGGCGGGATGGCGGACATGGCCGGAGATCCCCGGCGGCTTCGACCCGGACACATCGCACGGCCTGTTGCCTCCCGCCGCCGCGCAGGAGGTGTGGGCGGCCGGCGTGACGTACCGGCGCAGCCGGGAGGCGCGCCAGGAGGAGTCGGCGAAAGCCGGGGGGGCCGACTTCTATGCGCGCGTCTACGAGGCCGCGCGCCCCGAGCTCTTCTACAAGGCCCCGCCGCGCAACGTCGCCGGCCACCGCCAGCCCGTCCGGATCCGCCGCGACGCCGCGTGGAACGTCCCGGAGCCGGAGCTGACGCTGGCCCTGAACGCCTCGGGGCGAATCGTGGGGTACGCCGTCGGAAACGACGTCTCCTCGCGCGATATCGAGGGGGAGAACCCGCTCTACCTCCCGCAGGCGAAGGTCTACACGGGCAGCTGCGCCCTCGGGCCCGGGCTGCTCGTTGCGGAGGGGCCTCTCCCGCCGGAGACGCCGGTCCGGGTGGAGGTGCGGCGGGAGGGGGCCACGATCTTCGCGGGAGAAACGGCGCTCGCGCGGATGAAGCGGTCACCGGAGGAGCTGGCCGGCTGGCTCTTCCGCGAAATGGCCTTCCCGGACGGCTGCTTCCTGATGACGGGAACGGGGATCGTGCCCCCGTCCGGATTCTCCCTGCGGCCGGGCGACGAGATTCGGATCGACATCCCGCCGGTGGGGACGCTCGTCAATTCCGTCGGCGCCTAGGGCGACGGCCGGGCGGCCAGCGTCCCTGACGCGCCGCGATCGCCGCGTCCCGGCGGCAAGCCCCAGGGGACCGGTGCCCCCGTGAAGATCCTGGTCGCCATCGACAGCTTCAAGGGGTCGATGACCTCGGCGGAGGCGGGAGCCGCCGTCGCCGGCGGCCTTGCCGACGGCCTCCGCGCCCGCGGCATCGCGGCCGAGATCGACATCGTCCCGGTCGCCGACGGCGGCGAGGGGACGGTCGAGGCCTTCCTCGCCGCCTGCGGGGGGGAGCGCGCCGTCGCGCGCTGCCGCGGCCCCCTCGGCGATCCCGTCGACGCGACGTTCGCCCTCCTCCCCGGCGGCGCGACCGCCGTTCTCGAGATGGCCGCCTCCTCCGGTCTTCCCCTCGTCAAAGGACGCGAGGACCTCCTGCGCTCCGACACGGCGGGGCTGGGGGACCAGATTCGAGCCGCCCTCGACCGCGGCGCGCGCCGGCTGCTGGTCGGGGTCGGCGGGTCGGCGACGAACGACGGCGGCGCGGGAGCGATGCGGGCGCTCGGCGCACGGTTTCTCGACGCCGCCGGGCGCCCCCTCGGCACGGCGCCGGCCGCGCTCGGGGCGATCGCCGGCGTCGATGTCTCAGGACTCGATCCGCGCTTGGAGCGGACGGCCGTCGAGGTCATCTGCGACGTGAACAACCCGCTCTGCGGGCCGCGCGGCGCAGCCGCAGTCTACGGCCCGCAGAAAGGGGCGGACCCGGCGGCGGTGCGGCAGCTGGACGCATTTCTTGCGCGCTACGCCGACGTCGTCGAGGGCGCGCTCGGCGTCCGCCTCCGCGACACGCCCGGCGCGGGCGCCGCGGGGGGGGCGGGATTCGGGCTGGCCGCCTTCCTGAAGGCGCGGCTGCGGCCGGGCATCGACGTCGTGATCGAGACGGCCCGGCTGCGCGAGCGGGCGAAGGGGGCGCGCCTCGTCGTGACGGGGGAGGGACGGATGGACGCGCAAACGCTGCAGGGGAAGGGCCCGGCCGGAATCGCCCGGATCGCCCGCGAGGCGGGCGTCCCCTGCATCGCCTTCTGCGGCTCCGCGTGCGACCGCGACCGCCTGGTGCCCGACGCGTTCCAGGCTGTGTACGAGATCCTGCCGCGGGCGGCGTCGCTCGAGGACGCGATGACGCGGGGAAAGGCCCTCTTGTACGCGACCGCCCGGGACCATGTGGAGGACCTCATCCCATGAGATCGCGCACGGGCGAGAAAGTCGGCTGGGTCGTCGGCTGGCTGGGCGGGTTTCTCTGGCTGGGCATCCTCTCCGTCGTCTGGCTGGTCCAGGGGAAGACGTCGGGGGGGATGATCGGCCTGGGGCTTTTCGCGGCCGCCGTCGCGGCGATCGGACTCGTCACGCCGTGGCGCTTTCCGAAAACGCCTTTCTGGAAGTTGCTCCTCGTCCCGTACACGATCCTCTTCGCCGCGGCGGCCTGGGCGATCCAGGTTTGCGGGGGGCTCGCGGAAGCCGGCGTTCACCCCACCCACCTTTTGGGGGCGATCCCGCTTCTGCTGCCCTTCCTCACGGCGGGCCGGCGGCGGTGGGAGGACGGGGAAGGACCGCAGCAGGGGCCGACGCGCTGACGGCCCCGGAGACGCCCGGCGATCCGGGCGGGCGTTCAGGGCGGCCCGGCAGGCCCCCCGGCCCGGCCCCAGAGGTATAAGTCCTCCACGGCCTCGGGCGCCAGGGCCGTCTTGAAGAAGTGCACACTCTGCACAGCGACCTCGGCATCCCCGTAGGCGCTCTTCCCCCCCAGCGAGAAGGTCTTGCCCCCGGCGAGCCTCACCGTCCCGTTGACGGCGACGGACGAGAGCGGGATCCCGTTCCGGTAGACGCAGATGCGCGCCCCGTCGAAAGCGAAGACGACATGGGTCCAGCAGGACAGCATGGAGGAGGCCCAGTTGTCGTCCCAGAGCCGCGGCACATGGAGCCGGAGCCCCCCCTGGATGAACTCCGACCCGAGAACGCCATCGATGTTGATGAATCCGCCCATCCAGGGATTGACCTTCGTCTTCAGCCAGCATGCGACCGTGAAAGGCGTTCCCTGCACGTCCGCAGCGAAGCCGAGGGACGACCGCAGCGGCTCGGGACCGACCGCCACCGCCCGGCGGCCGTTCAGTCCCTCCACGAGCGTCCTGTCGCCCAAGGGGATGGGGGCGGCCGTTTGCGCGCTGCCGGCGGCCGGCGGCACGACGCCGCCGGCCGCCTTGTCAAAATCCCAGCCGGCGACGAAGCCGGGCAGCCGGGCGGGGTCGAACGCCTGCCGGCGCAGGGCCATCAGGCGGCCGGGAATCCGCGCGAGGCGCTCCGTCAGGGACGCCGTCTCCGGATCGTTCAGGGGAACGACCGGCCGGTCGAGCTTCGCCAGCAGGACGCCGTCTCGACGAACCGCGACATGCGTCCTGCCCGAAGCCGCCGGGGAGAAGTCGAGGACGTCCTTCTGGTCCGGGAACTCGACGGAGACCGAGGTGCGCGCGGGATTCCAAGCCGTTCGGGGCAGCGGGTCCCCCATCCGGAAGGCATGGAGAAGGACCTTGAAATCGGGGGAGACCGCGACGGTTCGGATGGACAGAAGATGCTCCTGCTCGCGAGGCCCGACCTCCACCGGCAGTCGTTCCCCCTCGCAGCCCAGCAGCCGGATCAGGAGAAGGGGTTCCCCGGCCCTGGGGGCTCCATCGGAGCCCAGGCTGGCCTTGCCGGCGAGCAGGATATCGCCCTCCACGCCCGCCCCCTTCTTTTCCTGCACGCGCACCACGTCGGCGGGCAGGGTGAGGTTCCATTCGTATCGGGCCGGCAGGGCATCGCGCTGCACGTCGTCCACCACCAGCACGTAGGGCCGCGGCCCGCGAACGAGGCCGGCGGTGCGGAAGGCCCTCAGCACGGGGGCGTTGACCTGCCGGATGACGGGCGACAGGATTCCGTCCACGGCGATCCAGGAGGCGTTGAGCTTCAGCGGTTTCCGGTAGATCTCCCGCTCGCTCCGAGCGAAGGCGAAGTCGTTGAAGCACTGGTCGACCAGCGCCCAAGACCGGGGCATGTCGACGTTGCCGTTAAGGACGTCCTCCGCGCGGATCTCCCCGCCCTGCCGGTTCTTTCCGGCCGTGCGCCAGACCCAGTCCCAGCAGTACTGGGCGTCCCCCGTCATGAACGTCGCCCCCGGCGTATCCACGTAGTCGACGACGCGGGCCGGCGTGGTCTCGCTCTGCTCCGCGCCGTCGATCCGGATCGTGTTGCACGCCCAGCCGCCGACATTCTTGAAGGGGATCGTGACCCAGGGCCGCCCCTGCGCCGCGAGCATGATCCCGTTCCGGTCGGGGTAGGGGTGGCCCCCGCTGGCCCCGCGCACGTGCAGGGTCAGGAAGGTGGCGCTCCGGTCCCACGAGGAGCGGGTCATCATCAAGGCGCGCTGGCCGCAGAAGAACGAGAGGGGAAGGTTCAGCTTTTCCGGCACGATCTCCGGGCGGTGGCTCGTCGCGAAGACGCCGCACGTGATCAGGTTGTTCCAACTGTGCCCCGGCATGGGGAAATGCCGATAGTCGTCGCCGACCGTGGCCCGGTAGACGAAGTCGATCGCGGCGTCGTCCGGGTACAAATAGTGCGCGACCACAAGATCCTGCGGCGTGCACAGGCCGCGGCCCATCCCGCCCAGGATGTCGAAGACCGCGAAGCCGTCCTGCGTGGGCAGCACGGAAAGCGCCGTGAACTTCGCGTAATGCGCGCGGACCAAGGGGTGGCACGAGAGCGGTTCCAGACCGTACTTGTGCGCCACGCGGTCGAAGGCGACGACCGCGTCCAGGCCGAAGAGCAGCTTGCCCTCCGCCTCGTAGGCGGCGCCGCTGTCGAAAAACGAGTACGTCAAGAAGTTCCGCCAGCCGCGGTAGAGCCCGAGGAACTTGAGGTCGTTGAAGCCGGGCTCGCCCTCGATCGCCATCAGGTCCCAGACCCAGTAGGTGAACGTGGCCCAGTTGCTGCGGCTGGCCTCCGCGTTGTTGAACGTGCCGTAGTTGTCGCTCCAGGACGAGAGGAGCACCAACTCGTCGTGGAGGAGCCGCTTCTGCTCCGGGGTCAGCCACGTGTGGATGAAATCGTAGACCAGGCCCAGGTTGCAGCAGGCGTAGCGGGGGGTGGAGGGCTTGGGGGGCTGCCCGGGCCCCACCGGCTTGTCCTCGCGGGCGCGCCGCGCCTGCTCGAGACGGACCGACGTCTCGACCGCCCGGGCGAGCGTTTTCGCGCCCTCGGCGTCGTCGTCGATCAGGCAGCGGTACGCCTCGATGGCCGCCGGGAAGAAGAAGCCCGACGGGTTCTTCCCGAACGTCTTCTCCGCCGGCTTCCCGGAGGCGAGCAGGCCGAAGTAGTCCTCGCGATTTTTGTTGTAGCCGCCGATGCGGTGGATCTCGGCGGTTCGGCCGTGGACATGCCAGCGGCCGTTGGCCCAGTCGGGCTGGGCGTAATCCGCCTTCTCATCGTAGGTCAGCTTGATCGCGTGGGCGTAGCAGAGGATGTTCTTCCAGGCCTCCCGGGCGCCCCGGTCCTCCCGGATGCGCCGGCGGATGGCCGGCAGGTCGTCGGGCGAAAAGAAGATCCGAGGGTGCACGCCGGGGGCGGGCACCTTCCCGACGGGGCGGACGCCCGCCGCGTTGAAGTCGATCTTCGACGAGCCGTAGTCCCCGGGGCGGAACAGGCTCCACGGCAGGGGGTCCTTGCTGTGGTACGACCAGACGGTCTTGTCCGCGTAGGCGGAGGCCTTGACCCGCGGGTCGACCGCCGGGGCGCGCGGCGGGGTTGGCGCGACCGCCTCGGCGCAGGCCGGGCCGGCTGCGCCGGCGAGGAGCAGGAGAGCGGCCCCCCCCCGCCTCCCACCGGTCCGGCGGACGGGGGCTCCGGAAACCGCGCGTGCCGTCGTCGTCATGGGCGTCCTCGAGCACGGGCCTCCCAGCGTCTGTCCACGGCACCGCGCGGTGCGCGCTAGGGGCCGCCCGTCCGGGCCGGCCGGGGGGCGACCTTGAGCGTCAGGCGAACCGCGTCGGCGTAGTGGCCGTCGAACTCGGGCGCCGCCAGATCGTTCTTCACGTTCTCGGAGGCATGGATCTCAACAATCAGGTAGTCGGCACCGGAGGGAACGGGCAGGCGGACGTCGGCGGGCTCCCACGTGGCGGGGTCCCCGTCGGTCAGGATCTCCGTCAAGGCCGAGCTCAACCGCGACGCGTCCTTCCGCTCCCAGGCCTCGGGGGCCCTCGCGGGGTCTCCCCGAAAGGCGAAAAGTCCGACGGCGAATCGGGTGTCGGTCCCCGCATCCCCGCCCACCCGGTTGAACCAAGCCGAGGCCTCGGCCGTGACGCGCTCGGCCGCCACGTCCTCGGCCAGGGGCCGGAGATCGATCAGCTGCCACTGCTGGGACGCCGCATTGGTGAGCACGGCGATCTCGGGCCGGTTGCCGGTGGAGATGAAGCGGAGCATGCCCTTCCCCTGTCGCGGCGCGATCCCCTGCTCGGGGCCGACGATGCGGCAGCGATCCCCGCTCCAGCCCCCCGCCTGCGCCGGGACGTCGAGATCCGGCACGGGTGTTCCCGGCTCGAAGTCGCCATCGACCAGGGGGATGACGATCCGCTCGCCCGGCCGGGGGAAGCGGTCGGCGTCCGCCGGGACGGACACGAGGGCGTCCGCGTCCTTCCCGATCCGCGCGGCCGAGTTCTCGGTCAGCCGCCGCACGCCGCCCCCGCCGCGAGGGGCGACGTCCACGGCGCCGGCGAAGACGTGCGCCTCGGTCGCGCCGCCCGGGTCCACCGACACGCCGAACCGCGTGCCGCGGTCCACCAGCACCGTCGCGGGCGTTTCGACGATGAAGCCGGCGGCGCCGGGGGGGACGACGGCCGAGAGCGTGCCGGCGTGCAGGACGAGACGGTCCGCGGAGGCGAGCGCCAGGCGCGCCGGTCCCTGGACGGCCACCACGGCCCCGCCGAAGAGCTCCAGCTCGGCCACACCGGCGGCGAGCGACAGCTCGCCCCGCCGGAGCCGCTCGCCGACCGCCGGCACTGCGTCTCCAAGGTTCCAACGGGCCGCGACCGCGTTCCGGAGCGACGCGACGAAGGACGCGTCGGAGGCGGGCTCCGCACCGGTCGGCATCTCTTTCATCCGCGTCCCGAACCAGAGCCCTCCCGCGAGGCCGGCGCCGAGAAGCGCCGCCGCGGCGGCCGCCCGGAAACGGACGCGCCGCGGGGCGGCCGGGGGATTTTCGCGGTCGGCGGCCGCGATCGCAGGCAGGCCCTTCGGGATGGCCGGCTGCGAGTCCCCGCCGACCTCGTGGCGGAGATGGGCGTGCAGCGTGACGCGGTCGAGGTAGGCCTCGCACGCCTCGGGGTCGTCCCGGAGCAGCTCCTCCAAGGCCAGGACCCGGTCGGGATTGGGGCCGGCGTCCAGGACCTCATCCGTCAGGCGAAGGACCTCGTTCCGCTTGTCCGGCCGGAGGGTCATGCCCGTCCCTCCGACAGGGCTCCCCGGATGCATTCCTCCAGGGCGGTCCGGATGCGATAGAGCGTCTGGGAGACGACGCCGACGGTGCGGCCCGAGTCCCGGGCGATGGCCTGCACGGAGGCGCCGGGCCGGTAGCGGTCGCGGAGCAGGCGGCGCTGGGGCTCGGGGAGCCTCGCGAGGCAGTCCCGGAGCGCGGCGCGCCGCGGCTCGAGCCCCTCCGCCCGTTGGGCCTGGCGTTCAGCCAGGTAGTCGAGCAGCTCGTCGCCGAAACAATGCCGGTCGCGCGCCAGCCGGCGGCGTGCGCTGAGGACCTTGTACCAGGCGACTTGGCAGGCCCAGGCGGTGAAGGACGTGCCCGGCTGGAAGTCGCCCGCCTTGCGCCAGAGGGTGATGTTGGTCTCCTGGAGGACGTCGTCGGCAAGGGCCGGGTCGGGGAGAAGCGAGAGGATGTAGGCGTGAAGGGACGGCTGGGCGCGGGTCAGGAGGGCGACGACAAGCTCTGCTTCGGCCATGGGGCCGCTCCCGGGAGATGGGTGTCGCTAACAATAGTATTCCCGCGCCGGCAGGATCTCAACCGGGCAGCGGAGGGAAGAGCGCGACGGGCCTTGCCGTTGTCGGCGGTCAGGGGCTGGGTGTCGCCGAACCGTTTCTGTTCCTCCGCCATCGCGGCCAGCAGCTCCCGGATCCGGCCGGCCTGCGCGGGTCGGCGGCGAGGACGGCGGGCAGCGCGATCGGCACGGTCCGCGGGGGTTTGTCCTCAGGCCATCGCCCCGAACTCCCGCGCCGCGTCGAACATCGCCACGATGTTCTCCGGCGGCACTTCCGGAAGAATGTTGTGAACGGGGTTGAAGACGAAGCCGCCCCCGGGGGCGAGGATCTCGATCCGGCGGCGGACGTGGTCGCGGACCTCCCGCGGGGTCCCGCGGTTGAGCACCCGCCGCGTGTCGCACCCGCCGCCCCAGAAGGTGATCGCCCTCCCGAACTCGCGCTTGAGCCGCTCCGGCTCCATGTCCCGGCAGGCCGTCTGCACGGGGTTGATCACGTCGTAGCCGGCCTCGACGAGGTCCGGCAGCAGCCGGTAGATCGAACCGCAGGAGTGGAGGAAGGTCTTCATCCCGCTGTGGCGGTGGACATAGTCGCAGAGCCGGGCGTGGCGCGGCTTGAAGAGGCGGCGATAGGTGTCCGGCGCCATCAGGGGCCCGTTGTCCATCCCGAGGTCGTCGCCGAAGCGGAGGAGGTCGGCGACGTCCCCCACGGCGCGGCAGACCTTCTCCAGCGTCGCCAAATGGCGCTCCATCAGGGCGTCGAGGAGCCGCTCGACGTCCGCCTGCGCGGCGGGGTCGGCGAGGTCCATGAGGAAGTTGTCGAGCCGGCGGAGGAACGTCCCCCACTCGAAGAGGTTGCAGCCGCAGACGATCATGAGCGCGCGGTCGGAGGCGCGCCGGAGGGCGAGGGCGCGCGCGCGGAGGTCGTCCCAGAACCCCGGCTCGCCCGCGTGGTCCCACGGGCTGTGGACCAGCGCCGCCCAGAGGACCCGGCCCATCGCCGCGTCGAGGCCCTTCAGCCCCTCGGGGTAGCCGTCGATCCACGGGAAGCAGGTCTGGTCGAAGAAGGCGCCGCCGGCCGGCATGCGGGCGATCTCGACGCCGTCCGGGGCGCGCGCCGACCAGGCGCCGTCCGGTTGGCGTTCGGGGCGGAACCAAGCGGGATGCTGGGCGGATTGCCCGTCGGGCAGCGCGACGTCGGTCCAGTCGGCGTCTCGGTCGTTGAAGGCGCGGCCGACGTCCAGAACGTCGACCCCGAACCGGTTGAGGACGGCCTCCTCCGGCTGAGCGAGCTGCTGGACGACGTCGTAGATCCGGGTTCGGCCGCCGGCCATCCCGAGGTGCGCCTTCAGCCGGCCGTAGGCCATGGCGGAGATGCCGGAGCTGGGGGTCGCGCCGAGGTCGACGGGGACCCGGTCGGGCTCGCGGTGGGCGATGGCGGAGAGCACGCGCTCGCGGGAGGTCATGAACCGATCCTGTCAATGCCGGCCGCCCGTCAAACCGCCAGGAGGCCGCGGCCGCCGCGATGCGCAGCCGGGGCCGGCGCCTCCATGGCGATCCGGGCGGCCCCTGATCACCGGTATCCGCGCCGCGTAAGGTCCTCGACGCGGTCGACGTTCGAGCGGTCGATGATCGCCGCGCCCGCGTCCACGTTGGACGGGCGGAGGCCGTAGCGCAGGTAGTTCGCCAGCAGGACAACGGGCAGGAATCCCTGCACGTAGGGTTGCTGGTCGACGGTGGCGCGGATGCATCCGGCGCGGACGAGGCGGAGTGTCGTCGGCGACAGGTCGAAGCCGGCCGCCCAGATCCCCGTTCCCGCGAAATGCTTCTCGATCGCCAGGCCGGCGGCCTCGGTGTCGGACTGGCCGGTGCCGAGTACGGCGCGGATGGAGGGATCCTGGCGGAGGGCCTCGGCGATGACCTCGGCGCCCTTCGCCGAGACGTTGCCGGTCACGACCACGTCGCCCGTCACGCCCCGCTCCTTCAGCCCCTCCTGCAAGCCGCGGAGACGCTCGTCGAGCGCGGAGACGCCCCGGTCGTGCTGGGTGAAGAGGATGCGGCTTCCGGGGGGGAGGAGCGGCGCCACGTGGCGCGCGAGGGTCCGTCCGGCCTCGGGGAAGCGCTGGCAGACGGCGGCCAAGCGCGCGTTCGGCGTGGACTGGTCGTCGACGTTGAAGGCGACGACCGGGACGCCCGCGCCGACGGCCTCTGTCACGACGGCGTCGAAGGCGGCCGGGTCGATGATGTTGAGCGCGATGCCGTCGACCTTGTCGGCCACGGCCTTGCGCACCATCTCCGCCTGGGCCTTCACATCGACGCCGGGGGTGCCGGTGAAATCGCACGCGACGCCCAGCATCCGCGCCGCGTCGCGCATCCCCTGCTTGACGGGGCCGAAGAAGGGGGCGTCGACGGCGCAGGTGATGAAGACGAGTCGCAGCGGCCGGCCGGGGTCGGCCGCGGCCGCGGGGGCCGGGGCCTGCGGGGCGGCCGTGCAGCCGGCGAGCAGGAGGGCGGCGTAGGCGGGAGGGCGGAATCGCATGGGAAGCGCTCCTCGGGGCCGATGAACGTCAGGCGAACATCCCGTACAACGCCGCCATCACAGCGACCAGCGCCCCCGCCAACAGCCGCGGATCGAAGGGGCCTGCGAAGGGGGCTTCCGTGATCACCGCCAGCGGATTCCGCCAGCAATACGTCGCCACGCAGCCCGGCGGGGGCGGCGGCGTGAGGAGGCTCGTGACGAGATGGATCAGCGAGCAGGCGGCGAAGAGGAGAAAGGCCTGGAGCATGAAGGGGATGCCGCAGCCTTTCGTGAGCAGCTCCAGGCCGAAGGCCGGGAAATCGACGACGAAGACGGCCGCGCCGAGGAGGAATCCGCCGACGAGGGTGGCGAGGGCGCCCTGGCGCGTCCCGCGCCGCCAGAAGACGCCCCAAAGGAAAACGGCGCTGATCGGGGGGGCGAGGACGGCGATCATCGCGTTGATCCCCGAGAAGATCCCGCCGAACCGCTCCCCCTGCGTCGACCACGCCATCGCGGCGACCATGCCGGCGACCGCCGTGACCTGGCCGGTGCGGACGAGCGCCCGGTCCGGCGTGTCCGGGCGGAGCCGTTTCAGGATGTCGATGCTCACCAGCGTCGCCGTCGAGTTGAGCGCCCCCGCCACGGTGCTCATGAGGGCGGCGAGGAGCCCGGCCACGACCAGGCCCTGGAGGCCCTGCGGCAGCAGCCGCTGGACGAGGACGACCAGCGTGTCGTCCGGCTTGTCGCCGATCGCGTCGCGGAAGAGGACGTAGCCGAGCACGCCGGGGAGCACCATGAAGAAGAGGGGGAGGATCTTGATGAAGCCGGCGAAGAGGGGACCCAGCTGGGCGTCCCGCTCGGACCGCGCCCCGAGGACGCGCTGGACGATCGTCTGGTCGGAGCACCAGTACCAGAGGCCGAGGACGGGGTAGCCGAGGAGCATGCTCCACCAGGCGTACCCTCCCTCCGTCCGGATCATGCTCAGCTGGTCGGGCTTCGCCGCCGCGCGAAGGTCGGCGAGCGAGTGGATCCCCGCGCCGCCGAGCGCGATCAGGCCCGCCACCGTCACCGCGGCCGCGCCGCCGAGCAGCACCACGGTCTGGATCGTCTCCGTCACCACCACCGCCTTCAGCCCGCCCAACACGGTGTAGAGCGCGGTCAGAACGGAGACGATCAAGATCGACCAGACGATGTCGAGATCGACGAAGCTCCGGAAGACGACGGCGCCGGCGTAGAGGGAGACGCCGATGTGGATGAAGAGGGCGCCGACGACGCCCATGGCGGCGAGGACGGTTCGCGCCCCCGGGCCGTAACGCCCCTCGAGGTACTCGGGGAGCGTCGCGATGCGCGTCCGGAAGTAGAACGGCGCGAAGACGAGGCCGAGCGCGATGAGGAGAAAGGGCGCGAGCCACTCGAAGTTGCCGACCACCAGCCCGTCGGAGTAGCCCGACGAGGCGAGGCCGACGAGGTGCACCGTCGAGATGTTCGTCGCGAAGAGGGCCAGGCCGATGACCGGCCAGCGGAGCGACCGGCCGGCCAGGAAATACCCGGCGCTTGTCTCCCGCTGCCGCCGGGAGACCCAGAGCCCCGCGGCGGTGATGCCGCCCAGGTAGGCCACGACGATGCCGAGGTCCAGGGCGGACAGATTCATGGGGACGGCTCCCGGAGGACGTTCCTGTGCGAGTACGAGCCGGCCGGGCGGGCGCGATCGGGGTGGCCGGCCTGGACGGACACCGATCGGAAGAGACCGGCCACCCCCGCCCACCCCCTACGGCTTGAACACGCCGAACTCCCGGATCGTCGGTCCGTCGCTCGCGTCGAGCACGCGGAGGCGGACGAAGCGGGCGGTGACCGGCGAAATCTGCTTCTCAAACCCCGCGCCGATCGCCGCGCCCGTCAGGACCGATTTCCAGGCCTCCTCCTCCTTCACCTGCACCTCGAACCGCCGGACGCGCGGTCCGAAGTCCACGCACTCGTCGATCGCAACGCGGCCGATCGCGACCGGCTGGCCGAGGTCCACCTCAAGCCAGGCCGACGTCGTCCCCGCGTCCGTGGCCCAGCGGGTCTCGGGATCGCCGTCGACCGCCTTCTCCGGACCGAACTCCCCGCTGTTCTGGTAGACGTTGGAGGCCTTTGCGGGCTTCTGCGCGGCGAGGGAGGCGCCGGCCGCGCCGACGGCGGCGGGAGGGATGTCGAAGGCCTTCCCCTCGACCGTCAACTCGACCACGCTGGCGACGGGATCGCGGTCGGCGGCGGGAAGGGAGACGGCGATCCCTTCGGAGGTCTGTTCGACGGACGCCGCCCCGCCGCTCGTCGTCCGGTGGGCAAGCACCTTGGCGGGGATCGCGGGGAGCCGGAGCGGCCCCTCGGCGGGCCACTCCATGACGTAGAGGAAGACCTTGTCGCCCTTGCAGGTCGCGGCGCCCCAGCGGCCGGGCTTGAAGGGGCCGCCGCGCGTGCCGTAGACGCCCTCGCCGTGCTTCGCCAGCCATGCGCCCATCTCCCGGAGGCGCTCGACCTGCCGCGGCTCGATCCGGCCGTCGGGCATCGGCCCGACGTTGAAGAGCAGGTTGCCGTCGCCGCCGGCGGTGCGGAGGAGCGTCCGGAGGCACTCCTCGCGCGACTTCATCCCGTCGTTCGGCTTCCACGCCCACTGGTTGCAGAGGGTCATGCAGGTTTCCCAGGGCCGCGCGCGGTTGAAGCCGCCGACCCTCTGTTCGGGCGTGTCGTAGTCGCCGGCGTTGAGGTGGGCATCCTTCGTCACCCCCTCCATCCCCCGGCGCCCCTTGCTGACGCGGTTGTTGACGGTCAGATCCGGCTGGAGCCGCTTCAGGTACGCGTAGAGGTCGTTGCCCATCTCGCGGGTCCAGGGCTGCTCCCACTCGCCGTCGAACCACATCGTGACGAGGGGGCCGTAGCCCTCGATCAGCTCGCGTGTCTGCGCCTTGAGGTACGCGACGTAGCGGGGCATGTCGGACTGCGCCTTCTGCTTCCGGCCGCCGGGGCTGTCGAGCGGGTAGTCGGGGTGGTGCCAGTCGCAGATCGAGTAGTAGGCGCCGAACCGGACCCCGTGCCGCTTGCAGGCGGCGGCGAGTTCCTTCAAGACGTCGCGCTTGAAAGGCGAGTTCCCGATGTGGTAGTCGGTGACCTTCGACGGCCAGAGGCAGAAGCCGTCGTGGTGCTTGGCGGTGATGACAAGGTACTTCATGCCGGCGTCGGCGGCGGCCTTCGCCCAGGCGTCGGCGTCGAACTGCTCCGGATTGAACTGCCGGTAGAGCCCGTCGTAGACGTCGGCGGGGACCTGGGCGCCGCGGGACCAGCCGATCTCGGTGCCCTTGATCGCAACGGGCCCCCAGTGGATGAACATCCCGAACCGGAGGTCGCGCCACGCCGCGACCGGCCCGGGGACGGCGTCCGCCCCCGCCGCGGGGGCGGCATGGAGGGCGGCGGCGCAGGCCGCCATCCCCGCGAGGACGAGCGGGGTCGTCGCGAGGCGCACCGGTCTCATCCCGACCTCCTTCCGATCATTTCGTGTCCTTGGGCGCGAAGAGCTCGATCTCGTTGATTGTCGGCCCGTCGGTGGCCTCGAGGATGCTCAGGCGGACGTGACGGGCCGTGACGGGGTCGAGCCGCTTCTCGAAGTTCGCCCCAATCGTGGTGCCCGACAGCACCGTCTTCCAGGCGTCGCCCGCCTTGACCTGCAGCTCGAACCTCCGGACGCGGCCCGCGAAGGCCTCGTCGATCCGGACGCGGTCGAAGGTCGCGTCCGCGCCGAGGTCGACCTCGATCCAGGCCGATGACGTCCCCCCGTCGGTGGCCCACCGGCTCTCGGCGTCCCCGTCGAACGCCTTGCCGGCGGCGTATCCGCCCTGGTTCCGGAAGACGTTGGAGGCCTTCGCCTTCTTGTCGGCCGCGAGCGACTCGCCGCCGGAGGCGACCGCGACGGGCGGGATGTCGAAGGCCTTCCCCTCGATCGTCAGCTCGACGACGGTCGCGATCGGGTCGCGGTCGGGGGCGGGGAGGGAGACGGCGATCCCCTCGGGGGTCTGCTCCACGGACGCCGCCCCGCCGCTCGTCGTCCGGTGGGCAAGCACCTTGGCGGGGATCGCGGGGAGCCGGAGCGGCCCCTCCTCGGGCCATTTCATGATAAAGAGAAAGACCTTGTTCTCCTTGCACGTCGCGGCGCCCCAGCGGCCGGGCTTGAAGGGGCCGCCGCGCGTGCCGTAGACGCCCTCGCCGTGCTTCGCCAGCCACGCGCCCATCTCCCGGAGGCGCTCGACTTGCCGCGGCTCGATCCGGCCGTCGGGCATCGGCCCGACGTTGAAGAGCAGGTTGCCGTCGCCGCCGGCGGTGTAGAGGAGGGTTTGGAGGCACTGCGGGAGGGACTTCATGGCGTCGTCCGGCTTCCAGGCCCACTGGCGGCAGATCGTCATGCAGGTCTCCCAGGGCCGCTCGCGGTTGAACCCGCCGATGCGCTGTTCGGGCGTGTCGTAGTCGGCCGGGATACCGCAGCGGTTGTTGATCACGATGTCCGGCTGGAGGGAGCGGACGAGGGCGACCACCGGCCCGCCGCGCCGGGCATCGAACTCCTGGGGGACATCGAACCACATTGTGGCGAGGGGGCCGTAGTTCCGGATCAGCTCCGTCACCTGCTGCTTGAGGTAGTCCGTATAGGCGTCGATGTCCGGGGTCGGCTTCCGCGTCCGGCCGCCGGGGCTGCCGCGGGGGAAGGCGGGATGGTGCCAGTCGCAGACGGAGTAGTAGGTCCCGAAGGCGATTCCCTGCTTCCGGCAGGCCTCGGAGAGCTCCTTGAGGACGTCGCGCTGGAAGGGGGAGTTCATGATGTTATAGCCGGTCTGCTTCGTGTCGAAGAGGCAGAACCCATCGTGGTGCTTGGAGGTGATGACGAGGTACTTCATGCCGGCGTCCTTCGCGACCTTCACCCATTCGTCGGCGCTGAAGCGGGTCGGGTTGAACTGCTTGTAGAGGTTGTCATACTCCTCCTGGGGGACCTGGGCGCCGCGGGACCAGCCGATCTCGGTGCCCTTGATCGAGACGGGGCCCCAGTGGATGAATAGGCCGAACCGGCGGGCGCGCCAAGTCTCGATCGCCTCGGACGGGGCGCCGGCGTCGGCCTGGGCGTGAACCGGGAACGGGACGGCCGGGAGCAGCAGGAGGGCGGCGGCGGGCAGGCGGATCGAGACACCCTTCATGGCATCCCCCCGTAGAATTCAACCGCCCCGAAGCCTACCCGGCGGGGGCGGCGGCGTCTATCGCAGGGATTCGGCGAAGGATATTGAACGCGGGGATCGGGCGCGGATCGACGGACTTGTGCCACCTCCCGGTCGACTCCAATTTCGCTTTTCCGGCGCCCATAATGGGACTATCATGGTCCCATTATGGGCTTGCAGGAGGGATCCCCATGCTCTCCATCGACCTGAGCGGGAAACGCGCATTCGTGGCGGGGATCGCGGACGACCACGGATACGGCTGGGCGATCGCCCGGGTGCTCGCCCAGGCCGGAGCGACCGTCTGCGCCGGGACGTGGCCCCCGATGATCGGACGTTTCGAGCGCGCCCTCCGGGACGGCCAGCTCGCCACGGCGCTCCCCGGCGGCGGCGCGCTTCGTTTCGAGAAGGTCTATGCCCTCGACGCCCTCTACGACCACCCGGAGGACGTGCCGACCGAGGTCCGGCAGCAGCGCGGCTACGCCGACCACCCCCGCTTCACCGTCCACGAGGTCGCCGCAGCCGTTCGGCGCGACACGGGCCGGCAAGGGATCGACATCCTCGTGCATGCCTTGGCCAACGCGCCGGAGGTGAAGAAGCCGCTGCTGACGACGACGCGGAAGGGGTACTTGGCGGCGCTGAGCGCGAGCAGCTACTCGCTCACGTCGCTCGTCCAGCACTTCGCGCCCCTGTTCCGGCCGGGGGCGTCGGTGGTCTCGCTCTCGTACCTGGCGGCGGAGCGGGCGGTGCCCGGCTACGGCGGCGGGATGCACGCGGCGAAGGCGGCGCTGGAGGCGGATACGCGGGAGCTGGCGTACGAGGCGGGACGCCGATTCGGGGTGCGCGTCAACGCCGTCAGCCCCGGCCCCCTCCTGAGCCGCGCGGCGCGGGCCATCGGCCGGGTCGATCGCCTCATCGCCTACTACGGGCGCAACTCCGCCCTCGGGGGCGTCAACACCGCCGACGACGTCGGCCACGCCGTCGCCTTCCTCGCATCGCCGCTGGCCGCCGGCATCGCGGGCGTCACGCTGTACGTCGACCGCGGCTTTCACGCGATGGGGCTGGCGCCGGACGTGCTGCGGGAGGGGGGCGAGTGACGGCCCGGATCGACAGGCGGACCGCTTCAACGCATCAAGGACACCGCGGGGCGAAGGGGCGGCGTGCCGCGTCGCCGGCCGCCGCCGGTCACTGGAAGAACGGCAGCCCCCCCAGCCGCCGCGCCAGTTCCGCATACCCCTCCGCCAGCGGGTGGCTGGCGTCCGCGTAGAGACCGCTGGGCAGCGCCGGCGGGACGGCGTGCTCCACGCCCTCCGCCGCCAGCCATGACGCGATCCCGTCCCGCACCCGCGCGTATCCCTCCCGTCCCCTCGCCGTCAGCAGGTGTTCGTTGAACGGCCCCACGAGGACGAAGACGCGGTTCCCCCGCGCCCGGAGCATTTCCATCGCGCGGCGGAAGAAGGCCCACTGGAAGGAGGTCTCCACGTCCACCCAGGCGAAATCCTGGGGAAGAATCCCCTGCTCCGTCCACGGGACCGGCCGGCGGTGGAGCCGGTCGTCGGACGGCGGCAGCGCAAGCGTGACCGCCGCCAGGGGGTTCGCGAACGGGTGCTCCAGGATCCATTCCGGGATGCTCCGCTGTTCGAAATAGGCCTGTTGGAGGTGGCCCGCCCACTGGAGGAACGGCACGTTCCGCTCCACCACGCATCCGATCCGGCGCGAGGCCGTCTCCCGGTAGCCGGGGATGCGGGGAACGAACTGGGGGACAAGGGCCGGGTGGTTGAAACGGAACTCGCCATCGCCCTGGAGGTCGAGCCGCGGCGAGCTCATCCAAAGCGGGTTGCAGTGGAGGACGACGCGCCTCCCGGCGATGCCTCCGGCATAATGCTCGACGAGCCCCGCCAGGGCAACCGGGTGCATGCCGTCCACGCCCAGGTTGGCGAACCGCTCCGAGCCGGCCTGCGCGTTGAGGTAATGGGACAAGGTCTGCCCGCGCCGGACGTACGGTCCCCACACGACCGAGTCGCCCAGCAGGAGGGTGTCGTAACGGTCGGCGGCGGCCGCCGCCAGGCGCGCGTAGAGCCAATAATCGTGGCTCAGGGCATACGGCAGGCGGTAGTCGGTTCCGGTATCGAGCGGCTCGAGCCGTTCCCAAACGGGGGGCACCCCCAGGATGATCGCGGCGGCAAAGAGGGCGAGCCCGGTGAGTTGGCGGCCGGTGAGCCGCATCGCGTTGGAGAGCCGGAGCGCCTCCTTTGGGAAAGAGTCGCGGGCCGGCGTCGCGGCCGTTGCATCGGTCCGGTCCATCGCAACTCCGTCAGAACTGAAAATAATAGAAGGGTTTTGCGCCCGGCTGGGCGACGACCAGGAGGTAGGCGATCATGAACGCGGCCAGCCCCACGCGCACCGGCGCCCATTCCAGCACCCGCTTCAGGCGCGACTCCCCGGCGTAGAGCAGCTGATACGCCCAGACGGCCCCGACGAGGGCCGCGACCGGGAGGGGGAACCGAGGATCTCCCCAGCCTCCGGCGGCGATCCCCGACACGACGGCCCACGCGTCGCCGAGGGTCTGCGCCCGAAAAAAGATCCAGGCGAAGCAGACGAAGGCGAAGACGGCCAGCTGCTTCGCGAGCCGCGGCACGCGCTCCCGGTAGAACGACGTTCGCTCCAGATCCCGCGTCGCGGCCCGGCCGGCGGCGTGGATCGCGCCCCACACCACGAATGTCCACGCCGCCCCGTGCCAGAGGCCGGAGAGCAGCATCGTCAGGGCCATGTTCACATAGGTCCGCGCCGTCCCGCGCCGGTTGCCGCCGAGGGGAATGTAGACGTAGTCCTTGAACCAGCTGGAGAGGCTGACGTGCCAGCGGTTCCAGAAGTCGCCCAGCCCCGCCGCGGCGTACGGGTTGTCGAAATTGAGCAGGAGCTGGAAGCCCATCGCCCGCGCCACCCCCCGCGCCATGTCGGTGTAGCCGCTGAAGTCGAAATAGATCTGCCAGGCGAAGGCGGCGGTGGCCAGGGCCAGGGCGGGCGCCTGGAACCGGTCGGGCGCGGCGTAGACGCGGTCCACGTAGAGCGCCAGGGCGTCGGCCAGCGCGACCTTCTTGAAAAAGCCGACGAGGAAGAGGGAGAGCCCCTCGGCGACGTGCGCCCCGGTGACCCGCGGGGGACTCTGCAGCTGGGGGAGGAGGCGGCTCGCCCGCTCGATGGGACCGGCGACCAGCTGCGGGAAGAGGGCGACGAAGGCGGCGAAGCGGACGAGGCTCCGCTCCACGGCCACGTCGCCGCGGTAGGCGTCCACGACGTAGCTCAGCGCCTGAAAGACGAAGAACGAGATGCCCACCGGCAGGACCACATCGGGGGCGGGAAGCCGGGCCGCGACGCCCGCCGCGGCGAGGAGGGCGTTGAGGTTCTCGACGGCGAACCCGCCGTACTTGTAGAAGCCCAGGACCGCCAGGTTGGCGGCGACGCCCGCCGCGACCCACGCCTTCCGGCGCAGACTGTTTTCCATGAGCCGGACGACGAGCCAGCTGGAGACGGTCGTCCAGGCGATCAGGGGGAGATAGAGGGGGTTCCACGCGCCGTAGAAGACGTAGGAGGCGAGAAGGAGCCACCCGTTCATGAACCGCGTCCGGCGGAGGACGAGGTGGACCGGGTAGACCATCGCGAAGAAAGCGAGAAAGGCCCAGGTATGAAAGAGCATGCGGCTATTCCATCAGGGCCCGCACGTGCGCCTCGACCGAGTCGGCCAGGGCCCCCAGGTCGTAGCCCCCCTCGAGGATCGACACGAGACGCCCCCGGCAGCACGTGTCCGCGATCCGCCGAACCACCCGCGTCAGCGCCGCGTATCCCTCCGCGGTCATCGCCAGACCGCCCAGCGGGTCGTCCCGGTGCGCGTCGAAGCCGGCGGAGACGAGGACGAAGTCGGGCTTGAAGGCGAGGGCGGCGGGTTTGAGCTTCGCCTCGAAGGCCTCGAGGATCTCGGCGTCGCCGGCGCCGGCGCGCAAGGGGACGTTGAGCGTCGCCCCCTCGCCCTTCCCCGCGCCGCGCTCCGCCGAGCTTCCCGAGCCCGGGTAGAAGGGGAATCGGTGGGTGCTAAAGTAGAAAATGGACGGGTTTTCGTAAAAGGCCTCCTGGGTGCCGTTCCCGTGGTGGACGTCCCAGTCCGCGATGAGGACGTTCGCGAGCTTGTGCTTCGTCTGGACGTACCGCGCCGCGACGGCCACGTTGTTGAAGAGGCAGAACCCCATGGCGCGGTCCGTGAGGGCGTGGTGGCCCGGCGGGCGGACGGCGCAGAAGGCGTTGCGCACCGTTCCCGACACGACCGCATCGACGGCGGCCAGCGCCCCGCCCGCCGCGGCGACGGCGGCATCGTACGATCTCGCCGAGATCGGGCAGTCGCCGGTGTCCAGGCGGCCGATGCCGTCTCCGCAGGCGGCGCAGGCCTTTTTCACGCGCTCGATGTAGGCGGGGGCATGCACCTCGGCGATCCAGGCGAGCGGGTCGGAGACGGGGGCAAGGCGCTCGAGCCGGTCGAGCAGTTGCTTCTCCTTCAGCCGCGCGACAATAGCCTCGAGCCGCGCGGGCCGCTCGGGGAAGCCCGGCCCGGTCTTGTGCTCGAGATAGACCGGATCGAAGACGAAGCCGGTGCGGGGCGGGGCGGGAGAGGCGGAATCCATGGCAGGAGCCTCCATCGGGGGCAAGCCGTCCGGAGCGCCCGCTTCGGCGGGGACGCGCCGCACGCAGCGGAACCCGTAGCGGTCCCACCCGAAACAGGCGTCGGCGCCGGCGGGCTCGTCGTGAAAGCGGATCGCGGACCGGCACGCCGCGGCCGGCATGCTCCATGCGCCCCCGCGCAGGACGCGATCCCGGCCCGCCGCGGGGCCCGTCGGGTCTTTCGCGGGACCCGTCGCGTAGGCGTCCGCGGCGTAGCGGTCGTTGCACCACTCCAACAGGCTGCCCGCCATGTCGAAGAGGCCCCAGGGATTGGGCTTCTTCGCCCCCACGGGGCGGGATGTCTTCGGGGCGTTCGGGGCGAACCACGCGTAGGCCTCGAGCGCGGAGGGATCGTCGCCGCAGAAATACCGCGTGGTCGTCCCGGCGCGGCAGGCGTACTCCCACTCCGCCTCGGTGGGCAGGCGGTAGCCATCGGCCTCGAAGCGGCAGGCGCCCGTCCGGAGGTCGGTGTAGCAGGGCGCAAGCCCCTCCCGCTTCGACCGCTCGTTGCAAAACGCGATGGCCTCCGTCCATCGGATCTGGTCGACGGCGTCGTCCTTCCGCTCGCGCGCCGCGGGGTTGTAGCCCATCAGCCGCTCGAAGCAGGCCTGGGTCACCTCGCGGCGATCCATCAGGAAGGCGCTGACCTCCACCTCGCGCGGCGGCCGCTCGTCCACCGCCCCGGCGGCGTCGCCCATGACAAACCGGCCGGCGGGGAGGCGGACCATCTCGAGGCCGCCGGGGGTCACCACGATCTCCGGGGCCGGGACCGCCGGGGCGGGCGGGACGGCATGCACCAACACGAGAACGAGGGAGGCCGCGCAACGGTTCATGACCGGATCAATGTCCCTCGTAGGGGGATCGGATGCGCAGCAGGGCCTGCGTGTGCCGGCGGACAAGTCGCATCGCCCCGCGCACGGCGGGGTCGGCGGCGGCGGCGTGGAGCTGGGCCGCGCGCTGGCGGAGCGCCTTCGCATGCAGGCGGAAGGCGCCGAGCAGGTCGTCCTGGCACCCGCCGATCTCGCGGATCGCCTTCCCGAGCTGCTTGACCTGCTCCGCCTTCCCGGGGTCCTCGCTCTCGATGAGGGCGACGATCCGGGCCGAGAGCCCCTCGCAATGCTCCGGGGTCTTGATCGTCTCCCGGTTTTCCTCGAACTGCGCGGGGAAGTAGTCGAGGAGGGGCAGGAGATCCCCCAGCGCCCGCTCGAGCTCCGGGAGGTTGGGACAAATCGCCCGGACCTCCTCCAGGGCCTTGCGACAGGCGGAGGCGAAGGCAAGGTACGCCTCGAGTCGGGCGCGGTTATAACGGACGAACTGGCGCATGCCGTCGAACTGCTGCCGGATGGTATCCGCCTGGTCCCGCTCCTTGTTTCGGGCGAAAAGCTTCTCGACCACGCCGGTGGCGCCGCAGGTGGCCACGTAGACGAACCCTTTCGGGTGGGGGGTGTCTTGGAGGACGCCCTCGCCGATGTCCAGCGCCTGGAGCGCGCCCGGGCCGGCGCGCAAGACGTCGAGGAGCGTCCAGGCGTCGTCGGGCGTCCGTCCGGCGCGGGCCTCGGTCTCCCGGTCGAACGGGTAGATCAGGATCGGGCCGGCGAAGCGAAGTTCCTTGGCCTGGCTGAGGGCGTCGCGCCCCGAGGCACGGAAGCGGGGGATGCGCAGGAACGCGCCGTCCGCGGCGAGATAGAGCGGGGGAAAACAGTAATTGAGAAAGCTGTACCAGACGCGGTTGGGCGAGGTCGCGCGCCGCCAAGCGTCGGTCAGCCCCCACGGCCCCTCCCGCCGGAGGTCGCAGCGGTAGCGCGCGGGAAAGGGCGGCACCCAGTCCATTCGCGTGTACTCGAAGATGGAAAAGCGCGCGGCGTCCGTCTCGTGCCAGATCCCCGGCGCGGCGGGAACCGCCAGCGCCAGCGTCTCCGACTCGGCGCCGGGCAGGATGACTCGGTCGAACGATCCGTCCCGGGCGCGAAGGAGGACGTCCTTCGGCGCCGGCGGCCATGCGCACGTCAGCAGCGCGTCGCCCCCGCCGACCGGCAGCATGAGGGCGCATTCCCCCGGCAGGCACCGCACGGCCCCCTCCTCCCCCTCCCCCGCGCGGAAGACGACATCGTCCCCAAACACATCGGGCAAAACCGCGTGCGCCGCGCGAACGTCGAGCCGCAGGCAGGCAGAGCCGGGACCGGGAACACACTCGAGCCGGGGCTGGTCGCCGACGAGGCGCAGGCGGAGGGCCGCCGGCTTCCCCGAGACGGTCTCGCCCAGCGCGGAAAGGGAGACGCCGGGACCGCCGCCGGGGGTCAGCGAGGAAAAGGCGGCGGCGGGATCGTCCTCGGAGGCGGCGATCGCCGCCTCCGCGCACCGGCGGAAGGCGCCGCCGAGCCGGTAGAAAAGAACCAAGCGGCCGTCGGTGCGGCGGATCCAGGCCGCGAGCGCCGCGTTCTCGAGCCAGGCATCGCCGCGAAGGGCACCCCCGGACGCCGCCGACCAGCCGTCCCGCTTCGCCAAGATCTCCAGCGGGGTGTCCGGCGGCAGCGGCGCGACCGTATCGTAGAGCACGGGCTCGCCGGAGACCGGCGCCGCGGCGGAAGCCAGAAGGGCGACGGCAGCCCCAAAGCAGCCGGCGGCTCGCCAAGCCATGAAAAGCGCTCCCGAGGAAGGGGGGACCGGGACCGGCTTTCCCGCGTCCCGGCGTTGCCGAGGCGCCATTATAGCCGGCACGGGGGCATTTGCGACGAAATCACGGGCGACGAGCGGGGAGGAGAAAGGGAAACCGCGTAGCGGGAGCCGCAAGCCGATTGGCGATACCGGCTTATCTTCGACGCATCAAGACATCCGGGCCGCCCGGACCGCCGCGGGCCGGGCGGCCTGCGGAAACCGGCGAAATCGGGAAGGACGCCGATCTTCCCGCCCGGCCCCCGAGGTCGCCGGGGGCCGGAGCGCCTCCGTCCAGGCCTTTTCCTGTTCCCGCAACAGCCGGGAAAGCGCGTCCGACGACACATGGCCGAGCCCCACCAGCACGGTCCCCAACAGCGGCTTCGGGACTTGGCCCGACTGCGCCTCCAGCGCCTCCATGAGCTGCTCGTCCGTAATCAGTCCCAGCCGAATCGCGATCGAGCCGATCAGGAGGGAATAGAAGGCATCATAGACCGGGAACATCGCCGTCTCGGAAACACCCGCCAGCGAGAGAAGAACGGGCAGGAGCCGAGGGAGAGGGCGGCTGCGAAGACGGATCTGAACCGCCTCCTCGAGGTGCGCTTGCGTGACGACTCCCCGCCGGACGGCCAGCAGGCCGATCAGATAATCGTCGTGAAAGGCATCGAGAAGGGCGCTCTCCGGTCGTATCGGCATGTGGTGTCCCTGCGAACCGCGCTGACACGCGGGAGACCTCCCCCCCCGCCGCGGGCGCGGATTCCGGCCCCTGCCGGCCTCACCCATAATGCGAATTATGCATTAGGGGTGTCGCGCATTCCAAGGAAAAGCGGGTTCGCGGGAGACCGATCGAGATCGACGAAAAGGGCCCCGCGATCACCCCGGGCGTTGGGCGGGAGCCGGGGACGGAATCAGATCCAGGATCACCCGCATTCTGCGCGGCGGGCCTTACCGGTCGGCCGCCCCCTCCCTCCCCGCCTGATTTTCATTCCCCCGGGGCCGACTCCGGTGATACGTTCTTCAGACGATCCCCCCATTCCCAGGAGGCTGCCGTGTCTTTTCGCATTCGGACGACCGGTTGTTCGCCGTTCGCTTCCCTCCTTCTGTTCGCCGCCTGCTCGGCCGCCCCCCCGCCGCTTCCCGACGTCGATGCGCTTCCGATCCGGAACGAGCTGCCCGACCCGCTCGTGATGCTGGACGGCCGGCGCGTCGCGACCGCCGAACAGTGGAGACGGGACCGGAAGCCCGAGCTGCGCCGACTTTTCCAGCACTACATGTACGGTTACTTCCCGCCGCCCCCGCCGGAGGGGGTGACGGCGACAATGGACCGGGTCGATCCCGCCGCGCTCGGCGGCAAGGCGACGCTCAAGGAGATCACGGTCGCCTTCGGGCCCCCGGAAGCGCCGAAGATCCACCTCCTTCTGGTCGTGCCCAACAAGCGGAGCGGCCCCGCCCCCGTCGTCCTGGGTCTCAACTTCCGCGGCAACCACACGGTCCTGCCCGATCCGCGCATCGCGCTCCCGGGGGGGTGGGTCCCGAAGGGGGCGAACTCGCAGGACAACCGGGCGACCGAGGCCGGGCGGGGCACCTCGACCGCCGCCTGGGCGATCGAGAACTCGATCGACCGGGGCTACGCGATCGCGACCTTCTACCACGGCGACATCGACCCCGACCGGGACGACTTCTCGGACGGGATCCCCCCCTTCTACCGAGCGCCGGGCCAAACCGCGCCCGGCCCGCACGATTGGGGCGCGCTGGCGGCATGGGCGTGGGGCCTTTCGCGCGCCGCAGACTATCTCGTGGTCGATCCGGACCTCGACCCGAAACGGATCGCCGTTTACGGCCACTCGCGGAACGGCAAAACGGCGCTGCTGGCCGCCGCGTTCGACGAGCGGTTCGCGATCGCCTTCCCGCATCAGGCCGGCTGCGGCGGGACCGCGCCCAGCCGGACGCGCAACCCGAAAGCGGAAACGGTCAAGCGGATCAACACGGTCTTCCCGCACTGGTTCAACGACACGTTCCCCCGCTTCAACGACCAGGTCGAGCGACTTCCCTTCGACCAGAACGGGCTCGTGGCGCTCTGCGCGCCGCGCCCCGTCCTCTTCACGAACGGCGTGCAGGACCAATGGGCCGACCCGCCGGGGCAATTCGACGTGCTGAAGGCGGCGGACCCGGTCTACCGGCTGCTGGGCGCGGGGGGGCTGGATGCGGCGGAGATGCCGCCGCTCGGGCAGGCGTCGATGGGCACGCTCGGCTATTACATCACCGACGGGCCGCACACCTGCAACGTCGGCTATTGGAACGTGATCCTGGACTTTGCGGACCGGCACCTGAAAAAACAGCCGCAGGGGGGCATGCAGCAGGGTCGTTGAGGGCCCCGGGCTCGGGTTACGACCGCCAACAGACGATGGAACGCCGGCCCCGGCGTGCGGCGGAATCGTGCCGCCGGTCCCGCGCGGGAGACGCGCTACGAAGACTTCGCCTCCCCCTTCGCCTTGCCGGATGACGACGCGGCGCTCGAAGCGGCGCTGGAGGCTGTTCCGGACGACGGCTTGGCGTCGGAGCCAGACGATCCGCCCGGCTTGTCCGCCACGGCCTTCGCCTTGTAATCCGATGAACGATAGTCGGTGATGTAGAAGCCGCTCCCCTTGAAGATCAGCCCCGCCCCGCCGCTGATGAGACGCTTCGAGTCGCGGCCGCACTTCGGACAGGGTTGGACCGGCTTCGAAGAAATGGGGAGGAAGCGCTCGAACCGCTCTTCGCATGCGCCGCAGAGAAACTCGTAGGTCGGCATGGCGAATCTCCTCGAAACGGAAAGCATGCCTTCAGCAGACTTGCAAACCGCGTGCCAGGGCGGCCGTCGGCCAAGCGACGACAATACGACGCAACGCCCTGCAATTCAAGGACTAACAGAAGCAGCCTTGGCCGTTGCGGAATCGGAACCTGCCAGTCTGGCAGGAGAAAGCATGGCAACCTGCGGATGACTACGCAGCCAAGTAGAGGTAGGCGGCCACGGCGGCGGCAAGGGCAAACAGGATGCCGGCGACCCAGAAGACCGGAGCCCACGGGTTCCGGACCTTCACGATTCGGGCGATCGGCGGGGGGGAGGCGGCCGCAACGGGAACGGCGGACGACGTGGGGGCCGTCGCGGTCGCGTCGGGTAGAGGGACTTGGACGGCGGGCATTCCGCCCGGCGTCGGCGTCAAGCCGATCTCCGCGACCACGGCCGGCTGGCCGCCCGCGGGGGTCCCCATCGACGCATCGAACGCGATGTCTGCGTCCACCTTCGTGCTTTTGTATTCGGAGAGGGGGACCAGATAACCGTTGCAGGCTTTGCAGTGGTAGCGGCGGGTCGGCGTGTAGCCCGTCGCGTTGTAGCGTTTCCCGCACTGCTCGCAGGCGAGCATGACCTTCTTCTGGGAGGCGAGGGCGAGGGTGACCTGCCGGGCGGTCGTGTAGCCGCGCTCGACCAGGAGCTCGCCGAGGCGGGGGATCTCAGCGGCGCCGCTCTCGACCGCCTCGGCCTGGATGCGGATGCAGTCGTTGAGCTGCTGCTCGGTAATCTCGCCGCGCTGGAGGAGGAGTTGTCCGAGGAGGCTGTCGCGCTTCCTGGCCCGGGCGGGATCGAGGGAGGCGGCGCGCTGCTCCTCGAGAAGGGTAAGGAGGATGGACTCGGTGATATACCCCTTGGCGACCAAGATGATGCCGAGGGGACGGGCCGCGCCGCGCTCCTCGACATCCGACCCCTGCTCCATCAGGGCGTCGCGAAGCTGCTCCTGGGTGATGAACTCGCGCTCGAGCGCCATCTTGCCGAGCAGGACCCCCATCATGTCCTGGCGCTCGCCGGCCGCTTCCCGTTCCTCGGTCATGGCGCGATGCCCATCCCCTGGGGAGTCCGCGCATCGATTCTAGAGAAGGTCGAGGGCAACGTCAAGGCGACAACAAAGACTCCCCTTATCCCGGAGCTTTCGACGACCCGCTGAATCCCCGCGAGCGGACGGTCGTGCGTGTGACGCGGAACGCGGCGCCGGAAGCATCCGACGCATCGGGATCGCGCGAATCCGGCGATCCATGAATCGGATTCGGAGACGAGCACCCTAATCCATTCGGTTTCAGAGGGCGTTCTTTTCCGCCGAAAGTGCGGGGCAACTTGAGAGCCGGCCCCCACGTTGTACGGGCCGCGCCCGGGCCGTATAATGGCGCGATGGCCGATCCCGACCCAAAGGCCTGCGGATTCGATCGCATCGCCCACACGGCGGACATCGGCGTCCGCGTCCGGGGGCGTTCCCTCGAAGAGCTTTTCATCCACGCCGCCCAGGCCCTTTTCGAGGTCATGCTCGAGCTTCCGCAGCGGCCCGGGGCGGCGACCCGGGCGCCGGATGGGGAGACGATCTCCGTTACGGCGGAGGATCTCCCCACCCTGCTGCAGGGTTGGCTCTCCGAGCTGCTCTACCGGTTCGTGGACGAGGGACGGGTGGGGACCGGCTTCGCGATCCGCCGGCTGGAGCGTGCCGCCGGGACATGTGCGCTCGAGGCGGAGGTGCGCAGCGAGCCGTTCGACCCCGCACGCCACGTTCCCCGGACCGCCCTGAAGGCGGTCACGTTCCACCAGTTGCGAGTGGAGGCGGAACCGGGGGGGACGTGGGTGGCGCAGGTCTTTTTCGACGTGTGACGTATCCCCAAAACCGCGCCGAGACCCGGTCACCGGCATCCCCTCTTCTTGACAGACGCGCAGGCATCGCATGAACACGGAGGTCCTTCGCCATTCATGGACGGTCTCCCCGGCCCGCGCCGCCGCGATCCAGGAGCGCCTCCGCAGCCGGGTCGAGACGCGAGACCGGCTCGGTCCCGTGCGGCTTGTCGCGGGAATCGACGCGAGCGTGACCCCCGGGCCTCGGTCGGCCGCCGCGCACCGCCCGGCCGGAGGCTGTCGGGTTCGGGCGGCGGTCGTCGTCCTCTCCTTCCCGGGGCTGGAGACCATCGAGACGTCCGTGGTCGAGCAGCCGTGCCGCTTCCCGTACGTGCCGGGACTGCTCGCCTTTCGGGAGGGGCCGTCGATCCTGGCGGCGTTCCGGCGGCTGCGGACGCGGCCGGACCTGCTGCTGTTCGACGGCCAGGGGATCGCACACCCGCGGCGGTTCGGGATTGCCTGCCACGCCGGGGTGCTGCTCGACCTCCCCTCGATCGGCTGCGCGAAGTCGCGGCTGACCGGAACGCACGCGGAACCGGAAACGGCCCGGGGCGCCTGGGCGCCGCTCATCGACGGCGGGGAGATCATCGGCGCGGCGCTCCGGACGCGGGAGGGGGTGAAGCCGGTCTATGTCTCGACCGGCCATCGCGTCGGCCTGGAAACGGCGGTCGCGCTCGTGCTGCGCTGCGGGGGCGGATACCGGCTGCCGGAGCCGACGCGACGCGCGCACCGGGCGGCGGGATCGGGCGACGGCCGCCCGGCGCCGGACGCGGATCCCCGCCCGCGGGGAAAATCGTGTTGACCGGGAGCGCGGGAAGCGGGAAGAATAGATGGGGGGGCCCGGAGGATCACGCCATGTCCGCTCTCGCCGACCGCCAGCAGGACGTGCTCAACCGGCTCGTGGCCGCCGCCGTGGCGGACGAGCGCGTGAAGGCGTGCTGGACGGAGGCCGCGACGGCGACGGGCTGCCTCCCGCCGTTCGCGGGGGCGATCGACCTGCACGTGGCGACGAGCGACCCGCTCTTCGACGCGCTGGCGGCCGATCACGCGGCGTGGCTGTCGGCCGGCGGGACGGTCGTCGCGCACCGGGATGCCGACGCGCCGGTCTTCGCGCGGGCGTGCGCGGCGGAGCTGGAGGGGGGAATACGCGTCGCGTTGACGATCGAGCGGCTTTCGCTCATTCCGAAACGCCCCCGCGCTCACGTCGCGATGCTCGTCGACAAGATCGGACAGGTGCGCTACGTGATGGATTTCTCGGGCCGGACGTGAGGCAGGCGACGGGCCCGATTTTCCCCGGACGAACGGGACTACGGCGGAAAATCGACGCGGTCACCGTGAGAAGGCCCGCCCCTCCGGGGGCGGGGAGCGTCACTTTGTGTCAGCCCGCAACACCTTGACCTTGAAAGACTTGACGCGAATCCGGGCCCCGGGATCCAGCACGATGCCTACCCCGCCCGAGGAAGCTCCGAGCGCATCCACGGGAACCTTGTCCACCCCCACGTCGGCGATCTCGACCTTACCCTGCAGCCCGGTCACGCTGAAGGTCATCTTGTAGGGCTGTCCCTCGGTGATGCCGGTTTCCTGCTTGGCGCGCACGTCATAGCGGACGGGCTTCTCGGGACGGCCGCACCGGCCGAAGAACGAAAACCCGAATTGCTCGATGACCACCTCGGTCTCGACGACGACGTCGCGCCAGCCCTTTTCCGACCCGATGTAGTAGACCCCGAAGCTGACGCCGGGGACGTCCTTGCCCGTGAGGGTCCATTCCGTCCCGCCCGTCTGGACATCGAGGGCCTCCGGGGGCGGCGATTTCTTCCACTGGCCGCGCCACTCGGCGGTCATCAGGTCGATCCAGGGCACGGAGTCGATGAACGCCGCGGTGTACTTGAGGCTCGCGACGCGGTCGTCCTCGACGAGGATGTCGCGGACAAGGTAGTCGAGGGCGCCGCCGACCTTGAGGGCGGCCGCGTGGGCCTCGCCGAGCTTGGCGAGAATCGCGTCGTGGCTGTTCGGCTCCTTCTCGGCGAGCGCCTTCGCCTCGTTGAAAAGGCCCAAGACGCGCTGCTGGGAAACCTTTTTGAAAAGGACATCGAAGCGCTCGTTGACCTCCCGATCGAGGGGGTCGAGGCGGGGCTTGAGGGTCCCGAGCTCCCTGGCGATGCGGTCCGTCTTCTGGGGATCGTCGGAGTCCCGCTCGAGCGCGGCCAAGTCGCCGGCGGCCTGCCGGAACTCCTTGGCTTTCTTCGCGTTCGTCTCGATCTCCTCGCGCTTCTGGGCCGCGGTCTTTTCGTACGAAGCGAGGCCCTGGGCCTTCTCGACGAAGTCCCGCAGCAGCCGCTCCTGCTGCTCAAAGTCCCGCGGGCGCTCGCGCTGCGCATCCTCGAGCGCCCCAAGCGCCGCCTTGGCCTGCCGGAACCGAAGCTCCTGGGCCCGCTTCTCGCTCGACTGCCGCATCATCACGATCGTGAAGACGATGGCGATGAGGACCACCGCGCCGACGCTGAGCAGGGCCATCGTCTTGGAACTCATGCGGCGGCGGGGGGGGGCGGGGATCGGCGCCTCCTCCTCGTAGTACCCCTCCGCTTCCGGCTCCACGGCTTCCGGGGGCGGCATGCGCCGCGTCGTCCCGGCCCGCGTCAGCCCCGGCAGGGGCCGCGTCGTCGCGCGCCCGATCCGGGACCCGGAGCCGGGCCGGCCGCCGGTCGAGACGCGGGGAACGGGACCGGTGCCGGGGCGCGGCACGGGCCCGGAGCCGACGCGGGGGACGGGCCCCGTGCCGGGGCGCGTCCCCGGCCGCGTCCCGGGATGGTGCGTGGCGGTCTCGACGCGGGCGGCAGACGGCGGCCGCGGCTGCAGTTGCGTGCGGGAGAGGACGACCGTCTGGCCGGGCAGGCCGGCGGGCGGTTGCGTGCCCTGGGGCCCCCCCAGCTTGACGCCCATCTGCGAGGCGAGGTCGATCGTGCACCGCGCGCAGAAAAAGTTCCCGTTCTTGTCCTTGGCCGTCATCCGCGCGGTGATGTCCGCCTGCGGAATCATGGCTTTGCAGCGAATGCAATTGACAGGCACGGGCGGGACCTCCGGCGGATTCCCTCGGCGAGCGGGCCGCGCGGCAGCGGCCGCGAAGGCGGTAGTCTAGGCGGCGACAAAAACCATGTCAAATGGTTTTGGCGTGCGGTTGCGGGATCCGAGCTCGAGCTGCGCTCCGACCTCGAGCCGGATCTCCGCCGGCGGGCCGACGTGCCGGCCCTTTCGACCGGGGGGGCGCGGGACCCGGGCTCCCCGTCGGGCGTCAAGGCGCGGAGACCGACAGCGTATACGACCCGTAGGTCGGCAGCTGGTCGGGGGCGGGGTAGGGCGGGTCGCCCGGATAGGGGGAGACCTTGATGTAATAGGTGCCCGTCGTGGTCGCGGTGAAGTTGACGCGGGAGGAAAGGTCGCCCGCCGCCACGTCGTCGTTCTCGCCCACCAGGTCAGACCCCGCGGCGTCGCGGTAGACGTGGAGGTAGGTGTCCGCGCCGTCCCCCAGGCTGGAGGTCTCGACGCGGTAGGCCGTCCCGCTGACGACCGCGAACGAGTACCAGTCCTCGTCCCCGACCGGGTTCGTCCCGGAGGGGTCGGCGACAGCCTTGAAAAAGGTGCGCAGCGTGCGGGTGGCCGGCAGCGCGCCGAGGGCGACGGCGGTCGCCCCGGTGTCGTTGTTCGCGGCCGGGGAGACGTCGTCGGCGTCCGCCGCATATCGGATCGTCCGGGCGGCGAACAAGGCGGAGAGATCGTTCGCCGCGTGGTGCTCGGTCCATTCGTCGCGGAAATCCTCGAGCGTGGCGAAGCGCTCGTTCGTCAGCGGAGCGTAGCGGTCCCCGAAGCGGGTCCGGATGACGTCCCAGATCTCGTCGTTGCCCAGGCCGAGCGCGCCGCCGTCCCCCGCCCCGGCCGCGATGTCCCAGAGCAAGGCGGCGATGGAGACCTCGTTGTCGGCGCCGGTGGCGGAAGCGGCATAGGAGGGGGTATCGATCCGCCAAGCCGCGTGGCTCGAGGAGCCGAACGTGTCGACCTGCCAGACGTATTCCGGGTAGCCCGCCCATTGGCGCACCGCCGCGGACCAGAAGTGCGCCCAGCCCTCGGACCACGTCAGCCGGATGTCGTAGCGGCCCGTCAGCGTGTGGGACCCCCCGGGCGAGTTGTCGCGAGAAAACCGGCTCAGGACATAGTGCCCCAGCTCGTGCAGGATGACGTCGTCGTCGAAGTCGTCCGAGTCGGACGACAGGCCGAGCAGGTGGATGGAGTCGTTTCCCGGGTCGTAATAGGTGCCGTCGCTGCTCCCGCTCTGCCAGTAGAGCGTCACGAGGGGCGGATCGACGAGGGTCGCGTCGAGGGCATGGAGAAGCTGCTGGGTGTAGACCGCCGTATCGAGGATATTGAAGGCGGAGGAGGCGGCCAGGGGGATGTCGAGGTCGATCGTCTGGGGAAGGCTGGTATTCAGGCTGACGGCGGCGGAGGCCGCCGTGTAGACCGCCCGAGCGGAGTCGCTGTTCATGACGACCGCCTCGACCGGGCCGGCGACCCCGCTGGTCGCGTCCCGCCGCCGGGCGTAGACGCGGAGAAAGCAGTCGACCGTGCCGACGTTCGCGACATCGATCGCGTAAGCGCCCGTGTCGTCCGTCACGCCGGTCCCGATGACGGTGCCCGGCGACTGGACGATCTCGACCTCCGCCTGCCGGACGGGCCTCAGGTCGGTCGCGCCGGTGAGACCGCTGGTGCTGTTGTAGATCCGGTTCGTGTAGCGGACGGTGCCCGACACCGTGCCGGAGGTGTCGTCGTCGAGGATGTCGGCGGCGACGGCGGCGCTGCGGCCCTGGTAGGCGGCGTCGGCGCTGGCGGCGGCGAGGGAGACCGTGCCCGTGTGGTTCCCTTCCGCGGCGCCGTCATCGACCGCTCCGACGGTCACAACCTGCGGGACGTTCCAGTCGGCCGGCGTGAAGGTGAGGGTCGCCGGGACCGCCGTGACCTGGGCGTCAGGCGTCAGGGTCACGGTCACGTCCGCCTTCGGGGCGGTGCGGAGGGCGACGGTGAAGGAGTCCGTGGCGCCGGCCTCGCTCACGCCGGTGTCGCCGCCCGATTCCACGAGAACCAGTCCGGGGTTGGGCGGGACGGGGTCGTCATCGCTCTTCTTGCGGCAAGCCGGCGGGAGAACCGCCAGCGCGAGGACGAGCGCCGGCGCCCCGCGAAGCGGTTGGCCGCCCCCGGTCGCCCGGTCGCCGCGCGCCATGCGCCGTGTCGTCATGGGTTGTGCCTGCGGTCTCCGGCTCGACGCGGCGCCCCGGCCGGCATCTCCAGGATCGCCTCGCCGCGGCTGTTGGTCTTCAGGACGCCTTCTGGGTCGCCGGCTTTCGCCGGGACGGCGCCGGGATGGAACACCACGGAAGCCGCCCGGGCCGCCCGGGTGCCGTCGCCCAGGTCGGCCGTCACCGCAACCATCAACTCGCGGCGTTCCGCGTCCGGGAGGCGGACCGCGAAGGCGTGGGCGTGGGGCCGGCCGCGGGCGATCGATCCCCGCCAGCGCGCCGCGCCCTCCGCCAGCGTCACGCCTTCCGGCATCTGCACGGTGAGGGTGCAGTCCGGCAGATCGATCTCCGACGTGACGGCCAGGGAGACGCGCGCGGGCGTCCCAGGGGCCGGTGCAGGGTTATAGACAACCTCCAGGTCGAGGGGGGAAGCCGGCTTCGACCGCTCCCTCGGAGGGGCGGGGGGCGCCTCGACGGGCGCCCCGGCGCGACCGTCGCATCCCGTCCAGGCCAGGACGGCCAGCAGCAAGGAAACAGGGCGCATGGGGCGCATGATCCGGCGAGGGGCGGTACGCCTATCTAACAAGCCAAGCGCCGAGAACGCATTACAGGCACTGACAAGTATACGAGATGCCGGGAGAAAACGAGAGCAAAACATCGGCGCCCCAGGCGGGGCCGGAAGCCGGATCGGGGAAGACGAGCCCGGGAAGCTTACGGCCGGTTGTGCCGGCGGAGCGACAGCTCGTCGCTCACCGACAGCTTGCGGGCCCCGCGGCGGCGCTTGGCGCTGAGGATCTTCCGGCCGCTCTTGGTGGCCATGCGGGCGCGGAACCCGTGCTTGTTCCGGCGCTTGCGCGAGTGGGGACGGTAGGTGACGCTCATGGGATCCTCGCTCCGTCAAGTGTGCGCGCGGGTCCGATCGGAAGAGGGGGGATTATACAGAACGGGTGTCGCAATGCAAGCAAACGCGGAACGCGGCGATGGGCCGGCCCACGCCGCCGCGGCGGGCCGCGCCGCCCCGGACCGCGCCTGCGGCGGGCGAGGCGCCTCACGGGCTCCCGCGCCGCCGCCGCGCCCGCCACAGCATCGCCAGCGGCGCCATCAGGTCGAGGCCGAACGACCCGCACCGGGTTCCCCCGCCGCCGCCGCCTTCGACCGGCGCGGACGCGCCGCCCGCCGGCAGGCCCGTCTGGATCTCCCAGAGCGTCCGGCCGTCCGGGCCGGGAACGGACTCGTCCGGCGTCCCGTCGCCGTCCGTGTCCGGGCGAACGGGATCCACGGCATAGTCCATCTCGAACGGATCCCACAGGCCGTCGCCGTCCGAATCGGGGTCGTTAAAGCCGTCGCCGTCGGCGTCGCCGTCCGACTCGTGCATCCAGCGGTCGGGTGGGATCGGGCCCTCGACATAGGTCAGCGACGCGTCCGCCGCGGCCGGGGCCCCCGCCGGGGGCGCGGCCTGGAGGGGATCCGCCGACTGCGCGATCACGAAGTAGTTCGCCAGGGCCCCGCCGGCCGGCGCCTGCTGGTTCCCGCCCAGCACGAGGTCGCCCGCCTGCACGGTCTTCAGGAAGACCCGCATCGGGGAGGCCGCGCCGTCCGTCGTGGCCACCGCCTCCGCCGTCTGCGTCCAGCTCCCGTCCGCGAGAAAGGCCGGGAGCGTCCCCCGCTTGTCGTAGCAGACGGAAACCGCCGCCGGGACGCTGAAGCGCAGCGTCAGATGGTCGGCGGCCGTCGCGTACTTGTCGTCGTTGGCCGTCCGCACCAGGACACCGCCCGCCAGCCCCGCCCCCAGGTTCGCGATCGTGTAACTCCGATCGATGTACGGCAGGGCGCCGGGCCCCGCGGTGGCCAGGGAATAGGGCTTGCCGGTCGCGACGCGGACGATCCGCACCTGGGGAACGGGGGCCGCGGCCGGCGTTGCGATCGACACATTGTCGATCCGCGCCGAGCAGAGGGCGGCAGGGGTGTGCGCGGTCACGGCCAGCCCGACATGGACGGTCGCGCCCACCGGGATCGAGACGGTGCCCACCCACGTCCAGGTCAGCCCGTCGGCCGAGCGGTAGCCGCTGAAGGCGTCGCCCTGGCGGACAAGCCGGACCCAGGCCGGGGCGGCACCGGCGCCGCCGGGGGTGTGGGTGCTGGGACCGCCGGCCGCCGTGCGGCGCTGAAAGGCCAGTCCGTTGGCGGGGGTGACGACCATCATGGCGTGCCGCGCGGCGGGATCGGCGGATTCCCGCATCATCACGCCGGCCTTGGCCCACGGGTCGGTGTGATCCATCGCGGCCACGCGCGCCGTGATCGCGCCGTCGCCCGTCAGGACCTGCCAGACGTAATGGAACGCGTCGGCCGTGTTCCAGATGTCGGCGCCCGCGCCGCGGACGGTGAAGGTCCCGTTCGCATAGGCGTCGCTGCCGGCCAGGCCGACCGCCCCGATGTCCCGCCCGGCCCAGGGGAAAAGCCGGTCCTGCGGGACGACCTCCTTCGCGAGGCTCGCGCTCGACCAGGAGAGCCGCGCGACCGCGCCGCCGCCGTTCTCGTAGTACTCCATCCGGATGTCGACGGGCTTCCCGGCGGTGAGCGCGGCGGTGCCGGTCCACTCCGTCGGCCCCTGGTCGACCCATTTGTCGACGATCAGCCTCCCGTCGACCCAGAGCCGGACGCCGTCGTCGGTCCGGACATGGAAGGTGGTCGTCTCGGTATGGCGGGGGATCAGCGCGCCGGACCAGCGGATGGAGAAGGTGTCGGCCCCGACCGCGGCGTCGGGCGAGCCGTTCCCCCAGTCGAAGTCGACCGCCGCATCGACGCGCCGGAGCTTGAGGCCGGTGAAGTCGCGGTTGTCGAAAAGCTCCGCCAGCAGCCCGGTGCCGCCGGCCGGCGGCGGCGGGGGGGGCGGCGCATCCGCCGAGAAGATGGCCATGCCCATGACGTGGGGATCGCCGGAGATCCGGATGAGATCGACGTCGAGGTCGCCGTCCGCCACGGTGACGCGGTACGGGCCGAGCCTCTGCCAGGCCCCGAGCGCAAGGCTCCCGGCGGCGGCGGCGACCGTAACGCCTTCCATGCGGACGTCGAAGGACCGGGCCTGGGACCGCCAGTTCTCGATAACCCAAAGGCAGACGTCGTAGGAGCCGTTGGGAAGGGCCTGGCTGAACCCGAAGGATCCGGAGGACCAGATGGCGGTGTTGAGCATTGCCGCGGTGGCCGCATCGACGGCGGGGCTCGGCGTGACGGAGGTCGAGGCGAGGTTGGGGGTGACGGAGACCGAGAGGCCGCTCGCGAGGGCGAACGCATAGGAAACCCAGGCGTTGCCGTCGATGGTGACCGCTCCGCCGTTGAAGTTGACGCCCTTGATGAACGGGCCGGCGGGCGGCGGCGGCGGCGGGGGTGGGGGGGGGGCGGCGTCGTCGTCCGCGATCGTGACCGTCGCCGGGTCCGGCGCGCCGACCGCATATCCCGACCCGGCGGTCACCGCCAACTGCACCGTCTCGGGACCTTCGACGGCCGTATCCTGGAACGGGGAGACGGCGACCGAAACGGAGGCGGCGCCCGCCGGGAGGGTGACGGTCGGCCCGATGAACGCGTAGTCCGTCCCGTTCGTCGCGGTGCCGCCGCACGAGACGTTGACGGTGAGCGCGGCGCCGGTGGCGCCCGTGCGGGACACGGTGAAGGCGCCCGTGCCGCCCGCTTCCGAGGCGTCGGCATCGGAGGCGGAAACGGAGACCACGGGGGGGGACGTCGATCCGCCGGAGCGCCAGATTTCGATGCCCGAGAGATTGGCGTCGCCGGGGGAGCAGGCGATCCGGAGGGTCCCGTCGGAGACGGTTGTCAGCCAGGGGCCCAGCCGGTCCCAGTGCCCCGCCGCGCCGCTGGCGTAGCCGGACCGCACGACGGTCCCGTTCAGCGAGAGGTTGAACGTCGAGGAGGCGTTGTCCTCCCAAACATAAAGGAAGACCTCGTACGTTCCGGCGGGGATGGCGGAGACGGTGACATTGCTGCCGGATGCGTTCCAGACGGAGGAGCGGATCATCGTCGCGCGGTTGGCATCCGTCGCGGGATCGAGCGTCACGCTTTGGTTCTCGAAGGCGCTGCCGGTGTACACATAGTGGGGCGCGTCCCGCCCTTCCCAAGGGTTGCCGTCGATCGAGAGCGCCGTGCCGTTGAGGTTGATGGCGCGGTAGAAGGCGCTGTTGGGGTCGCGGACCAGAACGGGAACGGGTGCGGAGACGCCGACGGCGCCCTGGTTGTCGACCGCGCGGGCCGTGAGGACAGGGTTGCCCACGCCGACACCGCTCCAGGTGATCTGGTAGGGGGCTGTCGCGTCCTCCCCGATCTTCGCGTCCCCTGCGTAAAACTCGACGCGGGCGATCGTGCCGTCGAGGTCCGCCGCCGTGGCGGCGATCGCGATGGAGGCGGGGGCGCTGAAGGCGGCGCCGGGAGCGGGACTGGTGATCGCGGCGGTGGGGTAGGCGTTCCCGGTCGCCCCCCCCGGCGGGGCGTAGCCCCGGGAGGCGTCGTCGAGAACGAGAACCCAATCCTGGCCGGTCCCGTTCGAGGGGGGCGTGAAGGCGCGCGTGCCGGTGTTGGCGAAATCGGAGGCGGCCGCGGTCGAGGCGCCGTCGCGCGGGTTGTACCACCAGGCCTTGAGCGCCGCGCCGGAGATCCTCCCGAGGTTGACCGTGAAGGGCTGGCCGGCGGCGCTGTAGATAAAGGCGTAGCCGTCGCCCCGGGTGGCCTGGATGCGATTGCCGCCGGAGAGGGCGTCGGCGATAAGGCTCTGGTCGGGGACCCGGCTGGAGAACGGGCGCGAGAGCATCAGGTTCCGGACGTGCATCATGTCCCAGGCGCCGGCGAAGTCGAGCGAGTCGTACCAGTAGGCGCGGGCCGACGAGACGGCGCTGCGGCCGGGGGCATACATCTGCCAGATGTTGTGGCAGCCGTAGGTGTGGCCATGGGCGCCGGCAAAAAGGCTCCAGTAGTAATACTTTCGGACGTCGTAGTCGGTCGCGTACCCGTTGGCTGGGTTGAAGGCGATGGGGTGGTCTTCATACAGCGGCTCGCCGTTGAGGGTGGGCTTGGCGGGCGTCTTCGCGTAATCGCTCCCGATCTTGTTCCAGACGTCGATGTTGACGTCGTGCCCCGTCTGCCACATGTTGAAGTCGAGCCATGCGTCGTTGTGGAACCACTGGGAGGAGCTGGTGCCGCCCCAGGAGTGGTAGGTGACGAGATGCCGTCCCCCGTCGCCCGCGGCGATCCCCTCGGCCATGGCGCGCCAGATCGCCTCGTACCCGTCGGGCGCGCGATCGCCGCCGAGGATCCAGATGATGTTGGCGCGGCCGGCATAGCGGGAAGCGATCCACTGGCCGTAGGTCCTCGCCTTCGTCGCGTCGGTGAAGATGACGGGGCCGACCCCCCATTCCTTCCGCACCTTGTCGCCCCACGTCGGGAGCATCCCGATGTAGATCCCCTTCGCGGCGGCGCGGTCGACGATGTAGTCGACATGGTCCCAATAGTCATACTGCGCCGCGTCGGCCGGGTCGCTGCCGGATGTCGTCCAGGGGCGCGCCGGGTCGTTGTCGACGAGCGGCCGGTCGCCGTGGGCATTGGGGGCGTTCAGGCCGTCAAGCTCGGCCAGCGCCACCGCCTGGATGACGGTAAAGCCCTTGCCGCGGCGATTCTCCAGGTATTGTTCCGCCTCGGCGCGGGTGAGCCGGTGGAAGAGCTCCCAGGCGGTGTCGCCCAGGTAGAGGAAGGGGGTGCCGTCGGCGTGCTCGAGAAATCGGCCGTTGGCGGCGACGCGGAGGTCTCCGTGGGAAAAGTCCCACGAGGGGCCGCTGCGGGCGGTCTCGGCCCCGGCCGAAGCGGCGGCGAGAAGCGCGGCCAGCAGCAGGGCGGCGGCGCGCCGCACGGGGTGGGCGGGCCTCGCAGGCATGGCGTCCTCCTTTCAAAGGCCGGGGCGCCCTCCGGACACACGAAGAGCGGGCGCCCGATTCGGGCGTTTTCACGGGATCGGGCCGCCCCCGGCCGGGGGCGGAGGCCTCAGCGGGGATCGGCCCGGTAGACGGCCATCCCCATCAGGTGCGGATCCGTCCGCTTCGCGATCAGCTCGACGTCGAGCGTCCCGTCGGAAACGGCGGCGCGAACCGGCCCGAGGCGGACCCACGCGCCCCGCCTCATGCCGGGGCCGATGCCCTTCAAGCGCGTCTGCCCCTCGATCGCGACGTCGAAGGCGCGGTAATCGTCGGCCAGGTTCTCCATCACCCAGAAACAGACGTCGTAAACGCCGTTCGGCAGCGGCTGGGCGAGGGCGAGGGAGCGCTGCTGGCCGAAGACGGCGGTGTTGAGCATCGCCTGGAGGGCGTCGTCGACGGGCGGCGACGGGTGCACGCCGGTGGACGTGCAGGCCGGCTCCGGCGCGACGCGCAGGCCGCGCGCCAGGGCCTCCCGGTAGGAGAGCCAGCGCCGCCCCTCGACGACCGCCGCCTCGCCGTTGAAATTGATCCCGAGGACGAACGGGGTGGACCGGAAGGGCTCCAGGACCGCGCCGGGGGCGACGGCGGCGTGCTGGCCCGCGCCGACGTCCGCCGCCGCGCCGTCGCGGCGGCGGACGAGGCGGACGCGCCCCGCCCGAACGGCCAGAGCGGTCGACTCGGGGTGGACCTCGAGCGTGAAGGCGGTCCCGAGCACGCGCGCCTCGGCGTGGGGCGTCTCGAAGACAAGCGGCTTCCCGGCAGGCTGGCGGGCGGCCTCGACGGCGAGCGCGCCGCGCTCGATCCGGACGCGCCGTCCGGAGGGGCCTTCCTCGATCCGGGAAAGCTCGGTCTCCGCGGCCAATTCGAGCCGGGTCCCGTCGGCGAGGGAGACGGCGGCTCGCGCGGCGCCGGCGCCGACGGCCAAGCCCTGCGAGGGCCCCAGCGACCGGGGGGAGGCCGCAAGCGACCGGACGCCGTCCGCGTCGAGAAGCAAGACCTCCCCCTCCGCGCGGTCGAGCGTGGCCAGGGCGGCACGCGTCTCGCGGGGGGCGGCGGGGACGGGAAACGGCGACGGGGCGGGAGGCTCCGCATCCGGCTCGGCCGCGGGGGCGGCGCCGGCCAGCGCCGCGCGGGCCCGCCGCATCGCCTCCACCACCTGCGCCATCTCCGACTCGACGGCCTGCCGGTCGGCCTCGATCCGCGTCAGGGACTCCCGCGGCGCGCCGGGGATGCCGAGCGCCGGATCCGGCGCGGCCCCGGTGTCGGCCGCCTCGAGGTCGCGCCGGCGCCGCTCAAGAACATCGAGCCGCTCCCGGATCCGCCGGCGCTCGGTCTCCAGCCGCGCGAGTTCCTCCCGGACGAAGACCGGCTCCTCGGCGGCGGCCGGGGCTTCCGGGGGACGCCGCGGCGCGCGTTCCCGGCGGGCCGGCGACGGCCCCCAGAGGGCGACGAGGCCGACCAGGACCGCCGCGGCGACCGCCAGCCAGGCGGCGGGAGGGAAGCGGCCCGGGGACGACGGGCGCAGGGCCGCGAGCCGGGAACGGGAGCGGGACGCCCCCGTTCCCGCCAGCTCCGCCTGCATCCCGCGGGCGACCAGCGCATCTCGCAGCTGCCGGTGGGCGTGCGTCTCGCGGACGAACGCCTTCACGTGCTCCGGGTCCGCCTCCAGCCAGGCGGCCAGCTCGGCAGCCTGCTCCGGCGTCAGCTCCCCGTCCAAGTGGGCGTCCATCAGCTCGCGGGGGTCCGTCACGGAGCCCCTCCCGCCGCCGCCACGCGGCGATCGATACAGTCCTGAAGGGAGGCCCGCAGGCGGCTGAGGAGGACGCGCACCGCGCCCGCCGACAGGCCGATGCGGGAGGAAATCTCGCGGGGGGGCAGGGCGGACTCGTAGCGGAGGCGGAGAACCTCGCGGGATCTCCCCTCGACGCGCTCCACGCATTCGCGCAGCGCCGCCGTGCGGGCGTCCAGCTCGGGGGCCATCTCCGCATAGGCCGAAGCGATCGCCCCGGCCAGATCCGGCATCCGGGTCAGCGGGCAGCGGGCCAAGTCGCGCCGCGCCGACAAGACCTCCAGCCGCGCCACCCCGAGCGCCCACGCGACGAACGGGCGGGACGGGTCGTACTCCCCGTACTTGCGGAGCAGGACGACGGCGACATCCTGGAGAAGATCCTCGGCGGCATGGAAATCGGGGATGAGGGAGCCGATGAAGGCGGCTACGACCGGGTAGGCGCGCGTCCAGTCCCGCGTGAAGCGTTCGTTGTCGGCCATGAGCGCCTCCACGAACACTCTACCGGTCGGGGTGAATCGTTACAAACAATCCGCTGGGAAACGGAAGATCGGGGGCGCAGAGCCCGCGGCAAGCGGAGGGAAGGGGCGCTCCCGATCCCCCCGCTCGCCCCGCCAAGCGGCTGCCACGTCCGCCGACGTGAAGCCCGCAATTTTCGCTTCTTCATTGACATGTGTTTGACGCGCTTGTACATATTTCATGCGCCGGGTGGGGAAACCGTGGGTCACTCCGAGGGGAGGGTGGGCCATGGATGCGAAGACGGAGAAGTTCGCCATCTCGATCGACCCCCTCATCGCGCGGGTCGATTGGTACGAGGCGCCGACGCTTCAAGACCTCGAAGCGGTCCGGCAGCAGATCCTCCGGGACTCCCGCTACCACGAGAACCTCCGCCTTCTCCTGGTCGACCATGGCACGGACCTCAGCATGACCGAGCCGCAGATTCAGGCGGCCGTCGAGGCCATGGTGCCGCTGGCGAAAAAGTTCAAGAGCAGCGCGCTGGCGGTCTCGAACGACGCCCACTACAAGCTGGCCCGCCAGTTCAGCTCGCACTTCCTGAGGCACGGCATCGTCTCGGGGGCGTTCAAGGACGATGTGGCGGCCGGGGTGTGGCTGCTGCGGGACAACACGCCGGAATGACGCCGCCCTCAATGCGCCCCGCCCCCGTTCGCCCGAACGAACTCCAGGATCGCCCGCCGCGCGGGGTCGCCGGCGTCGGCGATCCGGTCGGCCACGCTGCCGTGGTCCCGGCCGGCGACGCACAGCCCCGTGACGTGCGCGTTGCCGGCCCCCTTCAGGATCGCCACCAGATAGGCGTTCTCCTCCGCGCGCGCCGCCATGTCCTTGTCCGCCCAGATCACCAGCAGCGGCGGGGTGTCCTTGCGCGCCCAGCGCACCGGCGCCGCCTCGTCTGCCGTCACTTCAAAGCGGCCCAGGCCCCGCTCGGCGCGCACGGTGTTGTGCGTCATCGTCTGGCCGCTGACCGGGATCAGTCCCGCGATCGCCGTCTCGGGCACGCCGGCCTCCCTCAGGTACCGCGCATCGAGCCCCACCATCAGCGTCAGGTAGCCGCCCGCCGAGTGGCCGCCGACGAAGAGGCGGTTCGCATCCCCGCCGCGCTCCGCGATATGGGCGTGCGCCCACGCCACGGCCGCCGCCGCGTCCCGGATGTAGGCCGGATATAGAGCCTTCGGGCTGAGCCGGTAATTGGGGACCACCACGCCCAGCCCCTCCGCCGCCAGGCCGGCTGCGACCTTTCGGGTGTTCGGCCCGTCCTTGCTGCCGCCGGTCAGTCCGCCGCCGTGAAACCAGACCAGCGTCGCGAAGCCCCGGCGGTCCGCCGGCAGGTAGACGTCGAGCACGCAGCGCTCCTTCTCGTAGGCGTCGAGCGTGTCGCCCGTCTTGTAGGGAACGTTCACGAGCGCCGCGCGGCCGCTCGCCTCGCCGGCCGCCGCGGGGCCGCAGGCCAGGATCAGCAGCGGGATCGCGCGCCCAAGCGTCGTGCGCATGCCGGGGGCCCTCCTGTCTCGCGCCCTCATCTTCCGTCCAGCACCAGCACCCACTCCTCCTCGTCCGGCCGCGGGGGCAACGGACACGCGCCAGGCCCTCGCGACGACGCCCCCCGCCGGGGCGCGCCCCGCCAGGGGGGAGACCGGAGACCGGGTCCGCGATTCGATCCTCCGGTCGCCATCAAGTCAAGCAGGATACACACCGCCTTGGCCTTGTCCCCGCATTTCGGCGGCCGCGCCACGGGATCGGGGGCGCGGGAGTCGGGAAGGGCCGCGACGGCGCGCCCGGACAGGCCCCCGAGAGCCCGAGCGCAAGGGCGGACGCGGCCCGCATGGAGCCCGGCTCACGGGCCGTTGCACGCGTCGGCGTCCGCCAGCGCCACGGACCAGACCTCGAAGCAGTCGATCCGCGCGTGAAGAAAGCCCCCCTCGCGGCCGCGGCCGAGGTAGCACTGGTCGGCCTCGACCTCGTCGGGGCGGAGCGTCATCGCGCGGCTCTCGGCGACCTTCTTCCCGTCGAGGAACAGCTTCGCGCACTCGCCGGAGAGCACCGCGGCGATGTCCGCCCACCGGCCCGCCACGAGCGCCGGCCCCGCCAGGGTCTGGGTCCGTCCGCCCCGGGTGATCGCGAAGGCGCACTTTCCGCCGGCGGCCGGCGAGAGCGAAAGGGCGTCGCCCTGGTCGTTCGAAAAGTCGAGGATCCGCCCGTTCGGCCCGCCCAGCCAGCAGAGCCGGACGCGGTAGGTCGCCTCGCGCAGATCGGCCACATCCTTCGTCAGCTCGACGAACTGGTCCTTCCCGTTGAGAACGAGCGCGCCGCCGGCAACGCGGGCTCGCCCCTCGGGGACGTCGGGCTTCTCGGCGCGGTCGGCGGCCGCCGGGGCGGCGGCGAACAACGGACGCCCGACGAGATACCCCCACGTCGCGCCGAAGTCATCGACCGCCATCCAGGGGTGCGGCGCCTCGAAGGTCATGCGGAGGTAGAGGCCGCCGAACTCCTGGTCGATCTCGCCGGCGTTCTTGCCCGTGCCCCAGCTCCACGTGAACCATTTCCCCTTGTCGACGGTGTTCCCCTTGCAGTAAGCGCCGTCGATCACGCTGTTGCCGCTCACGGGGCCGAAGGAGAGGGCGCCGCCCTTGAGGACGGCGTTGCCGCCGCACGGCTTGTCGCGCTGCTCGGCGTGCTCCAGGATCCGCGCCCGGTCCTTGACGGTGGCGTTCCAGACGCGGGCGTAATCGCGCACCTTCGCGTCGTCCTGGACGACGGAGCCCTGGGCGACGAGGGCGTGGCCGGAGACGACGGCGCGGTCGCGGACGGTCGAGTCCTGGACGACGGCCCAGTCGAGGATACGCGCCCGGCCGAGCACCTTGGAGGCGCCGAGCACCCGGGCGCCGGCCGCCACGAAGGCGGTGGCGTCAACCTGCGCGCGCGCGTCGACGAAGCCGCCGCCGTTGGGGTGCGGGGCGCCGGCGACCGACGGCTTCTCCGGCGCGAGGACGTCCAGCGGCTCGCAGCCTTGGAGCCGGACCTGGTACGGGAACGGCTCTTGCTCGAAGGAGCGGAAGTCGCCGACCATGTCGATCGCCATCACGTTCGTCGGCACGGCACACACGACGAGGTAGAGCTCCCGGATGGCCTCCCCGACCTGGAACTCGAGCCGTTTTCCCGGCCCGGCGATGTCGCCGTAGACCGGCTGGCCTCGGGCGTCGACGCCGACGAAGGCGGCGCGCCAGTCGGAGCCGCGCTTCGGGTTGACATAGCCGGCCAGCTCGGCCGAGACGCGCGGCGCGGCGGCCTTCAGCGGGCAGATGTTCCAACCGAGTTGCTGCGGGCTCAGCTCCTTGGGGACGCGCCACCACGCGCGGTCGTACGGGACGCGCTGGAGCAGGATGCGCGCGTAGCGGAGGATGTCGGCGCGGTTCGCCTTCGCGTCCTCCCGGTACCGGTTGACGGGGCTGACGACGTGGTCGTTCCCGATCCCCCGGTTCCCCTTGCCGTTGCCGTCCGCGAAGGTCAGGTAGTCCCAGGTGACGTTGCGCTGGACCATCCGCGCCACCTCGTCGGCCAGGGGCGTGGACGGGTCGGGGTCGAAGCGGGTGAACGTGACCCACGGGTACGGGGTCTTGTCGGTCGCGGTGGCGCCGTCGTACCAGAGCTTGGAGATGAACATCGGGCCGTACTCGGGCGTCTGGGCGAGATGCTCGAAGAGGAGGCGCTCGTGGTAGAAGCAGCGGCCGTTGGCGGGGAAGTAGGCGCAGACGCGGCTGCAGCAGCCGGGGGGCAGGGTCTGGTAGATGCCGTTGTAGGTCTGGGGAAAGTTGGCATGCGCCTCCCACCAGTTGCCCTGCATCGCCCCGCCGGTCTGGGCCTGGAAGCCGTGGACCAGTTCGTGCGGGTTGATGTGGCCCGCGCCCTGGCAGGCCCAGCCGAAGTCGTCGTCCACGCCCATCCAGCTGCCGTCGGACGGCTGGATGGGCGTCTTGTACTTGATGCCGTCCCCGCGCTTCTCCGGGCGGCGGCTGACGACGGACGACCGCAGGGCCAGCCGCTCGGTGTAGGTGCGGTAGATCAGCTCGGCGAGGTCGAACATGCCGGGGACGCGGTCGTGGAACTCCTGGAGCTGCTTCTCGTTCCACTTGGCCATCTCGGCCTTGTCGACGCAGTGGCGGAAGTGGGCGGACTCCTTCACCCACCACCTGTCCGGCTCGAGCCGCCACCAGGCGTGGAGCCCGGTGCCGAGCATCGGGCCGCCCTTGAAATTGTGGGCGATCTCCGCCTCGGTCATCGCGGCGTCGTGAACGCGCACCGCGGCCAAGTCTCCCTTGAAGGACGGGCTCTTCGCGGTCGCGCCGCCCAGGACCAGGACGTGCCCCTCGGCGACCCGCATCCCGCGCCTCCCGCCCGAGATCTTCCGGCCGTCCAGATACCACTCCTCCTTCTCGGGCGTGCAGGAGACGACCAGGTGGCGCCAGGCGGGCGAGCCCGCGAGGGCGTCGGGGCAGGCGAGCGGCGCCGAGACCTGCCCGCCGTCCGGCGACTGCCACCCCAGGATGACCCTCCCCTTCGCCGGGCCCTCGACGCGCAGCCAGAGCTCGACGGCCAGGTTCTGCGCGCCGGCGATCGCCTTCTCGACGGCGAAGTTCCCCTTCAGGATGTCGTTCCCGTCGAACCGGACGGCGGGGACCCGGTCGACCGTGACCGCGCGGGGATACCGGTCGTCGCGCTCCCGCCAGGGGACGTCGAGGCCGAAGTTGCCGAAGGTGCCGCCGACCGTGTTGCAATTGCCGCCGCCGGAGTACCCGCAGTTGTACCAGTTGAGGACCGTCTCCTTCTCATAGGTCCGCGAGACCATGAACTCGGCGTGCAGGTCGACGGCGAGGCGGCCGGCGACGGCGAGCTCGCCGATCGGCTGCTTCGTCACCAGGGAGACCTCCTTCTCCAGCGCCCGGGCGGCGGGAACAGGAAGGGCAAGGACGAGGGCCGAGAGGACGGCACGGCCGGAGACTGGGATCCGCATGGCACGCCTCCGCGGGACAGGTAATGGCGCCAGCGCACAATTGGGATGCGCGAAGGGGGCCGGGGATAACCCCGGCTGCCCCCGGCAGCCGTTTCGGACCCCTCTTCAGCCGGATCGAACCCGGTCGCCCCGGGGCGCCCCTCGTCGAAACAACCGCGGCAGACGTCGGGAAACGGCAAACGGGTGGACGCCGTCGAAGCGGGGCCCCCGGCCGCACGAAGAGCACCTCCCCGCTTGCCGCCGCGCGAGGCAGCACCCCATCGCCTCCTCGCGACGGGGCCGCTCGGCGGCGCAGAAGGCAAGGAAGGCGGCGGCCTCAAGTTGCCCCGGACTTTTCGATGATTCCCTGAATTTCGGCGAGCAGACGGCAGCGCAAGAAACTCGGGACGCGACACAGGAAAAAACCCGGCGCATCGGGTTGACGTGTGGACTCGGCGGACCGTCCGCCGGATTCGAAGACGAGGGGCGGCACGCCTGTGCCGCCCGCGGTCGGTCCACCTGCCATGCAACGCGGGGACTGGAACAGGGGCGCAGGATCGAGGCAATGTTACGATAAGTAACATCGTACGACAGGCCCGCTGGAGCTCGGATTCATCTTAACTCCATTTGGCGAGGCGACTTGCGCAATATTCGAAAGTGTGGCACGGGATTTGCTTATACACCGTTTGCCGTCGCCCCGGTCCCCCGACGGAGTGGGAAAGGGCTGCGCCGGGGGGCGCGGGGCGCGGCAAAACACCGGCCGGTCAGGGTCGTGGGGCGCTCCCGGCGCGCGCGGCGCGCCGCGGGAGATAGGGAGAGGGTGCGTCCCGTCCCCCCTCCGCGCCCGCCCCGCCCCCTGATGGGGCGGGGTGTCGAAAGTAGGTGGGCTCCGTGCGTCCAGCCCGTTGTCCGCGTGCGGACGTCGCCTCGAGCCTCCATACTCCGGCCAAGTCGTGGGGGGGCTTCGTGGGGAAGTCGACGGGGACGCGGAGTTGAAGACCGTTGCGCAGCGTCAGCTCGACCGGAAGGCGGGAGGCCGGCGTCGGCGGCGGCGCGACGACCCGGATGGGGATGAAGGGGGGACACCGGGGCGATTCCGACGGGGTCCGCGGCGTTGACTCCCGCCGACATCGTCAGACGAACCGGAGCGGCCTGCAGACTTTGTGCCAGCGGCTGAACTCCGAGGCGGTCGGCCCGCTCGCCATTCAGCCCGCCAGCGCCCCGCGCCGGCACGCCGCTCGATTCGCCCAACGTCTCGCCAGGGCTGCTCTCCATCCCGGGGCCGCGGCGGGCTTGTGCAACTTGGCGCGGGGGACCTCAAGGCGTCGATGGCCGGATGCTTTCGTCCTCGGGAGAGTATGCCGTTTCTGGCGTGGATCCCGCCGTCGCGCCGCGAGCGGATCCGCGCCTGGGCGGCCCCGTCTACGCGGGCGCCGTGAAAACGGCTTCGCCCGGGCCGCCCGTACCCGCCCGCCGCGCCTTTCCGTTGGCCGTCAAGTGCTCCAGCAGCAGGTAGACCGTCTCCGCCATCTCCGGTGCGCCGGCCGCGGCGGCGATCGCCTCCGCCGTCCGCGGCTCCGTCCCCAGCGCCCCCCGCACCTTGGCCTGCAGCTCCAGCACCGCCGCCGCCGCCTTCTTTCCCGCCTCCACCCCCGGCTGGTGGTAGGCGTTGATCCCGACCAATGTCGCGTAGAAGCCCACCGCCCGCTCGAAGAGCGCGATCAGCGCCCCGACCGTCCGCGCGTCCACCCGCGGCACGGTGATCGTCATCGACTCCCGTCCGTTCCCGGCGAGCGCCTCGCGCGTGCCGAGGAGGAACCCGTGCAGGTAGTCCCCCGCCGTCACGCCGGGGTCCACCTCCAGCCCGCTCCCGCCCGCCTCGAGGACGCGCAGGAAGACGACGAAGAAGTTGTTCACGCCGTCCCGCAGCTGCTGGACGTAGGCGTGCTGGTCCGTCGATCCCTTGTTGCCGTAGACGGAAAGCCCCTGCTCGACGACCCGGCCCTGCAGGTCGAGGCGCTTGCCGAGCGACTCCATGACGAGCTGTTGGAGGTAGCGGCTGAAGAGCACGAGCCGGTCCTTGTAGGGGAGGACGACCATGTCTTTGCGGCCGGCTCCGCCGGTGGCGTGGTGCCACATGAGGGCCAGAAGCGCCGCGGGGTTTCGGGCGGTATCGCGGGCGCGGGTCGCCTCGTCGCACGCGGCCGCCCCGGAGAGCAGCGCGTCGACGTCGATCCCCTGGAGCGCCGCCGGCAGGAGCCCGACGGCGGAGGTCACGCTGGTCCGCCCGCCCACCCAGTCCCACATCGGGAAGCGCGCGATCCAGGCCCCGGACGTCGCGAGCCGGTCGAGCGCGGAGCCCGCCATCGTGATCGCGACGGCGTGCCGGGCGAAGTCGAGCCCGGCGGCGCGATAGGCTTCCTCGGCGAGCAGCATCCCGTTGCGCGTTTCCGGCGTGCCGCCGCTCTTCGAGACGACGAGCGTGAGCGTCCGGCCGAGCGATCCCGCCAGGGGCCCGAGCGTCCGGGCGATTCCCTCCGGGTCGGTGTTGTCGAGCGTGGTCACCGCCATCCGATCCGTCGCCGGGTCGCCGAGGGCGTCGGCGACGAACTGGGGGCCGAGGGCGGAGCCGCCGATGCCGATGAGGAGGACGCGTTCGAAGCGGCCGCCGCCCGGCGGGGCGACGCGGCCGGCGTGGACGTCGGCCGCGAAGGCCTTGACGCGCGCCAACGTCGCCTCGATCTCCGCGGCCAGCGCCGGCTCGGGGGCCCGGCGCGGGGCGCGCAGCCAGTAGTGCCCGACCCGCCGCTTCTCGTCCGGGTTCGCCACCGCCCCCGCCTCGAGCGCCTCCATCGCTTCGTACGCCTTCGCCATCGCCGGCGCCATCCGGTCGAAAAAGCCGTCCGGGAAGGCCATCCGGCTGATGTCGAGGGTCAGGCCGAGCGAGGGCACGTGGCAAAGGTTACGGCGGAAGCGGGTCCAGGCGTCCCGGGACATGGCGGCAATCCCCGAATGATCCGAATGACGGAAGCCAGAGATGTACACAAAGGCGGCGGCGATTGCCAGCGGGTTCGCGATGGCGCGCGAAGCGGTGCGGCGCGCGCCGCCGCCTGCCCGTCCCGATCCCCGTGTTCTGGGCCGCGCGGGACCGCGGGAGCGCCCCGCGCCGGCGGGGCGGGGCGCCGATCATCCGGGCGGCGCGGTCTCGACCAGCCCGCGGTGGAGGGCGATGATGGCGGCGTCGAAGTCCTGCTCGGCGACGATGAACTGCATGTTGACTTGGCGCATGCACTGGTCGACGGCCAGGATATTGATGCCGGCGTCGGCCAGCGCCCGGGCGGCCATGGACATGAAGCCGGGGACCTTCATGTTGGATCCGATGGCGGAGATGATGGCGACCTTGAGGGTGCGGATCGCGGCGCCCGGGAAGTCCGCGCGCAGCGCGGCGACGCACTTCTCGAGATTCGGCTCCTCGGCCCCGATGTAATGGGTGATGGTGTTGGCGTTGGTGTTCTTGGCGACGTAGCTGATGCCCCATTCGGCCAAGTGCCCGAGGATCCGGTGGTCGTACCCGCTCTGGCCGACCATGTCCGGGTCGACCAGCTCGACGGCCATCAGGTTCTTCCGGCCGGTGATGATCTCGACGCGGGGGGTGGCGCTCTGGTAGTCGTGCCGGATCACGGTGCCCGGATGATCGGGCTCGAAGGCGTTCTTGACCCGGATGGGGATCTGCAGGCGTTCCATGCCCTTGGAGGCCTTGGGGTGGATGGCCTCCATGCCCAGGTCGGCGAGCTGGTCGGCCACGTCGTAGTTGGTGTGGCCGATGATGCGGACGCGGTCCTTGCCGATCAGCTTGGGGTCTCCGCTGGAGAGGTGGAACTCCTTGTGAATGACCCCCTCGGCGGCGCGGGTGATGACGGCGATCTTGCTGAAGGTGATCTCGCTGTAGCCGCGGTCGAAGGTCGCCATGATCCCCTCGGCGCACTTCGTGTAGCCGGTGACGATGGGCAGGCAGGAGGCCAGGTCGAGGCCCGCGAAGGCTTGGCGGATGACCTCGTCGAAGGGCCGATGTTCCGTGTCGCGCCAGCCGGACAGGTCGACGAGCTGGGCGTTGACGCCGCGGGCGCGGAGGATGTCCACCGAGTTCCAGGCGGAGTGGGCCTCGCCGACGGCGGCCAGCATCTCGCGCACGGCGGGCAGGTGCTGGGCGATGGTGAAGTGGCCGTAGGAGACGATCCGCAGCAGGTCCTTCAGGCAGTCGCGGATCCCGTCGAGGCGCTCGCAGACGAACCGGTCGGCCTCGGCGACGTTCAGGCCCAGGCCGGCGAATCCGGCGTTGATCTCGCACATCCTGGCCTTGGTCCGTTCCAGGGCGTCGACCCAGCCCGCGTCCCCGGCCGCGTAGCGCGCGTAGATGCCGGGCTCGCCGGACTTCTTGTGCTCGAGCAGCATGTTCGTGATGCCGCCGTAGGCGCTCACCACGAAGATCCGGTTGTACCACTGGCCGGCGGGGCGCTTGCCGAGGATGATGTTGTCCAGCACCGAGCCGAACTCGGACATGCTGGTGCCGCCGATCTTCTCGACCGTGTGCATGGGAGGGGCGTCTCCGGAGGGGGTTGTGCGGGGGCGGCCGCTCCGTCGCGGGAGGACGTCGAGGGGGCCGCGCCGGGGGGGAAGTATAGAAAAGGCGGCGGGCGGGGGCAAGGGAAAGGGCCCCCGCGCCTCGGCGCCTCAGCCCTGCTTCGCCGCCCGGTACACGTTGTCGAAGAGCGCCTCGAGGCGGCCGGCGGGGGTGGACGAGAAGGCCAGGCGGATCAGCGGCCCGAAGGCGATGACGCCCGTCCCGTACTCCCGGAGCAGCCGCTGGCGCACCGCCTCGGCGTTCCCCTGCTTGAGGCGGAGGCACATGAAATACCCGGAGTTAAAGGGGAGGGGCGAGAAGACCTCCTCGTACTCCGGGTGCGCGGCCAGGATGGACTTGATCTTCTCGTAGCGCTTCTGGAGGGTCGAGAACTTCTCCCGCTTCTCGCGCTCGTACGCGTCCGCGGACCAGGCCGCCACCAGGAGCGACTGGCCCAGCATGCTGGCATTGGAGATGGTGGCGCGCACCGCGCCCGCGGCCTTGGCCTCCAGGGCCGCGTATGCCTCGGGCGTCCCCCCCTGGATGCCGAACGCCATGAAGCCCACGCGGAAGCCCCAGACATAGTCTTCCTTGGTGGGGCCGTCCAGTTTCACGGCCATCAGGTTGGGATGCGCGTCGCAGAGCGGGACGAAGATCGATTGACGGGCCACGCCGGGCTCGAAGACCAGCCCGAAATAGGCGTCGTCGATGAGCACCACGACCCGGTTGCCCGCCTGGGCGGCGTCCTTCAGGGCCGCGGCGATCTCGACGGCCTCCGGCTCCCGGGGCGTGTATCCCGTGGGGTTGTTGGGGAAGTTGAGGATCACGATCTTTTTGCCCGTGCCCTGCGACAGCTTTTGCCGGAGCCCTGGGATGTTGAAAGCCCCTTCGGGCGTGAACGTCTCGAAGGGGTCGAGCCGGGCGCCGTACGTGATGCCGAAGGTCAGGTCGTAATTCTCCCAGTACAGATCGGGCAGGATAATCGTGTCGCCCTCGTCCACAAAGAGATAGCCCGCCATGCTCAGGCCGTGCGTCAGGGCGTTGGTGGCCACCGGGGTGCTGTAGGTCTTGCCGTTCAGGCCGGGATTCTTGCGGGCCTGTTGCTCCTTCCAGAGCCGGCGGATCTCGGGCAGCCCCGGGCTGGGCGCGTAGGTGAAGGCTTTGGCGGGAGGCAGCTGGACCTGCTTCGCGAGGCAGGCCAGGACCAGCGGGCCGCCGTCGTCCTCCGTGGCGATGCCGATCGTGGCGTTGATCGCCTTGTCCTTGGCTTCGGCCGACTGGGAGAGGATGCCCAGCTTCGGGAAGTAGATGGCCTTCCCGCGCTGCGAGAGCATCTCCAGGATGGCGGGATTGTTCCGGCGCAGGGTCTCGTTGAGCGCGACGGCCTGGGGATCGAGCGGTCTCGGGGATGCGGTCATGGCTGCTTCCTGGTCGTGAAATTCACAAAATGAGGGTCTCGCACCCTGCGGTTCGGGGCGCAGTGTAGGAGAGGCGGCAGAGGGGGGCAAGGGAATTTCGCTGGGCAAACGGGGCGGTTCGCGATATGTATCCGGGGGGCGCGGCGGAGACTCGGCCCGCGCGTCGGGTCCCGCGGGCGTCTGCCGGCCCCCGCTCAAGTTACCCCGAACTTTTCGAGGACTCCCTGATTTCCGGCGAGCAGACGGCGGCGTAGGGGGCCGCCGAAAGGATCAGACGCATCAGGTTGGCGCGTTGGCGAGCCATCAGCCGAATTCGGTGACAAGGGGCGGCACGCCTGTGCCGCCCGCGGTCGGTCCACCTGCCATGCAACGCGGGGACTGGAAAAGGGACGCAGGATTGAGGCAATGTTACGTAAAGTAACATCGCACGACAGGCCCGCCGGAGGTCGGATTCGTCTTAACTCCATTTGGCGAGGCGACTTGCGCGAGATTCGAAAGTGTGGCACGGGATTTGCTTATACACCGCCTGCCGTTGCTCCGCTCTCCCGGCGGAGTGGGAAAGGGCTGCGCCGGGGGGCGCGGGGCGCGGCAAAACACCGGCCGGTCAGGGTCGTGGGGCGCTCCCGGCGCGCGCGGCGCGCCGCGGG
>Ga0101944_10000215_pt1 | contig 186754 bp, 178 predicted proteins | sample DewCreD2012metaG_FD_75245 | JGI IMG/M metagenome (GOLD analysis project Ga0101944, IMG submission 75245) | Hot spring sediment bacterial and archeal communities from British Columbia, Canada, to study Microbial Dark Matter (Phase II) - Dewar... ...
GGAGGCGGGTGTCTTGAACAACCAGACGGTGTGGGAGGGGAGTTGGAAGAATATCCGCAGGTCAACCGGGAGCAAGCGCAGAAAGAAAGGAATCTCCAACGGCTACCGGTGCAATGCAAGATAGGTGGCGGTCTCACCCTCACCCCCGGTTGCCTCTATTATACCCCGTGTGTGTGTGTGTGTGTGTGTGTCAAGGGTTGGACGAGTCGGGCACATTGCTCACTCTTTGCGGAAGGCGGACCGGCCGAGGAAGACGCACGCTGAGGGAGCAGAACTCTGGTGGGGTAGTGCGAGGTGAAGATGATAACCCTGACAGGGCTCTCCTCTCGCCGGGCGGCGTTCCGGCCACCGTGTCCCGCCATCTCCCATGCAGGGTTTTTCTCTCCGATTGCCGCTTCTTCAACCTGTCCCGGTTGCCACAGGCAGCCGCGGGTCATGCTACACTATTGTCTGCGTTGCGCACATTATAGGAGGGAAGGATGATACGGATACGGCGGGCAATCGTGAGCGTCTCTGACAAGACAGGTCTCACAGACCTCGGACAGTTTCTCGCAGACAGGGGGGTTGACATCCTCTCCACCGGCGGCACGGCGAAACTTCTCCGGCAGGCGGGCATTCCCGTGAAAGAAGTGAGCGAGTTCACCGGCTTTCCCGAAATCCTCGACGGCAGGGTCAAGACGCTCCATCCGAAGATTTACGGAGGAATCCTCTCCGTGCGGAGCAATCCCGGCCACCAGCGCCAGATGGAGGAGAACAACCTCGTGCCGATAGACCTTATCGTGTGCAACCTGTACCCATTTGAGCAGACCCTGCGCAGGGGAGCGACTCACGAGGAGGTCATCGAGAACATTGACATCGGCGGCCCGACAATGATACGGGCTGCAGCGAAAAACTACAGGGATGTCGTGGTCATCACAAGTTCTTCCCAGTACGCCGGGCTCCTTGACGAGATGCGCAGGCACGACGGCTGCGTGAGCGAGGAGTTTGCCTTTTCCTGCGCATACGAGGTCTTCCGCACAACCTCCCGGTACGATACCCTCATCGCATCGTATTTTGAACAGCGCCTGAGGCCGGAGTCGTTGCCCGAGACGCTGTTTCTCCGCCTGGAGAAACTCCGCGGGCTCCGGTACGGCGAGAATCCCCATCAGGCGGGCGCCTTCTACAGGACCACGGGGATAGAACCGTACGGTCTTGCGGCAGCACAGGTACTTCAGGGAAAAGAACTCTCCTTCAACAACTACCTTGACCTTGAAGCGGTGCTGTCAGGGGTGAGGGAGTTTCAGGAGCCGACGGCGTACATCGTGAAGCACACAAGCCCGTGCGGGGTGGCGTCTGACCGGTCCCTCGCGCAGGCATACCGACACGCGCTTGAGTGCGACCCCCTTTCTGCCTTCGGCGGCATCGTGGGATTCAACAGGGAGGTCGACGGAGAGACCGCGCGGACAATGCTCGACGGGATGGAGAGATACGGTTTTCTTGAGTGCGTCCTTGCGCCTTCCTTCTCCGATGAGGCGCGCGCGCTCCTTGCGGCAAAAAAGAACCTGCGGCTTGTCGCGGTGGCTGACCTCAGCAGGACTGACAGCCGCGACTTCAAGCGGGTCACCGGCGGGTTTGTGGTGCAGGAGCCGGACAGGGAGACAGACCCGGCGGAGATGAAGACGGTGACGAAGAGAGCGCCCACGCCGGCAGAGAGAGAAGACCTCCTCTTTGCGTGGCGCGTGGTGAAGACCACAAAGTCCAACGCAATTGTCTACGCGAAGGAGAGAAGAACCATCGGCATCGGCGGCGGCGTCTACTCGCGGGTGGACGCAAACCGGCTTGCCGCGGCAAAGGCGGGACAGCGGGCAAAGGGTGCGGTGCTCGCCTCGGACGCCTTCTTCCCGTTTTCGGACAACATCGAGGTTGCGGCGCAGGCGGGCGTCACAGCAATCATCCAGCCGGGCGGCTCGCTGAAGGACAACGAGGCCATAGCCGCCTGCGACAGGCACGGCATCGCGATGGTCTTCACGGGCGTGCGCCACTTCAAGCATTGAGACCGCGAATTCCGACGGCAGACGAGGACGCGCTTGACAGCCGCAGAAGCGGCATCGTATACTTCACCAGCTCGTGTTCGTGCGGCTCGCGAGCCGCTTTCTTTCAGGAGGTGTGATGGGGGGTCGTATCGTGCAGCGTCTTGCGTTCCTCGCCTTATGTGCCGCAGTATCCGCTCACGCCCAGCAGGCGTACATCGTTGCGAAGGGGGATAACCTCTGGTCCATCGCCCGCCGGTACGGATTGACGGTGACCGAACTGAAATCCCTCAACCATCTCTCCTCAACCGTGCTCCAGCCCGGACAGCGGCTTATCGTCAGCAGGACCGTGACGGAAGAGACGAAGAAGACGGAGAACGCCGTCACTCTGCGCACCGTGAAGACCTACCACACCGTCACTCCGGGAGAGACGCTGGCATCCCTTGCCAAGAAGTACGAGACAACCGTTGAGGAGTTGAAGCGGCAGAACAACCTGAAAAGTTCAAGAGTTCAGGTGGGACAACGGCTTCTGGTGAAGACAACCACCCACCGTCAGGAGGTGCCGCAGGAACTTCCCAAGCCGCCGAAGACAACCGCGGTGGCGGCGGCTCCCGCAAAGAAGCAACCGACGGCAATGACGCGGCAGAGGCAGGAGGTTGAGGCGATCTTGAAGAACAATGTTGACCTCGTCCGGATTCTTTCCTCAGAGGACTCCACCGGCAGGGTGCTGTCAACCGCGCTCAGTTTTCTGGGGACCCCGTACCGGCTTGGGGGAAACAGTTACCGGGGGATTGACTGCTCAGGGCTCGTGAAGAAGTCGTACGACACCATCGGGTTAGACCTTCCGCGCACTTCCCGCTCTCAGTTTGAGGTGGGAACACCTGTCACATTGTCAGAACTTGTGCCGGGAGACCTCGTCTTCTTCACGCGCCGCGGCTCCCAGACCAGAATCGGGCATGTGGGCATCTATGTCGGAGACGGCTACATCCTCCACGCCTCTTCCAACGAACACAAGGTGGTATTGCAGAAACTCGACGAGTGCGACTACCTGATGCAGAGGTACGCGGGTGCGCGCAGGGTGCTCACCCTGAATCCCGCCGAAGACAATGTCCTGACGCAGTAGTCCCTGCCCCTCACGGCAGAGGAGACGCGCCGCCGGCGCGGTCTGCGCCAACCACACTCGCAACCCAGTGCCCGACGGCGTGGCTGACGCCTATGACCACCGCGGCAATCAGAAGATGTTCTCCGACAACCTTTCCGGGACGCTCCCCCTGAGAGACCGCCATCCGGTAACTCATCACGGCAAGGATGAAAAAGCCCCAGACGACGTTGACAGGCACCGCCTGCCCGAGGGGAAGGAAGATGACCGCCACGCTGAAGGTCATCGCAAAGACGAACTTGGTCAGGAAGGTTGCCACCGTGGCGCTCCATATCTGCCTGACCGTGTGGACATTCTCCCACTCTTCGGAGATGTGGATGCCCAGCGCATCTGAAAAGGCGTCGGCAACGGCAATGGTGAGTATCCCGCCGAGGACGGCGAGTTTTGAGTGCGTGCCGGCGTGGAGGCCCACCATCAACCCGAGCGTCGTGATGACCGCAGAGGTCAGCCCGAACGAGATGCCCGTGCGCAGGGACTCCTTCACCTTGTGAAGTTCTTCCTTCACCCAGAGCCAGACCGATGTCAGGCGTGGCACCATCATGGTGTCCTTGCCGGATTGTGCGAGTGCGGGCGAGCGCTGTGCGAGGTATGACTGTACACCTTCCCCTTCCGTCTGTCAACCCGGCCTTGACATTTCAGTCGCGTGTGGCACAATACCGCTCCACATACGCGGGATGGTGCAATGAAGAAAGCAATGAAGAAAGAGGTGAAGGGCGGCACGCTGGAGTTCGTCTCATTTGACCTTCTGCCGAGGCACGACTCCACATGGGGACTGTGTACCGGAAGGGACGGCAACATCTACCTCGCGGCGTGCGGAGAGGGCATCGGCGGGCTGACGGTGTTTCTGCTCAGATACATCCCCGAGACGCGGACACTGGAGTATCTCATCGAGGTCGGCCCGCACATCGGCGAACTACCTGAGCACGGACGCGCGTCCCAGTCAAAGATTCACTACTGCCTCATTCCTGGCTCCGACGGACTTCTCTACTGCGCGACCCACGCGTCGGGCCCACCGCTGAACCAGCCGACATGGAGGCCGTGGTCCACATGGCACGACCCGAAGAGGTGGTTCACCGGCTCGTACATCTTCACCTACGACCCGAGGACCAACCGCATCGAGAACGTGGATGTGGGACCGAAGAAGGAAGGCAGCAGGGCGATGGCGCTTGACGAGAAGCGCCGAGTGCTGTACGGCATCACCTGGCCCCGCAACCATCTCTACGCCTACTTTCTTGACGAGCGCAGGTACGAGGACCTCGGCAGAATCGGAGATGTGAACCCTCAGGCAATCTTCCTCGACAGGGACGGCAACGCGTATACCACCGATGACTACGGATTCTTCCTGAAGGTTGACGCGGAGACGCTCGCCATCCGCGGACTGAGGTGCAAGTGCCCGCACACCATCTACCACAGCGGCTGGCACAATGTGCCGTACGATGTGGTGCCTGCGCCCGACTGGTCCTGCTTCTACGGCACCGACTACGGGTACGAGTCCCGTCTGTGGAGGTTTGACCCGTACGCGGGACCCGACGGTCATGTGGAGGACCTCGGACGGGCGTACGGCCCGCCTGAGTTGAAGACCGAGCCGCTCCTTGAGTTCTGGCAGGTGCGCGGGCTTGTCTTCGGGATGGACGGCAAACTGTATATGGTCACCCGGCTTGGCTCGGAGGTTCGCGAAGAGGACCTGCGCAGGATTCAGGGATGGGACATCCCGCGCGCGGAACAGAACCTCATCAGGTGCGATGTGAAGACAGGGGAGAGGGAACTGCTTGGCACAGTACGGTTTGACGACTTCTATCCTCGCGCCATCGCCAGCGCGACCCCTGACTTCTACGGCAACCTGTACTTCGCGTCCGCCGGATTCTCTCCCACCGGGTTTTTCGTCTATCGTCCGCACAATGCCGGCACACAGAAGGTGTTCGGATGGAAGGACATCAAACAGTGGGGATAGGAGAAGATATGGGACTGGAAGAGGAACTCAAAACGCGGAAGTGGCCTGAACGGCCGGTCAAGCGGGTGGCAGGATTTGACGCCAGCGTGAGGACGGGACGGATGTACACGAGGGCGTTGCGGCTGAGGCAGTGCCTGTCTGAACCGATTCCGCCCGAGGAGTGCGCCATCACCTCGCTGTGCGCCGGGAAAGACGGACGGATATTCGGCGCCACCTCAGGCAGGGCAAGCCACCTGTTCATGTACAACCCGATGCCGCGTCTGGACCAGGTGACCGACCTCGGCATCCTGCCCGGAGCAACATCCGTCAGCAGGTCTCTGGTGGCGGGAACCGACGGTACCATATACGGCGGCATCTCCGCGGGCACGGAAGGTTCGGGCTACCTCTTCTGCTTCACCCCTCCTCCCCCGCCGGACGACATCCTCTTTTACCTCTACAACAAGGCGGAGCAGGGCGGAGATATCCAGCGCCTGTGCGAGCCGGTCCCGGGAGAACACATCGCGTGCCTCGCGATGGACAGGAAACGAAACATCCTCTACGGGCTCGGCACGCACGGAACGCTGTTCTCATACAATCCCGTCACACGGCAGGCAATCTCGCGGGGACTCGTTGCGGAACACGGGCAGTTCTCGCCGGTCATCGTGTGCGACGTGGACGGCGTGGTCTACGGCTGCGGGCTGTGCGGAACCTTCTGGGCGTACGACCCTGTCGGCGGCACTGTGAGGTACCTGCCTGCGAGGATTCCCTCGGTTGCGGGGCGCGCCTACTACAACGAACTTCAGTCAGCGGTCTGGTCTCCCGCCGACGGCCTCATCTACGGAGGCGGCTCCGCGGACGGGGTGGTCTTTTCGTACAACCCGAAGACGGGTTCGGTGAGATCTCTCGGAAAGGTGACCGCCTCGCCCGGATGTCCCGCCATCGCGGCGCTCCCTGACGGACGCATCTTTGGCATCAACGGCGAGAAGGACGGGATGGCGCATCTGTTCTGCTTTGACCCGCAGACCGGTTCTCTTGATGACCTCGGCATCCCTGCCACAAGCAGCGAGATATCGTGGTTCGGGTACGAGTTCGGCTCGATGTGCGTCGGCTCCTGCGGAGAACTCTACCTCGGCGAAACAGACCGCATCAGCCACCTCTTCATCTACTTTCCGCCTCCGAGAGAGGCATCGCAACCGCAGCAATGACCCGACCACGGATTCAGTCCTGCCGCCACAGGAGGAACTGATGTTCATTCCGGGCATATGTTCCATCACGTTCAGGAAACTCCCGGCGGAAGAGGTGGTCCGCCTTGTCAGCCGCTCTGCCGTGAAGGCGGTAGAGTGGGGAGGGGACATCCATGTCCCTCACGGAGACCTTTCCGCCGCGCGGGAGGTGCGGAAGATGTCAGAGGACGCAGGGCTTGAGGTTGCCTCCTACGGCTCCTACTACCGGCTTGGAGAGGAGACATCCCTGCCGTTTTCGTCGGTGTGCGAGACGGCGCGAGAACTCGGCGCGCCCGTGATCCGCGTCTGGGCAGGCAGGAAAGGGTCTGCGGAGGCGGACGACCGCCTCTGGAAGACGATTGCGGAAGATGGCAGGCGCGTCGCGGCTCTTGCGGAGGCGGCGGGCATCAGCGTGGCGCTCGAGTATCACGGCAACACGCTGACCGACACCAGAGAGTCGGCAGCGCGGCTCCTTTCGGACATCAGCCATCCGCGGATGGGAACGTACTGGCAGCCGTTTTCCCACCTGTCCGTGGACGACAACCTCCTGAACCTGCGTTCGGCGCTGGCGCATCTGGTCAACATCCACGCATTCTCGTGGGAAACCCGTGAAGGACGCACGGTCCGAATGCCTCTGTCGGCAGGCGCAGACGCGTGGAAGAGATACCTCGCCTCAGCGGCACAGACAGGCAAAGACCACCGCGTCCTCCTTGAGTTTGTTCCCGATGACGCGCCCGAGGCGTTTTTGCGCGACGCGCAGACGCTTGCCTCGCTGGTCAGAAGCGTGCGCGAACGGTAGAACACGCGTGCCGCCGCGTTTGACAGCAGGCGACTTTCGTGGTAGCGTTTCACTATGCCGAAGGTTCTCCTCACCAGCGCCTACAAGCCATTCGATACCTTTGCGGACGGCTCCAATATGATGGACCTCTACGCGGGCCGCCTCGCAAAGAATCAGGATATCTTCACGCTTGAGTGCGACTACCCGGCGATGCCGCTCTACCTCATCGCCCAGAACATCTCCGCACCGAGCGTGGTCCTCGAGAATCCCACGTGGGACGACTTCACCCGGGAACTCTCGAGGGGGTACGACTACGTCGGCATCCACTTCGCCGCCTCTCTGTTCTTTGACAGGATCCTGCGGATGTGCCGGTACATCAAACAGCACTCTCCGCAGACGAAGATTGTGCTTGGTAGCTATGGCGTCGTCTGCCTTACCCAGAACTTCCAGGAAGAGCAGGAACTGCGGTCGCTGGTGGACCACGTCTGTTACGGAGAGGGTGTCAGGTTCATGCGGGAACTCCTCGGAGACCCCGTGGATGCTCCCATCAGACAGCACTTCCCTCCCTACTATGTCCGCGCACTTGGGGTCGTGAAGTACCCGTTCAACAACCTCGTCTCTGCGCTGGGATGCAACGCCGGCTGCGAGTTTTGCGCCACGAGCGCCTTCTTCAAGTACAAGAAGGTGCGTTTGGTGTCTCCTGCGGAACTGTGGGAGGCGATGAAAGCGTACCTCAAGGAGCGTGACTACGCGTTCCTCTGGATATTCGACGAGGACTTCTTCGCCGACGAGGCGTACGCCAGAGAGTTTGGCCGCCTCGTACGCAGCGACCCTGAGGTTAACCCGGAGCGTGTCCTGTGGGGCGGTTTTGCCAGCGTGAGAGCGCTATCGCGGTTCTCGGCAGAGGAACTTGTGAAGATGGGCGTGGGCGCGCTGTGGATCGGCATCGAGTCGAAGTACTCAGCCCTTCCCAAGCGCATGGGGAAGGACATCCAGCAGGTCTTTGACGAACTTCACAATGCGGGCATCACCACCATCGGCTCCTTCATTGTCGGATGGGATTTCCACACGCCGGACAACATCAGCGAGGATGTGGACCATGTCGTCCGGCTCAATCCGACCTACTCGCAGATTTCAAGTTTGATGCCCTGCCCGGGAACCCGGCTTTGGAAACGTCTGGAGGAGGAAGGCCGTTTGCGCACGCAGGGATTCCGCTGGAAGAACTTCAACCTCTACTCTGCGATGCACGAACACGCGCATATGACCGACGAGCAAGTCTTCTTCTGGGTGGACGAGACGATGCGGCGGCTGTTTTATACCAACGGGCCTTCCATCCTGCGCACCTACGAGGTGTACCTGAACGGGTACCGGTCGCTGAAGGACAATCCGGACCCGTTCGTGCAGGGCAGAGTCAGGCGGCTGAGGAAGTGGTGCCACATCTACCGGTCAGGACTCCTTGCCATCAAGGTCTTCGCACCCAGCGACGCGGTCAGGAAGAAGGTTGACCGGATGAAGAAGGAACACGCGGAGTTGTTCGGGCCGGTTGGACCTGCGATCTGGTGCAAGAGCGTGATACTCCTCCTCGTTGCCGCCTGCCTGAAACTCAGGCGAAAGTTTCCTCCCCGGCCGCGTCAGCCGCGGTTCCGGCGGTTTGAGTACAATGGGGCAGGCGCCTGAGCCCATCCGGTTTTTCGCATCTCTCGTCTGCCACCAGGAGTCCCTGCGCACATTCCACTGCCTCGGCGCCGCGATGCCCCTGTGCAGCAGGTGCACCGGTTTTTACGCCGGATTCCTCCTGTCTTCGGTCCTCCAGTTCCTGTTCAGCAGGGGAAGAAGCCTTTCCCTGCCGGGACGCTGCGCGGCCGCCTTCGCGATGCTGCTGCTCGCCATCTTTGCCGCCGACGGAGTTGCCTCATCTCTCGGGCTTTGGGACACCGGCATCTCAGGCAGGTTTCGCGTCGGGCTCGCGGCAGGCGCCGCCACAGGAGTGTTCCTCATTCCCCTCTTCTGGCGGTACGCCGCGCGAAGACAGCCCGAAGGAAACCGTCTCTCGCCTGCCGGGCTCGCCTTTCTTCTCGCGGGAGTCATCCTGCCCGCCCTTCTCCCCGTGGAACGGTGGCCTGCGGTCTTCCTCTGCTGGTCGTGGGCAGGTGCGCTGGGACTTCTTGCGCTCTACGGTGCGCTCAACCTGACGCTGGCAGGACTTATCCTCACCGCGTCCCGCAGGGTCTTCGGATGGGGCCAGACGGTCGTCCTCGCCGCGCTCCTCTGGGCGGGCGAAATCTTCCTCTTTCTTGCCGTCGGACTCCTGCGGCGCAATTGACGGATTCCTCCCGACGGTGTACCATCCTTCTGTCCATGCGCCCGCGCACAGGTCCTTCACTCCGAAGCCGTCGCATTGTCGGCGTCATACGCGCCGCAACTGTCCTGTGTGTTCTGGCGGCTCCGGCTGTCTGCCGGTGTCAGGGGCTGTCCGCCACAGAGGTGATGGAGCGGATGGACAGCCGGATGCTGGGAAAGACCAACAGGGGACTCATCGAGATGACGGTTGTCACCCCTTCGTTCAGCCGCAGTTTGCTGATAGAAGCGTACTCATCCGGCACGGACAGGGCGCTGGTGAGGATCCTCTCGCCCGCAAAGGAGCGGGGACAGGTTCTTCTGCGGGACGGGAATCTCGTGTGGCTCTACACGCCGAGCATTGAGCGCACCATCAAACTTGCTCCGTCGGTCCTGCTCCAGAGTTGGCTGAAGAGCGAGTTCACCTACGACGATATGCTGAAGGCAAGCAGTTTCAGCCGCGACTACACGCACAGGTTCCTTGACAGGGGGGCCGGACTTCGGGATGAGGAGTGGCGGATTGAGTGTCTGCCAAAACCCGGATGCGCGGTTGTCTGGGGCAAAGTGGTCTTCTCAATCAGGCAGGACTTCCTCCCCCTGCGGCAGGAGTTCTACGACGAGCCGGGACGCCTCGTGAAGACCCTTGCCTTTGGCGGGTTCAGGGAGTTCTCCGGCAGGTTGTTCCCCGCGGAATGGACCATGACACGCGCGCAGGACAGCGGCAGGTTCACCCGCCTTGTGTACCGGCAACTCGCCTTCGACATCCCCCTGCCCGCCGGCGCCTTCTCCCTGAGACATCTTTCCGCCTCGCCATGACCTTCGGCAAGATTGCCTTCCGCAATGTCCGCAGGAACGGCCGCAGGACAGGACTGACCGTCTTTATCATCGCGGTGGGTCTGGCAACCCTGGTGATGTCCAACGGCCTGTACGACGGCTTCCACGAGAAGATGGTGACCAACGCCGTGCGCATCTTTATGGGACATCTTCAGGTCCACGGCGCCGGCTTCCACGCGAATCCGACCGTAGAAAACTGCGTGGAGCCGCTGCCTGACGAGGTGCGCCACGGTCATCCGGCCATCGCCGCCTCGGCGCGCCGGGTCAGGTTTCAGGCGCTTGCGAGCACGCCGACCAACTCGCTCGGGGTCATCGTCATCGGCATTGAGCCAGACGCCGAGGCGGCCGTCACCTTTCTCCGGCGCTCCATCACCGATGGGACATACCTGCCGGATACACAGGACGGACGCCGCTCTTGTCTGGTCGGAGAGACGCTTTTCCGCACCCTGCGCCTCTCCCTGCACGAAAAACTGATACTCATCTCGCAGGCGGCGGACGGCTCTCTTGCCGCAGAGGCGTTCAGGGTCAGCGGCATCGTCCGCACAGGCAACCCAGAGATAGACCGCTCCTTCGTCTGGATTCCGCTTGCCGCCGCGCAGGAGATGCTCGCATACGGAACAAAGATTTCCGAGACGGTCTTCCTTGCCCGCCGCGCCGACGATGTCCCCGCGGTACAGGAGTACCTTGTGCGGAAGACCGCAGGGCTCGGGCTTGAGGTGCTCTCGTGGAAGGAGGTCGCGCCTGACATCGTGCAGTTGATAGAACTGGACATCGCGATGCAGAGGGTGTTGATGCTCATCATCTCCATCATCGTCGGCATGGCGATTATGAACACGATGCTGATGGCGCTGCAGGAACGGTACGCCGAGTTCGGCGTCCTGCTCGCGATGGGCACCACGCCGGCGCAGATTGTCGGGATGGTTCTCGCCGAGTCGCTGCTCATCGGCATTCTGGGCGTGGCAGCAGGCCTCGCGCTGACGGCGGCGGCAGGTATCTACTTCTACGGCCACGGGGTCAACCTCGCCTCGTTCGCCGCAGGAGTGGCCAAGTTCATCGGCATGGAAACGACGGTGCGCCCGCTGATGAAGCCGGGGCAGATCGTCGCCTCGTGCCTTGCCGTGCTGACAAGCACCACGCTCATCTCGCTCATTCCCGCGTGCCGCGCGGCGAAGATGAACGCCATACAGGCGCTCAGGCACATTTAGGATGGAACAGCGCATACCTCTCCTCAGGGCGGACGGCGTCACGAAGGTCTACGACGGACCGGTCGCCGTGACAGCGGTTGCCGGCGTGAACTTCACCGTTTCCGCGGGAGAGTTCCTCTGCCTTGCGGGACCGTCCGGCTCAGGCAAGACGACGCTTCTGACGCTTCTCGGCGGCCTTGACAGGCCGACGGGGGGGACGGTGCTCTTTGAAGGGACAGACCTCTCTGCCCTTCCTGCCGGACGCCTCTCCCGACTGCGGCTGCGCAGGATGGGGTTTGTGTTTCAGGAACTCAACCTCATCCCGGTGCTGACCGCGTGGGAGAATGTGGAGTTCCCGCTCCTTCTGAGGAAGACGCCGAAGCAGGAGGCGAGGAGGCAGGTGGCGGAAATTCTCGCGGAACTCAACCTCACGGAGATCGCCCACCGAAGGCCCTCCGCGATGAGCGGCGGACAGCAGCAGAGAGTGGCGGTTGCCCGGGCAGTCGTCGGGAACCCCTCTCTCATTCTTGCCGACGAGCCGACCGCAAACCTTGACTCGCAAAACGCCGCAGACCTCATCGGGCTGATGAAACGCCTCAATGCGACCCGCGGCACCACCTTCATCATCGCTACCCACGACCCGCGGGTCATCAGCAGGGCGGACAGAACCGTTCACCTGAGAGACGGCCGGATCGCGGACGACACCGCAGCAGCGGGACGAAACGGCAGCGGCAGCGTGTCGGGAAGCACCGGGTCATAGACATTCGTGAAGTAGTCCTGACAGAACATCCCTCCCCGCATCTCAAGCGTCTTGCCGCTCGCCAGCGCCACCCTCACCCCGAACGACACCTCCCCTTCCTCGCTCTTCCCCACCCGCTTCAACAACTCCTTCAACGTCACCGGGCTGTTCGGGTCTGAGTAGAAAAAAACGTACCCCGTCGCGTTGTTCACCGCATCCCTCAGCACGGTCAGGTTCAGCTCCCTGTCCGTCTCCTCGTTCTTCCATATCTGCCCCTGCAGAGCCGGGTCGTCGGTGGCTATCGCCTTCAGGTAGATGCCTACAAGATTCGGGCTGTTCAGCATATTGAAGTTCGTGAAGACCTGCAGCTGGTCTTCAAGGAGAGGCCAGCGGATGGGACTATTCCCGAGCGAGTTGCCGAGGAAGTTCTCGATGAGCAGTATCTGGTCTCCTGCTCCAAAGGCAGGATAGGCATCGTTGTGCGTGTCTATCAGTCGGAAGCCGTTGTTGAAGAGGAGATGCTCGGTGATGAACCGCGACTCCTGGAGGTGGTCAAGATCCGTCTCCCGCCCGGTTTCTGACTGGAGGAAGATATTCGCGTCAAACTCCTCCACAAAGTCGGCGTGTATCAGAGGCAGACCCGTCTCCGGGTCAACCGTGATGCCGTGTGCGTTGACCACTATCCCGCCCTCCTGCTTGACCGCGGGGAGAGACGAACTCACCGAAGACGGGTCGTCCTCCATCAAGACCGCGTGGCTTGTGGCGATGATGTCAAGGACGAAGTTGAATCTCTGACCTGAGGAGACAAACGGCACATACATCCGGCAGGTCGCATCTCCCTGCCCGGGAAGGTTGACCTCTCCTTCGGGAAACTGTTTCGCGTAGATCGGCATCGGCGAGGAAGCGGCATCGTTCGTTGAGATGGTTGTGTCAAGGAGCGTCCAGTCAGAAAGCCACGCAGGCGGAACAAGCCGCTTGTCCACCGCCACATAAACCGTTGCTCCCCGAAGGAGGGAGAGCGTCAGCAGCGTCTGGTCGGTCGGCCAGCCGGCGTCGGCAAGGTGCGGACGGACCACTTCAAGTCCCCAGAATGTCTCAGGGATACTGGTGTACCTGATGGTAGTGCTGTCCGCATAGACATACGCCCTGTTTCCTGGCCTGCCGGCAGGCAGCGCGCGTATCTGGTAGTCCCTGCCGCTTGCCGCGGCCACGCTCTCTATACAGGGCACGGGTCTGTCTTCCTGCCGTAGCGTCCCCAGAAAGTCCATCCTCTCCCAGTTCGCGCTGTCCTTGAAGAGGTTCAGCAACTCTGACAGGGAGACCTGCGCGCCTCCCACATAGGTTGACCGATACAGAAGTCCGCTCACATACCGGTCAAGGTCGCTCCTCGGGAATATCGCGCGCACCACGACTTCAGGAAGGCCGGTCGCCTTAGATATCTGCTGGACAAGCCCTTCGTAGAGAAGGTCGAGCGCCTCCTTTACCTCCTGCTTCTCTTCCCGCTGATACGCTCCTCCCGCGACGATACTGAACTCTATCCTCTTCGCGCCTGCCACAAGGTTGGCACTGCCCCCGCCTGTCAGGGCGTTCATAATGCTCATCACCACGCCTGAGTTCCTGACAGGGTCTTCGTTGATGAAGTCAAGCGTCTCCTGACCGAAGTTGACCCCGCGCGGATGGATGGCGACAGAGAGCCGCGCCAGCGTCTGCTGTTCCGGGTAGACGCCTGTTTCCACCGTCAGGATGAATCCGTCTTCTCCGAAAAGGTTCAGGAAGAACTGCGCTCCGTCCCACCAGACAGGGTTGCCCCAGGCGTTTAGCACAAATGTGTTGTCAATCTCTGTGTCAACAGCCACATACGGCTGCGCCTGCCCTGTAGTGGCGACCCTGCCTTCCTCACAGAAGTAGAGGGTTCCTTCGGGAAGTCCTGCCTGAGGCGGAATGCCGCCGCCTCCACCGCCGCCGCAGGCAAGTCCGACGGCAAGCACGGTTCCCGCAAGTCCGATAGTGAGAAGTTCTGTCAGGCGATCATACTGTCTTTCCATCTATCCCTCCATATCGCTGGGGTACTGTGAATTGTATCACTTCTCCGGCGAGGGCACAATCTCACGGACACCAGACGCCCTTTTTGCCGGTATCTTCCACCGGTGTATTCCCGCCCCGCGCATCTGCCTGATGCCGGGAAGGACGACATCAACCCGCATCCTTTCAGGGACCACGAGTTCCACCTCGGTTTCTCTCCTGCCCCGTTCCCAGCGAACCCTCACCTCTCCCTGAGGGGTCGGCACAACCATCCGGCAGATTCTCACCTCAGGCAGGTCAACAACGGGCGCAAAGGTTATCCTCCTCCACGCTGGCGCCGTCTGCCTGATGCCTCCGAGCGTCTGCGGAAGGTGCTGGATTGCGTGGGCAGACCAAGCGTGAGAGACGGTTGACTTTCCCGGCACGAAGTCAAAGACCTCCCATGTGCCTCCGTACGGAACCATCGGCGCGAACCGCCTCCTGATATGGCTGACGACCTCCCTGCCGTGGTTGAGTGCCGTCATCACCTCGTAGACATAGGTTACCCAGAAACTGGACGGCTGGCTTCCTGGCACCTTCTCTCCCCGCAGGTACGGCAAGAGCCGCTGGGCAACCATCGTCTGTGTGCTGTCAGGAGAAGGACGAAGCCCTGCGAGAATGGCGAGCGTCTGGGTGTGGATTGACCAGCAGGGAACAGGCGAACCGTCAGGTCCAAGCCCGTCCCGGAAAAGTCCCTTCTCTCCATCCCACAGGAGGCGGACAATCAGTTCCTTCTGCCTGCGGTAGAGTCCGTTGAGCGCCTGTTTTTGCCGCCCCATTCCGGCGCGACAGGCAAGGACTGACAGTTTTTCAAGGCAGATGAGATACCACAGGTTGAGGAGCGAGGGAGTGCCCACCTTGTGGAGGTCGCTCCAGTCAAGCAAAAGCCAGTACCGTTCGTCATACCTGAGAAGCCCGTTTCTGCCGACCCCCTCCCCGCAGAAGTAGGAGAGAACTCTCTCAATGCGACCCCACTGCTCCCTGAAAAGGTCTGTCCTGCCTGTCTGCCAGAAGTAGTCCCAGATTGTCAGAATCCACATCAGGGAGAAGTCGGGGATGATGCAGCCGTGGCAGTTGGTCGGCGCGTGCGCGTAGGTGAGACCGTTGGGTACCTCCTGCCTCGCAAGACACCTGATACCCCGCACCAGAAGCCGGCTGTCATCGGCAAGGAAGAAGGTGTTGCGCGCCTGTACCCGCGCGTCGCCCCACCACTGCGCCTGCTCCCGCCACGGCGTGTCCACATAGGCATCAAGCATACAGATACGCTGGGTCCGGACGCTGATGCCGTAGATGTCGTTGAGGACGGCATCGTTGCACGAGAAACTGCCGGAGACCTCAAGAGGATAGACCGTCTCCCGGAGGGAAAGGGAAAGCCGCACAGGTCTTGAAAGGTCGCGGCAGACAGCGGTGAGGTACCTGTGCCCCATCATCTGGTAGAGTTCGTACCTCGTCGTTCCACTGCGCAGACGCACCCGCGCCGCAAGGTTGTTGGCAAGGACAGGATAGCCGCCCTCCGCGAGAACCTCGCAGAAGTAGAAATCTACTATCTCCCCGCCCTTCGCGGCCGTTGCCTCAAGGATAACCGTGCCGACAGAAGGAGCGCCGAGGTCAACCGTCGCCGCATAGAACCTTCCTTTTCCCGCCGCAGGGAGGGAAAGACAGAGGCCGCGGGCAGTCCGTTTCGCACAGCCGCCGGCAGTCCACCTGATGCCGGGAAGTTCCTGTCTCAGAAGGTCTGCTACATTCGGCGTATCCTCGTACCCGGGCACGCATCTTCCCTCTCCTGAGGCGACGACCTTCCGGTACGGCCGCACGGTCTGCCCGAGGTTCGGGATGCCCCGCGGTTCAAGTTCGTGCCACGGCATCACGCCGTACGGCTTGCACCTGACCTGCCCCCGCCAGCCGGGAGGCGAGGGAGACACAATCCATCCGAGGTCGTCCAGACGGGTATCCACCTGCTCCTGCAGGTTCATCTGCGTGGTGACCCTGACGGTTGACGGACGGTACGCGGGAGAGACAGAGGAGAGCCAGTCAGGACCGGTGAGAAGTTCTGTCCCGTCCCACGCGCCGGCGGCAAGGAGCCCCGCGTGCCATTCGAAAAGGTAGCTGAAGGTGCTGATGCCTCCGTTGTAGGCGCGCACGGCAATCCAGTTTTTGCCTTTCCGCAGGAACCGCGCGATGTCGTACTCGTCGAACGACCACAGACGCTGGAACCCCCTCGCGGGTCCTCTGCCAACATATGTGCCGTTGACATAGAGGATGTAACTCTGGTCAGCGGTGATGAAAAACGGCGCGGCAGACGGCGTTCGGTTCAGCGAAAAGTCCTTTCTGAACCCGACATAGGTGCTGTTGAAGTAGACATTGTCGGCAGGCCATATCCACTTTGCCCGACGGAGAATGTGGCTGGCGGGAAGGCGCGACGCCGGCTCCTGACACGGGTTGGGAAACGCCGATTTCATTGCTGAGATGATACCGCACCGGCAGGTTGACATCAACCCCCTGCGGTGGTATCGTCCAGAAAAAGGGAGGACGGTATGGAAAACCGGTGGATGTTGCCAGCAGTTGTCTGCCTGCTTCTCTTTGCCGGATGCGCCACTGTGCAGCACAAGCCGACCGCGCCGTGGTCAGCCATCCCCTACGAGGTTGACACCGATGTGAGAGCGGGCATCAAAGACCTGTACTCCAGCAGTCCGGGCCGCAGAGCGCAGGGAGCGATGTCCCTTGCGAAGATGGGCACGCGGGCGGCGCCAGCGGTTCCGTTCCTCACCGACCTCCTTGGAGATACCTCGGTTCCCTCGCTGGTCGTGGGACCCTCAACCGGAGAGCCGGTGACGGTCGGGGGTGCGGCGGCAGTGGCGCTTGCGGCAATCGGCGCACCGGCAGTTCCCGCTCTTATCGCCGCCACAAAATCCGCAAGCAGCTACGGCCGGGCGAATGCGGCGTTCGCGCTGGGCAAAATCGGGGACAGGCAGGCGGTTGGCCCGCTGATTGAGTTGCTGAAAGACGCTGACCCCGCCGTGCGGGGATGGGCGGTTACCTCTCTTGTCGCCATCACCGGAAGGAACTTCGGCTTCTCCTACGACGAATGGAAGAAGTGGTATGACACAGAGAGCAGGTGACCTTCCCCTGCCAGAAGAGACGGTCGCGCGGATTCACGAGAGTTCGCTGGAGATTCTGGAGAAGGTGGGCGTCAGGGTGGAGGACGACGCCATCGCCGGGAAACTTGTGCGCGGCGGCGCGCGTCCGGGGACGAAGGCGAACGAACTTTTCTTCCCACGGCAGATGGTCCGCGACTACCTCTCGCGTGCTCCCTCAGAAGTCCGTCTTTCGGCGCGGGACGGCACCGAAACGGTTCTCTCGCCCGAAAGTCCGCCCTGTTTCTGGACGGTTCCCTGCCTCTTCTTCCAGACAGGCGGCACGGTGCGTCCAATCACCTCTCCTGACCTCTGCCTCGTGAGCCGGCTGGCAGACCGACTGCCTTCCGTACAGGCAATCGTCGGAGTCGCAATGGAGGATGTACCGCCTCACCGCAGGGATGTCGCAGGACTGCGCATCATCGCCGAGAACAGCAGGAAACACATCAGGGTCCTCTGCGTTACTCCCCGGGGGATGGAGGCGCTCGTCCGGATGAAGCCGGTCTTCCCCGGAGCGTGGTTCTCCGTCGGGTTCACCGCGCACGGACCTCTGCGCTGGACGAACCTTGCCCTGAACATCTTTGCGGCGAGCGCCGGACACGGCATCCCCGCCACGGTCAACGGAGAGCCGATGGCAGGGGTCACAGGTCCCGTCTCCCTTGCCGGCACCATCGCGCTGGGAAATGCGGAGATACTCTCTGGCATCGTCATCAACCAGATGCTGGAACCGGGAAGGCCTGTCATCTACAACCTCGGGCTTGCCCACACCTTTGATATGAAGCACGCGACCGCGGTCACCGGCGGACCGGAAAACGGCCTTTTCGCGAAGGCGTCCGCCTGCCTCGGCAGGTTCTACCGCCTGCCTTCCTCCTCGTGGGTGTCCACCGAGTCGGTCTTTGAGGACGAGCAGGCGGGGATGGAGAAGATGTTCGGCTTTCTCACTCATATGTCGGCAGGGGTCAACGTCATCTGGGGTATCGGACAACTTGAGTCGGAGAAGACCATCTCCCTTGCCCAGATGGTTATTGACGACGAGATGGTCTCCTTCTGCCGCAGATACCTCGCCGGCTTCCCTGCGGACAAAGAGCATCTGTGCGCTGACCTCATCAGAGAGGTCGGCATCGCGGGCAGTTTTCTTGACACAGACCACACCCTCGCTGAATGGCGCAACCACCTCTATCTTCCCTCTCTCCTCAACCGGAGGGTCAGGCAGAACTGTCCGTCTGCCCTCCCTGAGGTTGCGCGGCAGAAGGCGGAGGAGCTTCTTGCCTCTTTCGCCGGGCAGACGCACGACGACGACACGATAAAGGAGTTGCGCAGGATTGAGGAGGAGTTCTTCGGATGAGAGGCGTCTTTCTTGCCTGTTGCGCGGCGCAGGCGGCCGGCTCGCCTGAGGAGTATAATACAGTATGCCCATCACCAGCACCGTTGAGTGCCGCAACAGGATAGAGACCCTCAGGAAGAACCTCGGACGCGTGATTGAGGGCAAGGACGAGGTCATTGAGACGCTCTGTATCGCGCTTGTGGCAGGCGGCTCAATTCTGATGGAGGATGTGCCGGGAGTCGGCAAGACAACTCTCGCGAAGGCGCTTGCCCGCTCCATTGACGCGTCGTTCAACCGCATCCAGTTCACGCCAGACCTTCTGCCCGGAGACATCCTCGGCTCCTCCATCTACAACCCTGTCACCGGCGTCTTCTCCTTCCGCGAGGGACCCATCTTCTGCAATGTCCTCCTTGCCGACGAAATCAACCGCGCCTCTCCCCGCACCCAGTCGGCGCTCCTTGAAGCGATGAACGAACTTCAGGTCTCCATCGAGGGCAAGCGGCATCCCCTCCCGTCTCCGTTCTTCGTGATTGCCACCCAGAACCCTATTGAGTTCCACGGCACCTACCCCCTGCCGGAGGCGCAACTGGACAGGTTCCTCGTCCTTCTCACCCTCGGATACCCTGACGCGGCGACGGAGACATCCATCCTCTACTCCCAGTCGGTGACCCATCCTCTCCAGTCGCTCCAGCCAGTCCTGACGCGGGAGGAGGTCGGAGAGATGCAGTTGACCGTCAGGCAGATACGGGTTGAGGAGTCGGTTGCCCGGTACATCGTTGAGCTATGCCGGAAGACCAGAGAAGACCCGCGGCTCTCTCTCGGCGTCAGCCCGAGAGGAACCCTGATGCTCTTCACCGCGAGCCGCGCGGCGGCGCTTGCGGACGGCAGGGACCATGTGGAGCCGGATGACGCGCGCAAGATGGCTGTGCCCGTACTCGCCCACAGGGTGCTTCTCACCCCGAAAGCACGGTACGCCGGCGTCCGCAAGGAGGCGGTCATCCGTGAGGTTCTTGAGACGGTCAGAATACCGGTCTGAACGCCGCAGCCTGCGTGAACGACTGGAGGAGGCATCCCGGTACCGCCTGACTCCGGGAGGAAGGGCGCTCCTCCTTGCCATCATCGGCGCGGAAATCTGCGGGTCTGTCTCCATAGACGCGCCTATCTTCCGGTTATTCCTCGGGCTGTTGTTCCTGTATGTTGTTTCGTTCTTCTGCGGCTTTCTGTTCAAACCGAGGGTCTCTGTGGCGGGCGGACTGCCGGAGAGGGTCAGGGTTGGAGAGCCGTTTGCGGCAAGGTGTCAGGTGACAAACCTTTCGTCGTTTCTGCCGTGCTTCGACCTCTCGCTCGGCTTCCTGAGGAAACCGTCCTGCTTTGACGAGGTCTCGTCCGGCACTATCGGGTTCCTCCCTCCGAAGGCAACCGCATCCGTCTCGCTGACCTGCAGATGCAGGACGAGGGGACTCCACTGGATTCCCGGACTGCGTCCATACACGGTCTTTCCCTTCAACACCCATCTGATTGCGTCAGAGGCAGGACCAAAAAGGAGCATCCTCGCCGTGCCGGGTTTCTTCCCTCTGCGCTCGGTCGTCCTGCCGGCAGGCAGCAGGCACCAGCCCGGGGGCATCGCCTTCTCTCTCAACCTCGGCGACTCGCCTGAGTATGTGGGAAGCAGGGAGTACCAGCCCGGAGAACCAAATCCGCGGTTCGACTTCCGCTCGTGGGCGCGGCTTGCCAGACCGGTCGTCAGAGAGTTCCAGGAAGAGTACTACTGCCGGCTCGCGCTGGTACTGGACACATGGACGGGACCCTGCCGGCACCGCGGCTGCGCGGAAGACCTTGAATCAGCGGTGTCTCTTTCCGCGGCGGCGGCAGAGTTCCTGACGCGCGGGGAGTACATTGTGGAACTCCTTGCGGCAGGGCCGCACCTGTACCAGTTCCGCTCAGGCAGGGGGACAAGCCACTTTGACAACATTCTTGACATCCTCGCCTGCGTTGAAGCCGTCTCCTTCTGTCCTTTTGAACTCATTCTCCCCCCGCTCACGCAGGAAGCGGAACGGATCTCTGCCTGTCTGTGCTTTTTCCTCGACTGGGACTTTGCGCGCGAGCAGTTCATCAGGCAGGTGGAGGCCGCGGGCATTCCGGCAAGGGTCGTCGTTCTCCGTTCGGTTCCCCCGACCTGTCAGGTCCCCTCCGGGATATCTCTTGTGTCGCCTGAGGCAGTCAGAGCAGGGGAGGTGTCCTCTCTATGAAGGCGGCGCGCATCATCGCCTTCTCGCTCATCGCAGCACAGGCAGGGCTCATCGGCCTGTTCTCTTCCTCCTACGGCCTGCCTCTGGCGGCAGTCGTGCTCTCGTTCCTCGCACTTGCGCAGCCGCCAGTTTCGGATACGCGGCGGGAAGTGCGCGTCTTCCTCGGGCTTCTGGTCGCCGCGCTGTTCCTCCTCTCGTGGCGCATCGGGCTGTTCGACAGAATTCGCACATCCGGTTTCCTTGAAAGTTCCTTCACCTACGCGATGGCAAACCTGTTCCTTTTTCTTCAGGCGCTCACCCTGATGACCAGCAGGGAACTGCCTCCGCTGTTTCTCCTGTGGGCGACCGCCGCACTGGCAAACGCGGGCAACATCTACGCTGACAGCGTGCAGACCGCGGTGTACGAGGCAGTGGTAATCGCATTCGTCGCCGGCTGGGCCCTTGCGCTCGGCTTTCAGGTGCGCTCCCTTCCTGCTCCGGCCACCGGCAGGGCGGTGCGCGCGGCGGTTCTCGCGGTATGCCTGATTGGCGTCGCATATCTGACATCCCTCTCTGGACAACTCGTCATCCAGAACCGGCACCGCCTTGACGAACTGTTCCGCGCCATCTCCCTGCCGTACGCGCTGCCGTCTGCACCCGGGTTCTCAAAGAGCGGCGAAATCGGCACCATTTCGCGCCTGAAGTTCTTCCGCGGGGCGAACCGCGTCGCGCTGAGGGTCTTTTCCGATACTCCTCCAGGACACCTGCGGGGCATGGCGTTTGAGCAGTACAGCCGCACGGGCTGGCAGGAGGCGCGGCGGGAACGGACGCCCCTGTTTCCCGAGGCGCCGGCGCTCCGCGGCGCGTCGCGCACCATCTTCGTCCTGCGCGAGGCGGCGGCGGACGGATGGGCGCAACTGCAGGTGTGGCCCGCACCCGAGATTGAGGAAGGCATCTTTGCGCCGCTTGACGCCGCGATAGGAGAGTTCCCGGTTCATATGCTTGAAAGGGACTCCAACGGCATCCTTGACTCCGGAGAACTGGTGGGAGGGGTTGACTACACGGTCTTCTCTCCCGTCACATATCAGGGCCAAAGAGCCGCCAGCGTCAGATGGCCGCCTCCTTTTCCCGCCCATCTCGCCCTTCCAGACCATCTTGACCCGCGCATCGTCTCTCTTTCCCGCGACATCGCGGGGAACGCAAGGACCGCGCAGGAGAAGATTGCCAGAGTTGTTGACTACCTCAGGTCTGCCTGTACCTACCGGCTGTTCCGCCGCGGCAGGATGTTCGGCACAGACACTCTGTCTTTCTTCCTCTTCGAGAGCAGGGAAGGACACTGCGAACACTTCGCCACCGCGGCGGCAATACTCCTTCGGGTTGTTGGCGTGCCGACCCGGTATGTCACCGGCTTCCTCGTCTCTGAACAGCACCCTGCCGGCTACTGGGTCGCCCGCAACAGGGATGCTCACGCGTGGGTTGAGGCGTGGGACCCTGACGCGGGCTGGGTGACGGTAGACCCAACGCCGCCTGAAGGGATTCCGCAGGTGACGCAGATGACCGGACTTGCCGCGCTTCTTGACAGGGTCAAACTCAGTTTGCAGAAGTTTGCCGCCACCGCGCGGGTGGAGGGTGCGGCAGGCATTGCCCGCATGGCGGGAAGAGCGGCTGTGGACCTCGCCAGATTCCTGATGAGCGACCTGCCTGCCGCAGTCGCCTGCCGCGTCGGCTTTCTCCTTGTCCTCTTCCTGCTTCTTGTCCGGTACCACCGCAGAACCCTTTCTGCCGCCGCGGGAGACCCGCATATGAAAGCCCTGCGGGCGCTTCTGGGAACGATGGACTGGAGGATGCGGCTGAGGGGGCTGGTGAGAGGGCCTGCGGAGACCCTGCGTGAGTTTGCCGCAAGAATCTCTTCGGAGATGGAACCTTCGGACGAGGCGCGGTCAGCCGCTTCGTGGTACGCGGACTATGCCGCCTGCAGGTACAGCGGCCATCTCCTTGCCGGGCATGTGGAGCATCTGAAAAAGACGATGCCGCGCATCCAGATGCGCCTTGCGTCAAACGGACGCCGCCGCAGGCGCGGCGGTTAGAGGATCGGCTCTTCTGTCTCTTTCCTCCGGAAGGTCTCCTTGATCTTCTCGCCCACCTTCCGGGCTTTCTCCGGCAACTCCTCAGCCGCCTGACGCAGTTTCTCCCTTGTCTCGCTGCCAGACGCGGGCGCAAAAAGCACTCCAAGCACCGCGCCTATCACCGTGCCAAGCGCCAGACCGACAAGAAGCCCTGTCATCTGTCCCCGTTCCTCGCTCATCAGTTCCTCCCTTTCTTTGACTGCGCGCGCCTCATCCACCCTGTCAGTCCTGCCACCACCCCTGCCAGCGCGGCAAGGGGGCGCGCCACCGACGTCGCCGCTGCGACCAGTTTCTCCGCCTCAGACGCCAGCCGCCTGACTTTCAGCATCGCGCACACGCAGACCGCCGCCGCCGCAACTATCGCAAGGGTAATGATGCCGAGACATACCGCAAGATAGGCGAGAAAGCCCGCAGACACCTGCCACCTCCGCGTGGTACGGCGCGTCCAGAGGGATTATAACGACGGGCAATTTCCCTGTCAACACCTCAGTCGTTGAGGAGCGACCCTATCTGGCCGAAGTACCCTGACCAGAAGGTGATCACCACGACCGCCACATACGCCGCCACCAGCAGGTAGACGATGGTCGGCACAACCGCCACAACCCGCTGGGTGGTGGTCTCCACCTCCTGCTGAAGGTAGCTGGCAGCCCGCTCCAGCGTCTCGTCAAGCCGCCCGCTTTCCTCCCCGGTGAGAAACATATCGCAGACAATCTGAGGGACAACCCCGCTGTCTTTCACCGCACTGGTGAGGGAGACGCCCTGCCTGAGGGCAGGCACAACCGCGTGGAGACGCCGCCGTATCAGGGTGTTGCCAGCCGCGTCCGCCGCGAGGCGGAACGCCTCAACAATCGGCACGCCCGCCCCGTACAATGACGAAAGTGCGTACAGAAACCCGCTCAGGTCAACCGCCCTGACAAACCCTCCAAGAACCGGCACATCAAGGACAACGACATCCCACCATTCGCGAACCCGCGTCAGTCCGGCGCTCTGCCTGAAGACGAACACCGCGGCGACAGCACCGTAGATGAAGGCAAACGCCGGAAGAATCTGGGCAACGAAGGAGGAACATCCGCGCAGGATGAGAGAGGGAACCGCCGGGATGACGATGCCGGCGTGCAGAAGTAGGCCGGGATAGAACATCCCGCTGATGAGTCGGCTCCGGGTGAGACAGACGAAGTCAAAGTAGTCGGCAAGGCGGCGGCAGCACTCGGGCAATGTCCCCGACGTCTCCCCTGCGACGATGGCCGCCTGTTCAAAGCCGGTCAGCCGCGCACCGAACGCCTGCTTCACCGCATGCGCGAACGGCTCTCCCTTCCGCACCGACTCCGAGATGCGGGCAGCCGCCTGTCTTGCCGCCGGGTTTGCCCCTGAGGACGCAAGGTGGTCCACCGCCCTGTTCATCGGGATGCCTGCGGTCAGCATCACCGACATCTGACGGTAGAAGACGGCTTTCGCGCGCTGGTTCATCTCGGGAAGACGACTCTTCCGCAGACAAAAGCGGTCAGGGGTAAGTATACGCGGCGCGACGGATGTTTTCAAATCCCTCCTGTCCTGCTACAATACCGGTATGCGCGTATTCGGGCCCGTGCCGTCCCGCAGGTTCGGCCAGAGTCTGGGCATCAATGTGATGCCGTCAAAGTCGTGCACCTACTCCTGCGCGTACTGCCAGATAGGCCGGACAGAAAACCCCGTCATCAGCAGGCGGGCGTTCGCGCCTGTCAGAGAGGTGGTTGAGGAGGTCAGGGAGGTGCTGGAACGGCTCAGGCGCAGGGGCGTGGCAGTGGACTACATCTCCTTCGTGCCGGACGGCGAGCCGACCCTTGACGAGAACCTCGGAGAAGAGATTGCCTGCCTCGCGGCCATCGGCATCCCCATCCTCGTCATCACCAACGGTTCCCTCCTGTGGCGCGAGGATGTGCGCAACGACCTTCGGCGGGCGGACACGGTATCGGTCAAGGTGGACGCGGCAAGCGAGGATGTCTGGCGAGCGCTCAACAGACCGGCGGAAGGGCTGTCCCTTCCAAAGATTCTTGACGGAATCCGCGCCTTCGCGGGAGAGTTTCAGGGACGCCTCGTCACAGAAACGATGCTGGTTGCTCGGATGAACGACTCCTGCGAAGAGGTCTCGCGCATCGCTCGCCTCATAGGAGAACTTTCTCCCCTTCTTGCGTGGATCGACTTTCCGTGCCGTCCGCCGGCAGAGAACTGGGCGGTTTCGCCCGCGGCAGATGCCCTTGTTGCCGCGAAGAGCGCCTTTGAGGCGGAAGGCGTGCCTGTGGAGGTGCTCACCGGAGAAGGGGGAACCGAGTTCGGCTTCACCGGGGACATCGTGCGCGACATCCTCGCCATCTCGTCAGTCCATCCCATCAGCGAGGAGCAGATGGAGAGGATTCTGCGCAGGGCGTCTGCGGACAGGGCGGTGGTCAAACGCCTTGTGTCAGAGGGACGCCTTGTCCGCATCGCCCACAGAGGCACTTTCTTCTACCGCAGGCGGCAGGCAGACGCGCCTACTGAGTGAACGTCGGGTCTGTCACCCGCTGTTCGCGCACGCCTTCCTTGGGCTTTGATGCTGCCTTCAGCTTTTCGATGAAGGCGTCGTACCTCCTGCGGCTGACAGGAAGTTTCACCGTTCTGCCAGTTCGTCCCGACCAGATGATGGCGTTGATGAACTCAACCGTCCACCTGCCCTCCTCTCCGGGAGAAAGCAGTTCCTCTCCGTAGAGAATCGCCCGGCAGAAGTTTCTGACTACCGCCATATGCCCGCCCCATCCCTTGCCCTGAGGGACATCTATGGGAACAGGTGTCTCGTTGTTTTTCGCCCACATATCCGTTGACTCCCTGATTGCCTGCGTGATGGGGCGGTCAAACCTGCTGATGGTGACCGTATCCCCGTAGAGCCGCAGTTTGCCCTTTTCGCCCACAATCTCCATCGTGACCGCGGCGGCAGACAGCGCCTCGTTGGTGGTGGTGTAGTAATAGCCCCACGAGCCGTTTTCGTACTCAAGGACCGCGTCTGCCTCGTCCTCCACCTCAATCCGGTGGAATCTCGCGCGCGTCCTTGCCCTGACTGCTGACGGCAGTCCGCCGAACTTCAGGAAGAGGTCTATGTCGTGCGGCGCCTGATTGAGAGTGACCCCTCCTCCCTCTCCCTGCCATGTCGCCCGCCACGACGCGCTGTCGTAGTACGCCTGCGAGCGGAACCACGGGTCAACGCACAGCGTCCGGCGGACCTCTCCGAGTATGCCCTCCCTGGTCACCATCTCAATCGCCCGATGGATGGCCGGCTCAAAGCGGCGCTGGTGCATCACCGCGAACACCCGCTTCTTCCTCCGCGCCACGTTCACCATCCTGTCCGCGCCGCTGACCGTCACCGCAATCGGCTTCTCAGAGAGTACATGGAGTCCTTTCTCCATCGCGTAGACAGCGATGTCAGGGTGAACCCAGTGCGGAGTCGCGACGATGACCGCGTCCGCCTTTTTGCTGTCCACAAGGTGCCGGTAGTCGGTGAACCATGGCACGCCTGTCTCTGTGCCGACTGCACGGGCGGTTTCCGGGTTGATGTCGCACACGCAGGTCAGGACCGCCTCTTCGACCTCCTTCAACTTTCTGGCATGAGAACTGCCCATCCCTCCCACTCCGACGACGCCAATCCGCACTTGTTCCACGCTCCCTCCTTCGTTGGCAGAAGATTGTACACCCATCGGGCAGACCGCACAATTGCACAATTGACGGGCAGACGGCTTTGTGGTACAAGAACAGTGCTGACCTCAACGGGCCTTCCTTTGTGAGACGGGCTCAGATGACAGAGCGCACCAGCGGCTCACCAGAGAAGGGGCGTCTTCCCTCGCGCCCGCGGGAAACGGAGAAGATCATTTCAGACCTTGAGAACACCATTGCCGAACAGAAAGCGCTCGTTGAGGTTCTCTCCTCCGCGTACCAGAGGTACAGGGATGTGGTGGAGCATCTGCCTGTCTTTGTCTGTTCGTTTTCTCCCGACGGAACTCTCACCTATGTGAACGAGTCCCTTGCAGCGTATGTCGGCGTGCCGGCTGAAAAACTGCGCGGAAGTTGTTTCTACTCCTTTCTTTCACCTGAGAGCGGAAAGAAAACTGCCGAAGCCATCGCGTCGCTCACCGTCGACAATCCTGTCTGCGTGGTGGAGGAAGAGGTGCTCTTGCCCGACGGCACACGGAGGTGGCTCCAGTGGATTGACAGGGCCGTGTTTGACGAAAAGGGAGCGCTTGTCTCCTGCCACTCTGTCGGCAGGGACATCTCTGACATAAAGAAGGCGCAGGCGGAATGCGCACAAGAAAGAGACCTCTTTATGACCCTGGTCTCCTCCCTGAGAGACGGGGTGAACATCCTTGACGGGACGCTTACCATCACCTATGCCAACCCGACGCAGGAGAGCTGGTACGCGCACGCGATGCCGCTTGTGGGAAAGAAGTGCTATGAGGCGTTTCAGGGCAGAAAAACGCCGTGCGAGAACTGCCCTGCGCTGACCACCCTTGCCACCGGAAAAGCCGCGTCAGAGACGGTCGTCCGCAGAGGCCCTGACGGCAGCATCGTCGGGTGGCTTGACCTGCGCACCTACCCGCTCGTGGACTCAGCAACGGGGAAGATGACTGGCGTCGTCAAGCATGTCCGTGACATCACGAACGAGAGGCGCGCCGCGGAACTCCTCGCGCAAAACGGAAAAGAGATGAGGAAGTTGTGGCAAGAGGCGCCTATCGCCTACCACATCCTTGACGAGCACGGCACCATCCTTGATGTGAACAGAAAGGAACAGGAACTTCTCGGCTATGCCAGAGAGGAGATGGTCGGCAGGCCTATCTTTGACTTCGTTCTTCCGGAACAGCGGAAAGACGCGCGGCAGAGGTTTGCCGAAAAACTGCGGGGAAAACACGTGCCTCCGTCAAGGGACAGAATCTATGTGACAAAAGATGGCAGGCATATCTTTGTCTCCATCAGGGACACCATTGAACGGAACGGAACAACCGTCAGGGTGAGAAGCCAGATGACGGATGTCACCAGAGAGCGTGCGCTTGAGGAAGACCTGCGCAGGAGCCAGCGCGCGCTGCGGGAGATGGTGGAAGGGATGGCGAAGGCGATCATCCGCATCCTTGAGTTGCGCGACCCGTACACCGCAGGACACCAGCGCAGGGTGACGCAGTTGTGCGGCGCCATCGCCAGACGTCTTTCCCTTCCGGAGCGCAGGACGGAGATACTCCGACTTGCCGCGTCTCTCCACGACATCGGGAAAATCTATGTTCCCGCAGAACTCCTCAGCAGACCAGGCATCCTTCTCCCTCAGGAGCGGCTCCTCGTGAACCACCACGCGGAACTGGGGAAACACATCATCATTGATGTGGGGCTTCCCGCAGAGGTCGCCACTATTATTGCCCAGCACCACGAACGGATGGACGGCAGCGGCTATCCGGCAGAGCTGCAAGGCGAAGACATCGTCCTTGAGGCGCGCATCCTCGCGGTGGCGGATGTCACTGAGGCAATGCAGTCCCACCGTCCGTACCGTCCGGCGCATTCTCTCAACGAGGCGCTTGATGAGATTCGGTCGCAGGCAGGCGTCAGATACGACAGGGAGGTGGTCGAGGCGTGTCTTGCGGTTTTCTCCGAGGGGTTCGTGTTCACCTGACACAGCGAAAGGAGCGATATGGCGCGGGCAGTTCTCATCGCGCGGCTCAGCCGCAGGAAGAAGTCGGCTGTCTCTGTCCAGAAAGTTCTCACGCAGCACGGCTGTCTCATCAGGACGCGGCTCGGCATCCACGCGGGTGCGGGCGACAGGTGTGCGGACGACGGGCTCATCATCCTTGAACTTGTCGGCGCGGCAGGAAAGATGAAGGAACTTGCGGGCTGTCTCTCCCGCCTGCCGGGAGTGTCTGTCACCCTTGTACCGGTCAGGCAGTGACAGGCAGTGAGTTGTTGTTCCCCTCCGCTACTTGACAGAAATATCTTTCCGTTTACAATGTTGCCAAATTACCCGAACTACTATGGCCGCGATTTCGTATACCAGCGGGAACAACTGGGAGTTTTTCCTTTCACGGAAGGCGGACGCCGGAGCCGTGTACGGCGCCGTGGACTGCGGCGGGAAACTCGTCTACGAACGGCTGACCCCTTCCCGCGTACCGTCCGTCGTCTACACAAAGGCACGTCCTGTCACCCCTCTGAAACTGTTCCTGTTCCCCTTCAAGGAAAGCGTCCTGCCCGCAGTGTCCCCGACGGAAAACGCCGTCGTCATCGGCCCGGCGAGTTGCGACCTTGCCGGACTTTCCATCCTTGACAGGGTGTTCGCCGGTGGCGAGTTCAAAGACCCGTCGTATCCTGAGCGGAGAGCCCGTTTGACCATCGTGAGCGTTGACTGCCAGCAGCCGTACCAGACCTGCTTCTGTGAGTCGGTGGGCGTCAGGCCTTACGCCGAGCGCCTGTTTGACGTGAACCTCACCGCGCTTGCCGATGGCTTCCTCGTTGAGGTCGGGTCCGAGAAAGGAGCGCAGTTCCTCGAGGGACTGCAGACCGAAGAGGCGGGAGGCGACCGCCTCGCGCAGCGGGCGGCGCTCAGGGAGAAGGCGGCGAGGGCGGTCAGGGAGATAAACAGCCAGTTTGACCTCGCCGACATCCCGGAAAGAATCCGCGGCATTGAGATGGCGGAGCGCTGGCAGACGGAGGATGTCTCCCGCTGCGTGCAGTGCGGCAGCTGCAACTTCAACTGTCCGACCTGCGTCTGCTTTCTCCTCGAAGACACGGGAACGCCCGAGCGGTTTGAGAAGATGCGGCTGTGGGACGCCTGCCTCTTCCCCGGCTATGCCCGGATGGCGGGAGGCGCAACTCCGCGGCGCACCCTCTTTGAGCGGTACGCACACCGGTTGCTGTGCAAGTACTCGTATATGGTGGACAACTTCGGCACGGTTGGCTGCACCGGCTGCGGGAGGTGCATCGCCGGCTGCATCGGCAGGATAGACAAGCGGAAGGTTCTTTCCGAGGTAGTTGTCAGCAGGACGCCAGCATGAACGACAATCCGTATCAGCCAGTCCGGTGCGTCGTTGAAGACCTCATCCGGGAGTCGCCCACCATTGCGACCGTCCGGCTGAAACCTGATGTGCCCTTCCCCTTTCAGGCAGGACAGTTTGTGATGATGACGGTGCCTGGCGTGGGAGAGGCGCCGTTTACCCCCTCTTCCTCTCCCTCGGTGCGGGAGCGCCTCGAGGTGACGGTGATGAGAGCCGGCAGGGTCACGGCGCGCATCCACCGTCTCGCGCCCGGAGACATCGTTGGCATCAGGGGGCCGTACGGAAAGCCGTATCCTCTTGAAAGGTTCCGGGATGCGCACATCTTTCTGGTCGGAGGAGGGGTCGGACTCGCGCCGCTGCGCTCTCTCTTTCTGCGGCTTGTGGAAACGGCGGACGCCTACCAATCCATCACCTTCTGCCTCGGCGCCAGAACGCCGCAGGACATCATCTACAAGGACCAGGTGTTCAGACAGTGGCAGCAGATCTGCGAGAAGGTCTGCCTCCGGATCACGGTGGACAGGAAAGACGACGGCTGGAAGTATCAGGAAGGCGTGGTGACCACAACCCTTGACCATATTCAGGTTGACGCCGCCCACTCCGTTGCGGTCGTCTGCGGCCCTCCCGTGATGATGAAGTTCACCACATTGAAACTGCTTGACATCGGGTTCTCACCCGGCAACATCTACCTTTCTATGGAGCGCAAGATGTACTGCGGCGTCGGCCAGTGCCGGCACTGCCTCATCGGAACCAAGTGCGTCTGTCAGGACGGTCCCGTCTTCACCTTTGAGGAGTTGCGGGACACGCGCAACCCGTTCATCTGAACGATGAAGAAACTGGTCATCAACTACGAGGTCTGCAACAGGTGCCCCGCGTGCGTGGTGTCGTGCAGTTACCCGCACCACCCTGTGAACAACGGCATCACGACCCTGCGCGAGGCGGTTGCCTTCGCTGTGGTCTGCCGCCGATGCGACGACGCACCGTGCATCGCCGCCTGCCCAACGGGAGCGTTGAAGAGGGAAGAGAGGACGAACAGGCGCTCGCGATTCGTGTGCGTGTCGTGCAAGACCTGCTCGTTGTCCTGCCCGTTTGGCACCATCCTGCCGGAGTGCATCCCGTATATCGTCAGCGGATGCGACTTCTGTCTCGGACGGCTGGCGGACGGCGAGGTTCCCCTCTGCGTGCGCACCTGCCCCTACGGTGCGCTGCGGTATGTCGAGGAAGCGGAGACGGCGGGTGCGCCACACATGGAACCGGTGGGCGACCACCTCATCGTGCAGGCGGTCAACTGGCTCACACTGTCGGGGATACGAAGATGAACCTCGCGTCTGCGCTTGGCTGGTGCGTGTCCGCCTTCGTTCTGGCGGCAACGGCGGGCCTGCTCGCTTCGTGGCTTGACAGAAAAATCACCGCCCGGCTCCAGTGGCGGGTCGGGCCGCCGTGGTACCAGAACTTCGCCGACCTCGCCAAACTGGCAGGCAAAGAGGTGCTGGTGCCGGAACAAAGCAACCGGCTCACCTTTCTGGCGGCTCCGGTTCTCTCGGTGACGGGGATGACCGCCTGCGCGGGTATGCTCCTTCTCGCGGCGGGAAGGCGTCTCGGCTTTGAGGGGGACATCGTCCTTTTCGTCTATCTCCTCGCGCTGCCCCCGCTTGCCGTCGCCCTCGGAGGAAGTTCGTCGGCAAATATCCTTGCGTCTCTCGGGGTCAGCAGAGAGGTGAAACTCCTGCTTTCCTACGAACTGCCCTTTCTCTGCGCGGTCATCGCCGCCTGCGTGAAGGCAGGACCGACGACATCTCTTGCCCGGATTCTCCTGTTTCAGGAGATGTCAAGACCCCTTCTGTTCTCCCTCTCCGGACTGCTGGGATTCCTCATCTGCGTGGTCGTGCTGACAGCAAAACTCGGCTATGTTCCCTTCGATGTCGCCGAAGCGGAGGGCGAGATTGCGTCCGGCGCGCTGATAGAGTACTCCGGAATCCTCCTCGGCCTGTTCAAACTCGGCAAGGCGATGCTCCTTGCGGTGGGCCCGGCGTTCATCGTCGTGCTGTTCTGGGGAGGGTTCGGCAGCACACTGGGCGGCGCGATCGCAGGATTTCTCAAATGCCTCGTGGTCGTTGTCCTTGTCGTGCTCATCAAGAACACCAACCCCCGGCTGAGGATTGACCAGGCGCTCAGGCTGTTCTGGGGGATTGCGACGGTTGCCGGGCTTGCGTCCATACTGCTTGCGTGCGCGGGATGGTAATATGGGACTGAGAGAAAAGGCGCTGAAGAAGTCGCTGTGGGTCTACCACGTGGGCGCGTCTCCCTGCAACAACTGCGACATTGAGATTCTTGACTGCCTCACCCCGCGGTACGACATCGAGCGGTTCGGGATGGTGCTTGTCGGCAGTCCACGGCACGCGGATGTGCTTCTGGTGACAGGCATCGTCAACCGGAAATGCGTCTTGCGGGTGAAGACCGTCTACGAGCAGACGCCGAAGCCGTGCGTGGTGGTTGCGGTGGGTTCCTGTCCCTGTTCCGGCGTGCTCTTCAGGGACAGTTACAATATGGCAGGACCTCTGGATAGAATCATCCCTGTGGACATCTACATCCCGGGATGTCCGCCGAAGCCCGAGGCGATTATCGCCGGGATTGCCTCTCTTCTGGAGAAGATGAGATGACGGTCGCCGAACAGTTGAAAGAAGCGCTTGGCAACAGGGTGATGCGGCTTGAGACGCCCAACCCCAAGAGGGTCTACCTGACCGTCTCGCCGGAGGACCTCGTTGAGGCGGTCCGGTTCGTGTGGCAGGTGCTTGATGCCCGGTATGTCATTGTGTCCGGGGTGGACACCGGCTCACAGATTGAACTTCTCTACCATTTCAGCATCGACAGGAAAGACACCTTCGTATCGTTGCGGGTGTTCCTTGACAGGAACCGTCCTGAAATCGTTTCTCTGTCTTCCCTCATCCCCGCAACGGAATGGATCGAGCGTGAGATATGGGAACTCCTCGGCGTGACCTTCACGGGGCACCCGAATCTCACGCACCTCCTCCTTGCGGACGACTGGCCGGAGGGAAACTACCCATTGAGGAAGAAGACCGATGGCGCATAAGCGGGTCGTCATTCCTATCGGGCCGTTCCATCCTCTCATTGAGGAGCCGGAGTACTTCGCCCTGTCCTGCGAGGGCGAGACGGTGGTGGATGTGGAGTGGCAGGCAGGGTGTATGCACCGGGGCATTGAGAAGGTGTCCGAGTCGCTCCACTGGGACCAGGTCACCTTTGCGGTGGAGCGCATCTGCGGCATCTGCTCGACATCCCATCCAATTGCCTACTGCAACGCTGTGGAAGACCTCCTGGGGATTGAGCCGCCGGTGCGCGCGCGGTACATCCGAAGCATCATCTGCGAACTTGAACGGCTCCACAGCCACCTGCTCTGGGTGGGGCTGGCGGGGCATTTCCTCGGGTACAACACGGTCTTTATGTGGGCGTGGAAGTACCGCGAGCCCATCCTCGACGCCTTCGAGTTGGTCACGGGAAACCGGCAGCACTACGCGATGATGAAGGTGGGAGGGGTGCGCCGCGACATAGATGATGAGGATACCCTGCGCCTGAAGAAGATTCTCGGGGAGGCGCAGGGCAAGATAGAGATGCTCACCGCCGCGGTGCTTGACGACCCTGTCCTTGCCGCGCGGCTGAAAGGGGTCGGCGTGCTGACGCCGGAGGACATCAAGAACTACGGCGCGGTCGGGCCCACCGCGCGCGCCTCGGGCGTTGACATCGATGTCAGAAGGGACAGCCCGTACGCGGCGTATCCTCTCGTCGAGTGGGATGTCATCACCGCCTCTGCCGGAGATGTCTTTGACAAGGCGGTGGTGCGGCTTCTGGAATGCAGAGAGAGCATCAGGATTATCGAGCAGTGCCTTGACGCCATCAGGGGGCAAAAGGGTGAGATTGACGCGAAGGTGAGGGAGATTCCTCCCGGAGAAGGCATCGGGCATCACGAGGCGCCAAGGGGCGAGGTGTTCCACTATGTCAGGAGCGACGGTACGAACCGTCCGGTGAGGCACAAGATTCGCGCGCCGAGTTTTGTGAACATACCCACATTCAGGGCGAGCTGCATCGGGCAGACCGTCTCCGATGTCGCGATTATCCTTGCCGCCGTAGACCCGTGCTACTGCTGTACCGAGCGCATTCAGGTGTACAACAGGAAAACGGGCACAAAGGAGTTCGGGTTTGATGACCTCCTCCGCCTCTCGCGGGAGAAAACACAGCGGATTGCGCGGGAGATGGGCACATGACAGACCTCCTTATCATCGCAATCGCCACACCGTTCGCCGCAGGGTGCCTGTGCTGGCTCATCCCTGAAAGGGTCAGGTATCTCAGGGAGGCAATCTCGCTGGTGACCACCGGCCTCCTCATCGGCTATGTCGGGGGTATGGCCGGGATGCGATGGAGCGACCGCTGGTTCTCTGTGGATACCCTCGGCTGGTTCGTCGCTCTGGGCATCGCCTTCTTCGCCTTCATCACCGCGGTGTACAGCGTGGCCTATATGAGGGACTACCGGTGCCGACGCGCCTATGACGCCCTTGTCCTGTGGACCGCAAGCGCCGGCATTGCCGCGGCGCTGTCCAACCATCTCATCCTCTTTATTTCGTTCTGGGGCTTCCTCGGCCTCACGCTCTACCTTCTGGTTTCCCTCGGCGGCTCCCGCGCCGCGGCAGGAGCGAAAAAGACCTTCATCATCGTGGGAGGAAGCGACGCCTTCCTCCTTCTCGGCATCGCCATCCTGTGGACGCTGACCGGTTCTTTCACGATGAGCGATATGCAGATCTCCATCTCCGGCGGGATTCAGGCGGCTGCCTTCCTGTGCCTGCTGTGCGCCGCGCTTGCAAAGGCGGGCGCGATGCCTGTCCACACGTGGATTCCGGAGATTGCCGAGACAGCACCCGTCCCCGTCACGGCGTTTTTGCCCGCGAGCGTTGACAAACTTCTTGGCATCTACCTCCTTGCGAGAATCTGCCTTGACCTCTTCGCGTTCCATCAGGGTCTGTGGCTCCTCGTGCGGCTCATCGGCGCGGTTACCATTGTGGCTGCGGTGATGATGGCGCTCGTCCAGCACGAGATGAAGAAACTCCTCTCCTACCACGCGGTCAGTCAGGTGGGCTATATGGTGCTGGGCATCAGCACGGGCAACCCGATCGGCATCGCGGGCGGACTGTTCCATATGGCGAACCACGCGGTGTACAAGTGCGCTCTTTTCCTCGGCGCGGGCGCGGTGGAGAAGGCGACGGGAACCACGGACCTTGACCGGCTTGGCGGACTGGGCAGGCGGATGCCGGTCACCTTCTTCTGCTTCCTTCTCGCCTCTCTTGCCATCTCGGGCGTTCCTCCCCTGAACGGCTTCTTCTCAAAGTGGATGGTCTATCAGGGGCTTTTCCTCGCCGCGCAGGATAAAGACCCCTCGTGGGCGGTGTGGCTCGTTGCCGCGATGATTGGCAGCGGCCTTACCCTTGCCAGTTTCATCAAGATTCTCCATTCGGTTTTCCTCGGCCATCCCCGGCAGGATGACACGGCAAGGGAGGTCTCGGGATGGATGCTCGCGCCATCTCTCATCCTTGCCGGATTCTGCGTGGCGTGGGGCGTGGGATTTCTCATCCCCGTGCAGATGTTCCTTGGCGAGGTTGCGGGCATCACTGAGGCGGACCTGGCGTTCCTCCTGCCTCCGGTCGCGCTTCTCCTTGCCGCCCTTGTCCTCGGCGCTCTCGGACTTCTGTTCGTTGCGTCCCTCAGGGTGCGGATCGTGCCGTCGTTCGTGGGAGGAGAAACGCCGACCGCTGAGATGGAGATGTCAGGCACGGGGTTCTACCGCACCGTCGAAGAGGAACCGCTGCTCTCCCGCCTCTATGCCGCGGCGCGGAAAAAGGCGTTTGACCTGTACGAGGTCTTGAAAGCGACCGTATTCTACGCGGGCGCCGGACTGAGCGCATCTCACACCGGCATCCTGCTGGCGTACATCTCATGGATTCTCTTCGGAACGGTGATTCTCCTGTTCCTCTTTGTGAGGGTGTGATATGACAGAGATGGCTGTCGGGATTCTCCTGCTTCTGATGCTGATGGGTTCTCTCATCGCGCTGGAGACCTCTAATCTCCTGTCTGCGGTCGTGGCGGTGGGCGCGGTGGGCGCATTCGCCAGCATCACCTTCCTCCTCATCGGAGCGCCTGACATCGCCATCACCCAGATGGTGGTTGAGGTCCTTTCGCTCATCATTCTCATCCGGGCAACCATAAGCAGGGACCTCACCACGATAGATGAGGACAGGGATATCCCGGGGCTTGCCGCAACCCTCATCGTGCTGATGGCGATGCTGGTGTTCGGGCTGGAGGCGCTCAGGAGTTTGCCGCAGTTCGGCGCTCCTGCCTTCACCGCCAGTCCGGCCGCTCCGGCGCACCGGTATCTTGCGTCCGGACTGAAAGAGACAGGCGCGGCGAACGCGGTCGCGGCGGTCATCCTTGACTACCGCGGGTACGACACGCTTGGAGAGGCGACAGTGCTGTTCACCTCAATCCTCGGAGCGCTCGCCATTCTCAGGGTCTCCGCGCGGAAAAAGCGTATGAGGAGCAGGAAATGACCGGCACCGAATACCTGCAGGAGAAGGGTCTCAGCGTGGTGGTGAAGACGGCGACCCGGTGGATGAAGGGGTTCATCTTCCTCTACGGAGCGTACATCGTCTGCTTCGGCCACCTGACCCCGGGAGGCGGCTTCCCGGGCGGGGTCATTATCGCCGCGACCTTTGTCCTCATCACCCTTGCCTTCGGCAGGGAGTACGCCCTCGGAAAACTCGGCAAACTGCTCGCCTCCGAACTGGACAGCCTCGGAGCGCTGCTCTTCCTCTTCCTCGCGGCGGGTGGGCTGTACGCGGGAAGCAAGTTCTTCACCAACTTCATCGAGAAGGCGCATCCGACAGGCACCTTCCGCCTGTTCAGCGCGGGGATTATTCCCCTGTGCAACATCAGCATCGGCGTTAAGGTCGGCGCATCCCTCTTTATGGTGTTCATCATCCTTGCGGTCGTGCGGGTCGTTGTCGTCAACGGGAAGGGGAAACTCATCACCACGGAAAAGGCAGGTACGAAATGATGTACGCGCTGTGTTTTATGGTCTTCCTGGTCGGGCTGTACGGCGTCTCCTGCAAGAAGAACATCGTCAAGATTATCCTCGGAGTGGTGATTATGGAGTACGCACTGAACCTCTTCCTCGTCCTCCTCGGATACCGCAGGGGAGGCATCCCTCCGATTCTCGACAGGTCGATGGAGACGACGCAGTTCGCCTCACAGGCGGTTGACCCTCTGCCTCAGGCGCTGGTGCTGACATCCATCGTCATCGGGCTTGGAACGCTCTCCCTGATGGTCGCCATCGCCATACGGCTCTACGAACGGTACGGTACATTTGACGTGACAGAGATACGGAAACTGAAAGGGTGAGATGAACTGGCGGGATACCCTGGTTCCTTTCTATACGGCGCTGCCGCTGTGCGGGGCATTCCTCATTCCGATGGTCTCCCGCAAGGTGAGATGGTTTGCCGACTTCTTCGCCATTTTGATTCTCACGCTCCTTGTCGCCGGCTGCGGCGCGCTCTTCGGCCACCAGCAGGTCTATACCTTCGGAAACTGGCCCGCTCCCTACGGCATCGTCCTTGTCCTTGACCCATTAAGTTGGCTGCTCCTTTTCCTTGTCAACCTCATCGGACTGATGGCGGCAATCTTCTCCGTCCCGTACATCGAACGGCTCTACACCAGCAAACTGAGGTACTGCTCGCTGTTCCTCCTGATGATTGCCGGGATGAACGGGATGGTCCTGACAGGAGACCTTTTCAACCTGTTCGTCTTTATGGAGATTGCCACGATTGCCTCCTACGCGCTTGTCGGATTCGGCTGCGAGGCGCGCGAACTGGAAGCATCGTTCAAGTACCTCGTGATAGGAACCATCGGAAGTTCCTTCATCCTTCTCGCCATCGCCTTGTTGTACGGGAAGACCGCCACGCTGAATATGGCTGACATTGCCCGGCAGATTGCACCGCTTCAGTCAGACCCGCTCGTTCTATTTTCGTTCGTCCTGTGTCTGGTCGGGTTCTTCATCAAGGCGGCGGTCGTGCCGTTCCACGCCTGGCTGCCTGACGCCCATCCCTCGGCGCCTTCCCCGGTCTCCGCAATGCTCTCAGGCGTGGTCATCAAGGCGGTCGGCGTCTACGCGCTTGTCCGGCTGGTCTTCAATGTGTTCGGCTTCTCGCATCTGACAGGACAGATTCTTGTGGGAGCGGGGATTCTTTCAATGATGGTGGGCGTCATCCTCGCAGTGAACCAGTGGGACTTCAAGCGGCTCCTTGCCTACCACAGCGTCAGCCAGATAGGGTATGTGATACTCGGCATCGGACTTGGCACGCCCCTCGGCATTGCCGGCGGACTGTTCCACCTTTTCAACCACTCCCTTTTCAAATCGCTTCTGTTCCTTGACTCTGGAAGCGTGGAGTACGAAACGGGCACGCGCGACCTCAACCGGATGGGAGACCTCGCGCAGAAGATGCCTGTGACCTCTTTGTCCACCCTTGTCGCCTCCCTTTCCATCTCGGGCATCCCGCCGTTCAACGGATTCTGGAGCAAACTTCTCATCATCCTTGCCTGCGTGCAGGCAGGCAGACCGGGAGCCGCGCTCTGGGCTGTCGCGGGCAGCATTCTCACCCTTTCATCCTTCACGAAGGTCCTCAGGTACGCATTTTTCGGTAGGGGGCAGAAGTTTGACGAGGCGTCGTGGAAGGAGTACCGCGAGGTTCCGGTTTTGATGCTGGTTCCTACCATCTTCCTTGCTCTGTTGTGTCTTGCCGCAAGCATCCTTGCCGCTGGCGGCGAACACGGGTTTTTCGGTGATGCGACCGGGGTTCTTCTGCGCGGGGCAGGCTCCTACATCACCACGGTGCTCGGAGGTCAGGGATGAAAAAGGGAGTGCTCTTCGTGCTCCTCTACATCGTGTGGATACTGCTCACAATGCCGTTTGGCGCATCGAGAGACATCTGGGCAGCGGTTGCCGGTCTTGTCATCTGCCTCCTTGTCGCCCTCATCTTCGGCGAGGCGTTCACGGGAAGACCCCACCTTTACCTCTCGCTCAAGCGGTACCTCTGGGGACTGTGCTACCTTCCCCTGTTTCTGTACGAGTGCGTCAAGGCGAACATCCATGTCGCCTACATCGTGCTCCACCCGCGGCTTCCGGTGAGACCCGGGATTGTCAAGGTGCGCACGCGGCTGAAGAGTATGTCCGGCATCACCGCGCTCGCCAACTCCATCACCCTGACTCCCGGGACGCTTACCGTTGAGGTCGACCCGTCCGGCTTTCTCTACATCCACTGGATTACCGTGGAGACACAGGATATCCAGCAGGCAAGCCGGCTGATTGTGGAGCGGTTCGAGACCATTCTTGCGAGGATATACGAATGACACTGTTGTTCTCCGTCCTGCTCGTCTGTTGCGCGCTGTGCCTGTACCGGGTTGCGAGGGGGCCGAGCTCGGCTGACAGGATTATGGCAACGGACATCCTTGGCATCCTGATGGTCGGGTTCTGCGCCATCCTCGCCATCTCCACGAAAAAGGACTACTATCTCACGATTGCCATCGCGTGGGCGCTGTTGAGTTACATCGGCGTCATTGCGCTGGCGAAGTTTCTGGAAGGCAAGGGGTTTGACGAATAGGGGGCTTCAATGAGGGCGTCTCTCGGGTACTTCTTTCTTGCCGTCGGGGTGGCCTTTGACCTCCTCGGGTGCGTCGGGCTTATCAGAATGCCGGACCTCTACAACCGCCTTCAGGCGGCGACCAAGTGCGTCACCCTCGGGACGCTGTCCATCCTTGTCTCCGTGATGATTCTGTGCAGTCCTGCGACGGGAGCAAAGGCATTCCTCTGCGGCGCGTTCGTTCTTGTGTCAAGCCCGACCGCCGCCCACGCCCTCGCGAGGGGAGCCCACCGGTCAGGACTGCGGCTGTGGGAGAAAAGCGTGTGCGACCGCCTTGCGGAGGAGAAGAAAGGATGAGAGCTCCGAAACTGCGGGAACTGCGCGAAGCCGTAACCAGTTTGTTCTCCCGACCGTTCACCACCGGTTTCCCGGCAACTGCCCATACGCCCGCCGCACGATTCCGCGGCAGGCCGATGTTCAACAAGGATGTCTGCGTTGGCTGCACTGCCTGCGCACAGGTGTGCCCTGCCCGCGCGATAGATGTCGTTGACGCCGTTTCCGGCGCCCTGGCCACCCGCACGCTTGTCCACCACCCCGAACGGTGCATCTTCTGCGGGCACTGCGAGGCACACTGCATCACGAAGGAAGGGATTCACCTGACCGCGCAGTTCGACATTTCGTACACGAACGGACAGGATATCACCAACAGCATAGAACACGAACTTGTCGTGTGCGGCGCCTGCGGCAGCATCATCGGCACACGGCGGCACCTCCTCTGGATTGCGCGGCGTCTTGGCGAGGCGGCTTTTGCGAACAGCACTCTTCTGGCGTCCGTTCAACACAGCATAGAGATTGCCTCCGCGTACCGCGAAGAGGTGTCTGTTCCCCTCCAGAGGCAGGATGCGCTCAAGGTCATCTGCCAGAAGTGCAGGCGAATCGCATTCCTGACAGACGAGGGCATCGCTGACCCGCGGGAGCCCCAGCCGGAAAAGCCCTGAAGGTCCGCGGAATGCACGAACTGACCGTCGCAGAACACCTTGCGCGGTTCCTTGACCGCTTCTGCAGGGCCGAGTCCTGTTCCCGCGTGCGGACCATCTTTTTGAGCGTCAATCCGTTCAGTTGCCTTGACGGCAGGCGGCTCTCGTTCCTCCTTTCGCATCTGACATCAGACAGCCGCCTTTCAGGGGTCACGGTGCGCGTCAGGAGGCGGAAAGACCAGATAGACAGGGAGATTGTCATAGAGAGCGTGGAGGTGGAGAGGAATGAAGAAGTTCGCCAGAATCGTCGTCGGAGAGGGACTGCTGAGGGACAACAGCGCCGCCGCGCGAAAAAACGCCGCGCTCTTCAGGCGGAAAAGGATAGTGTCCCTCAACCTGATGGGGTCTGCCGGCTGCGGAAAGACATCCCTTCTTGAGCAGACGCTTGCCCGAATGAAGGATGTCCCCATCGGCGTCATAGAAGGCGATGTGGCGGGGAGTTTCGACGCTCAGCGTCTGAGGAGATTCAGCGTTCCCATCGTGCAGATCAACACAAAAGGCGCCTGCCACCTTGACGCGGTGATGGTCTCTCAGGCGCTCGCCCGGATGCCCCTTGACGACATCGCGCTTCTTTTCGTGGAGAACGTGGGAAACCTCGTCTGTCCGGCAGAGTTCCCGCTGGGCGTGTTCAGGAATGTCATCGTCGTCAGCGTGCCTGAGGGAGATGAAAAGCCCGCGAAGTATCCGCTCGCCTTCCGCATCTCCGATGTCTGCATCCTGACAAAGTCAGACCTTGAGAAGTCGGTGCCCTTTGAGATGCGCAGATTCCGGCAGCGACTGTCCAGAGTCCACCCGGGGATGAAACTCATCAGGGTCTCTGCGCTGACCGGAGAGAACCTTGACGAGTGGATTGCCTACCTGAGAACACTCATCGGCTCACCCTGACCTCTACCGGCTCCCCTCCTTGCGCCTGCCTCCATCCGGTGTCAACCGCGACGGTTATGACGGCTGTACCCGCGGCCGTCTTTTTCGCAAAGGTGACCACCGTTTTCCCGTCGCCGGTTCTCTCAGACAGGGCAACGCGGGACACTGTCTCCTCCCTGCCAAGAGGAAGAAGAAGGGTGATGAGTTTCACCGAGCGCGCTTTCTGCGAGGTGAGGGCAAGGTGGTATCCCCTTTCCGTCGGCGTTCCCTGCCCCGGCGATGTGCCCGCAACGACAACCGTCGTCTCCGAGACGCAGTCCAGGTCGTGCGGCGCAAGGGGGCAGACCGCAAGGGACGCGACCTCCTGCCGGGCGACCCACGCGCTGCCCTCTCTGACAAAAGGCGCGTCGCTGTGGCACAGCCAGGTGAGGGTGCGGGGTTCAGCCGCCTCCATCTCGTCTGCCACCAGCATCCACTCTTTCCCTGCCGCAACCGTCCGGCGCAGTGTCAGCCCAGGCGCGACTCTGTCGTAGGCGCTCCCGAACTCGCCGGACACAAAGCAGAAGGCATCTGTCAGTTTGATGCGGTCTATCCTGCAGGCGTCAAGTTTTTCATACGGAAAGCCCCGCTCGTTCCAGTAGGAACCGTCCATCGCCTGCCCCCTGCTGTCCACAAGAAGGGTGTTGTGGTCCCTCGTCCACTTCTCAGCAGTGTATCCCGTGTCTGTCGCAAGGTATGCCCCTCTCGCGAAGAGCCAGAACCCGCCGATGTCAGGATGGACATGTCCGCAGTTCATCGTCCAGTCCTTCAGTTGCCTCGTCTTTGCGAGGGCAGAATGTCCCAGAGGCGGACCGCACCTGAAGGCGAGGCAGGTGGCGTCGTCATCCCATCCGGACCTCCAGACAACCACATCGTGGTCAGCGAAGTGGTGGAAGGCGGGAAGCAGAGGCAGATTCTTCTCCTTCCTCTCGTGGAAGGCGAGGAAGGCGGCGGCCGGGTAGTCGCGCTCAGGACACCGCTGGGAGAGGAAGTCGGCAACGTCTGACGACCGCGGGCTGTTCAGCGCCTTTCCCGCGCTCCACAGGAAGTGGTAGTTGTTCACACTTACCGACGGACGACGGGTGCCGCTCCAGCGTCCCATATCGTTCATATCGAAGGCGTACGGAGGACCGGGCAGGGAAAGGTACCGCGCGTACCTCCAGTTTTCCCTGAGCACAGGCAGGTCGTAGAACTCCTTTCCCGTCGCCCGTGCCATCACCTCGGCGTATCTGCCGTGCCAGTGGAGCGCATAACTCCAGTAGCCGTACCCCTCGTAGTAGTAGCCGTCCTCGCTCAGAACATACCTGCACCGCCTCATCACCGCGTACGACCTGGTCAGCCACTCAGACGCCTCAGGAACCTCTCCAAGGAGGGCGAGCGACGAGGTAGCCAGTGCAACCGCAGGGATGTAGGTGTGGTTCTGGTCGTACCGGTACTTCTCGGCGGAAGAAGGCGAGAAACTCTCGTGGATTGCCCGCGCATGGGACGCAAGCCCGTCTCTGACCATCTGCCTGTCTGCCGGAGAAAGGTCGTCGTGGAGGATGTCGTAGGCAACCGCGATGTGGTACAGGTACCACGCCGCCTGAAGGTCAATGTTTGGACGGTAGTCGGTTCCCCAGACATCCTCCCTGCAGTGGGCGACCATCCAGCGCGAGGCGGCGTCAAGGAACCATCTGTCTTTCGTGATGAAGTACGCGAGCGCGCCTGATTCAACCCGCTCAATCCGCCAGTAGTATCTGCCTGCGCGTATCTCTTCGGAAGAGGGCAGACCGCCGCCTAGCCGGCGTCCGCTGGCAACCACTTCTGCCCACATCTCAGGCACCCTCTGCGCCTTCTGCGCAAGAACCTCCCTGTCTTCGGGACCGAAGAGGAGACGGGGACGCCTGTCCGCATAGCCGGGACGCACCGGTACCGCAAGCGCGCGCAGATCGTCGGCCAGCGTTGCTTCCGGCGCCGCGTCTTTTTCCTGTCCGGCAAGTTGTCCCCGCGCGCACATCAGCGCCGCCGCAAGGCATACAGCCGCCGTTGCCAGGTTCATCCGCCCTCCTCCGCGTTTTCCCTCCTTTGGGCAGGATACCATATCCCGCCGGCGCACCACAAAGGATGTGTCTTTTGCCGCGCAAATTGACGGCTGGTGCTACAAATGGTATAATCGTGCTACCAACTGGGGAGGCGCCGATGAAGAAGGGCTTCACCCTCATCGAACTTCTGGTGGTCATCGCTATCATCGCCATCCTTGCGGCGCTTCTGCTCCCCGCGCTTGCCCGCGCGCGGGAGAAGGCGCGGCAGGCCGCGTGCCTCTCAAACCTCAAGCAGGTCGGCGTCGCCTTTGAACTGTACCTGCAGGATTTTGACGACCGCTACCCTCCCCAGCAGGACTGGAAGACCCGGCTGTGGGAGTATGTGGCCGCCAACCAGCGCAACCGCATCTGCTACTGTCCGAGCAGGCACGGCAGAACCATAGATGTGTCGCAGTGGTTCTGGGGTCAGGGGTATAATATCGGGTACGACGACCCTGCAACTCCCGGGGTGTGTGACTACCCGGGGTTCGCAGGGGTTCAGGCAGGCAGGGTAAGGAACGCAGGACAGAAGATTCTCGTGGTTGAATGGGGAAGGGCATCCGACGGGCGCGGAGGATGTAACGCCGGTCCTCCCGTCGGACCGGTCGGATTTCTTCACGGCGGAGCAACCTGCTACTGGGCGGTGTGCAGAGTACACAGCGGCGGGTCGAACATCCTTTTCGGAGACGGACACGCACTCTGGATGAAGCCGGAACACTACCACAGCGCCACGCTGGATGTGGATGGGTCAGGCAACCCCATTCCCGCCTCTCCTGAGATTGCCTCAAACTGGCGGGAGTTCTGGGACACCTCGTACTGAAATGCGCCTATGAGAACCAGAGGCATCAGCAGGACGCTTCTCGGGCTTTTCGCCGCGGTCTGTTGTCTCGCGTGGGGCGAGCCGCTCAGGGTTGTTGCGACCACCTCCCACCTTGCCGCGCTCGTCCGCGCCATCGGCGGAACGGATGTCTCCGTCACGACGATCATCCCCGCAGGGATGTGTCCGGGGCACTTTGATATGCGTCCCGCAGACAGGTACTCGGTGGAGAAGGGATCTCTCATCCTCGCGCACGGATGGGAGACCGTGTTGCCCGGGATAGAGTCGTCTACGCGGCAAGGAGCCGTTCGCAGGGTGAGCGTCGAGGGAAACTGGCTGGTTCCTTCTGTTCAGAAAGAGGCAGGACGCAGCGTTGCCTTTCTTCTCTCGGAGGCGCTGCCGCGCAGGGCATCGTTCTTCTCGGCGAATCTTCAGCGGCATCTCGCGGAGATGGACCGCCTTGAGAAGGATGCGCTCACCCGCATCGAAACCGCCGGGCTCAAAGGAGTCCCTGTCATCTGTCAGGATATGGTCGCTCCTTTCCTCTCTTTCCTCGGAATGAAGGTGGCCGCCACCTACGGCAGGGAGGAGGAGTTGACTCCCTCCGCGCTCGCCGCGCTGGTCAAAACAGGCAGGCAGGCGAATGTGCGCCTCATCGTGGACAATCTACAGGCAGGACCGAAGGCAGGCGTCTCTCTGGCGCGGGAACTCGGGATTCCCCGCGCGACTGTCTCCAACTTCCCCGGAGGGATGCCGCGCACCGACTCTGTGGCGGCGTGCGTCCACGACAACATCTCCCGGCTCATCTCCGCGTATGCCTCCCGCCATTGAGGTTGACCGGCTCTCTGTGAGCGACGGGGGGACAGAGATTCTCCACTCAGTCTCGTTCTCCGTCTCCCCGGGCGAGTTTGTGCTCCTTTCCGGTCCAAACGGCGCAGGCAAGACCCACCTGTTGCGCGCGCTTTTGGGCGTAGGCGGGGATGCACGGGGCGTCGTGCGCCTCTTCGGCGTTGTCCCGTCTGGAGCGAACAGACGGCTGGTCAACCGCCGCATCGGGTATGTGCCGCAGATTCTTGCGGTTGACCCTGGCGTTCCCGCGACCGCCGAAGAGGTTGTCCTGATGGGGAGGTATGCCCACCAAGGACTCCTGCGGCGCCCATCCCTGTCTGACAGGACTGCCGCGCGGCAACTCCTCGAACTCCTCGGGGTCAGCCACCGCGCACAGGTTCCGTTCGGACTGCTGTCCGGAGGAGAACGCCAGCGGGTGCTTCTGTGCCGCGCCCTTGCCGGAGAACCGGAGATGTTGTTTCTGGACGAGCCGTTCTCCTCTCTTGACAGGCCGTCTGTGCCGGCTGTCAGTTCGCTCTTGTGCGATTTCTACGGACGCCGGACGCTCACCGTGCTCCTCGTCGCGCACGGCGCCACCGCCTGCGACAGCGTCGCAACCCGCAGGATTGAACTTGAAGACGGCAGGGTTGCCTCTGACAGGACGCTCACGAACGGAAAGAAGGCGTCTTGATGAACTGGCACGACCTCTTGACCGCAGGGTTTATGAGACAGGCGTTTTTTGCGGCGACACTGGCAGGCATCGCCTGTTCCGCCGTCGGAGTCCTCATCGTCATTATGCGCATATCCTTCATCGGAGTGTGTCTGTCCCACGCCGCGTTCGCGGGGGCGCTCCTCGGCGTCCTTCTCGGGCTGCCTCCGCTTCCTCTCTCGCTCGCTGCCGGCATCGGCGCCGCGGGGCTGCTTGGTCCTCTAGCGCGCAGGGGGCGGCTGTCGCCTGATGCAACGATGGGCATCCTTTTTTCCGTCACGCTGGGCGTTTCCTTCCTCATCCTCGGTCTGCTGCCCGGCTCGCGGGCTGAGGGGCTCCAGTTCCTCTGGGGAAGCGTGCTTTCCGTCGGCAGGCAGGACATCCTCCTTCTTTCCGGCATCGTCTTCCTCACGGTCGTGCTGACCGTCGTCTTCTTCAAGGAGATCCACGCCACGGTCTTCTCGCAGGAACTTGCCGCCGCGTCGGGGCTGCCTGCCGGCACGGTGCTCTATGGGGTTCTGATGGTCGCCGGCGCCGCGGTGGTCGGCTCGCTGAAGGCGGTCGGAGGGCTTCTCGTCTTCAGTTTGATGATCAATCCTGCTGCCGCCGCCTACCAGTGCAGTTACCGGCTCAGCAGAATCTTCCTTCTTGCGGCGGTTTTCGGCGTCGTGTCGGCGTGGGCAGGCATTGCCGTCTCCTGCGCGTGGAACCTTCCAACGGGCGCGTGCATCATCCTTGCGTCGTCGGCCATCTTCCTTCTCGCGCTCTGGCTGTCTCCAAAGCGAAGGAGGGTTCCCCGGTGACATCGCGCAAGAAGTTTTTTGGCGGTCTCGCGGCAGGATGGGATGCCGGAGCCGCTTCCTGCGGCGAACGCCTGCGCAGGGTTGTGGCTGAGGCGGGGATTCGACCAGGATGGCGCGTCTGCGATGTTGGCACAGGAACAGGCGTCCTCATCCCTCTTCTGGCACGGGCGGTCGGCGCGCAGGGCGCTGTGGTCGCCATTGACTACGCTCCGGAGATGATTCGTCAGGCGCGCAGGAAGAGATTCCCGGCAACGGTCGAACTCCTTGTGGCGGACATCCACTCCACCGGTTTCGCTCCGTCGTCGTTTGACGCCGTCATCTGCAACGCGTGCTTTCCCCACTTTGCCCACAAGAGACGCGCCATGAAAGAGATACGGCGCATCCTCAAGCCGGGAGGAGTACTTGTCATCTCCCATCCGACAGGCAGGTCGTCTGTGAACCGCCTGCACGGGTCTGCCTCAGGACCCGTCAGGCGGGACAGGGTGCCGCCCGGAGACAAAATGGCACGGACGCTGTCGGAGTGCGGCTTTGTCCCGGTGTCTGTGATTGACGAGGAGCGGTTCTACCTCGTCAAGGCGCGCCGCCGCGAACAGGAGATTCTCAGCGACGCTGCGGAGCCACCCTCTTGCCGGAGAACACCACGGTCTCATTCTGCTGCACAATCAGTTCCCCGTCCCTCTCCAGAACGGCAAGAGACCCTTTCTTGAACTTCCTGCCCGAGGACACCGCCGTTTTCTGAAGAATCTGGACAGTGCCGTCCCAGAGATGGACGCGGCACTCTTTTCCTCCCGGCAGGTACTCCGCAACCACCTGCCTTCCCTGCTCGTCCGCATAGGACTGCCCGGCCGCGACCCCGGCGTGCCGCCGGCCGCATCCGCCGCACAAGAGCATCAGACAGAGCCCGCCTGCCACCCATCTCATCGTCTGCTCCCTGTCCCTCGCGCAGGGCGAAACCCGACTGCCGGAGATTGACCCTGCGGGATTGCCTCTGTATAATGTGCCACTGACCGCCCTGTCGGCGCAAGCGGAGTTTCGCAAAGGCAGACGGATGCCTGCTCAGAAACAGGACGGCCCTGCGCGCATCTAATTTTTTGACTGCGATATGACTGACATGCGGAAGAGATTCGCCGGCAGCGCAGCTGGAACAACCGACAGGCGGGCGTCGCTTCTCATCAGCATCGCCATCCTCGCGGCGCTTGTGCTCCTGAACAAGGCGGCGACAGGAGACCTTGCGCGGTATCTTGCCAACCCGCGGCTGCAGTTGTTCACCATTCTCCTCCTCGCCATCCTTCTGGAAGGCCTGCCGTTTCTCCTCGTCGGTTCTTTGATTTCAGGAGCGATAGAGGTGCTCGTGCCGGGACGCATCCTTGAGGAACGCGTGTTTCCCAGAAGACCGCTGCCCGCCGCAGCGGTCGGCGCGCTGCTGGGCGTCGTTTTCCCTGTCTGCTCGTGCGGGAATGTGCCTGTCTGCCGGCGGCTTCTCCGCAAAGGGGTCCCCGCCGCAGGCGCGGTCAGTTACCTCCTTGCCGCTCCTGTCATCAATCCCATCACCCTTGCGGCAACCGTTCTTGCCTTTCCGCAGGCGCGGGGGATGGTGTGGGGCAGGGCGGCCCTTGCGTGTGCGGTGGCGGTCAGCGCTGCTCTCCTCATCGGCAGGAGCAGGGACGACATCCTCCTGCCCGGCGACCTTCAGCCAGAACACAGCGGGGAGTGTCCGCACGTGCATTCCGGAGGGCGGCTCTCCCGCATCCTCGGCCACGCGGAGCAGGACTTCCTGCTGACAGGCAGGTTCCTTGTTCTCGGCACAAGCATTGCGGCTTTTCTCCAGACCGTCATTCCTCGCGCCGCCTTCGTCTCGGTCTCTGCAAAACCGCTTGTCTCTACGGCGCTGATGGAACTCCTCGGCGTGGCATTCTCGCTCTGTTCGTTCGCTGACGCCTTCGTGGCGAGTACCTTCACCGGTCTTCCATCCGCCGCGAAGGCGGCGTTCCTTGTCGCGGGGCCGATGGCAGGCGGTTCGCTGATTGTCCTGTACCTTGGCAGTTTCAGGAGGCGCTTCGCGGTCCGTCTGGTTGCGTGCGTCCTTTCTCTGATCTTCCTTCTTGCCTCGCTCTGGGGGTTCATCGGGAGGGGAGTATGAGACCGGCACAGAGACAGCGCCTTTTGCGCCTGGCAGTCCTCTTCTCGTGGTTCGGATGCCTCTTCTTCCTTCTTCTGAGCAGAACCTACCTCACCTATGTCCGCGCAACCTACGCGCCTGTCCTTGCGCTCGGCCTGGTGATACTGGCGGCGATGGTAGTCCGCCGCAGAGCCGATGAGAAAGCGCCTGGAGTTTCCGCGGCGACAGCGCTCCTCTTTGTATATCCCCTTCTTCTTGCTCTCGCAGTCAGGCCCGGAACCCTGACGAGCGCGGCTGCCGTGAACAGGGGCATCTCCACCTCGTTTTCGCCCGCGGATGCCTCAGCCGTCGAGCAACTCCTCAGCCGCGTGGAGACAGAAGGAAACTACCGCCGGATGAACCTGAAACAACTCCTCTCCCTGACCACCGCCGACCCGGAGAAGGCGAAAGGGCTGTCCGTGGCGGTTGAAGGGCTGGTGTTCAAAGACGCACGGGGGTCGCAGGACGGGTTCACCCTTGTGCGATTCCTCATCACCTGTTGTGCGGCTGACGCGACGCCTCTTGGCGTGCGAGTCCTCTGGAAGGACGCGCCTCTGGTGCCCCAGAACGTATGGGTGGTTGTGCGCGGCACGGTCTCCATTGAAGGAGATGGTGCGCGCATCGCCGCCGATGAGGTGATGCCGGTGCCGATGCCTTCCAATCCGTACCTGTACTGACCCGGGAGGAACGATGAACCACAGAGGCACGCATCTCTGGGAAGAGCTGGCTCACCATTTGCCGTTTTCGGTTCTGAGCGTAACGCTCGGGCTTATTGCGGTTGGACTCCTCAGCTTTTTCGGCGAGGTGGTCGGCGCGGGAGACATCTCTCAGTACACCGAGGACCTGTTCCATCTGTTCCACCCCGCTCACATGCTGTTTTCCGCGATGGCAACCACCGCAATGTTCTGGCAGCACGAGCGGAGATTCTTCAAGGCGCTTGTCATAGGCATCGTGGGGTCTGTCGGCATCTGCGGCGTCAGCGACATCTTCATTCCGTATCTCGCCGGCTGGCTCCTCGGCGCGCATATGCACCTGCACATCTGCATCGTCGAACATCCGCACCTCATCCTTCCGTTTCTTGCTGTCGGGGTTCTGGTCGGATACCTTGCGCCCGGTACGCTTGAAAGACAGGAGGGAGTCATCTTCTCCCACTCGCTCCACGTCTTTGTGAGTGCCATGGCTTCCATCCTCTACCTCATCTCCTTCGGCGTCACAGAGTGGGCACATCAGGCCGGCGCAGTGCTCATCTACATGGTCCTTGCCGTAGTCATTCCCTGCTGTACCAGCGACATCATCTTCCCTCTCATCTTCGTGCAGAAGAACTCGGGGGAAGAGATATCCCACCGGAACAGATGCTGTTCCAGAAAGGAAACGGACAATGGCTGAGAAGACCGTCGTTGTGGAACTCTCTTCGGAGCGCGGCTTTCGCACCGAGTGCCGGGCGGGAAGCCACACGCTTTTCATTGACCAGCCGAAATCCGCGGGAGGCACTGACGCGGGCCCGACGCCCCTTGACTACCAGTTGCTCGCCCTCGGCGGGTGCATCAGCGCAATCTCCCGCATCGTTGCGGCCCAGAAACGTCTGCCCATCCGGAGCGTGAAGGTGAAGGTGGAAGGTACCATCAACACCGACGCGCTCCTGGGGAAGACAACCGACTGCCGGGTGGGCTTCTCGTCCATCACCGCGACCGTTTCGCTTGACGGGGAGATGTCTGCAAAGGAGAAGGAAGAGTTCCTTGCCGAGGTAGAGCGCAGGTGCCCCATCTCTGACAATCTTCAGCACCAGACGCCTGTCAAGGTGGTGTGCGCCGGCTGAAGCGCCAACCGCTACGGCAGTTTGATCTTGCCCGCACCTCCCGCCGCCTCAGGGGGCAGGTGGGTGGCTGTCACGATGCGGCTGGCGCTGCGGCGCCGCAACTCCTGGAGTTCTGACGCCAGTTCGCGCCGTGCCGCCTCCACCTCTTCCTCGGCGCGCTGGGCAAAGAGACGAAACGCCTCTTCCACCGTGCGCGCCTCTATCTCAAAGGTCACCGGCAGGGTGGTCATACCCAGCGGCGTCTGCATCGCAAGTTGCACCCGGCCCACGAATCTGGTCACCTTACCGTCAAGAGAGGTAAGCCGCTCTATCTGTTTCACCGGAAACTTCTCATCCTGCTCGCTCTCCTCAACGAACTCTTCCCGTCTGAAAATCATTTTCTGCTCCTTTTCCGGAGGCAGCCGCCTCGCCTGCGCGCGGGCGGCCAGCCCGATGGTATGATACCATACCGACAGGGAGGCGGTCATGCTGATTATCGATGCGCACAATCATCCTGACTGGCACGGACACAACTTTCCGAAGTTTCTCGCCAATATGGACCGCTGCGGGATTGCGAAGACATGGCTCCTGCCGTGGGAAAGCCCTGCGGACGAGTACGACCACGGCTCCTTTGCGCTGGAGACGCCCGGCGGCGCAGACGGTCCAATCCCCTTTTCGCGGTGCCTGGCGTACGCGGAGCGAGCGCCGGACAGATTCGTCCTCGGATTCTGCCCGGATCCCCGGCGCCCCGCAGCGGTGGAGCGAATGAAGGCGGCATCTGAGATCTACGGGGTGAGGGTCTGCGGGGAGTTGAAACTCCGGATGATGTACGACAACTGGGACGCCCTGCGGCTGTACCGGTTCTGCGGAGAGCGCCGCATCCCCGTGGTCTTCCATCTTGACTATGCCTTCCCCACAGGACGGCTGTTCCCCCGTCCTGACTGGTGGTACGGAGGAGGCATTGACGCGGTTGAGCGGGCGGTGCGCGCCTGTCCGGAGACGGTGTTCATCGGACACGGCCCGGGATTCTGGGCCCATCTGTCCGGGGACGGCAAGGAGACCGTGGAGCCCTACCCGAAAGGTCCCATCGTTTCCGGAGGCAGGCTACCCGCCCTTCTGCGGGAATGCCCGAACCTCTTCGCCGACCTGTCAGCAGGGTCAGCGTTCAAAGCCCTGACGCGGGATGCGAACTTCTCCCGGCGGTTCCTCACGGAGTTTCAGGACAGAGTCCTTTTCGGCAGAGACGGTTTTGACAGCCGAATGCAGGAGTTCCTTGACGGGCTGGGTCTCGACGACGAGGTACGGGCGAAACTGTATGCCGGCAACGCGCTTCGCCTCGTGCCGGAAGTCCACCCGGGATGAACAGGGGGCACCATGGCAAAGAAAGTCGTGCACAAGGGCCTGACGAAACTGATACGCACCCGGCCGGTCATCCTCATCACCACGCTCCATCCGGACGGGACGGTCAACGCGGGCACATTCGGCGCCTACACGAACCTGTCTCCCGTCCACATCGGCATCGCCGTGGGAACAGCCAGCCATACGCTGCGCAACCTCCGCAGGACAAGACAACTCGGCATCAATGTGCTGACCAGACAGATTGCGTCGGCGTCAGAGGTATGCGCGAAGCATGTCCCCGAAGATACAAGCGAGGTGTCTCTCGCAGGGCTCACGCTGGAAGAGCCGGAGTGCATCAGCGTGCCGCTCATCCGGGAGTGCGTCGCCAACCTTGAATGCGTGGTGGAGCAGGAGGTTCCTCTCAAGAGCCACTCGCTGGTGGTGGTCAGGTGCGTGGCAGGAAGGATTGAAGAGTCCTGCGAAGATGTTGATGGCGGGCTTGACCCGGTGAAGGGGCAGGTCATCTTTGCGGTGAGGTACCCAGAGCCCCTCTACGCGGTGTTGAGCGCGCCGTTTCGGGTATGACACTCGCTTCTCCGGTGTGCAGCGAGGAAACACACGGGGGAGTACAGGCGCCATGGGAAAGATGGGATGTGTGTGTTCCGTGATGTGCGTCCTTTGCGCTGCCGCGCTTTTCGGACAGGAGTGTGCGAATCTCCTGAAAAACCCGTCCTTCACTGAGGCGGCCAACCCCGGGTTCCCGGACTACTGGGCAGGCCAGTCAGGGTGGAGGCAGAACACCCACGAACTCACCGATGACTGCTTCGTCCAGGGAACGCGGAGCATGAAACTTTCCAACGCCGACGGGAAGAAGACGACCTTCTTCTCGAGCAACTACGCGTGGTCTCCGGGCAAGGAGGGCACGGTCTACACCTTCTCCGTCTACCTGAAGGCGCAACCGCCCGGTCTCCTCGCAGAAGTTGGCAGCGACCGGCTCGAGGCAAAGAAGGTGGAGGTGGACGGAACGTGGACAAGGTACGTGGTGAGCGCTCCCCTGACGGCAGCAGGAGGATTCGCCGGGAGATTCCTCACGGTGAGCGTCACCCTCCTGCCGGACCGCAGGGGGACCCTCTTTGTAAATGCGCCCTGCCTCATCCGTGGAGACCCCCGGATGCTCCCCCTTCCCGGGAGCCAGCCGCCTGCACGCACACACGAAGGAGAGACCCAGGCCGCTTTCCTTCTCGGGGAGTGGGTTCTTGAGGAGACGACCGAGAAGGATACCAGCGGCCAGTTCCTCCTCAGAGACCGTACAGGGCAAGGCGCCGACGGCATCGTCGTCGGCGCGCCTTCTTGGGAGACAACAGCGTACGGCCCCGCGATGCGCTGCGACGGCAAGACGTATGTCCTCGTCGGCCACCGTCCTTCCCTGAACATCTCCGAAGACAGTTTCTCTTTGGAACTGCTCGTCCAGCCGTCCTCGGGCAGAACGATGCCGGTTCTGTGGAAAGGGATGCAGTTCGGCGGATTCTGCCTGAGAATCACCTCCGGCAGGTACCAGCCCATCATCGCTGGCTGGAAGTTCGGGCCACGGGCAGAGGTTCTTCCTCGGATGGAGCACATCGTGGTCTCCTACCGCAGGCCTTCCATGAAACTGTACCTTGACGGCCAACCTGTCGGCGAGGCAGAGGTAGATGCTCCTCTCTTTCCTGACACGAGTAACAGACCTCTCATCATCGGAGGGGAAGAGGTGTGGAGTCAGGGAAAGGGGTATCATCCGGAGCCCGGCTTCGATGGACTTATCCGACTCGTACGCATCTACAGAGGAGTCCTTTCCGACGAGGAAATCGGCCGACAGCACCAACTCCTCACCCGCAGGATAAAGGAGAGATGAAACCGGATCTGTGGTTTCCTGTACTGACTGTTGCGCTGCTGTGGTCGGCGGCGATTCGCTCCGGGGGAGACGAACTGCCTGCGGCGCGCATCGCGCCTGTCTCCGGTTCTGCGCCGGTCATCGACGGACATCTTGACGAGCCCTGCTGGAAGACCGCGGTCGCTCTCACGCGGTTTGTCATATCACAGAAGGAGGGGCCTCACCGGGAGGCGCGCTTCCGGACAGAGGCCTACCTCCTGCGCGACGCGCGGGTCTTCTACATCGGCGCGCGCTGCTTCGAGCCGATGGAGACCGCCTCTTCCTCTGACTGGTTCGAGGTGTTCGTTGCGGACAGGGAACTTTTCTCCTACTATCACTTCTGGGTTCACGCCAGCGGAGAGACGGGACAGGACGGCAGCCCTGGCATCTTCCCTTTTGGCTCAGACCTTTTGTGGCATGCGGCAACATCCCGGCAGGCAGACCACTGGCAGGTTGAGATAGCCATCCCCTTCTTTGTCTTCTCGCCTGAACACCTGTCTGACGATGTATGGCGCTTCAACCTCTGCCGCCAGAAGCGTTCCGCACCGCTGGAGAACAGCCAGTGGTCGAACACCGGAGGATACTTCCACGTTCCGGCAAAGTTCGGCGTCCTTTCAGGTATGGCAGGGATAGATTTCTCTCCCCCACCTGATGCCTCGACCTCTGTGAAACTCCCGAAACCCGGCCAGAGGAGATTCCCCGACTACCTCCTCCTTGACCGCTCCTACTACACCTCAGAAGAGGTAGCGCGCCTGCGCCTGACGGTCAACGAGCAGACACGTGCCAGGATTGCTGCGAATGCGGTATGGGAGGTTTCTGTTGAGGATAGTTCGGGAGGCAGTGTATCGCGGTCGGCGGTTCCTGTCTCTTCAGCATCGAGGTACGAACTGTCCCTCCCTCTCAGAGCCCTTCCAGTCGGCACCTACCTTGTCAGAAGCCGCCTTGTGTCCAGGGGAGAGGTCCTCTGCCGCCACCAGCAGAAACTCCAGAAACTTCCTCCCAGGCCGAACGAGGTGAAGATAGACCGCTTCAGCCGGCTCCTCCTCGTCAATGGCAGACACTTTGTTCCCCTGATCACAGAGGTGATGTTCTCGGGGAGGAAACTTTCCGGAGGCGACACACCAGACAATGCCCTGGAGGTCGTGGCACGAGAGAGCGGCTTCTCATCTCTGATGCTGTGGGGTGCCTCCCCGTACACCAGACAGGAGGTACAGGAAGCCGGGAAGACAGGGATGAAAGTGATCATCTCCCCGCCGGGGATTGCCCAGGCGTTCAGGCAGGGAGGGCACGAAGCGGTGATGAGGAGGTTTGTCGAGATGTGTGAGGAGTGCCGGGACGAGACCAACCTTCTGGCCTGGTTCATCGCAGACGAAGGCAACCTCTTCGCAGACGAGGTACAGTTCGCCCAGCGGTTTGCGGTGCTCAAAGAGACAGATCCCTACCATCCCATCTTCAGGAACGAGAGCGGCTGGCAGGCGGGCTACGGAGGTCCGGGAGGATTGGACACGACAGAGATCTACTGCGGCGGGTACGGCGGGTGGCGCCTCATAGAAGCGATCAATGTTGACGCCGTACCCAGAGGCGTGCCCGCGCTTGCCCTGCAGGCATGGTTCGGTCCTCCTGAGATGCCAAGATATCCCACGCCCGACGAGGCGACGTCATGGGTCTACCAGATTCTCATCCACGGCGCCTGCGGGGCGTGCGTCTGGGGAGCGCACGCAGGCAAACCGCCCGTCCCCACATTGTGGGCTGCCGTGAAGAAACTTCGGACAGAGATAGACACCCTGACCCCTGCCTTCGCCGCAGAGGAGATTCCCGGCGCTTTCTCCTCAAACCCGTCGGTCCATCTCACACTCAGGAGGGTGGGCAGCACATATGTTCTCATCTGCGTGAATGTCAGCGGACACAGACAGGAAGCAACCCTCACCCTGCCTCGCGGTGTACAACCGCGGGGGACGGTCAGGACGCTCTTTGAGCAAGGAACCGAACGGCCAAGCGACGGCACGGTGGCAACATCGTTTGCTCCCCTCGAACGCCGCGTGTATGTCTGGTGAAGAGGAAAGCAGACGTCTGACAGAGCGTCTTTTCCCTGTCCCCTCTGCATCCTGCCCTGTCCGCGCCCTACTCTTCCTCCACCGTCCTGTCGTAGAAGGCGACGATATCCTTCCATCCGTCGCCCTCCATATGCTCCATCGCCTCCCTCGGATGCCTGTTCAACTGCCCGGTAATCATATACGGGATGTCGAATCCCCACCTGAGTTTGGCGCGCATCGGTTCAATGTGCTCCTGGATGCACTGCAAAAGCGGCCTGATGTGGAACTTCGGGTTGTGCAGGAAACCGAGGAGAAGTTCCATGCGGCAGTTGCCTGCGCCCCTGCCAAGACCCGCGAAACTCGCGTCAAGGCGGTTGGCGCCCACAATCAGCGCCTCAATCGTGTTGGCAAAGGCAAGTTGCTGGTTGTCATGGGTGTGGATGCCAACCTCCTTGCCGGCAGGTTTCGCGTACCTCAGATACTTCTCGGTGAGGTACCGTATCTGCTCACTGTACAGGGTTCCGAAACTGTCCACGAGGTAGATGGTGTCGACATCCGTGGAGGCAAGCACCTCCAGCGCGGCGTCCAGTTGCGACTCCTGCACCGTTGAGACAGCCATCAGGTTCACCGTCGTCTCGTACCCCTTCTCTTTCGCATCCTTTATCATCTCTATCGCCGTCGGTATCTGGTGGATGTAGGTCGCGACCCTGATGACATCCAGCACGCTCTGCGTCTTCGGCAGGATATCCTCGCGGTAATCGGTCCTCTCCGCGTCGGCCATCGCGCACAGTTTCACCGTTTTGGGGCCCTCTCCGACAACCCTGCGGATAGTATCTTCGTCGCAGTACTTCCAAGGGCCAAACTTGCTGGGCGCGTAGATTCTTTTTGACGCCTTGTAGCCTATCTCCATGTAGTCAATGCCCGCCTCTTCGCACGCGCGGTAGACCGCTGCGACCACGCGCTCGTCAAACTGGTGGTCGTTCATCAGCCCGCCGTCCCGGATGGTGCAGTCAAGCACCCTGATATCCGGACGGAAGGTCACCCATCTGTCTTCCGGTCTGCCAGCAGTATCCCTGTTCATTGGAACTCTCCTCCGGCGGCTCCTGCCGCCCGCCTATTCTACCACCTTCGCGACAATATCACCAGAGACGACTTGACACGGACAGGCCTTGCGGCTACAATCGGTGGCTGACTGACCGGTCAGTATTGCCGGGACGACCCGGAATGAAGACGAAATACGGGCAGGGCGCAGGCACGCGGCAGAAGATACTTGAGGCGGCGGCGAGGGTCTTCGGACAGTCGGGCTACTGGAACGCCGCGATGGAAGACATTGCGGCAAGCGCGGGCGTGGCAAAAGGCACCCTGTACCTCCACTTCCCTGGCAAGGAGGCGCTTTTTCTCGCCGTCGTTGAGAGGACTCTGGAAGAACTGTCCGCGCGGATGCTGGAGGATGTCAGCCGCCTGCCTCTGCGCGAACGGCTCAGGAGCAAGATACGCACCTACCTCTCCTTCTTTGAGGAACGCGCTGCCTGCTTCCACGCCGTAACACAGGAGCACTCCGGACTGACGAGGCAGTTTGCCGAGATGTTCTGGAAGAACTTTATGGAGAAGTGCGGACGGATTGAAGAGGAGATACGCAAGGAGATTGCCGCAGGCAGGATTCGAAACATCCAGCCGTCAGACCTCCTCTTCCTGATGGTGGGGATGATGCACGGAGCCATCCACCAGTGGTTTCTCTCAGGCAGGAACTACTGCCTCGCGGATAAAGCGGACGAAATCGCGGATATCGTCTATTGCGGGATACGGAGCGAACCATGAGACGGACAGTTGTTCTTTGCATCGCTGTGGCAACCGTCGCTGTGGCGGCAGCGGCTGTGGCGCAGGAAGGCGCGGCGCTGACCCTTGAGGAAAGCGTTGCCATTGCGTTGAAGCAGCATCCTCTCATCGCGAAGGCGGAGGAAGGCCTTGTACAGGCGGAGATTGACAGGAAAGACGCCATTGCCAACTTCCTGCCGAAACTGACATCCCTGTACACCTACACGCGCCTGAACGAAACCCCCTCCTCATCGTTCGGCCCAATGCCGCCTCTCTTCCCTGAGCCGGTCACCATCACGATGGGAACCGACACCGTGCAGCGCCTCGGCGTTTCCCTGCGGCAGACGGTGTTTGACGGAGGCAAGTACCTCTACGCGTATCGGGTTGCGCAGGAAAACCGGCTGCGGACGCAGAACGACTTTGAAGCGGTCAGGCACGCCCTTGCCTCGCAGGTAAAGCAGGCGTACTACGGAGTGCTGACCTGCCGGCGCCTCGTGGAGGTGACTCGGGAGACAGAGGCGCTGGCGCGGGAACATCTGCGGACGGCGCAGGAACGGTTTGCGCAGGGACTTGTCACCCGCGCAGACATCCTGAGGACAGAGGTCTTCCTCGCCGACAGGAAACAGGCAGTCATTGAGGCGGAAAGGACTCTCTCCCTCGCGCAGGCGCAGTTCAACGCCCTCCTGAACCGGCCGATGGAGACGCCGGTCGTCCTTGCGGAGGTCGCGGCGCCCCCGCAGGAAACCCGGTCTCTTGCAGAACTGAAGGAAAAGGCGTTCGTCCGGCGTCCTGACCTCAGGGCTCTGGAACACCTCCTTGCGATGTCGGACATCAACATCAGCATCACGAAGAGCGGCTACTGGCCCACCGTGTCCCTTCAGGCGGACTTCGCCAACGACAGGGGGTCTGCCACCTCGCCGAACTCGTGGACGACCTCGTGGGATGTGGTTGCGGCGGTCAGCATAGATGTGTGGAACTGGGGGCAGACGAAAAATAAGGTGGACAGGGCGCGCAGCGAACGGATGAAACTTGCACAGGACGCGGCGCTGTTCCGTCAGCAGGTGGAACTGGAGGTCGAGCGGGCGTGGAGAAACCTGAAGGCGGCCGAGGAAAAGATGGCGTCCGCGACCGCCGGCGAAGAGTCGGCGCGGGAAAACCTGCGTGTTGCCGGAATCCTCTACCGGGAAGGTATGGCGACGACAGCGGACGTGCTTGACGCCCAGACAGCCCTTGCGCAGGCGCGAACCGCCTACTGGCAGTCCGTCTACGCCTGCCGCGCCGCCGCGGCTGAACTCGACCGCGCCACGGGGACGATGTAGTGGCGACGCGGAATGCAACGACGCGGACACTTACGCGGGAGCGCATATGAAGACGGTGCGGAAACTGTTTCTCGCTGGCGGCATTCTCGCCCTGCTTGCCTATGTCGGCGGGCGCATCCACCGGAAGGTGTCGTTCCGTCCGGCTCCGAGCATCCGGCAGACGCAGGCGGAGGAAGGCGTGCCGGTCGAGGTTGTGCGGATTGAGCCGGCGTCGTTCGCCACATTCATCTCCGCAACCGGCAGGGTGGTCAGCGAGGAAGAAGCGTCTGTCTCGGCAAAGTACGGCGGCCGCATCCTCTCGTTCCCGAAGGAGATCGGCGACACCGTGGCGAAGGGCGAGACGCTTGCCACGCTGGACACCCTCCAACTGGAAATCCAGCGGGAGCAGGCATTGAGCCAGGTCGCCGTTGCCCAGCGCACGGCGGCGCAGGCGAAAGCGGAGATGGACGACGCGGCAAAGGATGTGGGGCGGATGGAACGGCTGTTTGCCGAAAAGGTCATCTCCGAGAAAGAGGTGGAACGGGCGCGGCTGAGGTACGACTCCGCCGTCCAGAGGCACGAGGCGGCACAGGCGCAGGTGAAGGCCGCGCAGGACGCCGTGCGGCTCGTGGAACAGGCAATAGAGGAGTCGGTCATCACCGCTCCTTTTTCAGGCATCATCGGGTCGAAACTCGCGTCTGTCGGCGAGGTGGTGCCTGCCGGCAGGCCCATCCTTACCCTGGCGAACCTCGCGAAACTCACCTGCGCCGTCAACCTGCCGGAAAACGACCTGCCGCGGGTGCGTCCGGGGCAGGACGCGACAGTCGTCTTTGACGCGTTCCCCGGAAAAGAGTTCACTGCCAGCGTGCTGAGAATCGCAGGCACCCCGAACCCGGATACGCGCCTGTTTGAGGCGCACCTGCGGCTGCGCGAACGGCCGGCAGGACTCAGGCCCGGACTTTTCGTGAAGGCGACTATCGTCACCCGAAGAAGCGCGGGCGTGCTCGCCGTGCCGGAACAGGCGCTTGTCTCTCAGGAGGGCACGACAGCCGTCTTCACAGTGAAGGAAGGAAAGGCGCGCCTCACGCCGGTTGCCATCGGCGAAAAGTCCGACGGAAAGGTGGAAATCCGTTCAGGACTCGCGTCCGGCGAGTTTGTCGTCATCTCGGGCAGGGAGATGCTGACGGAAGGCATCTCCGTGCGGGTCAGGAAGGCGGAAAACGGGCTATGAACATCATCTCATTCGCGGTCAGAAGACCGGTGCTGGTCTCCGTGTGTTTCATCCTTCTCTCCGTACTTGGCCTGTTTTCCATCAACCGGCTGACCATCAACCTGACGCCGAAAGTGAACCTGCCCATTGTCACGGTCACCACGGTCTATCCGGGCGCAGGTCCCGAACAGGTGGAGACCAAGGTGACCAAACCGCTGGAGGATGCTGTCAGCACCACCAACGGGCTGAAGCACATCTTCTCCTACTCTGTGGAGAGTGTCTCCATCATCGTGGCGGAGTTCACGATGAGCGTCTCTCCCGAAGTTGCCGCCGCCGATGTCCGGGAAAAGATTTCGGCGGCGCGGGCAGGACTGCCGGATGAGGCGGAAGACCCCGAGGTCGCACGGCTTGACATCAACGCAACGCCTGTGCTGTATGTGGCTCTCTCGGCGCCCGACCTGCGCGAGGCGTACACGGTCGCGGACCGTCGCATCAAGCCGGCTCTGCAGGCCGTGCCGGGCGTGGGGAATGTGGACATCGTCGGTGGGCTGAGACGGGAGATTCGCGTTGAGGCAGACCCTGACAAACTTGCTGTCTACGGCGTGGACCTTCAAACCGTCGCCGGACGGCTCGCCCGCGAGAATGTGAACATTCCGGCAGGCAGGTACACGCTGGCAGGAAGGGAGGTGGCAGGCCGTACCTCAAGCGAGTTTGCCAGCGTGAGAGACATCAACGCTGTCCTCATCCCGACGAAGGCGTCGGGCACGGTGCCGCTTTCAGCGATTGCGACCGTGCGGGACACCTATGCGGAGGTCCGTTCGCTCGCAAAGGTGGACGGCAAAGACGCGGTCGCCTTCGTCATCCGGAAACAGCCCAACGCCAATACGGTGGAGGTCGTGGACAGCGTCCGCAAAGAGGTCTCCCGCCTCGAGAAGCAACTGCCCGCATCGTACCGGTTCGACATCATCGTGGACAACTCCACATTCATCCGGGAAGCCGTCGCTGATGTAGCGACCAGCCTCATCCTCGGCATCCTCATCACGGGGCTGGTGCTGTTCTTCTTCCTCCACACGGTCGGCAGCACCCTCATCGTCACGCTGACAATTCCCATCTCGCTGGTCACGACGATGTTTTTTATGTACCTGTCAGGGTTTTCCCTGAATGTCCTGTCTCTGTCCAGCCTTGCCATCTGTCTCGGAGGGCTGGTCGACGCCTCTGTCGTGGTGCTGGAGAACATCTTCAGGCACGCGACGCAACTGCGCAAGAAACTTTCTGACGCAACCGTGGAAGGCACGGTGGAGGTCATCGGAGCGGTGATGACCTCCATCCTCACCAACATCGTGGTCTTTTTGCCGGTGGCGTTTATGTCCGGCATCATCGGGCAGTTCTTCCGCGAGTTCGGGCTTGTTCAGGTCTTCGCCACCATCGTGTCCCTTGCCGTCAGCCTGTCTCTCCTGCCGATGCTCGCAAGCCGCCTGTTGAAGCCGGGCAGGGAAAACCGGTTCGGCGTCCTCTGGGAGGAGAAGTTCTCTCTTCTGCGTGAAAGGTATCGCAACGGTCTAACCCGGGTACTCACGCGGCCGGCGCTTCTGTTCTCAATCGTCGCGCTTCTGCTTGCGGCAAGCGTGGGACTCCTTCCTCTTGTCGGATCGGAGTTTATGCCCACTCCTGACCAGGGGGTCTCCTCCATCACCCTGCGCATGCCTCCCGGAACCGCACTGGAGAAGACCTCGCAGGTTGTTGCCGCCATCGAGGAGCACCTGCGCACTCTTCCCGAATTGAAACGGACCTTCTCCACCATCGGCAGTGTCTCTGGCGGCACGCTCAGCCCGGGTCAGTCCGGCCCTGAGTATGCCCAGATTATGGCTCAGTGGAAGGACGAGCGGAAAAGAGACGCCTTTGCCATTATACGGGAGGTCAGGCCGTTCCTTGCCGCCATACCGGGCGCGGTCATCACCGTGAGAGAGGCAAGTTCGGTCGTCGGAGGAGGAGGGGCTCCCTTCCAGATCTATGTCTCCGGACCCGACTGGCCTTCCGTTGAGGAGGCGGCGCCCAGAGTGTTCGAACTCGTCCAGAAAACAGAAGGTGTGGCGGACAGTGACATCTCTGCCCACCCCGGAAAGCCGGAGATTGCCGTCATCCCGGAGAGAGAGAAACTGGCGGAACTCGGGCTTGCCCCGGACACCGTCGGGATTGCCTGCAGGGCGGCGCTTGAAGGAGTGGTGCCCACCACCCTGCGCGAGGGCGACGACGAGTACGACATCCGGGTCACCATCCCCGCGGAAGCGCGTAGCAGAAGGGAGATTCTGGAAAAACTGCCTCTGCGGGACTCAAAGGGACGCGTGTTTTTTCTCGCGCAGGTTGCCGACATCGCCGATACCTTTGGCCCGACCACCCGCGAGAGGTACGACCGCACGCCTGCGGTCGGCATCACGGCGAACCTCAACAAACCGCTTGGAACGGTTCTTGGCACATTCCAGAACCTCCTGAATCAACAGGAACTGCCTTCCGGTGTCCGCATCATCAGGGCGGGGCAGGCGGAGATGATGGGCGAGGCGTTCAGAGACCTCAGCACTGCGCTCCTTCTCTCAATCATTCTCGTCTACCTCGTGATGGCTGCCCAGTTTGAGAGCTGGACAGAGCCGTTCATCCTGATGGGGTCTTTGCCCTTCGCGGTCATCGGTATCATCTTCGGGATGTTCCTCTTTGACAAGACCCTCAATGTGTTCAGTATGATGGGGTTCATCATCCTGACAGGGGTCGGGGTCAACAACGGCATCCTCATCATCGCCTTTGCGAAGGAGCGGTTTGAGAGGGGCGCAGACGCGCTTGCCTCTGTCGTGGAGGCGGCAAGCGTGCGGCTGAAGCCCATTCTGATGACAAGCCTTGCCCTGATCACCGGCACCATACCCCTCGCGTTCCAGCCGGGAAAGGCGGCGGTGCTGAAGTCGCCGATGGGAGTGGTCATCATCTCCGGCGCGTTCTCCTGCACCCTTCTCACTCTGTTCGCCATCCCGTTTCTATACTACAATGTCCTGAAACGCAGGGAGCGCCGCAGACAGCCCGCGACGCCGTCGTAAGGCACGCCGGCTGAACAACGGCAGGCGCCGCCTGCCCGGGGAGGAGCGATGAAGATATCAGGAAGATACGCGTGTGCGCTGTGGGTGGCCTGCCTGCTGGCGGTCCCGATGGGGTGCGTCGCCCAGCAGAAGACCCAGCCGCCCGGGGCCATCTATGTCGGCGCGTGGTCTGTGGACCATGAGTCGGACATTGTCACAGAGGAGTGCCTGAGGGTCATCCGCACAAAGAAGATTCTTTTCGGCAGCCGCTCGTGGGGATTCACCATCGGCTCGTACATTGCGAGAATGCCAGACCCTGCGCTCAGGCCTGTCTGGGAAAGCCCGCGGAGCAAGCGGGTGAACGATAACGACATGGTCCTTTCCGCCGACATCTTCGACACGCCGAAGATTGTCAACTTCATCTTCGACGCGGTGCCAAAGAGGTGGCGGTATATGGACGACTTCCTCAGGAAGGAGCCGTGGAAGTTCGGGGAGAAGATAGACGCCTGCTTCCAGTCGCTCTACTACAGCGGAGACAGGGAGAACATAGAGGACTCATATTTTCCGTTGGTGGACGCGTGGGTGCGGGACTTTCCACACCTGAAGGTCGCCGTCTTCACCCACCCCATCAGCGCCTCCGGTCCTGACAATCAGGGCAGAGAAAAGCCAGAAGCCAGCGAGTGGAATGTCCGCGGAGGGGACTACTCTGAGAAGGTCATCCGCACCTACTACGGGAAACTTCCCATTTTCGATATGAGAGACATCGTCTCCACAAGGGCTGACGGCACTGTCTGCTCTTTCCAGAAGGACGGAAAGACCTACCGCAAACTGTGCCGGGAGTACAACATATCCGGAGACCTTATCCACGCAAACTCGCCTGAAGCGGTCGACCGACTTGGCAGGGGCTTTCTCATCCTTCTGGTGAAGATGTTCTGCCCGGAGAAGATACCCGCGGGGCGCGTCGCGCCGAAACCGGACATCCTCAAGTAGGCGAAGAAGGATGCGCCGACCGGTCAGGACTGCGGCTGTCTGGTGAGACGGTCGACAATCATCCAGTAGGGGTCAGTCCTTGGATGAACCAGTTCCTCTTCCCTTCCGTCCCGCGCCACCCGAAGTCCTGCGCCGGCAGGCACCACCTCTCCGATGTCGGCGCTGATAATGCCCGCCTCCGCGAACGACTCAACCAGCCGCGCGGCGTCGGCGGGGGCGACAACAGCGATGAGCGTTCCCTCGCTGATGGCGCAGAATGGGTCAAACCCGAATAGTTCCGCGGTCTTCTTCACCACCGGCTGGACAGGCACCAGCGACTCGTCTACCCTCAGGCCGTAGTTGCCTGCCCGCGCCATCTCATAGAGCGCTCCCCTGATGCCGCACTCGGTTGCGTCGTGCATCGCCCGCACTCCCGGACAGCTACGCGCCACGGCGCAGTCGTCCATCACCGACATCTGGGCAAAGACCGACTCTGCCTCCTGCTGGAACTTCCTGCCTCCGGCGGCAACGAACCGGTCAGGGAAAGAGACGGCGAGCAGTCCTGTCGTCTCGATGGCAGGACCCTTCGTCACCACAATGCGGTCTGCTGCCCGCACCAGATGCGGACCGCGCAGGGTCTCCTTCGGGCCAACCGCAACCGCCGTGGCGCCGCCCACCATCGGGTAGGAACATCCCGCATACCGCGCGGTGTGTCCCGTGATGACGCTGACGCCGTACTTTTTCGCTTCTGCGTCAACCGTCTGCCACAGTTCCTCCAGTTGCTCTTCCCGTATCTCTGGCGGCAGATTGAGGTCTACGGCGAGGTATCTCGGCACCAGCCCCGAGACAGCGACATCCGAACAGATGATGTGGAAGGCGAACCACGCGGCGCGGGAAAAACCGTAGGCAGGGACGATGAAGAACGGGTCTGTGGAGAACGCAAGGCACTGTCCATCTATCTCCACCACGCCGTAGTCAACCCCGTGCCGCGGCCCAATGAGTATCTCCGCGCCGGGAGCGCCGAGACGTGGATAGATGACCCTGTCAAAAAACTCAGGCGGGATCTTGCCGAGTTCGGGTAGTCCAGAGTCAGCCATAGTGTCCTCCCTTCGCAGGTATTACCCTGATCAGGTTCAACGGGTCCCCCGGTCTTCCCGGAGTTCTCAGCCCCCTCAAGGAGCTCCCCGCGCTGGTGGTAGTATACACCCCTTGCGGCCGCTTGACAACACGAACAGGCAGGAGGTATTATACTACCAGTTTGCTGATAATTTTCTCGCGGGGCGGGCATGAGGATGTCAACGAGGGCACGGTACGGGGTGCGAGCAATGCTGGACCTCGCCATGAACGGCGAGAAGTCGCCTGTGTCAGTCAGGGACATCGCGCGGCGGCAGGGCGTTTCGGCCAGGTACCTTGAGCATCTCCTCCTGGCGCTGAAGAAAAAGGGACTTGTGGCAAGCAGGGCCGGCGTCAGGGGAGGATTCCTCCTTGCGCGGCGGCCGGCCGCAGTCCGCATCAGGCAGATTGTCGAGGCGCTGGAAGGCTCGCTTGCGCCGGTCGCGTGCCTCGCGGAAAGCCGGATATGCCGCAGGGCGCCGGGGTGTGCGGCGCGCCGCCTGTGGCTGCGGGTACAGGCACAGATTGTCCGGACGCTTGACCGCATAACCCTTGCCGACCTCGCGCGGATGCAGGCAGAGGAGGCGGGCAGGCACCGGCATCTGTGAGGGTTTTCCGTGAAGAGCCGCGCTCTGTGCTATGATTGAGGCAGGAGAAGAACAAGGCCCGGGTGCGCCGGCACACGCAAACTGCGACCTCTTAGACGCCGCGGACGCGAGCGCAGGAACGAACAGAGGAGTCTGGGAGAGATGAAAACGATAGAGGAGATAAACCGGAAGATACGGGAGGGGAAGGCGGTGGTGGTCACCGCCGAGGAACTCGTGGAGATTGCCGCCTCCTCTGGCGTGAAAAAGGCGGCTGCGCGGGTGGATGTGGTCACCACCGGCACCTTTGCGCCGATGTGCTCTTCGGGCGTCGTGCTGAATCTCGGACACACACGTCCGCGCATCAAGGCGGGCGGCGGCAGGGCGACACTCAACGGCGTGCCTGCGTACACAGGGCTTGCGGCGGCGGATGTCTACCTCGGCGCGACCGCCCTTCCTGACGACGACCCGCGCAACCTTGTCAGCCCCGGCAGTTTCAGGTACGGAGGAGGGCATGTCATCGAGGACCTTGTGGCGGGCAGAGATGTGCTCCTTGAAGTATCTGCGTACGGCACCGACTGTTACCCGCGCACCTCGCTGAAGACGCCGGTCAAACTCGCAGACCTTAACGAGGCGGTCCTGTTCAACCCGCGCAACTGTTACCAGAACTACAATGTCGCCGTCAACGCGTCAAAGAGGACGCTGTACACCTACCTTGGCGTGCTGGAACCGGGATTCGGCAACGCAATGTACTGCAGCGCGGGACAGTTATCCCCGCTTCTCAAGGATCCGTATCTGAAGACCATCGGCTTCGGCACCCGCATCTTCCTCGGTGGCGGCGTCGGCTATGTCTGCTGGTGGGGCACCCAGTTCAACCCGTCCGTCGCCCGCACGGACGACGGAGTGCCGGTCGCGGGCGGAGCAACCCTCTGCCTCATCGGAGACCTCAAACAGATGAACGCGAGGTACCTGCGGGGCGCCTCCCTCACCGGCTACGGCGCAAGCCTCATCGTCGGCGCGGGGATCCCCATCCCGATACTTGACGAAGAGACCTGCCGCGCCGCCGCGCTTCCCGACAGCCGGCTGAAGGCGCCGGTCGTTGACTACAGCGTGGACTATCCGCAGATGACCGGAAAGGTGCTGGCAGAGGTCACCTACGCCGAACTGCGGTCCGGCTCCATCGCCCTGTGCGGGAAGAAGGTGCGGACAGGGTCTCTGTCCAGTTACCGGATGGCGCGGGAGATTGCCGCGACGCTGAAGGAGTGGATTGCGGCGGGAAAGTTCACCCTCACGGAGCCGGTCTTCTCGTTCCCGGGAGCAGACAGCGGCTACACATTCAAGCCGCTGAAAGAACGCAGGACGCACACTGCCGGAGGATAGTATGGAACGGAAACTTGTGCTGAGTTTTCCGCCGACGCTGGTGAACCAGCCGGTGATCTCGACGCTCGTGAAGGATTTCGACCTCGCATTCAACATCCTGAAGGCGTATGTGACGCCGGAAGAGGAAGGCAACCTCGTGCTGGAACTCTCCGGAGAAAAGGAAAACCTTGACCGGGCGGTCAACCGGCTGAAGAAACTCGGGGTGAAGGTTCAGTCGCTCTCCAAGCGGGTGGAGATACGCAGGGAACTGTGCACGGACTGCTCCGCGTGCGTTCCTCTGTGCCCCACGGAGGCGCTTGAGGTGAGAAACCATGAGGTCGTCTTCATCTCGGAGAAGTGCATCGCCTGCGGGGCATGCATCAAGGCGTGCCCTGTGCGGGCTATCATGCTGAATGTCTGACAGGGCGGTGGACGATGGTCTATCTTGACTACAACGCAACGACTCCCTGCGACGAACGGGTTGTGCAGGCGATGGAGCCGTACCTCTGCCTGAAGTACGGCAATCCGTCTTCACTGTACGGCATCGCGAGGGAGGCGCGCAGAGCGGTGGCGCGCGCAAGAGAGGCGGTTGCCGCGCTCATCGGTGCATCGCCGGAAGAGGTGTTCTTCACCGGCTGCGGCACAGAGGCGGACAACTGGGCGATCAAGGGAACGGCGGAGGCACTGAAGAGCAAGGGGAACCACATCATCACCACGGCAATTGAGCACCACGCGGTCCTTGAGCCGTGCGCCTACCTTGCAAAAAACGGCTGGGAGGCCACATTCCTGCCGGTGGACGCGCACGGGCTTGTGGACCCGGAGATTCTTGAGAAGTCCATCAAGGAGACGACGATACTTGTCTCTGTGATGTGGGCGAACAACGAGATTGGCACCATTGAGCCGATCGAGGAACTCGCGGAGATATGCAGGCGGAGGAAGGTCCGCTTCCACACCGACGCGGTGCAGGCGGCGGGGAAACTCCCCATCAGGGTGAAGGAGACGGGAATAGACCTTCTGTCTCTCTCCGCGCACAAGTTCCACGGGCCCAAGGGCGTCGGAGCGCTCTATGTCAGGAAGGGAACGCGGATAGCCCCGCTTCTCCACGGCGGACATCAGGAGAACGGTCGCCGCGCAGGCACTGAGAATGTGGCGGGAATCGTCGGGTTGGGCGCCGCGGCGGAACTGGCTCTCGCCGGCATGGAAGAGGAGACGCGGAAGGAGAAGCGGCTGAGGGACCGCCTTGAGAAAGAACTCGTCGCGCGCATCCCGGAGGTCATCGTCAACGGACATCCTGAGAAGCGGCTTGCCAATACCCTGAACATCTGCGTGAAGTATGTGGAGGGAGAGGCGATGCTCCTGCATCTGGACGCGGCAGGCATCTGCGCATCGTCGGGTTCCGCCTGCACCTCCGGGTCTCTTGACCCGTCCCATGTGCTCCTTGCCACAGGACTGCCGCATGAGATTGCCCACGGCTCCCTCCGATTCAGTTTCGGAAGGTTTTCCACGGACGAGGATGTGGACAGCGTCGTCTCTGCCCTGCCGGGTATCGTGGAAAAACTGCGCCAGATGTCGCCGTTCTGGGACAGGAAATGAACGGACATTCGCCGACGTACGAGCGAGAGGTCCTTTGCCGGGACATCTTCCGGCTGAAAGAGGAAAAGTCAGCCGTCATCCTTGCCCATAACTACCAGCGGCAGGAGATACAGGAGATTGCCGACTTTGTGGGCGACTCGCTGGAACTGGCACGGCACGGAGCACGGCAGACAGGCATACGCACGGTAGTGCTGTGCGGAGTGCGCTTTATGGCTGAGACCGCAAAGATTCTCAGGCCCGACTGCACGGTGCTCCTGCCGGAGCCGGACGCGGGATGCCCTCTTGCGGACGCGGTAACGCCGGAAGAGGTGGCTGCGGCCCGGCGCGAACATCCCGGCGCGTGGGTCATCTCGTATGTCAACACCACCGCGGCGGTGAAGGCGGTGAGCGATGTCTGCTGCACCTCGTCGAACGCCGCAAAGGTCGTCGCAGGCGTGCCTGCGGACCGGGTCGTTTTTCTGCCGGACAGAAACCTGTGCTGGCATGTGAGGCAGATGGTGCCGGACAAACATATCGTCTGCTGGGACGGTTCCTGCCGGGTGCACCGCCTCTTCACCGTTGAAGATGTGCGCAGGGTGCGGGAGAAGTTCCCCGAGGCAGAGGTGGTGGTCCATCCTGAATGCGACCCGGAGGTCCAGCAGGCAGCGGACGCCGTGCGTTCCACCTCGGGGATGGTTCACTACGCGAAGGAGTCGGCCGCCCGTGTGATCATCATCGGGACGGAAGAGGGTCTCCTTGTCCGCCTGCGGGCCGAGGTACCCGACAAGCAGTTCTACTCGCTTGGCAGCGCGCGGGTCTGTTCCCGCATGAAGATGACGACGCTTGAGAAGGTGGCGCACGCGCTGCGGACCGGGCAGGAAGAGATTGTTCTTCCGCCTGAAATCATTGAGAAAGCGCGGGCCGCTGTAGAGCGCATGCTTGCGTACGGGTGAAGAAGCGCTGCCTCCGCACGGCGGAGAGCCGCTTCTCTACGATACCGGGGGGAAGATGGAAGAGTACACAGAGAAACTGATGGAGGAGTTCCGCAATCCGAAGAACATGGGCAGGATGGAGAACCCCGACGGCGTGGGCAAGGTCGGTAATCCTGTCTGCGGAGATGTGATGTGGATTTACATCAAGGTGAACGACGGCCGCATCTCTGACATCTCGTTTGAGACATTCGGATGCGGCGCGGCAATCGCCACATCGTCCGTCATCACGCAACTGGCGAAGGGGAAAACCATCGAGGAAGCCCTTTCGCTGACCAACAACGATGTCGTCGCTGCGCTCGGAGGCATCCCTGCGGTCAAGCGGCACTGCTCCCTCCTCGCCGAGGAGGGGCTGAAGGCCGCCATCGCGGACTACCGGTCAAAGAAGGGACGCACTGACGGCGCGGACGCCGGCGCATCCTGACAAAAGGGAGGTGTTGATGGCTGAACAGAAACCGTCTCTCAAAGAGCGGGTCGAGCAGGCGATTGAGGAGGCGAGGGGGTTGCTGAGAGCGGACGGTGGCGACTGCGAGGTCGTTGAGGCAGAAAACGGCGTCGTAAAGGTGCGGCTGACAGGCGGCTGCGCAGGATGTCCTTTTGCGTCAATCACGCTCAGGATGCGGCTCGAGAAGATTATCAAGGAGCGGGTGCCTGAGGTAAAAGAGGTCATCCGGGTTGAGTAACGCGGCACTCCCCATGAGGAAGGCGCTCGTGGCGGTGAGCGGCGGGGTTGACTCCGCGGTGGCCGCGCTCCTCCTTCAGAAGGCGGGCTACCGCGTGTGCGCCGTGTACATGCGCACCTGGCCCGGCGGCGCCGAAGGGACCCCTTCCGGCGGCTGCTACGGACCGGACGAGGACGACCTCTCGGCGGCGCAGGCAGTCGCCAGCCATCTCGGCGTCCCTCTTCTTGTCATCGACCTCCGCAGGGAGTTTTCCTCTCAGGTGCTTGACTACTTCGTCTCGGAGTACACAAAGGGCAGAACGCCAAATCCCTGCGTGGTCTGCAACCGTTTTCTCAAGTTCGAACTCCTGCCCGCGGCTGTCAGAGCAACGGGCGAAACATTTGACCTGTTCGCGACGGGACACTACGCCCGCATCGTTCGGGAAAACGGGAGGGTTCTCCTTGCGATGGCGGCAGACCGCGCAAAAGACCAGTCGTACTTCCTCGCATTCCTCAGGCAGGAGCATCTGGCGGGAACGGTTCTGCCCGTTGGCGAACTGAGGAAGGCGCAGGTGAGGGAGATTGCCCGGAAGGCAGGACTGCCGGTCCACGAGAGGAAAGAGAGCCAGGACTTCATCTCTGGCAGCCGGGAGTCGTTTTTCCCCCGCGCGCAGCCGGGTCCCATTTGCGACACCGGAGGGAAACGACTCGGCACACACCGCGGGATCGTCTTCTACACCGTCGGACAGAGAACCGGTCTCGGCATCTCGTCCGCAACGCCGCTCTACGTGGTCTCCATTGAGAGCGCAACCAACACCCTCATTGTAGGCCCTGCGGAGGCATGCTACAGGAAAACGGCGGTCGTCGCGCCGTTTCAGACATCGTCAGGAGAACCTCTCTCCTGCGCACGCCGGTTCCGGGTGAAGATACGCTCTTCCCATACCCCCGCTCAGGCAACAGTTACCCCGCTGGCCAACGATGCAGTGCGCATCGAGTTTGACAGACCTCAGTGGGCTGTCACGCCGGGGCAGGCTGCTGTCGCGTACGAAAAAACGACCGTGGCAGGCGCCGGGTTTCTCTCCGCGCAGGAGGGATGAATGACACGCCACGCAGACACCGTCTTTGTGCCTGCCTGGCACAAGGCGACCGGACACTTGACGGAGGACGCCGGCGCACGGTACTTTCATACAGGGACACGCCGAACACCACAGGAGGGCATCTATGAAAGCGATTCTCGAGGAACGCGTGTTCAGCATCATGCAGAACGGCGCCTCCCGCCGCGCCATTAGCGGGCTGGTGCGCGCAGGACTGAGAAACCGCGTGACCCGGCGTGCGCTCATCAATGCGGTGGAGCGGGCGACGAGGAGAATGTCGTTTTCCGGGCCCGAGCGGCCCGACAGGGTGCTTGAAGACCGCTACTATATGGGCAGGGCGCTTCTGCACTCCATCGAGAAAGCGTTTGACGCGGGTATCTTCTCGAAAAACTGCGTGAGGGCGCTGTCGGATGTGCTGCTGGGCAGATACTACATTGAAGGTATCCACCACCGCCGCACATTCAAGGACACCCACGGCTTTCCGCCACCCGGCTTTGTCACCATTTCGCCCACCAACGTCTGCAATCTCAAGTGCATCGGCTGTTACGCAGGAGACATCTACACGAAACACACTCTGCCGTTTTCGCTCTTTGACCGTGTCATCTCCGACATCAAGGAGCAGTTCGGCACCTCTTTCTTCGTCATTTCAGGGGGAGAGCCGTTTGCCTACCGGGACGGCGAGGCAACGCTGTGTGACATCCTCAAGAGGCACCCGGACGCCTACTTTATGGGCTACACCAACGGCACGCTCATCACCGAGGAGGTTGCCGGCCGCCTTGCCGAGCTTGGGAACTTCACCCCCGCCATCTCGGTGGAGGGATTCGAGAAAGAGACCGACGCCCGCAGAGGGAAAGGCATCCACCGGAGAATCCTCGCTGCCATGGAAAACCTTCGGAAGGCAGGCGTGCCGTTCGGCATTTCGGCGACCCCGACCCGGCACAACGCGGAGATTCTGCTCTCGGACGAGTTCGTCAACTTCTACTTTGAGGAACAGAAGGCGCTCTACGGCTGGTACTTCCAGTATATGCCAATCGGCAGGGCTCCTTCCGTTGACCTGATGGTCACCCCTGAGCAGCGAGTGGCGATGTTCCGCCGCATCTGGTCGCTGGTGCGGGAACGCCAGCTGTTCATCGGCGACTTCTGGAACTCCGGCACCGCGTCAGACGGCTGCATGGCTGCGGCGCGAGGAGGCGGCTACTTCTACATTATGTGGGACGGCACCATCACGCCCTGCGTGTTTGTCCCGTTCAAAGACCGCGAGTTTGGCAGCCTTCACGACCTCTATGCGTCGGGAAAGACCATCACTGACGCCATCAGCTCGCCCCTGTTCACCGCCATCAGGGAGTGGCAGGACGCCTACTGGCGCACACAGCCAAAGCATCAGTGCGGCAACCTCCTTGCTCCCTGCGCCATCCGTGACCACTGCGAGCATTTTGCCGAGGTCGTCCGAAAGACAGGCGCGGTGCCTGTTGACGAAGGGGCGCAGGAGTTCCTCAGGTTTGTCGCAAACGGCTGTCTGCCTGCCTACAACAGAGCATACCGGCAGTTGACCGACCCTGTCTGGGAGAAAGAGTACCTCGGCCGGACATAACGGCGGCGCCTGCCGACCCAAGATGAACAAGGGGCGACTCTGGGCTCTGGCTCTGGCGTTTTTTCTCGCAGGAACTCTCTCCTCCTCGTGCGCGCAGGCAGGGCGGTTCAGTCCTGTCTCCGTCGAAATGCTGGCAGGAACAGGCAGGGCGAATCTCGACGGCAGCCAGCCGGAGTACCGCGGCGGCTTCGTGGCGGCCGCGTTCACCTTTCCGGCAGGCTCTCTCAGCCGGCAGGCAACCCTGACATGGCAGATTGAGCCGTCGGTCGGCTGGGGAAGCGACGCTGCCTCGTCTGTCGAAGCGGCAGTGGGGTTCTTCCTCAGGTACGGCAGGAAGGCAGGAATGGTCAGGCCCTACCTCAAGGTCGGCACAGGACCGTACTACATGAGCAGGACAACGACGGAGCAGCCGACGCGGTTCAATATTGCGTCCAGCGCGGCGGCAGGCGTGTGCGTCGGACAGTTCGTCGCAGAGTGCCGGTGGAGGCATGTGTCAAACGCCGGCATCTCGGACCCGAACGGCGGCATCAACACCGTGCTTTTCCTCATCGGTTACTCTCACCGGTTCTGAGATGAAACTCGCCCTGTGCGCCGGAGAGGTGTCCGGAGACATCTACGGAGGACTGCTTGCCAGAAAACTGCGCGAACTGGCGCCGGACATAGACCTCATCGGCGTCGGCGGGCAACGGATGGCCGCCGCAGGCGTCAGACCTGTTGCCCGCCTGCCGCTTGGCGCCATGGGCATCACCGGCGTCGTGCGGCGCCTGCCCGCGTATGCCGCCGCCCTGCGCCACACCGCATCGGCGCTGCTCACAGAGCGTCCTGACTCGGTGGTTCTAATTGACAATCCCGGGTTCAACCTGCGCCTTGCCCGCATCGTGGGAACGCGCCTGCCGTGCGTCTACTACATCCCCCCAAAGGTGTGGGCGCACGGCTACGCCCGCATCCGGATGCTGCGGCGCTATGTGCAGGAGGTCATTGCGATCTTCCCGTTTGAGACGGCTCTGTATCAGGAGGCGGCGGTCCCCTGCAGGTGGTTCGGCCATCCCATCGTGGACCTCGTGGACCGGTCCGCAGACACCTCTGCCTTTCTGCGCTCCTGCCACCTCAGGAACGACGCGCCGCTCATCGGGCTTCTTCCCGGTAGCAGGGCCGAGGAGGTTGACGCGCTCATGCCTTCGTTCATTGCCGTGCTGCGCGAGGTGAGAAAGGCGTTCCCGGCAGTTCAGGCAGTTGTCTCCTCCGCGGGCGGCAACCTCGGGCGCATCGCCAGCAGACACCTGAGACGGGCCGGCGAGCACCTGCCTGTATGGGAGGGGTCCGTCCACACGCTTGTCCGCGCCTCATCGCTCGCGCTTGCGGCAAGCGGCACGGTGAATCTTGAAGTCGCCCTGCTGCGCACGCCGCTCATTGTCTTCTACCGCACATCTTCCCTCAACTACCTTGCCGCCCGCCTCGTGGTAAAATCAAGGTGGATAAGCCCGGTCAACATTCTTCTTGGAGAAGAGGTGGTACCGGAACACATCCAGCGGATTCCGGCAGCCCGCGCGGCGGAACAAGCGGTGGAACTGCTCCGTGGCGGGCCTGCCGCACAACGGCAGAGCGACGCGGCAGAACGGCTCGCCTGCCTTCTCGGAGAGGCGAATGTGACAGACAGGATTGCCGGCTGGATTTTCCGGCAGACAGCCGCGCGGGCCCACGCACGGGGAGCTCGATGCTGAAGGAATACCTGCGGCTGGTGCGGTATGTGAAGGTCCACTGGAAGTTCCTTTTCGTGGGTCTGGTGTTCCTTCTCATCGCATCGGCGTCAAACGGCGTCTCCTACTCTGCGGTCGTGCCCCTCCTTGACTGCATCTTCGCCCAGAGAAAGGTGATCCTTCCAAAGCATCTGCCTGACTGGCTTGCGGCACGGCTTTCCGGTCTGGTTGAAGCGCTCAACAGCAGACCTCCCGAGCAACTGCTCATCCCCCTTCTCCTGTTCATCATCGGCATGATTTTCCTCAGGGCGGTGTCCTCCTATCTCCAGAATGTCTGCCTCAAGAGGTTCGGCATCGGCATCCTTGCGGGAATTCGCTCCCGCCTGTACGAGAAGATTGTCCATCTGCCGTACACGTTCTTCACCCGGGAACGAAGCGGCGCTATCACCACCCGCATCACCTACGACGTCAACACGCTCCTGTACGCCCTCTCGGAAGGATTCTGGCAGTTCATCCTGAGGTTCTGCGAACTCGTCGTCTACGCCTTCATCATCTTCTCGATTGACTGGAAACTGAGCATCGTTGCCATTGTCATCTTCCCCCCTCTGCTCGTGCCTGTGCTGCGCATCGGCCAGAAGATGCGCAAACTCAGCCGCGCGCAGCAGGAAAGTTACGCGCAGATCGGCAACGCCATTCAGGAAACCGTCTACGGACAGCAGGTCATCAAGGCGTTCAACCTTCAGGAGATGCTGACACGACGGTTCAACCTCACCAACATGCTGGTGTTCCGCACGGAAATGGCGCTGGTCAGGCGGCTGTCTCTGATTATGCCGATGACCGACATCCTTGCGGCAGCAGGCGTCAGCGGCATCGTGTACTGGGGCAGTTTGAAGGTGCTGCGCGGGGAGATGAGCGCCGGCTTTTTCTTCCTCTTTCTTCTCGGCGTCATATCCCTCATCAGCCCGCTGAAGACGGTGGGCACGATGTACGCCATCCTGAAACAGGCGAGCGCCGCACTGCCGCGCATCTTCGAACTTCTGGAGATGCCCGCCCCGACAGATGCCAGGGACAGGCCGGCACTCACAGACATTCATCGCTCCATTGAGTTCAGAAATGTCTCTTTCTGCTTTGAGAAGCGGCCGGTGCTCTCCCACGTCTCCTTCTGCGTCCGGGTTGGCGAGAAGATAGGGATTGCGGGAGCCACCGGCGCAGGCAAGACCACGCTCATCAACCTCCTCCTGAGGTTCTACGACCCTGACGAGGGCGCCATCCTCATTGACGGGCGGGATATCAGGGAGTTTTCGGTTTCAACCCTCCGCACCCGCATCGGCCTTGTCTCACAGGAGCCGGTCATCTTCCACGACACCGTCCGGAGGAACATCTCGCTTGAGGAGCATGACAGCATCGAGCAGGTGCGCCGCGCCGCCTGTATTGCGCAGGCAGACAGATTCATTGAAGATCTGCCGGACGGCTACGAGACCATTATCGGGGAACGAGGACTGACGCTGTCAGGCGGGCAGAAGCAGTTGCTGATGATTGCCCGGGCAATCTACCGCAACCCCGCGCTCCTCATCCTTGACGAGGCAAGCGCGTCCCTTGACGCCACAAGCGAGAAACAGGTCCAGGAGGCCCTCCAGCGGGTGATGGCGGGCAGAACCGTCTTCATCATCGCACACCGCCTTTCAGCCCTGCGAGCGACAGACCGGATCATCGTGCTTCAGAACGGAACGGTTGCCGAGGAAGGCGTCCACGCCGCCCTTGTCGAGCGCAACGGCGTCTACGCCCGGCTGTGGCGGACACAGGTTGCCGCATAAGGAGGATACGTGGCTGGCATCGTAAGATTCGGCGTGTCAATGGAACGGGAACTCCTGCGGAGATTCGATGCCAGATCCCGCAGACAGGGACACCACAACCGGTCGGAGGCGGTCAGGGAACTTGTCAGGAATCTCCTTGTGGAAGAACAGTGGGCGTCTGCCGGCGAGGTGGCAGGCACCATCCTGCTCGTCTTTGACCACCACCGCAGGCAACTTCCCGCCAGAATCCTTGCGGTCCAGCACACCCTCCACGAGGTCATCGTCTCCACCCAGCACATCCACTGCGACCGGCACAACTGCCTTGAGGTGATTGTGTTCCGGGGGCCAGCCGCCCGGGTGCGGCGGCTCTTTTTCCGGCTGAAGTCCCTCAAGGGCATCAAGTACGCGGCGCTCGCGCGCGCCACAACCGGCAGGCAGATCGCCTGAGGTTGACCGCGCTGGCATCACAGGATACACTAGTCAACAGGGGGCGCCATGGCAGGCAAACGCCGTGTGCATCTCTTTGTAGACCACCAGATACAGGTCAGGTTTATCGTCTATGTCATCGGGTGTCTCGCGCTCTCCACCGTGATTTCGGGAGCGGCGGTTTTCATCCTTGTCTGGAACTCTGTCATCAATCAGGCAATTGGCTCTGGCGTCGCCATCGAAGCGCTGTACGCATCGTGCGTCTCCCGCTTCGTCCTCCTCCTCGTCGCGTTGACCTTCATCTTCTCGCTTCTTGCCTCGCTCGGGATGATTCTCGTATCCCACAAAGTTGCCGGCCCTGCCTACCGCATCGGGAAGATTCTCAAGGAGATTGAGGAAGGCAAACAGCCGTCGTTCGCGCTGCGCAGGAGCGATGCGCTGGTGTCTGTGGTCAACGACATCAAAGCGCTTGTGATCCGGCAGCGCCAACTTGCCGAGTCAGCGCTGCAGGTGGTGGAGAGATGGCACGCGACCGAGGTGCCCGATATGAGTTTGCGCATCTCGCTCCAGAAACTTGAAGACGCGCTGAGCAAGGCGGCGCCGGCAGGAGAGTCCAATGGACAGAAAAACTCCATGGAGAAGGCAGGGATTCAGCCTCATTGAACTGGTCATCATCTTCTTTATCATCGCGACGCTGCTCCTCCTTGTGGTAGGTCTGTTCACCCGCTCGTGCGACCTCGCGCGTACCTTAGGGTGTGTGACGAACGTCAAACAGATTGCCATGGCAATCGAGAACTACCAGACGGACTGGAAGTCCTCGCCCGAACAACTCGCAGACCTCGTTCCCGTGTATCTTCCCTCTGCCATGGCGCTCCACTGCCCCGCAGACCGGGGGGACGGGAACACCTATGATGCTGACTATCTGGCGCGCGTCTTCAGCGAGGAGGATGCGAACAAGGTCTTCCTTGTCTGCAACCGGCACTCGTGGCAACGCCGGGCTGTCGTCGGCTATCTCTCATACGCCGCTGGCGCAACCGACCTTTCACGGTTCATGTGGCAGGGCATCCCTGCCAGTTTTCGCACCCAGTACACAAGCGGCGAACTCTCTTTTGCTGACGGCACCTCTGTCTCTATTCTTGAGGGAGCGGTTGGCGTGCTCTCTTCGTTCAGAGACATCTCAGGCAGGCAGTACACCATCCTCTATGTTCCTGACCGTCAGGAGTCCAGTACCGCCACCAGAATTGAGGTGCGCCACAACGGGGACTCCAGATTTGAAATCGTGGACCCGTGTGTCATTGCCGGCGTCGCGGGGACCCGCTTCCAGTTCCAGACCATCTGGGATCCACATTCCGTCACAAGTTCAGTCAATGTCGGTCAGGGCGCGGTCATCCTCACCCTGCGCGGCGAACCGATGCGGCTGACCGCCTCTCCCGCAGACGGAGTCATTACGGTAGACGGGTCCCGCTCGGAATCCGGTGGTGCTGCGCAGACACCCGGGAAGCCGCCGAAGAGAGCAAAGGTCACAGGGGTGAAGAGAAAATAGAGAAACATCCGCGCATTCGGCGCTGCTGAGTTCCCGGCCCGCCTCACACAAAGAAGAGTGCGAGGCTACCCCGGCCGCGCTCACCATCTCGCGCGGCGTGCCAGACAGCGCTCCTTACTCGTCGCGCTGGCACCCCGGCCGCGCTCACCCCCGGGCCGCCTCACCGACTCGGCGGCCGTGCTCACCACCGCTCCTTACCCGTCGCGGTAGCACCCCGCCGCCCGTGCCAGACAGCGCTCCTTACTCGTCGCGCTGGCACCCTTATTCGTCGGGCTGCGATTCCGGCCCGCCTCACCATCTCGCGCGGCGTGCCAGACAGCGCTCGTTATTCCTCGCGCTGGCATTCCGGCCGCGCTCACCATCTCGCGCGGCGTGCCAGGCAGCGCTCGTTATTCCTCGCGCTGGCACCCTTATTCGTCGGGCTGCGATTCCGGCCCGCCTCACCATCTCGGCGGGCGTCGCAGGCGAGCCCTCCTTATTCGTCGGGCTGCGACCCTTTCGACCCTCGGGTTTGTATTTCCTTCCCAGCACCTCTCGGAATACACCTCGGCAGGATTTCCACATACAGCGCGCTCGGCGAGGGTCGAACTCGCAGCCTTTGGCTCCGGAGGCCAACGCTCTGTCCAGTTGAGCTACGAGCGCAGTATCTCAGATTATACGGTTATGAGCGTGAAAACGCAATCGCTTTGCCCGCGACAGTGCGGTATGGTAGTATGCCACTTCACAGAGCGGTTCTTGGAGACAGTCCGATGACCCGGCACCAGCGCGACCACCTGTTCATCTGGGCAATCTTCCTCGGCGCCGCGGAGTTAGTTCTTGCCGTGGCGCCTGTTCAGCCGGTTGTGTTTTTCATTGCTGCCTCCGCCGCATTCTCGGCGGGTTTTGCCCTGCGGTTTGCCGGCGTCTACCCGGGGAAGGACGAGCCGGCAGCCCTTGACTTCCTCTCCGCCGTTTTCGCCGTGGTTGCCGCAGGAGCGTCGGTGCGCTGCGGCAGGCCGGTCCTTTTCGCTCTTCCTGTCCTTGTCGCCTGTCCGCACTTTGTCTACATTGTCCTGACTCCGGAGATTGGCGCAAGCGGATGGTTCACGTTGACGAAACGGCGGCACGGCAGGAACAAAAAATGCGCTCCCCGCTGACGTTCCACCGCGGCCGTTCACGCACCCGGAAACAGGTCCCGGCTGGGGAAGTTGGCGTCCGTGGTCAGATTCACCCGCAGACGCCGCAGCCCGATTTCGTCACCCGGCGACGGGATGTGGGTCAGATGGACCTCGCACCCGGCAAGTTCCTCCAGCCGTCCCATAGCGTCCTCTGCCGTCGGATTTGTCGTCGCTGAGATGGACAGGGCGATGAGCGTCTCGCTCAGATCGAGAATCTCCTGCCGGGAGCCGAGGATCCCCTTCTTGAGCGCCGCAATTCGCTCGACGAGCGCGGGGGAGAGAAGATGGATTCTCTTCGGGATGCCAGACAGCCGCTTGATGGCGTGTATCACCAATGCGGAAGAGGCGCTCATCAGGGACGAGTTGTCAGCCGTCACAATCCGTCCGTTCTTCAGCTGGAGGGCAGCCCCGCATACCACGCCGTTTCCGTTGGGCAGCCGCACAGCCGCCCGCTTGCGCGCTGGCATCACCACAGGCCTGTCTGCCTCCGTCAGCCCCATCTCCTTCATCAGCAAGAGCGCCCGCTGGACGGTTTCGTCCTTCTCCACCCCGATGATGTTCTCGTACCGGTAGCGGAAGTATCTCCTGACGAGTTCCTGCTTTGCCGCCCCGCACACCAGCGCGTCGTCAGTGATGGCAAAACCGACCCGGTTGACCCCCATATCCGTCGGCGACCTGTAGGGGCTCTCCCTGCCCATAATCTTCCCGAGGATGCGGCTGAGCACGGGGAAAATCTCCACATCCCTGTTGTAGTTGACCGCCGTCTTTCCGTACGCCTGCAGGTGGTAGGGATCTATCATATTGACATCGCCGAGATCTGCGGTTGCCGCCTCGTAGGCAACATTGACCGGGTGCTTGAGGGGCAGGTTCCAGATGGGAAATGTCTCAAGTTTCGCGTAGCCGGAGCGGACACCCCTGCGGTAGTCGTGATAGAGTTGCGAGAGGCAGGTTGCCAGTTTGCCGCTGCCCGGGCCCGGACCGGTCACCACCACGATGGGCTTTGTGGTCTCAATGTAGGTGTTCCTGCCGTACCCTTCCTCGCTGACAATTGTGTCCACATCGGTTGGATACCCCTTTGTCGCCGCGTGCAGGTAGACCTTGATGCCGCGCTTTTCCAGTTTGTTCTTGAACTGAACCGCGGGCGCCTGATTGGCAAACCTCGTGATGACGACGCCGCACACCTCCAGCCCGTGCTCGCGCAGCCCGTCAATAAGCTTGAGGGCGTCCACCGAGTATGAGATGCCGAAGTCGCCTCTGATTCTCCCCCGCTCGATGTCTCCCGCGTAGATGCACAGGATGATGTCTATCTGGTCCCTGATGCGGCTCAGGACGCTCACCTTGCAGTTGGGGTCGTATCCTGGCAACACGCGCGCGGCGTGGTAGTCATGGAGTATCTTGCCGCCGAATTCGAGGTAGAGTTTGCCTTTGAACAGGCGTATCCTGTTGAGAATCTCCCTGCTCTGCTCCTTCAGGTACTTCGCACTGTCAAACCCTGTCCGCTCCACAGATCCTCCCGTGTGGCTACTGTATCATGACGCCTCGTCCGTCACAGCGCAAGAACCCGCTCCATCCACACATTCACAGCCGCCGCGGCATCGACCTCAACGCAGACATCGTGAGGACCGGAGTCGTCGGGAACAAACCTCGTCATGCCATACGTTGCCTCGCCGCCGAGTTCTACCGTCACCCTTCCCTTCCGCGACCTGACCAGTTCCGGACAAAACATCGTCATCACGGCCAGCGGGTCGTGGAGGACCGGCTGCCTGTACCCGGATGCCTCCCGCGCCTTCTCCAGCGCTCTGAGCATCGGCGTGCCGCCCCTCCCAAGCGCCGCAACCTGTTCATCGGTGAGCCGGCATTTCATCGTCACGTCAAGGCCGACCACGGTCATCGGGATGCCGCTTTCGAAGACAATCGCCGCAGCCACAGGGTCGCATCTGATGTTCCACTCCGGACCCTGACCGCCAAAGACACCTGCCATCGCCACAATATGGGGAATCCTCTCCGTCAGGCGCGGTTCCACGGTGAGGGCGACGGCAAGATTCGTCATCGCGCCGATGGTCACCACAACCGTCTTCCCGTCTCCCTCCATAAGCGCGCCTGCGAGGAAGTTGACCGCCGACCTGCGGTCGAGAGGCGGAAGGTCGCTCTCCGGCAGAGACGCAACCGACTGTTTTGGCGGTGTCCCCTCCAGGAGTTCCTTCGCCCTCCTGCGGAGCGAGACGCGGCCGTGCGGCAGGTCTGGCGGCACAAGGTCAAGGCGGGGAGACAGCGGCGCCGCGCACCCTGCCGCGACGGGGATGTCCGCCCTGCCGCCGAGGACAAGGATGGTCTGCGCCAGCCGCGCGCGGGCAACCGTGTTGCGGAAGACAGTCGTCACGCCTTTTAGTTCCAGTTCCGGAGAGGCAAGGATGAGGGCAAGGGCGTACGCGTCGTCTATGTCGTCGCCGATGTCCGTGTCAAGGATGATGCGCGTCCGTTCTGGCATACCCCCTCCTTCGCATCAGCGGGTTCGCACGGGCAGTGTCCTTTTCGCCTCCGCGCGTCGATCGCGGAGAACACCATCTCAACCGTCTTGATGTTGTCGTCCACCGAGGTCTCCGGCTTGTGTCCCGACGAGATACAGTCCAGAAAGTCGAAGATGCAGCCCGCGTGGCCGGCGGCGGGCAGTTTGGGCAGGGGAATCCCCACATCTTCCGCCATCCTTATCAGACCTGTGCCGTCGCGCACTTTCTGGCACCGCAGCGTTTCCCCTCCGTCCCACACGACGCTGCCTCGCTCAAAAACACACCGCCACTGACCCTCCCACGAGGTGGCGTAGCCCTCGGCGCACCAGTTGCCCCGATACGAGAAAACAACATCCCCGGTCATGCGGAAGACAGCCACCGCTGCCGCACCGTGGGCAAACCACGAGCCGGGCGGGTTCCACTCCGCGCACCAGACCTCAACGGGGTCCTCGCCGCTCATACACCGCGCCATGTCGAATGTGTGGACCGCCATATCGCGCAGGAGCACATGCGCCATCTCTTCGCGAAATCCGCCGAAATGCGCTCCAAGGAAAAAGTCGGCTGCCACCATCGTCAACCTGCCGAGCGCGCCCGAGGCGCGCATCCGCTGGATTGCCCTGACAGGGGCAAGGTACCGCCGGTTCTGCATCACCGCCGCCATCCTGTCAGACCCGGCAGCCATCTCCACAATCGCGCGCGCATCCTCTCTCGTGCCCGCAAGCGGCTTTTCCATCAGGAGGTAACAGCCGCGCTCCAGCGCGACCGCGGCCACCTGCCTCCGCGCGTGCGGAGGCGTGCAGTCAAAGACGATGTCGGCGCCGCATACCTCAATCACCTGCCGGAGGTCGTCTCCGATGACCGCGCCCGCAAGGCAGTGCTCCTGCGCGCGCCTGCGGGCAACATCAGGAGAGATGTCAACAAGCCCCGCGACGGCAACATCGCTCCTTTCCGCCACCGCCTTCAGCCACACCCCGCTGATGCCGCCGCATCCGACCACAACGGCTCTGTGCATGGGAAAGTCCCTTTCACCTCCACCTGACGACCGTCTCCACCATCGCCTGATACCTCGGCAGACAGTTTTCTCCTTTGCCCCTGATGTACGGAGACGCACTCGGGCTCACAATCAGCCCTTTCCCGTCGTCCCATATGTCTCTGATGAGGCAGGCGGTCTCCTCTCTGATGTCGGAAGGCGTCGCCTCGTACATCCTGTGAATCTGGATGTTTCCTTCAATGCACATCTTTCCCCGGGCGATCTCCTTCGCCTCCTTCGGCAGGATGTCGCCGAGAGGCGGCCCCTCGCACGGATGGAGCACGTCGCATCCCATCTTCACAAACTCGGCGAGCACCGCCTTCATCTTGCCGTGGCAGTGGATGTGGACCCTGCCGCCGCCGCTGTGAATCTCGTCTATGATGGGCGTATCGTACTTCGCGTTGAAGTCAACGAAGTCCTTCGGTCCGTGGAGCGGAGGCACAACCATCTCTTCGCCGGAAAGGGAGAAGAACGGACCTACCCCTTTGCCAAGCAGGAACTTCACATAGCGGAGCAGTTTCCACATCTCCCGCTCGCAGATGGCGTGGAGGACATCCCTGTCGGTCACCGAAAGAAGGGCGAAGTTCTCCGACCCGCACAGTTGCACGCAGGTCCCCGCAGGGTTGCTGCCCAGGCCGACGTAGACGATGCCCTTCTGTCCCATCTGGGCGTCGGCAATGAAGAATGAGGAGACATCAGCGATGAGCGTCTGTGCGGGCAGGGAAAGGTACTTCTCGGCATCCTCGCGGGACGAGATAAAAAAGGTCTCGTCCATTCCGGGGAGGCCTTTCACACTTTCCAGCCGGGTTCGACGCAGGTCGCCCTTCGGCGTGTGGAGTATCTCCACTTTCCTGCGGAACTCGGGCGAGTAGTCCTCGTAGAACACCTCGACGGGATACTCGGGTGCCGCCTTCGCCTGCGCCCAGCCCTGTTTCAGTTCGCTGTGGGTCTCAAGATACGCTCTCAGCCGGTCGTACGAAGGGTCATCTGGCGGATAGAAGGTCCGGGAGTAGACCGCAGGTCGGTCAACCGGTTCGTTGAAGTAGCACCTCCTGAGCCGCTCTCGTCTGGTCATTGGCTGTGTTCCCGCGTTCAGCCGGCACATTCAATCACCGGCAGGACTGCCTGTCAAATCGCGCCTTCTCGCACGGCGACAGCGGGTATGATATACTGTACAGCGTCTATGGCTCGCGAGCCCACCTTTCCGAACTTCAGGCCAATCCGTCTGGAAGACAGGGATGTGCTCCACAACGCCTTCTTCTCCTACCAGCCGGAGACATCCGAGTTGACATTCACGACCTGTTTCATCTGGCGCACCTTCTACCATTTCTCCTGGTGCTGGCTCGGGGACACCATCGTCTTCCTCTGCAAGCCCTTGCGAGGCGCTCTGCACGCCATGGAGCCGATCGGTCCAGCTCCGCGGACAGAGGTTGTCCGCACGCTCCTGCGTTGGCTCAGGGAAGAAAAGGGCGTCACATCGCCCAGCGTGGAGCGCGCCGACAGCCGGCTCGCCGCGGAGGTCGCACAGGCGCCTGACCTCACAGTCCTGCCGGTGCGAGAGCATTTCGACTACCTCTATTCAACCGCAGACCTCATCTCCCTGCCCGGCAGAAAGTACCACGCCAAGCGCACCCACATCCGGAAGTTCCTGAGCGGAGCGTCGTACGCCTATGCGCGACTCGACAGGACTCTCCTTGCCGGATGCCTCAACCTTGCCGACCGCTGGTGCAGACACCGGAGGTGCGAGGAGGATATGGGTCTGACCGAAGAGCGGGGAGCTGTTCTTGAGGCCATCAGGCACTTTGAGGAACTCCACATCGAGGGAGGAGCGATACTGGTGCGCGACAGGGTGGAAGCGTTCGCGATGGGCGAACTGTTGAACGAACAGACCGCGGTCATCCACGTGGAGAAGGCGAACCCGGAGATGCCCGGGCTGTACCCGCTCATCAACCAGACATTCGCGCGCGAGTGCTGGAAGGCAACCCAGTTCATCAACAGGGAGGAAGACCTTGGGGACGAGGGCCTTCGCAAGGCGAAGATGTCCTACCATCCCTGCCGGCTTGTCGAGAAGTTCCGCATCACCCTGACATAGTCCTGCCGCTGTGCCGACGAAAGACCAGCCGTCTGTTGCCAGCGGAAGGGATTTCTGGTATAATACAGCTGCGACCGGGAGGGCTATGCACATCCGGGACGGCAAGGACTTCGTCATCGTCGTCTCAAACCGGAAGCATACGGTGTCCTTTCTGGATGTGGGTCCTGTCGGCGAGTTCCTTTTCGCCATCACATCTCGGGACCATCCCTACCTGCAGTCCCATTCGGGAAACACCGGCTATCTCCTTGTGACGATTGACGGCACGCGGTACCTGTACTCGGGCAGGGTGAGTTCAATGAACGAAGACCGCGCCGGTTTCTTCGCTCCCCGCCTCATCGGACCGGAACGCCGTCTGTCAGACAGGTACAGTGTGCCGTCGGTGCCGGCACACCTGAAGGAAAAGGGATTTCTCCGTCCCAGAGTCATTGTTGCGTTCCTCGTGAACATCTCCGCGGGGGGCGCCGCCCTCTCAACATCCACGCCTCTGGAGACCTCAAAGGTGTGCGAACTGGACACCTCTCTCATCGTCCACCACTCTCCGCGCGAGATGTGCGCCACCGTATCCATCCGCTACTGCCGGACTGAGAAGCGGGGATATGTGTCCGGCATACGGTTTGAGGAGATGTCTGCCGCCAGCCGCGACACGCTGGAAAAGTTCATCCGAGGCCTCCAGGAAGGCTGAGGCGCACGAAAGGAGGCGTATGGAGCGAAAAGCCACCAGGCAGAGGAGGTACTCGCCCCGGGCGCCGCTGGGGAGGAAGTTCTACGAAGAGCGGGTCTTTCACAAACCTCCGTCTTTCTTCCCGGAAAGGAGACCTGCTCTTTCGGCGGATCTCCCCGCGCTGCGCGGAACCGTTCTACCGAAGGGCGGGAGAGAAACGCCTGCCGACGCCGGAGCATCCGGCGGGAAGAAACAGCCGTGGTGGCTTGCGTAGAAAAGAACATGACGCACCGCTTCCCCTGATTGCGGGACTGTCCGGGCTGGTGTATAATGCCGCTGAAACGGCCCCGACCCGAGGCGCACGGTCTGCCCGGGAACCGGCAACAAGGGAGGCGGGTATGGAAAAAACGCGGGTGTGCCTGACGATTCTTGTTGTTGTCTGTATCGTCTGTCTCCTCCCATCATCCTCATTCGCGCAGCGCAACCAGCCGTCCCCTGCAAAACCGATCTCGTTGACCTACTCGGTGTTTCTGCCGCCCACCCACGAACTGTCCATCGTCTCCGGCGACTGGGCAAAGGAGATTGAAAAAAGAACCGGGGGAAGGGTCAAAATCACCGTCTACTACGGCGGGACGCTGACGCCCGCTGACAAATGCTACGACGGAGTCCTGCAGAGAATCTCGGACATCGGCCACTCCTGCCTCGCCTACACCCGCGGACGGTTTCCTCTGTCAGAGGTGATCGACCTGCCGCTCGGATACCAGAACGGCGTGCAGGCGTCCCGGGTTGCATACGCCTTCTACAAGAAGTTCCAGCCGAAGGAGTTCGAGGGCGTCAAGATTATGTACCTTCACGCGCATGGACCGGGCATCCTCCACACCAAGGTTCCGGTGAAGACCCTTGAGGATATGAAAGGCAAGAAGATCCGGTGCACCGGTCTTGCCGCAAAGGTTGTCAAGGCGCTTGGCGGCACGCCTGTCTCTATGCCGATGGGCGAGACATATGACTCGCTGAGCAGAGGCATCGTTGACGGTTCTATGGCGCCGATAGAGTCCCTGAAGAGTTACAAGTGGGGCGAGGTGGTGAAGGCGACGACCGAGGACTACGGCGCGGCGTACACCACCGCCTTCTTTGTCGCGATGAACAGCGATGTCTGGAACAGCCTTCCGCCTGACATCCAGAAGATTATCGAGGAGATCAATGAGGAGTGGGTGGACAGGTGCGGACAGGCATGGGACCGCGGAGACAAATCTGGCAGGGAGTTCGTGAAGCAACTGGGCAACCAGATTATCTCCCTCTCGCCGCAGGAGGATGCGCGGTGGGCTGCGGCGGTCAGACCTCTGCTTGACGAGTATGTGGCCAGCATGCAGGAAAAGAAGTTGCCCGGCAAGGAGGCGCTCGAGTTCTGCCTTGCGGAGTTGAAGAAACAGACGGGTCCGACCACGAACATCAGAAGGTCGGCAAGATAGGGCGGGGAAGCGGACACCGGCACAGACCGCATCTCCGCGTTCTCCTCGGGGTTATCTCATGCGGAAGGGATTTCTGTCGTTCACATACTGGGTCAGCCGCATCCTGAGCGTCATCGCCGGCTCGGCGCTGGTCTTCCTTATCGGGCTGACGGTTCTTGACGTGGTCCTGCGCGCGTTCCGCAGGCCGATCCTCGGGGCGTACGAACTTGTGGCGTTCTCCGGCGCGATTGCCATCGGCCTGGCCCTGCCGATCACCTCGTGGATGCGCGGACACATCTCCGTTGACTTCTTCATCGGCAGGTTTCCCCGCCGGGCGCGAAACACCTTCCTGGTCGCCACCCGCATCGCGGGGTGTTCCCTCTTCGTGTGCGCCGGAGCGAACCTCATCAAGTTCTCCCTTGACCTGAGGCGGCACGGAGAGGTCTCCCCCACCCTCCAGTTCCCGTTCTATCCCGTGGTGTTCGCGCTTGGCATCGCGTGCTTCGCTGTCTGTCTGGTGCTTGCCTCTGACATCGCAAAAATCGCGGCGAACGAGTACGAATGATGAACGAGGTCGTGTTCGGCATTCTCGGTCTGCTCACAGCCCTGGTCCTTTTCCTGACCGGCATTGAACTCGGCTTTGCCATGGCAATCGTGGGGTTCATCGGTTTCGGGCTCCTGCGCTCATTCCCCGCGGCGCTCAACATGCTTGCCAAGGACATCTTCGATGTCTTTGCCTCGTACAGTTTCACGGTCATCCCTCTGTTCGTCTTGATGGGACAGATCGCGTACAATGCCGGCATCGCGCGGCGGCTGTACCGGACCGCCTACCGGTTCGTCGGCCACATTCCCGGGGGACTCGCCGTGGCGACCGTTGCCGGCGCCACCGCGTTCAAGGCGGTCTGCGGCTCGTCTCCCGCGACTGCGGCCACCTTCGCGAGCGTCGCCGTGCCGGAGATGGACCGGTACGGGTACGCGAAGAAACTGTCCACCGGCATCGTGGCAACGGTGGGAACTCTCGGCATCCTCATCCCTCCCAGCGTTACGCTCATCGTCTTCGGCGTGATTACCCAGCAGTCCATCGGCAAACTGTTTCTGGCAGGGTTCTTCCCCGGACTCCTCATCGCCCTGTTCTTCGCGGTGGTCATCATCGGCTGGTGCAAGATAAATCCCTCCCTCGGTCCGAAAGGCGAGCGCTCGTCGTGGAAGGAGCGGCTGAGTTCCCTGCCTGACGTGTTCTTCGTCGGCATCGTCTTCCTCATCGTCGTCGGCGGCATGATGCGCGGATTCTTCACGCCCACCGAGGCGGGCAGCATCGGCTGCCTTGCGGTGCTCATCCTTGCCGTTGCGGAACGGTCCTATGGCCTGCGGCAGTTCTTTGCCTCGATTGACGAATCTCTGCGCACCTCCTGCATGGTGCTCTTGCTCCTCGCTGGCTCCACCATCCTCGGCCACTTCCTCGCGGTGACGCAGATTCCGGCGATCGCCGCCGAGTGGGTCACCTCGCTTCCGCTTCACAGGCACCTTGTGATGGTGCTCATCTGCCTCATCTACATCATCGGCGGCTCGTTCATTGACGACCTTGCCTTTATGGTGCTGGCAACGCCCATCTTCTACCCCGCCGTGCTGAAACTCGGCTTCGACCCCCTGTGGTTCGGCATCCTCATCGGCATCACGGTGATGATAGGGGTCGTCATCCCGCCGGTCGCGATGAATGTCTTCGTCGTCAAGCGGATTACGAAGGCACCGCTGAGCGTCATCTACAGCGGGGTCTACCCGTTCCTCCTCAGTCTGGTGTGTGTGGCGTTCCTCCTCTTCCTCTTCCCCCAGATTGCCACCTTCCTCCCTTCCGTCCTGATGCGATGAACCGCCGCTGGCACCCGTGTGACAGGAAACAGCGCGCCGTCGTACTGTGGAATCGCCACGTTCGCAAGGAGGCATCCGCATGGCGCCACTGAAGTGGACAACCCATACCGCGCTCTCCATCAGGAGGCGGCCCGAGGTGAGGCGGGAAGAGTACCTTGACTTTATGACCTTTCAGCGCAACGACCGCCCCCTCTTCACGGAACTGTTCGGTCCTATGCTCGGGCTGAAGGAGGAGTGGGAGGCGCAGGGAGCGACCCCTGCCGAACTTGACTTCTCCGCATTCCGCTACCGGTGCGAGGAGCGCTGGCATGTTCCCGTCGTGACAGGGCGGCTTGGCGGGTTCCCCGAGATTCCCATTGAAGAGACGGACGACTTCCGCATCTGGCGCGACGGCCTTGGCAGGACGATGAAACTCTCAAAGAGGGTTGCGACCCTTCCCATCCCTCTCGACCACCCCGTGCGGACGATGGACGACTGGATGAGGGTACGGCAGTGGTATGCCTACTCCGATGCGCGGTTTCTGCCTGACTGGGACACGGCAACTCTCAGAGCGCGGCAGGAGGGAAAGGTCATCTGCGTCTCCATCCCCGGAGGGTTTGACGAACCCCGCCAGTTGATGGGAGAAGAGGGGCTGTGCACCGCGTACTACGACCGGCCGGAACTGGTCCATGACATTCTCCAGACCATCGGCGACACCGCGCGCAGAGTTCTTGCCCGCGTATCCGCCGCGGTCCAGGTTGACCTCCTCTCCGTTCACGAGGATATGGCGGGCAACCTCGGACCACTTGCCGGCCCTTTGCAGGTGAGGGAGTTCATCGCGCCTTACTACCGGGCGGCGTGGGAACCCCTCGCAGAGCGAGGCGCGCGGCTTTTTGAACAGGACAGCGACGGCAACATCGCTCCCGTCATAGACACGTTTCTTGAGGCGGGCGTCAATGTGATGTTCCCGATGGAGGCGCGGGCAGGCATGGATATCGTCGCGCTCCGAAAGAAATACGGCAGGCGGCTTGCCTTTGCCGGAGGCATCGACAAGTTCTGCCTGCTCTCAGGACCCGAGGCAATCCGTAAGGAACTGGAGTACAAAGTTCCTCCGATGGTCGCATCAGGCGGCTGCGTGCTCTCCCTTGACCACCGCATCCTCACCGGCACGCCTCTTGCGCACTACCGATTCTACATCTCAACCGCCTGGGAGTTGATGGAGCGGGCGTCGGGCGGCGGATGAGGCGCTGTGCGGCGGGTTGACAGTCCGTCGCGCGAGAGACATCATACCAGTGCGACGCAGGAGACGGTATGCGGCGGGCACGCATCTTTCTCTTCGGATACGCGGGTAGCGGAAAGACGACGCTCTTCCGGTCGCTCACGGGATGCACGGAGGAGTCGTTCGACCCGTTCGTTCCCCAGCCGGGGATCGGGCGGCTGGCAGATAGCAGGTTTTCCAGCATTACAGCTCTACTAAAAGCCGGAAAGGTGGTCCCCGCGGAGGCGGAGTTCCTCGACTGCAAGGGCTTCCCCTCCGGAACCGGCTTTCCGGAGAAGTCCCTGCGCCTGCTCCTTGAGGCAGACCTGATTGTCTTTGTGGTCGCCAACTTCGCTGAGGGAAAAGACCCTGCAGAAGACGCGGAGAACCTCCTGATGGAACTGATGTTTGCCGATACGGAGCGGGTTACCACAATTCAGCAGGCGTGGAGGGCAGACGCGGAGAAAGGGAAGCGGCACCCGGCGGCGCAGGAGAAGGCGCTTGCCGACGCCGCTGAACTTCTGCGGCAGGAAAAACCGCTTTTTTCTCTGCCCGAGGAAGAGAAGAGGGAAGTCGCAGGATTTGACCTGATTACCACGCGGCCGGTGCTGGTCTTCGTCAACGGAAACGCCAATCCCGTAAAGATTGCCCTGCCCCATCTCGTCTCAAGCGCCGTTTCTCCGGAGCAGGAGGCACTGTATGCGCGCATCAAGGAGGCGCTCGACCTCATCTGTTTTTTCACGGTGAAGGGCGAGATTGCGCAGAGTTGGCTCGTCCCGCGCGCCATCGATGCGAAAACTGCCGCAGGGCATATCCACAAAGATATGGAAGCTGGCTTCATCCGCGCCGCGGTGCTGCCCGCGGAGAAGTTCCTCGCGCTCGGCTCGTGGCAGAAGGCGAAGACCGCCGGCATGTTGAAGTTCCTCGGTCCGCACTCGCACCTCTCAGACGGGGATGTCGTGGAGTTCTACTTTCACCGCTAAGGGTCACCGTACAGGCGCGCGAGGTACACCTCCGCGTATGAGTTTGAGAACAGAAGCGGGAACAGGTCCGGTCTGGTGCTCACCCACTCCCGTTCCACGAGGTCTTTCTCTGTCCTGATGACGATGCATCCCACCCTTTTCTTGATGAGCCCTGTTACCCATGTCTCAAAGGATGGCTGGCTTCTGTAGAAAGCGGTTCTCTCCTCAGGGGGGTCAGGCATATGCACTTTTCCCGGCGGGTACCGGTGGACAGGCAGGGTCTCAACGGTATTGACCGACTGGTACACCACCTCGTTCTGCAGATGTGCGCCGAACAGGGGGTAGAGGAGAAACTCGCCCGCGTAGGCAATCACTACACCTTTCACGGGGTTTTTCCCTCCCTCGTTGCCGGTGTCTGTGAAGCGCTGGACATACGCCCAGAATCTGCCCTCATCTCCGTAGTACTTCGCCCACGCAGCCCGCTTTACCTCGTCGTACGGAAGAGGCCTGCCTGAGCAAGCCCACCACGCCCATCCTGCCGCAGCCGCAAAGAGAACCGTTCCTGCCACTCCTGCGGTCAGCCCCTGCCGCGCCTGTCCCCTCAGGATGAAGAACGCCGCAGAGGCGATGCAGACAACGGGAAGGAGCACCGGTATGACGAGGGAGGAGAAAGGCGAGCGGACGAGGAAGAACAGGTACAGACAGGGAAGGAGCACTGCTCCGATGCGGAAACAGGCAACGCCGGCGCAGGCGGCCGCCACAAGGATGCCTGACAGGGGCAGGAGATGCCTGACCTGATGGTAAAACGGCGGCACCGCCGCAAGATAGAGCGCCGCAAGCGCCGCAGGCAGAAGGAGCGTCCATCTGCCCGGCATCCTCTTCGCAAAAGCGACGGCGACTCCCCACAGGGAAAAGAGGCACAGGACAAGGGTGCTTTCAAAAGACGCGTCGGTCATTGAGGACGGATGCCTCACAAGACGGATGAAGACGGCAATGTTCTCCGCAAAGGAGCGCCTCTCAAAGATGTGGGTGCCCGGCAACACTGCGCTACCGGCAAGGGTGATGCGCGCCGGGTAGAGGGGATTGCCTGTGATGACCGCGTTGCGTATGTAGGCGAAGCCACCAACTGCCGCAAGGAACAAAAGGCCAAGAACCGCGCCCCTATTGTGCCGGAAAAACCCTGCCTTTCTGACGAGAAACGGCACAAGACCAAGAAGGAACAGCCCTCCGGTGGGCTTCACCGCGAGGAGCAGTCCTGCGGATACAAGCCCGAATCCGAACTCCTCCTTCCGGTCAGAGGACAGAAACGCAACACAGGCGAGGAAGTAGCCCGTAAGCATCAGGTCAACGAAGGTCAGCGTTGCCTGCTTCGCAACCGGCTCAAGAAGGCAGAAGACACAGCCGGCAAGGACCGCCGCCCAGTCAGGCAGTCCCTGCCGCCGCACAAGGAGGCAGACCGCCAGCGCAGCCATCAGCACAAACGGCATCTGGACGATGTTCAGGAGAGGTTCCGCGCCGGCAAAAAGGCAGAAAAGGTACGGGATGTCGCCAGCAGGCGGGTAGTAGGTCATCGCGGTATCCACGAAGAAAAGAAGCGGAAGGGACAGGCACCTCTCCTTGAAGTAGTGGACGGCAAACGGGAGGTGGTAGAGCAGTCCGTCCGTCGTCAAAGGAGGAAGGCAGAAGACAAACTGCGCCGAGGCGGCAGCGGCATACAGCCCCGCCACAAGGCAGACGGCAAGGGACAGGAAAAACGCTGACCAGGCGGGCGGACCGCCGCGGAGAGCACCGCCCTTGTCTGCCGACCGCAAAGAGCCAGGCGCGCGCAGACCTTTCCTGCGCGCAAAGGCGAAGGCGGCTGTTCCGGCAGCGAGCGCGACGGTGCCTGCCGTGATGCCTTGCGCGCTCACCAGACGGAAGGGAGAAAGGATGTGGCACAGACCGGCGAGAAAGGCGAAAAAAAGGACGAGGCAGCCGAGCGCGACGCGCGGCAGTCCTTCCTCTTTCTCGTCGGCATCAGGAGGCAAAAGGCGCCGCGCCCAGTACCAACTGGATGCGGCAAGGAGAAGATTCCACAGGAGGAAAAGTGCCATACTTACCTGATGAGCACCCCTGCGTACCCTACCACCTCGTCGTCTCCTGTCACATCTCCGCTTGTGGCGTACATCACAGTTTCTCCTGCCTTCGCTCCCAGCGCCTTTGCCGCGGCAATCGCCACAAGGACAGGAGCAAAGCCGCACATCGAGATGTCCATCTCTTCCACGCGCTCCACGAGGAGCCGGCTGTCAAGTCCGCAGATGGCGTCAAGCGCGGCGCGGTCTTTTCTCTCAGCGCTGCGCCGCGGCTCGTAGTGGGTCATATCACTGCTTGCTACAACCAGCGCGTCTGCGCCTTTCTCTCTTATCACCGCGGCAATCGCGGCGCCTATCTCCTCAAAGGCAGGGTCGCGGGGAGTCCCCTGCAGGCAGATGGCGACGACAGAGGCAGAGGGATTGGCGTGCTGGATGAAGGGAAGTTGAACCTCAATCGAGTGCTCCGCGGCAAAGGCAAAGGCGTCGGGTTTCAGGAAACGGCTTTTCTCGCAGAGAAGCGCGGCAAACTCCCTGTCCACGGGGATGACGCCAAGAGGTGTCTGCCACCCGTCGTGGGGAGAGACCGCGTACGGTTCGCCCCACCCTCTGTGGTTTGGTCCCGCCACCACGACCGTCTCCGGTACCACGACCTTGCTGAAGACCTCCGCCGCGGTCCTTCCTGAGTAGACATAGCCGGCGTGGGGGGAGACGACCGCAACCGCCTTCACTTTCTCAGGCACAGGACAGAAGACGCTGGCAAGAAAACTCTTGAGTTCCCGGGCAGACCCGGGATAGAAACTGCCTGCCACCACCGGTCTGCGGATGCGCTCCATCACTGGAAGGGTACCACCTCGCCGTGGTCGCGTCAAAGAGGGCTGGCTATACCCGCGCGCAGCGCCGGATGTCTAATATCACACACAGCACAAGGAGGCGGATGATGGAGAGGAAACGAGCAATGCTGTTCGTTGCGTGGGTCCTCATCGCGGGAGCCGCGCCTCTCTGCGCGGACTCCGTAAGGACCGTCTCTGTCGCGGGCACCGCAGAGATACGCGTCGCGCCTGACACCGTCATCTGGAAGGTGGCAGCGTCGGAGACAGACCCGAAAGACCTTTTTGCCGCAAAGCGGAGGGTTGAGGCGCGGATGAACCAGTTGCGCGCGCTGAAGGTCCGGCTCGGGATTGCCGACGCAGATTTTGAGGAAGGGCAGATGCTCATCAAGAGGGAGTACGACACCGACGCCCGGGGAGCAAGAGGAGCGTTCAGATGGTTTGTCGTCAGTCAGCAGGTCGTCATCAGGCAGACGGACATCAGGCGGTTTGACGAGTTCCTTGACGCGCTTGCCGCAGGAGGAGGGGAGGTAGAGTACACCTTTGAGTCGTCGCGCATCTTTGACCTCAGGCGCGAAGCGCGCATCGCAGCCCTGAGGGCGGCAAAGGAGAAGGCATCTGCGCTGGCGGCCGCTGCCTCCGCAAAGGTCGGAAGGGTCGTCTCGGTGAGCGAGTATCTGCCTGCGGGACAGGACAGGGGCTTTCTTGCATCCGGCACGCTCCTTGAGGCAAACGTTGCGCCTGACTCCTCGTCTGGCAGGATACTGCCGGGAGCCATCGTCGTTCAGGCAACCGTCTACGCCACCTTTGAACTGGAGTGACCTTTCCAGGCCTCTCACGCGCCTTCTTCAGGCTTCCCGGAGCGCTTCAGTACCCTATCTCTCCGGCAAGCTTCCTCAAAAAGTCCCTCCCGTGGACAATATCCTTCACCGGGTCGGCTCCCACCTCGCGCTCAATGGTGAAAAACCCCTCGTACCCTATCCCCTTCATCGCGCGCAGGTAGGCAGGGAAGTCAACCTTCCCCTCGCCCAGGGGCGTCTCCCTGTACCCCTTCTCCAGTTTGACGCCGTCTTTGGCGTGGGTGTGGACAATGTAGGAACCGAGCACAGAGACACCCTTCACCGGGTCGTCTCCGGCAACCATCACAAGATTCGCGGGGTCGTAGTTCACCTTCAGTCCCGGATTGTTCACCGCGTCAAGGAACTTTTTTAGAAGGGATGCGGGTTCGGGTCCTGTTTCCGTCGCAAGCACCACTCCCCTGTCACACGCGTAGGCGCCGAGCTCAGGAAGCGCCTGAGCCATCGTCTTCCACGCAATGTGGTCAGGACTCTCGGGCACCACGCCGATGTGGGTGGTGACGATGCCCACCCGAAGGTCAACCGCAAGGTCTATCACCTCTTTCGTCAGGGCAACGGTTTCGTCAACGGAAGACGGATTGCCAAACCCCTTTCCAAAGTCGCCGACAAGAGCGGAGATGACAAGCCCGAGGCGAGAGACAAAGCGGGAAAGGTCGTCCCTTCCCGTCCTTGAAAGGTTCCGGGGGCTGAGGTCTCCCTTCGTCGTGTACGGCTGTATGCCGTCAAACCCCAGTTCAGCCGCCTTCTGTATCCCCTCCCGTATGGGCAGACGAAACGAGTCAGGTATCACGCCTATCTTCATCAGACCCTCCCGCGTGAGACAGCTCCTTCTCTTCCATCCGGTAGATTTCAAAGACGACATCGGGGCAGACGATGGCGCACCTGCAGCAGCCGGTGCACGCATCCTCCTTCTCCACCTCGACGAAGTGCGTGCCGAGCGAGTTGAACGAGCGGGACAGTCGCAACACGCGCTGCGGACACTCCTCAACACACAGCCCGCAGCCCTTGCACCGTTCCGCGTGGACAAGAATCCTTACCATCACATCTCCCAGTGGAACTTTTCGGAAAGTTTCTCAAAAAACCCGGGTTCGCGCTCAAGGACAAGCTGTATCTTCTCCCCGCCGCAGAGAGTAACCGGCTCTGACGCGGAAACCGCGTATTCCCGCTGACCGTCGCACACCACGACGCAGGGAGCGTCCGCGCTCACCGTCAGACGCATCAGGGACGGCAGCACCACGGGACGGCAGGCAAGGGTGTGGGCGGCTATCGGCATCGCCGCGAACGCGTCCATCTCCGGAAGAAGCACAGGCCCTCCTGCGGCGAGGAGATGCGCGGTGGAGCCGGTGGGGGTTGCCACAATCAGACCGTCAGCCCGCACGGTCATCACGCCTTTTCCGTCGGCAGAGAGAGAAAACGAGCATATCCGGCAGGAGGCACGGTGGAAGACCGCCTCGTTGAGGCACCTCTCCTGTTTTCCGTTCACCTTCACGGCAAGCGTCACCCGCGGAGACACGGAAAACTGACCGGACGCAAGCCGGCCTATCACCGCAGGAACGTCCTGCACGGCGTTTGTGAGAAACCCGACCTTGCCGTGCTTGATGCCGTACAGAAGTGTGCGGGGACTTTTCACACACGACGCCGCGCGCAGAAGCGTGCCGTCGCCGCCGATGGCGATGACGAGGTCTGTGTCCTCTTTCACCTCTGGCTGAACCTGAATGCCCCGGCGTCGGCACTCCCCCACCACCTCGTCCCTGCACCTGCTGACGGTGGCAATCCGTCGGTTCTCAACGATGGCAACGGTTCTGATGGCAGACATGTTCCCTGGAGGCATTCTATCACAGGAGGCGGGAAACCTGCCAGTGCCTTGCGCGGACATGCAACAGCGGCTATGATAGGGTATGGGACGCGAACGCGAAGCACCCGGCGTGTCTGGCAACCCTCCGTGGCGCGGGTTCAACATCCTCACCTTCTTCCAACGCAGGGATGCGTACAAAACCGATGAGAGAGAGTTTGAGTGGATTGCCGCCTGGGGGTTTTCCTTCGTGCGCTTTCCGCTCTCCTACCGGACATGGACGAAACCCGAAGACCCTCTGGCGGTGGACGAATCCGTCCTTGACGCGGTCAGGTCCGCGGTGGACACTGCCCGGAAGTACCGGCTCCATGTCTGTCTCAACTTCCACCGCGCGCCCGGATACTGCATCAACAGAGACGAGAAAGAGCCGTTTGACCTCTGGAAGGACGAAAAGGCGCTTGACGCGTTCCTTTTCCACTGGCGGCTGTTCGCCCGGATGTGTGCCGACATCCCGGGCAACGAACTGAGTTTCAACCCGGTCAACGAACCCAACCACGCCGTTGACCAGGCAAGCCACGAGAAGGTCATCCGCGCCTTCGCGGCAGAGGTCCGGCAGCACGACCCTGACCGCCTCATCGTCGTGGACGGCAGAGATGTGGGGACTGTGCCGTGCGAGGAACTCTCAGACCTCACGGTGGTTCACAGCACCAGATTCTACAAACCCGCCTGCATCACCCACTATAAAGCGTCGTGGATTCCCGGAGGAGGCAACTTCCCTGCGCCTCTCTGGCCGGGATGCGTCGAAGACGGGGTCTCGTACGACAGAGACGCTCTGCGCAGGTGGTACCAGCCGTGGGCAGAGATGGTCCGCAAAGGGGTGCCCGTCCACGCGGGAGAGGGAGGCGTGCACAACACGGTGCCGCACACCATTGCGTGCGCGTGGCTGACAGACGCGCTTGATGTCCTTTCCGAGATGGGCGTCGGCTGGGCTCTCTGGAACCTTTGCGGTTCGTTCGGCATCCTTGACTCAGGACGCAGCGATGTGCGCTACGAGGACTGGCACGGCAGGAAACTCGACAGGAGGATGCTGGAGATTCTGCGTGCCCACTGAGGAGGTACCTCTTGCCCGATGTCACATTCAGGTGCGGTCGGTGCGGAAAACTTCTGGTAGTCGAGGACGTTCACGCAGGGAAGCGAGTCGCCTGTCCTGTCTGCGCCTTTGTGATGGAGATACCGGCACGAGCGCAGACAGGGATGCTCTACGCCGGCTTCTGGAGGAGGGTCGGCGCGTCTCTGATTGACTCCGTCATCCTGAGCTGGACTCCTGCGCTGCTGCCGTTGCACATTGGCGCCTGGACCGCATTCCCTTTTCTCCTGCCCGTTTTCTCTCTCGGAGCACTGGCGGCCAGCTGGCTCTACCATACCCTCCTTGAATCCTCACCGTGGCAGGCAACCGTTGGCAAGAAGGCGCTCAACCTCGTGGTCACGGATATGGAGGGCAGACGGATCTCGTGGGGCATCGCCAACGCGAGGTACTGGTCAAAGATAGTGTCGGCTCTCACGCTGTGCGTCGGCTATATGATGGCGGGGTTCACGGAGAAGAGACAGGCGCTTCACGACCTCATCGCAGGCACGCTGGTCATCCGTAGAGAGAGGTCGCTGCGGCGGTAAGAGGGGGTTCAGGTGGAAACGATCGTCTTCCTCATCCTGGTTGCAGGCATCGTGTTCTTTGCCTCACGCAACGCCCGGCTGGCACGCAAGGTGTCAGAGATTGAGAAGCGGCTTGAGGGACAGGTTCCTGAAAAGGAGCCGGCTGAGACGCCGTTGAGGGTTGTGCCTCTTCCGCCTGACGCGTCGTCTCTCCCTGATGCCGGGAAGATGCTCCCGGAACCGCCAGCGCCTGTAACCGCCTCTGTGTCGCCAAGACCTCCTGCGTCCTCAGACCTGCTGACTGTGGAGCGCGTCATCGGACAGAGGTGGCTTGTGTGGGCGGGAGTGATTGTCTTTGCCGCCGGTTTCTCTCTCTTCCTCAGGTACGCCTTCCAGCAGGGGTGGCTCAGCGAAAGGGTCCGCGTCGTCCTCGGAGTTGTCGCGGCCGTCGGCTTCGCCCTGGCCGGAGAACGGTTCCACCACAGGCGGATGCGGGCGCTTGCCGAAGGACTTCAGGCACTCGGCATCATCCTTGCGTACCTCTCCGTGTACGCGGCAGGGCAGCTCTACCGTCTGGTTCCTCCCCATGTCTGCCTGCTGCTTCTTTTCGTCGTCACCGCCGCAGGAGGCGGTCTCGCTCTCGCCCGCACCGCAACTTCCACCGCGTTCCTTTCCGTCCTTGGCGCCTTCCTTGTCCCTCTGCTTCTCAGCGCTCCCGCGTGTACCTCCGCAGGCGTCTCCGGATGGCTGGTCGCCTACCTCCTCATCGTCATCGCGGGCGTCCTCCTTCTTGTTTCCATAAGGCCGTTTTCAGGACTCGCCCTCTTCGCCCTTGCCTGCGCAGCAGCCAGCGCCTGGTCTCTTGCGCCGGCAGAGGCAACGCCGGCGGGTATTGTGACGGTGTTTGTGAGCGCATCCTTTGTCCTCTTTGCTTTTGCCGCCTGTCTGCCGTCTCTGGCGCGCAACGAGAAAGCAGGCGGGCAGCAGACAGCGCTTGTCGTCGCAAACGCGGCAGTCACCCTTTTTCTCTTCTGGTGGCTTGCGTTGCCTTCCCGGGACGGCCTTTCGCGCGCGCTGCTGACGTACACGTCGCTCTGGCTGCTACCTTCCGAGACAGCGGAGGTTTTCCCGATCGCTCCGCTTGGAATGGCGGCCGTGCTCTTTCTGCTCGCCGGCCTTGTGCACCGGATGCGCAGAGACCAGACGCTTTACTACGTTCTTGCCGGCACCGCGGTGGGTGTGTTGACCCTGCCGGCTCCCCTGATGAGGTCAGGACTTGCAGCATCCCTCGCGTGGGCGGCCGACGCACTGCTCCTTGTCGGATTCGGACTGCTCCTGCGCCGGCATCTTTTGCGCACCGGCGGGCTTGTCGTCCTTGTCCTCCTTGCCGTGAGGGTACTGACGCAAGACACACACCTGCTCGGCGCAGACGCCATCTTCTTCAACAGGCCGTTTCTCTCTGTGTTCGCCTGCTGCCTCGCGTTTCTCGCCTGCGGGCTGATGCTGAGACGCTCCAGGACGACGATTCAGGAACAACAGGGCACAGCCGGCTGGGTACTGGCAGGGTTCGGCTGCCTGCTTTTCCTCGTCATCAACGCCGAGATACTCTCCCACTACCGCTCGCCCGCCGGAACTCTCCTGCCATTTGGACACCTCTACGCCTCTTTCTGGTGGGCGGGGTTCAGCATCTTTCTCCTCTGGGCGGGGTTCCTGCGTCACGACCATCGCCAGCGCACCGCGGGAGTCGCCCTTGCGGCAGCGGGGGTTCTCAAGGCGCTTTTTCTCGATATGCCCGCGTGCTTCTCCAACCCCTTCGGCCTGCCGTTCTTGCTGAACCTGCGGTCTGCGGCGCTTTTGCTCCCGCTGGCGATCATCGGCTGCGCCGCGCACCTCTACGCAGTCCGGGCTGACCGCGCGCAACCCCGCGAACGCAGCGCGGTACCGGCGCTGTGGGCTCTGTTCGCATCAGGGCTCTTCCTCGGCCTCACAATCGAGGTGTGCGCCTGCTTCCTCTCCTCGGGCATCGCGCAACTGCGGATGGCAGCTCTCGTTGCCACCTCGGTCCTGTGGGCACTGTGCGCGCTCGTCTTCGTTGTCATCGGCGCGGATACTCCCTCACACGCGTGGAGGGCGGCGGGCATCTGCCTCCTGACCGTCGTGGTCTTCAAGGCGGGAGTCATAGACGCCACACTGCTGTACCGCGTTCCGTACGGATTCCCTCTCTTCCTCAACCTGAAGTTTCTCTCGGTCTGCCTTGTCCTGTTTGTGCTTGCCTATGCGGCGGCAGCGTACGCAGAGTCAGGGTTTGACATCCAGCCGTGGGAAAAGGACGCGGGCGCGTACCTCTGGTCTCTCTTTCTCGGTCTGCTCTTTGTGGAACTGAATGTAGAGACATCCAGCGCCTTCAGCACGGTCTGGACACTCGCCGACCAGACGGCGGCGCTTGCGCTGTCGCTGGTATGGGTCTTCTACGGCCTGGAGATGCTCCTCGTCGGCGTCTTCCGGAAGGTTCTGCCTCTGCGCATCGCGGCGCTGTGCCTCTTCGGGGCGACCCTTCTGAAGATATGGACGGTTGACCTGCGGTGTGCAGAACTGCCGTTCAAGATGGTCGCGCTGCTCGGCGCAGGAATGGCCTTCCTCATCGGCGCCTATCTCTACAGGAGATTCAGCGCGCGGGTGTTCGGCCAGACGGAAGAGCCGGTTCGCTCCGCGCCCGACGGCTCAGGCACAGACGCCGGGGGAGACGACGCTACCGGGTCAGCGCAGCCCTGACCGCCGAGGAGATGCCCGAAGGGTCCAGCCCGCAGAGCGCGAGGAGTTCATCGCGGGTTCCGTGTTCCACAAAGGCGTCAGGCAGTCCGAGCAGACGGGTGCGGGGAAAGACCCCTTTGTGCGCGAAGAGTTCGAGCACCGCCGATCCGAAGCCGCCCACAACGGTGTTCTCCTCCACGGTAACCACAAGTGGGGCTCCCGCAACTGCGCGGCATATCCGTTCCTCTTCAAGCGGCTTGACCCCTGACAGCGCCACCGCATGGACCGCGATGCCTTCCGCCGAAAGGCGCGCTGCCGCCTGAAACGCGAGGGTCGCCGCCGCGCCGACCGCAAGGACAACCGCCTGCGGATTGTCGGCTGTCCCGTACGATGGCGGAAGCGTTTCGGGCAGGCCTGTCCGCGGGTAGCGGATGGCGACCGCTTCGTCCGCCGCAAGCGCCTGCGTCAGGTGGCTTTCAAGGTTCTCAAGCGAGTAGGGCGCAACGACCTTCAGGCCGGGAAGGGTGCGCAGAAAAGACAGGTCAAACGCGCCGTGATGCGTGGGGCCGTCGCTTCCCGCAAGGCCCGCGCGGTCCACCAGAATCACCGCGGGAAGTCCCTGCAGGCAGATATCGTGGGCCAACTGGTCGTAGGTGCGCTGGAGGAAGGTGCTGTAGATTGCGACGACCGGCCTCATCCCCGCCTTCGCCAGTCCGGCGGAGAAGGTCACGCTGTTTCCCTCGGCGATACCCACATCAAAAAACCTTTCCGGAAACCTCTTCGCATACCCCTCAAGACACAGCCCCTTCTCCATCGCGGCGGTCACCACCACGATGCGGGGATTGCGCTCCGCCATCTTTTCCAGAATGGCGCCCACCCTGCCGCTTGCGCTGCCAGAGGTGTCTTTCGGTTCACCGGTCTCCGGGTCAAACGGCGGGGTGCCGTGAAAGTCGTCCGACCTGCGCTCGGCGTACGCGTACCCCTTGCCCTTCTTCGTGATGGTATGCAGGAGGACCGGACCGCGCAGCCCCCTGATGTTCTGGAGGATTGCGAGAAGGTGCGGGAGGTCGTGCCCGTCAATCGGGCCGAAGTACCTCAGTCCGAGTTTCTCGAAAAAGACGCCCGGCACCACCACGCTCTTCGCCTTCTGCTCCACATCTGCGGCGCGTCGGGCAAGGTCCTCGCCGATAGAGGGGATTCTGCGGACCAGTTCTTTCAGGTCCTCCCGAGACCGGGTCACGATGGGCGACGTGATGAGTTTGGTGAGGTAGTAGGAGAGCGCTCCTTTCGTCGGCGAGATGGACATCTTGTTGTCGTTGAGGATGACCAGAAGGTCCTTCCCGCACGCGCCGAGGAAGTTGAGTCCCTCAAAGGTGAGTCCGTTGGTGAGGGAGCCGTCGCCGATGACCGCGATGACCCTGCCGGTCTCGTTGAGAAACGTCCTGCCGCACGACAGCCCTGTGGCCGAAGAGACGGCCGTTCCCGCATGGCCTGTGAGAAATACATCCGCGGGACTTTCCGCAGGAGAGGGATACCCGCTGAGTCCGCCCATCTGCCTGAGGGTGGGGAACCTGTCCAGCCGTCCAGTGAGGAGTTTGTGGACATACGACTGGTGGCCCACATCCCAGATCACGGCGTCCGGGGGAATCTCAAAGACCCGATGGATGGCAACGGTCAACTCCACGATGCCGAGATTGGAGGAGAGGTGCCCGCCGGTCTTTGAGACGGTTGAGATGATCTCCTGCCGTATCTCCGCGCACAGTTGCGCAAGTCCGGCGGGGCTGAGGGCTTTGAGCGCGTCAGGGTGTCCTGAAACGGCGGAGAGAATGCTCATTTTCTGAGCAGCCGGATGGTCTTTCTCAGTTCCTGCGCAACCTCGTCCTTCGGCTTCAGTTCAAGGGACTTCGCCCACCACAGCACCGCTTTCGTGTAGTCGCCGAGCGCGGCGTACAGGTATCCGAGATGCTCAAAGATTTCCGCATCCTTTTCAAGGGCTGCCGCCCGTTCAAGATACCGCCTTGCTTCACGCAGGTTGCCTTTGAGGTAGTATGCCCACCCGAGACTGTCAAGGTAAGCGCCGTTGTCCGGCTCCATCTTCACCGCCCGCACAATCATCTGGTACGCCTCTTCAATGTTCTTCCGCTCAACCAGATAGGAGTACCCGAGGTAGTTCAGAACCGTCGCGTTGTCAGGATTCAGTTCCAGCGCCTTTCTCATCGCCTGTTCCATCTCTGCCCGCTGTTTCAGCTTGTCGTAGGTCACGCCTATGATGAACCAGAGCCGGTCGCTTTCTCCGCTCGCAAGCGCATTCCTGAAATGCACCAGCGCGGTCTCGTAGGAACCCTCGTCAGACGCAATCGCGCCGAGGAGATGGTGGATGTCGGGCTGATTGATGCCCCGCGCGAGCGCGGACTGGAGAATCTCCCGCGCCTTCTGGTAGTTTCGCTCCCGCAGATAGGTCTGCGCAGAGAGCAGGTACGCCATCGGGTCGCCCGGGTTGACCTCCATCGCCTTCTCATACGCCTCCCGCGCCTCTTTCGTCCTGCCCGACTTCTCAAGAATCGAGCCCAGCGAGAGGTACCCTCTGGCGAATCGCGGAGCGCGGGCGATTGCCTCCCGAATCTGCGCCTGCGCCTCCTCCGACCGGCCGGTGGCTTCGAGGGCAAGGCCGTAGTTGAACCTGAACAGCGGGTTTGCCGGCACTTCCTGCACAAGCCGTTCGTAGTGGGGCAGCGCCGCGGCGTAGCTTCCCTGCGACATATAGACGTCTGCCAGCATCACCCTGATGGCAACCCGGTCAGGCGCGCAGGCGAGCGCCCGCTCCATATACTGCGCCGCCTCGGCAAGTTTCTGCCTGTAGAGACAGACCAGCCCCATGCCGGCAAGCGCATCGTCGTTGTCTGATTCGCTCGCCAGAACCCGGCCGAACGCCTGCGACGCCTCATCAAGCCGCTTCTCCTGCAGGGCGACGGTGCCAACCTTCAGGGTGAGGTAGGTGCTTGCCGCATCGTTGCTCGCCGCCCTGCGGTAAAAGGCAAGCGCATCCTCCATCCTGCCGTCGGTCTCGTACAGGACGCCCTGCACGAACAGGCGCAGCGCTGTCTGGTTTGGGCCAGCATGCTCCACAGTGGCGCAGCCGGCGCACAGCGCCGCCAGCGCTCCCGCTATCCACACGGTACGCATCAGAAGGCCTATCTCTTTCTCTTCTTATGGCGCAGTGCCCGCAGGCGCTTCTTGCGCTTGTGGGTCCGTATCTTCCTGCGCTTCCTCTTCCGTCCGCACGGCATTGTGTCTCCCTGTTGCGGTTTCTACGGAATGACCTTGTTCAGCTGGTACTCCACGATGCCTGTCGCGCCGATTCTCTTCAACTCGGGGATGAGGTTCTTCGCCCTGTTGCGGTCAACAATCGTCTCCAGCGCGACCCACGCCTCATCCACGAGAGGAGAGACGGTCGGCGTCTGCATCGCAGGCAATACCTTCAGCACGGCTTCAAGGTTTTTCTTCTCCACATTCATCTTCAATCCCACCTTGCCGGCACCCACCAGCGCTCCCTGCAGGAGGAGGGAGATGTTGCAGATCTTCTCCCGCTTCCACTCCGCGCGCCACGCCTGCCGGTTGGCAATCAGCCGGGGGGTGGACTCCATGATGACCTCGATGATCTCAAGATGGTGCGAAAACAACGTTGAACCCGTCTCGGTGATTTCCACGATGGCGTCCACCAGTCCGGCGGCGGCCTTGATCTCGGTGGCGCCGTAGGAGAACTGCACTTTCGCCTTCACCTTCTTCTTTCTGAGGAAGTCCCTGGTCAGGGTGACCAGTTCGGTCGCAATCACCTTCCCCTCGAGGTCTGACACGGACCTGATGCCCGACTCTTCCGGCGCGGCAAGAACGATCTTCACCGGCTTGAGCCCCTGCTTCGCGTAGGTCAACTCGCAGACCTCAACCACATCGGCACGGTTCTCCAGAATCCAGTCCTTCCCGGAAAGCCCCGCGTCAAAGGCGCCTGACTCCACATACCGCGGAATCTCCTGCGGACGCATCAGCACCGCGTCAATCTCGGGGTCGTCTATCGTCAGGTAGTAACTGCGACTGCTTGCCAGAATGTCAAATCCCGCGTTGGCAAACAGCGCAAGCGTGGACTCCTGCAGAGACCCCTTCGGAAGGGCAAGTTTCACCTTATTCATCTTCTTCCTCTCGCTCCAGTTCAAGAAACACTCCCATCCTCCGGTACTTTTCCTGTCGCGCCTCGGGCAGGTCCGGAGCCGGCGTCCGCGCAACCTCGGCGAGGGCGTCCGCAACGGCGCCGCCGAGAGATTCCGCCGCGGCGTCCCAGTCAGAGTGCGCTCCTCCCGGCGGCTCAGGAACGATGCCGTCTATCACACCCAGCGCGAGGAGTTCCTGCGCGGTGAGTTTCAGCGCCTCGGCCGCCTTCTCCGCCTCCCCCTTATCCCTCCAGAGGATGGAGGCGCACCCTTCCGGCGAGATGACCGAATAGATCGCGTGTTCCTGCATCAACACGCGGTCGCCGACGGCGATGCCAAGAGCCCCGCCGCTTCCCCCTTCGCCGATGATGACGGCGACAATCGGCGTGCGAAGGACCGCCATCTCGCGCAGGTTCGTGGCGATCGCAAGCGCCTGGCCCCGCTCCTCAGCCTCAAGGTCCGGGTGGGCGCCCGGCGTGTCTATCAGCGTGACGACGGGAAACGACAGTTTCTCGGCGAGGCGCATCACCCGAAGCGCCTTCCGGTATCCCTCGGGATGCGCCATCCCGAACTTGCGCGCCACGTTCTCCTTGGTATCCCTGCCCTTCTGATGCCCGATGACCGCCACCGGCGTTCCCCGGAAGGAGGCGAGTCCTGCAACAACGGCGGGGTCGTCGGCGCAGACCCTGTCGCCGTGAAGTTCAACGAAGTCGGTGAACAGCCGCTCCACATAGTCAAGGGTGTGCGGCCTGTCGGGATGCCTGGCCACCTGAACCTTCTGCCACGGCGAGAGGCGCGCGTAGATCTCTTTCGTCTTGGCCGCAAGTTCCGCCTCCAGACGCACCAGTTCAGGCGCGGTATCCTCCTGCGACGCCTTTTTCTTTGCCGCCAACTGCTCCATCCGCCGGGCAATCTCTTCAAGCGGCTTCTCGAAATCGAGGTATCTGCGTCCCATCAGATCACGCGGGGCACGCGGAAGAAACTGCCGCTGCGGTCCGGCGCGCTGGCAAAGACATCTTCCGGCGGAAGGGACGGCTCGACGACATCTTCCCTGAACACATTGGTCAGAGGAAGGACATGGAATGTCGGCTCCACGCCATCGGTGTCCACGCCGTTTATCTGCGATACATAGCCGAGGATGCTCTGGAGGTCCTGCTCAAGGCGCTCCATCTCGTCGGCAGCAAGCGCAATCCGCGCCAGACGGGCAAGGTAGGCAACCCTGCCATCCTCCGGCTGTTCCTGACCTGTCTTCGCCTCTTCCGGCATCGTGCGGGCTCCCGGTGCCCGCGGGGTTGTCGCCGCCCGCGGGCCGTGCTACCATTAGTGTACGGGAAATCGGCGGCATCGTCAACCGGGCCGGGCTCTTGCGCCCTGCAAGACGTGCCGCCCCGCGGGACAGGGAGGGACTATGCCGGCGAGCATCTCCATCAGGGTGGGCTCTATCCTCCTGAACGCAACCCTTGCCGACAGCCGCGTTGCCAGAGAGGTCGCCGGATGCCTGCCGATTGAGGCGAAGGCGCGGACATGGGGAGAGGAGATCTACTTCCCTGTCCCCGTGAAGACAGTCATAGACACCCCTGTGACCCGCGTCTCAAAGGGCGACATCGGCTACTGGCCAGACGGTTCGTGCGTCTGCATCTTCTTCGGACCCACGCCGATGAGCAGCGGCGACGAGATTGTTCCTGCCAGCGCGGTTGAAATCATCGGCAGGGTGGAGGGAGACCTGTCCGGACTGAAGGGCGTCAGGGCCGGAGAGAAGGTCAGGATGGCGGCAGGGGTGTAATGAAAGTAACGGTTCGGTAATGAACGCGGGCTGCGCCCGCAGGGAGGACGCAATGGGCAGGGTGCTGATTGTGTACCACACGCTTGGCGGAAACACCGAGGCGGCTGCGCTGGCGGTGAAGAAGGGGTGCGAATCTGTGCCGGGGACCACGGTGGTGATGAAGAAGGGATTTGAGGCAGGACTGGAAGACCTCCTTGCCTGCGACGCCATTGCCATCGGCACGGGCGACTACTTCTCGTACCCCGCCGGCGCGGTGAAAGACTTCTTCGACCGCACCCTGTACCCGGCGAGGGAGAGCGGGAAGACAGAAGGCAAACCCTGCGTGCTGTTCGTCACGCACGGCGGCGGAGGCAAGGCGGCAGGTCCGCTGGAGAACATCGCGTTCGGCTCGTTCAAGTTCAGAAAGGTGGCTGACACCGTCTCCGTCAAGAACCGGCCGGACGCCGCAGCGGAGGCAAGGCTCGCCGCGGCAGGCAGGGCGCTTGCCGAAGCAGCGGCGAAGGCAGGGTAGGAACGGCACCTGCTTTCTTCCCAGATGACCATCCGCACCGTCGTGGTCGGGGCGCTGGAGACAAACTGCTACCTCGTCTCCTGCCCGGAGACGGGGCAGACCGTCGTCATTGACCCTGCTGATGAGGCGGAGCGCATCCTCCGGGTCCTTCGCGCGCACCGCCTGACGCCGGCGGTGGTGGTCAACACGCACGGGCACGCGGACCACATCGGCGCCAACGACGCGTTCGGCGCGCCGGTCGCCATCCACCGGCGCGACGCCGACTGCCTCTGCCAGCCCCAGAGAAACCTTTCGTGGATGAGCGGCGCCTCCCTCGTCTGCCGGGCGCCGCAGCGCCTCCTTGAAGAAGGGGACACGATTGAAGCGGGCGCCGTGCGCCTTGCCGTCATCCACACACCCGGACACACGCCTGGCAGCATCTGCCTGCTCTCCGCAGGAGTCCTCTTTTCGGGAGACACCCTCTTTGCCGACGGCGTGGGCAGGACAGACCTGCCCGGCGGCGACGAGGCGGCCCTGCGCCGCTCGTTGCGGGAGAAGGTTCTCGTCCTTCCTGACTCCACGCGGGTGCTGCCCGGACACGGGCCGGAGACGACCATCGGCGCGGAGAAAGATCGTCTCGCCGCCTTCCTCTGACCCCGATTGCCCATCCTGCTGCCCCCTGCCGGCGAGCGTGCGCCGGGGATGTGCTATCATATCTCGCCGACCGGCGAACACGGCAACGGGAGGGCTGACGATGGCTGCACACCTTGACAGTGCGCTTGCGGCGATGGCTGAGGAGTTCAACCAGAGGTACGAGGAGAAGAGATGCCTTTCGCTCATCCACGCCCTGTGGCAGAGCGACCGGCACTCCGACTACACCGCCTTCCGCCGCACCGCAGAGATAGCGGCAGAACAGTTGAGAAGGGCGGGCGCCCAGCAGGTGGAGATATTCCCCTGTCCTGCGGATGGCACCAGCCGCGTGCAGGCGTGGACGATGCCACTTGCGTGGGAGGCGAAAGACGCTGTGCTGCGGGTCAGGACGCCCCGCGAGGAGATTGTCTGCGACCGGAGCGTGGAGCCGCTGTCCTGCGCAATGTGGTCCGAGCCGACCCCCGCAGGCGGCATCGAAGGCCCTCTGGTGGTCATTGATGACCCCGCAGCGCTCTCCAGCGCAGGCAAGAGGCGGCTCAATGGCGCCTTCATCCTCACCGGGCGCAATCCGCGTGGCGAGATGAAGCGGCTTGCCTCATCCGCCGGCGCGGCCTGCCTCATCAGCCACTTCGTCCCGCACAGGGAGCGCCACGCCGACGACACCGTCGGCTGGTGCAACGGCTGGTCAGACGATGCAGGCGGATGGGCGCTCACCGCGAACGACAGCAGGATGACCGGCTTTATGATTTCCCCCGCCGCAGGAGCGCGGCTGCGCCGGCTGGCGGCGGAAGGCACGGTCTTTTGCCACGCGCTGGTCACAGGCACCATCGGCCCGGGAGTTCTTCCGGCAGTCACCGCGGTGGTGCCGGGCGAGACAGGCGAAGAGATACTTCTCGTGGGGCACCTGTACGAAATCGGCGCAAACGACAACGCCTCCGGCTGCGGGGTGATGATAGAAGCGGTCAGGATGATGGCAGGGCTGCCGCGCCCCGCGCGCACCGTCAGGATTCTCCTGTGCAGCGAGTGCTACGGGAGTTACTCCTTCTTCACCGCAAGACCAGAACTCCTGAGGCGGACGGTGGCGGGACTGAATGTGGACTGCGCCGGCGAGCCGGAGACCGAGGGGATGCCTCTTCTATGGCACCGCACGCCTGAGGCGTTCCCGTCAGCGGTGGACACGCTTTTCCGGGCGGCGCTGCGCGCCACAGAGAAGGTGCCCGGAGGAAGGCGCGCGCGGGAGAGCTTCCATTCGCTTTCTGACAACGCCGTCTGCGACCCTCTGGCAGGCGTCCCGACCCCCATCCTGATGCGGGCGCCGTGGACCTGGCACACCAGCAAGGACGACTGGTCTCAACTCTCGCCGGCGTCGGTCAGGCGGTCTGCGGTCGCCACCGCTGTCTACGCGAGATGGCTGGCCGAGGCAGACGGAGAGAAGGCAGACCTCCTTGCGCAGGCAGCGGCGGACGAGGCGCGGACAGAGACCCTTTCGGAGAGATACTGCGGGGAGGACGAGGAGCATCTTCCGGAAGAGCGGCTGTCGTTTTTCGTTGACAGGTGCCGCGCGCGAGTCCTCTGGACGGCGCGGCTTGGAGCCACCCGTGCAGCCGCGCTGGCAGGAGGTCTGTCGGAGATGAACCTCTCCGCGCTCCTTGCCCCGGAAGACGGCGGAGAGGATGAGCGGCGTCTTGTGGTCGCCAGGCGGTTCTGGGGCGCGCCGACCTTTGACGGCATCCCCTTCGACCAGCGGGACGGGTTTGCCGATCCGCGCTGGGCATCCCCGTACATCTCTGCGACCTACTGGGCGGACGGGAAACGCACCATCGCGGAGATATCCGCTCTTGTGCGGCTGGAACTCGGAAAGCAACCGGAGCGGCTCCTCTCCTTCTTCCGCGTCCTTGAAAAGGCAGGGCTCGTCTCGCTTGTGCCGCAGACGGACAGGACAGCCGCGAACGGGTGAGGGAGACCAGATTGCCGTGCATACAGATTGCAAGATATACAGATTGATGGCATTCTGGCATCGCGCAGGGGGCGGCCATGGATGAGCACCCCAACATCCTTCTCATTCTGAGCGACCAGCAGCGCGCCGACACCATCTGCGCACTGGGCGACTCCTTCGGCGTCTCCACGCCTGCGCTGGACGGACTTGTGCACCGGGGGGTCTCCTTCACACACGCCTTCTGCGCCGCGCCCGTCTCGTGTCCCGCGCGGGCGAGCATCGTCACGGGGCTGTACCCGACACAGGCGGGCGTGCCTGACAACACCTCGCCGCCGCTGAATGACGGGCTTTTCACCATCGGCGCCCTGATGCAGGCGGCGGGATACGAAACCGCGTACTTCGGCAAATCCCACCTGAAGGGAAACCTTGCCCACTACGGCTTCGAGACAGCGTACGAAAACTCCCACGACCCCACGACGGTCAGCGAGGCAGCGAGGTTCTGGCGAAACAGGGACTGGATACGGGAGAAGCGTCCCTTTTTCCACATCGTCTCGCTCCTTGACCCGCACGATATCTACTTCCTTGACCCTGACGCAGAGGACGAGCCCGTACTCCCTCCGTGGCCGAACGCGGAGGACACCCTTGCAGGCAAACCTGCCTGCCAGAAGCCGAAGCGCGTCGGATGGAGCGAGAAGAGGTGGCAGTACTACCGGAGATTCTACCGCGAGCGGGTGGAGCGGCTTGACAGGCACATCGGACAACTGCTCGACGAACTGCTCTGGTCCGGCTTTGCGCCGAACACCTGGGTCATCTTCACCTCCGACCACGGGGATATGGCAGGCGAGCACGGCATCCCGTTCAAGGGACCGTTTATGTACGAAGGGGTGGTGCGCATCCCCCTGGTCATCTGCCCTCCCGCGGTGAGATTCGGCGGAAAGGACAAACGGTCGGTCGAGATTGCCCGCCAGTTGAAGCCGTTTCGGTCAGACATCCTTGTCAGTCAGGTTGACCTTGTGCCTACCCTCCTTGAGATTGCCGGCGCGCCTGCGCCGGAGGCTCTGCCGGGGAAATCTATCTTCCCCGTCATCGCCGGCAGACCGTTCACGGAGAGGGAGGCGGTCTTTGCGGAATGGTCTGCGCCCGCCATCAGGATGGTGCGCACGAAGCGGTGGAAGTACACCGTTGACGAGACGGGCGCGGAGGAACTTTACGACCTTGAGGAGGATCCGGCAGAGATGGAGAACCTTGCGCCGGTATCCCGCTGCAGGCAGACAAAGGAGCACCTGCGCGGGATGCTGCGCAGCCACCTTGCCTCTGTCTCAGACCCCTTCCGTCTGTGAGGGTGTGGCGTTGTTTCTGTCTGCGCCCCACAGGGCGGACATACGACGGACGAACTCTCGTGCGGTCTCGTCGGGAGACATCCCGGGGTCAACGCCCTCGCTGATGAGAGCCCCGCGATAGTCCGCCTCTTTCAGCGCCTCAACGACCGAGAGCCAGTCAATCGTGCCGCTTCCCGCAAGGAGATGGTCGTCCGCCTGTCCCCGGTTGTCCTGCAGGTGGACGGTGACGATGCGTCCTTTCATCTGACGGATGAACGCCGCGACGGGAAAACCGAGGTGGATGTGCCCCGTGTCCACGCAGACACCGACGCGGTCAGCAGGCAGTTTTTCAAGGAGACACAGCATCTCTTCAGGAGGTCCGCCGAGCGACTCTTTCCCCATCGTCTCCAGCGCGAGGAGCACCCCGTCGGGCATCTTTTCCAGCGCCCGGCAGACATGCTCCGCGGTCCAGTTCAGCTCCCTCTGCCTGTCTTTGCTGGGCACGTCCCTGCCGGGATGGAGCACCACGCATCCGGCGCCCAACCGGGCGGCAATGTCTCCTGCCCGTATTACTCTCCTGACCGCCTCCTGCCGGGTCTCGTCATCGTCCATCGCCACGGCGCAAAACGGCGCGTGGAGAGACCAGACCTTGAAGGGCAGATGGCGGAAGGCGTCCTGGATCTGCCGCAGCCGCTCCTCGTCCCAGAGGTTGAGGTGCTGCTCCTGAAGCGCGGCGATCTCGACCCACTTGATGCCTGTCCCGGACAGCCGCGAGAGTTTCGCTGGCGTCAGGGTCATCCGGTGCCCGAAGACGCTCGTCGCCACGCCGCAGGCAGGAGGACACACAGACATGCGCGGGCCCGGGCCCTACTTTTTCTGCAGCGGCTCGGGCAGGTTGTGCCGGTAGGTTGTCCACATTTCCTGGAAGAAGGCGTTTGTCTTCTCCTGGCGCTCCGTCCAGCCGCCCGGACTGCCCATCGCCTCGTTGACAATCTTCGCCGTCGCCTTGATGTCCTCCTGCTCCATCCACCTGTCCACATAGGCGAAGAACGGGTCGTGGTTCCAGTACTTCTCGGCCCGCATCAGGCGCATGGCGAGACACTCTCCCGGCCACTCGATACTCGTGCAGCACCTTCGGTAACTGTCGCTCTGGTAGGCGTTGCACCACCTGTCCTGTTCCCTGACCTCTTTCCACTTTGACGGCTCAAAGGTCTCAGGGTGCTTGAACGGCTTGGTGTTCGCAATCCACGCAGGGTGGCTGGCGAAGAGGACATCGTGTCCCGTCCAACTCTTGCCGAACGATGTCTGGGTATCCTCGCCGAAGACCACATTGGGGTACGCCCTGTTCGGCTCGCGCATCTCGTCGTCCCCCAGGAGGATGCCGGCGAAGATGACCGCACATTTCCTGCCCTGTCCGAACCCGCCGTGCCCCATCCAGCCCTTTGAGCCGGCCCGGACGATGCCCCAGAGGTCAATGCCGTACTGGACGAAGTGGACGAGGAGTTGCTCCTTCTCCACGGCAGGATAGTCCAGATGCAGGATGAGCGCCGCGTGCGAGGAGCCGTGGGTGATGCTCTGCCCGTACCTCGGCATATTGAGTTCCGGGCTCGCATACCCCCACGAGACGGTGTCGAGCCACGGCCGCTGGAACCACCGCGCCCACTCGGTCAGGGAGCTGGGCGCGTGAGCGGTGCGCGGCAGAGAGTAGAGCAGTTCTCTGTGGAGGTTTCTGGCGAGGTAGATCTTCTGCTGTCGGTCGCAGTAGGCCGGCCGGAAGGCGTCCGCGGGCACCGGCTCGGCGAGGCAGGTCAACACCGCTGCCGTCATCACAGGATGTCCGTACCCACGATGGTCGATCGGCTCGGGAGCGCTGATGGTTGAGATGAGCGCGTCTCCCGGTTTCATCGAAATGGGAAGGTGTGCCACCTGTTTCGGGTCGTAGTGTCCATCGGAGAGCCGGCTGTCGAATCCGCCAAGCGGGGTGGTCACCGGCTGGTTGAGGGTCGAGCCGTTCCTGCACCACTGGTCTTTGTACCTGTCCTCCTTGACGCTGCCCTCGTTGACCAACTGCCAGCCAGCGTCCACGACCTCCTTGCCGAAAAGGGGCTTCGGGTCTATCTTCACCACGGTCACAGGCCCGACCACGTACCAGTCGCCGGTGATGAACCTGCCGATCCTCGCTTTCCTGTCGAAGGTCCACGTGATGCCGTACTGGCTGACGGTTTCAGCGAGGGCGAGGTCGTCCAGTTTCGGCGTCGCGGGAGCGTTCTCCTTCGTGTAGACGAGGGAGACAGGCCCATCGTACCTGAGCGCGCCCGCCTGCATCAGTTTCATCAGGTTTGGCTGGACGGTCGCGTTGAATCTGGGCCGCGCCCCGGTGACCTGCTGGGAGTGCGCCGTACAGACCCCGAAGAGCATGAGTGCCGCTGCTGCCTTCTTCCATCCCGTCATGGCTGCCTCCGTCGTGATGCCGCTTTGCGCGCACAGTATACCACCTTCCCGCCTCTCGGTCCGGTTGACTGCGGCGCCAGAGATGGTTGCGCAGCCGACCCGTCCCGGCTCCTGCCTGTGTTGCTCCTGCGCCCTTTGAGGGCTCTCCCGCGGGGTCTTGCGCCTTCGTTTCCCCGGCAATGATTGTCGCAACGCTCGCACCCTGCCGCATCATCCGACCTGATCGAGGTCGTACATCGGAACGAGGTACGGCGTGTCCGCGTCATACACGGTCAGGGTGCGCGCATCGCTCACCAATCCGGCGGGCCTGCGGTTGTCACCCGGCGCCTTCACGTGGCTGTCTCCAAGGTCCCTGCGTCCGCGCTCTATCTCTCGCATCAGCCGCCGCACCTCATCTGGATGCCTGTGCGCGACATTGACGGTCTCTCCGGGGTCCTCCTGCAGGTCGTACAGTTCGCACAGCCCTGACTCCTGTCCTTTCCACTCTGACCTGCCGACGCGCAGTTTCCACCGGCTGTCCCTCACCGCGTCGAGGTAGTCGCCCATATAGTAGAGCATGGTCTGCCGGGGAGAGCAGGTCCGCGTGCCAAAAAGGAGGTCAGAGATGTCAACACCGTCAATGATGCGGTCGTCCGGGACAGGGACTCCGGCAATGCGGCACAGGGTCGGCAGAAGGTCCATTCCGCTGGCAAGTCCGTCGATAACCCTGCCTGCGGGCACGGCGCCTGGCCAGCAGGCGATGAATGGCACCCGCATCCCGCCTTCCCACGTGGTTCCTTTTCTGCCTCGCAGGGGACCGTTGCTTGGACCGTAGTCGCACCGGGAGCCGTTGTCTGAGGTGAAGAGGATGAGCGTTGAGCTGGCAAGCCCGAGGCGGCAGATTTCGTGCCTGATGACGCCCATCGCCCAGTCGATGCACGCCACCGCCGCGCCGTACGCGCCGCTGCGAGAGGTCCTGGCGAAGACCTCCGGCACGTAGAGCGGCAGATGGACATACATATGGGCAAGATAGAGAAAGAATGGCCGGTGCCTGTGCTCGCGCAGGAAGGTCACCGCGTCCTCGACATATCTCTCGGTCAGGGACGACTGGTCCGGCTGTTCCTCGACGACATCTTCGTCCCGCATCAGGGGAAGAGGAGGACAAAACTCCCTGTGCACCTGCCGTCCCATGTCGTTGCTGTACGGAAGCCCGAAGTATCCGTCAAAGCCATGCCTCGTCGGGAAAAACTCCGGCTGGTCCCCGCAGTGCCACTTGCCGATGATTCTCGTTGCGTAGCCGGCCGACCGCAGGAGGCGGGCGATTGTGACTTCGGACGGAGACAGCCCCGAAGGGTCTCCGGGAAACAGCACCCAGCCTGGCTCCCTGCCTTCCCCGCGGAAGAACCGGTCGCACCCGATGCGGCGAGGGTAGCATCCTGTGAGCATCGCCGCCCGGGAAGGACTGCAGACAGGCGAGCCCTGATAGAACGAGGTGAAGACAGTTCCTTCTGCCGCCATCCTGTCCAGGTGGGGAGTGTCATGGAGGCGCGAGCCGAAGCAGGCGAGGTCTCCCCAGCCGAGGTCATCCGCGTTCACGAGGATGATGTGTGGCCTGTCTGTGGGTGTCCGTGTCTCCATGCTCCAGCGCCTTTCCCGGTGCTCAGGTCTTTCTCCCGTACTCCCTCAAGGCGGCTGGCTGAGAGATGCATCCGTCAGCAAGGTCCCTGGCAACTGCCTGCGGGTCCCGATCAGCAGGCGGACCGTAGCCGCCTCCACCCGGAGTGATCACTGCCAGCACATCTCCGTCGCGAAGGACGATGCCCGAGTTCTTCCCGGATAAGAGAACCCGCTCATCTGGCCTGCCGGGATTAATGACCATCCTGCCGGGCGAACCGTTTTTGCCACCGTTGACTCCCCACGGAGAGCGCTTCTGCCTGTCCGCGTGGGTGGACAACTCCGCCGTATGGCCGATGACCCTGATGTCCCGCCTGATACCCATCCCGCCGCGGAACTTCCCCGCGCCTCCCGAGTCCTGCACAAGTTCGTACCTCTCCACCAGAAGGGGATACTCTGTCTCGAGCGCCTCGATGGGAAGGTTGGAACTGTTGGTCACGTTCGTATGGACGCCGTCAAGCCCGTCCTTCGTGGGCCTGGCGCCCATTCCGCCGCCGATGGTTTCCGGATACACGTAGAAGGCGCCCGTGCGGGGGTCGGTTCCGGAGATAGTGATGCCGTTGAGCGTACCGTTGCTTGCCGCAGGCACCCTGTCCGGCATCGCTTGATGCATCGCACCGAAGATGACATCCACGATGCGCTGGCAGGTCTCCGTGCGAGCGCTGACCGCCGCAGGAGGCAGGCAGTTGACGATCGTCCCTGGTGGCGCCTGGATGCGGATGGCGCGCTGGAAGCCGGCGTTGGACGGCACCTCGGGGTCGAGGAGCGCTTTCACAGCGTAGAAGACCGTTGCTTTCAGCGCTGTTTCCACGACATTGAGCGCGCTTGTCGCCTGCCTGCCCGACCCAGAAAAGTCAAGCGTCAGCGTATCGTTTTCCACCGTCACCGCCACCGAGATGGGGATAGGGTCTGGAAGGAATCCGTCGTCGTCAAGATAGTCGGTGAACCGGTAGGTTCCTGCCGGAATCTGCCTGATCCTGCTCCTGATGCGGCGCTCCGCGTACGCCAGCATCTCGGCAAGGCAGGCGTGTATCCGGGCAACGCCATACTTGCGGCATAGCGCCTCGATGCGAACCCGTCCCGCTGTGGTCGCGGCAATCTGTGCTTTGAGGTCGCCGAGCCGTTCCTCGGGCAGGCGCGAGTTGGAACGGATGATGCTGATGACGCCGGCATCAAGCGCGTGTTCGCGCATCACCTTGACGGGAGGAATCCGCAGCCCCTCCTCGTAGATGTGCCGCGTATCCCCTGAGTTGGAGCCGGCGACCCTGCCTCCGATGTCGGAATGGTGAGCGATGTTGGCAACCCATGCCACCAGTTTCTTCCCGAAAAAGACCGGCTGAGCGACGGTAATGTCAGGCAGATGGGTGCCTCCGCCCGCGTACGGGTCGTTGGCAAGGAAGACATCTCCCGGACAGATATCCTGCGCCCGGTATCTGCGGGAGATGTGCTCCACGATGCCGAGCATCGAGCCGAGGTGGACAGGGATATGCTCTGCCTGCACGATGAGATTCCCAGAGCCGTCAAAGAGAGCAACCGAGCAGTCGGCCCGCTCCTTGATGTTGCTGGAGTAGGCGGTGCGGATGAGGGACGCGGCCACCTCTTCGGCGGCAGCCATCAGGGCGTTGCCGACCACCTCAAGGGTAATGGGGTCAATCTTCTTCATCCCCGCCCCTTTCTCTTCCGACCGCAATCAGGAGGTTGCCTGATCTGTCCACCGCGCAGACATCGTCAGGAGACAGCACCGTCGTCGCGTCGGTCTGTTCGATGACGGCAGGTCCTTTCAGGCGCATCCCGCAGGCGAGGTCTCCGCGGAAAAAGACAGGGCAAAGGAGAGGTCTTCGGCTGGACTCAAAGAGCACCTGCCGCGTCTCAGCCGGTGTCGGCTTTTTGCGCGAGGCGGGCATGCCGCCGGAAAAAAGGTTCGCCTCGGCGCCTGTCGCAACGACCCTGCAACTGACCACCTGCACCGGGTCGTCGGGAGAGGAAAACCCGAACCGCCTTTTGTGCTGTCTGTGGAACAAAAGCGCGGCTCCGGCAACAGAACCGGCACTCAGCGCCCTGCCGGGGAGAGAGACGGTCAGTTCGTAATTCTGCCCGGCATACCGCATATCAAGGAGGTACCGTATTTGCCGCTGCGCGACCGGAACACGCTCGCTGGCAAGCCACCGGCGTGCGCGCGCGGCGAGGTCGCAAAAGACGGAGAGAATCTCATCCGTTTTGTCTGCGGGGATGAGCCGCGTCCTCGCATACTCCATTGTCGGCACCGCACGCAGCGCCCCGAGCGAGCAGAGAAGACCCGGAGCCATCGGAACGAGAACCTTCCTGATGCCGAGTTGGCGGGCGACGGCGGTTGCGTGCAGGGGTCCTGCGCCGCCAAAGGCGACAAGGCAGAAGTCGCGCGGGTCTTCCCCTTTCTCCACGGAGATGACCCGCACCGCCCGGACCATTGCCGACACGACGATTTCAAGGATGCCGAGCGCGGTGCGCTCAACGGAAAGACCCAGTCGCCTGCCGAGCGAGGCGACCGCCTTTTCCGCAAGGTCGGCCCGGACAGGCATCTCTCCGCCGAGAAGCGCCTTTCTGTTCAGCCTGCCGAGCACGATGTTGGCATCAGTCACCGTGGGCTGGTCTCCACCGAGCCCGTAGGCAGCAGGTCCCGGCACCGCGCCCGCGCTCGCAGGTCCCACGTGGAACCCGCCTGCGTCGTCTGCCCACGCGATGCTGCCGCCCCCTGCGCCGATGGTGTGGATGGCGATTGCGGGGATTCGCAGAGGATAGCCGGCTATCCTCTGCGACGCGTCCGTCGTGGGTTGCCCGTTGCGCAGAAGCGCCACATCGGTGCTTGTGCCTCCCATATCAAGCGTGATGAGGTGGCGGATGCCGGAACGCCTGCCCTCGTATGCGGCGCCAACCACTCCCGCCGACGGGCCTGACAGCACCGTGCGGACAGGCATCTGCACAGCGGTCTTCACGCTCATCAGCCCGCCGTTTGACTGGATGATGTGGCAGGAGGCGCGCACGCCGGCGTCCCGAAGAGAGGTGGAAAGACGCTGGAGGTAGGCTGACAGCCGGTTTCCGACATACGCATTGATGACCGCGGTCAGGAACCGCTCATACTCCCTGAACTCAGAGGTCAGTTCGTGCGACGCGGTCAGGTACATCCCCGGCGCAACTTCTCCCGCAATCTCCTTCGCCCGCTGCTCGTGGCAGGGGTTTGTGTATGAGTGGAGGAAACAGATGGCAAGCGCCTCAACGCCGTCGTCCCGCAGCCGGGTTACCTCTGTCCGCACCGCTTCTTCGTCAAGCGGCACGAGCACCGTGCCGTCGTATGCCATCCGCTCGGGCACCTCCCTGCGCAGGCGTCTCGGCACAAGAATCCTCGGCTTGTCGGCAAGAAGGTCGTATACGCTGGGCCGCTTCTGCCTGCCTATCTCAAGGAGGTCGCGGCAGCCCTGCGTCGTGAGCATGCCGACTTTGCTTCCCGCGTGCTGGAGGATGGTGTTTGTGGCGACCGTGGTGCCGTGGGCGAAGTAGGCGATGTCGCGCGGCGCCACGCCGCAGCGTCCAAGGAGCGAGGCAAGACCTGACACGATGGCAACCGAAGGGTCGCCCGGCGTTGAGGGAACTTTCAGCGAGAACATCCTTCTCCCGTCAGCGGCAACGAGCGAAAAGTCGGTGAATGTGCCGCCCACATCTACCCCGAGCCGGTACGCCCGCGTTCGCTGTACCATAGGGAACAACCTTGCTGTGCCACTACCGCGTTATGGTAGACGATTCTCCGCGCGGCGGCAACTTCCGGAGGCGTCCCGTCCGCGGCTATCCGCACAGCGCGGCGGCAAGACGCAGGACATGCTGCCATCTGCCCGCATCGGGAAAGACCTCAATGGGGTAGGGCCTTGCTTCCTTCCATCGTCTGCGGCACTCTGCGGCAAGAGACGGGTCTGGCCGCAGTCCGACTCCCGCTCCCTTTGCCGCCCACCTGACAAGGAGCCGGGCTGAAAGCACGACATCGTACAGCCGCTCTGCGTTGCGCCTCGCGCGGGGAAGCACCTTTTCCAGACGCTGGACGCTTCGTTCCAGCGCGGGCAGGCGGCTGCCGCATACCCTTTTCACCTCAGGCGTCACCCGCTCGCCTCCCGCGCACACGGCGTCTATCTCGGGTCCCTCTGGCGCGGCGGCGTACAGTTCCTCCACCGCGCAGGCGGCTCCGGCGGCGCCCCTCAGCCCGTAGAAATCCTCGCAGAACCGCCTGCACCAGTCCGGCTCCTCGCGGCCGGACGCGAAAAGCCGCCCTGCCCACGCAATCGGCCAGTCAACCGCGCCTGTCAGATACCTCCACGAACACCAGACGGTGTTGACGATGCCGGTGACCCGTGTCCGCTGCGGCGCACGCGAGAGAGACGCAAACTCGCGGATGTTCTGGAAGACGGGCGGTCCGCTGAAGAGCCGCACCCGCCACCACACCGTTGAGGGGGCAGCCCATACCTCAAACCCTGCGTCCGAGAGGAAGTCAAGCGACTTCGGGTCCACTCCGGGACGGTAGTGCCAGTCAACCGGAAGAAGGTCCTTCCCGAACATCCTCGCCATCTGCGGAGAGGAAAGGAGATGGTCTGCCCACATCGCGGGACGCCTTCCCAGACAGCGGACGGCGTCATGAACCCATGCCGCGTGCTCGGCGAAGATGCGCCAGTGGTCCTCCTTTGGCACCCGCCTGTATCTCTTCACGGACGCGAAACTGACCTCGTCGAGCCCCGCGTGGATGACGGGCGAGGGAAAGATCTCCGCCGCGTCGGAGAAAAGGTCGTTCAGGAGCGGCCTGGTCGCGGGGTGCTCCGGGTCAAGCGCGTTCAGAGGAGTTTTCGCCGAACGCAAGAAGGCGCCGCGGAAGCAGGGCAGGGCGTTGAGACGGGACGCGTGTCCCAGACTCTCTATCTCCGGCACGACCTCTATGCCGCACCTTCCCGCCGAGGAGATGAAAGCCCTCATCTCCTGCGCCGTGAAGGCGCCTTCCGAGGCGAGTTCCGGCCTGCGCGGAAAGACAAGCCGGCACCCCTGGTCATCGAGCAGATGAAGGTGGAGAAGGTTGTATCCCCACTCGCGCAGCCAGGGCAGGAGTTCCTCGTAGTACGGTTTGCGCTCCATCCCCCGCGCGAGGTCAAGCATCAGTCCTCGCGTCTTCAGATCAGCCATTTCATCTCCTTCCGTCCCGAGCCCCGCGTCATCTTTCCTCTGTCGCAGGCGTGCCGGCGTACTCAAACCAGTCAAAGTCGGCGACCGACAGCAGAAGCCGTTTCGTGACTGCCGGCATACACTCCCGCAAGAAGCCCGGTGTACCCGCCGCAGACATCCTGAGAGAGGCAGGAAATCGGCAGCGCAACGGGAAGAGCATACCATACGCCATCGCGTCCCGTGCAGGAAAACAGACGGGTCAAGTCCGGTGGCGCCTTCTATCCAGTGCGGACCGCTCCACGGGCCCGCCGGGTCCCGGGCGGTGCAGACAAAACTCCGATGAACGCGCCTCGATACCACCGGATGGTCGGTGCGCAGACGCCCTGAGAGCCAGCCGCCCTGTCAAGGCGCATCTGTTCCGGCCTGTCGCAGACATGACCGAGAAGTCGCCAGGACACGAGGTCCCTGCTGTGGAACACAGGGATGGAGGGGAAAAACTCCTGGCTCGTTGTCACCAGAAAGAAGTTGTCCTTCACCCGAAAGATGGACGGGTCGGGGTAGAATCCTTTTCAGCACCGGGGTGGCGAAGACCGGCTGTGCGCCGTTCATTCTCCGGTCAGCCTGCCGGTCTTCGGCTGAACAAGCGCCGCAAAGTCCGCGTACCTCATCCGGATGACCTCTGTGTGAGAGCCGGCGTTGAACCCGATCTCCTCGTCAGCGGCTATCGCGTCGTCCACATAGACGGGCATCCCGTAGAGGTTGCCGAAAGGCGGCATCGCGCCGACCTCGCAGCCGGGGAACGCGTCTTTGAACTCAGTTTCTCCCGCAATTGCCGCCTCTCTTGCGCCGGAGACCGCCTTCAGCCGGTTCAGGTCGACACGGGAGGTGGCGGGAAGCACCGCAAGCGCAAGTTTCCCGTCGAGTTTCACCACGACCGTCTTCGCCATCTCCTTCCCGCTGATGTGCACCGAGGCGGCAACCTCCTGCGCCGTGTAGGCGGGCGAGTGGGACACCGTCACATACCTGATCCGTTTGCCGTCCAGAAACTCCTTCAGTTTTTTTGCCACCATCTCTCCCTCCTTTGTCGCAGACCGCGCTTCTTCCACTCTGAGTGTACCCGTGCGACGCGTTCTCAGTCCCGCAGGTGGTGGCACCGCACCTTTTCGGGATGTTTCCGGTAGTAGTCCTGATGGTACTCCTCCGCCGGGAAAAACTCGCCCGCGGGGAGTATCTGCGTCACCACCTTCGACGGAAATACGCCGGAACGATCCACCTTCTCCCGGGAGGCGACCGCGGCGCGCCGCTGCGCGTCGGCATGGAAGAACACTGCTGACCGGTACTGCGTGCCGACATCCACGCCCTGCCGGTTGGGCGTGGTCGGGTCGTGCATCCTCCAGAAGATGTCAAGGAGACGCTCAAACGAGACCACTTCCGGGTTGTACCACACCTCTACCGCCTCGGCATGGCCGGTTGTTCCCGTGCAGACCTGCTGGTAGGAGGGATGAGGCACGGTTCCGCCGGTATACCCCACCGTGGTGTCCACAACGCCGGCTGTCTCCGCGAAGATCGATTCCACGCCCCAGAAGCACCCCGCGGCGAACGTGGCGACCTCAAGATGCGGAAACGTGCCGTCCTTCTTCGGCACACACAGCGGCCTGTAGTTTCCGTAGCCCTCCTTTTCCAGGTTCTCGCGCGGGATGAAGCGCAACGCAGCGGAGTTGATGCAGTACCTTCTCCCTGTCGGAGGAGGTCCATCCTCAAACACATGTCCCAGATGGGAGCCGGCGCCCCTGCTTCTGACCTCTGTGCGAACCATACCGTGAGATGTGTCTTTCCTCTCGACAACCGCGGTCGGCGCAACCGGCCGGGTAAAACTCGGCCAGCCGGTGCCCGAATCAAACTTGTCCGTCGAGAGAAACAGCGGCTCGCCTGAGACCACGTCCACATACAGCCCCGGCGCCTTGTTGTTCCAGTACTCGTTGGCAAACTGGGGCTCGGTTCCGCACTCCTGGGTCACGCAGTACTGCAAGGGGGTCAGCCGCTTCTTGAGGGATTCTTTCTCCATCGGTCCTCCGGATATCCTCCCTCCCCGCGGCGCCGGCCGAGCGACGGTCTGCGCGAAAAGGGTGGGAGCAATGAGACAGGCAAGAGAGGCACAGACGGCAGCGGCACAGATTCCCCGCCGCAGGCGTTTGCTCCGCGTCATACGGTATCGGCGCACTGCCTCAGCAGTGCGCATCCTCCGCGCATAGTATACTACACTATGCAGCCGGGCAAACTATACAGGGCCTTGCGGAGGAAGCACGGCAGGCCGTCAGGGCAGTGGGCGCTGTGGTGCAGACGGCCGAAGACCGACGAGGAGAGAGAGCAGGTTATCATTGAGGCGGTCCTCACGCAGCGGGCGAACTGGAAGAATGTGGAGGCGGCGATTGCCCGGCTGAGGTCCGCCGGCGCGCTGCGGCTGTCCGCGATTGTCCGCCTGTCCGCGGACACGCTGGAACAGCTCATCAGGCCGAGCGGTTTCTACCGGCAGAAGGCCAGCCGGCTGGCCGCGGTCGCCTCTTTCTTCCTCTCCCGCGGGGGCGTTGAAGGGTGCGCGAGGATTCCCACGGAGACATTGCGAGAAGAACTTCTCCGCGTGCGCGGGATTGGCCCTGAGACCTGCGACGACATTCTCTGCTACGCGCTTCACCGCCCCGTCTTTGTGGTGGATGAGTACACCCGCCGGATTGCGCGGCTGGAAGGCGGAGCCGGCAGTTTCTCGTACGACTACGACGCGCTCCAGGCACTTTTTACCAGAGGGCTGAGGAAGGACTGGCGGCTCTATCAGGACTTCCACGCGCTCATCGTGATAGACGGCAAACATCGGTTGGCTGCGGCTCGCAGGAAAGGAACGTCGGTATGAAATACGCCATCTGCGCCTCGTTCAACGCCGGACTGCCTCTTGCCCGAGCCATCCCTCTCATCCGGCAGGCGGGATTTGAGGTCATCTCCCTTGCCGCGGAGGGCGCAGAACCTTCGTACCTTTCGTCAGAGGGGAGACGGGAAATCAGTCGGCTTGTCGCCGAACACGGCGTGCGGATAGATTCGCTCCACGCGCCGTACCCGAAGGCAGACCGGCTGTTTTCTCTGTATGACGCGGACAGGCAGGAAGCGCTGCGGTTGTGCATGTGCGCGATAGACGCCGCGCAGGAACTGGACTGTCCCGCGGTCGTCATTCACCTCATCCAGCCGTACGGCATCCCCGAGGGAGACGCGCGCAGGAGAATGATTGACGCGGGCAGAAAGAGTATCGGTCTTCTTCTCTCGCACGCGTCGAAAAGGGAGGTGAAGATTGCGATGGAAAACGGGCAGGAGGCGGCGTACGACGAGACGCTCTGCCGGTTTCTGGAGGAGTTTGACAGCGAACAGGTCGGCCTGTGCTACGATACCGGACACGCGAATGTGCTGGGACGCTGCTTCTGGCTCCTTGAAGAGCTGGGCAGCCGTCTCCTGACGCTCCACATCCACGACAACGCGGGAAGGGACGACCATCTCCTACCGTACGAGGGAAACATCGACTGGAACCTGTTCTGGAAGACGCTGGTTTCCACAGGGTACGACGGAGCCCTGCACCTCGAGGCCAGCACCCGACGGTCGTCCTTCAAGGAACCAGAGGTCTTCCTCTCAGAAGCCCGGGAGAGGCTTGATCGCATCCGCAGGAGCGGATGCGGGAGCGGGAGTGGGAGCGACGGCAGGCAGTGAGGCCGCAGCGGGCGCGACACCAGCGGGGGACTTCTCCCGGGACGGCTGCGTCTGCCGACACGACGCATCGGAAGCCCACGTAGTCGAACCGATTGAGTGGTTCGTGGGCGCTGTGGTCCCTCCTTCTTGGCGGACGTCAACAAGGCGAGTTGACAGACGGACAGTCGGGTGGTACAAAATCCGCCTGCGATGGACAGGGTATTCGAGATAGAAGAGTTCGGCGCGAAGCCGGATATTTCAGAGTTATCAACTACAGCCATTCAGAAGGCGATAGATGCCTGCCACAGGGAAGGAGGAGGAACCGTCCTGTGCACTCCCGGAACCTTCCTCACCGGCACCCTCGAGTTGAGAAGCAATGTGGAACTTCACCTTGCGGCAGGATGCCGGCTGGTAGCGAGTACGGACCTCAGCCACTACCAGCAGTTTTCCTGCGAGGGATTCCACCCCGAGCACGCGCCAGAGGGCTGCACCGAACATCTCATCAGGGCGGTTGACGCGCACCGCGTCGCCATCACCGGTCCCGGCGAGATCAACGGCTCCGGGCTTTCCTTCTACGACACCTCCGCGACGCCTGCCGGCGGACGATTCTTCTCCAAGCCGCAGACGCCCAGACCCAGGATGGTTATGATGTGCCGGTGCAGGGATGTGCGGCTGGAAGAGACATCGTTCGTTGACTCTCCGTGCTGGACCTTCTGGCTGATGCGGTGCGAGGACGTCTCGGTCAGAGGCATCCGCGTCATCGGAGACCAGAGGATGATCAACAACGACGGGCTTGACCTTGACTCCTGCCGGAATGTGGTGGTGAGCGACTGTCTCTTCCGGACAGGCGACGACTGCATCGTGTTGCGCTCCATCTCGCAGATGTTCGACGAGCCGTCTGCCTGCGAACAGATCGCGGTGACTAACTGCGTGCTGGACAGTTGGTGTCAGGGGGTGCGGGTCGGATGCCCCGGGGATGGGGTCATCCGGAACGCTGTCTTTTCCAACCTCGTCATCGTCAGTTCAGGCAACGGCATCCTGTTCGAGTTCCCGAAGAGGTACCTGCCCGCCGACGGGAAGGCGGGCGCAGATGTCGGCGAGATATCGTTCTCTCATATTGTGATGCGCTGCGCGGGCGCTCCTGTCAAGGTCGCCGTGGAGGAGGGGATACGCCTTGCCCGGCTGGAGAACCTTTCGTTTTCCCACTTCTCCATCCGAAGCGGCGGCCCCATCATCATCGAGGGAAGTTCCCAGACGCCTGTGCGGGATGTCAGGTGTGCGGACATCTCTCTGGAAACCGCGGGCGCCGAGACCGTCGTGTGCCGCCACTGCGAACGGGTGACGATGTCAGGTGTTGACATCAGCAACCGTCAGGCCGCCTCGGCAGGGACGTAGTCCGAAATCCACGAGAGGAGGAGTGGTATGCCCCGGATCACCTTCATCGGCGCAGGCAGTTTCGGCTTCACCCGCACCCTCGTCAGGGACATTTTGACCTTTCCCCTGCTTCGCGACTCCACCGTCGTCCTGATGGACATTGACGCGGAGCGGCTGTCTTTCATCACGCAGGCGGTAAAACGGATTATCGCGGAAGGCAACTATCCCGCAAAGGTCATCGCGACGACTGACAGAAAAACGGCGCTGAAAGGAGCCGACGCGGTCGTCTGCACCATCCTTGCCTCTCCGACGAAGGTCTGGCGGCACGATATCGAGATACCGATGAAGTACGGGGTGGACATCAACATCGGCGACACCCGCGGTCCGGCAGGCATCTTCCGGGCTCTGCGCACGATACCGGTGATGCTCTCCATCTGCAAAGATATGGAGGAACTCTGTCCGGACGCAATCCTCCTGAACTACACCAACCCGATGGCGATGCTGTGCCGCGCGATGCAGAGAACCAGTTTCATCAAGTCAACCGGGCTGTGCCACTCTGTTCAGGGAACCGCGGCAATGCTTGCCAGATGGATTGGTGCGGAGATGAAGGACATCACCTATGTCTGCGCGGGCATCAACCACCTGTCGTGGTTCATCGAGTACCGGTGGAAGGGAAAGGATGCCATTCCGCTCATCAGGAAGGCGATTGTTTCGCGCACGGAGATTTACAACGAAGAGATTGTCCGCAACGAGATGTTTCTTCACCTCGGCTACTATGTCACCGAGTCAAGCGGGCACAACTCTGAGTACAACTGGTGGTTCCGCAAACGGCAGGACCTCATCAAAAAGTACTGCACGCGCGGCACCGGCTGGAATCCAGGAAGGCACGCCTACATCCTGAACCACTACCTTGCCAGGGAGAAGACATGGAAGAGGGAGATCAAGGACTGGCTCACCTCAAAGAAGCCGCTGAACCTCTCCCGCGGTCAGGAGTTCGCCGCCTACATCATCAACGCGTTCCTCGGCGGCGAGCCGTACCTCTTCAACGGGAATGTGCCCAACACAGGGCTCGTCACCAACCTGCCGCCGCACGCCTGCGTGGAGGTGCCTGTCTTTGCCAGCCGCAGGGGGTTCAATCCGGTCTATGTCGGCGCACTGCCTCCCCAATGCGCGGCGCTGACCGCGGCATGCGTGGCAAGCGAGGAGATGGCTGTTGAGGGCTGCCTTTCGGGCGACCCGACGATGGTGTACCACGCGGTCTGCTACGACCCGCTGACCGCCGCGGTGCTCTCGCTGGCGGAAATCAAGAAGATGGTGCAGGAGATGTTCCTCGTCAACAAGAGGTATCTGCCGACCTTCAAGAATGTCAGGATTGCGTGAGGAACCTGTTGCGGGCACACACGCTGCTAAACCAGCAGGCACACAGGGCGTCTAATTGGCACACGCATATACAAGGAGGTGGGTATGGTGAAGAGGATGCTTGTCGCAGGGTGTATGGCATTGTGTCTTGCTCTTGCCGGTCTCTCCTGGGCGGATGACGCGCCTCCAAAAGGAAAGCCGGATACGGTCCAGAAGGGGAAAGATATCGGCGCGCCGAAGAAAGAGGCCCCGAAGGACTGGGTTGCTGAGCGCGCCAACTCGCTGAAGGAGAAACTGGGGCTTTCCGATGAGCAGGTGGCGAAGGTGAAGGAGATTCTGACATCCGAGCGGGACCAGATGAAGGCGGTCAAGACAGATACAACCCTCAGCGAGGAGCAGAAGAAGGCGAAACTCAGGGAGATAGAAAAGGCAACGAACGACGCCATCGTTGCCCTTCTGACGCCTGAGCAGAAAGCCAAGTGGGAAGAGATGAGAAAGAGCGAACAGAAAGGCAAGGGACCGAAGCCAAAGGCCACGGGAGATAACGCCACTGGCACAAAGTGACCGTGGAGGCAACCATTGTTTCAAAAAGGAGGCGATGCGATGAGGAAGTTAGCCCTTGCGGCAACCGGACTTGTGTTCCTCGCAGGAGTTGCCTGGGCTCAGGACGCGCCGAAGTCGCCTGCGAGCGGCGAGCAAAGAGCCGCGGCGATGGTGAAGGTGCTTGACAGGATGGTCGGAGGACTCACGCCTGAGCAGACGACCAGAGCCAGGGAAATCTACACGAAGCAGCTGACCGATGCCGGCTCGGTGAGACAGGACACTTCTCTCACTTCGGAACAAAGAAGAGAGAAACTGTCAGCCATCTCGCAGGCGTCTCAGCAGGCGGTCAACGAACTTCTAACCCCTGAGCAGAAGGAGAAGAGGCAGAAGTTTCTGGAAACGATTCGCAAGGAAGCGGAACGTTCGCAGAATAACTGAAACGCAGGACGCAGATTTTCAACGAGGAGGCGAGGGTGAGAAAAGCACTGAGTGCGGTATGCGGCGCGATGTGTCTGGCAGGACTACTCTGGGCGCAGGACGCGCCAAAACAGCCTTCCGCTCAGCCGGCAGATAGAGGAAAGCAGTACCTTGAGCAAAGGGTCGCCACGCTTGCGGAAAAACTCGGCCTCTCTGACGAGCAGAAGGCGAAGGTGAAGGAGATTTACGAGAAGCAGGCAAAGGATATTCAGGCGCTGCGCTCCGACACCACGCTCTCCGAGGACGCCCGAAGGACGAAGATGCGGGAGATCGCAAAGGCAACGAACGACGCCATCGTTGCCCTTCTGACGCCTGAGCAGAAAGCCAAGTGGGAAGCGTACCTCAAAGAGCGCAGGGATAGCGGCAACAGGCCGGCAGGGGACAACCCCGCACGAACCTCTCCTGAGGCAACGAAGTAGGGGCTTTTCGGCGGACAACGACGCAGACGGCGTGCCAACGGAGTTCGGGAGGCTCTATGAACGGCAAACTGCTTTCGCTTGCCCTGTGCGCCATTGCGTGGGCAGGCGTCTCAGCATCCGGGCAGGTGTGCCACGGACGGCCAACAGATTCGGCAACGCAGACACATGGAGCACAGGTATCGCATCCCGCCGGCAGGCAGGTCTCATGCGAGCTGCGGGCTGCGGCGATGTGTGAGAACCTTGAGAGAGCGTGCGGCGGACTGACCGCCGAGCAGCGGACGCAGGCGAAGCAGGCCTACACGAAGATGTGCGCCGACATTGCGGCAGTCCAGCAGAACCGTTCCTGCACGGCCGTGCAGAAGAATGTCTCCCTGCAGGCCTGTTATGACGAATGCCAGAGGCGCCTGTGTTCCATACTGACGCAGGAGCAGCGCTCACGGTGCGGGCTGACGCCTGCTGCATCCTGCCGGTAAGCGACTGACGGACGCACCCGACCGATACAAGGACGGCACGGCACCTTGCCGTGCCGTCCTTGCCTTTTTCTTAGAATAGGCGATAATCTCCCCTGTCCACAGGGAGGACCTATGCGGATGGACAATGCGGAACTGAAAGAGATTGTGTCTCTCTGGAATTTGCCTGCGCAGGCGAAAAAACGCATCTTCCACATTCTGGACGACAGTCCGCCCCTGTCTCCGCCTCACCTTTTCCGCTACTATCACCCGACGGGCAAGGGAAAGGTTGAGCAACTTGAAAAAGAGTTTGCGAAGATGTCAGGGGCCAAACACTGCCTTGCGGTCAACTCAGGCACCTCTGCCCTCATTGCGGCGCTTGCCGCCTGCGGCATCGGTCCGGGAGACGAGGTCATCGTGCCTGCGTATACCTTCTTTGCGACCGCTTCGGCGGTGGTTGTCTGCCGCGCCATCCCGGTCATTGCGGAGGTGGACGAGACCCTGACGATAGACCCGGTGGACCTCGAGAGGAAGATGACGAAGAGGACAAAGGCGGTCATCCCCGTCCATATGCGCGGGCTTCCCTGCGATATGGAACGTATTCTCGCACTCAGCAGGAAGCACAACATCAGGGTCATTGAGGATGTCGCGCAGGCAGGAGGAGGCAGTTTCCGGGGAAGATGGCTCGGGAGGTTCGGAGATGCCGGCTGCTTCAGTTTTGACTTTTACAAGATGATCTCAAGCGGAGAGGGCGGGATGGTCGTCACCGACGACGAACTCGTGTACATCCGGGCGCAGTCGTGGCACGACACCGCCGCCTGCTGGAGGCCAAACCGGTTTGCCCGCGAGAGGGTGCCGGGAGAACTGTTCTGCGGAGAGAACTACCGGATGAGCGAGGTGCACGGCGCCATTGCCCTCGCCCAGTTGCGGAAACTCAACAGGCACCTCTCTGCCTGCCGGAGAACGAAGAAGGTTCTCCTTGCGCGCCTGTCCGCCTTGAAGGTTCTGCGCCCCGCGCCTGTGCACGACCCTGACGGAGAGTGCGCGACAAACCTCGTCCTCCTTGCGCCTGATGCCGCCACGGCGAAGAAGGCGTTCGGCATCGCGAAAGAGATGAGATTGCCGGTTGGCGGCGTCTATGACCAGACGGTGCGCGACTGGCACATCTACCGGTACTGGGAACATATCCTTGAGCGCAAGACCGTCACCGACGAGGGTTGTCCCTACAGTTGTCCGTTCTACACCGGAAAACTGCCGGCGTACAGTCAGGATATGTGTCCGAACACGCTGGACATCCTCTCCCGCTGCCTCATCGTCTCCACAGAGTACCGGTCGGTCAGGGAGGCAGGAGAGATAGCCAGAGGGCTTGTCTCTCTGGATACCCGTCTATGATGCCTTTCTTTGACGCAAGATGCGGCATCGGCCAGTTCTCCCGGACCGGTGTCCGCACGGGCGTGGACGATCTCCTGCGGTTGATGGACCGCCTTTCCATCTCAAGGGCCCTCGTCTACCACGCGCTCGCAAGGGAAGCAAGCCCGCTGGAAGGCAACGACCTTCTCCTGACAGTGCTCGCGGGACATCCGCGTCTTGTTCCCTGCTGGGTTCTCCTGCCTCCCGGCACCGGAGAGATCCCTGACTACGAGGGATACCTCGCGCAGGCGGTCAGCCGCGGAGTGCGCGCCTTTGCGGTCTATCCCGCCACATTCGGGGTCTGCCTCTCCCACTGGGTGAGAAGCGGCGCCTTCGCTCCGCTTGAGAAGATGGCAGCGCCTGTGTTCGTCTGTCCCAACGCCGGACAGTCAGAGCCGTGGGACAGGGGCGACTGGGATGGGATGCGTGTGCTTCTGGAGAGGCACCCGAACCTGCCTGTCGTGTTCACCGAGCACAGGATGAGGTACCACATCCGGGTTCTCCTTTTCTTCCTGAGGGAGTTCCCGAACCTCTTCTTTGACATCTCCTCGTGCTGGAACTACAGATCTCTGGAAGGACTGGCAGAGGCGGTCGGTGCGCACCGGCTGGTCGCAGGCACAGATATCCCGCGGGCAGACCCGGGACACTGCCTTGGCATGGTGCTTCTCTCAGACCTTCCTGACGAGGCGCGCGAGGCGGTCGCCTTCCGCACGCTTGAGCGGCTGATTGAGGGGGTGTCGTGTGGATAGGTTCCTCGCGCGGTTCCTCGACGGAAAGCCGCCGGGCATCCCCCTCTTTGACTCGCACGGGCACCTTGGCAGAGCTCACCGCGACTATCCCATCTTCGGCGCCGGCGCTGACGCGGTCATCAGGGAGATGGACCGTCTTGGCATCTGCCAGGCGGTCGTCACGCCCATCTGCGTCGTCGGCACAGAGGCCTCCTACCTCAACGACCTCCTCATCGCCGAGTGCAGGAAGTACCCTGACCGGCTCGCGGGATTTGCGCTTGTCAACCTGAACTGGGACTATCCCGCGATAGAAAAGGAACTGGACAGGTGCCTGTCAGAGGGTCTGTGCGGCATCAAACTCATCGCCCATTACCAGAACTACCCTGACGACGGACCAAAGATAGAGGAGGTCTGCGCGTACGCGCACAGAAGGCAGCGCGTCATCCTCAACCACTGGTGGCACTCTCCTGACTTCCTCCGCCGGATGGCAATGTCGTTCCCTCAGGCGACCCTCGTTCAGGGGCACTACCCGGGCGCAGGGTGGGCGAGCGCGCTGACAGCCGGCGACAATGTCTGGTTCTCCACGACGAACTACTTCCCCTTCGGCAGCGTGGAGGAGATGGTCAGGGCGTGCCGGAATGACCGCATCGTCTGGGGCTCGGACGTGTCCGACCTCCAGTACGGCTGGGGACTCGGTCCGGTTGTGTGCGCGGACATCCCGGAAGAGACCAAGGAGAAGATTCTGAGCGCCAACGGCAGGGAACTGTTCCGGCGCATCAGGGGCGGGTAGGCGCTGACGCCAAAACCGGCGACAAACCCTCACCCGATCTGCCGCACCGCCGCCGCGCGTCCACCGACCTCAATCTGCGAGGTGCCGACACTCACCACCTGCGTATCCGACGAGAAGTTGGCGACCACCGCGTACCGTCTCCCATCTTTTCCTTCCACCCAGACGCCCCTGAACGCCTCCCCGGAAAAAAACAGTCCGCCGCTGCGCGCTGAGGTCTCTGCCGCCGTTGCGCCGGAGAGCACTGCGAATCCCACATCCGCGAGCACCTCTCCGGGTTCGCACTTCCAGACGCCCTGGCGCGCGTGGAGACAGACTTCCTCGGTGTACAGGGAACGGAAACGGCCTGCCCGCCGCGTCGCGCACCGGTCAATGAGGAGACGGTCTGAACCGTACAGCACCACCACCCCGAGCCGGTCGTCAACATTGAGCCAGCGATTTGCTATCTCCATCCGCGTGTTTCGCTCAGGCGGGGAACAGAGAACCGTCCTGCCATCGGCGTGAAAGAGCGTGCGCTGGCATCCGTTGAACAGGTCGTTGGGAATCACCAGGCGCAGGTCCTCCAGTTCCGCCAGATAGACAACCCTGTCCGCAGCCACCTCGACATACTGCAGACACACGCAGGTGCAGCCGTCAGGCAGCGCGGCGAACGCGATGCTGGTCGTCACCTGGTCTGTGCAGGACGCCCCCTCCTCAATGACCACATCCACGCCTTCCCGCAGGGAGCCGCAGGTGACAAACCCTCCCTCGAACTGCCCGATGGTGTAGCCAACCAACCGCCTGTGCCGCTGGCGGAGAGTTCCGTCATCTCCAAGGCACCGCACCGCCGGACAGAGGTTCAGCCACCACTCAGCCATACTCCCGTCGTCCGGAGGCAGACACAGCCCCTGCGCAGACCCGTGCGCCGCACGCCACGAAAAAGAAGCAAGCCGTCTTGCCGAGCGGTGACACACCGCGCCGTGCGCCTCCTCGCACCAGTGTCCGGCAACCGACTCTTCGAATGTCTCCTGCGGACAGGGTGGGGCAGCGATAAGAGGCAGATAGTTCAGGAGCATCGCAAGAACCACCGCCCGGTCTGACTCGAGCCGCGCGTAGTAATGAGGATTGTGCTGCCTGAGCCAGTCAAGCCGACGCGCATAGAACAGGCCATTGCCGCCCTCTGCCTCCTTCTCCATCAGCGCAAGCAGTCGGTCGGCAAGTTCCAGCGCGTGCGGGTCTCCCAGATAGTCAGCGGCAAAAAGGAGGCACGGCAGGAGGTACTCCTGACAGTAGGCATACCTCACGCGGCTGTCGCCTCCGATCCGGCAGAGGCGTCCGTCTTTGAAGATGAACCGACGCAGGACACCCCACAGGTCAGCGATATGGCGGTAGAGGGAGTCAGGCGGTTGTGCCTTTGCCTGTTTCAGGTCGAAGTGAAGGAGAGCCACATTGCTGACGCAGACAGCCATATACCCGACATTCAGATACCCGTGGTGGTCAAGGCCGTAGTTCGGGAAAAAGTTTGCGCCGATATGCCACGCGCAGACGGGACGGCCGGCCACGCATGTCGTATCGTCGGCATCAGAAGGGACCGACACACCGTTGACCAGAAACCGGTGCGCCTGCTGGCGCCATCTGTCTGCATGCGGTTCTTCCGGAAACAGGGTCGCCACCCTCCAGAGGAAGCATCCTGACCAGATGTTTGACTCCGGGCAGTTGTTCCCCTGTGCGTTCCACAGCCCTGCGCACACGCCGGCAGTCGCTCCCCGTTTCGGGGTCAACAGCCAGTCGGCTTCGCTGAGAAGGACACGGCGCAACGACTCCTCATCCGCAGGCGAGAGGTCGGGCAGAATGTGCCTGAGCCCCTGCAGAGCGCGCTCGATGCCGAGCATACTGATCCAGGTGTTGCCCCAGCGAGCGCCGTTGGGGCAACTGCGCGAACCTGTGAGATGTGTGGCAAGAGTGTACCTGAGCGCCGAGCGAGCGCGACGGCGCCAGAGAGAACTTTCCTCCGCGCCTTCCTGGCTGGCAAGCGTTGCAACAGCGGCAGCGTAGTTGAGGTTCGACTGGACGCCCCAGTGCGGGTAGTGGGTGCCGTAATACCCCAGAAGATCGTCTTCGTCTGTCCAGTACTCCTCTGCCGCCTGCGCCCAGCGTGCCAGAAGACAAAGCGCGCGATGTCGCATACCGGAACTCTCGTCCATCTACCCCACAGGGTACCGCAGAATGGCACAGGACAGCAAGGAAACAGAGATACCCGCTGAGTGGTCTGCGTGGTATACTAAACGAACCGTTTTTCTTGAGAAAAGGAGGGCCAACGTGTACCGCATCGGCAAGGCAGAGATTGACGCGGTTGCGAGAGTCATCTCGCAGATGGACCTTTCCCGCGTGGGAAGCAAGGGGAAAAGGTGCGAGAAGTTTGAGGCAGCGTGGGCGGAAAAGATAGGCACGAAGTACGCGCTTTTGATGTGCGGAGGAGGAACCGCGGCGCTCACCTGTTCACTCGCCGGGCTCGGCATCGGCCCGGGAGACGAGGTCATCGTGCCTGCCTACACCTGGCTTGCGTCGGCAACCTGCGTCCTCACCGTCGGCGCAATCCCTGTCCTTGCCGAAATAGACGAGACGCTCGGGCTTGACCCTGACGACTTTGAGCGCCGCATCGGTCCCCGCACGAAAGCGGTCATCCCCGTCCATATGGTCGGCAGACCTGCTGACCTCTCCCGCATCTGCGCCATTGCAAAGAAGCGCGGCGTGAAAGTCGTTGAGGACGCCTGCCAGATGGTCGGGGGCACCTACAAAGGTAAGAGGGTCGGAAGTTGGGGCGACGCGGGCGCGTTCAGTTTCAACTTCTTCAAGATCATCTCGTGCGGAGAGGGCGGCGCGATGGTGACAGACGACCGCACGGTCTATGAGACCGCCTTCATCTTCCACGACTCCGGCTCCGCGTTCAGGCCGAAGGCGGCAGAACTGTCGGTGCCCCTGTTTGTCGCCCAGCAGTACCGCGCCGACGAGATTATGGCAGCGATTATGCTGGAACAGTTGAAACGGATGGACCGCATCATTGCCGACCTCCAGAAGGTGCGCAGACGCCTTGAGAAGATGCTCTCCGACGTGAAACAGTTCCGCATCGCGCCAAGCAACGACCCTGACGGCGACTGCGGAGTCATTCTCGCCATCCAGTTTGACGATGCGGAAAAGGCGCAGAGGTTCAACGAGAAGATGGCGGGTCGCGGGTATCTCGGCATCAACCACGGCAAGCACGTCTACACCAACTGGACCCAGTTGAAGGAGAAACGGGTGATGCACCACCCGAGGATGAACCCGTTCAACTTTGAGGAGAACAGAACTCTGCGCGCCGACTACTCTGAACGCGCGTGTCCTCGCACGCTGGACATTTTACGCCGCACCTACATCCTTCGGCTTGACCCCGACTGGACGAAAGAGACCCTCGAGGAACTCGCGGCCGCGTGCATCTCTGCGGCGGGCAGTATCTAACCCTCTCCTCGGACAATGTCCGCCTTCTTTGGGGCATGGGGCGCCGTCTTTGTCGCCGAACTGGGAGACAAGACCCAGATGGTCGTTCTCGCCTGCGCGAGCAGATACCGGTGGCAGGCGGTTGTTGCCGCGTTTCTCCTCTCCACCGCGCTTCTGACCCTTCTCGGAGCGGTTGCGGGAGGACTTATCGCCGCCGCGCTTCCGGTGCGTCTGGTGAAGGTGGCGGCTGCCTGCGCCTTCTTGGGGTTTGCCTTCTGGACGGCGAGGAAGGGGGAAGACAAAAGCGCGGACGAGAGGTGTCCCACAGGTTCGTTCTGGGCGGTCGCTTCCCTTTTTCTTCTCGCGGAGATGGGCGATAAGACCCAACTTGTGACGCTCACCCTCGCGGCGAATGCCTCGTCCGGAGCGGCAGGACTCCACGAAACAGCGCGGGCGCTTACGCCTGTCTGGTGCGGCGCCTTCGTGGGGATGGCCGCGGCTGACCTCGTGGGACTCGCCATCGGACTTGTGCTTCACAGGCGCCTTCCCGTTGCGGCGCTCCGGTGGGTTGCCGCGGTTCTCTTCGCCCTCTTCGGCCTCTTCACGCTCCACGAGGCGCTTTCCGGGCTCCCCGGGCTTTCCTCAGGACTCCGCCTTGCGGCCCTCGGGGTTGCCTCAGGGACTATGGTCCTGGCGCTGGCAGTGGTAAGAAGACAGACACGGAAGCGTGCGTCTTTGAGGTAGGAGAGGCAACGGCCCCCTCACTCCATCTGCGACTGGTACGCTATCTTTCCGTTGCTGATGGTGGCGACAACCTTGCCTTTCAGCGTCCGGTTGAGGAAGGGAGAGTTCGCGCTCTTTGAGACGACCGACTCCCTCGCGTACACCCACTGCCGGTCAGGGTCAAAGATGACGAGGTCAGCCCGCCGGCCGTCGGCAATCATCCCCCGGTGAAGTCCAAACGCCTTCGCGGGACCCACCGTCATCTTCGCGACAATCTCCTGCAGAGACAGCCCCTCCTCCTGAAGGGAGAGGGCAAGGGAAAGAGCGGTCTCAAACCCTATCATCCCGAACGGCGCCTCCTCAAACCCTGACTCCTTCTCCTCTCTGGTGTGGGGAGCGTGGTCTGTGACGATGGCGTCTATGGTGCCGTCCTTCAGTCCGCGGATGAGCGCCTTGATGTCGTCCTCTGTCCGCAGGGGAGGGGAGACCTTTGCGTTGGTGTCGTAGCCGGCGACCGCCTCTTCTGTCAGGACGAGGTGGTGGACGGTCACCTCGCAGGTGACGGCGAGCCCCTCCTTCTTTGCGCGCCTGATGAGGTCAACCCCCGCGGCGGTTGTCACATGAGCGATGTGGAGCCGTCCACCTGTCAGCCGCGCAAGGGCGATGTCGCGGCTGATGGCTATCTCCTCTGCCTCCCTCGGCGCGCCCGGAAGACCGAGTTTTGTCGAGAGGGCTCCCTCGTTCATCACGCCGTTTTTCGTCAGGGACTGGTCCTCCGCATGGGAGATGACCGGCGTGCCGAACAGTTTTGAGTACTCGAGAGCCCGCCTCATCAGCTGGCTGTCCATCACGAACGAGCCGTCGTCGGAGAATCCCACCGCGCCTTCCTCCACCATCTCTCCATACGGCGCAAGCGCCTTTCCTTCTCTCCCGACGGTGATTGCGCCGATGGGGAGCACCTCGCAGGCGGCCTGGCGCGACCGCGCGCGCACAAACCCGATGGCAATGCGGTTATCCAACGGCGGGATGGTGTTCGGCATACAGCAGACCGTCGTGAACCCGCCCGCGACCGCCGCGCGGGTTCCTGTCTCTATGGTCTCCTTCTCCTCCTGCCCCGGCTCGCGCAGATGGCAGTGAAGGTCAATGAGGCCGGGCAGGACGAGGCATCCGTCTGCGTCTATGACAGGCGCGCGCGTGGAGATGCGGGGTGCGATGCGGGCGATTCTTCCGTCGGAAACCAGGATATCTCTCTTCGGACACCGCGTGCGGGAAGGGTCGACAAGCCGTCCGTTCTTGATGAGGAGTTTCATTGTCGCACAATTATACGCTCCGCTCTCCCGCCAGTCAACGCCTCTGTCCGAACCTCTCTCATCATACAATCCGGCATACGGACGTGCTACACTACTCATGAGAGATGGGTCTGCCAGACAAGCGACTTTCGCCGTCGTACTTCCACACCCGCCAGATGAGGCGGATGCCAAAACCGCTTGCCTTCAACCCCGCAGCGCCCTTTGAGAGGTGGCGCGCACAGGTCCGGCGCACCCTCACGACGCTCCTCGGACCGGTCGAGCGGGAGACAGGTCCTGTGTCGGCGCGCGTCCTCTGCGAGGAAGAGAGACCTGGCTATCTCCTCCAGAAGATATCTTTCCGCACGCTGCCCGATGTCCTCAACATCGCCTACCTTCTCATCCCGGAGAAACGGCAGGGCAGGGTGCCTGCGGTCATCTGCCTGCAGGGACACTCCACCGGATGCCACATCTCCATCGGAAAACCCATCTATCCGCAGGATAGAAAGTCCATCGGCGGAGGGAGGGACATCGCGGTTCAGGCGGTGCGGCGCGGGTATGTGGCGCTCGCGCTTGAACAGAGGTGCTTCGGAGAGCGCAGGGAGAGACTTCAGAAGGTTGTCTCGCCTCACGGCTGCCACGACGCGGTGATGCACTCGCTGATGCTCGGCAGGACGATGATAGGCGAACGGGTCTCCGATGTGATGCGCGCCGTTGACTTTCTCACCCAGCAGGAGTTCGTGGACCCTTGCGCCATCGTCTGTACCGGCAACTCCGGCGGGGGCACCGTCACCTTCTACGCCGCCTGCCTTGACAGGAGGATCTCCGTGGCGGCGCCGTCGTGCGCCTTCTGTGCGTGGGAGGACTCCATTATGCGCATCTACCACTGCGCAGACAACTATGTCCCCCGTGGCCTGTGCTCCTTCGGGATGGAAGACCTCGCCTGCCTCATCGCTCCGCGGCCCCTCGTCGTCATTGCCGGCGCCGAAGACCCCATCTTCCCTCTCGCAGGGGTGAAAAAGGCGTTTTCAACCGTCAGGAGAATCTACTGCCGGGCAGGCGTGCCTGACAGAGCGGTTCTTGCGGTCGGAAAGGAAGGTCACCGGTACTACCCTGACCTCGCGTGGCCGCTGATAGAACGGTTTGTGCCCATTGTGGCAACCGGAAAAACTTGAACCGGCGGGCATCCCGTGGTATGCTCAGGCGCCTCCCGGAAAAGGAGAACCGATGAAACTGACCTGCTGCGACTGCGGGGCAACAGCCGACTCTCCGAAGGACTGGCATCAGTACTTCAAGAAGGGGAAGGACGGCACAGAGACGCTCCTCGGGCACAAGTGCCCTGCCTGCTATGAGAAGAATCCTCGCTTCGAGAGGAAATGCGAGGTCTTTTCCCGGGTCGCAGGGTACCTGCGGCCAGTGAGCCAGTGGAACAGGGGCAAACAGGAGGAGTTCAGGACGCGTAAGACCTATCAGACCTGACGCCTGCGAGCAGCCCGAAGAATCTCTTCTGTCGCGGACAAGAGCGCATCCACCTCGCTGTTTTTTCCCACCGTGATGCGCACATACGCCTTCAGACGAGGGGCGTTGAACCACCTGACGAGGATGCGCCTTTCCTTCAACTGCCGGTAGTAGTGTTCTGCCGGCAGGAGGGGCGGTCGGACAAAGAGGAAGTTTGCCTGAGACGGCAGGACGGAAAAACCCGCCTTCGCCAGTTGTTCCGCAAGTGTCCGCCGGGTCGCGCAGATCTTCCTCTTTGCCTTCTCCACATACTCCGACTCCTCCAGCGCCGCGCAGGCGGCGTGTTGCGCGACGGCATCAAGATTGTAGGAGTCCTTGAGGGAGAAAAGGGGCGCCAGAAGTTCTTTTCTCCCCGCGCACCAGCCCACACGCAGTCCTGCCATACCGTACGCCTTGGAGAAGGTGCGGCAGACAACGACATTGTCGTACTTCCTCACAAGGGAAAGGCAGTTGTCGTCCGCAAAGTCGGCATACGCCTCGTCAATCAGGACAACCTTCCTGTTCAGGCGGACAATCTCCTCCACCTGCGCCGGCGGGATGAAACTTCCGGTCGGCGAGTTGGGGTTGCACAGAATCTTGAACGAGTCCCTGTGCGAGACAAAAAACTCCTCCTTCACACGGAAGTTTCTGTCAACCGGTATCTCTCTCCACCGGCATCCGGCAAGGGCCGCCAGCGTGCGGTAGAGAGGGTAGGATGCGGCAGGAAAGACGACCTTTCCCGACGGGCCTGCATATGCCGCCATCGCGAGGCGCAGCACCTCGTCCGCGCCGTTGCCCGCGAACACCTCCTCAGGCGAAAGTCCGTACCTCCTTCCGATGGCGCCCCGGAGATTCAGGCAGAGAGGGTCAGGGTAGAGGTTGAGGTTTCCCGACGCTGCCCGGCGGATGGCGCGCCTGACCGCGGGCGGCGGGCCGTAGGGGTTCTCGTTGGTGTTCAGTTTGATGAATGTCCGGTCAGACGGCTGTTCTCCCGGCACATACTCAGGAAACGACCGCGCACGCGCACTGAGAAGGTCTCTTCTCATCTTGCTCCCGACGGTATCTGGTAGATGTGGACCGCCATCGGCGCAAATGCGTCTTCAAAGGAACCGCCCTGCGCAGAAATGGAGCGGTTCTCGTCAACAACGACGACGGTATCCCCTGCGTTCAGTTCAGGCACGGAGAAGACCGCCTTCGCCTCCTTGAAGGCGCCGTCGTTGTTGACGGCGAAGATGGTGAGCACGCCCTTTTTCTCTTCGGTCGCTTTCCACACCACGCTGACCCCGCCCGAAGAGACAGAGATGCGGCGGGCTGAGGCAGGGGCAAGGATTGCCGGCGCAAGTCGCGCGATGCGCTCGTTGAGCGCCTTCAGGGCGGCCCGGTTCTCCAGCGGCACGCCGAACTCCGCAAAGTCAGGCACCCATCGGTGGGTGAAGTAGGCAATGGCGGTTGCGCCGCCGCAGATTGCCGACCACGCCTCAGCAGCGATGTGCTCCGGCGTCACATCCAGTTGTCGAGCAGGGGTAATCCAGCGGCTTCCCTTTGTGGTTTCGATGAAGGCGTAGACCGGCTTGCCGCCTGCGACCTTCTTGAGGAGAGAGGTGCCGTCGTGAACAAGGGGTATCCACTCAGGCCTGTTCCAGCCGTAGATGGGGTAGATGTCAAAACCGACGACATCCGCGCCTCTTGCAAAGGACCCGTAGAGTTCCTGACGCTCTGTCTCGCTCCACTTGCCCATCGCAGGGATGAACGCCGCCGTAAAGGTGACGAAGACAGGTCGCGACGGGTCTTTCTCCTTGACCGCGCGGTATCTCCTCACAATCTCCTCGGGAGGCGTGCGCGGCACCCTGCGCGGCACGGAAAGAAGAACATTCTTTCCGTGTGCGTCAAACCCCTCTATCTCCTGTACCGACGCCCACGAGTTCGCCTTCCTTTCCCACTGGGTGACGCTCACGCGTAGATTCCTGAAGGCCGCTGGATGCTCAAGGACGCACCTCTGCGGACCTTTCTTCTGCGGGTCTATCTGCTGCCGGGCTATCTCTTTTCCGTCGCCTTCAAAGCGCAGTTCCTTTATCCACGACACGCCCTCGTACACCGTCACGGTCACCGCAAAGGACGTCACGGTCACCGGCTGCGTCAGCCGTATGGTGAACGACGCGTTCTCCACAGGGTCAAGAGGCACCCAGTTGCCCGTGTTGCCGTCTATCATCCCCCACAGGGGCCTGCCTATCTTCAGCCCGGGTCCCGGCTCCACCACCGCGTCGCTGACCATCTCATCCATATCCGGCTCGTCGTCGTGGATGTACCCGAGGAGCGCGGGATGCCCTTTCACCCGGCTGTCGTACGGCATCACCCCGTAGAGCCCGACCTTTCGCAGTTCGTCAAGGTAAGGAACGATGCCTGCCATCTTCTCGGGGGTGTCCGCGTAAAAACCCGCCATTGTGTTGAACCCGCACTGTTTCACGAGGGGCAGATTTTCCGACGACTGGAGCCAGCCCATAATGGGGAAAAACGGCGCTCCGTTGACCCGGATCTCCTGTTGCGCGCCAATCTCCACCCGTTGGATCGGCGGCAGTGTCTGCGCATACCCCGCGGCCGCGACCACGTAGAAAGCGGCAAGCCCTCTGACAGACAGCCATCTTCTCGACATTGCGTGTCTCCTTTCGGTTATGCCCTCCGCGGCAGGATGTCCCGCAGGAGAAGCATGCCCGCGTAGATGTTTCCTTCCTTCGTTTCTTCTATCACCGGCAACGCGGTGACCCCTGGCTGCCGGAAGAACTCCACCGCCCGGTCTATCGTGTCCGTCCTTGCGACCACCGGCCAGGAACGGTCAAGGAGGTCTGCGGCAATGACCAGCCGGTCGAGGGACGGGTCAAAGACGAGGTTTTTCACATCCTCAAAATGGATGACCCCCTGAAAGAGATCTTCCTCGTCGGCAACAGGATAGACCAGCAGCGAGGTGTCGTGTACCCGCCTCAGGATGGTTGAAAGAGGCGCCAGAAGCGGGATGGGACGGATCTGCTCGGCGTACTGCCCTGCCAGTTCAATCCCCGCTTCGCAGTGCCGGCATCCCGGGAACAGAAGCGCCTGCGCGGAGACGGGGCCGACGAAGGTGGAGACGATGCACATCACCACGATGCCGTTGAAGACATCAAAAGGCAGGATGCCCAGTTGCTTTGCGGCGACCGCGGTGGCAAGCGTCCCCGTCATCTGGGAGATGGACGCGACGCCGAATCCCGCCGCCTGCCGCGGGGGAAGGGTCTCCCATCTGGCGCTGGCATATCCGCCGAGCGCGCGCACAACCGCCATTCCGGCAAAGAGGACGCCGGCGTAGAGGAACAGATTGCGGGAGAGAAAGAGCGAAAGGTCCATCCGTGCGCCGATGGCGATGAAGACAGCGGGAACGAAGATGTTTGTGGCGACAAACTCCATATGCGCCATGCTCCGTCGGTCAATGTGGCTCCGGGTGAGGGAGAGGCCGACGAGGAACGCGGAGACGAGCGGGTGCAGATGCACAACCCAGCCGACGCACACCACGCCGATGAGGAGGAGAAAGACGATCCGCGTCTGCTCCTCGTGTCCCGACTGCCTCCTCTCCAGCACCTGCACGACCCTTTCCTGCACCAGCGGAAGACCCCACAGGACGAGGAAGAAGAAGACGCCGGCGCCTGCCACAAGCGCGACAATCTCCAGCGGGCTGGCAACCTTGCGGAAGGTGACAAGGACGGAGAACAGGAACAAACTGGTAATCTCCGCAAGGATTGCGGTTGTCACAAAGGTCGTGGAGAACAGTTTCACCCGGCGAGGTATCGTCGTGGAAAACTCCCAGAAAAGGGGCATAATCAGTTCTACGGAGAACGACGCGAACATGGAGCCGAGGTAGAGGGGAAGAAGAAGGGTGGAGGACGCGCCGCAGGCGTTGAGGACGAGCCCTGTGGCAAATCCGCCAACCGCAGGGAAAAGGGAGTTGAGTGCGTGGTGGACGGCCAGGCGCTTTCCCTGCCTGCGGAAGAGCCCTGTCTTCATCTCGAGCCCGACGGAGAACATCAGGAGGATGATGCCGAGTTCGTAGAAGTACTCAAGGGACGCGATGTCCTTCAAGACCCCTGCGCCCGATGGGCCGATGAGCATGCCCGCAATGACATAGACGGTCAGACGGGGGATGCGCAGGCGTTCCGCAACCGGTCTGGCAACGAAGAGGATGGAGAAGAAGACGAGGAGGAAGACCAGCGCATCGTTCATACGGATATTGTAGCCGCAGCGGCCGTTTCCAACAATGGCGGCGCGGCCTGCCTCGCCCTGTTGCCGGCGCAAGCGCCGGAGACCGGTCTTCCTCCTTCAGCGCGCTCCGGGATGCCTCACTTCATACCGGCGGGAACGCCCGGAACGCTGGTGTTGACCATAATGGTGAACGCCTCGTCCTTCGTGAACCCCTGCTTCTGCAACTGGTCGTAGAGGTTCTTCTTGAAGGCGGCCACCCGGGCAGCTGTTTCGGGCTTCTCGGCTATCCTCAGCGTTCCCTCAAGCATCATCTCAGTCATCTTTGCCATCACAGGCGCCATCGCGCCGAACATCGCCTCCATCCCCTCCTTCATATCCTGCGCCGGAGGGGCAGGATTTGCCTGCCCGTGGGCGAAAAACGCCAGCGCGCACACCATCATCACTACCACCACGCCTATTTTGCGCATATTGCCTCCTGCGTTGACAAGGCAAACCGCCGGGATGGCGGCGCCTTTCGCTTCTCATCTGCCTGCCAGCGGCTCAGGCAGGTGGTGCCGGTACATTGTCCACATCTCCTGAAAGAAGGCGTTTGTCCTGTCCATCTCTTGCCCCGCGAAATCCGGGCATCCTCACGGATATCATCCCCGTAAAGATGAAAGATCCCTTCCCGCCTCAGCCAGCATCCCTTCCAATAGATGGGAGGCGGGCGCCTCTTCACAGCCACCTGTCGGCGAATGAGAGAAATGCGTCCCAGTCAGCGGGCGTCATTGAGTGGGTTCCTGTCCTGAGGAAGTATCCCAGGCGGCTGGAAATCAGCGTCCCGGGCTCAGGCATCTTCTGCGCCTCTATGCCGGAGACCCCGCACAGTTCGTACACAGGGACCGCCGCCCTCAGCACATCAAACTGACCTGCCGGGTTTGCCCATGTGTCCTCTGTCGCATTGGAAAACAGCACCGGACGCGGCGCGCACAGTCCGACAAGACAGTGCTGGTCAAAGGGGAGCTTCTCTGGATGCTGGTTGAACCTCTTGAACTCCCCGCAGAACCAGTGCGGGAACCTGTCGTTTATCTGCCGGACGCTCTCTCCGACGGTTCCCCTGCTCGGCGCGCTGCCTCCCATTCCTGCCTGATGCGGAATGACAAGGGAGATTCTCTCGTCAAATGCGGCGGCAAGGAGGACCGTCTTGCCCAACCGCGAGTGGCCGACCGCGGCGATGCGCTTCGGATTGACAGCAGGGTCTGTCACGAGACAGTCCACCGCCCGCATCACACCGTACGCCCACGCCGCAATGGCGCCCCAGTCGTGGGGTCCACGCTCTTTTCTCTGCGCGAAGTGCGGGTGAACACCATCGGTGAAGTCGTCCTTATCAGGGTCAAGGTCTCCGTGGTAGAAGGTCGCCACCGCGTACCCCCGCGCAATGACCTTCTCAAAGAAAAACCGGGGATGTTTCCCTCTTCCCGCGTCCGTTGCCCGATGGTCTACCACGCCGGGGATGTCCGACCGCATCCAGACATCAGGCAGGGCAACAGCCGGGTGCGGCACTTCCGCGTGGTTGCCGCCGAAGTTGGGTCCCACGAAGACAGGGCACCCATCTTTCTGCCTTTTGTGAGGGACACCGATGAGAAGCCGCAGGCAGGGTGCCGCGGGATGGAAGCGAATCTCCACCTCTTTGAGGGTAGCCGAGCCGCCAAGAAAACAGGCATCTTCAAAGAGTATCCGGGAAGAGATTGTCTCGGGCGGAGGCGGGAAGTACCCGTACATATAGTGCTGGAAAAGAGTTCGCAGTTCAGGAACCCGCAGGGAGAACCACTCCTCTTTCGTCGCCACCCGCCGCCCGTTGCGCAGAACAAGCGGATCTGGCAGACCGGGAATGGACGGCAGTTCGTCACATGAGGGCAATTGCTCCATTGTGGCTTTCTCCTTCATTCGTTGCGATCAAGGAAACAGAGCCATCTCACGAGAGCCGTTACAGACGGCGGACGGTCAACGGACTCCCGGTATATCTTGCGCACTTCTCCGTCAACATCAACGATTGCCACCGTGACAAGCCGGGATGTCCTGTCTCCCAGCCCGAGTTTTTTCCCTGCCTCCCACGGGTCAGCCAGACGCATCACCGGGAACGCCGGCGGTTCTTTCAGGTCAAGGGGCGAGCCGATTTCGATAACCAGCGGCTCGGCATTGAACGCCCGTATCTCCGCAAGACGAGAGGAGATTCTGCCGATAAACGGCTCTGCTCCGGCGGGGGCGAGTATCACAAGGTACCGTTGCGAAGGCAGAGCCGAGAACTCCCGCATCCTGCCGTCTTTCGCCACAAGGCAGATGTCGGGAAAAGGCCTGTGTTCTTCCAGCATCCTTTCTCACTGTGCGCCGGCGGGTTGCGGCGGACGGCTGTACCGCTCCAGCGCGGCGACAAGGTGCCTGGCTTCCGCGGGCATCTCCACCTTCCCGTGGAAAAGTATCTCCTTCGCCTTGATGTGCTCCACCCCGTAGAACCGGGCGTTGGCATCGTCATCTGTCACCAGAAACCCTCCCTCGAACGAGGCGCCGGCGTACAGACCCTTCGCCCGCGAGTAGATAAGAAACGCGGTGCCCGGGCTGACCTTTGCCGCCGCGTCCCTGCCTACGGGGCCGATGGCGGCAGAGGCGTCAACCCCTATCTTGAACTTTGCCTTCAGGAGCATCTTCATCCCGTCGGTGTTCATAATCAGGATGACCGAGTCAACGGACTGTCCGCCTATCTGCAAGCCGATGCTCGTCTGTCCCGCGTTCATAAACACAGGCGGACTCCACACTCCCGTCTTTTCATCTCTCACAAGGGCGACGCCGTACCCGCCCTTGACGCCGATGCCGAATCCGGCGCGGTACTCCCTCATAATGATGACGCCCTTGCACTCTCGCAGAAGCGCCGAGGGGATCTCCGTATCGGGCGCGTCCATCAGTTCTTCAAGGTACCGCTCCGCATTGTTGATGCGCGAGACGAGATCTTTCGGCCGCGCCCATCCGGAGGTTGAGACCAGACACGCCGCGCACACAAGCGCAACAACCCACGTTCTCCGAACCATCTCACTCCCTTCTCCGGCCGCAGGTTGCCGGACCGACACCTGCCTTCCCGCGCCCTTCTCGCATCGCGGGAGGGTTCACGGCCACAACCCTGATATCTCCCGCGCTGTCTGCCGGACGCCTCATTATACCTGCGGACAACCTCCGCCTACAAGACAGTCCTTCAAGGGGCGCGAAGGGACGGTTCTCGCCCTCCCGGTCTGAAATGCCGCCAGCAACGCCGGAACTGGCGGATTGTTTAGAAAAGCGTCGCAAAACGGCCGCGCTCTTCGGGGAGACGGACGGCAAGGGACACGCACGCTCCCGTTTCGCCGGCAACCTCTGCCATACAGGACAGCACCTCTTCCAGTGAGGAGTCAACGACAACCTCCAGGCAGGGCGAGGACACAAGCGCCTGGACGGGAGACAGAAGGGAAAGGCATCGCCTCAGCGCGCCTGAAGCGCACCGGGCGAGAGGCCAGGCGTAGGGCTGTCTGCCGGCAAGGAGCGCAAGCCGCTCGTTCACCGAGGGGTTGTCCTCGCAGGCAACGAGCAATGGGATGCCCTCTGTCTGGCTGAACCTGCTGCAGGCGGCGCGAATTTCTTCCAGGAGTTCCGTCGCGCAGCGGGTCGCCTGTTCGTCCTCTCCGAGCGTCTTTCCCGTGAGCAGGGATACCGCCTCTCTCAGCCCTGCCGCCGCAAGACGGCACGCTGGTTTTCCCGCGGGAATCCCGGCAACGGTCGTCCTGTTCATCCCGGCGAGAAACTCCCTTTTCTCAAGAAACGACCGGCAGGCGCGCTCCGCCGCCGCCGCGAGGGACTGCGCCGGAACAGCGCCACCGCCCGCCCTCGACGCGCACAGAGCCGGCAGGTTTATTGAGGTGGACTGAAGCACTGCCGCCGGCGCGCCCGTTGCGCCGTACGCGCCTGTCTGGACGCCTTTTCCGGAGCCGCACACCGTCAGCACCACTCCAGACGCCGCGCGGAATCCTGCCGGAAGTCCTTTTTCCGCAACTTCCACCGGGAGGAACACCTCCAGAGGAAACAGCAGGCTGTCGCCTGCGTCAAGCGCCTGCCGCAGATACCCTGCCGCCTCCGTTTCCTCTGCTGTGGACACCCGGCAGGAGAAGATGAGACGGACCGGGCAGCCGCCCCTGTCCGCGAGGGGAAGAAACACCTGTTCGCGCAGACCGACGCTGAACGAGGCGGGGTCTGCCGGAGAACCCAGCGGAGCGAAGAGAGATTCCATCTCCTCCCACCGCGCCTTTCCGTTCACCGCGGCAAGGATGCGCTCGGAGAGCCGGCGCAGCGCAGAGAAGATGTGCTCCCCGGGCGCGCCGCCGTCTGTGCGCCTGAGGAGCGCGGGGATGTCCGCGCACGATACGGACAGCGAGTCGAAGCAGTCAACCCGCTCAAGCCCGCAGACGTGAATCTCTCCGCGCAGATGGCTGTCGGCAATTTCCTGCGAGAAGACCTCGTTCAGCGCAAACTCCTTCTTGAGGTGTTCGCCAAGGCGCCGGCTGGTTGCGTCGGGGTCGTCGGCACTGGCGGACAGCAGCGCGCGCATATCAGAGACGGGCACGCCGAGCCGCGCGTACTTCCTGCGGGCGTCGTCAAGCCCGTACGCGGCAAGTTTTGCGTTGACCATCTCGCGCACCTGTGCGGACGACACGATTCTCGCCTTTGCCGCGACAAGGTCTTCTTCCACTTCAAGCACGATGACCTCGGCGATGTTTCCGCCGATGCCTGTCTCCCGCACCAGCGACTCCACCACCTTCTGCCGGTCCCACGGCAAAATCCGCTCGTCGCTCCTGCGCACCTCAAGCGAAAGGTGCCTCACCTCACTCACCGGACCGCTGCCCGCGCGCTCTATCAGGTCGGCGGGCGCAAGACCGTTGCGCACCCTGCGCGCGCGGGCGCGGCGGTCCCGGTAGAGGATGTACGCCCGCGCCGTGCGGGCGTGCCCCGTCTTGATGAGCACGCGCTCAACGATGTCCTGTATCTCTTCAACCCCGGGGATGCGGTCGGCAAACTCCTTTTCAAGGAACATCGTGACCGCTTCGGCAAGGTCTTCCGCGAGGTACCTATCCTGCCCGCCGACCGCCTGAGCCGCCTTGAAGATGGCGTCCGCTATCTTGTTCCTGTCAAACGGCACTATCCTGCCGTCTCTCTTCCGTACCCGGGTAACCCTGCGTTCCATAGAGGACTCTTCGGCGGTCAGGCGCGGCATTCCTTGACAAGCGCCCAGCTGGTAGTATACCATCCAGCGCCAATGCGGGCACCAACGCGATGAACTACTCTGTGATGTCGTACACATTCATGCGCGGCAGATGGAAAGACCTCTACTCGGTGGAGGACATCTGCAGGTGGACGGCAACACTGGGGCTGGACGCCGTTGACTGGGTGACGACATACGGGATGCCCGCGGCCGAACTTCGCCGCATAACGGACAGTTTCGGGCTGAAGGCGGTCTGCCATACCTTCTACGCCGACTTCAACGCCGACACTGAAGCCGCCCGACGCAGCGCCCTTGACAGCGTCCGCAGAGGGCTGGAGGATGCCGCCGTGCTCGGCGCGCCCTGTGCGATGGCGGTCATCCCGGGCAGGAGGGACTGTCCGCGAGACCAGGCGCGGAAGAGGATTTCGTCCGGTCTGCGGGAAGCCGTCTGTCTGGCGCAGACGGCGGGAATCACCCTTACCATTGAGCCGTTTCCCGGAGACGACAGCCCGTTTGTGACCTCGTCCGAACTGCGGGAGATGGTAACCTCCTGTCCCGGACTGAAGATTACCTACGACGCCGGCAACCTCCTGACCGGAGGAGAGGACCCTGTCGCCGGATACCTTGCGCTGAAGGAAGAGGTGGTGTTTGCCCACTTCAAGGACTGGGTCTGCGCGCAGCCGCCGCAGGGCAGGATGATGGTTGACGGCAGGAGGTATGCGCCTGCGCTGGTGGGAGAGGGGGTTGTCAACTACCCTGCGCTTCTCGCCGCGATGAGACAGACAGGGTATACGGGCTATGCGAACATTGAGTACGAGGGCGACGCCTACCCCCCTCACGACGCAACCGCGCGGGCGCTGGACTACCTGCGCAGGGTAGACGCGTCGTTCCGATGAGAAGGGAGGAGCATGACACAACTGGCTATCAACGGAGGGACCAGAACCGTCCCTGAGGGAACCATCAAGCCGTGGCCGCCGATAGACGACACGGACAGGCAGGCAGTGTGTGCCTCGCTTGCGGGGACCAACCACGCGTTCGGCCCAAACTGTGTCGCCCTGCAACAAGAGTTTGCCGCGTGGAACGGCAACCGGTTTGCCGTGGCGACCAACAGCGGCACCGCCGCGCTCCATATGTGCCTCGCCGCGGTCGGCTGCGGGTGCGCAGACGAAGTCATCGTGCCCGCCTACTCGTGGTCGTCAAGCGCAACCTGCGTGCTCCACCACAACGCCATCCCCGTCTTCGTGGACATCGACTTTGACACGATGAACATAGACCCTGCGAAGATTGAACAGGCCATCTCCGAGCGGACAAAAGCGCTCATCGTCGTGCATCTGCACGGCCTTCCCGCGGAGATGGACAAGATTCTGCACATCGCCCGCAGGCACAACCTTGCGGTCATCGAAGACGCCTGCCAGGCGCACGGGGCGGTCTACCGCGGAAGGAAGGTCGGCACCATCGGCGACTGCGCGGCGTTCAGTTTCAACCAGAACAAGTGTCTCTGCGCAGGCGAGGGCGGGATGTTCGTCACCGACAGCGAAGAACTGTTCCAGAAGGCGAAGATGCTCTGGTCGTTCGGGGAGACCCGCACGCCCGTGGAGTCGCGCGACTACCACGCGTACGCGCTGGGCTGGATGTACCGGATGAGCGACCTTGTGGCGGCATTTGCCAGAGCACAATTGAGGAAACTGGACAGATACCTTGCGGTCATCTCGGACAACGCCCACGCGTTCCTTGACGAGATTCAGGGGACTTCCGGGCTCATCCTGCCGACAGTCCCGGACGGAAGTACGACAAACTGGTACAACTTGATGGTGCGGATAGACCCTGACGCGCTGGGATGGAAGGGACCCGCCGTCCAGTTGCGCAACGCCTTTCTCAAGGCGCTCCTCGCAGAGGGAGCGGATGTGGGATGCTACCAGAGGTTCATCCTGCCGGCGATGACCGTGTTTCAGGCGCAGAACGCCTACGGCGCCGGCTGTCCGTGGAAGTGCGGCAGGAAGGTTTCGTACGACCCCCGCGCCTTTCCCGAGGCGCAGCGCCACACCGACACGCATATCGGGATGACCACACCCCTGCGGCCGCCCAACACGCCCGAGACCGCACGGCTTGTTGCCCGCGCGTTCAGGAAGGTTGTGGAGCACAGGGACGAACTTTTCTCGCTGGCCGCGCAGTGTTGACGCACCCCGGTTCCTGCCGGTATATCTTCTCCGGGGGCTATGACCAGCAGGGAAAGGTTTTGCGCGGTTCTTGACGGACGCCTGCCCGACCGGATACCCGTCTCCCTCCCCGGCATAGACCCTGCACAGACAGACAGTTTCTATGCCCAGCACCCGTCGTTCTCCCGTCTCCTTGAGGCGTGCCGCGGCCTGCAGGACACCATCCGGTTCTATCGTCCCGACACAGGGTTTTTCTTCTCTGACAGGAACTCAGCGGCACTCACGGTTGACCAGACGCGCGACTCTCCCCTCTCGGTGATGACCACCGTCTCCGTCAAGACGCCAGCCGGCATCCTTTCCCGCACGGTGCGCCGCACGACCGCGTCCTGCCTCAACTGGGTCGTCAAGCCGTGGATAGAAAACCGCAGGGATATTGAGACGTTCCTTGCCCTGCCGTGGCAGCCGCATCTGGCTGACCTGTCCGGACTTGCCGCCGCGCGACACGAACTGGGCGAACGGGGCATTGTCGTCGTGCGGCTGCCGACGCCCCTTGGCGTGGCAGGCAGTTTATTCGCAGCCGGACAGGCGGTCCGCTGCCTGATCGATTATCCGCGCCTCTTCCAGCGTCTTGTGGAGATGTTCAGCGAGCGGCTCTCCCACTTCTGCCGCCAGATTGCGCCTGCCCTTCACGCAACGGTGGTGCGCCTGAGAGGCGCTGAGTATGTCAGCCCTCCGGCACTGCCGCCTGACCGGATGAGAGACGCCAGGTTCTTCTTCGCGGAGTACGCCGTGAAGTACGACCGGCCGATGGTGGAGATTCTTCGACGGGCTGGAAGACCCTTCATCTGCTACCACTGGCACGACTTTTCTCCGGAACTGGTTCCTCTCCTTGAGAAGATACGTCCTGACATCGTTGAGCCGGTCTGCAACGGAGCGGAAAAGCCAGCCGTGGTGGCGCAGGCGCGGCGCCTTCTGCCCGACACGGTGCTGATGGGCGGCGTTGAAACCGAGGACCTTCAGTTCCGCTCTGCCGCCGAGGTGCGGGCGCTGACCGCGCAGGCAATTCGGCAGGGCGGCAGGGCAGGGAGGTTCATCCTCATCCCGCGGCATGTGCCGGTTTCCTCTCCTCTTGACGCCGCCGAGGAGGAGAACTTCATCACCTTCCTGCGCGCCGCACACGAGGAAGGAAAGTACTCCTTCTGAGGGTCACCTCACCCCGAGAAGTTTGTGCGCCTGCAGTCCCAGACGCCAGTTGTCTTTCCCTTCCCGCAGGAGAAACCTGACAATCATCCGAGCGATGTCCCTGTCGTTGTCTGCCGGCTGGAGCACCACCGGCGCGGCAATGGTCCGGTCAACAAAACCGAAGTCCTTCCTGCCGGCGATGACATACTTGAACTCTCTCGCGACGGAGCGGAACCTCTCGTCAAACCCGCAGGCAAACATCTCCCGCGCCTGCTCCTTCGGGCTCACCGTCAGCCAGTCAAGGCTGAGGTTCTGCCACACCGTTCCGTTGGTTTCCGCCGTCACCCACAGGCCTTTTTCTTTCAGCGCGGCAACCAGCGGCGCGAGATGCCGGAGAAACGGCTCCCCGCCGGTCAGGCACACCCGGGCAAGCCCTGTGTTTTCCGCCGCGTCCGCAATCTGCCGGCAGGTCATCTGCCTGCCGCCCTTCCACGCCCGCTTCGTGTCGCAGAAGGAACACCTGAGGTTGCAGCCGGCGAACCTGACAAAGGTCATCGGAGTGCCGGCAAGCAGGCCTTCGCCCTGAACCGACGGAAAGATCTCAACGACAGGGTAGGATGTCATCTCTCAAGCGGGTCCGGTATGCCTGCCTCTGCGAACCCTTTGCGCCTCAGCCGGCAACTGGGACATCTCCCGCAGGGTCTTTCTCCGTTGCGGTAGCACGACCAGGTGAGCGAAAAGTCAAGCCCCAACGAGACGCCGGCTCGGACAATCTGCGCCTTGGACATCCGCGCCAGCGGGGCAAGGAGGACAAGAGACCCACCCTCAACGGTCTTTTTCGCGGCCAGATTGATGAGGTTCTGGAAGGCGTCGAGGTACTCCGGCCTGCAGTCAGGGTAGCCGGAGTAGTCCACGGCGTTGACCCCCACGACAATCGCGTCGGCGTCAATCGTCTCGGCAAGCGCAAGGCCCAGCGAGATGAAGATGGTGTTGCGGGCGGGCACATAGGTGGACGGAATCCCCGAGGTCTCTGCATCAGGCACCTCTGCGGAAAGGTCTGTCAGCGACGACTTCGCCCATGACAGGTCAAGGGAAACGATGCGGTGGTCCGCGCCGAGAACCTGCGCCACCTTCTGTGCGGACTCAAGTTCTCTCCTGTGCCTCTGCCCGTAGGCGACAGAAAGGCAGAAAAGACGCCACCCGTCCCTTTGCGCGATGGCAGCCGCCACATAACTGTCCATCCCGCCAGAGAGAAGGCAGACCGCCGCGCCTCGCACAGGCGTCTGCGCGTCAGGACCGCGCGTGTCCTGCATCATTTCCCGACGATGCGCCGATGAGGTTGGTGATCACCCGAAGACTCTCTTTCGCGCAGGCATCGAGGTTCTCCTCGCTGCCTCCTCCTCTCAGGGGTGAGCACATCTCGTAGCACACAATCCCGTCAAACCCGCCATCCCTCAACCCGGCGAAAAACCCTTGAAGGTCCACACACCCCTGCCCCAGGGGCACCGCCCGCATCATATCAGGCATTCTCTCGTAGTTCACAAGTCCCGGCAGGTACCTCCAGCGAGGCAGGCGGACATAGTCGGCAAGTGTGGTCTGGACCATCAGGGGAGCAAGGAGCGCCGCCGCCCTGCGCAGGTCTTCTCCGTGGAGGGCGGGCGCCCACGGGTCGAAGACGGCCCGGCAGTTTGGATGTCCCACCTCGTTGAGAAACTCAGCGAAACTGTCCGTGGCCACGGCGGTGTCGTGGTGGTTCTGGACGCCGAGGACAACCCCTTCCGCGCGGCAGATCTCTGCCGCCTCGCGCACCGCCCGCACGCAGGTGTTCCAGTCCCCCGACGCAGACAAGGCATCCGTCGCATAGCCGGTGAAGACCCGCACGAAGGACGCCCCGAGCGCCCTGGCGCACTGCGCGAGCCGCTTCACATACGCGAGTTGCATCTCGACCAGCGGCACCTCGGGCGTCTGCGCGCCGGCGGTGAAGTCGGTGTACCCGGCGACGCTCGCAATCCGCACCCCGTGCCTGCGGCTCGCCTGCCGCAGGCGCCCAAGGAGTGTTTCGTCTGCGTCAAGGACGGAGAGATGGGGACGCTTTCCCATCAGTTGCACGCCGGCATAGCCAAGGGAGGCGGCCTTCTCAATGAACCTCTCAGGGTCAAGCGAATGCTGACCCCAGAGCCCTGCGTAACTGACGGAAAACAGTGACGGCAGCATCGCGTCTTTGCGCGCCGGCATTGCCGGCCAGCGCCGCACCCTACGCCATCTCCTTCCCCGCGCGCACAAGCGCCGAGGAGACCTTTTCAACCTGCGCCGCGTCCATCGCCGCCTGAATCTCTACCGTGACCATCCGGTCAAGGAGGTCCTTCGTCGCGGGGAACGACCCGCCGCACGACTCGATGTTTGCCTGAAAGTGCCAGTAGTCCAGCACCGCGGGAGGCACGCCCATCTCGGCCATCCGCGCCCTGGCCGCCTCTGCCTGCGCTTTCTTCGGGGCGAAGAAGGTCAGGAAGGTCGCTATCTCTCCGTCCTCGTCCGGAAGGACCCGGAACGAGATGCCCGGCAGGGTACGGAGAGCTGCCTTTATGGCTTTCTTGTTTTCTTTCTGCCTGCGGATGACCTCTGTGAGTTTGCGCAACTGAACGATACCCAGCGCCGCCTGCAGTTCGCTCATCCGATAGTTGAAGCCGGAGCGTTTTCTCGGCTCCTTCCCTCGCGCCAGGTCGGGCTGGTGCGGATGTCCGTGGTCGTGATACCAGTCCGCCTGCCGGTAGACCTCCTCGCTGTCTGTCACCACCATCCCGCCCTCGCCGGTCGTCATCACCTTGACATAGTCAAAACTGAAGCAGCCGGCATCTCCGAAGGTGCCCGCCTTTTTTCCACGGAACGAGACGCCGGTCGCCTGGCAGGCATCTTCCACCACCTTCAGGTTCCTCTCGCGGGCGATCGCCATAATCTCATCCATCCGGCACGCGTTGCCCATCATATGGACAGGCATCACCGCGACGGTCTTTCTCGTGATGCGGCGGGCAAGGTCCGACGGGTCCATGTTCAGGGAGGCGTCCACCTCGCACAGAACCGGCGTCAGCCCTGCCTCCTGTATCGCTTCTATCGTCGCGACAAAGGTGAAGCAGGGAGCGACAACCTCGCCTCCTCTCGGCAGGTTCAGCGCCTCAAGAGCCACCTTCAGCGCCGCAGAGCCGCTGGAGACGCCGAGCGCGTATCGGGAGCCGGCAAACGCGGCAAATGCCCGCTCAAACTCCGCGGTCTTGAAGATGCCCTGCCGCTCCCTGTCGAACCCGTAGCGGAACAGCACCTTCCGCCGCAGGACATCCACAACCTCCCGAATCTCTTCCTCTCCGTACAGTTCCCGTCCAGGCATATCTCTCCCCCTCGCGTGCGGCGACGGTCAGAACTTGAACAAATCTGCCATCCCGCCGATGACCGGCAGCGGCTGACTTCTGCCGCTGGCCGCGTTGACGATGCCGATGACCATCAGGACGGTCAGCACAACCCATCCTGCGGAAAATACCAGATGGCCGACGAACGGAATCCACGCCACAGCCGACCCGGCCATGCTCCAGGCAATCTCGCAGACGAAAAGCGCAAGCCCCTGCTTGATATGGAACTTTGCGAACTCGTTGTCCTTGTGAACAACGAGCGGGACAAGGAGCAGCAGACCAAGGTACGACAGCCACGCGACCGACCTGACATCGCTTTCTTTGGATTCGGGCATACTCTTCTCCGTGCGCGGGAAAGTGTATCCCACGCGGGGCGCAGTGTAAAGGACATCGATGCGCCAGCCGTCATCTTTTGGACGCCATCTCCCTGGACATCTCGATGAACTGCCTCACCCTTCGGGCGGATGTCGCGGGAGTCACCGGGCTGCCGATGCACATCACAAACCGGTTGCGGTTGCGCCTGCCCGCCGCAATCTGACGGGCAATCTCCGCGCGCAGTTGTTCTTCTGACGCGCGGGGAAGGAGATGGATGGCGTCGAGGTTCCCGAGGAGCGCGCACCGTCCTCTCACCCGCTGCGCCATCTCGGCGATATCGATGGAAAACCCCTTCTTGCTCTCTTCAAACGCCAGGCAGTCGGCTCCGGAGTCAAGAAGGATGTCCACCTTGCCCGCAGGGTTCCCGCCGAAGTAGAAGATGCTCATCAGTCCGAGCGAGCGAATCTCTTCAAAGAGCGGGCGCAGGAAAGGCAGGTTCATCGTCCGGTACATCTCGGGGCTGATAGCGTCAAGGAATGCCTCCTCAACCCAGATGATGTCCGCTCCGAGCGCGGCGGACGCCCTGACAGACCGGACGCACCTGTCAAGGAGGAGACGGCAGGCGTGCCTGACAAGGTCAGGTCTGTCCGCCATCATCGTCATCATCCCTTCGTACCCCCAGAGACAGACCGTGGCAGAAAGCGGAGGGGTCAGAAACCTGTACCCTGCGCGGGGGAACTCCTCCCGCAGGCGCCTTGCAAGGTCGTCCCTGCCGTCCGCGGTCGCCCTGTCCGGGTCGTCCCACGCGAGGCTGGCGACGAGAGATTCTATCTCATCAGTCGCCTGCGCGAGTTTCTCCGGCCTGGGTATCTTCGGGGGAGACCCTCCCTTCGGAGCCCGGCGGATCGTCGTCTCTTCTCCCGTCACGGCGTCCCTGCGGCGCACCGCGTCGGCCGCGACCTCAAGGGAGATTCTCTGCCTCTCCTCTCTGGAGAAGAACTCGGGCAGGAGCATCCAGTCCTGCGAAAGGAACGAGAAGGCGTCTTTCCTCCACGCCATCTGCAGGGAGATGTCCGGAGCGCAGGAGTACCACCACGGGCAGGAGGTGAGTTGTTCCCAGTGGTCGCGGAAAAAGATGTTCTCATAGCAGATGCCGACCGGCGACTCCGCCGCGCCGTCTGCCGAGAATGCCGCGGCAATCTTTTCCCGCGAGGTCACTGGCGCATGAAGAAAAAACAGGAGTCACAGCGCATCTTCCCGACGGGAAGATGTCCCGTGACCCCTGTCTGAGCCGTCCGACGCCTTACTTTTTCTTTCTCTTCTTGCCGCCGCGGGCCATCACGGCCTCGCACACATTGCCCTTGCTGTCCACATAGTACAGCATGCCGGGCTTGCGCTCCACCACTCCTTTTGCGATAATCCTGCCCATCCAGACCTCCTCGTTTCGCCGGCTCTCCGCCGACGGTAGAGTATGTATAGCACCTTTTCTGTCCGTCGTCAAGTCCCCGCCCACCGACGGGGCCTTTCCGCGCGCCGCCAAATCCGATTTCTCGTCGGGAACAGGGACGGCGGCGCGTCAGAACCACAGCGCGCCATCCTCCTCGCGGAAGCCCTCCGCAACGGGCAGACCCTGCGTGCGCAGGATGTCCCTCAGACGGCGGCTGTTGATCATCGCCTTGCCGGCATGACAGTTGTTGAACATCGCGTAGACCTCTTTCGCCGATGCGTCAGCGTCTCTGAGCGCGGGGACGAACGAAGCGAGTTCCTCGTCGGAATACAGGTAGTCGTACCGCGCCGATGTCCCTGCGCCTTTCTTCAGCCATGCCTGCGCGTTCCTGCCGTGGAACCTGAAGTACGCGACGTCGGCGGTCGTCGCCGGGAGAAACGGGGCGGTCTGCGTCCCGCACTGAGGTTCATCGCACACCACATAGGTAATCCCCTCGCTCCTGAGGAATGCGAGAACATCCTTTGCCCGTTCGGGAGAGAGCCAACTGCTGTGGCGAAACTCCACGCCAACAGCATGCCCCTCCATCAGGGCCCTGCGCTGAACGATGCGGCACCTGTTCGCGGCGGAGAAGGCAAACCACGGCGGGAACTGGAATACTATCAGCCCGAGTTTGCCTGCGCGGGCAAGGGGCGAGAGGGACTCCAGAAAAAGCCGTGAGAGGTCCCTCAGCATCCCTTCGTCCCTGATGAGCACTCTGCCTGACGGGCCGCCTTCGGCGCTGAGATGCGCTCTGAGCGCAGAGGGCACAGAGCGGACATCAACCGCGTGTCCTGTCAGGCATCCGTACGCCTTGGCGTGAAACACAAAGCCGGCGGGCGTCCTCTTCTGCCACAGGAAGGCGTTTTCAGGGGACACTATGGCGTAGAAAGTGGCGTCTATCTCAACGGTGTCAAAGACGCGCGCGTAGTATCTGAGGCGGCCTTCCGCGCTTTTCACTGAAGGCGGGTAAAACCCGCCCGATGCGATGCTCCTGTCGTTCCAGGAACAGGTGCCGACGTGAATCATCCGTCCCATTGTACCGCCTTCCTCCCTCCCTGTCACACCGAACAGGAAGGTCGGACCTGCGCGACAGGGATAGAGTTGCGGAAACTGTCGCGGTCCGATATCCTTTCTCCGTCGGGACAGACACGCTAATCTGCCGCCTCTTCGTATGTCTCGCTTCCGTGGTCTGGCTCCTTCGCTTCCTCCTTCCATCACCGGCAAGTTCCTGATGGGCTGTGCGTACACCGGCAGGGAACTGTTCGGCACGGTGTACCTTGACGCCTACTCCATAGGCGAGCACGAGGTGACAGCGGGACAGTACCGGAATTTCTGTAAGGAGACAGGCAGGACGATGCCACCTGCGCCAAGATGGGATGGCACGAGACGACTGGGCGAGTATGCGTGGTAGAAGAAGAACTCAGGGAATCAACCCCATCCGGCGAAACAGAAGAAGCCGAACGGGCTGGGGTTGTACGATGTGCACGGGAATGTGTGGGAGTGGTGCGCTGGCTGGTACGGAAAGGACTACTACAGGGCCAGTCCGAGGAACAACCCGACAGGACCGTCTTCCGGGGAATGCCGCGTTTCTCGCGGCGGGGGCTGGAACACTGCGCCTGATGACTGCCGTGCGGCTCGCTTCAGGTACCTCCCAGGGGGCGGGATAGGCGACAACGGGTTTTGTTCCGCGTCGTCGCCTGCCCGGTAGTGTCGTACGTTACACACTTAGCGGCTGGCGGTTGCGGGAAAAACGTCTTGCCTCTCGCCTCACGAGAGGACATCCCTGAGTCCGGCAAGGGTCAACCTTTCGAGGAAGGCGCCTGCCTCACAAAGGAGTTCCCGCGAAAGGGAGGTGCCCACCCCGATACAGTACATCCCTGCCGCTTTTGCCGCCTTCACGCCGACCGCCGAGTCTTCAACGACGGCGCAGGCGGAAGGAAAAACGCCGAGAAGTTCCGACGCGCGCAGATAGATATCAGGAGCCGGCTTGGGTCTGATACCGTCTGTCGGGCAGACGATAGCGGCGAAATGGGCGGACAGTCCCGCAGTCTCCATCATCTTCCTGACGAAGGTTGCTGCCGAGTTGGACGCCGCACACAGTTGATACTCGCAGGCAAGGTCCCGTATCATCTCCTGCACGCCGGGGAAGATGGCAGACGCTCCGTCGGCAAGGGAGCCGAGGGCTTCCTCCTTCTCTCTCAGAATCGCGGGGATGTCGGCGTCGGCAGGAAGGCGTCCGTTCTCTTTCAACCCGGCAAGAAAGTCCGCGTCGGCAACACCCACACCTGCGACGTAGTCGCTCTCCCAGAGGACCACGCCGAGGCGCGAGAAGACCTCTTCCCACGCCCTGACATGGAGTGGTTCTGAGTCAAAGAGGACGCCGTCCACATCGAAGATGACCGCTTCAATCCGCCTTCGTTTCACGCTTCGTCTATTATAGGGTATAATGCCCGCCGGCTCAACAACGACCACGGAGGAGCTATGGAGAAGATGATTGCCGCCGCGCAACTGTTTGCGCTCCGTTCGCACATCGCCACCGCCGAGGGAGCGGCGGAGACATTCAGAAAACTCTCCGCCATTGGCTACCGTTTTCTTCAGGTGTCCGCTATCGGGAATATCCCGGCGGGGGAGATACGCAGAATGCTGGACGACGCAGGGCTGCGCTGCTGCTCGGAGCACATCCGGTTCGAGCCGGTGACCGGACAGACCGCGCAGGTGATTGAGCGCGCGCTGACGCTCGGCTGCGAGGCGGTGTATGTTCCCGTGCTGCCTGACCAGAGCTACGCGTCCAGAGACAACCTTCTCGCCGCCGCGGAGAAACTCAACGAGGTCATCCCCGCCTTTGAGAAGGCGGGACTTCTTCTCGGGTACCACAACCACGACCTCGACTTCCAGCAGTATGACGGAGTCCCCGGGATGCAGATACTCCTTGACGCCTGTCCCAAACTTCAGGCCGAGTTCGACGTGTTCTGGGTTCAGCGGGGAGGAGCAGACCCTGCCGCGTGGATCGAGAGGTACCGCGGACGCTGCAGTCAGGTCCACTTCAAGGACGCCACCGTGCTTCCTGACCGCAAGCCGGGGCAGCCCCCCATCGGCGATGGCAACCTGAACTGGCCGCGCATCGTCGCCGCCTGCCGCGCCGCTGGCACAAAGTACTGCCTTGTGGAATTTGATTTCCCGCCTGCCGACCCGTTTGCCGGGTTCAGGCGGAGTTTGGAAAATATGCGGTCGTGGGGGCTGGACACCGAATAGCGCAGTTCTGCGGCAGGAGACAGGGATGAGCGGTCGGACAGCGCTGGTTGCCTGCGAGATTTTTTTCAGGGAACTATGCCGCCTGATGGCGGAAAGTGAGACGGTGTACGATGCGGTCTTCCTCCCCAAAGGGCTGCACGATCTTGGCGGAGCGAAGATGCGGGAGGTTCTTCAGGCAGAGATAGACCGTCTCTCAGAGAAGGAGTACACCCGCATCGTCCTCGGGTACTGCCTGTGCAACAACGGGACCGCCGGACTTGTTTCCCGGCGCGCGCCGCTCGTCATTCCGCGGGCGCACGACTGCATCTCGCTCTTCCTCGGCTCCAAACAGCGGTACGACGACTACTTCCGCAGCCACCCGGGTACCTACTTTCACACCGTCGGCTGGATTGAGCGCGGACGGCAGGGAGCCGAGTACTTTGACGACCAGATGGGACCTTCCGGCACGGGATTGGAGGAGTTCGTCTCACGGTACGGGGAAGACAACGGCAGGTTTCTCTGGGAGACCATCGGACGGCCCGCCATGCTCAGAAACTACCGGAGGATTGCGTACATTTCGCTGCCGGGATTTCCTGACCTCAGGGAAGAGTCAAAGAGGGTCGCGCAGGAGCGAGGATTTGACTGGGAGGAGGTTGAGGGAGACATCTGTTTCCTGCGCGCGCTCGTCAACGGTCCTCACGACCCTGCGGGGTTCCTGACCGTTGCGCCAGGGCAGACGGTCGCTGCCTCGTACGACTGCCGCGTCATCTGCGCGGCGCCGCTCGGTTGACTTTCCGAAAAGCCGCCTGCTACACTACCTTCGGAGGCGCCTATGAAGATGCCGACGCGAGTGCTTGGTAAGACGCACACGGAGATTTCCATCGTCGGGTTCGGCGGAGTCGCCCTGATGAACGCCTCCCCGGCGGACGCGCAGAGGTGGGTCGCCGAGGCGTATGAGTCGGGGGTGAACTACTTTGATGTCGCGCCGTCGTACGGCAACGCCGAGGAACTCCTTGGCCCCGCCATCCGTCCTTTCAGGGACAGGGTTTTTCTCGCCTGCAAGACAACCAAGCGAGACAGGGACTCCGCGTGGCAGGAACTGCAGAACTCCCTTTCGCGGCTGGGAACAGACCGCCTTGACCTGTACCAGATGCACGGTCTCGGCAAAGACGAGGTGCAGGCGGCGCTGGGTGAAGGAGGCGCAGTGGAGGCGTTCCTCCGCGCGCGGAAGGAAGGGCTTGTCCGTTTCCTCGGGTTCAGCAGCCATTCACCGGAAGCGGCGCTTGCCGCCATGTCTGCCTTTGACTTCGACACCATCTTGTTTCCCGTGAACTTCGTTCTCCATTTCTCCTCGAAGTTTGAGGACGCCGTGCTTGCCGAGGCGAGACGCAGGAAGATGGGGATTCTCGCAATCAAGGCGCTTGCCAGACGGCGCTGGCCGCAGGGGGCGGACCGCTCCGCATATCCCAACTGCTGGTACCAGCCGATAGACGACCCCGCGACTGCGCGCCTTGCTCTGTCGTGGTGCTTCTCGCGCGGCGTTGCCGCCGCAGTGCCGCCAGGAGACCACCGGCTGGTCCGGATGGCCATAGACCTGGCACCGCACTCCACATCCCTTTCTCCGGAAGACGAAAAGCGCCTTGAAGAGATTGCGGCGGGGCTGCCTCCCATCTTCCCGAAATAGAGGGGTTGTCGCGGCAGGAGGTATTTTCCACAGGTTTTCCACATCGTGGAATCTCCTGCGCTCCGTTCTTGACAAGGGAAGGCCGTTCTGGTATCTTTTCGCCTGCGCCGGGGTAGCTCACTGGTAGAGCGCCGCCCTGAAAAGGCGGGCGTAGGCAGTTCGATTCTGCCCCCCGGCACCGCAGTACGGGACATGCGCAGATCCCGCCTGGAGGTTGAGTGGACTACTACGAGGAACTTCTCTCCCGCCTGAAACGGCTGAATCCGGGAACCAGATACTTCGTCAACCGCATCTTCAACCCCGGCAGGTTCTCCTTTATGGAGCGGTCCGTCGACCAACTCCGCCAGATCAACGAGGCGGAAGCGAAGGTGTCGGTCCTGTCCAGGGAGGAGATGCGCAGCCGCACCGCCGCGCTCAGGGAGCGCGCCCGCGCCGGAGAGCCGCTGGACTCCCTGCTGGTGGAGGGTTTTGCGCTGGTGAGGGAGGCGTCCCGACGCACCACAGGGCTGCGGCACTTCGATGTCCAGATGCTCGGCGGCATGGTGCTGCATGCCGGACAGGTTGCCGAGATGGTCACCGGCGAGGGCAAGACGCTGGTGGCAACGCTGCCGCTGTACCTCAACGCGCTTCTGGGCAGAGGCGTTCACCTCGTCACGGTCAACGACTACCTTGCCAAGCGCGACACCCAGTGGATGGGCCACATCTACCACTACCTCGGCCTTTCCGTCGGCTGCATCATCTCGTATCGGGAAAGCCGCGACTCCGCCGCGAGCGCGTTTCTGTTTGACCCCGCCCATCTTCCCGCCGATTCGAGGTTCCTCAACCTGCGGCCGGTCACGCGCAGGGAGGCGTATCTGGCCGACATCACCTACGGGGTCGGCAGCGAGTTCGGCTTTGACTACCTCCGGGACAATATGGCCGTCCGGCGCGAGGACCAGGTCCAGCGGCCGCTGTACTACGCCATCATCGACGAGGTGGACTCCATCCTCATAGACGAGGCCCGCACGCCTCTGATTATCTCCGGCGCCGCCGAGGAGTCCACGCGGTTCTACTACGACGCGGACCGCCTCGTGCGCAAACTGAACAAGGACACCGACTACATTGTTGACGAGGAGGCGCAGACCGTCACGCTCACGGAGGATGGCATCCGCAAGTGCGAGCGGCTGCTCGGCATCGCAAATCTCTACGACGGCGCACACACCGAGCACGTCCACCACATCCACCAGGCGCTGCGCGCCCACACCTTCTTCCACCGGGACAAGGAGTATGTCGTCAAGGACGGAGAGGTCGTCATCGTGGACGAGTTCACCGGCCGGCTGATGCCCGGACGCCGGTGGAGCGACGGGCTCCATCAGGCGGTCGAGGCGAAGGAAGGGCTGCGCATCGAGAGCGAGAACCAGACGCTGGCTACCGTCTCGTTCCAGAACTATTTCCGGCTGTACGAGAAGATTGCGGGAATGACAGGCACCGCGATGACCGAGGCGGCAGAGTTCCTGGAGATCTACAAGCTGCCGGTGACCGCCATCCCCACGAACAAGCCGCTGCGCCGCACCGAGTTCGATGACGAGATCTACCGGAACGAGAAGGAGAAGTTTGCCGCCGTGGTCGCCGAAATAGAGAAGACCCACGCCGAAGGACGCCCCGTCCTTGTCGGCACCATCTCCATCGAGAAGGCGGAGAAACTCTCGCGGATGCTCAAGCACCGCGGCATCCCGCATCAGGTGCTCCATGGCAAGAACCACGAGGCGGAAGCCGCCATCATCGCGCAGGCGGGACGGCCGGGAGCGGTGACCATCGCCACCCAGATGGCGGGACGCGGCGTGGACATCATCCTCGGCGGGAACCCCGAGATTCTGGCGAGGGAGGAGACCATCCGCATCATCTGGTCCCGCAAGCGCCAGCCCTCCAGAGACAGGCAGCAGCCCCGGCTGCTTGCCGACGCCATCAACGAGATAGAGGAGGCCTACAAGCGGGCGGTCGAGCAGATAGAAAAGACGGTGCGGCCCGAGGTGGACCGGCTGCGGGAAGCGCTCAACGAGAAGGAGAAAGCATTCACGTCGGAGGACCAGCGGGTGCGGGAAGCGTACGACCACGCCGTGTTCCTTGCCAGAGGCGGCGCCGAGTTTGAGCGGCTCCAGCCCCGCCTGGTCAAACTGCGCGAACGGCACAAGGAGGCGTCCCTTGCCTACCTGCAGGCGCAGAGGGAACTGCGCAACAAGCCGGAACTCCTCCGGGAGCCGAACGAAGCCGCGGGCCGTGCCTACCGTGAACTTGAAGCGTTCCGCGCCCAACTGAAACAGCGGTTTGGCGTCGTGGAACCCAGAGACATCGAGGACTGCCGGAGCAGGTTTCTGGAAGGATTCCACCGCCTGAGCCCGGCCACCCGCAGGCAGACGCTCGCCGCCGCGCATCAGTTCTCCGAACTCCTTGAGGCCTACCGCGCGCTGATTGCCGAGGTGATGGGCGAACCGGTGACCGCAGACCGGGCGTGGAAAGCGTTCGAGCGCGCCGTTGTCGGGTACCGCAAGCTCCTCGGAGAGATTTCGTCTCTCATTGACGCGGCGGTCTCCGCCGACGCGCTCGCCGCGGCAGCCGACCGCGTTTCTGCCGAACTGAAACAGGCGGAAGACGCCGCCTACCACGACTATCTTGACGCAGTGACCGACCTTGAAGGCGCGGTGTTCGCTGTTCTGGGCGGCGCCGAATACACCCGGGCGGTGCGCGAAGAACGTCGCGCCCGGGAAGAGTACGAACGCGAACAGTCGCGGCTTGACGAACTTTTGTCTCAGGCGCGTGCCGATTACGAGAAGGCGAGGTCCGCGCACGAGGAGGAGTGGAAGAAGGCGCGGGAAGAACTTGAGAAGAGCCCGGAGGAGTTTGCGCAGGTCTACGAGGAGGTGCTGAAGAGATACCGCGAGCCATGGGAGCAGGACCACGCGCGGGTCGTGGCGGCAGGCGGACTCCACATTGTCGGCACCGAGCGGTACGAAGCGCGGAGGATAGACAACCAGTTGCGCGGAAGGGCCGGCAGGCAGGGAGACCCGGGCTCCGCACGATTCTACCTGTCCCTTGAAGACGACCTTCTCCGCATCTTCGGCTCCGAGCGGCTTGCCGGCATCATGTCGGGGCTTCCGGAAGGGGAAAACATCCGCCACCCCTTCATCACCAAGATGATCAACAACGCCCAGAAGAAGGTCGAGGCGCGCAACTTCGAGATCCGCAAGCAGTTGCTGGAGTTTGACAACGTCCTCAACGAGCAGCGCAAGATCATCTACGCGTTCAGGCAGGACCTCCTGACCGGTGCGGACATCTCCGACCGCATTGACGGCTTCATCGCCGAGACCGTCGAGGAGATGTGCGATGAGTTCCTCAACCTTTCCGTCGACCCAGAGGAGTGGAACCTTGATGGTTTCGCCCGGAAGATACAGTCAACCTTCGGGATAGAGATGGAAAAGGCACCCCCCCCCCTGCGCCGGGACGCCGCGGCCTGGCGCGAGAACGCCGCGGGGGAGCTCCTGCGCCGTCTGCGGGCGAGGTATGCGGAGAAGAGGGCAGAGATTGCCGCCGTGTTCCCGGAGTTTGAGAAGTTGATTCTCCTGCAGGTGATCGACAGCCGGTGGCGCGCCCACCTGAAAGCCATAGACGACCTGCGCGAAGGCATCGGCCTGCGCGCCTACGCGCAGAAAGACCCGCTGGTCGCGTACAAGCACGAGGCGTACCAGATGTTCCAGGAGATGCTTGCCGCAATCCGCGCGGAGGCGCTCGGGTATCTCTGGAAGGTTCAGGTGTCCGCAGAAGCCCCTCCCACCCGACCAATGCCTGCGCGCCCCGCGGAAAAGCGCCAGGAGCCGGTTGCTGTCGCGGCAGGACGACAGCACCCGGCGCCCGCACAGCCGCGGCCGGAGAGTCCCGCGCCCGCCACCAGAAAGGTGGGGCGCAACGACCCGTGCCCGTGCGGCAGCGGCAAGAAGTACAAGAAGTGCTGTGGACGGACGTAACGCGGCAAAAGCAACTCCAGGGAGTGGAAACTCTGTGGATATAGACAGGGAAAACCTCGAAAAGTTGTGGAAACAGGCGCTTGACCGCGTGGAAGCGCGGATTGGGAACGAGCGGGCGATGAATATCTGGATCCGCCCCGTGAAGCCGGTCTCCCTCTCCAACGGCATCCTGACGGTGGAACTGCCCAGCGGCACTTTCCAGCGCGGCTTCGCGTCTTTTTCCGACATCATCATAGACGCCTTCGCAGAGGTGAGCGGAAGCCGCCCCTCCATAGAGGTCATCACCGGACAGCGGGGTGTGGAACGTGAGGCGCGTCAGGAGAGTTCCCGGCTGAACCCGTCGTTCACCTTTGACCAGTTCGTGGTGGGGCCGTGCAACCGGCTCGCGCACGCGGCCGCGCTGGCGGTCTCCAATTCGCCTGGCACCGCGTACAACCCTCTGTTCATTCACGGCGGCGTCGGGCTTGGCAAGACGCACCTCATCCAGGCCATCGGACACGCGGCGCAGGAACGCCAGAACCTCAGGGTCAGATACATTCCTTGCGAGTTTTTCATCAACAGTTTCATTCAGGCAATCCAGCACAAGGCGACCCACGCGTTCCGTTCGACATTCAGGAACCTTGACTTTCTTCTCATAGACGACATCCATTACCTCGCGGGAAAGGAAGGGACGCAGGAGGAGTTTTTCCACACCTTCAACGCCTTGTACGATGGCCGCAAGCAGATCATTCTGTCCAGCGACAGGCCTCCGAAGGAGATCGCGTTTCTAGAGAAACGGCTTGTGTCGCGGTTCGAGTGGGGGCTTGTCGTTGATATCCAGCCGCCGGATTTCGAGACGCGGGTCGCCATCCTGAAGAAGAAGTGCGAGAACCGGGACATCTCGCTGTCTGACGACATCCTCTTCCATATCGCCGAGCACGTGAAGGACAATGTCAGATTCCTTGAAGGGGTGCTCAACCGCATCGTGGCGTATACCTCCCTGCTGAACAGGTCCATAGACAGCGGCCTTGTAGACGAGGTCATCAGGGGCTTCTATCAGCATGAACGCCGCACGATCACCATCCCACTTATCCTTGAGAAGGTATCCGCGTACTTCCACCTGACGCCCCAGGACCTTCTCAGCAAGAAGCGGGTCCGCCACATTCTCCTTCCCCGCCAGATTGCGATGTTCATCGCGCGGGAAATGACTGACAACTCGCTGACAGCCATTGCCGACGCCTTTGACGGAAAAGACCACACGACCGTTCTTCACGCCTACAAGAAGATCAGGCGGATGATAGACCAGGATGACTACATACAGGATGTCGTGAAACGGATTACCGGTGAACTCCGTGGATAAGTAGTGGAAGGAATTGAGTATGGCAACCCTTTGGTCTATAATACTGTGGAAGGGTTTTCCACACTTTTCGCAGGGCTTGTTACTATGATGAGGAGGCACATATGGAAATCATTGTAAATCGGGAAACACTTACGAAGGCACTGGACACCGTGTCCGGCGTCATTGCCTCCAAGCCTGCTATGATGATTCTCGGAGGTATCCTCATAGATGCTAAGGACAGCGAAATCACCCTCACTGCAACCGATCTTGAAAACACCATCCGCGTCTCTGTCTCTGGAAAGGTAGCACAGAAGGGAACCGTGCTTCTTCCCGGCAGAAAACTCATCTCACTGGTGAAACAACTCGGCGAGGACGATGTGCGTATTGTGCGCAAGGACAACCAGGTGAACATCCAGACACAAAACTCCATCTACTCGTTCTTCGTGATGGACCAAGAGGAGTTCCCGAAGATGCCGAAGTTCTCGGGCGGCACGACCCTGAAGATGGACGCGTCGTCGTTCCGTTCCGCACTCCAGAACACAAAGTTCTGCATCTATCCGGAGGAGCCTCGCCCCCACTTCCGCGGAGCGCTCCTTGAGATCAAAGGCGCGCAGTGCGCGTTTGTGGCGACGGACACCAAGCGCCTCGCTGTTGTGCGCAGAACGCTTGGCGCGGCAACCAGCGAACACGTGCGCTGCCTGATGCCTTACCGATTCCTCTCCCTCGCGGGCGACATTCTTCCGGAAGACGGGGAACTGGAAATCAGTATCGGGAAGAACCAGATTTTCCTGAAGTTCAACGCCTGCTTTGTCATCTCCCAACTTCTCGAAGGCAGCCAGGACTTCCCCGACTACGAGCGGGTTATTCCCGACGAGAAGAAACTCCGTACGGTGTTGTTTCAGACCGCGGCGCTCCAGTCCACGCTCAGGCGCATCGCCCTGTTTGTGACAGAACGGCACAACAAGGTGAAGTTCACCTTCAGCACCCAGCGGCTCACGATTGCGGTGAGCACTCCAGATGTCGGCGAGGCGCAGGAGAAGATGACCATCGAGTACGCCGGCGGAGACCAGAACATCGCCTTCAATCCGGAGTTCCTCCTTGAGTTCCTCTCGCGAGTCGAGGGAGAACGGGTCCTGTTCGGATTCAGCGCGGAGACCAAGCCAGTGCTGCTGCGGCCTGAGAGCGATGCGGATTTCCTCTATGTCGCGATGCCGCTGAAACTGGACTGAGGCATGGGACAGCCCAGGCCAATAGGAGAGATTCTTCCCTCTGTCATACAGGCAGTCGCGTCCGGCAGTCCGGCGCGCAGGCATACGGACGACTGGGAGAGCATCTGGAGCCGCGTCGTGGACCAACGGGTGCGCGCCCATTCGTACGGCGCCAGGTACGCGAAAGGGACGCTGTACGTGCGCGTGGACAGTTCCACCTGCGCCGCCGAGTTGAATCTCCGGCGCGACCAGATCCTTGACGCCGTAAGGAAGGAAACGGGCGGGCGGGTGCGCCGCCTTGTCTTCGTACTGTAGGAGGACGCATGTTTGAAGGATGCTCTGTCGCGATTGTCACGCCGATAAGAAACGGCTCCATCGATATGGACGCCTACCGAAAATTGGTGGAGTTCCAGATTGCGGGCGGCACAGATGCCATCGTCACCTGCGGGTGCACGGGAGAGCCAGCGACCATGACGATGGAGGAGCACAAGGCGCTCATTTCTGAAACCGTCCAGATTGTCTCCGGCAGGGTGCCGGTCATCGCGGGCACAGGGTCGAACAACACCCGCGAAGCGCTTGACCTCACCCGGTACGCGCAAAAAGCGGGAGCCGACGGCGCGCTGTTGATCACCCCCTACTACAACAAGCCGACTCCCGCAGGCCTGTTGCAGCACTACCGCGCAGTTGCGCGCGAGGTAGACCTGCCCCTGATGATCTACAATGTGCCATCGCGGACGGGCATCTCAATCCTTCCGGAGACCGTTGCCCAACTTGCGTCAGAAGAGAAGAATATCGTCGCCATCAAGGAGGCGAGCGGCAGCATGGACCAGGTGTCCCAGATTCTCTGCCTGTGCCCCAAAGGATTCACCGTGCTGTCCGGGGACGATTCAATGACTCTTCCGATCATTGCCGTGGGTGGCCGGGGAGTGGTGTCCGTGGCGGCCAACATCGTGCCGGCCCGGATGAAACAACTGGTCTCCTTCGCCCTTTCTGGGGCGTGGGAGAAGGCGCGGCAGGCACATCTGGAACTGTTCGACCTGTTCAAGGCGCTCTTCCTTGAAACCAATCCCATCCCCGTGAAGGAGGCACTCGGACTGATGGGGATGCTCTCTCCCGAGTGGCGGCTTCCTCTGACTCCCGCGCGCACTGAGACGAGGCAACGGATTGCGGTGGTTCTGCGGAAACACGGGCTTGTCCAATGATCTTCCGGAGGCGGTACACCCCGATCACGCCGAAGGAGCGGCCAGAGGTCAAGAAGGACCTCTGGGTGAAATGCCCTGAGTGCGGGAAACTGGTGTATGAGAAGAAGTGGAAAGAGAACCTGAAGGTCTGTCCCCAGTGCGGCGCGTACGGACGGCTCACCTGGCGGGAACGGATAGACCTTCTTGCCGACAGGGACAGTTTTACCGAGTGGTGGCCGAATCTTGTGTCCGCAGACCCTCTCGGGTTCAAGGGAGTAAAGTCGTACGAGGAGAAGATTCGGGAAGATATGAGGCGCACAGGACTGAAGGAAGCCCTCGTGGCCGGAGAAGCGCGGATAGAGGGACACACCGTCTGCCTTGCCGTGCTTGACGCCCATTTCATTATGGGAAGCATGGGCTCTGTCGTGGGAGAGAAGTTCTGCCGCGCGTGCGAGGCGTGCGCGGAAAGGCGCATCCCTCTCGTCGCGGTTTCCGGCGGCGGCGGCGGGGCGCGGATGTACGAGGGGGTGCTCTCGCTGATGCAGATGGCAAAGACCTCTGCGGCGGTCGCGCGGCTGGCAGACGCCGGCGTGCTGTACATCTCCGTGCTCACCGACCCGACAATGGGAGGGGTCGCCGCAAGTTTCGCCCTTCTGGGAGACATCATCCTCGCTGAGCCGAAAGCCCTCATCGGCTTTGCCGGTCCGCGCGTCATCGAACAGACCATCCGCCAGAAACTCCCCCACGGGTTCCAGCGGTCGGAGTTTCTCTTCAAGAAGGGGATGGTGGACATCGTTGTTGAGCGCAGGGAGTTGCGGCATACCCTGGCGCGCATCCTGACGGTTGCCGCCGCCTGATGGCTTCCCGCGCCACCGCTTTTCTCGAATCTCTCACCGACTTCGGCATCAAACTCGGACTTGACAAGACGAAGCTGTTTTTGTCGAAACTCGGGAACCCGCACGAGAAGTATCCGTCCGTCCTCATCGCGGGAACCAACGGCAAAGGGTCTGTTGCGAAGACCCTCTCTGAGATTCTCCGGGCGTCAGGCAGAAAGGTCGGACTGTACACCAGCCCCCACCTGCTCGATGTCAGGGAGAGAATCGTGGTGGACGGCAGGATGGTGCCGCGCGAGGCGTTCACAGAGGGTGTTGAGCGGCTGCGGTGCCTGCTGGACGGGATGCCCGTGCATCTGTTTCCCACCTACTTCGAGGCGATGACCATCATCGCGTACGATTACTGCGCGCGCGCCGGCGTGGACATCCTTGTCTCCGAAGTCGGCATGGGAGGGAGGTTTGACGCGACCAATGTCCTGCCCTCGTGCCTTGAGGTCATCACGCCGGTCAGTTTCGACCACATGCAGTTTCTCGGTTCCACGCTTTCCCAGATCGCGCAGGAGAAGGCGGGAATCATCAAGCCGAAAACACCTGTCATCTGCGCGCGGCAGAAGCCGGAGGTGCTCGCCGTCATCCGCAGGAAGGCGCGCGAACGCAGGGCGCGCCTGCTGGTGATGGGGAAGGACTTCACCGCCCGCAGAACGGCTCTCCGCGGCTTGGCGCAGGAGATCTGTTTTTCCTCGGCAGGGTACAGGATAGCGCATGTGGTCACCCGGCTTCTGGGCAGGCATCAGGTGGAAAACGCGGCGCTGGCCATCCAGTCCGCGCGGATGCTTGCCCGCAACGGATTTGTCGTGACCGACGACCACATCAGGCAGGGCGTGTCCTCAACTGTCTGGCCGGCGCGGCTTCAGGTGCTGTCCACACAGCCGCTGGTGCTCGTCGACGGCGCACACAATCCGGGAGGCGTGAAGGTCCTGATGGAAGCGCTGAAGGAGATAGATGCCGCTGGACGGTTCTCCTTCCTCGTCGGCATTTTGAGGGACAAGGACTGGAAGAAGATGCTCTGCCGCATCCTGCCGTCGGCCGCATCCGTCATCTTCGCGCGGCCAGACACGGAGCGCGCGCTGGACCCTGAAGACCTCGCGGCGTATGCGCGAAAGGTCGCTCCCGGCACCCCTGTGCGCGTCATACCGAAGGCGGGCGACGCACTGAGAGAGGCGCTGTCCGGGCGCTGTCCGGTTGTCGTCTGCGGGTCTCTGTACCTCGCCGCTGACGTGCTGAAGGCGTGGAAGAAGATCGGCGCGCGGCTGTGACGGCGACGCAGGGAACAGCCCCTTACGGCCGGTGCGCCCGCAGCGCCTCTTCCACCCGGCGCATCAGCACGCTGCGCGCATGCTCCACGGCATCGCTGAACGAGACGCCGTCGCCAGCCATACTGACAAGACGGATACGGCCGCCCCTGCGGAGTGATGCGGCGTCCCGCGAGACCGTGCCTCCTATGGCAATCACGGGGATGCCGCGCGCCTCCGCGCGCGAGAACAGTTCTCCGAGCGTCTTGCCGAAAGCGGTCTGTCGGTCTATGCGTCCCTCGCCGGTGAGGAGAAGGTCTGCTCCGGACAGTTTCTCGTCGAATCCGGCGCACTCAAGTACCCACTTGATGCCCGAGACGATGCGGCAGGGGAAAAACGCGAGGAGTCCGGCGGCGAGCCCTCCAGCGGCGCCAGCCCCTGCGACGGCTGCCACCTTTGTACGCACGGTCCGCTCGAGAACTCTGGCATAGTGCCGCATGCCTCTCTCAAGCCGGATGATCGTCGCTCTGTCGGCCCCTTTCTGTGGACCGTAGACCGCGGTGGCGCCATTGCGGCCTGTCAGGGGATTGGTCACATCGCACAGGAGGGTGAGGGAGACCTCCTTCAAGACGGCAGGCATGCCCGATGCGTCTATGGAGGCGACGGAGGCAAGGGTGTCTCCGCTGCCTGGCAGAATGCGGGAGCCGTCTTTCCGAAGGAATCTGACCCCCAGCGCGCTGAGCGCTCCCATCCCTCCGTCGTTTGTGGCGCTTCCTCCCAATCCAACGAAGAGGCGGCGGCAGCCGGACTCCGCCGCAGAGAGGATCATCTGGCCCGTGCCGTAGGATGTCGTCTTCCCCGCGTCGCGCTTCTTCTCGGGGACGAGGGTGAGGCCAGACGCCTGCGCCATCTCGATGAACCCTCTTCTCCCTGCCAGAAGGTAGTGCGCGCGGATGGGCCTGCCCAGGGGATTGGATACGCGGCAGGAGCGCATCACTCCGGGAACAAGCCGGGCGATGACCGCAAGGGTGCCGGCTCCTCCGTCGGCAAGAGGAACCTGGATAATCTCGGCGTCCGGACACGCCCGGCGGCAGGCGGCCGCCATCGCCTCGGCGGCCTCCACGCTCGTCAGCGTTCCCTTGAACGAGTCAGGCGCAACGAGAATCCGCATCGCGCGTTCGTCAGGATGCGGGGCTCCGGACAGCCCCTATGTGTTCGGCACCCACTTCCAGCCCCCGTCGAAGACCCACTTCATCGGACTGCCGGCGGACTCCTGCGCCGGCACGGCGTGCCGGTAGGCGGCCCACATTGCGTCCACGAACGGCTCGTAGGTCTTTCCCTCCTGCGGGGGTCTTTTGTGCTCTCCTCGCTTCTCGGCGTACGGGTCGTCCTGCCGCATCCATCGGTCGCAGTAGTCGAAGAAGGCGTCGTGGTTCCACGCCTTCTTTGCCTTCATCAGAAGCGCGCACAGCGCGGTGCCGACCCATGCCTGCGCGGTGCAGCACAGCCGGTATCCCTCGGAGGTCTTGTCCCACTGATCCCAGGCGGACGGATGTTTCTCTTCGTACGGCTGGCGGACGCCGTGGTGGGTGACCATCTGCCACAGCACCGTCTGCCCGAACCAGCCGGTGCCGTAATAGGTCTGGGTGTCCTCCTGGAACACCGCCGTCGGCGGCAGGTTGCGCAGCCCCTCGTCGTCAAGCATGATGCTGGCGAAGAGGATGGGCCACTTCCTGCCGCTGGAATGTCCTCCCCCTTCGTTCCACCGTCCGCCTGCCTTCGCGAGTCCTGAGAGGTCTATGCCGTACTGGACAAGCCCGATGAGGAGTTTTTCCTTGCGCTCCTTCGGGACATCGAGGTTCAGCATCAAACTCGCCTGAGAGACAATCCTGCCGTGCTCTCTGCCGTAGTTCGGCTGGTTCTCATTCGGGTTCAGTTGCTGCTGCTCCCACGACAAGAGGTGGTCCAGCCACGGCCTCTGGAAGTACCGCTCAAACTCCTCCCACGACGGCACAGGTCCCGCAGGAGCCAGAGAGGCAAGCCGCTCCCATTTCAGGTCGCGAGCCCGGTAGAGGGGCTTGTCCGTTCCGCCGTACGGAGGGCGGAACGCGTCAGGGGGCGGCTCTGAGGCAAGGCAGGTGAGCACTGCCGCCGTCTTCAGCACGCACTCGCACTGCTGTTCTGACCGCCAGAGGAGTTTTCTGGCAAAGTTCGGCACGGGAACCGTCTCGTTGCTCACGGTGGAGACGAGCGACTGGTTCGGAGAGAGCGTCAGCGGCGGCTTCACGGTGAGGGAAGGGTCGTAACTGGCGCTGCGCGAATCGTACCCCTGCTTTCCTCCGCACCTTGCGACGACCATCGAGCCGTTGCGCATCCGGTTGTCGTTGCGCAAACTGGTGTCTCCGAACCGGTTTCTCGTGATCTCTATCGCCGCGTCGGGGGATGCGGGCCCCGGCGCAGGCGTGATGGAGACGATAGTGACAGGTCCGATGACCCACCAGTCGCCGGTCACGAACCTGCCGACAGGATACGGCCGGTCAAAGGTCCATGTGATGCCGTACTGGCTCACCTCGCGCGCCATCTCCGCGCGGACAGGCGCGCAAAAGGCAATAACGGCGCACACCGGCACCGGCAGAAGACCGGCAAACCCCTCTTTCCACCACATCGGTTCCCTCCTTGTCGCACGGCTGGTGATGTCAGTGTATCATATGCGAGGACTGCGTGATACACTGTGGACAGGAGACGCGTATGGTCAGACCGAATGACAGAAAAGTGCTCAGGGACCTTGCGAAACAGATTGCGGAGATTTCCCAGTCGCCGCAGCAGGCGGAGAAGAAGCGCAGGTGGCTTGTCCACAACTCCCTCAAGCCGGGTCTGCCGATGGTGCTGGCGTTTCCCGAGGGGGGGTGGAGAGAACTCTTGCCTGAGAGCGAGTATTGCGCAGACCCGTCTCTCAGGTGGATGGAAACGCACCTGAGGATGACCCTTTTCACCCATCAGGTCATTCAGGACGACCAGATATGCGACGCCTTCTTCAATGTGCCGCTGGTGATTGTGAACAACTACTGGGGGATGGAGGTGCCGCGGGTGCGCACCGAGGAACTCGGCTCCTACCGGTGGGACCCTCCCTTGAAACACCTGTCTGACATCAAGAAACTGAAGCCCCTTACCCTCGCCGTTGACGAGGAAAAGACGCGGACCTGGCTGGAGACCGCAAGGGATATCCTCGGCGACATTTTGCCTGTCCGGCTGAGGCGTGGGGGACTTGTCTGGCCTGTGAGCGTTGCCGACGCGGCGGCCTACTTTCGCGGGCTGGACCGGCTGATGATGGACATGGTGGAGCATCCGTCGTGGGTGCACGAACTGATGGGGTTTTTGTGCCAGACGCGGCTGAAGTCGCTCAGGGAACTGGAGTCGTCCGGATGGCTCACGCTCAACAACGAGAACGACTATGTCGGGTCAGGCGGGGTGGGATACACCGACGAACTGCCCAGGGTAGGTTTCGTTCCGGGCAAGGTGCGGTTAAAGGACAGGTGGGGCTTTGCCGAGGCGCAGACGCTCGTCGGCATCTCTCCCGAGATGCTTGACGCCTTCTTCATCAGCCACATTCTTCCGGAGATGGAATGCTACGGCTTGAACTGCTACGGTTGCTGCGAGCCACTCCACGACCGCCTCGATGTGGTGACAAAGATACCCCGCCTGCGAAGAATCTCCATCTCTCCGTGGGCAGACCTGGAAAAGAGCGCGAGATACCTTGAAGGACGGTATGTCTTCTCGTGGAAGCCGAATCCAGCGCCTCTTGCCGCCGACAGGATGGACGAAGAGGAGGTCAGGCGCTCGCTTGCGGCAGGCCTGCGCATCCTCAAGGAGCACGGCTGCGTGGTGGAGATTGTTATGAAGGACACCCACACCTTCAGAGGAGATGTCACCCGGATTTCTCGGTGGGTACGCATCGCACGGCAGGCGGTGGAAGATGTCTGGAAATAAGCATTGCTGGCTTTCCAGAAAGACGGCGGTCTCCTGACCCAAAGAGCGATGGAACAGCGTCTCACCGCGTCCGGGACCCGAAGGCAGAACCACCTTCGGGCAGTCGCGTCTCTCGGCCTCGCCGCACTTGTCTGCGCCGTCTTTCTGCCCTGCCTGTCAAACGGGTTTGTGGCGGACGATATGGGCTACATCGTGCGCAACCCGGCGGTGAGGGACTTTTCTCTTGCCGGTTTTATCCGCCTGTGGAGGGAGTTTTACTGCTACAGTTACGTGCCGGTGACGATGGTATCTTTCTGGGCAGACAGTTACTTCTCCGGGCGTGACCCTCATCTTTTCCACGCGGTCAATCTTCTTCTCCATCTGGCAAACGCCTTTCTGGTCTGGCTGTTCCTTTCCCGTCTGACCGGCAGGGTATGGCCGGGGTATCTCGCGGCGGTTCTCTTCGCCGTCCATCCGCTTCGGGTTGAGGCGGTGGCGTGGATCTCCTCGCGGAAGGACCTCCTCTGCGCGCTCTTTTTCCTGTCGGGCCTCGTCTTCTACGTCCTCTGGAGGGAAAAGGGCGGAAGGAAAATGTATGCGGCAGCGTGCGCCTGCGCCGTTCTTGCGATGCTGGCAAAGCCCTCCGGTGTTGCCTTTCCCCTTGCCCTTCTGTGCGTGGAGTACCTGCGCCGAGGACGCATAGATCGGGCGCTTGCCGCTCCGCTGAGCGCCTTTCTTGTCGCCGCGGCAGGGGTGTCGGCGATCACCCTCATCTCGCAGAAGCCGCTCATCGGCGCAGAGCCGCACACCGGTTTGCTCTCCGTGCTTGTGCCGGTCAGGGCGCTGGCGCACTACCTTGAAAAGACCGTGGCGCCGGTCACGCTCTCTGCGGTCTACCCCACGCCTGAGGTCTCTGCGCTCGTATCGCGTCTTCCCGCTGACGCGCTTCTCATCGCGTCGCTCGGAGCGCTCGCTTTCGCCGCGCGGCGTCGGACGCGGGTAGCTGCCTTCGGGCTCCTTTTCTTCCTTGCCACGCTTCTGCCCTCCTTGAAAATCGTGCCGTTTGCGGTCGGGATGGCTGCTGACAGGTACACCTACCTGCCGTCAGTCGGACTGATGTACCTTGCGGCGGAAGGGTTGTTTCTTCTCTGGAGAAGGTCGCGCGCTGTGTCCGTCGCGCTTACGGTGGTGACGGTGTGCGGATGGAGCGTCCTCTCCTTTTTGAGGTGCGGGGTGTGGAAAAACGACGTGACGGTGTGGTCAGACGCGGTGGCGCACTACCCCCACGCGGTCACCTACACCTTCCGCGGGCTCGGGTACGGCGGAGAAGGCAACTACCGGCAGGCGGTGGAAGACCTCACCCGCGCGCTTTCCCTGCGTCCGTCTCCCGCATTTCTTGTGCGGATTTACGCAGACCGGGCGGTTGCCTATGGCGAACTGGGAGAGTATGAGAAGGCGTATGCTGACTACGAGGCGGCGTTGAGATGCGGCGAGCACAACCCGTGGTCCGCGCCGGAGGTGGTGGAGGTATACCGCAAAAGAGGGATGCTCTCCTACGCGCTGGGAAGGCACGACGATGCCATCGAAGACCTCTCCCGCGCGATCTCTCTCAATCCGAAGGACTACCGCCTGTTTGTCCTCCGGGGAAACGCGCGCGCGGCGAACGGAGACAGGCGCGCGGCGATAGCCGACTACACCAGAACCATAGAGAAACTTCCGGAAGACCCCATCGCGTGGTACAACAGGGCTGCCGCGCACGCGGCTCTTGGAGAGCACGCAAAAGCGGTTGCCGACTTCACGCAGGCGGCACGTCGCCAGCCGGGTTTTGCCGCCGCATACGCGGGCAGGGCGGCAAGCCGCCTTTCTCTTGGCGATGTGGCCGGCGCTGTGGCGGATGTCAGCCAGGCAGAGTCGCTCGGCTGGGTGTTTCCGGAGGCATTCGTCAGGCAGGTTGAGGACAGACGCAAAAACGCAGGGAGTCAAAGATGAGCGGGAGAAAAAAGCGGATGTCACGCGCCTACGACGTAATGGTTGCCGGACACCTGTGCCTTGACATCATCCCTGAGTTTCCGGACCGTGGAGGGATGACGAACCTTGACGAGGCGCTCAGACCAGGGGCGCTTCTTACTGTGGGAGGTGCGGTGGTCAGCACAGGAGGCGCGGTGTCAAACACAGGCATCGCGCTGAAGAAACTCGGTCACAGGGTGTGCGTGAGCGCCCGCATCGGAGACGACGAGTTCGGCTCGCTGGTGCTCCACCTGATGGAGAAAAACGCGGGGAAGGAAGGCATCAGGGTTGACCCGTCCGCACGCACCTCCTACACCATCGTCATCGCTGTTCCCGGGCGGGACAGGAGTTTCATCCACCATCCCGGCGCGAACGACGACTACTGCGCGGACGATGTGGACGAAATGCTCCTGCGCCACAGCCGCGTGTTCCATTTCGGCTACCCTCCGATGATGCGCAGGATGTACGAGGAAGGCGGCAGACAACTTGTGGAGATATTCCGCAGGGCAAAAGAAGCCAACGCGGTGACCTCGTGCGATATGGTGGCGATAGACCCTCGGTCGCCTGCCGCGTCTTCGCCGTGGAGAGAGATTCTCTCTGCCGCTTTGCCGCACATCGACATCTTCGCGCCGTCCTTTGAGGAGGCAGTGTGCGTCCTTGACACGGAACAGTTCTTCCGGAGAAAGGTCTCAGGCAGAGACCTCATCTGGCACAGTTCTCCCCGGGAGTACCGCCGGGTTGCCGACGCGCTCATCGGGATGGGCGGGTCAGTGGTTATGCTCAAGGCGGCAGACAGGGGCATCTACCTGAAAACCTCTTCGCGTGCAGGTTTTCCACAGAAACAACCCGCTGGAAGAGGTTTCAGCCAGGGATGGGCAGGCAGGGAGTTGTGGTGTCCTGCCCTGAAGGCGCAGGATATCGCAAGTGCGACAGGCGCAGGAGACGCCTGTATCGCCGGCTTTCTGACCGCGTTCCTGAGAGGCCTTGGTCCTGAGGAGTGCCTGAGGTATGCCGCCATCCTCGGGTGGGAGAACCTTTCCGCCCTTGACGCGACGAGCGGCATCCGCAACTGGGAGGAGACGGTTGCGCTCTTTTATGCGGAGATGCCGGAGAACGATCCTCACCTTGTCGAGGAGGGCTGGAGGAGGGATGAAGGCAGTCCTGTGTGGCGAGGACCGGAAGACACAATGGCGTAGGAAAACCGTCTTTCTGGTTTTCAGGCGATACAGGCATCCGTGTTTCTGTGGATATCCCGTGAAAAACGCCCCTCTATCTGTCGGCACAGTTCGTCCGGTTCGTCAGAGCCGAGGAGCGCTCTGCGTCCGCTTTTCAGGGTCATCTCCACGCACCTTCTGCCTGAGACGCGGTACATCACACCGCGGGGGATGATGCGGATGCCGTAGCCCCACCACCACGTAACGGCAACCACCCGGCACGATACGATCTCTGCGGCAGGCAGAAACTTTCTGAACCCCATTCGTGCGGGCAGCCAATCCGGTCCGAAGAAGACGCGAACCCCTTTTTCGTCTACGCAGACAGTCATAGAGGAGAAGACGAACCCGACAAGTCCGATGAGAAACGCAAGGAAGCACAGGTAGACGACTGTCCACGCCGGTGCTCCCCTGACGTGCGCGACGCTGGCGCTGATGAGAAGCCCTGCGGCGGCTGGTCCGAGCGTCCAGATGATGACAGAGCCGGCCTGCGTATGCCTGTACATGTCTGCCTCCTATCTGACCTCGATGCCGGTATGCCTTAGCCGCTCTTTGACCTCTCGTATCGTGACCTTCCTCCTGTGGAAGATGCCTGCGGCAAGCGCCGCCTCTACGTCTGTCCGGGAGAAGACCTCTGCAAAATGGTCAGCGCTTCCCGCGCCGCTTGAGGCAATGACAGGGATAAAGACGCTCCGCGAAATGTCTCTGATGAGGGCAAGGTCAAACCCCTCTCCCCTCCCGTCCGCGTCTATGGAGTTGAGAAGGATTTCGCCCGCGCCGAGGGATTCGCAGGCGCGGCACATCTGCCACGCGTCGATGTCCCTTCCTTCCCTTCCTCCCTTCACCGTGCACTGGTACCAGCAGAGCCGCCCGTCAGGAAGGCGGACAGTGTGGTGGGTTGTTGCCTCAGGAGACGCCACAAACACTCTGCGCGGGTCAACAGAAACGACGACTGCCTGCGAACCGTAGAGGCGCGATATCTGCCGGATGGAAGAGTCAGGAGGCGGACTTCCTGTCGAGGTAAACACCGTCGCCTCCTCCACTGCCTGACCGCCGAGAGAGACCTTGTCCGCGCCTGCCCTGAAGTATGCGGAGGCGATGTCAAGCCCGCAGACCTCTTTTCCCGCTGTATCCCGGTACGGCCGTATCCCTCCTCCAATGGTCAGGGGAACAAAGACACGCTCGGAGACCCTGCGCAGGATCTCCAGCATCGGCAGGTCCGAAAGGGGCTCCCTGCGGAATGCGGTGATGGAGAGAAAGGCAATTTCGTCGGCTCCCTCCTCGCAGTACCGCTCGGCGAGTTCCACAGGGTCGCCGAAGTCCCGCACTTTTCCTCCCTCGCGCACATCGTACCTGTCTCCCTTGGTCACGACAATCCTGCCGTCGTCATCCTCCCTCACATCCAGACACGCGACGATCCTCTTCGCCATCCGGGTCTGCCCTGCGGATGGCTTCGGCTCAGCCATCCTCTTTTCGCCGGCGAGGAAGTTTCGCAAAAGCCGCAGTCCCGCAGGACCGCTTTTCTCCGGGTGAAACTGGACCGCGGCAATCGCGCCTTTCTCTATCGCACTGGCAAACGGGATGCCGTAGTCGGTTTCAGAGAGGACGGCTTTTTTTTCTTCGCGGTCCACCTCGACGAAGTAGGAGTGGTCGAAGTAGAACTTCTCGTCCGCGCAGTTGGAAAAGAGGGCTGAGGCGCGGCACAGGCGCACCCCGTTCCAGCCCATATGCGGCACAGAGAGAGCGCCTGAGGGGAATCTGCGCACCTTTCCCTTTATCACACCAAGACCAGACACGCCGGGCGACTCCTCGCTTGTCTCGCACAGCGTCTGCATCCCGACGCAGATGCCGAGGAACGGCCTTCCCTCCATCAGGTATCTGCGCAGGGGACCTGCCAGTCCCCTCCTTGCGAGAGACTCCATCACGCTTCCGAAGTTGCCGACCCCGGGAAAGATGAGTTTCTCGCAGGAGAAGAGGTCTTCCGGACGCTGTATCTCCCGCACGGAGAAGCCAAGGCGGCGGATGGCGCACCAGACGCTGCGCACATTGCCCGCGCCGTAGTCAAGAAGGCCAATCATACGCAGCGGCGCTCTTCCTGCGACAGGGGAAGCGGCCCGAATACGGGGAGCGAGCGGTCATCCTCATCGGTGATGGTGCACACCGGCGCAAGCCCGTACCCGTAGTGGAGGCAGTAGCTGGCAAGGTCGTCCGCGGAGCAGGATGTCCGGCAGACGGCGGTGTTGCCTTGAATGTCCACCCTGAAGATGCGGTCGTACTGCTTGCCCTCGCGCACCAGCGCAAAACCCCACGCAGGACCGTTCGAGCGAAGAGAGCCGGAGACGTTCCTGAAAGAGACCTCTATGTCAGCGGTGCCGAGGAGTTTGTTCGGTCTGATGGCGACGGTCTCCAGTTCTATGGGAGGAAGCCCGGACCGCCTGCCGTATCTGAGGACACACATCGCCTGTGCCGCGCGCCTGCCGAGCCGTTTGTGCCCTCCCGCGGAGATGTGGATGAGGTCGTTCATAGGAAGGTCTATCGCCGGAACCGTGGCAAGATGAGGGATGACCGCCGGAAGGAGCCGCTGCTGCTCCTGCACTGAGTTCCATCCCGCCACACAGACATCAAAGAAGACGCGGGCAATCTGGACGATGACGATGGGAAGGTCCGGGTGACCGGTATCCTGCCGCAGGCAGGAGACGAACCGCGACATCTTCTCCGTGTAGCGCAAAGCGCTCTCCGCGGCTGAGTCCGACTCGCCCTGATACCAGAACACGCCGGCGACAGACCCTCCTGCCTTCTGGAACCTGCGAATCATCGCGCCGTACAGGGAAGAGCCGCCCTTCTCTTTCAGGTCAGGGCTCCACTGGTCCATTGAGGTGCCGCCGTGGGCACAGGGAATCAAGCCCTGCGGGACGCCTGTCACTTTATGCATCGCCCTGCCGAAGGAGACGCCCGGGCCTGCGCCGAAAACGGTGTCCTTCTGCCGTTGTCCACCTCCTGTCCGCTGCTTCCACAGGTCGTGGTGGACAGCGTCGACCGCCTCCCAGAGGTTGTGGATGGGGTCCTTCGCGACCGCCCATCTGTCATCGCAGTAGAAGGCGCGTACGAGGCGATGGGGCTTTTCCGCCTCTGCCTGAAACCCGATGCCCTGCATATTGGACTGCCCCGCGAGAATCCACACATCTCCCACAAGGATGTCCCTGACCGTAAGGTGACAGCCGCAGGAGCACCTGAGGATGACATCGTAAGGTCCTCCTTCCGGGACGCCCTTGAGCTGCCCAGAGAGCACACCCTCCTTCACGGCGCCGGCCGGGATGGAACTGAACCCTTTCAGCGTCCTGCCGCACTTCTTCACCGTCGCGACAACTTCGCCGTCGCAGGAACACCGTCCGACAAACCTCGCGTCGCTTGTCCCCTTTGAGGTGCGCTGGACAACCATATGATCGAAAAGTCCTGTTGTGATTTCCATGCCGGATAGTATACCACCTCGCGGCGCCAGGCACATCCTTACCGGTTCAGGGAGTAGATGGAGTAGGTCAACACGCAGGCGAAGGAGACCCACAGGAGGTAGGGAACAAGGAGGAGCGAGGCAAGCCGGTTCACCCGCCAGAAGCAGCACCCTGTCAGGAAGATGGCAGCCCACAGGAGTATCGCGCCTGCCAGCGCAAGGTCCAATCTGTGGAGTCCGAAGAAGAGGAAACTCCACAGTGCGTTCAGCGCCATCTGGAAGAACCAGCAGGTGAACGGTACGATTCTGACGGTTCCGCGGGCAGAGACCCACGCCTTCCATCCTGAGACCGCTATCAGGATGTAGAGGAGCGTCCAGACAGGAGCAAACAGCCAGCCCGGCGGGGTGAACGGGGGCTTTTTCAACACCTGATACCACTCTCCCGGTTGGAACCGCCCTCCAAGATAGGCGACGCCGAACACGATGATGAGGAAGGCGACAAGAACCCGCACGTTCTTCACGCCAGAAGTATACCATCTGGCGGGAGGCAAGGCAACGAGCCCGGCTGTTGACAGACACTCTTTGCGCACCTATGCTGTATGAAACGGAGGAGACCGATGGGGCAGGAAAAACGGCTGGAATGGTTCTCGCAGGCGCGGTTCGGACTGTTCATCCACTGGGGGCTCTACTCCCTTCTCGGAAGAGGCGAGTGGGCGATGTTCTTCGAGCGGATTCCGAAGGACGAGTATGCCCGCCTCGCGGACAGGTTCGTCCCGGAACGGTTTGACCCTGACGCGTGGGCATCTCTGGCGGTGCGGGCGGGGATGAGGTATGCGGTGCTCACCACCCGGCACCATGACGGTTTCTGCCTCTTTGACAGCAAGGTGAGCGACTTCACCTCTGTGAAGAGCGCGGCGAAAAGGGACTTTGTCGCAGAGTATGTCTCTGCCTTCCGCAGGCACGGGTTGAGGGTCGGGTTGTACTACTCCCTCCTTGACTGGCGGTTCCCCGGCTACTTTGACCCGAAGGGGAATCCTGAAAGCGCCGGAGAGATGGTGGCGCAGGCGCACGCACAGGTGAAGGAGTTGATGACCAACTACGGAAAGATTGACTACCTCTTCTACGACGGCGAGTGGGTGCCGGGCATCCCGTACCACCGGACGCTTGCGGAGAGCACGAAAGAGTCGCCTGCCATCGCGGAGTTCTGGCGGTCAGAGGAACTCAACAGGATGGTGAGGCAACTCCAGCCGGAGATTCTCATCAACAACAGGTCAGGACTCGCAGAGGATGTGGACACGCCTGAACAGTTTGTAGTGCCATCATCTCCCGGTCGCCTGTGGGAGTCGTGTATGACAATCGGCGAGTTCTGGGGATACCACAGGGGAGAAAACGAGTTCAAGTCGCCTGCCCATCTCATCCGCCTTCTTGCGACAAGCGTCGCAGGAGGAGGCAATCTCCTCCTCAATGTCGGTCCAAAGCCGGACGGCACGGTTCAGGAAGAGTTCCTGGAGCGCCTTGAAGAAGTGGGCAGGTGGCTCTCTGTCAACGGCCAGTCCATCTACGGATGCGGCAGGCCGCCGGAAGGGATGAATGCCCGCTACCTTGGCTGCCTGACCGCTGCCGGGAAGACCGTCTACCTCCACATCCACGCCTGGCCGGGAGACACCGCAGTTTTTATCTCTGAGAAGGCGCGGTTTTCTTCCGCTTGTCTTCTGGCAGACGCAACGCCGCTGACCGTGAGGCACGAACACAACGGAAGGGTCATCCTTTCGGGCTTGCCTGAAAAACCGCCTGACCCGAGGGCAACCGTCATTGCGCTCGAGGTGGCAGAGGAAGGGTAGTTCTCACTTCGGTTCAGAGACCCTGCCAGCGAAGAGGACGGTTCCTGTCGCCCTGTCCCTGAGGATGAAGAAAAACGGGTGGTCTGCCCTGAAGACCACCGGTTCTGCGGGCATAGCGGTCACTGCCACAATCACCGTTGTTGCCGCAGCCGCCTCTGTGCCCTCCTCGTTGACATCAACGAACGCCTTGTGGAGCACCTTGCTGATGAAGAGGTCTCTTTTGCCGTCCATACGGGAGAAGTCCGCCGCCTGCGGGTCAAAGGCGTCCTTCATCCCTGATTTGGCAAGGACAGACCCGAGGTCAAAGGGGGAGGTGATGGAGAACCTTGGCACAAAGAGGACAACCTCCTGCCTCCTCATCCTTCGCGTCCATCCGGTCAGGTTCTCGGGTGTAAGTTTCTTCTCCAGTTCTCTCAATCCGTCGTGCCTGTCCGGAAGGAGGATGAGCATTGAGATGTCTCCGCCTGCGTAGTCCATCTCAACGCCGGAGAAGTTGTCTCCCTTCAGGTAGCCGACACTACCCTTCCTGTGCATCATCCTGCACGAGACCTTCTTGCCGTCCGCCTTTGTGAAGAGGTCGTCCCTTGTGTCCTCCTTCTTGAACTGTTCCTGCCACTTCCCTTTGAAGTAGATTGCGTTGGCAAGGACAAGCCGGGTCATCCGGTCCACCGCTCCCTGAGGCACGATGTCGCGTATCTTCTCCCTTGTCTCCTTCTCCACCCACCGGTTTATCTGACCGCGCGCGCCTTCCGCGTCTGCCACATAGTCAACCTCGTAGAGCCGGGCTCCATAGGACTCCTTCACAAGGGAGAAAAACGCCGGCAAAAACGGATATCCCTTCTGTGGCCAGAGCGAGTTTGCGACGGAAAGTTCGTAGTTTCCCCTCTGCCCTCTCGCGTTCAGGTCAGAGAGAAGTCGTCCTGCCTGTCTATGGATATCCTCGGAAGGCAGGGAAAGAACCCGCCTCATCTGCGCCTCTGTCTCTCCTGCGGCTCCGGCAGAGGTCATCGTCAGCGCAGTCCAGATACTCGCGGGTGAGAAGAAGAGGTTTCCGTCTGCCGGAGACAGTTCTGGCAGAATCGCGCAGAAAAACCTGTTCACCGACTCGCCTGCCTGGCCCATCTGTCCTCCCTGTCCGAAGGCGATGACTGCCCAGAGAAAAGACGCGAGCGCCGCACTCCGAACCGTTCTCATACTGCCTCCTGTGCCACAGCCATTGTACTTCTGCGATACCTCTGTGGCAATCAGTGAGACAGCCGCACCCTGCGTCAGGTTCCCGCCTCTTGTCCTTCTCCCACCCGACTCGTCCAACCCTTGACACACACACACGGGGTATAATAGAGGCAACCGGGGGTGAGGGTGAGACCGCCACCTATCTTGCATTGCACCGGTAGCCGTCGGAGATTCCTTTCTTTCTGCGCTTCCTCCCGGTTGATCTGCGGATATTCTTCCAACTCCCCTCCCACACCGTCTGGTTGTTCAAGACACCCGCCTCCTTTTTTCTCTTTGCCTTCCCGTTGTTTCTGCCTGCCTGTCCTCTTCGTGTTTCTCCTCCTTTCCCTTTTTCTGTTTCCCTGTCTCTCTGACAGCCGGGTGATCGTGGTAGACAAAGGGAAAGGGGATGATGGGAAGACAGGGAGTGAGACAGAGCCGGTGAGGACCATCTCGCGAGCGCTAATGATGAGTGAGGCAGGGGATGAGGTAGTGGTGAGGGAGGGGAGATACTGGCGGATAGAGGTAGGGGGAAGAGTAAGAGGGAAAGAGGGCAAGCGGCTTGTGATACGGAG